>JAESGW010000162.1_pt1 | contig 141197 bp, 133 predicted proteins | sample 9269791 | NCBI WGS metagenome assembly JAESGW01 (sample SAMN16773120, study PRJNA677053) | algae metagenome | isolation source: Aphanocapsa lilacina HA4352-LM1 and co-occurring heterotrophs from near cave... | place: USA: Maniniholo cave, near Haena, Kauai, HI | collected 2009-07-28
CGCCGTCGCCCAGGAGCTCGCCGAGCAGACCGTCGCCATTGCCGACGCCGTCGCCCAGGATATCGCCGAGCAGACCGTCGCCATTGCCGACGCCGTCGCCCAGGATATCGCCGAGCAGACCGTCGCCATTGCCGACGCCGTCGCCCAGAACGTCGCCGAGTAGCCCGTCACCGTTGCCGACGCCGTCGCCCAGGATATCGCCGAGCAGCCCGTCACCGTTGCCGACGCCGTCGCCCAGGATATCGCCGAGCAGCCCGTCACCGTTGCCGACGCCGTCGCCCAGAACGTCGCCGAGCAGCCCGTCACCGTTGCCGATGCCGTCGCCGAGAACATCGCCGAGCAGCCCGTCACCGTTGCCGATGCCGTCGCCCAGGACGTCGCCGAGCAGACCGTCGCCATCGCCGTCACCGTCGCTGTCGCCGCCCAGCAGACCACCGAGCAGGCCATCGCCGTCGCCATCGCCGAGATTCACGCCGAGGCTGGTATCTTCGTCCGCACCGAGACCGACATTGACCAGCGAATCATCGCCGGCGTCGCCGCTATCCACGTCGAGGACGCCGCCAAGAGCAGAGTCCCCGTCACCGTCACCGAGGACGTTGCCGAGAACTCCGCCGCCGTCGCCGTCACCGATAACGCCGCCGAGCACGCCGCCGCCGTCACCATCACCGAGCACGCCACCGAGCAAACCTTGGGCGTGTACAGGTACGAGGCTCGTACTTGTCATCAGCATCACTGCCGCGAGTACTGTTATCTTTCTGGATCGCATCACGCTTCTCCTCTGCAAAACATGACGCGGAACTTGCGCCTCGCAAGCTGACAGGACGCTGTCAACTACTTGCACGTTGTTTGCTCAGGAGGATTTCAGGTTATCGAATGCATACGACAATAGCGTCGGTTGCGATTGATACCAAATTACACTTACATAGAGACGACAATTTGCTTATAGACGAAGGAAGGGCGCGACCCGCAGGTCGCGCCCTTCAAGACTGCAGCAGTGAGAACCTGCTTAGTAGACGTACACCACCAGCTGGCCGCCCTTACGCTGCACCGCCACGACATCGTTGGCGTCATAGGACGTACGGCCGAGCGAGGCCGTGATCAGTGCATCGGACATCACCGCCCGGCGCAGCAGGTTGATCTTCTGGCTCTTGGCGAGCAGTGCCGCGACCTGCTTCTTGGCCGCCGGGCAGAGCTTGATCGGCACCACCTGGACGTTGGCGGCGCGCATCCACGCCTTGATCTCGGCGCCGCTGATCTTGCCCGCCGCCGCCACCTGCAGCAGCTGCTTGGTGTTGTTGACGGTGCAGTTGATCACGAACGTGCCGCCGCCGCCCAAGCTACCGACCAGGACCGGCCTGCCGTTCGGGTTATTGGGGTTGTTCGGATTATTCGGGTTGTTCGGATTGTCCGGGTCGAGAAGCCCCAGGCCGATCGTTAGGTCGAGGCCGAGGCCGGCAAGATCGAGCGATACGGTAGTGCTGCTCAACAGGCCCGTGGTCGACACGTTCGCGTTGACCAGCGGATTGTTGCCGCTGCCAACCGCGGCATTCAGCAGGTTGTTGTTGCCGCCGCCGACATCCAGATTGACCAGCGCGTCATTGTCGTCGTCGTTGAGCGACAGCAGGCCACCGACATTGGTGCCACCGCCACCGCCTCCACCGCCGCCACCGCCGCCGCCACCGCCACCGCCTGTGACACCGCCAACCACGCCACCGACTGTTTCGGTGACCCCGCCGACGACGCCGCCGACCGCGTCAGTCACTCCACCAAGCAGCCCCCCGGCACTCGCCGGAGCCACGCTCATACCCGCGACGATTGTGAACGTCGCCAAGGCCGCAAAAACGTTGCTTCTCATGACCATTCTCCGCTCCATCCGCCGCCCGTCGGCTGATGAATATGCACGTATGAGGCCGTTGTAAAGCTTCGCAACGATAGCTGATCAACTTGTGATTGGTTGGCCAATATATTCCGCATCTTGAACAATTGCAGAGAATACGTAATGCCACTTAGGCAGAACCTTTGCGTATATTTGTAAGCAGAACTGCTTAGAGCACGGACAATTTTCTTGAACCTTGAGTCCAATGCAAACTGTCACCGAGACCTCCTCTCCCCGATACGCGCCTTTGCGTAGCCGCGAACTCATCACCTCCAGCCGCCGACTGACACAACTTTACTGCGTGGCTCAGAAACCGCAGGCGGCGCCGGCCTTTGGATGTTTGGAAGTGTTTTGGCAAGGCCTGGATCCGACTTACTGGAACTTGCCCCGGCGAGATGACAGCAAGCTGACAGCTCATCGCAACTTATGAACGCGCGCGGCGACCAGCTCGATGGAGCCTCCGCGACGGGTTGCGCCGCCGGGCGAGATCGACCCGGATCGGGCTTTCGATTCAGGCAAAACGGCTGGTTGCCCAATCAGTCGGTAGCCGCGCGTAGCAACATCACACCAAACACGTAGATTTGCCGCCGCGAGTTCGACTCACCAAACAAAGAAGGCGCGAAGCCGAAGCTCCGCGCCCCACCGGCGTCAACCACGAGGGAGCGTCAGCCCTCGCAATCTCGGCCGATATTTCTGCACCGGGAACGACATCGCCCGGCGGCTTGCTGGCTTAACGGCGAACGGCTCGGATGGTTGCGCTTGACGACACAGGATCGCGCCGACCATCAAATGCAAGCCCCGCGCCGTTGCCGACGCGGGGCCGAGGATGTGGTGCAAACAACCTCTGCCGGAAGTGAACTTCCGGTGCTCGATTTTTAGCAGGGCTGCAAAGCGCGGTCACCCCAAGGCATGAGAATACCCCCACAAGGCGCGCCGAGCCACGCAGCCCGCTTTCCTTGGGCATGCGGCACCACTGCTCAAATCTTAAGCAATCACTAATACCACTGCCCAGAGAACCGGCAGCGCAAGCCGCTCCGTATGCATCTGTTTCGTGGCGCGAAATCGGCCGGCACCGAAAGACCCCAGCAGAGTCAGCGGTTTGGTGGCGGTTTTCGGCGCTGGCACGGCGATTGCAACTTCCTCCCCGGTGCAAACAACCAAACTGTCGGAGGTAAGTATGACAGGTATTAGTCGCATGATGGCCGGGATCGGCCTGGGGGTCGCGATGACTGCCGGGGCGCTCGCGCCCCTCACTGCCTATGCGCAGGACACCATCAAGGTGGGCGTTCTCCACTCGCTTTCGGGGACGATGGCGATCTCGGAGACCACCCTGAAGGACACCATGCTCTTCCTCATTGATGAGCAGAACAAGAAGGGCGGCGTGCTCGGCAAGCAGCTCGAGGCCGTCGTCGTCGACCCCGCGTCCGATTGGCCGCTATTCGCCGAAAAGGCCCGCGAACTGATCGCCGTCAACGGCGTGGCCGCCGTGTTCGGCTGCTGGACCTCGTCGTCGCGCAAGTCGGTCCTGCCGGTGTTCAAGGAACTGAACTCGATCCTCTTCTACCCCGTCCAATACGAGGGCGAAGAATCCGAGAAGAACGTCATCTACACCGGCGCCGCGCCGAACCAGCAGGCCATCCCGGCCGTCGACTATCTGATGAGCGAAGAAGGCGGTTCCGTGAAGCGCTGGGTGCTCGAAGCCACCGACTACGTCTACCCGCGCACCACCAACAAGATCCTCGAGCAGTACCTCAAGGACAAGGGCGTGGCGCCTGAGGACATCAAGATCAATTACACCCCGTTCGGCTTCGCCGACTGGCAGACCGAAGTTGCCGCCATCAAGGAGTTCGGCTCGGCCGGCAAGAAGACCGCCGTAGTTTCGACCATCAATGGCGACGCCAACGTGCCGTTCTACAAGGAACTCGCCAACCAGGGCGTGAGCGCCGAGGACATCCCGGTCGTCGCCTTCTCGGTCGGTGAGGAAGAACTCGCCGGCTTTGACACATCGAACCTCGTCGGCCACCTTGCTGCCTGGAACTACTTCCAGTCGGTCGAGAACGAGGCCAATGCCGAGTTCATCAAAAACTGGCACGCCTTCATCGGCAACGACAAGCGCACCACCAACGATCCGATGGAAGCGGCCTATCTCGGCTTCCAGCTCTGGGTGCAGGCAGTCGAGAAAGCCGGCACCACCGATACCGACGCCGTGCTCAAGGCGATCGTCGGGCTCGAAGTGCCGAACCTCACCGGTGGCACCGCCAAGGTTCTCCCGAACCATCACCTGACCAAGCCTGTTCTGATCGGCGAAATCCAGGCTGACGGCCAGTTCGAGACCGTCTGGCAGACCGAAGGCGACGTTCCGGGCGCGGCCTGGTCCGAAGTGCTCCCGGAAAACAAGGGCATCTCGGCCGACTGGACCGACCCGCTGACCGGTTGCGGCCGTCTCAACACCGCAACCAACACCTGCGAAGTCGCTCCGGCTGCGATGTAAGCCACGCGAAATCGGCGACGGCGGCACTCCGCCGTCGCCACTCCACCTCGATCTTCCTCGCGATAGAGCGACCACGATGGCCACCCGAATTCTCACTCTGATTGCCTTCCTGATCGCTGTAGCTCTCGCCCCCGCCGCGCTGGCACAATCCGCGGCGCCCGGCGATTTCGCCGCCCAGATCAACGCGCTCGGACCCGGCAGCTTTGCCGACCGAACCAAGGCGATGGATGCACTGGTCGCCACCGGCGACGAACGCGTGCCGCCGGTGCTGCAGGCACTGAGCGACGGCAACCTCTACATCCGCAAAGCCGACGGCAAGGTGGTGATCGCCACCAAGGCCGGCAGCGATCTCGCGCTGATCGATCCAGTCGACGGGGCTGACCTCGGCACGCTGCCGAGTGCCGACCTCGAAAAGATCAAGACCAACAATGGCCTTCGCGGCAAGATCCGCACCGCCATCGGCAAGATGACGCTCTTGAGCCCCGACCAGCCGACCCGGCTGTCGGCGGCGCAGAGTGTCCTGAAGAACGCCGACCCGGAGATGCTGGAACTGCTCGACCAGGCGATCGCCGCCGAGACCGATGCCGGCATCAAGAGCACCATGCAGATGGCGCGCGCGCTGATCGTGTTGAAGACCGACGGTTCGCTGGAAGACAAGCGCGCCGCCGTCGACCTCGTCGTGGCGCAAAACAACCGCGCGGCGCAGACTGTGCTGGTCAATACGCTGGCCTCGGCGCCGGCGGATCTGCAGCCAGCCATCCAGGCCGGCATCGACTCGATCGGCAACACGCTCGCCGTGTGGGATGTCGGCCAGAACCTGCTCTACGGCATCTCGCTGAGCTCGGTGCTGCTGCTCGCCGCCATCGGCCTTGCCATCACCTTCGGCGTGATGGGCGTCATCAACATGGCGCATGGCGAGATGGTGATGCTGGGGGCCTACACGACTTACGTCACGCAGTTGGTGATCCAGTCTGTGGCGCCGGGGTTGATGGAATATTCCCTCGCCTTCGCGGTGCCGGCGGCCTTCCTCATCACCGCGTTGATCGGCATCGGCATCGAGCGCGGCATCATCCGCTGGCTCTATGGCCGGCCGCTCGAAACCCTGCTCGCCACCTGGGGCCTGTCATTGGTGCTGCAGCAGGTGGTGCGCACCATTTTCGGACCGACCAACAAGCTGGTGCAGCCGCCGAGCTGGATGAGCGGCACGTTCGAACTGTGGAACCTCAGTTTCACCTGGAACCGGCTCTGGATCATCGTCTTCGCCATCGCGGTGTTCATAGCGCTGCAGATCATCCTCAACCGCACGCCGCTGGGCCTGCAGATGCGCGCCGTGACCCAGAACCGCCGCATGGCCTCGGCCATGGGCATCCGTACTCCGTTCGTCGATGCCATGACCTTCGGCCTCGGCTCCGGCATTGCCGGCATGGCCGGCGTGGCGCTGAGCCAGATCGACAACGTCTCCCCCAATCTCGGCCAGGGCTACATCATCGACAGCTTCATGGTGGTGGTGTTCGGCGGGGTGGGGAACCTCTGGGGCACGCTGATCGGCGCGGTGTCGCTCGGCGTCGCCAACAAGTTCCTCGAGCCCTACGCTGGGGCGGTGCTGGCCAAGATCGCCATCCTGATCCTCATCATCCTGTTCATCCAGCGGCGACCAAGAGGGCTTTTTGCGCTCAAGGGCCGGGCGGTGGAGTCGTGAGGTCGGTGTTTGGGTCAAAGGCCCCCTCACCCGGCCTTCGGCCGACCTCTCCCCCAAAGGGAGAGGTGGTGTTGTGGCGCGACCTCGCCTCCCCACCACCTCTCCCTGGGGGGAGAGGTCGGCGCGCAGCGCCGGGTGAGGGGGCCTTTCTTCTGACGAGTGCCGACCAATGCTGACTCAAATGCTGTTCCGTGCCCTCGACAAAAAGGCCATCTGGCTGGTAGCGGCGCTGGTCGTCATCGCCATCGCCATTCCGGTCGCCAACCTGGCGATCCCGCCCGGCAACCCGCTGCATTTGCCCAACTATATGGTGCCGCTGCTCGGTAAGTATCTGAACTACGCACTGCTGGCGCTTGCCCTCGACCTGGTGTGGGGCTATTGCGGCATCCTCTCGCTCGGCCATGCGGCGTTTTTCGCGCTCGGCGCCTACGCCATGGGCATGTACCTGATGCGCCAGATCGGCGCGCGCGGCGTCTATGCCAACCCGACGCTGCCCGACTTCATGGTGTTCCTCAACTATAAGGACCTGCCCTGGTTCTGGCACGGGTTCGACCTGTGGTGGTTCGCCTTCCTGATGGTGCTGTTCGTGCCGGGGCTGCTCGCCTTCGCCTTCGGCTGGTTCGCCTTCCGCAGCCGCGTTACCGGCGTCTACCTGTCGATCATCACCCAGGCGATGACCTATGCCCTGCTGCTCGCCTTCTTCCGCAACGATCTGGGGCTCGGTGGCAATAACGGGCTCACCGACTTCAAGGATATCCTCGGCTTCAACGTCCAGGCCGCCACCACCCGCGCCGGGCTGTTCGCTGCCTCGGCGCTGGCCCTGGCGCTGGCGGTGATCATCTGCTCGGCCATCGTCAACTCGAAGCTTGGTAAGGTGATGGTGGCGGTACGTGATGGCGAAAGCCGCACCCGCTTCCTCGGCTGGCGGCCGGAGAACGTGAAGCTGTTCGCCTTCGTGGTGTCGGCCGTGCTGGCCGGCATCGCCGGCGCGCTCTACACGCCGCAGGTCGGCATCATCAACCCGGGCGAGTTCGACCCTGCCAACTCCATCGAAGCCGTGATCTGGGTCGCCGTCGGTGGCCGCGGCACGCTGATCGGGCCGATCATCGGCGCAGTGCTGGTCAATGCCGGCAAATCGGTGTTCACCGGCGCCTTCCCCGATTTCTGGCTCTTTTGCCTGGGAGGCCTCTTCATCTTCGTCACCCTGTTCATGCCCAAGGGAATCGTCGGGCTGTTCCAGAAGCTCAAGCCCCGCAAGGGTAAGGAGGCGAGTTCGGCTGCCGAAGCCGGTGAGGACCCATCCACCCTGCCGCAACAGAAGCCCGTGCCGGAGCCCGCCGAATGACCGACAGATCCGGCACCATGCTCTATCTCAACGGCGTCTCCGTCTCGTTCGACGGGTTCAAGGCGCTGAACCACCTCTCGATCATCGTCCACCCCGGCGAGATGCTGGCGATCATTGGGCCGAACGGCGCCGGCAAGACCACTATGATGGACATCATCACCGGCAAGACCCGCCCCGATGACGGCGAGGTGTACTTCGATGGCCGCACCGATCTCACCAAGCTCGACGAGGCGCAGATCGCCAATCTCGGTATCGGCCGCAAGTTCCAGAAGCCGACGGTGTTCGAGAGCCACACCATCTGGGACAACCTGGTGCTGGCGCTGAAGCGGCCGCGCAGCGTGCTCGCCGCCCTGCTCTATTCCGAGAGCCCCGAGGATAAGGCGCGCATCGAGGAAATCCTCGAAACCGTCCGCCTCACGGCGCGCAAGGACGAGCTGGCCGCCGACCTCAGCCACGGTCAGAAGCAATGGCTGGAGATCGGCATGCTGCTGGCACAGGACCCAAAACTGCTGCTGGTCGACGAGCCGGTCGCCGGCATGACCGACGCCGAAACCGTCGAGACGGCCAAGCTGCTCAAACAAATCGCCAAGACCCGCTCGGTGGTGGTGGTCGAACACGACATGAGCTTCGTGCGCGAACTCGGCACCCGCGTCACCTGCCTCGCCGAGGGCTCGGTGCTGGCCGAAGGCTCGCTCGACCAGGTGAGCGCCAATCCCGTGGTGATCGAGAGGTATCTGGGGCGATGATGTCGAGGTACGAGCAAGCGGCGTCCCCCTCCCCAACCCTCCCCGCAAGGGGGAGGGTGCCGATCGTGTTTGGGTCTTCTGACGTGCCACAACCACCGGCCGGCACCTCCCCCTGGACGGGGGAGGTTGGGTGGGGGTGTGCCACCCGCACAGTGTCCGAAGGAGACCTGCCATGACCACCGCCCTTTCCATCCGGGACATCGGCCTCCATTATGGCGCGGCGCAGGCGCTGCGCGGCATCAGTATCGAGGCGAAGCCGGGGCGGATCACCGCGGTGCTCGGCCGCAACGGCGTCGGCAAATCCTCGACGCTGCGTGCCGTCACCGGCATCAACAACATCTCCTCGGGCGAGATCGTCTTCAACGACGAGGTGCTGAAGAAGGCCCCGCCCTACAAACGCGCGCGCCTCGGCATCGGCTACGTGCCGCAGGGCCGCGAGGTGTTCCCATTGTTGACGGTGAAGGAGAACCTCGAGACCGGCTACGCCCCGCTGAAAGCCGCCGAACGCAACGTGCCGGACTATATCTACGAGCTGTTCCCGATCCTCAAATCCATGCTGGGCCGCCGCGGCGGCGACCTCTCAGGGGGACAACAACAGCAGCTCGCCATCGGTCGCGCCTTGGTGACGCGCCCCAAGGTGCTGGTTCTGGACGAACCTACCGAGGGCATCCAGCCCTCGATCATCAAGGATATCGGCCGCGCGCTGCAGTTCCTGCGCGACCAGAAGGGCATGACCATCCTGCTCGTCGAACAGTATCTGGACTTCTGCCGCGAGATCGCCGACGACATCTACATCATGGATCGTGGTGAAATCATGCATTCCGGCCCGGCTGCCGACCTCGACCTGCCTGAGGTGCGCCGGCATCTGATGGTGTGAGCGTGGGGCTGTTAGGCTTTGCACTCGACCTCGCAACTTGCGTCCCCTCTCCCCTGAGGGGAGAGGGTCGGGGTGGGGGGCTCAGCGCCTCCGCGCGCGCTCGGCTGCAACATCACGGGATGCTGCGAGGTTTCGCTTGCCGCCTGATCGCACCCCTCATCCGGCGCTTTGCGCCACCTTCTCCCCTGAGGGGAGAAGGGAAGAGATGACCGCTGCTCTCGCCCTTCCCCGCCACCAGCGCGCCCGCGGCATCGGCCGCATCGCCACCCAGGTGCTGGACGGCCGCACCCGGCTGACGACCCTGTTCCAGGAGGGCTGCGCCAAGATCCGGCTGCCGCACACCCATGACCCGAGCCTGCAGGCGGTGCTTATCAACACCGCCGGTGGGCTGACCGGCGGTGACGACGTGGCCTGGGAGGCAAGAGCCGCCCCTGGCGCCCGCATGGTGCTCACCACTCAGGCCTGCGAGCGGGTCTATCGCTCGCTCGGCGACAACGCCACGGTCAGCACTCGGCTCGACGTCGGCGCCGGTGCGCATCTCGACTGGCTGCCGCAGGAGACCATCCTCTACGAAGGTGGCCGGCTCAACCGCAGTCTCGAGGTCGACCTAGCTCCCGATGCCAGTTTCTTCGCCATCGAGGCGATCATCCTCGGTCGCGAAGCGATGGGCGAAGCCGCTCGCGGCGCCCGCCTCATCGACAACTGGCGCATCCGCCGCGGCGGCAGGCTGCTGCATGCCGAAGCGACGCGACTGAGCGCCGATCCGCTGGAGCGCGACGGCCTGTCGCTGCTGGCCGGCGCCGGCGCTTTCGCCACCCTGCTCTATGTCGGTGCCGATGCAGAGCGAAAGCTCGGCCCGGTCCGCGCCCTCACCACCGGGCAATCCGCCGCCAGCGTCACCGGGGAGCGCCTTGTCGTGCGCGCCATGGCGCCATCAGGGCTTGCGCTGCGCCGGATCATCACCCCAATAATCGCGAAGCTCTCCGGCGCCGGCACCCTGCCCCGCCTCTGGAGCCTTTGATGAGGCAGTTCCTGACAAGCCCACCGGCGTCATCCCCGCGAAGGCGGGGACCCAGTGCGATGTTTCAGGGGGCGCCGCGGTCGGCTACATCCCACTGGGTTCCCGCCTTCGCGGGAATGACACCGGTGGTAACTGGGAGTTTCCAAGCCTTGGTAGGTAAAACGTCATGAACCTGACGCCCCGCGAGAAAGACAAGCTGCTGATCGCCATGGCCGCGATCGTGGCCCGCAAACGCCTCGAGCGCGGCGTGAAGCTGAACCATCCCGAGGCGATCGCGCTGATCACCGACTATGTCGTCGAAGGGGCCCGCGACGGCCGCTCGGTGGCTGACCTGATGGAAGCCGGCGCCCATGTGGTGAGCCGCGCCCAGGTTATGGAGGGAATTGCCGAAATGATCCACGACGTGCAGGTGGAGGCGACCTTCCCCGACGGCACCAAGCTGGTCACCGTCCACGAACCGATCCGGTGAGCGAAATGGCCCTGATCCCAGGCGAAGTCTTGACCGTCCCCGGCGACATCGAGCTCAATGCCGGCGCGCCGCAGGTAACCATCGAGGTAGCCAATACCGGCGATCGGCCGATCCAGGTCGGCTCGCACTACCACTTCTACGAGACCAATGCCGGCTTGAGCTTCGATCGCGACAAGGCCCGCGGCATGCGGCTCGACATCGCCGCCGGCACCGCCGTACGCTTCGAACCCGGCCAGGCCCGCGAAGTCCGGCTGGTGCCGCTTTCAGGCGACCGCGTTGTCTACGGCTTCCAGCAGAAGGTGATGGGCAAGCTCTAGCCGCGGCAAACCTCCAGACGCGAAAAGGCCGGGCATTGCGCCCGGCCTTTCGATTGGTACTGGGTGTGGTTAGCCCTGAACCAGGATGGTCACGTCGGTCTCGTTGGTACCGGTGATGCCTACCACATCGTCAATAGTCGCACCGTAGCTCTCGAGCTGGGCGAGCAGCGCCGGGTTACCCTGGATGCGGGCCTTCAGCGAGTCGAGATCGACCTCCTGATAGCCCGGGCTCGAGGGCGTCAGCTCCGCGGCCGTCACCGTCTTGAAGCTGACCGTCGTTGCCGAGGTCAACGCATCCATCGCGCTGCCTTCGGCCGCCATCGCGAGGCCGGCGGTCGAAAGGGTAAGGGCGGCTGCAACGGCAATAGCCTTGAAATTCAACATCTTTTATCTCCAAGGGTCATAAAAACCACACTGGAGATACGCATGAAGCGGGCAGAGGTTTCCCCCTGCCCGGTCACACTATTTTGCGCGTCCTGGACGGGAACCCACCCTGACGATCCGATCGTGCGAAGGCTTACGATCAGAGGTCGTCGGCGTAGAGGACCCCGCCGCCGTCGCCTGCCAGATCGATCGAAACAATCTGACCGAGGCTCACGCCGGCATTGCGGATGGCGCTCATCGCCAGCGGGTTGATCACCAGGTTCCCCTGCAGGTACCCCACATCACGCTGCTTGATCTCGAGCGATCGGGCCAACAGGTCCGCATTCATCTCAGCTCCGGCGAGACTGGAGAGACGCACCACGCGCAGACCCGCGGCGCTGTCGGCGCGGCCGGCATCGTGCAGGAACTCGGTTCCGCCGATCCCCGAGATGACCTGGACGATGTCCATGTTCTGCGCATGGGCGAACTGGGGCGCGGCCATCAGCAGGGTAACAGCAAGCGCGGCGACGAATCGGGATTTCATTTGAGCCTCCAAACAGGTAGCGCCAATAGAACAGCGGGCTGTGGCAAAATCCGGACAGAACGCCACAGAGCTTTGGCAATCGCCAGAGATTTCGGCTAGGGATGCGCCGTTTTCAATGGGCAGGACGGCGATGGCCAGCAAAGAAGAAGATTTCAAGGAGCGCTTCGTGGCCGTGCTGCAGGACCTGCGCGGCAATGGCGGTAAGGACCCCGAGGCGATGTTCCTGATCGGCAGCCTCGCGGCGCGCCTCGTCGATCGGGCCAAACAGCCGGGCTGGGCCGCCTACAAGGCCAATATGGGCCGTGCGGCTTACGACAAGCTGCTTGGCGATTTCAAGAAGCAGGGCAACGACTTCCACAAAGCCGGCAAGGCCAAGCACGCCTACGCCATCCAGGTCCTCGCCATCTCGCTGATTGCCCCCACCCAGAACGACCCCGATATCCGCGCCGGCGACGGCCTCCTCGACGAGATGCTCGGCTTCCTCATCGCCGCCTACCGCAAGGCGCAGGCCGCTACGCCCAAGCCGAACTGACCGGCGGTGCAACATCGGCAGCACCCTCTGCCGATTTTCGCGTCAGGTGGCTGGACAGCCTAACTATTAGGCGGTTCAAATACGTCCTCTGCTTCGCTCGGAAGGACCATCATGCCCGCTCGCATCTCCCGCTCGACCTATGCCCAGATGTATGGGCCGACCACTGGCGACCGGGTGCGGCTGGCCGATACCGAGCTGTTCATCGAGGTGGAGCGGGATCTCACCACCTATGGCGAAGAGGTAAAGTTCGGCGGCGGCAAGGTGATCCGCGACGGCATGGGCCAGAGCCAGGTCACCCGCGCCGCCGGCGCCGTCGACACGGTGATCACCAACGCGCTGATCATCGACCATACCGGCATCTACAAGGCCGATATCGGCCTCCGCGACGGCCGTATCCACGCCATCGGCAAGGCGGGGAATCCCGACACCCAGCCCAATGTTGATATCATCATCGGGCCATCGACCGAAGTGATCGCCTCGGAGGGGCGCATAATCACGGCCGGCGGCATGGACGCGCATATCCACTTCATCGCCCCGCAGCAGATCGAAGAAGCCCTGATGTCGGGCATCACCACCATGATCGGCGGCGGCACCGGCCCGGCGCACGGCACGCTTGCCACCACCTGCACCGGCGCCTGGCACATCCATCGGATGATCGAGAGCTTCGACGCCTTCCCGATGAATCTCGGCCTGGCCGGCAAGGGCAACGCTTCGCTCCCCGCCCCGCTCGAGGAAATGATCCTCGCCGGCGCCTCGTCGATGAAGCTGCACGAGGACTGGGGCACCACCCCGGCGACCATCGACAACTGCCTCGCGGTGGCCGACGCCTATGACGTGCAGGTGATGATCCACACCGACACGCTGAACGAATCCGGCTTCGTCGAAGATACCGTACGCGCCTTCAAGGGCCGCACCATCCATGCCTTCCACACCGAAGGCGCCGGCGGCGGCCATGCCCCCGATATCATCAAGGTGGCGAGCCAGCCTAATGTGCTTCCCTCCTCAACCAATCCGACCCGGCCCTACACGGTGAACACGCTGGCCGAGCATCTAGACATGCTGATGGTCTGCCATCACCTCAGCCCCGCCATCGCCGAGGATGTCGCCTTCGCTGAGAGCCGCATCCGCAAGGAGACCATCGCGGCCGAAGACATCCTCCATGATATCGGCGCCTTCTCGATGATCTCGTCCGACAGCCAGGCCATGGGCCGGGTCGGCGAAGTGATCATCCGCACCTGGCAGACCGCCGACAAGATGAAGCGCCAGCGCGGGCGCCTCCCCGAGGAGACCGGCGACAACGACAATTTCCGGGTCAAGCGCTTCATCGCCAAATACACCATCAACCCGGCCATCGCGCAGGGCCTGAGCCGGCACATAGGCTCGGTGGAAGTGGGCAAGCGCGCCGACCTCGTGATGTGGACGCCAGCGTTTTTCGGGGTGAAGCCGGAAATGGTGATCATGGGCGGCTCGATCGCCGCCGCCCCGATGGGCGATCCCAACGCCTCGATCCCCACCCCGCAGCCGATGCACTACCGCCCGATGTTCGGCGCCTACGGCAAGCTCCGCACCAATTCCTCGGTGACCTTCATCAGTCAGGCCGCCTACGACAATGGCCTGCAAAATACACTCGGCGTCGCCAAAGGCATGCTGCCGGTCGAAAACACCCGCGGCGGCATCAGCAAGGCCTCGATGATCCACAACTCGGCCACCCCGCATATCGATGTCGACCCCGAGACCTACGAAGTGCGGGCCGATGGCGAGTTGCTGACCTGCGAGCCGGCGACGGAGCTGCCGATGGCGCAGCGCTACTTCCTGTTCTGAGTTGTTTGCGCGGCCGGCGACGAAGGCGCATATTGCCTCCATGAACAAGATCGATCTCAAGAAGCTCACGTCGATCGACGACGACTTCGCGCTCTGGGCAGCAGAGCAGGCCGCTCTGCTAACCAGCGGGCGGCTTGATCGCGTCGATATCGAGAACGTCGTTGGGGAGCTTGAGTACTTGGGCAATAGCCAGAAGCACGAGATCGAGAGTCGGCTCAGCGTTTTGCTGGCGCATTTGCTCAAGTGGCAGTTTCAACCAGAGCGGCGAACGAATAGCTGGCGCGCCACGCTGTTCGAGCAGCGCCGCGAGATCGCCCGTCTGATCAAGCGAAGCCCCAGCCTTAGAGACCACCCGGGCCAAGCCTTCCTTGACGAGTACGAGTTGGCGGTCCTGAAGGCGTCGGGAGAAACGAACTTGCCCACCAGCGCCTTTCCCGAAACCTGCCCTTATGCCATCGAGCAGGTTCTCGATCCAACGTACTTCCCTGGCCCCGCCGGCCAGCCCTAGCCGCCATCTCACCGCCACCGACGCCGCCCCCATGCAGGCTTATCCCCGTGCATTTGTTCATGCTATGTTCTCATGATTGAGTCGGGAGAACAGCATGACGGTCGATCTCGCGGGCAAGGTCTGTCTCGTCACCGGCGCAAGCCGTGGTGTCGGGCGCGGTGTGGCGCTGGGGTTGCTCGAGGCAGGGGCGACGGTGCACATCACCGGCCGGACAGTGCGGAACGGCGAGCATCCTGAGGGGCTCGACCGGGCCGGTTCGCTCGCCTCAGTGCTCGATGAATCCGGCAAGTATCCCGGTCGCTGCGTCGCCCACCGGGTGGACCACGCCTACGACGTTGAAACCGAGGCCGTGGTGCATCGCGTGCTGGCCGACGAGGGCCGTCTCGATGTCCTCGTCAACTCCGCCTGGCCCGGCTACGAGCGCATGGAAGAGGATAATCGCTTCACCTGGGTCGATCCGATCTGGCAGCAGCCGATGTGGCGCTGGGACGCCATGATCGGTGTCGGCGCGCGATCCGCCTGGTGCGCCATTCGCGTCGCCACCGAAGCCATGGCGCGGCAGCGTTCCGGCCTGATCGTCAACATCTCGTTCTGGGCGGCGCAGAAGTTCATGCAGAACGTCGTCTACGGCGTCTCCAAGGCCGCTATGGACAAGCTGGCAACCGATGTCGCCCACCAGATGCGCGAATTCAACGTGGCCGCCATTGCGCTCTATCCCGGGCTGGTTCGCACCGAGGAGGTGCTGAAGAACGCCAAGTACTTCGACATGTCGAACTCGGAGAGCCCGGAATTCCAGGGCCGCGCCGTCGCCCATCTCGCCGCCGATCCGGCGCTGCTGGAGAAGTCCGGTCGCATCTTCACCAGCGCCGACCTCGCGCTCGAATATGGCTATGCCGATGTCGACGGTTACCAGCCCCGGCCCAATACACTCGAAACCGTCTAGCCCGCTGTCACATGGCTGAAACCTCGCCGTGCTCGGTAGGGCGCTTCCCTGTGGGTGACGCTTGTCAGAGTTTCGTTTCCGTCTGCCGCTGACCATTGCGGCCTTCGCCCTGGCCCAGGCGGTTTGCTGGGGCATGACATTCAACCTGCCGGCGATCACCGGCAGCGCCATGGCCGAAGCGCTGGGGCTGCCCTACCCCGCCGTGATGGCCGGGCCGACCGTGATGCTGGTGACGATGGCCGCGGCGGCCGTGCCGTGCCTGCGGCTGTTCGAGCGCTATGGCGCTCGCGTGGTGATGACCTCGGGCACGGCAGTCGCGGCGCTCGGGCTTGCAACCATCGCCTGCGGCGGCGCGGCATGGACATACTTCACTGGCTGGCTGCTGGTCGGCCTCGCCGGCGCCGGCATGCTGACCACCGCGATGCAGATCGGCGTTGCCGAATGGGCCGGTGCCCGGGCCCGGCAGGCCATCGGCGCGCTCCTGATTTTCGGTGGGCTTTCGACCACGCTCTCCTGGCCGCTGCTGGGTGCGCTGCAAGCGGCTTTCGGCTGGCGGGCGGCGACATTGACCGGGGCAGCGCTGCTGCTGGTCATCGCCGCACCAATCTACTGGCTGCTGCTGGCGAGGCGCCCGGCCGGCGCGGCAAAGCCGGCCGATGCCGGTCCCGTGGCACCGCTCGATCGCGCTGCGTTTGGCCTGCTCGCCTTCGCCAGCGCCGCCAACGGGATCGTCACCTGGGGCTTTTCATTGACCATCATTACCCTGTTCGAGGGACGCGGCCTCGAACACGGCACGGCGGTACTCATCGCCTCGTTCATTGGGGTCACGGCATTGCTGGCGCGGCTGGTCGATTTCGCCGCCGGCAAACGCTGGAACAGTCTCGCCACCGGACTTGCCGCGGCGGCGGCGCTGCCCCTCAGTTTTGCAGTGCTGATCATCGGCACGGGCACGCCGGCCGCTATCGGCTTCGTCGCGGTCTATGGCCTCGCCAGCGGCGTCCTCGCCGTCGCCCGCTCCACCATGCCGCTCGACCTGTTTTCGGCAACCGCCTATGCGCGCGCTTCCTCGATGCTGGCGCTGCCGCTCAACCTGAGTTTTGCCTGCGCCCCGCCGCTGTTTGCGGCAATCCTTTCGGGGCCCGGCAGCGATGCAGCTCTGTGGGTGGCGACCGGGCTGTCGCTCAGCGCGCTGCTGAGCCTCGCTCTGCTGGTGCTGCGGCATCGCCGGATCTCAGCCCTTCGGGCCGCGGCGGAAGCCGACTGAAATCCGCCACAGCGAATCGGTTAGGCTCAGCCAGTTCCGAGGAGGATCAGACGATGGAAGCTCTAGCCACAGCCGCCATGATGCAGAACGTCGACGTCTCGGCCCAGGTGGTGCTGAACCTTGCCGGCGATTTCGAGCGCACCACGCACCAGTATCAGTGCGAAGGGCTCGAGCCCTTCGCGGTGGATTTCATCAACGCCAAGCCGAACTTCATCGCCATCGTGCCGGTGGGACCGGAAAAGCTGGTCTTCGTCAACGTCATGTCCGGCTCCGGCGCCAAGTACGTTGCCGGCCAGTACGAATTCTGGACCAAGGGCAGCGATGCCACCCTCACCGATCTGATGGCCGACCCGCAAACCCCGATAAGCTGCTCGGAAGTCAGCAACACCCCCTGAGGCCGCGATGGACACAGGCACCGCCCACGATGTGTTCGTGCATGTTCGCATCGTCATGGGAACGGTCATTGGCCTCGGCCTGACACGCCTGCTGATGGGCGTGGCGGGCCTGATCCAGCATCCCAAGCGCGCCAAGCTCTCGCTTACCCATCTGCTCTGGGTGCTCTCGATCAGCGTCGAGCTCATCCTGTTCTGGTGGTGGGAGTACGACCTGTCGGCCCTGAAGAGCTGGAACTTCGGCATCTTCATCTTCCTGATCGCATACGCGGTCACCCTGTTTGGACTGGCGGCCCTGCTGTTTCCGGACAGTGTCAGCGAATACGACGGCTACGAAGACTTCTTCATCAAGCGCCGGCATTGGTTCTTCGGAATTTTCGCGATCACGTTCGTGTTCGACATGGTCGACACCATGATCAAGGGCGCGCCCTATTTCGACGCGATGGGGTCGACCTATGTCCTGCAGATCCCGTTTGGCCTCGTCTTGTCCGCCATCGCCATCTGGACGCCGAACCGGCGCTTCCAGCTCGCGTTTGTGCTGCTGCACCTGCTTTATCAGGTGTGGTCGATCGCCTACTACTTTGAAACCTACGGCTGACCGGCTAAGCTCACCCGAAGGTTGGGAAGCCTCGAAGACCTGGTAGTTTTGACGATGCCGCAAACCTTTCGCGCGGTTGGCTATTTGCCGACCGTCGCCGCCGGTACCCCCTTCGATCTCGCCATCCTGCTGCATGACGAGCGCCGTGTGCGCCGCCGTATGCTTACCCTGGTGCATGGTGACACTGTGCTGGTCGATTTCCCCGAACCGGTCACTCTCGCCGACCGCTCGGTGCTCGAACTCGAGGACGGCCGGCTTATCGAAATCATCGCCGGCGAGGAGCCGCTTTACGAAATCCGTGGCCGCGATCCGATCCACCTGATGCGGCTCTGTTGGCACCTGGGCAACCGCCATCTCAAGACCCAGATCGAAGACGATCGGGTGCTGATCCTGCGCGACCATGTGATCCGCGACATGCTGCGCGGCCTCGGAGCCACCGTCACCGACATCTCGGAACCGTTCCATCCCGAGGACGGCGCCTATGCGCACAGCCACGGCGAGCCCGCGCACGCCCTCCTCAACCGATGACCGAACCAGCCGCGTTGCAAAAGCTGGTCACCTGGCTGTCGCCCGCCTTTCCAGTGGGCGCCTTCGCCTGGTCGGCCGGACTTGAGACGGCGATTGCAGATCATCGCGTAACCGATTCCGAACGCTTGCAGAACTGGATCGACGGCGCGCTGGCGCATGGGGGGATACATACGGACGCGATTTTGCTGGCACATGCGTGGCGAGTGATTTCGACGACCGAGCCTGCCTCTCCCCCCTCCCCAACCCTCCCCGCGAGGGGGAGGGTGCCGTCCGGTGTATTAGCCGCCATTGGACCACAAGCACCGGCGGACACCTCCCCCCTTGCGGGGGAGGTTGGGAGGGGGGGCGAGGCAAGCGCAAAGCTTCAGGACCTCGCCGATCTCAGCCTCGCCCTCACCGCCAGCCGCGAGCGCTGGATGGAGACCACCATCACTGGCGACAACTACGTGCTCGCGAGCAAGCACTGGCCCAGCGACGTCCTCGCGCTGCTGCCGCAACCCTGCCCCTACCCCTTGGCCGTCGGCGCCATCGCGGCTGCGCACGATATCGACTTGATCGACACCCTCCTCGCCTGGCTTACCGCCACCGTGCACGGGCAGATCTCGGTCGCTGTCCGCCTGGTGCCGCTCGGGCAATCCGATGGTCTGCGCGTCCTCGCCGCGCTCGAGCCGCGCGTCGCGGCGCTGGCGGCGTCTGCGGCGACGGCGTCCCTTGCCGATATCGGCGCAATCGCCTACGCCGCCGATATCGCGCAGATGCGCCACGAGACGCTGGAACCGAGGATTTTCCGTTCATGAGCATGCTGATTGCCGCCCTGATCTTCGTGGTGCTGCTGGCGGTGGCGATTGCTCATTTCCTGTGGTCGATCGGCAGCCGCTGGCCGATCCGCGATCCGGAACTCCTGGCGCGCACCGTGGTCGGCAAGCCCGGCGTCGTCAGGGTGCCGAAACTCGCTTCTTTCGTCGTCTCGCTGCTGGTGCTCACCGCAGGAGTGCTAGCGCTTTCGCTGGCCGATCACAGCGCCGGCGGCTGGTGGCTGACGCTGATCGGCGTGCTCCTTGCCGCCGTGTTCCTCGGCCGCGGCGCCATCGGCTATACCGAGGGCTGGCGCGCCCGCTTTCCAGTCGAGCCGTTCGCTACGCTCGACCGCAAGAACTATACACCGCTCTGCCTGGCGCTTGGCGTCGGCTACCTTCTCCTCGTCATCATGAGGCTCATGTGAAATCGCTCAACGGCCCCCTCCGCGTCGGCATCGGCGGCCCCGTCGGCTCCGGCAAGACCACGCTCTGCGAAATGCTGCTCAAGGCGATGCGCGATCGCTACTCGATGGCGGTGGTCACCAACGACATCTACACCAAAGAGGATGCGCTGATCCTCAACCGGGTGCAGGCAATTTCCGAGGACCGCATCGTCGGCGTCGAAACCGGTGGCTGCCCGCACACCGCCATTCGTGAAGATGCCTCGCTGAACCTCGCCGCGATCGCCGATCTCAACCGCAAGTTCCCCGATCTCGACATCATCCTGATCGAGTCCGGCGGCGACAATCTCGCCGCGACCTTCTCACCCGATCTCGCCGACATCACGCTCTACGTCATCTCGGTGGCTCAGGGCGAAAAGATCCCCCGAAAAGGCGGCCCCGCCATCACCCGCTCGGACCTGCTGATCGTCACCCACACCGACATCGCGCAGTACGTCAATGCCAGCCTCGAGGTGATGGAAGCCGACACGCAGCGTGTCCGCGAAGGCCGCCCCTATGTCTTCGCCGACCTGCTGCGCCGCGAGAACCTCGATCAGATCATCGGCTTTATCGAGCAGCAGGGCGGGCTCGTGCCGGCGCAGGCGGCTGAGTAGCGCCAGACGCTGTCAGGATCGAACGAGGTGTGAGTCGACTGCGGCTCCAGCGTAAGAATGCCTATCCACCAACCGAGATCACATGGGTGACGAGGTTGCCGCCCTTGAGGTGATGCACCAGCAAGCCCGGCGGATCGCTCGCCGGCATCTTGCGCCCATCGGCGGCGAGCCCGCCCATCGGCGCAATCGCCGGCGCCAGCGTTGCCGGCACTCCGGCAAAGCGGGTGAACATCGGCCGGTGCAGGTGCCCGCAGCTGATACCGAGCACCGGGTCGCTGGCCGCTTCGATAAGCGCCGCAAGACCTTCCTTGTTGCGGCAGTCGATGGTTTCGTACTGGTCCATGCCGCAATCGAACGGGTGCTGGTGGAGAAAGATCAGCGCCGGCGCACCGCCTGAATTGAGCTTCGCCTCGAGCCAACCTAGCACCGGGGTTGCATCGCCGTGAGCAGCGCCCGGCACGATCACGTCGAGACCGATCAACCTGATGTCGCCAAGCTCGACCACGCTGTTGAGGTTGCCCTCCGCCGGTCCGCCGAACACCTCGCGCATCGCCTCGCGGCTATCGACATTGCCCGGCACCACCAGCAGCGGCGCGCCGAGTGTTTCCAGACGGCCCTTCAGCACGGCGTAATTGGCGGCGTGCGCGTTGTTGGCAAGGTCGCCGCTGACCACCATGGCATCGGGCCGCAGCTCGCCGACCCATTGCAGCACCCGGTCTAGGCGCTGCAGCGAGGAGACGCCGTCGAGGTGGATGTCGCTCAGTTGGGCTATCAGCACGGGCCGGACTCCCTGGTGGCGGGCGCCGGAGCTTGACGTGCGGGTGCTGTCAAGACAAGCAAGTCATCGGCGAAAGCGAAAGGCTGGATGGAACTTTGGCAGGTTTGGTAACCCCGGATTTTCTGTTGCTGCAGCGCGACCTCACGGCGCCGATTGCGGTTCCGGCGTGGCTCGACGGCGCCCGCCTCGCCGCGTTTGACGTCGCCGACATCAAATCCATCCACACGCTGCTGCAGCGCGCCTATGCCAACGGCTTCGGCGGCGTCGCACCGAACTGGCTGGACTGGTGGGAGGCGCTGCGCGCCGACAGCGAATTCGACCCGGCGCTCTGCTTCGTCGCCAAGGCCGGTGACGAGGTGATCGGTTTCTGCCTCTGCTGGACCTCCAGCTTCGTCAAGGACCTGGTGGTCGCGCCGGACTGGCAGGGTCGCGGAGTGGGCGCCGAGCTGCTGACGACGGCGATGACTGCGCTACGGGCGCGTGGGGCGCACGCGGTGCAGTTGAAGGTGGTGATCGCGAACGCCGGAGCCAGGCGGCTGTATGAGCGAATGGGGTTTGGGCGGTCTGACTGAGAGAGACGGCCCCCTCCCATCCTCCCCCATGAAGGGGGAGGTGCCCGGCCGGCGTGTTTGGCGCGATCGAGGACAGAGCCTCGACTCTTCGCCTCGCCCTCTATGGGGTAGGCCGGGAGGGGGCCGTCGGCTTCAGTATGCCACCTACTCCTTCGGCGTCTCTTCCGGCGGCTCATCGCCCGGCAGTTCCTCCGGCGGCACGCCCGGCACATTGTCGGGCTGCGGCGGCGGTTGCGGGATGTCCGGCTGCACCGGGATTTCCTGCGGCGGCTGCGGTACCTCAGGCTTGGCCGGCGGAATCTGACCCTTGAGCAACACCACCACCGAACGCGGCGGCAGCGTTGCGGCCCGATCGGCAACCGGCAGCACCGCCTGGTCGTCGGAGACGAGACCGACCGTCCAGTACCCATCGGGCAGCCGCGCCAGCACCGGATCGATGCGACGGTTGAACCAGACGATCAAGTCTTCCTCGGCCGTCTGCAGCCGCATGCCCAGTACCGAGGCGCCGGCATCGTTCCAGTCGCCATCGTTCATTTCGCGACCGTCCGGGTGCAGCCACGCCACATCGCGCACGCCGTTCTTGGTCTGGCCGGTGAGGAAGTGGTCGTGCGTCAGCGCCGGGTGCATGCGGCGGAACTCGCTCAGCGCCGAGACGAAATCCACCAGCGCGCCATCGGCATTTTCCCAATCGACCCAAGTGATCTCGTTGTCCTGTGCATAGGCGTTGTTATTGCCCTGCTGGGTGCGGCCGAACTCGTCGCCCTGCTGCAGCAGCGGCAGGCCGCGGCTGAGGAACAGCGTCGCCAGCAGCGCCCGCATATCACGGCGACGCGCGGCATTGATCGTCTCGTCGTCGGTCGGCCCCTCGTGGCCGCAGTTCCACGAGTGGTTGTTGTTGTGTCCGTCGCGGTTGCCCTCGCCATTCGCCTCGTTGTGCTTGTCGAGGTAGGAGACGAGATCGGCCAGCGTGAAGCCATCATGCACCGCCAGCATGTTGACCCCGGCGCTCGGCTTCCGGCCGGCGAAATCGAAGATTTCGGCGGAACCCGCAACTTTGCCGGCCAGGGCCCCGATCTTGCCCTGGTCACCGCGCCAGAACGAGCGCACGTCGTCGCGATAGGTGTCGTTCCACTCCCGGAATTCCTTGCCGAACTGGCCGAGCTGATAGCCGCCCGGACCCGGATCCCACGGCTCGGCGACGAGGATCGATTTGCTCAACACCGGATCGGACTTGATCAGCTGCAGCATCTTGGCGTTGGGGTTGAAGCCCGGCTCGCGTCCCAGGATCGGTGCAAGGTCGAAGCGGAAGCCGGAAACGCCCATCTCCTCCACCCAGTAGCGGAGGCTCTCGATCACCAACCGCTGCGTTGCCGGATGGTCGGCGCGCAGCGTGTTGCCGGTGCCGGCATCGTTCACCAGCACCTTCTTGCCGTCGGCATCGACGAACCGGTAGTAGGTCATGGCGTCGAGCCCCATCAGGCTCAGCATCGGCCCGTTGGCGTCGCCCTCGCCGGTGTGGTTGTAGACCACGTCGAGGATCACCGAGATGCCCGCCTTGCGGTAGACATCTGTCATGTTGCGCAATTCCTGCGGCCCGCGCGGCGCGAGCCGCGGGTCGACCGCGAAATAGCTGACCGGGTTGTAGCCCCAGGCGTTGGTGAGCCCCATTGCCGGCAGGTGGCCATCGTCGATAAACGCCGCGATCGGCATCAGCTCGACCGTATCGACCCCGAGATAGCGCAGGTGGTCGACCACCCGCTTGGTGGTGAGGCCGGCAATCGTCCCGCGCAGCGGGCCCTGCACCGAAGGGTGGCGCATGGTGTAGCCGCGCACATTGAGCTCATAGAACAGCCCAGGCGCCTTGCGCCGTGGCGCCACCGCCTTGTTGACCGCGCCCAGGACGATAGCCTTGGGAATGAGTGGCGCGGTATCTACGGCCTCGTCGCGGTGCAGCCGCAAGCGCGGCGAGCGAACGTAGGGCCGATCGAGCCGCTTGGCATAGGGATCCACCAGCAGCTTGTTTGGGTCGAAGAAATAGCCCTGATCCGGATCATAACGGCCGTCGGCGCGGAACCCGTATCTGGCCCCTGCCCCGATTCCGGCGATCAGGCCGTGGCGGATGTGATTATCATGACCGTCGAGTTCGTAGCGGCCGATCTCGTTGTCGAGTTCGTCATAGAGCGAAACCCATATCGCCGTCGCCGTTTCCGAATAGACGGCGAAGTTCACACCCTCGGCGGTGAGGGTTGCGCCAAGCTTGTCCGGGCTGCCAGCACCCGGCACCAATACTGGTTTCACGGTTACCGGGCCTTCAAGTGATAACGCTGGGCGCGTCACGGCCGGTGCGGGCCTTGATGCCAGCAACGCTGTCGGCGATGGAAATGAGGGGCGAAAGTGCCGACTGGGTATCGAGATCGTGCTGTCCATGCGGGGGCTCATACCGTTCGAGGTACAAGCGCAACGTGGCGCCGACGGTCCCGGTTCCACTGAGCCGTACGACGATGCGGCTGCCATCGGTAAAACCGATCCGCACCCCCTGCTTGCCGCTGGTCGAGCCATCCACCGGGTCGTGATAGGTGAAGTCGTCGGCATAGGCCACAGGCCGTCCCTCGAGCGACTGTCCGACGAGGCTCGGCAGCTTCGCGCGGAGGTCATCCATCAGCGCATTGGCCGGCCCGGCCTCGACCTCTTCGTAGTCGTGCCGGGTGTAATAGTTGCGGCCATAGGTCGCCCAGTGATCCCCGACGATCATGTCGACGCTCTGCTGGCGCGCCGCGAGCACATTGAGCCAGAGCAGCACGGCCCACAGCCCATCCTTTTCGCGCACGTGGTTCGACCCGGTGCCGGCCGATTCCTCGCCGCAGATGGTGACCCGGCCGGCATCGAGCAGGTTGCCGAAGAACTTCCAGCCGGTCGGCGTCTCGTGCATCTCGATGCCCAGCTTTTCGGCCACCCGGTCGGCTGCCGCGCTGGTCGGCATCGAGCGGGCAATGCCGGCAATCCCGGCGGCGTAGCCCGGCGCATGCGGCGCGTTGGCGGCGAGAATAGCGAGGGAATCCGACGGGGTGACGAAGCGGTTGCGGCCGATGATCAGGTTGCGGTCGCCGTCGCCATCCGAAGCGGCGCCGAAATCCGGCGCATTCTCGCTCATCATCAGGTCGTACAGGTCCTTGGCGTAGACCAGGTTGGGGTCGGGGTGCCCGCCGCCGAAATCCGGCGACGGCGTGCCATTGACCACCGTCCCCTGCGGCGCGCCCAGAATGCCCTCGAGGATTTTGTGCGCATAGGGCCCGGTCACCGCATGCATGGCGTCGAACCGCATAGTGAAACCGGCGGCGAACATGGCGCGGATCCTGTCGAAATCGAACAGCGTCTCCATCAGCGCCGCATAGTCGGCGACCGGGTCGATCACCTCCACCACCATACCGGCCGAGTGCTGCGTGCCGATGCGGGAGAGGTCCACATCGGGCGCATCGACGATCAGGTAGCGGTCGATTTCCTTGGAACGCGCGAACACCGCATCGGTGATCTTTTCGGGCGCCGGCCCGCCGTTCGAGACATTGTACTTGATGCCGAAATCACCCTCCGGACCGCCCGGATTGTGGCTGGCCGAAAGGATCAGCCCGCCGAACGCCTTGTGATGGCGGATGACGTGGCTGGCCGCCGGAGTAGAGAGAATCCCGCCCTGCCCCACCAGCACCGCGCCGAAGCCGTTGGCCGAAGCGATCTTGATGATCTTCTGGATGGCGACGTCGTTGTAGAAGCGGCCATCGCCGCCCAGCACCAGGGTCTTCCCCTTGATCCCCTCGAGGCAGTCGAAGATCGACTGCACGAAGTTCTCGACATAGCTGGGCTGGCTGAAGACGGTTACGCGCTTGCGGAGCCCGGAGGTGCCGGGCTTCTGGTCCGCGAACGGCTTGGTGTCAATCGTCAGAATCGTCATCGAGTTTGTGCCCCAGGAGTGACGCGTAGAGGTCGGCATATTTTTCGGCGCTGAGTTCCCAGGAGACGTCCGACTTCATCCCCCGGCGCTGCATCTTGTGCCACACCTTCGGTCGCGCGTAGAGCGCGATGGTCCGACGGATCGCTTCGCCCAGCGCCTCCTCGGTGGCCGGAGAGAATACTACCCCCGTCGCCACCCCGGCCTCAACCGCTGCCTCGTTGGCATCGATCACCGTGTCGGCGAGCCCGCCCACCCGACTCACCACCGGAATGCAGCCATAGCGCAGGCCATAAAGCTGGGTCAGCCCGCACGGTTCGAACCGCGACGGGATGAGGATGGCATCGGCGCCGCCCTGAATCAGGTGGCTGAGCTTTTCGTCATAGCCGATTACCACCCCGACCTTGCCGGGGTGCCTGAGCGCCGCGCCGGCAAAGCCGTTCTCGATCTCGGCGTCGCCCGAACCGAGCACGATCAGCCGGCCGCCATGCGCCACGAGGCTGTCGATCTCGCCCGGCAGCATGTCGAGGCCCTTCTGCCAGGTCAACCGGCTGACCACCGAGAAGATCGGGCCATCGCCTGTTTCAAGCCCGAAGCGCTCCTCCAGTGCCCGCTTGTTGGCGGCGCGCTCGAAGATGTTGGAGGGGTTGTAGACCTGCGCCAGCGCCTGATCGGTGCCCGGGTTCCATTCGGCGGCGTCGATGCCGTTGAGGATACCGCTGACTGTGTCGGCCCGGCTCTGCAGCAGCCCCTCGAGGCCCATGCCATAGGCAGCCGTGCGCATTTCGTGCGCATAGGTCGGGCTCACTGTGGTCACGGCATCGGCCACCTGCAGCCCGGCCTTGAGGTAGCCGATATTGCCGAAATACTCGATCGCCCCGGTATTGGCCGCCTGGTAGTCGAGCCGCAGCCCGTTGAACACGTCCCAGCCGAACACCCCCTGGAAGGCGATGTTGTGGACGGTCATCACCGTCTTCACCCGCGTCGGCGCGTTGAACGCCACATAGGCCGGGGCCAGCCCCGACTGCCAGTCGTGGCAGTGGAGGATATCCGGCCTGTAGCCCTCGACGGCGCCACGCGACAACTCGTAGGCGGCAAAGCTCAGTGCTGCGAAACGCTGCCAGTTATCCGGCCAGTCCTTGCCGTCCGGCCCGACATAGGGGTTGCCCAGCCGGTCGTAGAGGTGCGGCGCGTCGATGGCGATGACGTCGAGCCCGTTCGCCCGCCCGGCCACCAGTCGCGCCGTGCCGCCGAAGAAATCGTCGAACCACAGCACCTGCCGTCCGTCGACGAGCCCGGCCATCACCCTGGGGTAGCCCGGCAGCAGCACGCGCATGGACACGCCATGCGGCGCCAAGGCCGCCGGCAACGCGCCGACGACATCCGCCAGGCCACCCGTCTTGATCAGCGGGTAGGCCTCCGAGGCGACGGACAGGACTTCGATCATGGGCTCCGCCAGTTACTTGCTCGCCGGTTACTTGCTAGCGACGTACTTGTCGATCATCGGCTGAGTGATCAGCGTCACCCCATCGGCGGTGCGGCGGAACCATTGCGCGTCGAACGCCGGGTCCTCCCCCACCACCAGCCCCTCTGGCACATGCACGCCGCGATCCACCACCACCTTCTTCAGCCGCGCGCCGCGGCCGATGGTGCAGTAAGGCAGCACGACCGCCTCGTGCAGTTCGGAGTACGAATGCACCCGGCTGCCGGTCGAGAGCAGCGTCCGGTCCAGCGCACCGCCGGAGATGATGCAGTCACCCGACACCAGCGAGTTGACCGCCGAGCCTCGACGGCCATCGAAATCATGCACGAACTTGGCCGGAGGGGTGATCTCGGCAAAGGTCCAGATCGGCCAGTCGCGGTCGTAGAGATCGAGCTGCGGGGTCACATCGCAGAGGTCGATATTGGCCTTCCAGTAGGCGTCCACGGTCCCAACGTCGCGCCAGTAGGCGACATCCTCATTGGCCGAACGGACGCAGGAGCGCGGGAAGCGATGCGCCCAGGCCGAGCCGTTCTTGACGATATAGGGGATGATGTCCTTGCCGAAATCGCGCGATGAACCCTCGGTGGCGGCGTCGCGGCGCAGCTGCTCCATCAGGAAGCGCGTCTCGAACACATAGATGCCCATCGAGGCCAGCGCGTAATCCGGCTTGTCGGGGATACCCGGCGGATCCTTCGGCTTCTCGACGAAATCGACGATCCGGTCGCGCCCGTCCACCGCCATCACGCCGAAGCCGGTCGCCTCCATGCGCGGCACCTCGAGGCAGCCGATGGTGACATCGGCCCCCGTGTCGACATGCTGCCGGAGCATGATTTCGTAGTCCATCTTGTAGATGTGGTCGCCGGCCAGGAGCACGATGTAGCGCGGGCCGTAATCCTCGATGATGTCCATGTTCTGGTACACGGCATCGGCGGTGCCCTCGTACCACTGCGTCTCGGACACCCGCTGGCTCGCCGGCAGCACGTCGAAGCTCTCGTTTCGCTCGGTGCGGAGGAAGTTCCAGCCGCGCTGCAGGTGTCGGATCAGCGAGTGCGCCTGATACTGCGTCGCCACCGAAATGCGTCGGATGCCGGAGTTCAGCGCGTTACTGAGCGCGAAATCGATGATGCGGGACTTGCCGCCGAAATATACCGCCGGCTTGGCGCGGCGGTCGGTCAATTCGAACAGGCGGGTCCCTCGTCCCCCTGCCAGCACATATGCCATCGCCTCACGCGCCAGCGGCGATGGTGTCCGGTAGTCTGCCATGCTTCCCTCCCCTTGGGGCGCGATCAGCTGTTCCGATCACGCGACACACACAAAGCACTCCTACGCCCCGTCTCTGCGGGATCGTATTCACTGACCTCGTCTAGACGGGGTCATACTTGAGGTAGAGCGTCGACATCGGCGGCAGGTAGAGGTCGGCATACGGCCCCAGCCCTTCCACCTCGCTGGCCTTGGCCAGCACCCGACCCTGGTTCCCCTTATTGGTTCCGCCGTAAAAACCGGCATCGGTATTCAGTCGTTCCACCCACCGTCCGGCCAGCGGCATCGGCACCCGATAGCCCTCGCGGGGCGTCGGCGTCATATTCGAGATCACCACCACCGGATGCTCACCCGGCGCCTTGCGGGTCCAGGCGAACACCGAGTTGTTCTGGTCATTGCCGATCAGCCATTCGAAGCCTTCCGGTTCGTTGTCGCGCGCATAGAGCGACGGCAGTTCGCGATAGAGCGCATTGAGGTCAGTGACGAGCCGGCGGATGCCGTCATGCGCCGGGGCTTCGAGCAGCCACCAGTCGAGCCCCTTGGCTTCGTTCCATTCCTCGCGCTGCGCGTATTCCTGGCCCATGAACAAGAGTTTCTTGCCCGGCCAGCCCCACATGAAGCCGTAATAGGCGCGCAGCCCTGCGAACTGGCCCCAATCATCGCCGCCCATCTTGGAAAGCAGCGAGCCCTTGCCGTGCACCACCTCGTCATGGCTCAGCGGCAGGATGAAATTCTCGGCGTAACCATAGAGCGCCGCAAAGGTCATGTCGTTGTGGTGGTACTTACGGTGCACCGGGTTGCGGCTCATGTAGCGCAGGGTGTCGTTCATGAACCCCATGTTCCACTTGAACCCGAAGCCCAGCCCGCCCTTGTCGACCGGCGCGCTGACACCGCTCCACGAGGTCGATTCCTCAGCGATCATCATCACCCCCGGGTGCAGCCGATACGCCTCGGCATTCACCCGCTTCAGGAATTCCACTGCCTCAAGGTTGTGGTTGCCGCCAAACTGGTTGGGGATCCATTGCCCGGCCTGGCGCGAGTAATCGAGGTAGAGCATCGAAGCCACAGCATCGACGCGCAGCCCATCGAGGTGGAACGCCTCGAGCCAGTAGAGTGCGTTGTTGACGAGGAAGCTCACCACTTCCTTGCGACCGAAATTGTAGATCGCGGTGTTCCAGTCCGGGTGGTAGCCCTGCCGTGGATCGGCGTGCTCATAAAGCGCCGTGCCGTCGAAACGGGCAAGCCCATGTTCGTCGGTGGGGAAATGCGCCGGCACCCAGTCGAGGATCACTCCGAGCCCCGCCGCATGCGCCTTGTCGACGAAATGCGCAAAGCCCTTGGGATCGCCGAAGCGCGCCGTCGGTGCATAGAGCCCGGTCGGCTGGTAGCCCCAGCTCGGATCGAACGGATGTTCGGTGATCGGCAACAGCTCGATATGGGTGAAGCCGCTGTCGGCGGCATAGGGGATCAGTTGCTCGGCCAGCTGTTCGTAGCTCATGAACGAGCCATCGGCGCGCCGCCGCCAGGAGCCGAGGTGCACCTCGTAGATCGACACGGGCTTGCGTCGCCAGTCGATCTTGGCGCGCTCCTTCATGTACTTGGCGTCAGTCCATTCGAACGGCTTGGGATCGGCGATCACCGATGCGGTCTTCGGCCTCAACTCCGATTGCCGCGCGAACGGATCGGCCTTCAACGGCCTGAGCTTGCCGTCCGGCCCGACGATCTCGAACTTGTAGACCTCGCCCGGCCCGACATTGGGCACGAAAACTTCCCAGACGCCGGTATTGATCCGCACCCGCATCGGGTGCCGCCGGCCATCCCAGTCGTTGAACGGACCGACCACGCTGACGCGCTTGGCGTTTGGCGCCCAGACGGCAAAGTGCGTGCCGTTGACGCCCTCGAACTCCATCGCATGGGCACCGAGCTTGTCGAACAGCCTCAGGTGCGAGCCCTCGCCGATATAGTAATCGTCCATCGGCCCGAGCACCGGCCCGAAGCTGTATGGGTCGAGCACGTTCCATTCGCCGCCGTCATTGCGGGCGTGGTAGTTCACCGGCTGCAGCTTGGTCAGCTTGACGATGCCCTCGAAGAAGCCGTCGCCGCGCGGCTCCAGCTCTCCCAGGATGCGGTTGTCCATCGTGCGGGCCGAGACGGACTCGGCATGCGGGATGAAGGTGCGTGCCACCCAGGCGCCGTCTACCTCATGCAGGCCCAGAACGCCGAACGGATCGGAATGGCGGCCCGCGACGATCGCCCTGATGTCGCTGTCAGCTGCCTGCCACTTGGATTTGGTCAAACCCCACTACCCCCCGACAACCGGGACACCCCAGATTTCCTTGGCGTACTGCGAAATCGTACGATCCGAGGAAAACCAGCTGACATGAGCAGTGTTCCGGATGGCCATCGAATACCATTTGCGAGGCTTGTTCCAGAGCTCATCGATGTCCCGCTGCGCCGCCGCGTAGGCGTCGAAATCGCGCGCCACCATGAACCAGTCGTGGTCGTAAAGACCGCCGATCAGGTCGCGGTAGCGGTTCGGATCATCGGGTGAGAATACCCCGGACGAAATTGCCTCCAGCGCCTCGCGCAGTGCCGGCGAGGCGTCGATAGCGGATCGCGGCACTTCGCTGCGGCTCCGCTTTTCGGCCACCTTGTCGGCGGTGAGCCCGAAGATCACCATGTTGTCCGGCCCGACCTGCTCGAGCATTTCGACATTGGCGCCGTCGAGCGTGCCGATGGTGATCGCGCCGTTGGCCATGAACTTCATGTTGCCGGTGCCCGATGCTTCCATGCCGGCCGTCGAGATCTGCTCACTGAGATCGGCCGCCGGGATGATCTGCTCGGCCAGCGATACGTTGTAATTGGGCAGGAAAACCACCTTCAGGAGACCACGCACAGCCGGATCGTTGTTGATCACCTTGGCCACGTCGTTGATCAACTTGATGATCAGCTTTGCGTTCCAATAGCCCGGCGCCGCCTTGCCGGCGAACACCTTTACCCGCGGCACCCAGTCCTTCTCCGGATGCGAGCGCATCATCGAGTATTGCGCCACCGCCTCGATGACGTTGAGCAGCTGCCGCTTGTACTCGTGGATGCGCTTCACCTGCACGTCGAACATGGCGTCGGGCGACACCACGATGCCCAGCCGGTCCTTGATCACCTGCGCCAGCGCCACCTTGTTGGCGCGCTTGATCGCCTTGAACTGCTCCTGGAAGGTCGGATCGTCGGCATGCTTATCGAGCTTCGAAAGCAGCGAGAAATCGTCCTGGAACTCCGGCCCGATCCGCTCGCTGATCAGCCGCGTCAGCCCCGGGTTGCACTGCAGTAGCCAGCGCCGCGGCGTCACCCCGTTGGTCTTGTTGTTGATCCGCTCCGGATAGAGCCGGTCGAGATCGGCAAACAGTGTCTTCTTCAGCAGTTCCGAGTGGAGCGCCGAGACGCCGTTGATCGAGTGCGAGCCGACAAAGGCCAGCTGCCCCATGCGAACCCGGCGGCTGCCATGTTCGTCGATCAGCGACAGGTTGGCGATCTGGTTGTCGGTGAAGCCGCCCATCTTGCGCGCTTCGCCGAGCACTTCGGCATTGATGGCGTAAATGATCTGCATCTGCCGCGGCAGCATCCGCTCGAGCAGGCCGACCGGCCAGGTCTCCAGCGCTTCGGGCAGGAGCGTATGGTTGGTATAGCCGAAGGTCGCCTTGGTCAGCTTCCAGGCCGGCGCCCAGGCCATGCCGTGAATATCGATCAGGATGCGCATCAGCTCGGCAATCGAGATCGCCGGATGCGTATCGTTGAGCTGGATCGCCACTTTGTCGGAGAGCGAGCCGAGATCGCCATAGGCCTGCATGTGGCGGCGGACGATGTCCTGCAGCGAAGCCGAGGAGAAGAAGAACTCCTGCCGGAGCCGCAGCTCCTGCCCCGACGGCGTCGAGTCCGCCGGATAGAGCACCCGCGTCACTGCCGCCGCACGGGAGCTTTCCTCGAGCGCGCCGATGTGGTCGCCGGCATTGAACTTGTCGAGCAGGATCGGATCGATCGGCTGCGCCGACCAGAGCCTCAGGGTATTCACCCGCTTGCCGCGCCAGCCGACGATCGGCGTGTCGAACGCCACCGCGAGCAGGTGCTCGGCCGGCCGCCATTCGAGTCGGGTCGAGCCGTCGGGCTCCTGCACCGGCTCGACATGGCCGCCAAAGCCGATCTCGTAGCTCGACTCGCGCCGCTCGAACTCCCACGGGTTACCGTGCGCCAGCCAATCTTCGGGCAGCTCGACCTGCCAGCCCTCGCTCATTTCCTGCCGGAACAGCCCGTGTACGTAACGGATGCCGTAGCCATAGGCCGGGATATTGACCGTCGCCATCGATTCCATGAAGCAGGCGGCAAGCCGGCCGAGGCCGCCATTGCCGAGCGCCGCATCGGGCTCGAGGTTGATCAGGTCGCCGAGGTCCACGTTGAAGTTCTTGAGCGCGGCACGCACCGGCTCCATCACTCCGATATTGCTCATCGCGTCGCGCATCAGGCGGCCGATGAGGAACTCGAGGCTGAGGTAGTAAACCCGTTTGTTGGAGGTCCGCCAGGTCTCGCGGCTCGACTCCATCCACTGGTCGATGATCCGGTCGCGAACCGTCAGGATCGTCGCCTTCAGCCAATCATGCGGCCGGGCGACGATCGGATCCTTGCCGACCGAATAGGTGAGTTTTTCGAGGATCTCCGACTGGAGCGCTTCAGTGGTGAGCGCGCGCCGTTCCGGGACCGGGGCATCCAATACGAGGGGCTTTTGCGGCATTGTCGCAATCCAGCATCATGGCGATGTATTCCCCTCTAGAGCACCACCTTTGCACTGAATCGCACGCCTGGGAAGGCCTGTTGAGAACGCTTCTAAGGCAGGCTGCCTAAACCGTAGACGATTATTGCCTCGAGCATCCGTGAACCACAGTTTACAGAGCGCGCGATGTGAACTAGAATTCACACATGATCGAAGTTCGCCAGACTGAGGACTTCCGGCTGTGGCTAAAAGGCCTGACCGACCTCCAGGCGGCAAAGCGCATTGCCCAGCGTGTTGTGCGGGTTCAGGCGGGCCTCTTGGGCGACGCGAAGTTCTTCGACGGCATCGGCGAGCTTCGGATCGATCATGGCCCCGGCTATCGTGTCTACTTCGTGCAGCGCGGCAAGGTGCTAATAATTCTGCTCGCGGGCGGAGATAAATCCACCCAGGGCAAGGACATCAAGCGGGCGATCAAACTCGCCAAGGAGGTCTGAAATGGCGATCGAAACCACTCTGTTCGACGCGGCGGAATTCCTGGATGATCCGACATCTCAGGCTGAATTGCTGGCCGACGCCTTCGAGAGTGGGAACGCCACTTACATCGCTCAGGCGCTCGGTGTCGTCGCCAGGGCGCGTGGCATGACCGAGATCGCGAGAGAGGCGGGGGTAACGCGCGAGGCGCTGTACAAGGCGCTCAGCGAACGCGGCGACCCCAAACTCAGTACCCTGCTGGGCGTCGCGCGGGCGCTGGGGGTAAAGCTGACCGCAACCCCGCTGACGCCCCCGGCGATTGACTAAGCCTTCGCCTCTTCCTCGGGCGCGATGATCGGGGTCGATGGGCCGGCCACCGTGCCGCTTTCGCGGGCCTGGTCTTCGGCGTTCGACCTGAGCAGGTCCCTGCCCGCCATCAGGCCACCGACCATCTGCGCCGCGAAGCGCTGGCGGTCGCGTTCGCGCACCCCTTCGATGATTTCGCCCACCTCGACCATGTCGACATCGAGCTGGCGCAGCGTCTCGGCGCCGAACTCGAGTGCGCTCTCGAACACCTCGCGCAGCTGGTAATCCGCCCCGGCCTTCACCAGTTCGAGCGCATGGCCACGGTCGAAGGCGCGCGCCATCACCTTGGCCAGCGGGAATTCCGATTTCACCAGCTCGGTGATGCGGGTTGCCGAGTCCTTCTTGTCGACGCAGACGAGGATCAGGTCGGCCGTCCCCGCCCCGGCGGCGCGGAGAATGTCGAGCCGGGTGCCGTCGCCGTAGTAGATCTTGAAGCCGAAGGTCTGCGCCACCTCGATCATTTCGACGTCGTTGTCGATGATTGAAATCGAATGCTGGCCCTTGGCGATCAGCGGCTGGCTGGCGATCTGCCCGAAGCGGCCGAAGCCGATCAGCAGCACGTTGCCGGTCAGCCCCTCAGGCTTTTCGACCCCCTCGAGCGATTGCACGGGTTTGGGCACCAGCTTCAGCAGCATGGTCGAGAACGGCGTCAGCACCATCGAGATGATCACCGTGGCGGTGAAGATGGCGTTGAGTTCGCCGGTCAACAGCCCGCCGGCGGTCGCCGTGGTGAACAGCACGAAGGCGAACTCGCCGCCCTGCGCCATCAGCACGGCGCGTTCCAGCGCCAGTGCGTTGCCGGTACCCAATGCTCGCGCCAGCCCATAGATCGCACCGCCCTTCAGCAGCATGTAGATGAGCACCGAGAGCGCGATGAACTGCCAGTTGGCAGCAACCACCGCCAGATCGAGCGACATGCCCACCGCAAGGAAGAACAGCCCCAGCAACAGCCCGCGGAACGGCTCGACATCGGCCTCGAGCTGATGCCGGAAGGTCGAAGTGGAGAGCAGTACGCCGGCCATGAAGGCGCCCATCGCCATGCTGAGCCCGCCCGCTTCCATGATCAGCGCCGCGCCCAGCACCACCAGCAGCGCTGCCGCCGTCATCACCTCGCGCGCTTTAGATTCGGCGAGAATCTTGAACACCGGGTTCAGCACCCAGCGGCCGGCAAAGATCACCGTCACGATCGAAGCGGCGGCGACGCCCACACTGATCCAGCGTTGCGTCATGCTCACATCGGTATCGATGCCCGGCGACAGGAACGCCACCACCGCCAGGAGCGGCACGATTGCGAGATCCTCGAGCAGCAGCACCGAGACGATCTTTTGCCCGGCCGGCGTCTGCAGTTCGCCACGCTCTGAGAGAATCTGCATGACGATTGCCGTCGAGGTCAGCACGAACCCAAGGCCCGCGACGAAGGCGATCTGTGGGGCAAGCCCGAGGAGGAATATCCCCGCCAGCGTCAGCAGCAGTCCGCAAAGCCCGACCTGCAGGATACCGAGCCCGAAAATCTCCTTGCGCAGCCCCCAGAGCTTGGCTGGCTCCATCTCCAGCCCGACGATGAACAGGAACAGCACCACGCCCAGTTCGGCCGCGTGCAGCACCGCCTGCGGGTCGCCGACCAGCCCGAAGCCAAACGGCCCGATGACCAGCCCGGCCGCGAGATAGCCGAGCACCGAACCGAGCCCGAGCCGCCGGAACAGCGGCACAGCAATGACCCCGGCCCCGAGCAGCGCCACGATCTGAATCAGGTCGACTCCGCCATGCGAGGCCACCTCAGCTGCATGCGCCACCACTTCGCCGGCCATCGCTCACCTATTGCAAATCGGGAAGGATTTAGCGTGAGGCCTCAGCTACGGACCGTCAAGGCTGGCTTTATGGGGAGGTGCTGTGTGCCAGATGAGCGACCGGTGCCAGCCGCCCCCCACCCCTCTCCGCTTCCCCTTAACAAGGGGAGGGAGAACAAGACACTGACATCGCAGGACGAGTCTCCCTCCCCCTCCTTCAGGGGGAGGGATCAAGGGTGGGGGTCAGCCCGCACCGGCCTTGCGGCCTAGGCCGCCGACGCCGGCTTCGCCGCGCGTGTTCGCCGGGTCCCGACTTTCGGCGCCGGCTCCGGTGGCGCCACCTGCGGCTCGGCCTCCTCGGTGTCGCGGTTCGCCTGCTGCGCCACCAGCCGCCGCAGCTTCCGGGGCGCCACGGTGCGGGTCGGCAGGATGTGCGTGACGATCGAATAGAGCACCAGCAGAGACGGTACTGCGATCAGGCCGCCGACCGGACCCCAGGCCCAGATCCAGAAGGTCAGCGACAGAAAGATCATGAACGGGTTGATGGTCATGGTCCGGCCGAGCAGGTTCGGGGTGACGAAATTGCCCTCGATGAAGTTGATGCCGAAATAGAGCGCCATCGGCAGTAGCCCGCCGACCAGCTCGCCCGTGGTGCCGAGCCCGACGAGAAACAGCACCAGTGCCATGAATGCCTGCCCGATGAACGGGATGTAGTTGAGCACCGCCGCCATGGCGCCCCACAGCAACGGCGAGGGCAGCCCCACCGCCCAGGTCATCAGCGTCACCACTGCCCCGACCCCGAGATTGACGGTCGAAATGGTGAGCAGGTATTTCGACACCTTCTGCTCGACATCGCGGAACACATGTGCGGTGCGCCAGCGCATCCGCCGGCTGACGCACAGCGACAGCGTGGCGATGCGGATGCTGTCGCGGGTGGCGAGGAAGAAGTAGAGCGAGACGAGGAACACGCCGATCTGCGCCAGGATCGCTGGCGCCAGCATGGCAATGCCGGTGACGGTACTGCCGTCCTCGACCCGCACCTCCATCGTCGCACCGCCGCCGAGCACGCCCTTGACCTGCTCCTGCAGCGCCCCGATCGCAGCGATCGGCTCCTGCCAGTTGGCGAGCTCCGACTGGATGCGGTCCCACACCACGGGAATACGCTCGGCCCACTCGCTCAACGGCCCGTAGAACAGCGCCCCGCCGATGACGATGATGACGAGGAACAGCAGCACCACGACGCCGGCGGACAGAGCCTCGGGGACGCCGCGCTGCTCGAGCAGGTCGGCCACCGGCCCGAACATCAGGCCCACCGTTATGGCCAGGAACAGCGGCGCCAGCACCACCTGCGCCTCGCGCACCGCGACGAAGGCGATGATCACCCCCATGGTGACGATGGCGAACTGCGCGGCATTGCCGAGCACCCGCTCGAAATTGGTTCGCTGGATATCTTTGATCAGCCCCTGGCGGGGCCGTGACGCTGCTGGTTTGCGCAAGGATCCTGTCCCTCTGTCGGCCAGTCTAAACGCGCTGCCAACCGGGACGTTCCGCTGATCGACGGGCGTCGTCGGGCGAACTAACATGCCGCCGGAATCATTTTCTCAGGGGCTCGCGCTAAACCCATGGCACGCAAGATCATTATCGACACCGACCCGGGCCAGGACGACGCCGTCGCCATCCTAATGGCGCTCGCCTCGCCGGCCGATTTCGACATTCTCGGCGTCGTTGCGGTGGCCGGCAATGTCGGCCTCGCGCAGAACGCTCGAAACGCGCTGAAGGTGGTCGAACTGTCCGGCCGCAAGGATATTGCCGTCTATGCCGGCTGCGAACGACCGATGCGCCGTACTCTCGTCACTGCCGAACACGTGCATGGCGAAACCGGCCTCGATGGCCCCGACCTGCCGCTGCCCAAGCTGCAGATCGAGGATCAGCACGGCGTCGATTTCATAATCGACACGCTGATGGCGCATGAAGCGGGCACGGTGACGCTCGCCGCCCTCGGCCCCTTGACCAATGTCGCCATGGCCATGATCAAGGAGCCGCGCATTATCGGGCGCATCCAGGAAATCGTGATGATGGGCGGCGGCTATTTCGAGGGTGGCAACATCACCCCGGTGGCCGAGTTCAACATCTATGTCGACCCCGATGCGGCCGACGTGGTGCTGCGCTCGGGCGTGCCGATCGCCATGCTGCCGCTCGACGTCACCCACATGATCCTCTCGACCCCCGATCGGCTGGCCAAGATCCGCGCGCTGGGCAACAAGGCCGGTGAAGCCGTCTACCAGATGCTGAGCTTCTCCGAGCGCTTCGATCTCAACAAATACGGCTCGACCGGCGCCCCGCTGCACGACCCCTGCGTCATGGCTTACATGCTGCAGCCGGACTTGTTCGAGGGCCGCCACATCAATGTGGTGATCGAGACCTCGAGCGAATTGACGATCGGCATGACCGTCGCCGACTACTGGGGCGTCACCGGTCGGGCGAGGAACGTGACCTATCTGCGCTCGGGCAACGCGGCAGGGTTCTACGAGCTGTTGACGGACCGTTTGAGCCGCCTGCCGTAGGAGGCTGGCCTATCTGGCAGGGCACTGTGCTCCCCTCTCTCGCAGTGCCACCCCGGCGAAGGTTCGCCGGGGTGATATCATGGGTGGGTAAGCTTGGGTGCCGATCTCGCAAACCCTAAGCGTCGGGACTGCTTATGAACTCCGCACCGCCGCACCCTGCCGCGCCCCGCGCACACTTAGCCATATCGCGGTCACCAGGAAATATACCGCGCCGAAGGCCGCATAGCCGGCAATAAGTGCGATGCCGGGGTTCGGCATCGTGCCGGCGGAGAAGACGAAGAAGCCGCCGGCCAGCGCTGATTGCGCGCCGCTCAGCACCATGGCCCATTGACCGCCGAAGGCCCAGCGCCGCACCGCGGTCGCCAGCTGCAGCACCCCGCTGAGGATTGCCCATACGCCGAACACCACCACGACCGCCGCCATCCCCTGCCCCAGCGCCACCAGCACCGCGATGGTGGTCAGCGCGCTGACGATGACGTTCATGAGGTGGGACAGGTTACGCTCGAGCCCGCCATTGCGCTGCGCGTCGAGATAGTTCGCCACTGCATCCCAGGCCGGATAGATCACCAGCAGCACCGCCGCGATCACCGGGTTGAGCGGCGCCAACAGGAACGCCGCCGCCACCCAGGCGGCCGAGAAGCCAAAGCGGATGAAGGTATAGGTTTTGAGCCATCGGGCATCGTCCGGCTTGGCAATTTCTTTCGAGATATGCATTGGATTGACCTTCTAGTAGGTAGGTAGGTTGAGCGTGTTTGTGTCAGCAATGGCCACGCCTCAGGCGGCGAGGCGTTCGAGCATGGGACGGATGATGCGGGTAAAGGTCTCCGGAGTGCCATAGGCCCGGGCCGACAGCATGGCGCCGTGAACAGTGGCCATGATCAGTTCGGCCTCCGCCTCGGCGCTGCCGCTCGGCTTGAAGCGGCCCTGCGCGACGCCGCGCGCCACGACGCCAGTGAGCCATCCCGCCAGCAACCGGAAATGCGCGCGCACCTCCGCAGCCACTTCCGGTGGCAGCGCCGGCAGTTCGGCGGCCAATTGGGCGCCGAGGCAGAACGGCATGGTGCCATCGCTGATGCAGGCTTCCCAGGTCGCGATGTAAGTCTCGAGTTGCACCACCGCGTCGGGCGAAACGCCCTCGAAGGCCGCGAGGCCTGCTGCTAGATCCTCGCGATAGCCGATGACCAGCGCCCGCACCAGGTCGGCCTTGGCGGGGAAATGGTGGTGGATGCTGGGCTTGCGGATGCCCACCACCTCGGCGATGTCGGCATAGCTGAAGCCATGATAGCCGCCGGCGATGACGAGTTCGCGCGCCGAGGCGAGGATTCGATCTGCTGTCTGCTGTTCCATGACGAATATCTACCTATCAGTAGGTAGGCTGTCAATGTTGTGACCTGGGAAACCATGTCGTGCAGCAGCCCTGCCCGTCCGGCCCCGGTTAAGCAATTCGATAACCAGCCACTTCTTACCCTCGTCGCTGTGATGAGGGACAGCCGAGCACACAGCACCAACCCCGCACGCCGCCGCCGGCACGAACCACCCGCGGCTCCCGAGGTCGTGGCTGTTGGCGATGGCACGCACTCCGTCGGCCAGGTCGGCCGGCATTATCGGCTGGAGGCGGCCCGTTGGCTCTGCCGTATGGTCGTACGCGCCTTCGGGCTGCTCTATCTGCTGGCTCTCGCCTTTACCGGCATCAGCGCCACCGGCTGGTTCGACTTCGCCCCCGCGCCGCTGGCCGGCGTCTTCCTCGTCGTCATCGGCCTGCCCTGGACGCTGGCAGCAGCCTGGTTCCCCGATCAGCTGCAGCCGCTCGTCGCCGCGGTGGCGCCCCTGCTGACGCTGGTGCTGCTCTGGGGCTACTGCCACTGGCCGCGCCAGAACTGGTCCCGCCACCCATCGCCCCAGCTTGCCGCCCCTCCACGCCGGCGCTAGAACCGCTGCCTGCTTCGGAGCGCCCGCCATGGATATCGTCACTCTCGTCGCCTTCACCATCGCCTACGCTATCGCGGTGCTCGTGCCGGGGCCCGGCGTTGCGGCGGTGGTGGCGCGAGCACTGGGCGGCGGCTTCCGCTCGGCCTTCCCGATGGTGCTGGGAATCCTGGCGGGCGACCTCGTCTACCTGGTGTTCGCGCTGTTCGGCCTCGCCGCCATCGCCACCTGGTTCGGCCCGGTGTTCTTCGTGGTGAAATGGGCCGGCGCGCTCTACCTGCTCTATGTCGCCTGGCAGTTCTGGAGCGCCAAGCCCGGCTCCGAACAGATCGGCGCCAGGAAAGACGCCAGCACCTGGAAGACCTTCCTCTCCGGCTTCGCCCTCACCATGGGCAACCCCAAGACCATCGTCTTCTACCTGGCCCTGCTCCCCACCGTGATCCCGCTCGACAAACCGATAACCGCGCTGGGCTTCGCCGAGCTCACCGGCATCGTCGTGGTGGTCCTCCTCGCCATCGGCTGCGCCTATGCCGGCCTGGCTGCGGCCGCCCGCGATTTCTTCAAGTCGAGCACAGCGCTGCGGGTGCTGAACCGCACGGCCGGGGTGATCATGGCGAGTGCAGCAGCGCTCGTGGTGGTGCGGGAGTAACGGCGCTCAGGCGGCTTTTGCCGCCATCGTGCCTGCCGCCGGCTTTCTGCGCACCATCATCGTGCCACCCCGCAACTCGGCATCGAAGCAGCCGGCCTTTCGGACGAGCGCAATCGGCTTTGCGGCGCCATAATCCTTCGGTGTGAACAGCGGCTGGATCGCTCGCACTTCCTTCAGCAGAAGAGTCAGCGGCACCCACTCATCACCGTTCAGCCGCGCAAATGCACCCAACAGCAGGTGCTTGGCGGAGGCGGGCTTCGCCGGGCTGGCAACGATGGCAATGGGCTTCCTTGGCGAGATGAAGATCGACTCCCCGGTCGCCGCCTTGCCGCTCTCGAGCTCGATGAACTGGTGACACGCCAGCCTGAAGCTTGCGGCAGTGATCTGTCCCCCAAAGCCGAACACCTTCAGTCCCTGCTCCCGCAATCGTGTCGCGAGACCGGTGTAGTCGCTATCTGAGGAGGCCAGGCAGAAGCCATCGAGCCGCCCCGTGTGCATCAGGTCCATCGCCTCAATGACCAGGGCAATGTCAGCGGCATTCTTGTTCGGTACGTTTGGGAACTGCTGGCGTGGAACGATTGCATGACGCGAGACCGCGTCCTTCCAGCCCTTTGCCGGACCGTCGAAATCCCCGTAGACCCGGCGCACCGGCGCTTGGCCCAGTTTGGCAATTTCCCTGAAGAGCTGGTCGGCGACCTTGGGCGAAACGTTCTCCCCGTCGATCAGTACTGCAAACTGAAGCACTCCGGCCTCGCTCGCCATTACCCCCTCCAAGGAACAGGACCATCGTCGAGAGCAGAAGCTGTCGACGTCGTTCTCGAATACATCAGCAAATCAAACGGGGAATTGAAACAATCCTGACAAACGTAACGGATGAACGCCGTCGACAGGCGGCTACCGCACCACCGCGCTCGCGGCAGCCAGTCCCCAATCCAGCAACTCCTTGGCGCGCTCCGGCGTCACCCCCTCGACATAGCAGCGCAGCTCCGGCGCATTACCCGAGGCGCGGTAGTGAATGGTGTCGCCCGAGACCAACGAGAAGCGCGGGCCATCGATGGTCGAAACCGATTGCACCTCGCCCACCGGTGCGAAAAACGCTTGGGCATAGCCCGGCTGTTCGACCAGCCCGGTGAGCAACGCCGCGCTGCGCTCGCTCGCCACATGCGCCAGCCGGTCGCTGAGTGCGGCGCGGACCGGCAGGGTCCGTACCAGCCCGGCGACGCTTTCGCCGAGTTTCGCCGCCATGCCCAGCACCGCCAGCATCGGCAGCACCGCGTCGCGGGTCGGCAGCGGGCTGAGCACGCGGCCATTGATCGTCACTTCACTGCCCAGCAGCACGCCGCCATTGGCCTCGAACCCGACCACCGCCCCGGGCGAGCCTGCCGTCGCATCTTCCATGCCGGAGATGACATAGGGCGAGCCGACCTTCGTGCGATCGACCCGGCCGAACCAGCCAACCCCTTCGATTGCCGAGTTGGAGGTGACCGGCGTCACCACCCGGTCGGCGCCCAGGAAGCGCGCCGTTAGCATACCCAGCACGTCGCCGCGCACGAACTTGCCTTCGCTGTCGATCAGCAGCGGCCGGTCGCCGTCGCCATCGGTCGAAACGATCGCATCGAGCCGATGCTGGCGGATCCAGCTCAGGCGCGGTTCGAACAGCGGATCGGAGAACGCCTCGGTATCGACCGCAACGAAACTGTCGGAGCGGCCGAGCCGCACCACGTCGGCGCCCGCCCGGGTGAGGAACGACACCATGAGGTCACGCGCCACCGAGGAGTGCTCGAACACCCCGATGCGCCAGCCTTTCAGCGCCGCCGGATCGAGCAGGCCGCGATAGCGCTGCCGATAGCGGTCGCCGGCGGCGGTGCTGCCGTCTTCTGCCGCCCCATCGCCCGCCGGCACCGCGTCGATCAGCGCCGCGGCGATACCAGACTCATCCGCCTTGGTGATCTCACCGGTCGTGACATAGAACTTCAGCCCGTTGCGATCAGCCGGGATATGGCTGCCGGTCACCATGATCGCCGGCCCGCCCAGCGCCATCGCGTGGAGCGCCAGCGCCGGGGTCGGCAGCACGCCGCAATCGACCGGCACCAGCCCGGCGGCGCGGATCGCCACGGCGCAATCGGCGACGATCGCTTGGCTCGAGGCCCGCAGGTCGCGGCCGAGATAGAGCCGACCGCCCGCCACCGTGCCGACGTGCCTGAGGAACGCCGCGGTGTAGCGTCGCGCTGCCCCACCGGTGAGATCGGTCGCGAGGCCGCGCAGGCCGCTGGTGCCAAACTTCAGGGAATCCATGCCGCACTCCTCATCCGCGCGAGCTTTGTCATGGGCTCGCCAGTTTCGGCAAGCGCTCAACCACCTGTTAACGTTTCGTTCATCGCGCGCCCGCAGTCTGACGGCCATGCAGATTCAGAAACGTTCCATGAACTGGCTGCCACGCCCCTCGCTCTACTCCGAGGCGGAATCGGCACGCCTGAAGCGCAAGGCGAACGCGCAGTCTGCTCTCGCCACTTCGTCCAACAACAACGCTGCCTTGATCGCCAGCGGCACCTCGAATGTCGGCGAATCGATCAACCTGACCCTGCGGATCGCCGCGTCGCGCCTGCAGAACGGCACCACCAAGAAGGTCTGAAGAGTTGCATCGGCTCGGGTAACTCCCCAGTTTCTCGCGCATGACCACCTTCGATCCGATCGCCTTCTTCAACCGCGAAGTCACCCTTGTTGCCCGCGAGCTGCTGGGCGCGAAGTTCCTCGTCGATGGCGTCGGCGGTTTCATCGCCGAGACCGAGGCCTATCACCCGGCCGAGCCCGCTTCGCACTCGCACCGTGGCAAGACCGAGCGGAACGCTTCGATGTTCCTCGGTCCGGGCCGGGTCTATGTCTACCGCTCGTACGGCATCCACTGGTGCTTCAACTTCGTCTGTGCCGATGCCTCGGCCATCCTCATCCGCGCCATCGAACCGACGGACGGTATCGAGACAATGGCGGAGCGCCGCGGCCTCGCGAATCTGCGCGATCTCTGTTCCGGCCCCGGAAAGCTCGGCCAGGCGCTCGGCGTCACCCGAGCTACACATGACGGCCTGATGGTCGACGCGCCGCCCTTCGGTTTCCACCCAGCCGAGACGCCGCCTCCGGTGATTATCGGCCCGCGTATCGGCATCACCAAGGCCGCCGACCTGCCCTGGCGCTTCGGCATCGCCGGTTCCGCCTTCCTCAGCAAGGCGTTCCACTTGCCCTCGACTTGACCGCCGCCTCGCGGCGCGAAGCGATGCTTTGCGCGGGGTTGTCGCACCGGGACCGGGTTTCCCTTTGCGGCGGCTTTGGATAGGTTGCGCCGAACTCAACAGGAGATGCCCGTGGCGGTCGATGCGCTGATCAAGGAATTGCTGGCAACCGGCAGCATGAACGAGGAAACCACCGCCGACCTCAACCGCTGGCAGGCCGAGTTTGCCGAGGGCACGCTGCACGCCGACGATGCGGCCTATATCGAAGCCCTGCACGCCAAGCTGACCGGCGCCCCACTTCCCGAAGTCGAAGCCGCGGCGCCAGCCGAACCGGCCCGCATCGACGGGCTCACCATCGAGGATTGGCGCGACCGCGCGCTCCTCGCCGAGAGCGAACTCGCCGCCCTCAAGGACAGCGTCAGCACCACCAGCGCTTGACCGGCGCGCCGCACTCCCCGTAGAAGCCGCCTTGCGCGGGGGCGCGTTGTACGGAATTGGTAAGTTGTTGCGCCTGTTGGAGATTGCTTTTACGCGGCGCAACATGGAGCGCCGGTTCCATCGCGACTTTGGTCGGCTTCCCAACCTCGCGAGCCCGCGCACCTTCAACGAGCGCATGCTGCACCGGCTGGTCTACGATCGCGATCCGTTGTTCACGGTGTTGAGCGACAAGATCGCCACCAAGGACTATGTCGCGCGCCGCGTTGGCCCTGGCTACAACGTGCCGCTGCTCGGCAAGTGGCGCACACCGCGCCAGATCGATTGGTCGGCCCTGCCGGAGCGTTTCGTGCTCAAGCCCAGCGGTGACAGCGGCAAGTTCATGCTGGTGCGAGGCCCGGCAGAACGCAACACCGAGCACTTGCGTGCCATTGCCTGGAGCTGGCTGAACTCACGCCGTGCCGGCCGCGGCCATGCCGAATGGGGCTATCGCGACGTGCCCCGCCAATTGCTTGCCGAACCCCTGCTCGTCGGCCCCGATAGCGGCACACCACCGGAGATCAACGTCTTCACCTTCGGCGGCCAGGCGAAACTGATCCGCCGCTTTGCCGGTCGCAAGACCTTGCCGGAACGGCGCGACGCCTGGTTCGATGCCACCGGCCGCCAGGTCGAGATCGGCATCGCTTCCATCTCGAGCGTCCGCATGGAATTGCCCGACGCTCTGCGCATCGAACTGATCGAAGTGGCCGAGGCCCTGTCCGAGGGCCTCGATCATCTGCGGGTCGATTTCTACCTCACCGCCGAGGGTCTGAGGGTCGGAGAGCTTACCCCCTACTCCTGGGGTGGAGTGGCCGATTGGCGATCTCCCGAGCTCGACGAGAAGCTGGGTCGGCTATGGGCCGGCGAAACCGACTACGCCCTGTTCGAGGATTTCCGCGATCCCGAGCTTGCCGAGGTGCCTCCCGCCGACGCCGCGACCTGGCTCAAGGCCTGGGAGCAGCTGATCAACGCCGGTGACTACGAATCGGCGCGCCAGCTTTTTGCATCCGATGTCATCGCCTTCGGCTCCCTGGCGCAGACCATGAACGGACTGGATGCACTCGAACAGGAACAGTGGCGCAAGATCTGGGGCACCATTCGCGACTTCGCCTTTGAAGCGCCGGCGCATCTTGCCGAGTGCGACAACACCTCGACGCTCGCCCTGCGCTGGCACTCCCAGGGCATGACGGAAGATGGCGGCTGGTATCAACGGCGCGGCCGCTGCACACTGGTGCTGGAGCGCCGCGGCCGTGGCCTCGTCTGCACCCACAGCCATTTCTCGATGGATCCCGGGGTACCGCCGCGTCGTTCCGAGTGACTGGATGACGATCGGAGATTCGCGGATGCGCCTGTTCCTGACCAGCCTCGCCCTTGGCCTCACCCTCGGACTTGGGTCAGCCCTCGCCCAACCGGTGGCGCTGACCACCCGGCTGATCACCGATCGGCTGGACCAGCCGATTTACGCCATCGCGCCTCCGGCCGATCCGCGGCTGTTCGTCCTCGAGCAGACCGGGCGCATCCGCATCCTCGTCGATGGCCAGCTCGATGACGCGCCATTCCTCGATCTCAGCAGCAGCGTCAGCAGTGGTGGCGAGCAGGGCCTGCTCGGTCTCGCCTTCCACCCCGACTACGCCAGCAATGGCCGCTTCTTCGTCAATTACACCGATACCGAGGGCGATACCCGCATCGTCGGCTATCAGGTCTCGGCCGATCCTGCCATCGCCGACCCAGGCTCGGCGATCGAACTGCTGCACATCGACCAGCCCTACGCCAACCACAACGGCGGCTGGCTCGGCTTCGGCCCCGACGGCTACCTCTATATCGGCATGGGCGATGGCGGTTCGGGCGGCGATCCCGAGAACCGGGCACAGAATCCGGACGAGCTGCTGGGCAAGATCCTGCGCGTCGATGTCGACGGCGGATCGCCCTACGCCATCCCCGCCGGCAACCCCTTCGCCAATGGCGGCGGTCGCCCCGAAATCTTCGCGCTTGGCGTCCGCAACCCCTGGCGTCCGGCCTTCGACGGCACCGACTTCTACATCGCCGATGTCGGCCAGAACGCCTATGAGGAGATCACCGTCATCGGCGCCGGGGATGCCGGCGACAACCTCGGCTGGAACGTAATGGAAGGCCCGTCCTGCTTCGGCGCGGAGAGCTGCGATCAGACCGGCCTCGTGCCACCCACCTACAGCTACTCGCACGACACCGGCGGCTGCTCGCTCACCGGCGGCTATGTCTATCGCGGCAAGGCGATCCCCGAACTCGCCGGCCAGTATTTCTTCGCCGACTTCTGCGACAGCCGCGTTCACTCCTTCGCCTACGCCAACGGCCGGCACGGCGACATCATCTACTGGAACGAACAGCTCGGAGCGCTCGGCGCCATCACCTCATTCGGCGTCGACAGCGAAGGGGAACTCTACATCACCACGATCGAGGGCAACCTGTTCCAGGTGGTGCGGGCAGAGTGACGGAGTTGGTGGGCCCACCAGGACTCGAACCTGGAACCAGACCGTTATGAGCGGTCGGCTCTAACCATTGAGCTATGGGCCCCTGCCCCGAGAACGGAGCGCCGCCTCCTTAGCAAGCGGCGGCCAGGAAGCAAAGCCATAGGTCGCAAGACCTTGCTTCCGCCCACCATTCTCGGTCGTCGGCGTACATCGCCCTAACGCTCGCCTACGCGTTCGCAGTCCCTTTGCGCTCGGCTGGCGCTGGTGCACAACTTGTGAAACCTATCCGGGAGATGTCGATGGCTCTTCATCGCAGCGATTTCGAGATCAATGCCTCCGACGCGGACGTGTGGGCCGTGCTTACCGACCTCGATCGCTACCCTGAGTGGAACCCGGCGCTGCCGGCCATCTCCGGGGAGCTTCGCGAGGGCAGCGTACTGTCGATGACCCTGGCCCTGCCGGGGCGACCGGCCCTCAACGTCCAGGCCAATGTCCTCGAGGTCGTTCCCAACCGGCGCCTCACCTGGCGGGGCCACCTTGGCGCAGACCTGCTGTTCAGCGGCTACCGGGAGTTTGCGATCGAGCCGCTCGCCGCCGACGAGGTGCGCTTCACCCACATCGAGGACCTCAGCGGTTGGCTCGCGCCCGCATTCGAGCTGGTGATGGGTGCCCCGGTGCAGCGCCACCACGTGAATCTCAACGAAGCTCTGAAGCGCCGAGCGGAGGCCAGGGCAAAGGCGCACTGACGAGCCTCGAACGGCCTGTTGAGCGCCTATCACCGCCTCCAACAGAGAATTTTCTCGCTTACGTGTCGATCGCGACTTTTGCCGTTCGTTGTGTAGTCGAAGCGGCATCACTTCCGACTGCCGGCAACGCGAGGAACTTCAAATGCGTAAGATCACTGCAGGCTTCTTCCATTCGGTCGACGGCGTCATCGAGGCACCCAATCTCTGGCAGGGCGACGCCTTCGACGACGAACTGGGCGCCCTGCTCGGCGAAGTGATGGGCAAGACCGACGCCGTCATCATGGGGCGGGTCGGCTACCAGGATTGGGCCGGCTACTGGCCCAACGCCGAGGCCGACCAGGGCTTTGCCGACTACATCAACGCGGTGCCGAAATATGTGGCCTCCCGCACCCTGAGCCAGGAACAGCTGGGCTGGAAGAACACCACGCTGATCAAGGGCGACCTGCTGGATTTCGCACGTGACCTGAAGAACCGCGAGGGCGGCGATATCGCTGTGATGGCCGGCGTCGACGTGGCCCGACAGTTGTTCTTTGCCGGCCTGCTCGAGGAGCTGACGCTGATCACCCACCCGGTGATTGCCGGCAAGGGCAAGCGCATCTTCGAGGCCACCGACCCGATCACCCAGTTGGTGCTCAAGCAGTCGACGATCACCAGCCGGGGCAACGTCGTCGTCACCTACGGCCTGCGGTCGGACTGATAATGCAAGGCCCGCGCACCTGTCGATGCGCGGGCCTAAATCTATCGCCAAACGGCTCAGCCGGCGGCGGTGTAGGCCGTCTTCACCTGGGTGAAGAACTCGGCGGCATACTTGCCCTGCTCCTTGGGGCCATAGCTCGAACCCTTGCGGCCACCGAACGGCACGTGAAAATCGACGCCGGCGGTCGGCACGTTCACCATCACCATGCCGGCTTCGGCGTTGCGCTTGAAGTGCGTCGCGTATTTCAGCGAGGTAGTGACGATACCGGCCGAAAGGCCGAACTCGGTGTCGTTGGAAACCGCCAACGCCTCGTCATAATCTTTGACGCGGATCACCGCGGCCACCGGCCCGAAGATCTCTTCGCGGGCGATGCGCATCTGGTTGTTGGCTTCGGTGAACAGGGCCGGCTGCAGGAAGTAGCCCGGGTTGTCGCGCTTCACCAGTTCGCCGCCGACCACGAGCTTGGCGCCCTCGCCCTTGCCGATCTCGATATAGTCGGTGTCCTGCTTGAGCTGGCCCGGATCGACCACCGGACCGATATCGGTGTCCTTGGCGATGGCGTCGCCGACCTTGAGATTGCGGATCCGCTCGGTGAGGGCTGCGACGAAGGCGTCGTGGATGCCCTCGGTAACGATCAGGCGCGACGAAGCGGTGCAGCGCTGGCCGGTCGAGTAGAAGGCGCTCTGCGCCGTGGTCTCGACCGCCACCTTCAGATCGGCGTCGTCGAGCACGATGGTCGGGTTCTTGCCGCCCATCTCGAGCTGGAACTTGCGCATCACCTTGACGCTGGCTTCGGCGACGCGGCGGCCGGTGTTCACCGATCCGGTAAAGGTCTGCGCCACGATGTCCTTCGAATCAAGCATCGCCTGGCCGACCACCGAACCCTTGCCCATGACGAGGTTCAGCACGCCCTTGGGCAGCCCGTTGCGGTGCAGGATATCGACGATGGCCCACGAGCAGCCCGGCACCAGGTCGGCCGGCTTGAACACCACGGTGTTGCCGTAGCAGAGCGCCGGCGCGATCTTCCAGGCAGGGATGGCGATCGGGAAGTTCCACGGCGTAATGATGCCGACCACGCCCATCGCTTCGCGCGTCATCTCGACGCCGACGCCCGGACGCACCGACGGCACACTCTCACCCGAGAGGCGCAGCGCCTCGCCGGCGAAGAACTCGAAGATCTGCCCGGCGCGAGTAACTTCGCCGATCCCTTCAGCGAGCGTCTTGCCCTCTTCGCGGCTCAACAGTTCGCCGAGCTCGGCCTTGCGGGCGAAGATCTCGTGGGCGGTCTTCGACAGGATTTCCCAGCGCTGCAGGATGCCCGAGCGCGACCAGGCCGGGAATGCCGCCTTGGCCGCCGCGATGGCATCGAGCGTGTCCTGCTGGCTGGCGCGGGCATAGACGCCCACCACTTCGTTGGTGTTGGAGGGGTTGATGTTGTCCACTCCATCCCCGCCGACCCATTCGCCATTGATGAGATTCTTGTGCAGTTCGGTCATGGGGAGATTCCTTCATCACAAAGTGCGCGTGGCACGATTTGTCGTCATTTCACCGGGTCATTCCCGCGAAAGCGGGAAACCCTGTTCATGGTGCATACCCGCAAACGGAGGTTCCCGCTTTCGCGGGAATGACACCGAGCGTGGGGCTAGAGCAGATCCGCCTTGGCCAGGTCCCTGAGCAGCTGGCTGGTGCCATAGGTCCAGGGGGCGGCTTCGGTGGCAAGGCGCACGGTGTTAGATAGGGTGCCGAGCGACGGCGTCGAGATCGACACCACATCGCCGAGCTTGTGGGTGAACCCCTTGCCGGCGCCGCCGCGATCCTTCACCGGCGCGAACATGGTACCAAGATAGACCACCAGCCCATCGGGATACTGGTGATGCCGGCCGATAGTTGCGCCGACGATGGCTTCGGGCGAGCGCGAAATCTGGCTCATGTTGGAGACGCCCGTCAGTTCGAACCCGTCTTCACCGGTGACGCTGAGTGCGATATCGGCGGCCTTCACCGTCTCGATGGTGAACTTGCCGTCGAACAGCCGGATGAACGGCCCGAGCGAAGCCGACGCGTTATTGTCCTTGGCCTTCCCGAGCAGCAGCGCCGAGCGGCCCTCGACATCGCGGAGGTTCACGTCGTTGCCGAGCGTTGCGCCGACGATCGTGCCCTTGGAATTCACCACCATCGCCACTTCCGGCTCCGGGTTGTTCCACTCCGAGATCGGCAGGATGCCCACATCGGCCCCGAACCCGACCGAGGCCATCGGCTGGCACTTGGTGAAGATCTCGGCGTCCGGCCCGATGCCGACTTCGAGATACTGGCTCCACACGCCGCGCGCGATCAGCGTTTTCTTCACTTCCATCGCGGCGGGCGAGCCCGGCTCGAGCTGGCTGAGATCGGTGCCCACCAGCCCCAGGATATCCTTGCGCAGCTCATCGGCCTTGGCCTTGTCGCCGCGCGCCTGTTCCTCGATGACGCGCTCGAGCAGCGATACGACGAACGTCACACCCGCCGCCTTCACCGCCTGCAGGTCGATCGGCGACAGCAGCGACGGCGCTTTGACGTCGGTCTTGCCCGACCACGAGTTGGCGAGAATCTGGTGCAGATTGCCGATCACCGGGCCCTTGGCGGAGGCGACGTACGCGGCCGGGTCGGCCTGCTCGGCGACGTCGCGCGAGGTCGGCGCGGTCTTCGATGTGATGTCGACGATATCCTCGCCGCGCACCGTGATCACCCGCGGGTGCTCGTATCCGGGCACACGGGCCCGCCCCAGCAGTACGCCTTCGCTCGGAACTTGTCGGTTGGCCACGGCACTCCCCCGGTTTTCGGACGGGCTACCTAACCCGCCGCCCCAAAGCCTGTCCAGCCGAGCCCGAGGCACGTAACTCAAACTTTCGTCGGTCCGCGACCCAAGGTTGGCGCAATGTGCGGCGTCTTATCTCTCGGAAGCGCCGTTCAAATCCTGTTCAGGAACGACGCACTAACAACCCGGTCGGCTGGGACATATTTCCCCGCCAAAGGCCACATAGGAGAGACGCATGCGTCCCATTACTGCCGCCCTTATTCCCCTGTTCCTCGCCACCGCGCTGACCGCTGCCCCGGCATTCGCGCAGGAGACCCCCGTGAACGGCACCATTTCGATCAGCGGCATCGGCGAAGTCACCTCGGCACCCGACACCGCCTTCGTCAATTCCGGCGTCACCAGCCAGGGCGCGACCGCCCGCGAGGCGCTCGATGCCAACACCAAGGCGATGGGCGAACTGATCGAGACGCTGAAGGCCGCCGGCATCGAGGCGCGCGACATCCAGACCTCAGGCTTCTCGGTGAACCCGAACTACGTCTATTCCGACGCGCGCGACGCCAATGGCTACCAGCTGCCGCCCAAGATCACCGGCTACCAGGTCTATAACAACGTCAACGTCCGGGTACGCGAGTTGGCGAAGCTTGGCTCGGTGCTCGACAAGGCGGTGACCGTCGGCGCCAACACCATCAACGGCGTCAGCTTCTCGGTGGCCGACCCCTCCAAGCTTTACGACGAAGCCCGCAAGGCCGCTTTCGCCGATGCCAAGGCCAAGGCCGGGCTTTATGCCGAAGTGGCCGGCGAAGAGCTCGGCAGCATCCGCAATATCAGCGAAGTGCAGGGTATGGGTTCCCCGCAGCCCTACATGATGAAGGCTTCGGCTGACTCTGTGGCGGCCGGCGCCGTGCCGATCGAGGGTGGTGAGCTCAGCTACTCGATCAACGTCCAGGTCACCTGGGACTTTGCCGACAAGTAACGACTTCGGATGGGCGCCTGCGGGCGCCCATCTCCTACCCGGCAATCGCCTTCCAGATCATATTGAGCCCGACCAGCGCCAGGAACGCCGCGAAGGCCAGCTTCAGCGTGCGCTGCTGCAGCTTGTGCGCCAGCGCTGCGCCCCACGGGGCGCACAATGCGGCCGTCAGCCCGATCAGCACCAGCGCCACGATGTTGATGTAGCCAAGGCTGAGCGGCGGCCGGCCTTCGACGCTCCAGCCCGAGATGATGAAGCCGAGCGTGCCGGAGAGCGCGATGAACACGCCGATCGCTGCACCGGTACCCACTGCCTTGTGCATCGAAGCGCCGAAGGCATGGATGGTGGGGACGCTCAACGAGCCACCCCCTACGCCCATCAGCGCCGAAATATAGCCGACCACCGCCGCCGAGATCCGATGCGTCAGCGCCGAATCCCGCAAGTGACCCATCAGCCGCTCCTGGAACGGCAGCACGATATTGGCGGCAATGAACAGCGCCACCACGCCGAACACGATGCGCAGCACGTCGCCGGTATAGAGCCCGGCCATCAGCCCGCCGACAAAGGTGGCGACCACCACCACCGGGGCCCAGAGCTTCAGGATGCGGTGATCGACCGCGCCGCGTTTGTCATGCGCCCGGGCGCTGGCGATACCGGTGGGGATGATGATGGCTAACGAGGTGCCGACGGCAATGTGCTGCACCACATCGCTGTCATAGCCGAGCAACGCCAGGGCCGAGGCCAGCGCCGGCACGATGATGGCGCCGCCGCCGATTCCCAACAGCCCCGCCGCGATGCCCGAAATGACTCCGGTGGCCAGCAGCCCGAGGATAAACGGCCAGTAGCTCAGCAGTTCGCTCAAGATCGACTCCAGTCAGGAACCCCTTCGGATCGCACGAATTGGGCCGCCAAGCCTAGGCTGCCGCCACCGAATCCGTCCATTGCTGCCGGGGCCGGGAGCGGCCCAACTGGTGCCACGATTGCCCGGTCCTGTCGCGGTACGGAACCGCACGCGCTTGAGGGGCGTTCGGCATTTTGTGGGCCAATTCATTCTCGCAGCAGGTTTGCCGGGCGTTCAGGTTCGGTTCAGCCCGTCTGCGTCACTTCTCGAACAACTGACTCCAAAACAAGGATAAAACCCATGCGCTTTCGAAACTGGCTCCTGACCGGCACCAGTCTCGCCGTTCTCGCATTGGTGCCGGGCGCCGCTTTCGCTCAGCAGGCTGAGTATGAGGCCCTGCAGCAGGCGCAGGCTTCCGGCGACGCAGACGCGATCAACGCAGCCCAACAGGCGCTGACCGAAGTCTGTATCGTGAACGGCTATGCCAGCGTGCAGGATTGTATCGCTGCCATCACCGGCGGCGGGCAGCCCGCAGCAGACCCGCAGGCCGATGCCGACGCTCAGGCGGCAGAGGAAGCTCGCGCGGCTGAAGAAGCACGGGCCGCTGAAGAGGCGGCCGCTGCTGCAGCGCAGGCGGAAGCCGACGCCAAGGCAGCAGACGAAGCCAGGGCCGCCGAAGAGGCAGCCGCCGCCCAGGCGCAGGCCGAGGCCGACGCCAAGGCAGCCGAGGAAGCCAAGGCTGCTGAAGAAGCCGCTGCCGCCGCAGCGCAGGCCGAGGCTGATGCCAAGGCAGCCGAAGAAGCCAGGGCCGCTGAAGAAGCCGCCGCCGCCGCAGCACAGGCCGAGGCCGATGCGAAGGCTGCCGAAGAGGCCAAGGCCGCCGAGGATGCAGCAGCCGCTGCTGCCGCGGCGCAGGCCGAGGCCGATGCCAAGGCTGCCGAGGACGCCAAGGCCGCTGAGGACGCAGCCGCCGCTGCTGCTGCAGCCCAGGCCGAAACCGATGCCAAGGCTGCCGAGGATGCCAAGGCCGCCGAGGACGCACAGGCCCAGTTCGTTGCCGACCTGCAGGCCGCGCTCGACCAGTACCAGGCGGCGCTCGACCAGGCCGCCGCCGGTGATTATGCGGGCGCCAAGCCCATCGCCGATGCCGCCGCGGCGCGCATCCAGGAGCTCTGCACCGCCAATGGCTATCAGGACATCAAGTCCTGCATTGGCCAGGATCTACCCCCGCTGCCGGAACCCCCGGCTGAGCAGCCTGCGGAACAGCCGGCTGAGCAACCGGCTGCCGAGCAGCCCGCTGAACAGCCGGCGGCCGAACAGCCGGCGGAAGCCGGTCCCACCGACCAGCCCGCCGACGCCAATGCCACAGATCCGGTTGCCGCGGCTCAGGACCAGCTGGGCGTTGCCACCGAGCTCTACAATGTCGGCATCGGCCAGCTCGAGGCCGGCGACGTTTCCGGCCAGTCGACGATCGACGCGGCCAACAAGCAGTTTGCCGATATCTGCGCCGCCCTTGGCGTAACCGATGTTGCCCAGTGCCTGGCGCAGTACGGCATCACCCTGCCCCCGGTTCCCGAAGTGCAGCCGGCGGCGGAAACCACGCCGCCGATCGCCGAACTGCCGGGCGCCCAGGAAGCGGTGACCCCGCAGGCCGTCGAAGTGCTGCCTGAGACTGTTGCCCCTGAAGAGGCGGCTCCGGTGCTCGACAGCGCCAAGGACTTCGCCACCCAGGTGGTCGAGGGCCAGGCGCCGGCCGAACAGCCGGCGGTTGCCGAAGAGCCGACCGCGCCGCCGCCGGCCGACGACAAGGCCGCTCAGGCCGACATCGCCCCGGTCGAGGTGCAGTCCCTGGCTAAGCTCGAAGGCGAGAAGATCGCGGTCGACGCCCTGCCGGTGGTGGAGGTGCCGCAGAACGTCACCATCATCAACAATGTCACCAACGTGACGAACGTGACCAACATCACCAACAACACGACCAACGTTACCAACAACAATAACTCGAACAACAACAATAACAACAACAATGGTGGCCCGGGCCCACGCCCTGGCAACAACTTCACCAACTCGGGCTTCATCTTCCAGGTCGGCATCAACCTGATCATCTCGAACCCGGCCCAGGATTTCGACCGCATCCGCGACAGCGATGAGGACGAGGTTTATTACGAGCGCCTGCCGGGCGGACGCGTGAAGGAGACCATCGAGCGTCCGAACGGCGTGCAGATCGTCACTATCCGCGACAAGTGGGGCAACGTGCTGAAGCGTTCGCGCATCATGCCGGACGGCCGCGAATACATCCTCGCCTACCAGGACGAAGATGATTTCGAAGAGGATGACGACTACTTCGGCAACTGGCGCGACCCGGGCGACGACCTGCCCCCGCTGCGCCTGAACATCCCGATCCGCGACTACATCCTCGATGCTGACGACGCCGATGAGGAAGAGGTCGAGCTGTTCTTCCGCGAGCCCCCGGTGGAGCAGGTCCGCAAGATCTACACCATCGAGGAAGTGAAGCGTTCGGCCCGTATCCGTGACTCGGTGCGTCGCGTCGAAGTCGGCGGTCTGACCTTCGACTCGGGTGCGGCGACCATCGCCCGCAGCCAGGTCGGTGCGCTCAGCAAGGTCGCCAACGGCATGCTGAAGATCCTCGAGGACAACCCGGGCGAGACCTTCCTGATCGAAGGCCACACCGACGCCGTAGGTGGCGACCAGGCCAACCTGATCCTGTCCGATCAGCGCGCCTCGACCGTCGCGCGCATCCTGACCGACTTCTACGACGTGCCGCCGGAGAACCTGGTGACCCAGGGCTACGGCGAGCGCTACCTGAAGGTGAAGACGGAGAAAGCCGAAAAGCTCAACCGCCGCGTCTCGATCAAGCGCATCACCTCGCTCATCACGGTTGCCGACAGGAACTAAGGCTGCCGACTGAACTGACGAACGGGCCGGGGAGCGATCTCCGGCCTGTTTTTTTGTTTTGCGAGGACGTTGCAGTCGGGGTCCCTGCGTGGTCCCCCTCCCCCGCAAGCGGGAGAGGTTCCGCCGACTGCGACCTTTTGCGCCGCTCCCTTGCGTCACCCCTGCCCCTTGCCTCGCCTCGAAAATCCGCTATCCCTCATCCACGAAATCCTTGCCGGAGCCACCATGCCCAAGCGTCTCGAACTCGTCATCGAAGCGGTGATCCTCGCCTCGCGCTGGCTGCTGGTGCTGTTCTATCTCGGGCTGGCGGTGGCGCTGGCGGTCTATGCCGCGACCTTCGGGGTTAAGCTGTGGGATTTCGTCAGCCACGTCTTCACCATCGATGAAGCGGACGCGATACTGAAGATGCTGGCGCTGATCGACGCGGCGCTGGTCGCGAGCCTCGTGGTCATGGTGATCATCTCGGGCTACGAGAACTACGTCTCGCGCTTCGACGACGGCGATGCGGTGCATTGGCTCGGCGAGATCGACGCCGGCTCGCTCAAGATCAAGGTGGCCTCGACCATCGTCGCCATTTCCTCGATCCACCTGCTGCAGGTGTTCCTGAACGTTTCGAGCTACACCAGCGACCAGTTGATGTGGTTTACCCTGATCCACCTCGCCTTCATCGTCTCGGCACTGTTCCTCGCCTTCATCGATCGCATCTCGGCGCAGACCAAATCGATCAGCAAGGCCAGCCGCAGCGACGAAAAAGCCGCCAAATCGGCAGAAAACTGATCGGTCAGCGCCGGCTTTTCTCACTTCCGGCGCCCAAAAATCCCGTTAAGTTCCAGTGATTTACGATACCGCGCTGAATCAATTCCGCAATTGATCAAGTTTGCGGGAACAATTCCCGCCGCTGCCGAGTTATTTCGGCCATACGGTACTCAAACAAAGGAGCTTGATCATGGCTGTCCCCGAACGCGATACCGTCTACTCGAGCGACGACGCCAACCGCACTGTCTACACCCGCGAGTCGAGTGCGACAGGCTGGTTCGTCGGCATCATCGTTGCCCTGGCGCTGCTCGCCATTGGCTACCTGGTCTTCTCGGCCAACTCTGGCCCGTCGACCACCTCGACGACCGTGAACAATACCCCGGCGGTTGAAGCTCCGGCCACCCCGGCCCCGGCTCCGATGACCGAGGCTCCGGCCACGGGCACCGAGACCACCCCGATGGCTCCGGCCGCTGAGCCGGCTCCGGCCCCAGCTGACGCCGCTCCGGCGACCGAAGCTCCCGCGGCGGCGCCCGCCACCGAGGCTCCGGCCCCGGCGACTGAGGCCCCGGCCGCGCAGTAAGCTCGGTCGATAGCAGAGCTTGAGCTTCGGATCCTCCCCCGAAGCTCCCTCAACCCCCGGCAGTTCCGCTGCCGGGGTTCTTTCATTGCTCGATATCGTAGAAGCTGTAGTAGAGCACCCGCATGTCCCGCTCGGGCTCGAAGTTCGAGGCCTGCCAGGCGAACTGGGTGTCGCTGACCTTCTTGGCTTCGAGCGGGCAGAAGGCGACGAGGTCGAGGTTCTTCATCCCTTCCGCCGGATCTGCCTTGTCGACCACCAGGTTGAACTCCTCGATCGGCCCCTTCCAGAAGTTGCCCGTGGTCAGCACGTAACCCTGGGTCACCACCTCATAGCCGCCCTTAGCCTTGTGCCGCGCCACTGCGTTGAGCACCGCATCGTCGATGCAATACTCCGCGCGGGTCGCCGCGACCGTTTCCGGGTCGTCGTAATCGCCGCCGCCCTCATAGATCTGACCGTAATCGCTGGGGTAGCCATTGAGCGGCGCGTAGCTGATCTCGACCACCGTCTGGCCCGGCGCGAACGCCTGCTCCCACTCGTAGACCGCCTGGTAGCTCCAGTTCGGCCACCACAGTTCTTCGGCGCTTTCCGGCACACTGGAGAACCAGCCTTTCGCCACGAACGCTTCAAGCGTCTGGCGATCGAAACGGGTCGCGTCGAACTGTTCGGCCAGCAGCAATGGCTCGAGGCCGGCGGCCTCGATCTCTGCCGTGATATCCTTGCCGTCGAGCTGGGCGAACTCGTGCAGCTTGGCGGTGATCGGCTTGCCGTTCACCTTCACCGCAAAGTCCATGTAGTTCCGCGGATCGGCCAGTTGCTCGATGCTGCCGCCGCCCAGATAGCTCGGCCCGCCATCCAGCGGCACTGCCGGCATGGGGAAGCCGATGGTATGGGTTTCGCTGGCCGCCGCGTCGGAGCGGTACTCATAGCGCACCCGCACTTCGCGCACGCTCATGTAGAGGTCCTCGCGCGCGATGGCGATGTTGGCAGCCTGTTTGAACACCACGCCGCCGGCGGGAAACTCGCTGATCACCCCATTGGCCAGGGCCGGCGCCGCGAGGCTGGCGACGATGATGAATGCAGCACAGCGGATCAGCATGGGTTCCTCCTCGGTTCAGACGCCGGCCCTCTGCCGGTTTGCGCCTGAACCGCGGCTGAACCGGCCGGATCAGAGCCGCCGCACCGGCTGCCTGAGAATGGTCTTCAGCTTCTCGGCCGCCACCTTGCGCGGGTCGCTGAGATAGATCTCGTGGTGGTGGCCGGTTTCCTGGAGGCCGTTGGCCGGCAAGAATTCCTGATGCAGCCGGGCCAGGGTCGGCGCCTCGTCGTCATAGCTGCCGATATGCAGCGTCTGCACCGACAGCCCTTCATCATAGCTCTCGAGGCGCAGACTCGACGGCGCGGCGCCAAGCTTCTTGGCTGCCTTGTCGACTGCCTTCTCAAACAGCCCGGTCATGACGAAATCCGGCTGCAGGATCATGATCGTCCACTGCCAGTCGCTCTTCTTGCGGGTGAGAAACGTCGACATGTCTTCCGACCACCACAGCGCCTCGAGCGGGCCGACCACATAGTCTTTCCCCAGTTCCGCCTTGGCGGCGAACTTCATCGCGTAGCTGACCGAGTAGAGCCAGCTGACGCCGCTCCGATAGGCCTCGGCGGTGTTCGGGTCGCCGGCGCCGTCGAGCTGCACATATTGCAGCGGCGGCACCTCGATGATCTCAAACCGGCCCTTTGGCGCCTTGTAGAGCGCCTTGTGCTGCTGCTTCAGATCGAACTTTTCCATCTCACGACTGGGGCTGCGGCGGCACGATCAGCGTCGTCTCCTTGGGCGAGGACAGCACGATCAGTGTCTCGGTGCGCTGCACGCCCGGCACTTCCTTCACCACCTGGGCGAAGAACCCCTCGAGGTCGCGCGTTGTCCTGAGCCGCACCTTCATCAGGTAGTTCCACGATCCGGTAACGTGATGGGCCTCGAGCACCTCCGGCGACCTGGCGATCGCGGCGAGGAACAGCTTCTCGGTCGCCGGATCGCTCCAGCCCACGAACACATAGGCAAGCAGATCGAGCCCGACTTTCTCGGGATCGACATGCGCGTGGAAACCGCTGATGACGCCCAGCTTGATCAGCCGACGGATCCGGTCGTTGAGTGTGGACGGCGCGACGCCCAGCGCCTTGCCCAATTCCGCCACCGGCACGCGATCGTCTTCCTGCAACAAGGCCAGCAGCCTGTGATCGATATCGTCGAGACCGCTCGCCATCGCCTCAAAACCCTCCTGATGGTTCGCCACAACCTATCCGGCGAGCCGAGAAAGGCAACCTTTGGTCCCTGCGCGAACTTGTCATCCTTGCGCAGCCCGGCCGGGCTACCTAACTCCCGTTCGGAAACACAAAAAGCTGGGAGAAAGCCATGTTCAACATCGACGGTATCATCAAGGCCCTGCAGACGGACCCCAACGCCCAGCGTACCGCGATGACGGGGGCCGCCGGGCTCGCCGCCGGCATGCTGCTCTCGGGTGGCGGGCTGGGCAAGATGGTCGGCAATGTCGCTAAAGTGGGCGCCGTTGCGGCGGTTGGCGGTCTCGCCTATTCCGCCTGGCAGAGCTACCAGAAGAACCAGCAGCAGGCTGGCGCCGCTTCGGACGGCGCCCCCGCTACCACCAGGGATGCCTTCGTGCCGCCGCCGCAGGCGGCCTACCAGGGCGAAGAACTGGGCAAGACCCTGGTGCGCGCCATGATCGCGGCGGCCAAGGCCGACGGCCAGATCGACGCCGAAGAGAAAGAGCGCATCTTCAAGCGCCTCGAGACCATGCCGCTCTCCTCCGAGGAAAAGGCGTTCGTCTTCGACGAGCTGGCGAGCCCGCTCGATATCGATGCCGTCGTCGCGCGCGCCGACACCCCCGAACACGCCTCCGAAATCTATGCCGCCTCGCTCGTCGCCATGCAGCCCGATACTTCCGCCGAGCGCGCCTATCTCGAAGCCCTGGCCTACAAGCTGAAGCTCCCCGCCGGCCTTGTCGCCGAGATTCACCGCCAGGCGGGGCACACTCCGCCGGCGCCGGTGTCGTCGCCGGCCGCGTCCTACGTGCCAACCAGCAGCGTCTGAGTTACAAGGCTGTGCGTTCTTGCGCGGCTCAAAACGCACAGCCATGTAGAGCGCCATCAGTGAATGGTGAATGGTGAATAGTGAATGGTGCTCCGCCCGTTTCCATTCACCACTCACCATTCGCCATTCACGAAAGCCCCCGGATTGCGCCATGGAAATCGGTCTCTACTCCTTCGCCGAGAACACTCCCGATCCGCTGAACGGCGGCCACCTGCAGTCGCCGGCCGAGCGGCTGAGGGACCTGCTCGAGGAGATCAAGCTCGCCGACGAGGTCGGGCTCGATTTCTACGGGCTGGGTGAACACCACCGCCCCGATTTCGTCGCCTCGGCGCCGGTGACCATCCTCGCTGCCGCCGCCGCCATCACCAGGCGCATCCGCCTCTCCACCGCCGTTACCGTGCTGAGCTCGGACGATCCGATCCGCGTCTGGCAGCAATTCGCGACGCTCGACCTGTTGTCCAACGGCCGGGCCGAGATCATGGCCGGCCGCGGCTCGTTCATCGAGAGCTTCCCGCTGTTCGGCTACGAGCTCGACGACTACGACACGTTGTTCGAGGAAAAGCTCGCTGAACTCCTCAGGATTCGCGAGGGCGGCAAGGTGCAGTGGGAGGGTTCCGAGCACACCAAACCGATCCCAGGTATCGCAATCTACCCCAAGCCCATTCAGGAGCCGCTGCCGCTCTGGGTCGCCGTCGGCGGCACCCCGAACTCGGTGGCCCGAGCCGCCTATTATGGGCTACCGCTGATGCTCGCCATCATCGGCGGCAATCCCGAAGCCTTCACCCAGTTCACCGAGCTCTACCGCCGCACCGCCGAAAAGGTCGGCCACGACCTCACGAAACTGCCGATCGGCATCTCTTCGCACGGCTTCATCGCCGAAAACTCGCAGGATGCGCTCGACATCGCCTTCCCCGCCCATCACGAAGCCATGAGCCGCATCGGCCGCGAGCGCGGCTGGCCGCCGACCACCCGCGCCCAGTTCGAAGCCGGCGCCAGTCCGTCTGGCGCTTACTTCATGGGCTCGCCGCAGCAGGTTATCGACAAGATTCTGATGCAGCACGACTGGTTCAAACACGATCGCTTCGGCCTGCAACTGAGTGTCGGCACCCTGCCGCACGCCAAGGTCATGAAGGCCATCGAGCTGTTCGGCACCGTGGTGAAGCCCGCAGTCAACCAGGCTCTCGGGGCCCAGCGGTAACCGTTGACGTCCGACGCACCGGTGCTAATACGGTCCGCACTTGAACACGGGACCAATGCGTTGCTGCCGATTTTCTACATCAACATGGCCTCCCGCCCGGATAGACGGGATCACGTCGAGCAGCACCTCGCTCTATTGGGTCTCACGGCGACGCGGATCGACGCGGTGACGCCGTCTGCCCTCGATTTACCGGCCGGATCGCCGCTCAGCACGGGTGAGTTCGGTTGTAGCCGCAGCCACCAGAAGATCTGGCGGTTGATGGTCGAGCAAAACATCCCCGCAGCCCTGATCCTCGAGGATGACGTGCTGCTGGCCGACGAGGTCCCGGCGCTGCTGGCCGACCCGGCCCTGCTGGCTGGTGGCGTCGAAGCCATCCAGTTCGAATCTCGTGGCCATACCCGGGCCCTGGTCGGACCGGCTGTCCCCACGGGCGTGCCCGGAGTGAGCCGCAACCGGCTGATGTCGTCGAGCCTGGGTTCGGCCGCCTACATCATGACCATCGAGCTGGCCCGACGCCTCCTGGCGCGCCCTGACGTCGACCGGCTGGCGCTCGATCACCTGTTGTTCGGCTGGGCTGGCGAGCTTTGCTACGACGCCCGCATCTTCCAGACCCTCCCGGCGCTCGCCATCCAGCTTGATCAGACGGTCGACGGCCGGCGTGGCGCCGGCAAGAGTGATCTGGACGACAATCGGCTGACCGGCGCTCTCACGCACAAGAGCCTCGCCGTCCGCTGGCGCCGGCTCAAAATTCAGTTCCGGCACTACAAGCGAGTGCTCGTGACCTTTGGGTCCAGCGGAGAACTGTGGGGGGCGCGCAAGCTCCAGTTCCCGATCGCCGAGAACCTCCGCAAGCTGATGTAGGCGGGCCAACGCGATGCCGCTGCCGATCTTCTACATCAATCTCTCGTCACGTCCCGATCGCCGCGAACATGTGGAGCGGCAGCTCGGCGCCCTGGGACTACACGGCATCCGAATCGAGGCAGTCGCGCCTGCGGCGGCCGACCTGCCACCTGGCTCTCCACTCAGCCCGGGCGAGCTCGGTTGCAGCCGCAGCCACCAGAAGGTCTGGCAGTTGATGCTCGAGCAGCAGATTGCCGCAGCGCTGATCCTCGAGGATGATGTGCTGCTGTCGGAGCAGCTCCCCGCCGTGCTCGCCGACCCTGGCCTGCTGGATGGCGTCGATGCCATCCAGCTGGAAACCCGGCAGACCTCAGCCATGGTCGGCCGCCTGGTGCCCAGCAAGTCCAAGGGAATCGGCCGCGGGCGCCTGATGTCATCGAGCATGGGTTCGGCCGCCTATGTGATGACGATGCCCCTCGCGAGGCGGCTGATGGGGCACCCTGAGGTGGACACCCTGCCCCTCGACACCCTGCTGTTCGGACGCCCCGGCAGCCTGTTCTATGAAGCCCGAATCTTCCAGTCCGTGCCCGCACTCGCCATCCAGCTCGACCAGACGATAGACGGCCGCGAGGGCGCCGGTCGCAGCGATCTCGACACCCGTCGAGGCCTGTTCTCGTCTCGCGACACGCGCAGCGCGGAGCCACGCTGGCGTCGGGCGTTGCGCCACTGGGCTCACCACCTGAGGCTGGTTGCCACTTTCGCCTCGACCGGCGAGCTCTGGGGCGCCCGGCAATACCGGCTGCCGGTGGCCAGCGACCTCAAAAAGCTCATGTAGGCCGCACTGGACACCCCTTCCCGCTTGGTGCATTTGCGGTGACCTGATGCAGACCATCCCCGTCTACTACATCAACCTCGCCTCACGTCCCGATCGCCGGGCGTTCATGGAGCGCCAGTTCACTGAGCTCGGCATTCTCGCCGAACGCATCGAGGCGGTGCGCATGGACGAAGTTCCGCGTGACCTCCTCGAGTGGCACAAGACGACTCACAGCCTGTGGCGGATGACCGAGGGCGACCTCGCCTGCGGCTTCAGCCACCAGCGCTGCTGGGAACGCCTGCTCGAGAGTGGTGCGCCAGCCGCTCTGATCCTCGAAGACGACGCGCAGCTCACTACCCCCGTGCTCGATTTTCTTGATCCGGAGTTGGCGAGGCGGCTGGGCGCCGACCTGCTGAAGCTCGAGACATTCCACAGTCCGGTGAAGCTGGGGAGCCTGTCGCAGCACGTCGGCACGACCGAGCTGCGCGAGCTCTGCTCCTCACAGATGGGCGGGGCCGCCTATATCCTCACCCGAGACGCCGCGCAGCGCTCGCTGGCAAGCGCGCTGCGCAACCAGATGGGTATCGACCGCTTCCTGTTCGGGCGGGGCGGCTATCACCTGCTGCGCAGCCGCGTGCTGCAGGCCATCCCCAGCCCCTGCATCCAGATCGACAAGCTGGACGCCGCCAGCCGGCTCGGTGAGAGCAACATCGCCACCACTCGGACGCGTGAGCCGAACCGGCCGGCGCGCGACCTCGGTGCAGTGCTCGGACTACAACTCGACCATGTCGGACGTCTTATTCAGCTGGCGCGTCGCGACCTCCCCGCCCTGCGCGGAGCGCGGGTCGTCGTTCCATTCGCCGGCGCGTCGGACGGCGCATGACCGATTTCTCCGCCAGCCAGATCCCGGCCTACTACATCAATCTGAGCACCCGTGCCGATCGCCGCCAGTTCATGCAAGAGCAGTTCGCTCGGCTGGACATCGTGGCCGAGCGGATCGACGCGGTGACCGTTGACGATGTCGGCGAGGCCCGCATGGCTCTGCACTCCGACCCGCGCAATCCATGGGCGATGACACGGGTCGAAGTCGCCTGCGTCATGAGCCACGAGAAGGCCTGGGGCCATATGCTCGATGCAGGCCAGGAGTTTGCCCTTGTTCTCGAGGATGACGCCGTTCTGGGTGACGGCCTCAGGGCGTTCCTGGACCCGACCTTCAGCAGCGGGTTACGCGCCGATCTGGTGAAGCTCGAGACGACCTACGAACAGGTGCGGCTTGGCCGCGCGGTGCGCACTCTCGATGGGCGCTTCGGCGTACACCAGTTGCTGGCCTCGCACATGGGAGCCGCCGCCTACATCATCTCGGCCAGCATGGCTCGGCGCGCCCTGGCCGATCCCCGGCTGCCGCGCATGTCAGCGGACCGCTACCTGTTCTCGCGCGGCGGACCGGTCATTCCGCACCGCGGGCTGTTTCAGGTCGCTCCGGCCCCGGTGGTGCAACTCGAGCACTATCGGGGCAGCAAGCCCGCCGACGCGGAGCGGAGTGACCTCAAGCGGGATCGTGATAGCCACCATGCCGGCGTGCCCCGACCACTCGGCCATCGCTGGCGCGACGGTCTCGGCAGGGTGGCCTACACCCTCCGGCTGATCGCTCACATTCTGCCCGATGCCGAAGCACGCCGGCAGAAGCGGCGCGCAGTGCCCTTTGAGGGCGACGTCTAGGGCCTACTTGCCGCTGCGCCTGATGCTCTTGATCTGCAGCGGCGGCAAGCCGGATTTCTCGGCAATGGCCTGGTCCTGCTCCATGATGGCGGTACGGGCCGCTTCGTCGCCGTCGAGGCCGCCCAGCAGGCTCGCATCCACCTTGCGGTTGGAGCGTTGGCTGCCATCCTCGTAGACAATGTCGAACAGCACGAACTCGGTGCGGGCGGTGGGCTTCTTGGCCATCTCTGAAACTCCGGTTGGCGGCGCAATCCTGCGCACGCGGCAATCTCGCGGGCATGACGCTTGAGCGCGCCCCGCGAGGACCATGTTGCTGCGTAAGGGGCCAGACTACGGGCGGTAGATGCCGTCGCCCTGCTCGTCGATGATCTGCCGGCCCTTGGCCAGTGCGAAGCTGACCACATCCTCCTTGGAGGAGAACCGATCGGCGCGTACGAACTTGTAGCTCTTGAGTTCGCCGTCGATCTCTTTCTCGATCAACCCGGCGAGCTGGTACTCGCTGCCCACCGGCATGATCAGCGACTTGACGGTAAAGCCCTTATAGGCCTCTTCCGCCACCACCGCCGGCTCGATCGACTTGCTTGCCGAGCTGCCACCGCCGCCGCCAAAAAGGTTCTTCCAAAACGACATGGGTTCGCCCTCTTAGTTGTCGAGGAAGCTGCGGAGCTTCCGGCTGCGGCTCGGGTGCTTCAGCTTGCGCAGCGCCTTGGCCTCGATCTGGCGGATGCGCTCGCGCGTCACGCTGAACTGCTGGCCGACTTCTTCGAGCGTATGGTCGGTGTTCATGCCGATGCCGAAGCGCATGCGCAGCACGCGTTCTTCGCGCGGGGTAAGCGAGGCGAGCACGCGGGTGGTGGTCTCGCGCAGGTTGCTCTGGATCGCCGCATCGATCGGCTGGATGGCGTTCACATCCGGGATGAAATCGCCGAGGTTCGAATCCTCTTCGTCGCCGATCGGCGTCTCGAGGCTGATCGGTTCCTTGGCGATCTTCAGGACCTTGCGGACCTTGTCGAGCGGCATCTGCAGCTTTTCGCTCAGCTCTTCCGGGGTCGGCTCGCGGCCGATCTCGTGCAGCATCTGGCGCGAGGTGCGGACGATCTTGTTGATCGTCTCGATCATGTGCACCGGAATCCGGATGGTGCGGGCCTGGTCGGCGATCGAACGGGTGATCGCCTGGCGGATCCACCAGGTGGCATAGGTCGAGAACTTGTAGCCACGGCGGTACTCGAACTTATCGACCGCCTTCATCAGGCCGATATTGCCTTCCTGGATCAGATCGAGGAACTGCAGGCCGCGATTGGTGTATTTCTTGGCGATCGAGATCACCAGTCGGAGGTTGGCTTCCACCATCTCCTTCTTGGCGATGGCCGCTTCGCGCTCGCCCTTCTGCACCTTGTGGACGATCCGGCGGTACTCGGCGATATCGAGGCCGGTTTCCGTCGCCAGCGTCTGGATATCGCCACGCAGCTCGTTCGCCGTATCGGCCTCACGCTTGGCGAATTCCGCCCAGCCCTTGCCGCTCAGGGTCGCAACCGTTTCGATCCAGTTCTGCTCGAGCTCGCTGCCGTAATAGGCCTCGAGGAAGTTCTCGCGCTTGACGCCATAGCTCTCGGCAAGGCGCAGCAGCCGCCCCTCGAGGCGCACCAGGCGCTTGTTGATGTCGTAGAGCTGCTCGACCAGGCTCTCGATACGGCTCTGGTTCAGCGACAGCGACTTCACGTCGGTAATCACTTCCGAGCGCAGGCCCTCGAGCTTCTTGAGATCGGCGGCAGTGGCCGGGGCGTTGCCCGCCATGCGGTCCTCGGCGTGCCGATCCTGCATCTTGCGCATCTTGCCATAGGCTTCGGCGATGCGGTCGAAGGTCTCGACCACCTGCGGCTTCAGCTCGGCTTCCATTGCCGACAGCGACAGCGAGTTCTCGAAATCGTCGTCTTCTTCTTCGACCGGATCCTGCGGCGCCTGCGGCTCGTCGGGAACGTAATCGTCATCATCGTCGCCCGAAGCGGCGCGCGGCGCCGGCTTCTTGGCGGCGGGCTTGGGCTCTTCCCTGACCGCGGCGGGACGCTCGATCTCGGACGGCATGACCGGGGCGGCCTGCTTGGCGTCGGGGCCGGCATAGGTGGCTTCGAGATCGATAATGTCGCGCAGCAGAATTTCGGCGTTGGCCAGCTGGTCGCGCCAGATAATGATGGCCTGGAAGGTCAGCGGGCTTTCGCACAGCCCCTCGATCATCGTCTCGCGGCCGGCCTCGATGCGCTTGGCGATGGCGATTTCGCCCTCGCGGCTGAGCAGTTCGACCGAGCCCATTTCGCGCAGATACATCCGCACCGGATCATCGGTACGGTCGCTGCCTTCGCGGGTGTTGGACTTGCTGGCGACGGCGGTGCCGGTCCGTTCGGCGAGCTCGGTCGATTCCTCTTCTGGGGTATCGGGCTCGGCCTCTTCGACCTCATCCTCGTCGACGACGTTGATGCCCATATCGGAGAACATCGCCATGATGTCTTCGATCTGCTCGGAGTTGACCTCCTCCGAGGGCAGAACGGCGTTCAGTTCTTCATAGGTGACGTAACCGCGCTTCTTGGCGGTCTTGATCAGCTTTTTTACGGCGGCATCGGATAGGTCGAGCAGCGGGCTATCGGGGGCTTCTGCCCCAGCGGCTGCACCGGCAACTTCCGGCTTCTCTGCGTCTTTCGTCTTAGTCTGGGTCGCTGCCTTGGTGGCCATCTAGCTTGCTGCTCCGGGTGCCCGATCGGGAGGGCGCCGATAGTCGTTAAGTGGTCACGGCTTGAGACATCGTAAAGGGACGGGCTGGCGCGACGGTTTCCGATATGCCGTCACTTGTTCGTCACCGGAGCTGATTCGCCCATAAGCGAAATCGCGCGTACCCGCAGCCTTCACTAAAAGCTTCGTGTCGCGCGCCCCGATAACGAACCAAACCCTTCGATCAATGCCTCTGTGCCATCGACGGTGGTGATCTGGTTCTGGATGTCCCGCAGCCGTTCGAATGTTTCCTCGCTCGGGTCGTCGCCCAGCGCCAATTCGGCTGCCTTCAGGGCCTTATTTAGCTCAACCGATTTGTAATGCAAGGCCAGGGCATGACGTAATCCGATCTCGGCGTCGGGATCGGCGATTTCCGCCCCGCTCTGCCAAACCCCTTGGCGGGCCAGCAAATCCCGCATTTTGTCGAGCGATTCGCCGAACCCACGCGCCCCAAGTGCGGCATTCAGCGCCTCGGCGCTGATGTCATGATCCCTGGTCACAAGATCGAGCATGGTGCCCAGCAGGTTCCGCGAGTTCGGCGAGGAGAGCTCCAGCGATGCAAGTGATTCGAGCCGGCTGTCGGCCAGCGCCGGATGGTTCACCAGCGTCACGAGGATGGCCGCCTCACGCGGGGTCGCATCCACTCCCCTGCCCGGCTTCAACAGCCGCGAGTTCCTGAGCGTATCCGACACCACCACCCGGGGGCTGCCGCGGCTCCCCACGGGAGCAGCATTGCCGCCGCGCGGGTTGCGCCGGTCGAAGCCACCGCGCTGTCCGCTGCCGCCCCGCTGTTCCCAGCGCTGGTTGCGCATCGGTGCAAAGAACGCCGAGAGTTTCTCGTCGAACGCCTGCATATAGTGACGCTTCACCGAGGCCTCGCCGATGCCGTTGGCCCTTGCCCTCAGTCGCGCCTCGAGCGCGGCACGTGCTTCCGGCGTCTCCGGCACGATGCCGCCGGTCTCGATGCTCCAGATCACATCGGAGAGCGAACGCGCCCGATCGATCACGTCGGCAAAGGCCCCGCGCCCCTGCTCCTTGATCAGGTCGTCCGGGTCCTGGCCCTCGGGCAGCGTGGCAATACGCACCGTTCGCCCCGGTTGCAGATGCGGCAGCACGATCTCGGTCGCCCGCGCCGCAGCCCGCTGGCCGGCGCCGTCGCCATCGAAGCACAGCACCGGCTCATCGCTCATCCGCCACAGCAGTTGCAGGTGCTCTTCGGTCAGCGCCGTACCGAGCGGCGCCACCGTGCCCTCAAACCCCGCAGTCACCGCCGCGATCACGTCGAGGTAGCCCTCGACCACGATCACCGATTTGCCCGAGCGCGCCGCCTCGCGGGCGGTCTGCCCGTTGTAGAGCGTCATGCGCTTCTTGAAGAGCTCGGTCTCGGGCGAATTGAGGTATTTGGCCGGCACGTCCGCCGACATCGCCCGGCCGCCGAAGGCGATGACCTTGCCGCGCAGATCGGTGATCGGAAACATCACCCGGTTGCGGAACCGGTCATAGGGCAGCGGCGAATCCTCGCGCACCACCACCAGTCCCGCATCGACCATCTCCTGCGCCGACACGCCGTTCGCCGCAAGATGCTCCTTCAGCCCATTGGCGCTATCGGGCGAATAGCCGAGCCGGAACCTGGTCTGCGCCGCCGCGCTCACCCCGCGCTCGTTGAGATAGCCGCGGGCCCGCGCCCCGATATTGTGGCTCAGCGCCGCCTCGAAATACTGCGTCGCGACTTCCATCACGTCGTAAAGCGAGCGGCGGCTTTCCTGTCGCGCCTCGTCGCGCTCGTCGCGCGCCGGCATCGGCACGCCGGCCATCCCGGCGAGCTTTTCGACCGCCTCCGGGAAGCTCATCCCGGCCTTTTCGGTCAGGAAGCGGAAATGGTCCCCCGATACACCGCAGCCGAAGCAATGATAGATGCCGCGCCGGTCATCGGCGTGAAAGCTCGGGCTCTTTTCGCCGTGGAACGGGCAGCAGGCCCACATGTCGCCGCGCTGCGGCTGGCTCTTGCGCTTGTCCCAGATGACGTGCTCACCCACCACCTGCGAGATCGGCAGGCGCTGCCGGATCTCATCGAGGAAGCCGTCGGAAAAGCGCATGTGGCATACCTAGGCGTTTCCATCCGCCGCCGCCACTGTCGCGCGAAGGTATCCCCGCTGTCCCCCACGCAACCCTCTGTGGCCGGCGCCGTTTGACTACAAAGGCTCGGCATGAAAACACGCGGCGCAAAGTCGGAGGGCAAGTGGTTCGGACGCTGGCGCGCCATCGTGCAAGCCACATTCACCTCATTCTTCCTCGATCGCGACAACGCTCCGCGTTGCGCTGCCGTCGCCTTTTTCGGCTTCCTGTCGTTCTTTCCCGCCGTCGCCACCGTGGCGCTGATCTATGGCATCGTTGCCAACCGCCAGATGGTGGCCGACACCATCGAGAGCATCGACTACGTCATCCCGCAACTGGCGCAGGGCATCATCGCAGAGCAGTTGACCATGCTCGCGTCGCAGCCGCCGATCACCCTCGGTCTCGGTCTTCTCATCACCATTCCCTTCGCTCTGTGGAGCGGGTCGCGCGGTGTCGATGCCCTGCTCTACGCCATGTCGCGGGTGCGGAAGGAACCGCCGCGGCGGGGCTTCCTCAAGTCGCTGCTCTACGCCGTCGGCCTCAGTATCGCCGGGGCAATATTCGTGGTGCTGGCTTTGTTGGCCGTGGCGGGACTGCCGGCCTTGATCCCCTGGCCTTCGGGCGAGGAGCTCGCACTTCTCGCCTTGCGCTGGCCGGTGCTGATGGTGCTGACCGTGCTGGTGCTCACGGCGCTCTATCGCTGGGGTCCTGACCGGCACCCCCGGGAATTCCGCCACATCTGGCCGGGCGCCATCCTGGCGTCGCTACTCTGGTTGCTGGCCGGGGCGACATTCTCGATCTATGTCGAGAACTGGGGCCACTATGAAACGACCTTCGGCTCGGTGTCGGCTGCCGTAGTGCTGTTGCTGTGGCTCTACAACTCGGCCCAGATCCTCGTCCTCGGCGCCGCCTTCAACACCGAGATCGAACACGCGGCGGACGGGCGGGACGCCGGCGCCCCGCCTCCTTCGCGCTAGTCAGGCGACCTTCACTTCGATGCTCCTCAGCTGCCAGGCGATGTAAAGCTGGAACAGCCCGTAGAGGATCATCAGCACGCCGACGATGCTGACCAGCACCAGGGCACTGCTGAGCGGCATCGCCAGCAGCAGGATGCCGAACAAGAGGTAAGCGCAGGCGCTGAGCACTTCGGGCCAGAACGTCCCCGGGCGCAGCAACGCGCGGCCGGCGACGGTGACGTAGAGGGCAAACGCCCCGATCAGGATCATCATGATCCCCACCACGATCACCAGCGTCGAGATGCCGATTGCCGCCGCCATCGCCGGGAACGCCACGATCAGGATGCCGGCAAGGATCGCAAGGATATGCCGGGTGATCGCGACGCCCAGCCGCGAGCTGGTGCGGCCGCCGAACAACAGCCCCCACAGCCCCAGTGCGCCATCGATGATGACGATAACGCCGCCGACCCACACCAGGGTCGCCAGCGCCAGTTGCGGCGAGATCAGTGCGAATATTCCGCCTGCCAGCATCAGCACGCCGCGGATACCCGCAAAAATGCTCGGCCAGGGCAATGCGCTATCGGTCGCCATTCTCTCCTCCTTCGATCACACCGGCTTACTGCCAGCGGCGTCGCCCGCCGATTTGAACATCCGCCACGCCAGCCCGAACAGGCCGATCGCGAAGATGATGGCGAGGATGCCGGCGAGCGTCACGAACACCAGGGCGCTGAACACCGGCCAGAACAGCAGCGCGATGCCGAACAGCACGTAGAGCGCCCCCGACAGTAGCACCGGCCAGATGCGCGCATATTGCTCGCGCTCCCGGATGATTACCCAAATCTCCATGACGCCGACGAAGATCGATTGGAATGCAACGAGATAGACGAGCAAAGTCGCCGTCAGCAACGTCGCGAGGAATGGCGACAACAGGATCAGCACACCGGTGATGATGGCCAGCACGTTGCGCACCACGTCGAACCAGAAGTTGCCGGTTTTCGCCCCGCCGAAGGTGAGGCTCCACAGGCCCAATACGCCATCGACCAGCAGCAGCGCGCCACCGGCGATCACCAGTATGGCCAGCGCCTGCGCCGGAAATAACACTGCATAGAGCCCCGCCAGCAGCATCAGCAAGCCTCTCAGCCCAGTGATCCATGCCCAGCGTTTTTTCGTGTCACTTGATACAGCCATCGGTCCGCCTCCAATGTTGTTGCCGCATGGGAGGTTAGCTGTTTTTGCCGCCCCGCCAAGCCTTGTCCGGGATTTAGGCACCGCTGCTTATCCGGCTTGCTTCCTGCGACATGCCGTGGTCTGACCGCCCCCGGATATTTTGAGGATAGTCATGCCGATCGCCATTTACGCCCTGGCGCTGGCGGCGTTTGCCGTCGGCTCGGCCGAGTTCGTCATTTCAGGCATCCTGCCGCCGCTCGCCGAGGACCTGGCGGTGACCATTCCGGTCGCCGGTCTGCTGGTCAGCGCCTATGCCATCGGAGTCGCCATCGGCGGGCCGGTGCTGACCGTCTTCACCTCCCGCTTTTCGCAGCGCAACGTGCTGATCGGGCTGATGATCGTGTTCTCGATCGCTCAGGTGCTGTGCGCCATCGCCCCCGATTACGGCCTGCTGCTGGCGGCGCGGCTGCTCTCTGCCGCTGCGCATGGCGTGTTCTTCGGCGCCGGCAATGTGGTGGTCGTCGGCCTCGTGCCGCCCGAACGTCGCGGCGCCGCCTTCTCGCTGTTCATCTCCGGGATCACCGTCGCAAACCTCCTCGGGCTCCCCGGCGGCAGCGCCATCGGCCTGAACTTCGGCTGGCGCGTCCCGTTCCTGGCGGTCGCTGCGCTCGGGGCCATCGCGGCCGTCGTGCTTTTTCTCAAGCTGCCGCACGACAAGCGTCGGGAAGGCGAGCGCCACGCCACCTTCGGCGAGCAGGTGCGCGAACTGCGCCACCAGGAAGTCTGGCTCTCTTACCTGACCATCACCCTCGTGATGATCGGCGCCCTCGCCTTCGGCACCTTCCAGGTGCCGATCATGCTCAACGTCACCCGGCTCCACCCCGACATCATCCCGATCTACCTGTTGATCGGCGGCATCGGCTCGATGCTGGGCATTTACCTCGGCGGCCGCGGCACCGACTGGAAGCCGATGCCGACGCTGCTGACCGTGCTGCTGCTGCAGGCCCTGCTCTACTTCACCATGCTGTTCGCCATGCACGACAAGGTGTGGATGACGGTGAACCTGCTCGGCGCCTCGATCCTCGGCTTCGCCTTCTCCACCCCGCTGCAGGCCCGCGTCATCGCGGCGGCTCACTCGGCGCCCAACCTCGCCTCGTCGCTGATCTCCACCGCCTTTAACATCGGCATCGCCGGCGGCGCGTTCATCGGCGCCATGCTGCTCAGCTCAGGTGTCAGCTATGCCGATATCCCGGCGGTTGGCGTGGTCACCAGCCTCTGCGCCGCGGGCACCGCCGGCCTGTCGTGGTGGCTGGAGCGCCGCGGTTCCGCTGCCGCGACCAGCGAAGCCTGAGACGCAGGATATTCTTTACCATCGGCGGGCGCATTTCCCCGCCGATGGCCCCCATCCGGTACGATGCAGCTACGCCCGCGTCAGACCCGATTCCGCCAGTGCTCGACCAGACATCCCTGCTCATCGCCATCGGCTTTTCCGCCACCGCCCTGATGCTGACGCTGGTCATCACCTGGCTGGGCGCGCGCCGGGATTACTATCTGTTGAGCTGGGGCCTCGGCCTCGGCTTCGTGGCACCCGGCTCGATGCTCTACGGCTGGTTCGAAGCCTACGACCCGGCTGAGCAGTGCATCGCTTTTTCGCTGCTGCTTGCCGGCTTCGCCTTCATCTATGTCGGCTGCACGCAATTCTCTTCGGGTCGCACACCCTGGCGCTCGGCCCTGGTCGCCTGGGCGACGGCCTGCGCGGTGATGAGCGCACTGTTTGCCATCGGCCTCAGCGGCGTCGGCACCATTGTGATGAACATCACCGCCGCCGGCTTCTTTTTGGCTGCCGGCCGCGAACACTGGCTGGCCCGCAACAACACGCCGCTCGCCATGCTCGCCAAATCGGCGCTCTACGGCTCGACCGCGGTGACCTTCGCGCTGTGCGCTGTCGTGCTGTTTGCCGGCGGACAATGGGTGCTGACCGAGCGGCCACACAACTGGGCCGAGGATCTCAACTCGATAGCGCTGCTCGCCTCGCTCGCCGCCGCCGGCGCCGTAACCATGGCGCTGCATCAGTTCCGCATTACCGAGGCACATCGCCGTCTGGCCATGACCGACGCGCTGACTGGGCTGCTCAACCGCCGTGCTCTGTTCAGCTTTGCCGACAACGCCCCGGTAGCGGCGGCCACTGCCGTGATCATGCTCGATCTCGACGACTTCAAGACCATCAACGACCGCTTCGGCCATGCCATCGGCGACGAGGTGCTGGTCCGCTTTGCCGCCATCCTGTCGCGCGCCCTTGGCCCGAAGGATGTGGCGGCGCGTTTGGGCGGCGAGGAGTTCTGCCTGCTGGTGCACACCACCAACGCGGCAGCGGTCCACAGCCTCGCCGAGCGCATCCGCCTCGAGTTCGCCGGTACTGAACCGCTACCGGGTGATTACGGCCCGCCCACGGTCAGCGCAGGTATCGCCATCGCCTCGCCGCGCCCGGAGACCTTCGACGCGCTGCTGCGCGCCGCCGACGAGCTGCTCTACCGCGCCAAGGACGCTGGTCGGAACCGCGTCCATGGCCCGGAGTTGCGCCTCGTGGCTTAACCCGCTGCAAGCGCTGGTTTTGTCCGCTCACGATTGAGCTGTGCCGGCGAAGATGGTCAGGCTCGACAGGTGAACCACCGACCGCTGTGCGTGGGGTTATCTCGGTGATTCAACTCGTCTGTGATGTGATCTAGGCGCCGAGCGCCGTCCGGATTTTGGCCGAGGCCTTGCCGAATTCGATACGGCCCGGGAACTCGGCCTTGAGCGAGGCTACCACCTTGCCCATGTCCTTGGCCCCGGCCGCACCGGTCTTCTTGATCGTGTCGATGATCGCTGCTTCGACCTCGGCATCGCTCAGCCCCTTGGGCAGGAACTCGCCAAGGATGGCGATCTCCTCGCGCTCGACCACCGCCAGGTCCTCGCGGCCGGCCTTCTCGTAGATGCCCAGCGATTCCTCGCGCTGCTTCACCATCTTTTGCAGCAGCACCAGCACGTCCTCGTCGCTGAGCGGCCCCTTGCCCTGCCCGCGCGCGTCGATGTCCTTATCCTTGATCGCGGCGTTCACCGCGCGCAGCGTCGCCGTGCGCCGCTTGTCGCCGGCCTTCAACGCCGTCTTGTAGCCTTCGCTGATCGCATCACGCATTACTCTAGCTCCTTGGTGCAGGCGGCACGTCGGCCACCATCAACAGATTTCCATCCGGGTCCTTGAAGGTGAAGAACACCCCGTCGGTCACCGGTCCCACCTCCTTGGCGCCCGCGGCCACCGCCTGTTGCCGGGCGGCGTGCACATCGGAGGTGTTGAAATGGAAGGCCGGCTTTTTGTCATGTGGTCCGGCAAAACCCTTGCTGTCGAGCACCAGCCCGCTGCCCTCTGCCATAGGCACCACATGGATGTGCCCGAAGTGGATCTCGCCGCCCGGCGCCATCCCGAGAAAGCCGCGGTACCAGTCCCGCGCCCGCTCGATATCGCTCACCGGAACGAACACCCCACCGATCTCACGCTCGATTGCGCTCATTGCGACTTGTCCCTGTTTTGCCGCACCCCATATAGCGCAATATTCCCCGTGCGCCACTTGCGCTTGGGCCGGGCCCCTTCTAAGGAGAGCCCTCAACCGACACCGACCCGAACCCTTGGAGCCCCGCCATGACCGGCTGGCAGCAAAAACCTGCGACCGCCCTCCTGCTGCTCGAGGACGGCACCCGCCTCGAAGGGCACGGCATCGGCGCCGTTGGCCATGCCGCCGGCGAGGTCTGCTTCAATACCGCCATGACCGGCTACCAGGAGATCCTCACCGATCCCTCCTATGCCGGACAGATCATCACCTTCACCTTCCCCCATATCGGCAATGTCGGCACCAACGACGAGGACATCGAGACGGTCAACATGGCCGCGCTCTCGGGCATCCGGGGCTGCGTGCTGCGCGCCGACATCACCAACCCGTCGAACTACCGGGCGGTCGAAAAGCTCGACGCCTGGCTGAAGAAGCGCAACATCATCGGCATTGCCGGCGTCGATACCCGGGCGCTCACCGCCCGTATTCGCGAGCACGGTATGCCGAATGGCGTCATCGCCCACGCCCCCGACGGCTATTTCCATGAACCCTCGATGCAGGCCGAGCTGAAGAACTTCCCCGGCCTCGAAGGACTCGATCTCGCCCGCGAAGTCACCACGGCGCAGACCTACCACTGGGACCAGACGTCCTGGACCCGGACGGAGGGCTATGGCCGGGTAGAGAACCCCGAGTTCCACGTCGTCGCCATCGACTACGGCGCCAAGCGCAACATCCTGCGCCAGCTGGCCGACCAGGGCGCGCGGGTAACGGTGGTTCCGGCGACCGCCACCGCCAAGGATGTGATGTCGCACAACCCCGACGCCATCTTCCTCTCGAACGGCCCGGGTGATCCGGCGGCGACCGGCAGATACGCGGTGCCGACGATCAAGACGCTGATGGAAACCGGCAAGCCAATGTTCGGCATCTGCCTCGGCCACCAGTTGCTGGGCCTCGCGGTGGGCGGCAAGACGCAGAAGATGCATCAGGGCCACCACGGGGCGAACCATCCGGTCAAGGACCTGACCACCGGCAAGGTCGAGATTACCTCGATGAACCACGGCTTCGCCGTCGACACCGAGAGCCTGCCCGTTAACGTCAAGCAGACCCATGTCTCGCTGTTCGATGGCTCGAACGCCGGCCTCGAAGTCGAGGGCAAGCCGATCTTTTCGGTGCAGTATCACCCCGAAGCGAGCCCCGGCCCGCACGACAGCCACTACCTGTTCACCCGGTTCCTGAACCTGGTGCGCGCGCAGAAGGGCGTGGCGCTGCAGCCGGAACAGGTGAAGGCCGGCGAGTAATCGCCAAGCCAATAGAAAAAGGGGCCGCCGGTGGCCGGGCGACCCCTCTCAGCCATGGCTGGCCGAATTACTGCGCGGCCGGAGCCGGAAGCGTCGCTACATAGGCATCGAACTCGGCCTGGTCGAGCGAACCGTCCTTGCTCGTATCGGCAGCATCGAACGCCTCCTGGGTCAGATCAGGCCAGGCAACCTGTGCCTCGGCAAGGCTCACACCGCCACTGGTGTCGGCATCGACCGACGTGAAGGTGACTGCCGCCGCCTGCGCGAAAGCCGCCGAGGAAAGGCCAATGGCGGCGAGGGTGATCAGGAGCTTCTTCATGGAGTTTTGTCCTTCCATGTGAGGTTCAAAACGGCATCCGGTGGCCCGGAGTGTCCGGCCCACAGCCTCAACGCTGTCGGCGAGGTCCAAGACTAAGCCCGATTGTGCTCGCAAACCGGCTGGATCGCGGCTTGGTGGCGATCATTTGCTGGTCATTTTGCGGGCCGGCGGGAACCCAACAGGAACGGGGAACCGATTGGAGATTCACGCGTTCAACAAGGTTTTTGGCAACGCTTCCAGCGTATCGCCGGCACCCTCGGCACGATCCCTGCCACCGCGCTTGGCGCGATAAAGCGCGATGTCGGCGATCCGCATCAGCGCCCCCAGATCGATCGATTCGACGTTGGCAGCCGCAATACCGATGCTGGTGGTCGGGCGCAGCGGGCCGGCCGGAGTCCACACCATGACGCCGCGTACCGCGCGCAGCACCCGCTCCGCCACGACGCCGGCAACGGCCGCGTCCGCGGCTGGCAGCAGCGCTGCGAATTCCTCGCCGCCATAACGGCAGAACAGGTCGCGCGGCCCCAGGCAGCGGGTCACCGCAGTCGCGACATTCGCCAGCACCTCGTCGCCGATGGCGTGACCATGCGTGTCGTTGATCCGCTTGAAGTGGTCCAGATCGAGCAACAGCAGGGCATACCCCTCGCCGCGCTCGGCAGCGCTGCGGATCTCCCGCTCGGCCAGCCGGGTGAACTCCGACCGGTTCAGCACCCCGGTGAGGCCATCGCGCGTTGCCGCCTGCTTCAGCGCCGCCTCGGAGACTTCCTTGCCCAGTGCCACCATCGAGAAGCTGGAAATCACGATCAGCAGCAGTACGCAGATCGTCGCCGCTTCCGAGCCAAAGGCCAGCGCGAAGCGCGGATCGTCCGGCCCGAACGCCACGAACGCGATGAGCCTGAACAGATAGAACACCGAGCCGCCGGCCCAGGCCACGGCCAGCACCACGTGGTTGCGCATGCGCGGCCCCACCGGCCGCCAGCATTCGAGCGCCGCCAGCATGTTGAACACCACCACCCCACCGGCCAGCAGCGGGAAGCCGCTCCAGGTCACCAGCGGCTGCTCGAGCGCGAAGGGCAGCGCAGCCGCCAGCACAGCCGGCCCTAACCAGGCCACCACTGGCGTGTGCTTGTGGCTGAAGGCGCGGGCGCCCACCCAGAGCAGCGCGCTGCCGGCGACCACCAGGCCATTACCGATCGGGTTCAACACCACGAACTCGGGCGCCTGCCCGGCCAGTGCGTAGATCACCGCCGGTGTGATGGCGAACAGAAAGGCCAGACCCCACCAGCGCAGCGCCGGATCCGGCCGGCCGCGCATATCGAGCAGGAACAACAGTCCCGACATCCCGGTCACCATGGCGGAAACCAGATAGAGCGTAGTGAGATCGAGCGACATCGAAAGGGCCCCAGGCGAGTCGCCGCGCACCCTAGTCCAGGCCCGATTAACGAGTTCCCACCCGCCAGTGCAGCGCCAGCGGCCCACCTGCCCCGCCCACCGGGTCGGTCGCCGGCAACGGTACCCGCTCGATATTGCGATCCGCGGTCGGCCGATCGGCCGCCTCTCCACGCAACAGGTCCCAGCTCTGCCCCGGCGGATAGCAACCGACGACAAGGAAGTCGCCGCTCGAGTCGAGCCGCCGATGCGCCACGCCGGCCGGGATGACGATCACGTCGCCCGGCTCGACATCGAACTCGCGGCCCTCCGGTCCGCCAAGCAGCAGCCGCGCCGAACCGCGCACCACGCCCAGCGTCTCATGCGCCGTCGAGTGATAGTGGTGGTAGGTGAACACCGAAGCGCGCCAGGCCGGCGGCCAGCCATTGGCGGCAAACAACGCTTCCATCGCCTCGGCATCGGCAGCGCCGCGCGGCAAGGCCTCCTCGTAGCACAGCAAGGGCAGCACGCTGTTGGGATAGGTGCCGTCGTCGAAGAAGCGTTCGACCCGCAACCCCTCAAGTCGGCCGTTCATGCTGGCGCCCCTTGTCCTAGATCGACCCCTTGAACGTATCGCACTGGCTCACATCGCCGGTCTGCATACCCTTTTTCAGCCAGGCCATGCGCTGCGCCGAAGTGCCGTGGGTGAAGTTGCGCTCGGCCACCTGCCCCCGCGTCAGCGTGTCGTCGCCGATGGCATTGGCTGCGGTGATTGCCTCTTCGGTATCGCCCTGTTCCAAGAGGTTCTCGCGGTTGACGTAGTTCGCCCACACCCCGGCGTAGCAGTCGGCCTGCAGCTCGACCCGCACCGAATAGGCGTTCTGCTGCTCCTGGCTCATCGTGGCGCGAGCTCGGTTGAACTCCGGCAGCACCCCGGTCTGGTCCTGCACGGCATGGCCGATCTCGTGCGCGATCACATAGGCCTGGGCAAAATCGCCCGGCGCGCCGAACTGCCGGCGCAGCTGATCGTAGAAACTGAGGTCGATATAGACCTTCTTGTCGTTCGGGCAGTAGAACGGTCCCGAAGCCGATTGCGCCGTGCCGCAGGCCGATTGCGTGGCGCCCGAAAACAGCACCACCTTGGGCGGCTGATAGGTCAGGTTGTTCTGCTGGAACACCTCGCCCCACAGGTTCTCGGTGTCCTTGACCACCACGCCGACGAAGTTGGCCAGTTCATCCTCTCCGGCATTGCTCGGAGGCGGCGCCCATTGCTGGTTCTGCGAGGTCGTGGTCCCCCCGCCACCGCCGGTGAGAATGTCGATGGGGTTCTGCCCCGTGGCGAACCAGATGATACCGAGGACAACAATGATGCCCACCAGCCCGAGGCCACCGCCGCCCGCCCGTCCCATCGGGATCGGGATACGGCCGCCGCCCATACCGCCGATGTTGCCACCACCCTGGCCGCGCCGGTCCTCGATGTTCGAACTGCGCTCACGCCCTTGCCACTTCATCCGGAATCTCCATGGGACCAGCCCAGTACCAATACTGCCATTCGTCTTGCGACAGCAAATTTGACCAAACGGTCCAGAAAGGCCACTGTCACAATCGCCGTCGTCATTCCACCGTCACGTCGCGGCGGCATCTGAGGCCCAGATCGCCATGCGGGATAACCGGCCAGGAGAGCCGACGTTCCGTCTGGCTGCGCTTTCTTCAAATGTTGTGGGAGACGTCAATGAACTACAATTACTCCATTTCCCGCCGCGCCTTCCTGGCCGGCTCGGCGACGCTAGGCGCCGCCGTGGTGCTGCACCCCTTTGCGGTGCAGGCAGCCGCCGGCCAGGCGCACCTGCGCCTGATGGAAACCACCGACCTGCATGTCGCGGTGTTCCCCTATGACTATTACGCCGATGCGCCCAACGACACGCTGGGCCTCGCCCGCACCGCGGCGATCATCGATGCGATCCGCGCCGAAGCCGGCAACTCCGTGCTCATCGACAATGGCGACGTCATCCAGGGCAACCCGATGGGCGATTACATCGCCTATGAGAAGGGCCTGACCAACGAGCCGCACCCGATCATCGCCGCCATGAACACCCTCGGCTACGAGGTCGGCACGCTCGGCAACCACGAGTTCAATTACGGCCTCGAGTTCCTCGACGCCGCGATCGCCGCCGCCAACTTCCCGATCGTTTCGGCCAACCTCGCCAAAGGCGCGCTCGGCGCCGATCCCCTGGCCGACACCACCTATGTGGCCCCCTACAAGGTCGTCGAGAAGGAATTGACCGACGGAGCCGGCGCCAAACAGACGATCAAGCTCGGCTTCATCGGCTTCCTCCCGCCGCAGATCATGACCTGGGACAACACCCATCTTGCCGGCAAGGTCGATACCCGCGACATCGTCGAAACGGCCAAGGCCTACATCCCAAAGATGCGGGAGGAAGGCGCGGACCTCGTTATCGCGCTCGCCCATACCGGCATCGCTGCCGACACCGGCCTGCCCAAGGCCGAGAATGCCGCGTTGCAGCTGGCGGCCGTCGAAGGCCTCGACGTCATCGTCACCGGCCACCAGCATCTGGTGTTCCCCAACTCCAAGGATTTCGAGGGCCTCGAAGGCGCCGATCTGACTGCCGGAACGCTCGCCGGCAAGCCTGCGGTGATGGCCGGCTTCTGGGGCTCGCACATGGGGCTGATCGACCTGCTGCTGGAAAAGGCCGAAGACGGCAAGTGGAGCATCGTCTCTCACACGGCAGAGGCGCGTCCGATCTTCGAGCGCGTCGACGGCAAGGTGAAGCCGCTGGTCGAAAGCGTCGCCGGCATCCTCGCTTCCGCGCAGGACGATCACGACGAGACCCTCGCCTATATCCGCCGCCCCGTCGGCGAGACCGCCGCGCCGCTCCACTCCTACTTCGCGCTGGTGGCGGACGATCCGAGTGTGCAGATCGTCAACATCGCCCAGAAATGGTACCTCACGCAGATGATGAAGGGCACCGAGTATGAGGCCCTGCCGATCCTCAGCGCTGCCGCGCCGTTCAAAGCTGGTGGCCGTGGCGGTCCCGACTATTACACCGATGTGCCGGTCGGTCCGGTGGCGATCAAGAACGTCGCCGATCTCTATCTCTACCCCAACACCATCCAGGCGGTGGTGATCACCGGCCAGGATGTGCAGAACTGGCTCGATCGGTCGGCCGGCATCTTCAACCAGGTCGCTGCCGGCGGTGCCGACCAGCCGCTGATCAACCTCGATTTCCCCGCCTACAATTTCGACGTGATCGACGGCGTCACCTACAAGATCGACGTCACCAAGCCGTCGAAATACGGCCCCAAGGGCGAGGATATCGGCAACACCGAAAGCCGCATCGTCGACCTGATGTTCGACGGCAAGCCGATCGATCCGGCCCAGAAGTTCGTGGTTGCCACCAACAATTATCGCGCCGGTGGCGGCGGTACCTTCCCCGGCATCGGGCCCGACAAGATCATCTTCAAGGGTCCCGATACCAACCGCGATATCATCGTGCGCTACATCATCGAGGAAAAGACCATCGAGCCCAAGGCCGACAGCAACTGGTCGCTCGCCCCGATCGGCGGCACCGTGCTGTTCGAAACCGGCCCGAAGGCCGCCGAGCACCTCGCCGACGTCACCGCGGTGAAGATCGAAGCCACCGGCAAGACCAGCGAAAACGGCTTCGGCGAGTACCGCATCACGCTGTAATCACCTCCGGCCGGCGCGCCAAAAGGCGTGCCGGCCACTCGCGCATGGGTTGTCGTTTCGCCCATCTTGGCTTTACCTCGGCGCCACCATGGCGCGAGGAGACAAGAGATGTTGCACGAAGAAGCCCGGCATCCGGATGGGTTGGTGATTCCACGGCGACGCGCTCTCGGGCTCGCCTCAGACCATGCCGGCTTCCCGATGAAGGACTTTGTTCGCGAGTTGCTTGGCCAGCACTGCGACGAGGTGATCAGCCTCGGCGCGGAATCGACCGAACCGGTCGACTTCCCGGACGTGACCCGCAACGCCGTCGACCTGATCCTCAAGGGACGCGCCGAACGCGTCATCCTCGTCTGCGGCACCGGGGCCGGCGCCTGCATTGCCGCCAACAAGGTTGCCGGCATCCGTGCGGCAGTCGCCAACGATACCTACGTCGCGCGTCAGTGCGTCATCCACGACGATGTCAACGTCCTCTGCATCGGCGCCTGGATCATCGGTCCGCAGATCGCCTCTGACGTGATCCGGGCCTTCCTTGCCGCCGAGTTCAGCACCGACGAACATTTCCGCCGGCGGGTCGAAAAACTCTCCGCCCTCGAGCGGGAAGCCCGTAGCGGAACCTGACCATCCGTTGACCTTGACTCGCCCACCCGAGGGGCATTGGCTTCGCGCGTTTTGTCGATTTGAACGAGCAGGGATTCGATGGGAGCCACCCCACAAATGGAAGTCCTCCTCAAGGAGGCAGATATCACACTGAACGGTCCCAACCCGTGGGACCCTCAGATCCACTCCGAAGAATTCTGGAGACGATTGTACGGCCAGGGCACCCTGGGCCTCGGCGAAGCCTATATGGACGGCATCTGGGACGTCGCCGACATGGCTGAGTTCTTCAACCGCGTGCTGCGCTCACGCGTGCCCGATGGCGTGCGCGTCACCACCAACCTCATCTGGCAGGTGGTGCAGGCCCGCCTGATGAACATGCAGAACATCACCCGCTCGCAGCGCGTCGCCGCCATGCACTACAACGAAACCGAGGCCTACAAGGCCTCGCTCGACAAGCGTATGACCGGCTCCTGCGGCTATTGGCCGGAGGGCGTCACCAACCTCGATGACGCGCAGGAGGCCAAGCTCGACATGGTCTGTCGCAAGATCGGCGTACAACCGGGGCAGACCGTGTGGGATATCGGCTGCGGCTGGGGCGCCTTCATGGGCTTTGCCGCCGAGAAGTACGGCGCCAACTGCGTCGGCGTCACCGTCTCGCCCGACCAGGCCGCCTATGGCCGTGAGCGCTACAAGCACCTGCCGGTCGAGTTCCGCGTCCAGGATTACCGCCAGTTCGAGGGCAAAACCGACCACGCCGTCTCGATGGGCATGTTCGAGCATGTCGGGCACAAGAACTATCGCACCTATTTCGAGAAGGCGCGCAGCGCCATCAAGGACGATGGGCTGTTCATGATGCACACCATCGGCAGCCAGTGGTCGACCGAGACCATCGAGGCCTGGCTGGAAAAGTACATCTTCCCCGGCGGCGTCATCCCCTCGATCGCCCAGATCGGCAAGGCCATCGACGGGCTGTTCAGCGTCATCGACGTCCACAATATCGGGCCGCACTACGACAAGACGCTCTGCGCCTGGTACGAAAACTTCGAGCGCAACTGGAAAAAGGATCGCAACCCCAAGGAGGAGCGGTTCTATCGCCTGTGGAAGTACTACCTGCTCTGCTGCGCCGGCGGCTTTCGCGCCAAGGTGCTGCAGGTCTGGCAGTTCGTCCTCGCCACCCGCGGCGTCCCCGACGGCTATGTGACGCAGCGCTAGCGCCGGGGAACTTTCTCGATCTCGGTCATCCTCGCGATGACCTGCTGCATGAGCGGTCCGAAGAAGGCTCTGCTGAACTCTCCCGTCGGCGGCTCAGGCTCCAGGTAGAAGGAGCCGCCGACGATATCTGCATTGCTTCGTCCAGCACGATCCAATGCCGAATGTCGATGTCGAGGCCGGCGCGATGTCTTTCCATCTCCGGCACCTCGACGGCCCACCTGCCTACCTGCGGCGGCGAAGTGGTGATTGGAAACAGCAGCACGATATCGCCCTTGGGTCGACTGATGCGGAGGCCAACAGCTGAGGGGCGGACCTTTCGCCCCTCAGTTTCCCCGACCTTGTGTTGTCGGGCCCACAAGTAGGGGTACCTGATGACGGAGCCACTATGCAGGCCCTCTCAGGTCATTCATCATCGTCCCGCGTTTCGTTCATGTACTTGTCCAGCGCCGCCTGCATTTCCTCAACGGATACCACTTCCGACAGTTGGTCGATGGTCAACGCACGCCGAGGATCCGCCTGCTTTCGCATCTTCTCGTAGTCCTCGACGTTCATGATTACCAATCGCGGCTTGTTCCGCTGCGTCAGCGTTACGGGATGCCGCAACGCCTCGGCGATGATGTCACCTGACCTGCGCGACAGGTCGCTGGTCGAGTAGCTCCGGTCCGACATCTGCAATCTCCACAAAATACAACAATCCTGCAAAATACAATAATGCTGTATTTTCTGCAAACGATGTGTGATCGGTCGAACCTGACGCGTCGCGCGGAATCGTGGTCTGCTTGCGCTCGGCAGAAGCGGCCAACCTCCGCGGACACGGCAGGATGCAATGAATTCAAGGCTCTTCCCCCTGCTGATAGCAGCTTTCCTCATCGGCGGGGCGGTGTACCTCTGGTTGAAGCCGGCGGCTCCACCGCCGGTCGCTCCCACGGCCCCCACTCCTGCTCCATCACAAACCGCTCCGAAGCCGGAAGCTGCAACGCCTTCCAAGTCTTCCGACCAGTTCCTGATTCTGGCTGCGAGTTGGCAGCCTGCCTTCTGCGAGGGTGCTGCCGGCAGGCCGGAATGCCGTCAGCAAAGCAGCACGCGGTTCGACGCCAACCACTTCTCGCTACATGGCCTGTGGCCCACCGGCGAGTATTGCGAGGTGTCGACCAAGCTCGAACAGCTCGACCGCGATGGACGCTGGTCGGCCCTGCCGCCGGTCGAACTTCCAGCCGCGCTGCAAAACACCCTCGACGAAGTGATGCCCGGCACCCGTTCGCAGCTCGAACGGCACGAGTGGATCAAGCACGGCACCTGCTTCGGCGCCGACGAGGCGAGCTACTACAGCGTCGCCACCCAACTGCTCGCCACCCTCAACGCCTCCAAGGTGCGTGACCTGTTCGCCGACAATATCGGCAAGACCCTGAGCCGCGACCAGATCCGTGAAGCTTTCGACGATGCCTTCGGCCGTGACGCCGGCAAGCGCGTCCGCATCGCCTGCGATGACGATGGCCGGCGCCGCATCATCAGCGAGATCACCATCGGCCTCTGGGGCGCACCGGGCGAGGCGCCCGATCTGGGCAAGCTGATCCGTGCTGCCCGCCCTACCGATGGCGGCTGCATCGGTGGAGTCGTTGATGCCACAGGCCTGCAATAGAAAAGTTGCAAACTTTTCGAGTTCGCTGATGCGACTGGAGGATCACGTCAGCTCTTTGTTTACCGGCCCGGTTCAGCGCCTCTCAACGGCTCGGCGCTAGTCTCCGCTCAGATTTAGCGGAGCCTCGCATGTCGTCCCACGATTTCGCCCTCGCCATTTCCGGGCTCCGGAAGAGCTTTGACCGGCCGGTAGTCGTCGACCTCGAGCTCAAGGTGAAAGCCGGGGAGTTCTACGCCCTGCTCGGCCCCAACGGCGCCGGCAAGACCACGATCCTGCGCATGGTGGCAGGCCTGTTGAAGCCCGATGCCGGTGCCATCTCGGTCTATGGTATCGACACCGCGAAGGATCCGATCGCCGCCAAATCCATCGTCGCCTGGGTCTCGGACGAACCGATGGTCTACGACCGGCTGACGCCGCTGGAATATCTCGAGTTCGTCGCCGGCCTCTGGCGTATCGAGGCGCGCGAGGCCGAGCGCCAATCCAACGAGCTGATCGACTGGCTCGGCCTCAGGCCCCATGCCAACGAACGCTGCGGCGGCTTTTCCAAGGGCATGCTGCAGAAGGTGGCGCTGGCCGGGGCGCTGGTCCACAACCCGCGACTGATCATCCTCGATGAGCCACTCACCGGGCTCGACGCCGGCTCTGCCCGGCAGGTCAAGGACGTGCTGAAGCAGAAGGTGGCGTCCGGCGTCACCGTCATCATGACCACCCACATCCTCGAAGTGGCCGAGCGCATGGCCGAGCGGATCGGCGTGATCAACCACGGCCGCCTCGTCGCCGAAGGCACGCTCGCCGAATTGCGCGCCCGCATCGGTCGCGAAACCACGCTCGAGGAGATCTTCCTCGATCTCGTCGCCCAGAAGCAAGCCGACCTCGCGGCGGTTGCCTGATGAGCGCGCCCGCCACACTCCCCTGGTTTGCCGCCCACGAGTTCCGCCTCGCCTGGCGCGACTGGCTGGCCATGACCACCGGCGGCCGCAAGGTGCGCAGTGTCGTGCTGGTCCTCGTGCTGGGGCTGTTCTACCTGGGGCTGCACCTGCTCGCCAACGCGCTCCTGGCGCCCTGGGTGAGCCAGGGTATCGTCGCCGACAAGGCGACGCTCGTCATGGTCACCGGCACCGGTTTTCTGTTCTGGACGGTGATGCTGAGCCAGGCCCTGGAATCGGTTACCCGTGCTTACTATTCGCGCTCCGATCTCGATCTGATCCTCAGCTCCCCGGCGTCATCGGCCAGTCTGTTCGCCGTCCGCACGGCAGCCACTGCATTTGCCACGGTGCTGCTGGCGTGCCTTCTGGCGAGCCCGATCGTCAACGTACTGGTCGCCTATGAGGGTCCGAAATGGCTCGCCGCCTATGGTGTGCTTGCGGGCTTCGCCGCCCTCGCGGCGGCGATCTCGGTCCTGGTGACCGTTGGGCTGTTTCGCAGCATCGGCCCGGCCCGCACCCGGCTGATTGCGCAGATCATCGCCGGCATTGTCGGCGCCGGCTTCGTCATCGGCATCCAGGCCGTAGCCATCCTCAGTTTCGGCAACATGAACCGCTTTTCGGTGCTGCAATCGCCGGAGTTCATCGCCGGTGCGCCCGATCTCGCCAACCCGCTCTGGCTGCCGGCCCGCGCCGCGATGGGCGATCTCGGCGCCGTGCTCATCGTCCTGGCGCTTGGCGTCGGCGCTCTGGGTCTGGTGATCCGACTCACCTCGGGCGGCTTCGCGCAGCATGCCATCGCGGCAGCCGGCGTCTCGGCCACAAGGGTGCAACAGACCGCTTCGACACGACCATTCCGCAAAGCCTCGCAACGCCATGCGCTGCGGGTGAAGGAATGGCGCCTGCTGCTGCGTGACCCCTGGCTGCTCAGCCAGACGCTGATGCAGATCCTCTATCTGTTCCCACCGGCGCTGTTCCTCTGGGTCTCCTATGGCCAGAGCGCCGGTACCTATGTCGTGGTGATCCCGGTGATCGTCATGGCGGCGGGTCAGCTCGCCGGCGGCCTTTCCTGGCTCGCCATTTCCGGCGAGGACGCGCACGATCTCGTCGTCACCGCGCCGATCCACCCCCGCGCCGTACTGATTGCCAAGATCGAAGCCGTGCTCTGCTCGATATCAGTGGTGTTCGCACCGATCCTGCTCTGCGTAGCCATCGCCTCGTGGGACCTGGCCTGGATTACCGCGATCTTCGTTGTCGTCTCGACCGGCTCGGCCACCGCCATCCAGTTATGGTTCCGTGTGCCGATGCGCCGCGCCATGTTCCGCCGCCGCCAGGTCGCCTCGCGCACTGCGACGATTTCCGAGGCGCTGAGCTCGATCATGTGGGCCGGCACCGCGGTGCTGGCCGCCGGCAACCAGATGCTGGCCGTGCTGCCGGCGGCGCTCGCCGTCATCGTGCTGATCGTCGCCTGGGCCCTCAGTCCCAAGGGTAAGCGGGTTTAGGCTTTGCTCCCTCCCCCTTGAGGGGAGGGAGGCCGAGACGCTACCGGTGGTCCGGCGCGAGGTAAGCGATCACCAGCGCCACCACCGCCGTGACCGCACCGATCGGTCCGAGCCAGCCGATGCTCAGGTTCTCGAGCACCAGGCCGCCCACCAGCGCCGAAAACGCCCCGCCAATGTTCATCGAGGTGAGGTTCAGCGATGCCGAGAGCGGCACAGCTGCCGGCGCCAGCGCCGCCAGCCGGTGCAGTTGGGGTGGAAAGAATCCCCACGACACCACGCCGTAGAGCAGCATATGCAGGAGGAAGGCCGGTAGCACGATGGGGCGCGGAAGCACCGCCAGCAGCGGCACGGCGGCCAGCAGCACCACCATCAGCCCACCGATCACCAGCATGGTCTGACGGCCGCCGATCCGGTCCGCCAGCCGGCCGCCGAAGAAGTTACCGAACACCGCGCCTATGCCGAAGGCGAACATCACCAGCGGCAACAGCACACGGTCGAGCCCGAGCAGGTCCGTGGTCACAGGCGCCAGATAATTGAAGAAAGTGAAGCTCGCCATCACCATCACGCCGGAAGCGAGCAGCGTCAGCGGCATGCCCGGCACCTTCAGCACGCTCAGCCGCTCGCGGATGGTGCGCGGGTCGCCGTGGATATCGCCCGGCAGCTTCAGCCACATCGTCGCCGAAGCGATGATCGCGAGGACTCCCAGCCCCAGATAGGCCACCCGCCAGCCGACGAACTCCGCGACCAGCGCCGAAGCCGGCACCCCGACCGCCACCGCGATCGAGCCGCCCATCACTACGGTCGAGATCGCCGAGCCGCGCTTGCCCGGCGCCGCCAGCGCCACCGCCGTCGATTGCGCCGTGGAGGTGAACAGTCCCGCCCCCAGTGCCATGAGAGTGCGCGCCAGCACCAGCAGCAGGAAGCCGGGTAGTACGCCGAGCAGCAGGCACATGAGGCCGAACAGCAGCTCTGCGCCGGCCACCACCGTCCGCCGGTCGAGATGCCCGAACAGGGTCGAGAGCAGCGGCGTGCCGATACCGTAGGCGATGGAATAGCCGAAGATCAGGTAGCCGGCCTGGGCGAGGCTGACGCCGGTCTCGGCAGCAATGGCGGGCAGCACGCTGACGATGAGCGAACTCTCGACGCTGCCGGCAAATGCCCCCAGCGCCAACCACAGCAGTCGCACGTCCATCGTCGGAAACCCCTCGCCCGACGATGGTTAGGAGAGCCCCCGACCGCGGTCAAGCCGCCGGGGACTAAGCCTTTCAGCCGAGCGTCATCCAAGCCGCGGCATCGCCACCGCGCGCGGCCGGCTGAGCACCAGCACCCCAAGCGCCAGTGCCGGGAAGATCGCCGCCACGAGCCCGAGTTCAGTGATCGGCAGATGCTCGAGCACCAGACCGCCAACCAGCGCCCCCAGCGCCGTGCCCAGGTAGAGGAACGAAGCGTTGAGTGACAGGGCCAGCGGCGCCGAACTGGGCGACAGCGCCACCACGCGGCTCACCTGCCCCGGCACGAACATCCAGCCGGCGACGCCCCAGGCGACCATGAAGGCAAAGTAGGCCGGAGTGACCGCCGCCTGCGGCAGGAGCGGAATGGCGCCGAGCAGCAGCAGGAAGCCGATATTGAGCACCGCGGCGATGGTAACAGTTGCCTGAGCGCCGATCCGATCCGACAGCTGGCCGCCCAGCGGATTGCCGAGCGCCGCGCCGAGCCCATAGGCCAGCATGACGAACGGCAGCAACCCGGCATCGAGCCCCATCAGACGGGTGGTCACCGGCCCCAGGTAGATGAAGGCCGCAAACGGTCCGGTCATGTAGAGCAGGATCGTCAGCAGCGCCGGCAACAGGCCCGGGACGCTGAGCACGCCCAGCCGCTCACCCAGCCCGCGCCGATCGCCCTGGATGCCCTTGGGCAGCATCAGCCAGATCGCCGCCGCCGTCAGCACGCCGACCCCGGCAATGGCGAAGTAGGTGCCGCGCCATCCGGCAAAGCCTGAAAGGAAGGCCCCTATCGGCGCGCCGAGCGCCACCGCCATGGTGGTTCCGGCAACCACCGTCGCCACCGCCCGCGCCCGCCGCTCCGCCGGCGCCAGCGTCACCGCTGCAGCCTGCGCCGAGGCGGCGTAGAGTCCGGCCGAGGCGGCGATGATCAGCCGCGCCACCAGCAGCATCACATAGCCCTGCGAGATTGCGGCCAGCAGCGCGCCGGCGGCGAACACCAGCGCCACCACGGCCAGCAGCGGCCGCCGATCGAACCGGCCGGTGAACGCCGACAGCACCGGCGCCCCCACCGCGTAGGCAACGGCATAGGCGAAAACCAGATAACCGGCCTGGGTGATCGTCACACCGCTATCGGCCGCGATGGCCGGCAGAAGCGTGGCGATGACGAAGCCCTCGACGCCGACGGCAAACGTGCCGAGCGCGAGCCAGGTGAGCCGCGTGTCCATGGAGAGGTTCCTTAGTTCAATGATCGTTGAACAAATGAACCTCGCGAACGCCACCGTCAAGTGCTTAGTTCAACGATCATTGAACTTTGAAGGGATATGGCATAGGTAATTGTCATGAACCCACAGCCGCCCCTGCCCCATCCTGACGCCGACCAGATCACCCTGCCCAACGTACTCACCGCGCTCGGCGACCAGACGCGGCTGGCGATCATCGGGCATCTGTCGCGCTGCGAGGGCACCGGCATGACCTGCGGGCAATTTACCGATCTCGCCAGCAAGACGTCGATTACCTACCATGTAAGCAAGCTGCGCGAGGCCGGCGTGGTCAATGTCACCCCCGAGGGGACCCGACGCCGCGTCACCCTGCGGCGCGACGATCTCGATGCCCGCTTCCCCGGCTTCCTCGACTCGATCATCACCAGTACGCGTGATCTCAACATCGATGGATTCGAGGACGAACCGAATGAGCCGGCTGAGCTTTCGCGACGCGACCCCTGACGATCTCGGCTTCATCGTCCGGCTGATCGTCGACGACAGTGTCGTTGCTACCAATGACCGCCCCGACGAGCCGCAGCACCCGCGCTACCTCGCCGCCTTCGAGGCGATCGCCGCCGACCGCAACCAGCGTTTGGTCATTGCCGAACTCGACGGACAGCCCGTTGGCACGCAGCAGCTCAGCTTCATCCCCGGCATCAACCGGCTCGGCGAGTGGCGCTGTGTAATTGAGGCAGTGCACATCGCCCCGGCGCATCGCAACCAGGGTTATGGTGGCGAGATGGTCGGCTGGGCCATCGCCGAGGCGCGCGCCCGCGGCTGCGGCCTCGTCCAGCTCACGTCCAACAAGCAGCGGCTCGACGCCCACCGCTTCTACGAGCGGCTGGGCTTCAAGAAGAGCCACGAGGGCTTCAAGCTGGCGCTTTAGCTCCCCTCCCCCTTGAGGGGCTGGGCTGGGGGTGGTGAGGGCGAGCTCGGTGGTGACACTGAACCACCCCCTCCCTCAATCCCTCCCCTCAAGGGGGAGGGAAGCAGAGGGCTCTACCGCTCAGCCGACCGCAACACCACGGCAACCAGATCCGGCCGGGCGCCGTCGTCGGGCAGATCATGCGGCCCGAAACCCTCGGCCGAATTGACATTGAGCACGACGCCGGTCGTGCGGAAGCCGAGCACTTCTTCGAAGCCGCCGCTCTCGCCCTGCACCATCACCGGCGCCGACGGATCGAACGTCTCGAGCATGGCGATCACATCGCCGACGGTCAGCCCGTTGAGCTGAAGTGCCCTGGGGGCAGGGCGTTTTTCGAGAAGGTCGAGCACAGCGGTCGGTTCCTGATGCATTCCCGACCGGACAATGCGCAGCACCGCGCAAGACCCGCACCCCACAAATGAGGGGTTCAGCACGCCATGGGCGGCATAGATCCTAGAGATACTGCAGCCGCGCCACGAGGTGACCGAGTTCGGACTGCTTGTTGATCCCGAGCTTGTCGTAGACTGTCTTCAGCGTCGAACGCGCGGTATGCTCTGAGATCTTCAGTTCTGCCGCCGCCCCGCGCGGCGCATGGCCGACGCCCACCAGTGCCGCGAGCCTCGCTTCGGCCCCGGTCAGGCCGAACAGCTGCAGCATCTGGGCCGCATCGCGCCGCTCCGGACCGCGCGGATCGGCCAGCAGCACCAGCGCTGCATCGCCACCGTGCTCGCCGTGCTCGAGCGGCATCACATAGGCGAGCAGATGCCCGCCGCCCGGGCGGGTCAGTGCAATCGGCTCCGACACGCGCGGACCCTTGCGGGCGCAACTCATCTTCAGCGCATGGCAGAGCGCTTGCTTTTCGGCCGGCACGCCGCTCAGCAGCGCTTCTCCGGCGCGCGGACCGTCCGGTCCAAGTAGTGCCCGGCCGCTAGGATTGGCTTCGAGCAGCGTCCCATCCTGCCGCACCACGGCGGCGGCCCGACCGGTATCCTCGATCAGCGCCAGGAACACCGAAGCCGCATTGCCCGAGGCGGTGCGCCCCACGACCCGCGGCTCGCTCCAGATCGAGTTGACCCGCACCGCGTCCAGGGCGAACACATGCTCGAGCGGTCGCAGCGCTCGCATGTAATCCGGCGCCGCATCGGTGATCTCCAGCGTGACGATCTCGGCATCGGCCAGATCCGCCACCGTCGAGTCCGCGTGCTTGATCAGTCCGGCATCGGTGAGGCCGAGGAAGTTGTCGACCCCCGACAGCGAAGGCCTGAGCTCGCCCGGCCGGATCGTCGCCCGCAGCCAGTCCACCCCGCCAACCGAAGCGACGCCGTGCAGCAACTCCCCATCGCGCCAGGTGCGCGCAGTACCCTCCACCGTCGTGCTGGAATAGAACTTCCGCATCGTCGCGGCGCCCGGCTCGTCCATGATGTTGCCCATCACGAACATGCCCTCGCCGACGTCGGAGCCGCGCCCCCCCTCGACCGATACCCCGACCAGCCCACGCATGTAGGGCGCGATGCCATGCCCGGTAGGCGCCTGGTAGATGCCGAGCACCCCGATGCTGGCCGGCGACAGCACCAGGCCATCGGGAAGGAACGGTCGCACCGCATCGGGGTCGATGCGGAAGCCGGCCCAGATCACGTCGATGGCAAGCTTGTGGAAGGGCGGCGCCATGTCGGCAGCCGGACGCAGCACCGAAGACGGCCTGTCGAGGTCCTGGAGGGACTTGCGAACTTTATCACCCAGCATCGGCGTCCCCCGGCCGGATCAAACTATTCGAAACCGCCGCCGGACCCTTGCTTGCCGCCCCGCACAAACCGGCGATGTAATCGATCTCACAGATTCTATGGAAATCGTCCGGCCGGATCAATCGGATTGCATCGAACACTGCAGTCATTTCTCGATCGCCCCCAGCCGCGCCAGCACTTCGGGTGGGATGCCATAGTGGCGGATGGCGTCGCGCTGGTCGCGCATGCCGCACGCCTCGCGCTGCACGAAAAACTTCCACACGTCGCGCGCCGCCGCCTTGATCAGGATCAAGCGCTCCTCCGACGAGCCCGGGGCCGCGTCGAAAGCCTGGAGCGCCGCCATTGCTTTCTCGACCTGTCTTCCATGATAGCCGAGCGAGGCGGCCTTCTCGGCCATCACCTCGCTTTCGATGGGGCCGAAGCCGCTGGTCAGGCGTTGGCGGAGTTCGGCGAGGTCGGCGATGCTCAAGCTCATGGTCCAAAATTAGGGAGCCGCTTCAGCGGCTGCAACCCCTGCCCTTTTCCCGGTAGCGGGCGCACGCTAGAAGCGTCTGATGACCAGCCACCTGAGCCGCTCCACCGCCACCTTCATCGGCTTCAGCGCAGTGCTGCTGTGGTCGCTGCTCGCCTTCCTCACGGCCGCCAGCGGCACCATGCCGGCCTTCCAGCTCACCGCCGTGACCTTCGCCATCGGCGGGCTGTCGCTGCTGCTGATCCGGCCCGGCGCCATCAAGGCGATGCGCCAGCCTCTGCCGGTCTGGCTGCTCGGCGTCGGCGGGCTGTTCGGCTACCACTTCTGCTATTTTTTTGCGCTGAGGAACGCCCCGCCGGTCGAAGCCGGGCTGATCAACTACCTCTGGCCGCTGCTGATCGTGGTGTTCTCCGCGCTGCTGCCGGGCGAGCGGCTACGCTGGCAGCACATTGCCGGCTGCGCGCTGGCGCTCACCGGCGCCGTGCTTGTCGTCACCCGCGGCCAGGGCTTTGGCTTTGGTGCCCAATACAGCCTCGGCTACGCCACCGCGCTGTGCGCCGCAGTCATCTGGGCCGCCTATTCGGTGCTGTCGCGGCGCTTCGCCGCGGTCAGCAGCGACGCCATCGCCGGCTTCTGTCTGGTCACCGCCATCCTCGCCGCGCTCTGCCACCTGCTGCTCGAGCAGACGGTGTGGCCAACCGGCCTGTGGCAGTGGGCCGCCCTGCTGGGGCTCGGGCTCGGTCCGGTTGGCCTCGCCTTCTACGTCTGGGACATCGGGGTCAAGCGCGGCGATATTCAGGTGCTCGGCGCCGCTTCCTACTCCGCCCCGCTGCTCTCGACGCTGATCCTCATCCTCACCGGCTACGCTACCTACAGCCACGTGATCCTGATCGCCTGTCTCCTGATCACCGCCGGCGCCGTGCTGGCCGCCAAGGACCTGCTGTTCCGCCGCAGTACTGCTGCCGCCGCCGAATAAAGCAAAGAGCCGGGATGGCTCCCGGCCTTTCAAAGGGACGCCATCGTCAGGGCACGGACCTCTCCGTGCTCCTCCACCGTGAAACGGGGGAGGGGGACCGCCGAAGGCGGTGGAGGGGGCGGCAGGATGCGCCGGTGTTTGGGGCCGCCCCCTCCACCAGCTTCGCTGGTCCCCCTCCCCCGCTGCGCGGTGGAGGAGCACGGAGGGTCCGGCGCTTCTAACCTCGCCCGACTAAGCGAGCCGACCTCAGAACAGGAACGACGCGGTCGCCGGGTTAGCTCCAACCCGCCCGTTGCTCTGGTCCAGCCCGCTGATCTTGGCCAGGTCGTCGGCATCGAGCTCGAAGCCGAACACCTCGAAATTCTCCACCATGCGCTCGCGATGCGTGGTCTTGGGGATGACGATCAGCCCCTCCTGCAGGTGCCAGCGGATGATCACCTGGGCGATCGATTTGCCGTGCTTTTTGGCGATGGCACTGACTGTCCTATCGTCGAGCATCCGGCCCGAGCCGAGCGGGCTCCAACTCTCGATGAAGATGTTGTGCTCTTTGTGGAAGTCGCGCTTGTCGCGCTGCTGGAAGCGTGGATGCAGCTCGATCTGGTTCACCACCGGCGTCTCGCCGGTCTCGCCGATGATCCGCTCCAGGTGATCCTGATTGAAGTTGGACACGCCGATGGAGCGGATCCGCCCCTGCGTCTTCAGTTCCACCAGCGTCTTCCACGCCTCGACATACTTGCCTTGGCTCGGCACGGGCCAATGGATCAGGAAGAGGTCGAGCTGCTCGAGCCCGAGCGCCTTCATTGTCGCATCGAAACTGGAAAGCGCCAGATCGCGGGCATGCCCACCGTTGCGGAGCTTCGAGGTGATGAACAGTTCGCTGCGCGGCACGCTCACACGCTTGATCGCCTCGCCGACGCCTTCCTCGTTCTGATAGCCTTCGGCGGTATCGATCGAGCGGTAGCCGACCTCGATCGCGTCGGAGACCACGCGCGCCGTGATGGCCGGATCGACCTGCCAGACCCCCAGTCCCAATTGCGGAATGGAATTGCCGTCGCGAAGTTTGATGGATGGAACTGCTGCCATGTAACTGCCTCCGAAGCTGAACGATGCGACCACCCGGCGGCCGCCAGTGACGCTGAAGGATAGACCGGGATTTTCTGGTATCCGGCAGGACAATGCCGCCGGCGGGGGAAAGGTTCAGGCGCCGCCGACTCTTGCCACGCCTGCGCCTTCATCGTTGATAGCCGATATTGGCTTCAGCGTCATCTGCCGATACGTCCGGAAACCAAAGACGCCCGCCCCGATCAAATGCGCCGTGACGCAGTTGACTCCCCCCGCGCCTTCGACCGTAAATCCTCTCGGGGGAATGACCGCGTGGACGACGGAGTTCGGGGCTTGCACACCTCTGATCAATCTGGCCCCGAAACGGTGAGCCAGCGCCTCAACAGCTGGAAGGAAATCGCCGCCTTCTTCGGCAAGGACGAGCGCACGGTGAAGCGTTGGGAGAGCATCCGTGGCCTGCCGGTGCGACGCGTCCCCGGCGGCACCCGCACCTCGGTCTTCGCCTATGTAAGCGAGCTCGAAGCCTGGCTCAGCGCGCCGCGCCCGGTGGCTGCCCCGCCGCCAGCCGACGCAACCGCACCCCCGACCAGCCGCCCCCTGCTGCTCCCGCTGACGGTGGCCATCGCCATCCTTGCCGTGCTGATCGTTGGCCTTATCGCCACGGCCCAGCCGACGGCACGCCCCACCCCCGCGATCCCCGCCGAAGCCAGTGCCCTCTATGACGAAGGCGTCATCGCCTGGACCAGCCGCACCGCCTCAGGCTTCGCCACCGCCATCGAGAAGTTCGATGCCGCGCTCGCCATTGCACCCAACTATGCCCGCGCCGAAGTCGGCCGCGCCAATGTCTACAACCTGATCAGCCAGTACACACTGGCCCCCGCTGCCGAGTCCTATGCCAAGGCCAAGGCAGCTGCCGAGCGGGCCCTGACCCTTGATCCACAATCGGGCGAGGCCTATGCGGCGCTCGGCTTCAACGCCTTCTACGGCAGCCATGAGTTCGACCGCTCTGCCCAGCTGTTCGACAAAGCGCTGGCGCTCGCACCCGAGAATGCTCAGGCGCTGCACTGGTATGCGCTTACCTCGATGCAGATGGGCAAGTTCGAGCGCCCGCTTCAATTGATCGACCGCGCACTCGCGTTGCAGCCGGATTCGCGCTCCATCCGCGCCAATGCCGCGTTGATCCACTATTATGCGGGTGATACCGAAACGGCGATCCAGATGCTCGAGCAGTTGCGGCAGGCCAACCCCGACTATCTCGCCGTCCCCGCCTATCTCGCGACCATCTATCTCGACCAGCGCCGTTACGCCCAATTCCTCGACAGCTACGAGATCGCCGCCAACGTCGAGGGCAGCGTCGGCCGCCAGCTCATCGCCAAGGCCGCCCGCGCCGCCCTGCCGCAAGGCGGCGAGGCGATGCTGCGGGCCATGCTCGATGAGCAGCAGCGCCAGTTCCTTGCCGAGCGCGAAAAAGCCTACAAGGTCGCCGCCACCGCCGCCCTGCTCGGCGACAAGCAGCTCGCCCTCACCTACCTCGAAACTTCGGTGGAGCGCGCCGAGACCATCGGCCTGTTGGTCGAACCGGAATTCCGGAGCCTCCACGAGGAGCCACGCTTTGTCGCGCTGCTGGCCCGCCTGGGACTGCCGCAGAGTTAGCTAGGGAGCGCTCAAGCAGCAGGTGAAGCGCGCGATGCCTGCGCTCGACCTGCCAGCCCCCACCGGTGGAAAGCGCCCTGCCTCAGATCCGGCAGCAGAGCTCACTCCTCCGGCGGGATCACCGCGACATCGGTAATGCCGATCGCCTGCAACTGCGGCAGGATCGATTGCGGGTCGCCTGAAATCACCAGGAGCGCGCTGTCGAGCGAGGCCAGCGACTGTGCTGCGGCCGCTACCGCCGGTAGCTTGAGCGCGACGATTTCGTCGAGCTTGTCGTTCATCTCTTCGGCCGTCATCCCGGCGCTGGCCGCGCTCATTACGAGGCCGAACAGCCCGCTCGCGGTCTCGACCGTCCCCGCTGTTCCCGAGGCCGTGGCCATCACCGTGCGGTCGAGCTCGGTCTGCGTCACCGGGATCGACGCCAGCCCTTCGAAGCCGGCGCGGATATCGGCGATCGCCGTCCCAACCTGATCCGCCGCTACCGCCGACGACACCGTCAGCATGCCGCCCGTCGGAATATTGGTCCACACCGAGGCGCCGACCCCGTAGGAATAGCCCTTCGCCTCGCGCATCACCTGGTTGAGCCGGCTGGTGAAGTCGCCACCCAGCAGCCGCGCCACCGCAATCGCCTCCAGCACCCCGGGATCGTTGAAGGCCGGAGCCGGCCGCGACAGGTTGATAATCGCCTGGCTGTTGCCGGCGCTCGGCGTCACGTAAACCTTAAGCCCCTCGGGCAGCACTGCCGAAGGATGCGGCACCGGGGCGATACCAGGGCTGTCATTGCTCCAGCCACCGAAGGCGCGCTCCAGCTCCGCCTTGACGGTCCCCAGGCTCACCGAGCCGACGCTGTAGATTGTCATGGTCTTGGGCGTAAACAGCTTCCGGTGCGTCGCCTGAGCCTGCGCAACGGTCAGCGCCGCCACCCCCGCTGGCGTCGGCTCCAGCGCCGCCCGTCCTGCCGGGATCGGGAAGGCCAGCTCCTCCATCGCGTAATAGGCGAGCGCGCCCGGATCCATCTTGCGGTAGGCCAGCCCCTGCTGCACCTCGGCCTTGAGCCCATCCCATTCCGGCTGCTCGAAGCGCGGCCGCTGCACTGCGTCAGCCATCAGATCGACGCCGGCAGCGAAATGCTCCGGCGCTACGCCGAGGACGATCGCCGACTGCTCCATCCCGCTCTGCCCCGAAATGTCTCCGCCGATATCCTTGGCCGCCTTGCTGAAGGCTTCGAAACCTCGCTCACCGGCGCCGCGCGACATCATCATCGTGGTGAGCTCGATCAGCCCTTCTTCACCCGGCACGTCGCTCCCTGCCCCGCCGCTCACCGAGGCGGCAAGCAGCACCAGCGGCGAGCCAGCGGTCTCGTAGTGCACCACCCGGATGCCGTTCGACAGCGCCGCCGTCTCGATCGGCGGCAGCTCAGCCCGCCCAGGCTCGCCTGCCGTCAGCACCGGCACATCGACCACCGGCCGGGGCTCGGCGACAATCGGCGCCGCGGTACCCGAACTCGCCTGCAGCACCGCCGGATACTCGCTGCGCGCCGCGCCCGGCAGCATGGTCATGATGCTCAGCATCTCCGGCGCCAGACGCTTGCGCACCGCCGCCTCGACATCCGCGGCAGTCAGCGCCAGCAGTTTCGGATCGTCTCCCAGCCCCGGAGAAGCCTCGCCGTAGAGATCGTAGCGCGTCGCCAGCGACCGCGCCCGATCCAGCATCGCCTCACCGCTCAGCGCCCGGCCCAGCCGCAGAGTCTGCCGCGCCCGCTCGATCCCGGCCACGTCCTGCGGCGCTGCGACGAACTCGGCCACGGCTTTGCGCAAAGCCGCCTCGAGCACATCCGGCGCAATGCCCGGCGCCGCCGTGGCCGAAATCAAGAACCGCCCGCCGAGTCGGCCCGGATCCCAGCCCGCCGTAGCGTTGATGGCGAGCCCCTCGTTCACCAGCTCCCGCCGCAACACGCCATACTCGTAGTTGCCGAGCAGGTCGCTCGCTACCATCAGCGCCGGACTCTCCTTGCTGCCGCTGGCCGGCCCGGCGGTCGCCAGCACCACGATCGGCGACGGCAACCGGTCGGTGACCTCCAAGCGCAATGCTACCGGCTTGGGTTCCGCAGCCTCAGGCAATGCCACATCAGCGCCGCGCGGCACGCGCCCGAATGTATCGGCGATCAGCGCCTTTACCGCTTCGACCTCGAAATCGCCGGCCAGCGCCAGCACGGCGTTATTAGGTACATAGTAGCGGTCGAAGAACGCCTTCACGTCTTCGAGCCTGGCCGCATCGAGATCGGCGATCGAGCCGATTACCGCCTCCGCATAGGGGTGCGGCGCCGGAAACAGCGCCGCGCGCAGCGCCTGCATCCCGGGCTGTCCGGCGCTGTCGAGCACGGTCTGGCGCATCTCGTTCTTGACCACGTCGCGCTGCACGTCGAGCTCGCGCTGGTCGACCTCACCGCCGAGATTGGCCATCCGGTCGGCTTCGACCGACAACAGCACCGGCAGGGCCGATGCCAGCCCTCCAGCCAGGTAGATCGTGCGGTCTTCTTCGGTGAACGCGTTGTTGTCGAGCCCGAGTGCCGAATAGGTGTCGTCGATCCTGGGGTATTTCGTCGTGCCTGAGAACATCAGGTGCTCGAACAGGTGCGCGAAGCCCGAGCGCCCGGCCGGCTCGTTCATCCCGCCGACGCGGTAGCTGAGCGCCAGCCCGACCTTTGGCACCTTGCTGTCGGGCGACAGCAGCACCTCGAGCCCGTTATCGAGACGGTATTGCACCACTGGCGGCAGTGCATCGCCTGCAGCAACCGCAGCACCGCTCAGCATAAGCCAAGTGGCGACCAGAACCGACCCAATAACGCGCATGCAATATGCCTCTGATGAAATCCGACATCCTTCATTGCACCGGCTTCAGCCAGCGTCCAACCGAAAGGGTGCGGCGGCGGTTAGGCTGCACTATATTGGCAGCACCATGGCCAACGACACCGATACCAAGCCGCGTACCCGCACCGCACCCAAGGTGGCGCGTCCGCCGCTCTATAAGGTCATCCTGCTCAACGACGATTTCACGCCGCGCGAATTCGTGGTGCGCGTCTTGAAAGCCGAGTTCCGCATCACCGAGGACCAGGCGCACCGCATCATGATCACCGCCCACACCAAGGGGTCGTGCGTGGTCGCGGTGTTCACCCAGGAGATCGCCGAGAGCAAGGCGACCCGTGCCACCGAAATGGCACGCAACGAGGGATTTCCGCTGCTCTTCACCACCGAACCCGAGGAGTAGCTTGCCTGCGGGTTGGGGTGCACCGGCATCGGGGTTTGGGTCGGCTCGATCCCCATCCACCGGCTGTCATCCCAGCGAAAGCTCACGTGTGTTAAGTTGGTTGCCCCCAACCCACCGGCGTCATTCCCGCGAAGGCGGGAACCTAGTGGGATGCTGCAGCGCCGGTGGAGGCTGAGAGATCGCACTGGGTCCCCGCCTTCGCGGGGATGACGCCGGTGGTATGGCGGGCCACCTGCGCCAGCTGCGAGATGGTCCCAGCTTTCGTTATGATGACACCGCAGTTGGTTAGCACCTGGCCGCCCCCGATTGACCGGTCCAGGAACACCGGCTACCAACGCTCCAGCAAGCCAGCATCTGCAAGCCAGCGCCCCCGAGCCCCGACGAGTGCTGGCATGGCCGATACGACCACCCCCACGATTTCCATCGCTCCGGGCACCTGGCTCGATCCTCGCACCGGCGAACCCGTGGCGCACCCGCAGATGATGCGCCACCTGGCGCTGCAGCAGGTGGTGCTGCTCGGCGAGACTCACGATCGCTATGATGTGCATCGCTGGCAACTGCATGTTGCTGCCGGCATCATGGCACATCGTTCCGATATCGCGCTCGGCTTCGAGATGTTCCCGCGCCGCCTGCAGCCGGTGCTCGATGCCTTCATCGCCGGCGCCTTCGCCAGCACCACGGATTTCCTCGAGGCCGCCGAAGGGAGCGAAGTCTGGCGCTTCGATCCCGCGCTGTACCTGCCGCTGTTCGAGTTCTGCAGGCAGTTCCGCCTGCCCATGCTGGCGCTCAACTGCCACCGCCCGCTGGTCACCCGCGTCGGCAAGGAAGGCTGGAACGCCATTCCCATCGATGAACGCGACGGCCTCACCCCGGCGCGGCCGGCCCTGCCAGCCTATCGCGACTATCTGAGCCGCTTTTCTGGCCCATCGAGCCGCCTGGGCGACGCAAGGATTTCAGATCGGTTCGTTCGTGCGCAACAGACCTGGGATCGCGCCTTTGCCTGCAACATCGCCCGCGCCCTCGATGGCGCGGCCGCCCCGCTGGTCATCGGCATCATCGGCCGCGGCCACCTCGAATATGGCTATGGCACGCCGTATCAACTGGCCGATCTCGGCATCGACCACGTCTCGATCGCGCTGCCCACCGACGGGCCGTTCGACCCGTTGCGCGAATCCAACATCGCCGACGCCCTGTTCCGGCTGCCGGCGACGGAGGGCAAGGCGGGCTGAACCCTCGAAAGGGGTTGCCCGGGACCACATCCCCGGCAACCCCCATTCACTATTCACTATTCACTGCTCGCTTACCCTCAATGCGCCTTCAGCACCTGTTCGAGCTGTTCGGTCACCAGGCCCCAGCCCTCGTGGAAGCCCATCTGCACATGGGCCGCCTTGTCCTCGGCGTTCCAGTGCTGGCAGCGGGCGATGTAGCGGGTCTTGCCGCCAATATCCTCGAAGGTCAGCGTCACCGTCATGAACGGCTTCTCGCTCGCCTGCCAGTCGCCGGTATAGGCGTCGGTGAACACCAGTTTCTGGTTCGGCACCACTTCGAGGTACTGGCCCGGATTGGGGTACTCGTTGCCGTTCTCGTCGGCCATGACCACCAGCGTGCTGCCGCCCGGCCGCACATCGGTCACCACCTTGGTCGTGGTCCACGGACGCGGTGCGAACCACTTCTTCATCAGCACCGGGTCGGTCCAGCCGCGATAGACCTGCTCCACCGGAGCATCGATGATGCGGGCCAGGACCAGTTGGTTGTCGTTGTCGGGAGTGATATCGAGCTTCGTGGTCATCTTCGTTTCCTCTGTTTGAACTGCCTGTTCGACTTCACGACGAAGCAGCCCAGGCGGAATCGACAAGCTCGACGAAAAAACTTCGGAAAAAGTCGGATGCGCGATGCACCGCTGGTGAATACGGGGGGGCCCGTTCATCCCCGCTTCATCGCGTTTCTCGCAAAACTCCGCGAGCCCCTCCCGCAACCTTAGCCATCGCGCTACCGTTGCTCCACCGAACGCCCGATTCCGGAGATGCTTAATGCTGCGCCTGCCGACGAGCCTCAAGGTCCTCGCCCTCGCATCCGTCCTCACCCTGCCCGTCGCCGTGCCGGCTGTTGCCGGCCCCGCCGAGAATGCGCTCCTCGCCAAATACGAGGGCAGCTGGCGCGGCAGCGGCAAGGTCACCGGTCCCGACCCCGGCACCGTGGTCTGCCGCCTCACCTTCAAGGCAGCGAGTGCCGGCAAACTCACCTATACCGGCCGCTGCTCGTTCGGCGGCTCGGGTGCAGCCAGCTTCCGCGGCAGCATGGTCTACAATGACGCGACCAAGCGCTTCGAGGCCTCGTCCTCGGCGCAGGGCGCCAACACGACCACCGTGGGCAAGCGGGCGGGCAACAGCATCGTCTTCGCCTCGGCCGGCATCAAGACCAGCTACGGCACGGCTTCGTCGGTCATGACCCTGAGCGGCAGCAGCATCAAGCTGGGCTTCACGCTCGTCGACAGGAAGGGCCAGACCACCGCCTCGGCCATCAGCTTCAAGAAGAGCTGAGTGCTCGGGATGCGGCCGTCAGCGGCCGCATCCGCTCAGGCCTCGACCCGCGGCGCATACCTGAGCTTGGCCTTCTCCCGCGCCCGGGCGATCAGCACTTCGCGGTCGCGCTTGGGCGCATCGGTTTCGAGTTCCTTGAGCAGCCGCTTTACCACGCGCTCGATGTCAGCGACGGCGTCGTTGAACGCATCCTCGTTCGCCTTCGATGGATGCGTGTAGCCCGAGATTTTCCGCACGAACTGCAGCGCCGCGTCATGCATCTCGTTCTTGCTGGCCGGCGGCTCGAAGTTGAACAGCGGCTTGATGTTGCGGCACATGGCATTCGTCTCCCAACACGATCAGTGCGCCGAAAGCTCGCACCTCATTGGGGCCTCGGCAAGACTTAGCCTTGTCCAGTCACTGGGATCACATCGTGGATCGGGCAAATGAGGCAGGCCGACGGCAGGTGTCGTTCGAGGTTTGCCGCCTCGCGATGGCCCACCTCAACTTTTTTTGCGTTCCCGATGTCGATCCCGGTGCTCTTCGCTCGTCATGAAGTCGAACGGCCACGCTGCGCCGCAAGCCAAACCGAGGAGAACCGCAATGAGCCTGATGTCCGCCGCCCACGAGGACGCATCGCGTTCCAGCCTAGCCGCCGTCGCAATCCGCGCCCTGGCCTCGAGCTTCATCGCCTGGCGCCAACAGCGCAGCCGTCGGCTGGCCATGCTCAGCCTCATGGAGTTGGAGCCCTGGCGCCTCGACGATCTGGGCATCAGCCTCGAGGCTGTCAGAGACGCGATCGACGCTCGCCGATGAGGTAACATCCGGCTTGAGAATCACGCCGGACCCCTGCCCTGGAAACCACCCTCTACCCACCCGTGAAAAACTTCCTCGAAGCCGCCGGCTACGCTGTCAAAGGCGAAGTCGGCGGCTGCGACCTGGTCGGGCTGCTCGAGGGCGAGCCGCCGCTGGTGGTGATCTGCGAGCTGAAACAGGCCTTCAACCTCGAACTGGTGCTGCAGGCGGTCGACCGGCAGAGCCAGAGTGACGAGGTCTGGATCGCCGCCCGCCTGTCGCCGACCGGCAAGGGCCGCGAGCGCGACCGGCGCTTTCGCGATCTCTGCCGCCGCCTCGGCCTCGGCATGCTTGGCGTCAACGCCTCGGACCATGTCGAGATCATCGTCAGCCCGCTCGCGCCGATGCCCAGGAAGAACACCCGCAAGCGCAACCGGCTGGTCGAAGAGCATCGCCGCCGTAAGGGCGACCCGACTTCGGGCGGCAGCACGCGCCAGCCGATCATGACCGCCTATCGGCAGCAGGCCCTCGCCTGCGCTGCAGCGCTGCAGGCCGGCCCGCTGCGCCCGCGCGACCTCAAGGCGACCACGCCGATCGCCGCCAAGATCCTGCTGCACAACGTCTACGGCTGGTTCGACCGCATCGATCGCGGCGTTTACGGGCTGAGCAATGCCGGCGCCGAGGCGTTGAAGCGCTGGCCCGCGAGCGCCTGAGCGCGCGGGCACCCCTGCCCCCCGCGACAACTTGCACACGCTTCGTTCGCGCTGGGGGTTCCCTTCCCCCACTGCTTCGGTTACAGGACGCGCCTAGCCCACAGAGTCTGCCGCCCAAATCCGCGCCAACGCGCGTCTTTCCGCGCGCGCCAAACGCTGAGGCCCGAAAGTCGTGAGACTGTTCGGACATGCCAAAGCGCAACCGAGAGCCACAGATGCCAAAACGCACCGACATCAAATCGATCCTCATCATCGGTGCGGGTCCGATCATCATCGGCCAGGCCTGCGAGTTCGATTACTCCGGCACCCAGGCGTGCAAGGCGCTGAAAGACGAGGGCTACCGGATCATTCTGGTAAACTCCAATCCGGCGACCATCATGACCGATCCGGATCTTGCCGACGCCACTTACGTCGAACCGATCACCCCGGAGATCGTCGCCAAGATCATCGAGAAGGAGCGCCCCGACGCGCTGCTCCCCACCATGGGCGGTCAGACCGCGCTCAACTGCGCGCTCAGCCTCAAGAAGATGGGCATCCTCGACAAGTTCAATGTCGAGATGATCGGCGCCGATGCCGAGGCCATCGACAAGGCCGAGGATCGCGAGCTGTTCCGCGACGCCATGAAGAAGATCGGGCTCGAGACGCCGCGCTCGATGCTGGCGCACAACACCATCGAGGCGCTGCAGGCGCTCGAGGTGATCGGGCTCCCCTGCATCATCCGCCCCAGCTTCACGCTCGGCGGCACCGGCGGCGGCATCGCCTATAACAAGGAAGAGTACCTCACCATCGTCGAGAGCGGCATCGACGCCTCGCCGACCGATGAAGTGCTTATCGAGGAATCCGTGCTCGGCTGGAAAGAGTACGAGATGGAGGTGGTGCGCGACCGCAACGATAACTGCATCATCATCTGCTCCATCGAGAACCTCGATCCGATGGGCGTCCATACCGGCGATTCCATCACCGTCGCGCCGGCTTTGACGCTGACCGACAAAGAATACCAGATCATGCGCGACGCCTCGATCGCCGTGCTGCGCGAAATCGGTGTCGAGACCGGTGGCTCGAACGTACAGTTCGCCATCAACCCGGCCGACGGCCGGATGATCGTCATCGAAATGAACCCGCGCGTCTCGCGTTCGTCCGCCCTGGCTTCGAAGGCGACGGGCTTCCCGATCGCCAAGGTCGCCGCCCGTCTTGCCGTCGGCTACACCCTCGACGAGCTCGAGAACGACATCACCGGCGGCGCCACCCCGGCTTCGTTCGAGCCAACCATCGACTATGTCGTCACCAAGATCCCGCGTTTCGCCTTCGAGAAATTCCCCGGCGCCGACAACCGCCTGACCACCTCGATGAAGTCGGTGGGTGAGGCCATGGCCATCGGCCGTACCTTCCAGGAATCGCTGCAGAAGGCGCTGCGCTCGCTCGAAACCGGCCTCACCGGGTTGAACGAAATCGGCATCCCCGGCTTCGTCACCGGCGCGCCGGAAGACGACAACGAGAACGCGGTGTTCGCCGCAATCTCCACCCCGACCCCGCAGCGCCTGCTGCATGTCGCCGAAGCTATGCGGCTCGGCTACAGCCTCGACGACATCCACGATGCATCCAAGATCGATCCGTGGTTCCTCGAAGAGATCCACGGCCTGATCGAGACCGAAAAGAAGGTGCGCGAGCTCGGCCTGCCTGATACCGCCGGCGCCCTGCGCAGCCTCAAGGCGAAGGGCTTTTCGGACCGCCGCCTCGCCGACCTCGCTGGCAAGCAGGCCAAGGACGTGCGGGCGCTGCGCAAGTCGCTCGGCGTTCGACCGGTCTATAAGCGGATCGACACCTCGGCGGCCGAGTTCGCTTCGCCCACCGCCTATATGTATTCGACCTACGAGGCGCCGTTCAGCGGCCAACCCGAGGACGAGGCGCGCCCCTCGGATCGGAAGAAGGTGGTGATCCTCGGCGGCGGCCCGAACCGGATCGGCCAGGGCATCGAGTTCGATTACTGCTGCTGCCATGCCGCCTTTGCGCTGGCCGATGCCGGCTATGAGACCATCATGGTCAACTGCAACCCGGAAACCGTTTCGACCGACTACGACACCTCCGATCGGCTCTACTTCGAACCGCTCACCGAGGAAGACGTCATCGAAATCCTCGAGACCGAAAAGCAGAACGGCACCCTGCACGGCGTCATCGTGCAGTTCGGTGGCCAGACCCCGCTGAACCTCGCCGATGCGGTCGAGCGGGCCGGCGTACCAATCCTCGGCACCCAGCCGTCCTCGATCGACCTTGCCGAGGACCGCGACCTGTTCAGTAAGCTGATCAGCCGGCTCGAGCTGGCGCAGCCCAAGAACGGCATCGCCTATTCGCTCGAGCAGGCCCGCCTCGTGGCCGAGCGGCTGGGCTACCCGCTGGTGATCCGCCCGTCCTACGTGCTGGGCGGCCGCGCCATGGCGATCGTCCACTCGCCCAACGAGTTCGAACGCTACGTGCAGGATACCCTCACCGGCCTGGTGCCGCCCGATATCCTGATCCGCTATCCCAACGACAAGACCGGCCAGATCAACTCGGTGCTGTCCGACAACCCGCTGCTGTTCGACGGCTATCTCAGCCGCGCCATCGAAATCGACGTCGATTGCCTCTCTGACGGCAAAGACGTGTTCGTCTGCGGCATCATGGAGCACATTGAGGAAGCCGGCATCCACTCGGGCGACTCGGCTTGCTCGCTGCCGCCGCAGCACCTCTCGGACGAGATCATCACCGAGCTGAAGCGCCAGACCCGCGAACTGGCGCTGGCGCTGAAGGTCGGTGGCCTGATGAACGTCCAGTATGCGCTGAAGGACGGCACTATCTACATTCTCGAAGTCAACCCGCGTGCCTCGCGCACGGTGCCCTTCGTCGCCAAGGTAATCGGCCAGCCGATCGCCAAGATCGCCTCGCGCGTCATGGCCGGCGAGAGCCTCGAGAGCTTCAACCTGGTTGAGAAGAAACTGAACCACGTGGCAGTGAAGGAAGCGGTTTTCCCGTTCAACCGCTTCCCCGGCGTCGACACCGTGCTCGGCCCGGAGATGAAGTCGACCGGCGAGGTCATCGGCCTCGATACCAGTTATCCGATCGCCTTCGCAAAGTCGCAGCTCGGCGCCGGCTCCAAGGTGCCGCGCGAGGGCACGGTGTTCGTTTCGGTACGCGACGACGACAAGCCGCTGATCCTCGAGTTCTGCCGCCATCTCGAGCATGCCGGCTTCAAGCTTGTCGCCACCTCAGGCACCCACAAGTACCTGATCGAGAACGGCATTGCGGCGACCAAGGTCAACAAGGTGCTGGAAGGCCGCCCGCATATCGTCGATTCGATGAAGAATGGCGGCGTGCAGCTGGTGATCAACACTACCGATGGCGCCAAGTCGATTTCCGACAGCCGCGATATCCGCCGCACCGCGCTGATGGGCAAGATTCCGTACTACACCACCATCCCGGGCGCCGTGGCGGCTGTGGAAGGCATTATCGCCTACCGCGAAGGCAACCTTCAGGTCCGGCCGCTGCAAAGCTACTTCGCCGCCTGACATCTCAAAGGCGGTCAGCCCAGGCTGGCCGCCCATGCTATGGCTGGGGTCATGCGCAAATCGCCAACCACCCGGCTACCTGCCCCCTATCTCAAGCGGCTCTGGGTCCAGCAGGACGCCAGCCTGCCCGAGGCATATCCCTTCAATCTACCTTGGCTCAACGCATCGTTCGATCTGAGCTTCGTCACGCCAGTCACCATCGTCATCGGTGAGAACGGCACCGGCAAGTCCACTCTCGTCGAGGCCATCGCAGCGTTTTGCGGCTATGACGAAGCCGGTGGCGGCAAGGGCTATCGCCCGCTCGACCACTCCGCGGCCGTCGATCGCAGCGGCGCGCAGCTGGCGGACGTGCTGCGCGCCGCCTGGCTGCCCAAGGTCACGACGGGCTGGTTCTTCCGGGCCGAGTCGTTCTTTTCGGTAGCCCGATACCTCGATCAGGCGGCCATCGCAGCGGCAGCCCCGCCGCCCGACTTCCTGTCCTGGAGCCACGGCGAAGGCTTCGTGCGCTTCTTCGAGGAACGCATGTCCCGGCAGGGCATCTTTTTCCTCGACGAGCCGGAAAGCGCGCTGTCGCCCAAGCGACAGCTCGAACTGCTGCGGCTGCTCAACACCATCCAGCAATCCGCCTGCGCCCAGATCATCATGGCCACCCACTCACCCATTCTGATGGCAGTGCCCGGCGCCAGCCTGCTGGAGATCACGCGTGGAGGATTGGCAAAGACCGAGCTGACGCGGACGCAGCACTTCCGCCTTTATCAGGACTTCACCTCCGATCCCGAGGACTTCATCGCCCACGCGCTGCGGGACAGCGAAGCCTGACTGGGTTGGGGTGAGCCACAGGCACCGGCTCACTCTCCCGGATGCACCATGCAATGCACCGGTGAGTAGAACGGCGGCGCGAGGATCGTCCCCATTCCCGTCTTCGGATCGAACGCCAGCACCGCATCGTTGGGCGCCCCGCCATCCGGCATTTCCGACTTGAGCCCGACGCCGGTGACGACCTCGTAGGCACCCGAAACCTGACGGGTCCCTGCCCCGCTCCAGCACAGCGCCTCGCCGCACACCGTGAAGTGATCATAGCCGTCGATCGTCACCGTCAGGATCGCCTCATCCAGCACCTCGCAGGCTGCCTCGGCGCAGGCAACGCGCAGCAATTCGGCATTGGAGCAGGTGTAGGAGGTTCCGGCTATCGCCGGCGCAGCCGCCAAAGCGAAGCCGATTGCCGCGACGAACGCGCGCATGAAACGATCCCGGATGACGATCGGCATGGCGGCGAGATTCCTGCTGCGAGATGAGCGAAACTCACACACCGCCGCTGAAGCAGGTCTGAATGGCTGACGGCTGCCGGATTTGACACCCCTCCCCGCCGCCCCTAAAAGCCCCGCATCATGAAGCTGGCAGACCGAACCACCTCCATCGCGTCGCGCGCCTGATCGGCGTGACGATGCTGCCGCCCCCGACGCCCCGCGCCGGGCGAGTGCGGCTGCCCATCTCAAATTCCACAAGGCATTGCAGCGTCCGCTTTGGCGGCGCCGGCCTCTATCGAGACAGCATCATGACCAACTATTTCGAAAGCCCGTTCAAGGGCATCCGGCTCGACCAGCAGGTGACCAACCCCAACATCATCGTCGGCCGCTTCAGCTATTATTCCGGCTACTACCACGGGCACAACTTCGACGATTGCGCCCGCTACCTGATGCCGGACCGCACCGATCTCGATAGGCTGATCATCGGCAGCTTCTGCTCCATCGGCTCGGGCGCCGCCTTCATCATGGCGGGCAACCAGGGCCATCGGAACGACTGGGTCAGCACCTTCCCGTTCCATTACATGCCGGAGATCGAAGCCTTCGCCGGCGCCGCCGACGGCTTCGCGCCGGCTGGCGACACCGTCATCGGCAACGATGTGTGGATCGGCTCGGAGGCGATCATCATGCCCGGCATCACCGTCGGCCACGGGGCGCTTATCGGCACCCGGGCGCTGGTAACCAGGGATGTCGAACCTTACACCATCGTCGGCGGAAATCCCGCCAAGCCGATCCGCAAGCGCTTCGCCGATGCGGAGATCGCGATGCTGCTTGAAATGAACTGGTGGGATTGGGCTGACGAGCAACTCGCCGGTGCGATGCCGCTGTTCACCTCGAACCGCATCGCGGACCTCTATGCATATTGGCAGGCAACAGTACTGACAAGCTGAACATAGGTCTTCTGGACCAGTTCAATGCCCTCTCCCAATAGTGTGAAAGCCATCGGGAGAGGGAACTTCATGGATCAACACACGATGATCGCGCGGGTCGCCGACGGCTTTGGCAGAGATCCGCGCATCGCCGCCCTGTTCCTCTCCGGCAGCTTCGGTACCGGCACCGCCGACGCGTTCAGCGATGTCGACCTGCTCGCCATCGCCGACCCCGCCGAGCACGAAGGGCTCGCCGCCGACTGGCGCAAGGCGCTCGAGGCCATCGCCCCGATCGTCCACTACAACCGCCTGCAGCACGCCCTGGTGCTCAACGCCATCACCGACGACTGGCTGCGCATCGACCTTCACATCGCCAACCCCGATCACCTCGCCCACACCGCCCAGGACAGCCTGAAGCCGCTGGTCGACCGCGGCAACCTTTACGCGACGCTCCGTCCCGAAACGCCTGAGCCGGTCCGAAATCCCGGACGGCTTGGCTGGATGGTCGGCGAGTTCATCCGTATCCTCGGCCTGACGCCGGTGGCCATCGGGCGCGGCGAGGTGGAGCTGATGACCGTCGGCAACACCTTCCTCCGTCGCTTCCTCACCGACCTCCTGACTATCGAGATCAACCCAAGGATTCCCGGCGGCATGCTGCACCTGAGCCGCGTGCTCGATGCCGAGCGCATGGCAGTGCTGGCCTCGGTGCCCCTGCCCCAGCTCAACGCCGACTCGGCCATCGCATCCAACCTCGCCCTTGCCCGCATTTTCATGCCGCGCGCCAAGGCGCTCTGCGCCTCGCTCGGTGTCGAATGGCCGGATGCGTTCGAGGCCGCCACCCGACGAAACCTGCAGCGCGCCCTCCCCGGACACAGCGTCGGCTGGTAGCGGGGCAATTTTGCCCTGGTCACGCCTACTTCGACGCTGCGCGTCGACCTCCCCCCAACGGAGAGGTGCGGCCGACCGCCGTCGCCGCGACTTGACCTCGCCGTTTCCTCCGTTATGTTCCGGGCATCATGATGATGATCCGCAATTTCGCATCGGTGTTTCTCCTCGCCTGAGGAGCCGTAAGGCAACACCACCGCCCCTAGGGGTCCTGCTCGCCGTCGCTGGCTTTGCCTGTCGACATGGCGCGAGCTCATGCGAATTCGGAAACACCAAATGCCTGTGAACACTCCCGCGCTCACCGCAGCGCAACTCGACGCCTTCATCACCGACGGCTTCGTCCGCATCGACAATGCCTTCTCGGCCGATCTTGCGGCTGAAGGCCGCGCCATCCTCTGGGCCGATACCGGGTGCGACCCGGACGATCCCAAGACCTGGACCAAGCCGGTCATCCGCCTCGGCAACTACAGCCAGCCGCCTTTCGTCAAGGCAGCCAACACCGCAGTGCTGCGCGCCGCCTTCGATCAACTGGTCGGCCCCGACCGCTGGCTGCCGCAGGGCAATCTCGGCACCTTCCCGGTGCGCTTCCCCTCGCCCGAAGATCCGGGCGATGCCGGCTGGCACATCGATGTCAGCTTCGGCTGGGAGGAGAACCCGAGCGATTTCCTCAGCTGGCGCGCCAATGTCAGCTCCCGGGGCCGTGCCCTGCTGATGCTGTTCCTGTTCTCGGAGGTGGGAGACAGGGATGCGCCGACCCGCATCCGTGTCGGCTCGCACCTCGATATCGCACGGCAGCTGGCGCCGGCAGGTGAAGCCGGCCTGACCCTGCGCGAACTTGCCGCCGACAATTTTGCCGGCTCGGCGCATCGGCCGGAGATCCTCGCGACCGGCAGCCCCGGCACTGTCTACCTCTGCCATCCGTTCCTGGTGCACGCCGCCCAGCCGCACCATGGCACCGAGCCGCGCTTCATGGCCCAGCCGCCACTGCTGCCGCGTGAGCCGTTGCGCCTCGACCGCACCGACGGCGACACCTCGCCGGTGGAGCTGGCCATCCGCCGGGCGCTCGCCTGAACTCGATCGGGGCCGGCCACGTGCCGGTCCCGATCACAGCCGCTCGGCGAGAACAATCGTCCCCTCGACCGGCAGGCCGCGATCCATGCGGATCGTCGTGGCCTCCACCATGACCACACGCAGTCCTGCCGCCCGGCAGATCGCCAGCGTCGGCTCGGTCGCATGCTGGAATCGCAAGGTTGTGCCCAGCCGCACAGGGTCTTCGCCCGCATGCGTCTCGAGCGAGAACGCGACCGCGCCGCCCGGGCTCAGCGCGCTGCCGGCGGCCGTCAGCGCCCGCTCCAGCGCGCCTACGTAGTTGAACACGTCGGCTGCAACGATCAGGTCGGCCGATCCTGGCTCACCCAACAGGTAGGTTACCAGATCCGCCTTCTCCAGCCGATCGTAGATCCCCTTGCGCCGCGCCTCCGACAGCATGTTCGCAGACAGATCGACGCCCTCCAGCCGATCGGCCAACGGGCGCAGCCGCTCGCCCATCAACCCTGTCCCGCATCCGAGGTCGAGCGCCCGCCCGAACCGCGCCGCCCCACGCGCCGTAAGCGCGTTGCGGATGATCACATCGAGCATAACCGGTGTCTGGTAGCCCAGCCGTCCAACCAGCGATGCCTCGAAGCGCGGCGCGTAGTCGTCGAACAGCGCCTCGACATAGGCCGGCGCCGCTTCCGGCGAGCCGCCTGCTCCGTGAGCGGCAAGCTTCAGTGCAGCACCGAACAGCCCCCTCGCATCGAGCTGCAGCAACTGGGTCCACGCCGCCACGGCCCCGGCAATATCGCCCGCCGCTTCGCGGTATCCGCCGAGCAGGTTCCAGCCGGCCACCCATTGCGGCACCATCTCCAGCGCCTGCGCCATCAGGTCGGCAGCTTCCGAAAAAGCGCGCTCGGCGGCGAGCGCCGCGGCGTAGGACGCACGACGATCGGCGACGAGGTCGCCGGACGAATACTGTATTTCGCGCAAGGTTGTTTGGCACCGGGCTGGACGGCACCGCTTTAGCGCGTCGGCTTGCCGCGGGGAAGATGGGCAAGAGGCGGAATTTCCACTTTGCTGTCACATTGCCGAGGCATAGACTGAACTATGGGCAATTCGCGACAGCGCAAGCCCGCTCGTCGGGCCGAGTCGCCCGGTATCTCTACGCCTTCGGCACCCCACTCCCCGGGTCCGATGGCCTGCTAGTCAGATCGAATTTCAACCCGACGTGCCCCCTGCACGCCGGGCAAAAGCAGTTCACGGCGCCGTATTGATAGGCGGAATTTTTCGGTCTACAAGTTAACCGTCGAATATTGCGGCCGACACTTCGTGCCTGGCGTCTCAAACGCGCCTGCTGAGGTCATACCAAGAATTCGATTGGCGGAGTTTCCATTGGGGTGGGAACTGCCACGGCAGACTGCGAAAGGGACTATTTATGGCTACCGGCACTGTGAAATGGTTTAACGGCCAGAAGGGCTATGGCTTCATTCAGCCCGACGAGGGTGGGGCTGATGTGTTCGTGCATATCTCCGCTGTCCAGCGTTCGGGGCTTTCGGGCCTCGATGAAGGCCAGAAGGTGACGTACGAGATCGTCAAGGACAAGCGGACCGGCAAGAACGCCGCCGACAACCTCCAGGCATCCTGATCCCGGAACAGCGTGCCGCAAAGGCATCCGGATCAACGTCAAATTTGACAAGGCGCAGCCCTCGGGTTGCGCCTTTGTTTTTGCGGAAAGTACTGCCGGCGTCATTACGGAAGGCGCGCGGGAAAGTCGTATGACGACCGACGGACTCGGCATCGCCAAGCAAACGAATGCGGATATTGGCGAAGTTGTCCGCCAAAATGGCGGTAATTTGATACAGGGGCATTGTCCACGCGGCTTCGCGGATAATAACCCGCTGTCATGAACCACGCATTCAGATCGCATTCACCCATGGAGGATCATTAACCACCCCATCGAAACCAACACCTGATGAGGGTATCAACATGACTATCCGTAACCAGATCATTGCTCACAGCCGCTCCGTGCTGCTGCTCGCGGCAGTGGTGGGCGCCGGCCAGGCTGTCCTCGCCTCCCCCGCGTTCGCAATCCAGGAAGACCAGTTCCCGAGCTGCCGCGTCGCCATGGAAGGCACCGCGTTCACCCCGCTGGTCGGGACGCGCGAATTCACTAGCCGCTGCTGCTTCGTGCTGTCGGAGAAGCGCTGGTATAGTGACAACGCCGTGTTTCTGAGCGCCGTCTATGGCCTCAACGACGAAGAGACCATGCTCACCACGCATTGCCGTCGCAACGTGCTCGAAGCGCGCTCGCTGCTCAGCGGCGATGGGGACGGTGACGGTGACGGCGATGGGGACGGTGACGGTGACGGCGACGGCGATGGTGACGGCGACGGCGATGGCGATGGTGACGGCGACGGCGACGGCGACGGCGACGGCGATACGCCGACCACCCACCCGATTCCCCGCTGAGTAATACCCTGCCCCGCCGCTTCAAGTGGCGGGGCAACCCGCTTGCTGCCGCGCCGAGAGAATGGCTGCCACAACAGGATACCGCGAGATGCCGAGTGACGTAATGGAAACCAGGGTCGGTGCCGGAACCACGCTGCGCGCCGCCCTCGCCGAGGCCCTTGATGGCGATGCTGCGCTGCCGCGCTTCTCCAAGACCCTCGGCAGCGTTGTCGTGGCCACCAGCCGCCGGCGCGGCCAGATTCGCCAGCGCGTCTGCGTCGCCGGCGACACGCTGGCCATGGTGCTCGGCAAGACGATTGACGAGCTCGACCTCGCTGGCAGCCAGGCGGATACCGTGGAGCTGAACTTCTGCCACTCGCTGCGGCCGGTTCCCGCCGATCTCAACTCCGGGCGGCTCGACAACAACCAGGCCGGCATTCTTGGCGTGGCGCTGCTTGAAGGCAGCCAGTTGCACTCGCTGTTCGCCCCGACCGAACTGATCGCCTCCAACCGCTCGCCCAAGCGCGCCATCGCCAACCTGCTCGAAAGCCATGGCCTGACCGCCGACGCACTGGCCACCGGAGCGATCACCGCGGCCACCTTCAAGTCGGAGCAGTATCTCTGCCGCCTCACTCGCGACGGCGTCGATGTTCGGTCGCTGTTCCGGGCGGCCCGCCCAATCGAACTCGTCCCGATGGACCAGCGGGCAGTGGCGGACCTGGCTGGCGGCATGTCGCGCTGGATGCTGAACCAGGTCCAGCCGGATGGGCGCACCGTCTACAAGTACTGGCCGAGCCGTGGCACCGAAGCGGATGGCGACAACACCATCCGTCAGGCCATGGCCACCATCTGCCTCGGCCGCATCGCCGACCGCGTGGCAGACCCGGATGCCCGCGACCGCGCCGACCGCAACCTCGACCACCTGATCGCCACCTACTACCGCGAAGACGGCGCGTACGGCCTCGCTATCGAAGAGGAGAAGGTGAAGCTGGGCGGCGTCGCGCTCATGGCACTCGCCATCCTCGAGTCACCCAACCGAGACCGTCATTCCGAAGCGCTGACCCGGCTGACCGCCACCATCAACCACCTCCATAATGCCGATGGCAGCTTTCGCACCTTCTATGCTCCGGCTGACCGCAACGATTGCCAGAACTTCTATCCCGGCGAGACCCTGCTGTTCTGGGCCCACGCGTTGAAGGCCGGCCTCCCCGGCGTCACAGCCGACGCCTATATGCGCGCCTTCCGCTATTATCGCGCCTGGTTCCGCACGGACTCAAACCCCGCCTTCGTGCCCTGGCACACCCAGGCGCATTTCGTCATGCGCGAGCTCGTCGACGAGCCCGAACTGGATGGCTTCATCTTCGAAATGAACGACTGGCTGCTCTCGATGCAGCAGTGGGACAGCGCCCCCTATGCCGATCTGCTCGGCCGCTTCTACGACCCGGAGCGGCCGCATCTCGGGCCCCCGCATGCCTCGGCGACCGGGGTTTACCTCGAGGGGCTGATCGATGCGTTCGAGCTGGCCCGGCACTATGGCGACAAGCCTCGCGAGGCCGCCTATCGACGGGCCATTCTGCGCGGCGCCAGAAGCCTGGCGCGGCTGCAGTTCAAGACCGATGACGACATGTTCTACATCAGCCAGCGCCAGCGCGTCGAAGGCGGTATCCGTACCGAGACCTACAATAACGAAATCCGCGTCGATAACGTGCAGCACGGGCTGATGGGCCTGCAGCGCGTGCTGGAGCGCTTCGCTGCCGAGGACTATGCCCAGCCGGACACCTGAGGCTGCGCACGTTCGCGCCCCTTGACCCCAAGCCTATCCGCAACGATATGCACCGCTCACCACAGCCGGGATACGCGCGGCTTGACCGAAGCCTTCGCCGAAGGCAGTTTACATAGACGCTCCCCCTCAGGTCAGCATGCTGACGACGCCGAATGACTTTGGCAGGGGAGCCTTTCTTTGAGTTGGAGACGGCCATGGACAAAATTCCGATGACACCGAGCGGTCATAAGACCCTGTCGGAGGAATATCGCCGCCGTACGTCCGAGGATCGACCCAGGATTATTGCCGACATCGCCGAAGCGCGCGCCCATGGCGACCTCAGCGAAAATGCCGAGTACCATGCCGCCAAGGAGCAGCAGAGCCTCAACGAGGGCCGCATCAAGGAACTCGAATCGCTGCTGGCGCTGGCCGATATCATCGACATCACCAAGCTCACCGGCTCGACCATCAAGTTCGGCGCCACGGTCAAGCTGGTCGACGAGGATACCGAAGCCGAAAAGCAGTACCAGATCGTCGGCGATGCCGAGGCCGACCTGTCGAAGGGCCGCATCTCGATCTCGTCGCCCATCGCCCGCGCCATGATCGGCAAGGAAGCCGGCGATTCGGTTGAAGTGGCAGCGCCCGGCGGCGCCAAGACCTACGAAATCCTCGACGTGAAGTTCGTCTGAACCGCGCGGGGGCGTTTTGCCGCGCCCGCTGGCTGTGACTTTTCGGTGAGTCCGCGCGCTCCATCGGCTCCGGGCGATGGTCGTGCCCTTGAAAGGTGCGCGCCGAACCTCCTATTTTGGCGTAGGGCTTAAGTCTCAGAGTAAGTGGAGCGTAAGGTGCACGCCAAAGTCGTCATCATCGGATCGGGTCCTGCCGGCTACACGGCGGCCATCTATGCGGCGCGCGCTATGCTCGAGCCCGTCATGATCTCCGGCATTCAGCCGGGCGGTCAGCTCACCATCACCACCGATGTCGAGAACTATCCCGGTTTCGCCGACGTCATCCAGGGCCCCTGGCTCATGGAACAAATGAAGGCGCAGGCCGAGCATGTCGGCACCAGGATGATCAACGACATCATCGTCGAGGTCGATTTCGACAAGCGCCCGTTCGTGCTGATCGGCGATGGCGGCACCCGCTACACCGCCGACGCGGTGATCGTCGCCACCGGCGCGCAGGCGCGCTGGCTGGGCCTTGAATCCGAGGAGAAGTTCCAGGGCTTTGGCGTCTCCGCCTGCGCCACCTGCGATGGCTTCTTTTATCGCGGCAAGGAAGTGATCGTCGTCGGCGGCGGCAACACCGCGGTCGAAGAGGCGCTGTTCCTCACCAACTTTGCGTCCAAGGTCACTGTAGTTCACCGCCGCGGCGAGTTCCGCGCCGAGCGCATCCTGCAGCAGCGGCTGTTCAAGAACCCCAAGGTCGAGGTGATCTGGAATGCCGAGATCGAGGAAGTCTACGGCCAGCACATGCCGCGGTCGGTTCGGGGCGTGAAGATCCGCGACACCAAGACCGGGCACGTCACCGAAAAGAGCGTCGACGGCGTGTTCATCGCCATCGGCCACTCGCCGGCGACCTCGATCTTTTCCGGTAAGCTCGACATGAAGCCGGGCGGCTATCTGGAAGTGCAGCCGGGCAGCACCGCCACCAACGTGCCCGGCGTCTTCGCCGCTGGCGACGTCACCGACGACATCTACCGGCAAGCGGTAACCGCGGCCGGCATGGGCTGCATGGCAGCGCTGGACGCGGAAGAATATCTGGCATCGCTCGAGCTCGCAGAAGCGGCGGAATAGCCGATGCTGGATTGGGACAAGCTCCGCATCTTCCACACCGCCGCCGAATCCGGGTCCTTCACCCACGCCGCTGAAAAGCTCAACATGAGCCAGTCTGCCGTTTCGCGGCAGATTTCGGCGCTCGAGGAGGATCTGGGGCTGAAGCTCTTCATCCGCCACGCGCGCGGCCTCGTACTGACCGAGGTGGGCGAGCAACTGTTCCGCACCGCGCATCGCATGCACTGGGAACTGCAGCAGGTCGAGACCCAGATGTCCGAGAGCCAGGAGGTGCCCACCGGCCCCTTGCTGGTGACGACCACGGTGGGTATCGGCTCGACCTGGCTGAGCTCACGGATCCACGAGTTCCTGATCCTTTATCCGGAAATCCAGATCGAGATTAAGCTCAACGACGCCGAGCTCGATCTCGCCATGCGCGAGGCCGACGTCGCCATCCGGCTGCACCGGCCGAACCAGTCCGAGATGATCCAGCGCAAGCTGTTCACCGTGCACAACCACTTCTACGCCTCCGAGCAGTACCTCAAGGAGTTTGGCGAGCCGCAGGCGGTCGAGGATCTCGACAAACACCGCGTCATCTCCTTCGGCGAGCCGGTGCCGTCCTATCTCGGCGACATCAACTATCTCGAGCGGCTCGGCCGCCCGGACTCCTCGCCGCGCCGCGCTTCGATGAAGGTCAACGCCATCTACGGCATGATGCAGGCCGCCCGCGCCGGTATCGGCATCGCCATGCTGCCCGACTACGTCACCGAGGGCGAAACCAACCTGCGGCGCGTCCTCGAAGGCATCGAACTGCCGGCTTACGAGGCCTATTTCGTCTACCCCCCGGCGCTGAAGAATTCCAAGCGCGTCGGCGTCTTCCGCGACTTCCTCGTCGGCAAGGCACGGGAGTGGTCGTTCTAGCGCAGGACTATCGGCGACGGTCGCCGCTCGATTGGGATAGTCACCAACCCTTTGGTTGAAGTACGCTTGAAAAGTATCGGACGGTTGGCGGGCATCGGAAGCGACGAAGCGTGAGGCTGTTCGCCAGATTGCTGCCTATGGAGACCCCACGGCGGGCATCCGGCGTTGTTGACGAGGTTATGCGATGACCGGGCCGGAGGACTTTCAGCGTCACCGGCCTGGGCAGACCAGGAGTCTCGGCACCCGCAAGTCAGCGTTCCTTGCCGGTGGTCTGTTGATTGCTATCGGCGCCTTCATCGCGCTCGTGGTCAGCATGTTCGCCGGCATCACATCGCCGCGACCCGTTGGCCCGCCTGCAGTGGTTGAGCCTCCGCCTGCGGCAGCCTTGCTCCAGACACCTCCACGCCAGGCGGAACTGCCTGCCCCGCCCCCCACCCCTGCAAAGCCGGCCCCTGGACCTGCTCAACCGACCGCCGCACCCGCGCTACCAATCGCCCAGCAGGCGCGGGTCATCCGCGATCAAGCGTTCGGCGACTGGCGTTTCGTTTGCGTCCAGACCGGGGACGCCGCGCCGAACTGTTCGGCCATTCAACAACTGCGGGTCGCCGAGACCGGCGCAGCGGTCTTTGTCTGACGCATCATGCAGGACGGGCGCGGCGGTCTAGTCGGCGTCTGGCAGGTGCCGGAGACGGTGCTGCATACTGCCGGACTGCTCCTTGATGCCGGCACGCCGCAGCCGGTCGCCATCCCCTTCGAAACATGCGGCGATGGCAGTTGCCAGGCCGTTGCCAACCTCACGCCGGCCTTCATCGAGAAGCTGTCGAGCGCCAAAACGCTGTCGGCATCGGTCCTCCTGACGAACCGTAAGTCACTGAAATTCCCGGTAAGTTCAACGGGCCTGATCGACGCCATCAGGGCTCTGTCGCAGTAGTTTCGGCCGACAATCTCCCTCGCCCGCAGGTCGTGCCTTGGCCTGCGCGGTACCAAGTATACCCTGACGCACGGACGCCGACGCCGCCCAATCACTTTTCGAACGGTTTCGAGATGATGTGACCGAATCAGCACAGGTCCATTGTGTCAAGACGGCTTCTGTCATGGCTGCTAAGCGATTGAATCAAGGCGCCTTTGCGACAATCACGTCCTGATGTCGGCCGCTTTGAGGCAGCAAGGTGGTAAGGGTTGATTAACGTTTGAGCGTGCGCCTACGATTTCTCGTTCAATCTGCGTGTTGGGACGTCAGATTTGAATGAGGTTTATTCAAATGGATATTCAAGGCCACTCCGCTCTTACCGAGCGTCCCGTAAATGACCTGTCCATAACGCTGGCGAGACTATCGCGCGATGCCATGACAGGGGTCTCTGTATTGGCCCTGGCCCTCGGCATTACCGTGGCCGGAGCAGCTAACCCGGCAAGCGCTGCCGATACCCGCACCGTGGTCAACGGCAACGCCGGCGGCGGCGTGATCCTCCTCGATCAGGATGCTGCCGACAATCTCTCGGGAGTGCTTCCGGATGCTGCCGACGGCATCCTCGCCTCGGGCGGGTTCAGTTCCGACGCGGCCGACATGATTGGGATTACCGCCGACGGAGTGATCCAGGGAACGATGGGGGATTACTCCATCTCGGACAAGATTTTCACCAACTTCACCACCCAGGGCGGCGCCGGCAGCGGCGGTGGCGGCGGGTTGGGTGGCGTAGTCTTCGTCAATAGCGACGTCAGCCTGACCCTCAACAATGTCGATTTCACCCGGAATACGGCGATCGGCGGCACCGGCGGCAGCGACCCGGCAGTGAATCTCGGCACCGTCGAGATCTCGCTGGGGGACATCGAGATGCCCTTCACCCCCATTTCTGCCTACTATTTCGACACCACGCTGGCCTCAGACGGCACAATCAGTTCGATCAAGTTGACCGAAGCGAACAGGGGACTGCAGCCCGGCATGCGGATTACCCTGCCGGGAAGTTCGACGCCGGTGACGATCACCAGCGTCTCAAGTGACTACAAGACGGTGTCATTCGCTCCGACCACGGTCCCCGCCAGCCTGTTTGTGGGCGCGCGAAGTGACCTCGTTCGCACTTCCGGCCAATCGGGCAATGAGCTTCAGTTCGTCCTCGGCAACCTCGACCTGAGCGACGCGCCGATCAAATCCTTCCTGGTGATCGATGGTGTAAAGACCGATGTAAGGATCGAGTCGTTCGACGGCAACACCATCACCTTGAGCAAGGCGCTGACCGCCGAGCAGTGGGAGGCGATAGCGCCCGCCAATCCGGTGGCCACGCCGCCCGCGCCGGTATCGTTTATGAACCTCACCACGGCGGACATTAGCCAGATCAAGGACATCGGCTCGAATGCCGACGGAAATTACATCGCCCTGCCCGGCCAGAACGGCTTCTTCCGGACCGGCATGGTGTTGAGCGACGACGACGCTGCCACAGAGCTCGATGAGGGTGGCCGCACGGTCACCAGCGTCGTCTATGATGCAGCGACCAACGAGACGCGCGTCTATTACGATGGCGCTACTCTGTCGACGGCGCCAACGGCGTTCAACGCCACCTATGAGCAGTTCCAGGCAGGCGGCGATACCCTGCGAGTCACGAACAGCCGATTGGTCGCAGGCATGAAAGTGTCAGGCGCAGGCGTACCTGACGGCATAACCATTGAATCGGTCAACGATGACGGCACGGTTACGCTCAGTTCCAATCTACCGGCAGACGTCAAGCCCGAGTTGCTGACGTTCTCGGGTGTCACCGGCGTCGCCGGCGACACCGTAACCTTCGCCAACGTGGCCATGCTTGAGGGCGTGGAAGTAGGCATGCTGGTCTCCGGACCTGGCATCCCGCCCGGAACGACCATCGTCGAGATCAACGGCACCTCGGTCATCTTCGACACGGGCGGCGACCCGCTCGGCGACGTGACGAGCCTTACCTTCGGCTCGGAGACCTCCATCGGCGGGAGCATGAACAACATTGCTCAGACCGTTACCGGCGGGACCGGGACCAATGGCAACAACGGATGGTATTCGGATCCGGTTCTGGGAGATGGCGAGGGAGAAGACGGCTACGCCGGCGGTGGCGGCTACGACGGTGTCGCTGGCGCAGGCGGCACGGGCGGCACGGGCGGCAATGGCAGTTCTGCGCTGCAGTGGAACCCCGACCAGATATGGACCGTTGCCGACACCGCCGCCGACGCAGCGCTGGACACCGCCGCGGCAGCCGCGGCGCTGGCTGATGTTGATCCTGATGTGGCGGAATCGGTCGTGTCTACCCTTGCGGCCGCCAAGGACTACGTCAATCTCGGCAAGGAGATCGCCAACCTCAGTATCTGGTACGTCAAGTTCGCGGCCGGCAACAACGCCGCCGGCGGTGACGGGGGCGAGGGCGGCTATGGCGCCGGCGGCGACGACTTCTTCGGCGGCGGGGTGGGTGGAGCCGGCGGCAATGGTGGCGATGCCGGCAACCCGCTTACCGGTTCAGGCGGCGATGGCGGCGATGGCGGCAGAGGCGGCTATGGCGGCTTCGGCGCCGGCGGCGGCATGGGCGGCGCCGGCGGCCTCAATGGCGAGGGCGTACAGGATACCAACACTGGCTGGGGCGGCATTTCGGCCCCCGGCGGCTTCGGCGGCGGCCGGAGCGCCAACGGCGACGGCTACGGGGGCGATGGCGGCGCCGGTTTCGGTGGTGCCGTCTTTGTGCGTCAGGATGGGTCGCTGCTGATCAGCGGCAATTCAACCTTCGATTCCAACGGTGTGCTGGGCGGCGTTGCAGGAGAAGGCGGCGCGGGCGGCGCCGCGGCTGGCGCCGATCTCTTCATGATGAAGGGTTCCACGGTCGTCATTCGTCCCGGCGCCACCGACGGCGTAGACAATGTCGTCACCTTCAACGGCACGATCGGCGACGACAGCCGCGAAAGCTTTGTCGGCGCGCAACACGGCAGCGGCCAGGGCGCTGGCCTCACCATAGGCAAGGGCCTGACCATATTCAACGGCAGGAACACCTATAGCGGCGAGACCACCATGGAGGGCGGTGTCCTCGAGGCGGACGATGGCTGGGGGCTGAACCGTCACAGCAATCTCAATTTCAACGGCGGCGCTCGCACCGGAACGCTGGTCGACAACACCTATGCCGGCGTGCTGATGAGCTCGGGCTATTTTTCTCGCCAACTCGGCACCGACGGCACCAAGGTGCAATGGACGGGGAGCGGCGGCTTCGCCGCCAAGGGCGACGAGCTGGTGATCAACCTGGGCAACCAGTCCAACAGCGATGCACTGAACCCGCAGAAGCTGACCTGGGGTGTGACGTCGGGCTTCTTCAGCGGCGTGGCCGGAGATGCCGCGCTCGTCTTTGGTTCCAAGCACGCCGATTCCGTCGTTCGCTGGCTCAACCCAATCGATCTGGGCAATCTCAACCGCCAGATCGTCGTCGCCGACAACGCCGCCAGCAACAGCGACATGGCCGTAATGGAAGGCGCCATCTCCGGCACAGGCGGGCTGCTGGTCGGTGAGGACTCGCCTTCGAACTTCTGGGACGGCACGCTGGTCCTCACGGGTCAGAATACGTTCACCGGCGACATCAAGGTCCAGTCAGGCAAGCTGGCGATAGCCGGCGAAGGCACACTGGCGCCGGAGGTCAATGTCGAGATCGACGAGGGCGCAAGCTTCGACGTTATGGCGGCCGACCTCATATTGGGCCTCGTGAATAACAATGGCACGCTGACTGTCGGCGAGAGCCTCAAGGCATTCGGCATCGACAATACGGGGGCCGTCGTCATGATGGCCGATATCGATCTCAGCCCTGGCTTCCCCCTGGCGGACGATACCCCGGGCAACTTCTACGGCGACTTCATCAACAATGGTCCCGACGCCCTGCTCTGGGTGATGAGCAATCACGGAGGCTCCGGCCCGACTGATTCCGCACATACGCTGACCGTCGACCAGTTCCGCGGCGAAGGCCTGGTGATCCTCGGGGACCCCCTGCCCTCTGCAGGCTCGGACGCCCCCATCCTCACCATCGCACAACGCGGGGAATCGACCTTCGATGGCGCCATCATCGGCGCCGGCGGGCTGTCCCTGACCTCATCGGTCGATCCGGACGATCCAACCCCGCCCGTTCCCGCCAGCAAGCTGACCCTGACCAACACGAACACCTATCTCGGTCCCACCACAATCGACGACGGAAGCACCCTCGCCCTTGCCGGCATTGGCAGCATCGCCAACTCTGAGTCGGTCCAGGTCGACGGAACGTTCGACATCTCCGCCGTCACCACCGCAGCGGGCGTCGGCACGGCCGGCCCCCAGGGCACCAAGATCAACGATCTGAGCGGCGCCGCCAGCGGCGAGGTCGTCCTGGGCGACAAGCTGCTGATCGTCGACAATGCCGCCTCCAACTTCGCGGGCGTCATCTCGGGCGCCGGCGACCTCGCCATCGAGCGGGGCGTGCAGACATTGTCGGGCATCAACACCTATACCGGCGAGACCTATGTCCTCGACGAAGCAGTGTTGAAGCTCGTCGCCTCCGATCCATTGGACGAGAATTCCCCGGACGGCAGCATCGCTGCGTCCGCCAGGGTTGTTGTCGAGGGCGAGTTCGACATTTCCGGGACCAATGACGGCGCCTCCATCAGGGGCCTCGAAGGCGGCATCGACACCGCCAAGGTCACCCTCGGCGACGAGCGGCTCACCATCACCGGCGCCGATCCGGTCGAATACCCGGACGGCACCAGCTTTGCCGGCATCATCTGGGGCGCCGGCGGCGTCAGCGTGACCGGCGGCCAGCAGACCCTGACGAACGCGAACACCTATACCGGCACAACCATCGTGGGGCCCGACGGCGAGTTGTATCTCGAGGGCATCGGCGGCATCGCCGCCTCCGCATCGGTAACCGTCGACGGCATTTTCGATATAGCCGGCACCACCGCGGGCGCCGAGATCATCCGCCTGCTCGGCACCGATCCCACCGCGGCGATCCGGCTGGGCTCCCAGGAGCTGACGCTTACCGGAAATGGAGACTCGGCCTTCGCCGGCCTCATCAGCGGTGATGCGTTGAGCGGCTTGACCATCGAGGACGGCACGCTGACACTCACCAATGCCAGCCCCGCCTTCCTGGGCAAGGCCTCGATCGAAGCCGACGCCTCGCTCTTCCTCGTCGGCGCCGGCAGCATCACCGGCGCGACAGTGGACCTTGCCGGCCTGTTCGACATCTCCGCCATCACCGATCCCGGCACTTCCGTCGCTGATCTCTACGGCGACGGCGGGATTACCCTGGGAGACAAGACGCTCGCAGTCACCGACGCCACCGGCGGCACCTTCTCGGGCCTGATCACCGGTACCGGGGCGTTCGGGGTCTCGGGCGGCATGTTGAATCTCAACTTCCCCGCCGACCAGCAGATGAACGCGAACATCTTCGCGCAGACGGGCGGAAGGGTTGCGCTGACGGGCGGCATCATCGACACCACCGGCAGCGATCAGTCGGCGCTGTCCGTCATCAATGGCGGCGTGCTCGACGTGACGCAGACCAAGCTGATCACCGGAGCCGACCATCCCACGGTGTCGGTGCTCTTCGACGACACTTTCGACAATACCGACGTCGATCCGCAGGACAACCTGACCGGCAACCCGGCCTATGTCAGGCTGGGAGCGGGCACGACGCTCGACAACGCGGGCGCCGTGCTGGAGGTTACCCGCGATGACACCGGCGGATCCGGCAACGCCCTCGACGGCAACGTCACCTTCATCATCGACAACGCCGGTACCGTGGTTGGCGATATCCTCGACGAGGATGCGGTCCGCACCCCAGGAATGGGCAGCACCACCGTATATCTCGGCACGGGTGTCGACTGGACCGGAAGGGCAGTCGCCGGCGACTTCAACGTCCTGGGGGGCGCTTCGGCCCATTTCAATACCGGCAGCCTGCTCGACAATCTCTACGCCGGGACGGGAGCACAGGTCGACCTCAGCGGCAACGTGGTCATCCTTGGGCAGTTCACCCTCGACGCCAATGGCATCGTCGCCCCGGGCTCGTCGCCCGGCGTCTACAACCCGAACGATTTCTGGTCCAACGGCGGCAACAACACCATGTGGGTCCGGTTCGGGGAACAGAACCCCGAGCCCGGCGAGGGCAATGATTATTCGCAGATCAACGTCGCCGACAATTTTGCCGGGGCGGGCGGCGTCGGGCCGGGCGTTCTGGCGATAACGCTGGAGCGTTGGGAGTCTTCCCAATCCACGCCGCTCGGCAACATTGCCGACATCGAGCTGCTGAAGATCGGTGGCACCGAGAATGCTGGCAGCAACGTCTACCTGGCCGAACGCTTTACCCAGAACGGGCATGAATTGCTGCTCGACAGACGTATCCGGGCAATAGACCCGAACGAAACGGTCGTGGGCACCGCGGTGATGAATCCCCCACAACCGGACGATCGGACCGAGGACCAGTATTTCAGCAACGCCGACAATGACCTCATCGTCTACGGCCTCAGGGCCATCGTGCAGGATGAGACCTATGGCCTCGCCACGCTCACCGGCACGGCGCACCAGACTGGGCTCGAGACCTTGGGAACATTCCTCGAGCGGCGCGGTACGGGCGTGCTGGAAACCACCTGGGGCCGGGCGGGCATCGCCCACACCGAGGTGAACGACACCGTCGACAACACTCAGGATCTGGCCTACGGCCAGTATGGCGTCGACATCGTGCAGATGGGCGATCTACGGGCCGGCGTCTTGGGCTCGTATGCGGCCTCGACCAGCGAGGTCGGCACCGAAACCGGACCTGCAGGGTTACAGGGCAGTGTCTACTCGGGTGGCGCCTATGCGACCTGGGACAATGGCGGCGCCTATATCGATGCGATCGGTCAGTATGGCTTCGGCGACTGGACCTTCTCGCCCACGGCGGCGAGCGGTCTCACCATCACCAGCCATACCGGGCTCGCCGCCCTTGAAGCCGGCTTCCGGCTGGGCGACGACCAGGCCAGCGTCACGCCCTGGGGTCAGCTGGTGTATCAGACCTCCTATTATGATGGCCTGACCTCCGATTGGGTCGAAAGTGCCGAGTTCGCCGACAACAGCTCGCTCCACGTCCGCGGTGGCGTGCGCGCCGAAGCCAAGGTAGGCATCTTCGCACCCTATCTGGACGTGGGTGTTTCCTACGATGTGAACGACCAGAAGACCGTAAACGTCGATGGCTTCGATCAGGCCACCGGCATGGGTGGGCCGCGGCTCGAACTGGGGGCAGGATTCCAGGCCGACCTCTCGAACACCGCGACGGTCTGGAGCCAGGTTAAGGGCGCCTACGCCGAAGGCGAGGATACCGGCGTTGTCGGCTACCAGGGCCAGGTGGGCATGCGCGTGACCTGGTAAAGGCACGGGACTTATTTGGCGCGGAACCACGAGTTCCGCGCCAAATGCACCGTAGCTCTGCTCCGCCAGAATTGCGTCATCCGCTTCCAGCCCAGCCGCGGGCGCTGCATGCAGCGGCGCTGGATTGTCATCACCGGCCTCAGCGCGGCCGCACCACCGTGAACGTCAGCTGTTTGCGCACCGCAAACCCAAGCCTCTCATAGAGCGCGATCGCGCCGGCATTCTCCTTCTTCACGTGCAGGAACGGCATTCGCCCTTCCGCAGCGATCAGCGCCGACACATAGGACACCAGCGCTTTGGCCAGCCCCCTGCCCCGGAACTCCGGCCAGGTACAGACCGCGCTCACCTCGGTCAGTTGCCCCAGCCGCATCCGCTCGCCGGTCATCGCCATCAGGCGCCCGTCGTCCGAGCGCAGCCCGAAATAACGCCCCATGCCGACCGTACCGGCGCGAAATGGCCCGGGCTCCGTCGCCGTCGCCAGCTCCAAGGCTTCCTCGGCATCAGCGGCCGTCAGTTGCACCGGCACGATATCGGGCGGTGGCGGCGGCGCTTCGCAAACCATCTGGAACACCGGCACCGCCTGCAGCAGTTCCCAATCCGAGGGCAGCTCATATTGCGTCGCCGAGACCAGCCCCACCGCGTCCTGCGGCGCGATCAGCGGACGGAGCTCGGCAAACGCTTCGGCGTCGTAGCGCTCGAGGCCGCCGAGCGGCGACAGCTCCGCCCGATAGCGCGTCGCCGCGCCGTTTCGCTGCCCCAGCGCCGCATGCTCGGTGGTCAGGGCATGCCACGCCGGATCGTCGAGCACGGAAAGGTCAGTCATTTCACTAGTCCTTAGAATTCACGCCATGGGAGCTAGAGCGCATTCAGGAGAGTTGGAGACTTTTGCGGCTCGCGGACTCCATGAAATCCATCATATCGGGGCGTTCAGTTTTCAATGAAGAGGCGAAGCGCTCCAGAACAGGGTCGGATATGCCCAGAGCCACGCAGGGGATCAAGTGTACCGTTGGTACGGAGCCGCGACACGTTTCCGGCACGGCCCCGATGACTTCCCAACTCCGGTGTTCATCGGCAATTCAGTCGCCTTGGCTAGAACAGTCGAAACCTCGGGGAACCTCATGCATCGCTTCGTCGCCGCAGCCGCGCTTTGTCTTGTCGCCACGTCCTCGTTTGCCCAGATGGTCACCATCAGCCCGGAGCAAATCGGCGAGATCTTCTGCATCTCGCGGCTCGGCAACGATATGGCGCCGGTCGAGGGGCTGTTGACCGCCGAGCTCACCGCGGCAATCGCCGAAGCCGAGGCGAAGAACGACGCCATCCAGCAGGCGCATCCCGACGAGAAGCCGCCGCTTGGTGATGGCATTCCGTGGCAGGCCTTCCCCGACTATGCGGCCGCATGCAAGGTCGGCGCCATTACGCTCGAGGCCGACCGCGCCGTGGTCGATATCGCCTACGGCTTCCCCGACTATCCCGACGCCAGCTTCACCGATCACCTGCAACTGATCCTTGTGGCGCAGCCGGACATCCCCGCACCGCTCTGGCGCATCGAGAACCTCGCCTACGCCACCGAAGGCGACCTGCGTTCGGTGCTGGTTTCTGCCTTCGCCAACTAGTGCATTTCCGCGCGTTGCTTGGCCCTTGACGCCCCGCGCACAAAGGCGCATTGCGGCTCTGTTCCGGACGCTTGCGTCAGGACCTTCATCAAGGACTGAAAATGAACCCCGACAGTCGAAGTCGATCTTCGATCTTGCCGGCGCTCTAGGCTCCCCAAAGCGAGATCAGGAAAAGTTCTGAGACTTTTCCGGTTCGATCTCGCGGCAAACAGGTGGGCCAGGCGCGCCGGCCCGGCTATCTATTGGAGCCCCGCTATGCTGCGTGCCTATATCCGCGAAGGCGACCGCCTCGTTCCCACCGATTTCGACCCCGCCGCCGGAACTGAGCTGACCGGCGCAGTCTGGTACTCGCTTACCGACCCGACGCGCGAGGAGGACAAGTTCGTCGAGGCCTGCCTCGGCATCGACATCCCCACCCGCCGCGAGATGCAGGACATCGAGCCCTCTGCCCGCCTCTACAGCGAGGCAGGCGCCGAGTTCATGACCATTACCGCGCTGATCGAGGATGAAGCGGACCAGGTGGTCAAAACGCCAATCACCTTCGTGTTGCGCAACGACCAACTGGTCACTGTGCGCTACGCCGATCCAAAGCCGTTCCGGCTCTACGAGCGGCTCGTCTCCCGACCCACTACGGGTGAAATCGGCGGCGAGCGCGTCATGATCGGCCTGCTCGAATCCTTCATCGACCGCCTGGCGCAACTGCTCGAGAATACCGGAGACGGTATCGACCAGATTTCTCGCGAGGTCTTCGGCAACAAATCCACCAAGCCCACCCGCAAGACCCGCGACCTGCAGTCGCTGATCGAGCGCATCGGCAAGAAGGGCGATGTCCTTACCCTGGCGCGCGAAAGTCTCGTCTCGATCAGCCGGCTGGTCAGCTTTCACCAGTCGAGCAGCACCGAGAACCAGAAATCGGCGCGCGACCGCAAGCAGGAGATCAAGGTGCTGCAGCGCGACGCGGCGGCGCTCAGCGATCACGCGGCGTTCCTCTCCGACAAGATCACCTTCCTGCTCGATGCGACGCTCGGGCTGATCAACCTCGAGCAGAACCAGATCATCAAAATCTTCTCGGTGGCCGCCGTAGTGTTCCTGCCGCCCACTCTCGTCGCCTCGATCTACGGCATGAACTTCGAGTTCATGCCCGAATTGAGCTGGCCTTTGGGCTATCCATTTGCGCTGGGGCTCATGGTTCTGTCCGCTGCGGTACCCTACCTGTTCTTCAAACGCAGCGGCTGGCTCTGAGTCCTCCGGATTCGTTCGCCGAATCTGACAAAAAACCGTCACAATCAAGCACTTGGCGCTGTGTTCACATCGGCGTGCGACGCCACGACGCACGCCGAGAACCGCAATACACGAGCAAACTCATCGACTTAACAGCCATGCAAAAAGCGCATGCCCCTCATTCGATACTCTTCGGTTGATGGGTCAGCACTCCCGCCATATATCCCCGCTCGACAGCAGCTGAGCGCATCTCCCTCCTCCTCCTCGCGCTCGTTGTTTGTTCCTCCCTGCAGCCGGCAACGGCTGCTACTCGGCCCCGCTCTCCCCTCGAGCGGGGCCTTGCTTTTTCTGCCTCGCGCAACGCCGAGACCAACCGCTGCAACGGCAGACGGTTGACGCGAGCGTCACGGCAGCATGGCTGACCTTTACCTGCACAAACTGCATAGCTGGCATGTGGAACTCCGCATTGTGGACCAAACGGTCAAAGTGCATATTGTGACTGTCGATGTGAGCCGCACCGTATCCTCCTCCCTCGGTCCTGCTCTGCGACACCGGTCCGAAGTCGTATCCTCCTCCCTCGACTTAGGACCATCGGCAAATGGCGTATCCTCCTCCCTCGTCCATTTGCCACCACTTTCGATTTGGACTTCGGTCCTTTTCATTGGGCCCCATCTTCGGATGGGGCCTCTTTTTTTGCTTTGGCTGATCTTCAGTCCCATTCGCCTCGCGCCTAGCGCATGGCTGACGTTCCGACTTGTCGATTGTTCCGTTTCGCCGTCTCCCCGATAGTCATCTCAACGAATTGCAGCCGCTCCTCCTCCCTGGCTGCGCTTCGATGGGTCGCCCGCTTCGGCGAGCCGGCCTTTGAAGGCTCCGCTCATCCCCTCGAGCGGAGCCTTTTTCTTTTCGAGCGATGGGTGAGATGGCCCGCTGCCTAGCCATTCACACCGGCTGTCATCACAGCGAAGGCTCATTCCCGCGAAAGCGGAACCTCAGTTTTCTTGCCTTCGGCACCATCGCAAACGGAGGTCCGCTTTCGCGGGGATGACACCGAGCGGATTGGAGAGATCGGCGGGTTGCCTCAAGCTCCGAGAACGCTAGGGTGGGCACCAAGCGAGATTGAGCCGATGACCACGACGCTTCCCACCATTCTGCTTCCCTCCGGCACGTCCGTGCCCGCCCTCGGCCAGGGCACCTGGCGCATGGGCGAGGATCGCCGCCGCCACGCCGACGAGGTGGCGGCGCTGCGCCGCGGCATCGAGCTCGGCATGACGCTGATCGATACCGCGGAGATGTACGGCGATGGCGGCGCCGAACTGGTGGTTGCCGAAGCGATCGAGGGCCGCCGCAGCCAGGTGCAACTGGTCAGCAAGGTGCTGCCGTACAATGCCAGCCGCAGCGGCACCATTGCCGCCTGCGAGCGCAGCCTGAAGCGGCTCGGCACCGACCATATCGAGCTCTATCTGCTGCACTGGCGTGGCCGGCACCCGCTCGCCGAGACGGTCGACGCCTTCGAGACCCTCAAGCGCTCCGGCGCCATCGGCGCCTGGGGTGTTTCCAACTTCGATGTCGACGATATGGAGGAGTTGCTCGCCGTGCCGGACGGCGAGGCATGCGCCACCAACCAGGTGCTCTACAACCTCACGGCCCGCGGCATCGAATATGACCTGCTCGGCTGGTCCGCCAGGCATGCGATGCCGATCATGGCCTATTCGCCGCTCGGCAACGGCAACCGTATGCTGCGCCACCCCGAACTGCAGCGCATCGCCAACGCCCGTGGCGTCAATGCCGCCCAGGTGGCGCTGGCCTTCGTGCTGGCTCGACCCGGCGTCATCGCCATCCCCAAGGCCTCCGGCCTCGACCACGTCGCCGAGAACCGGGAAGCGGCGGAGCTGACGCTGACGGCAGCCGACCTCGCAGCGCTCGACGCCGCTTTTCCACCGCCGCGCCGCAAGCAGGCGCTGGAGATGATCTGAGCTCTTGTAGTCTTGGGTTTTTCGGAACTGGTGGAGGGCACCAACTTGCCCCAACCACGGTGTCACCCCGGCGAAGGCCGGGGGCCATCCTGAGATGCTTCGGGTGAGTTGCGGTCCGTGGTCACCTCGCTGACCGGATAACCGGCACGACATGCAGCGGTGAAAGGACCGTGGCCCACAGAACGACCGCAGGATGGGCCCCGGCCTTCGCCGGGGTGACGTCGAGCGTGGGGGACAAGTCAGCTCCCATCACGACCAACCCTACCCGGCATTTCCTGCCGCCTGCCCATTTCGCTCCCCTCCACCGCCCCGGATTCCCTGCCCTCCACACTGGCACGCCGCCTGCATGGTGATCCGCGACCGCCCGGAGGCACCCATGAGCAGCGTCGGCACCGCGACTTCCACCAGTTCACTGACCTACGCGCAAATCATCGCCAACGCGCAGAAGGCCCAGCAGCAGGCACTGACCAATCCACCGGCGACGAGTTCGAGCGAATCCGGCGCCACCAACGTCACCCTGTCCGATGCGGCCAAGGCCGCACTCACCACCATCAAAGACTTCGCTTCCGTCACGACGGAGGCCCGCGCCACCCTCGATCAACTGCTCGGCGACGCCAAGCTCACCAGCCCCCTGAAGGACGGCAAACTCGCCCTCGATCTCAGCAAGGTCGACCGGCGCGAGCTCTATGCCATGAGCACCAACGCCAGCCAGCTGTTTACCGCCGACGAGCAGAAGGCCGCGGCGATCGAACTCATGAACCGCTTCGACCAGGCGATGTCCGGCCCCACTGCGGTCGGCCGCGTCACCGGCAGCGTCAAAGGTCTCTATGTCGCCGCCCTCGCCTATTTCGATGCCATGGGCCCCGAGGAGAAGGCTTCGGCCGCCTATGCCGACCAGCGCGCTGCGCTCGAGGAGATGCTGAAGCTGATCGAAGCCAAACCCTCAACCCTGCCCGGCGCCGTGCCCAACGACCCGGTCAGCGCCTATATGGAGCGCCTTGCCGGCGGCGAGACCGGCAAGCCTCGCGACATCAAGGATGTCGCCGGCGACGCCCGCACCACGCTCGACGCGCAGTACAAGGCCAGCGGCAATTCGAAGCCCGACTACTCCGAGTTCGATAGCCGCTCGCTCTCCTCGGTGGCGCTCAACTCCAACGGCAAGTTCTCCGCCACCGAGGTCCGGGCGGCCTCGATGGAAATGCGCTCGCGCTCCGGCGCCGCGCTGCTGCAGAGCCTCAAATCCGCCGGCACGGGCAACCCCGCCGGCTTCGCCCAGAACGTCATCTCGCTCTATGGCGCGATGAGCAGCGAAGAACGCGCCGCCGCCGGCTGGTCGGAAGACCTCTACGCCGCCGCGGTGTCGAACTACCAGACCGCCAGTAAACTCGGCTCGCTGCTGAGCCAGGCGACCGGGTCATCGGCGTTTGGTGGGAGTGATGGCGGATCGATGAGCTTGATGGATTATCTGTAGGCTCAGTCCAGGCGAATGAGTCCGATCCGTGCAGTCGGGGGGCCTCTCCCGCTTGCGGGGTCACGGATGAGCGCCATAAGCGCTCACCGTTGGGGGACCACGCATAGCGTGGTGGAGGGGGGAGCCCCACGAGCGGAGCTTGCCTTGCGGTCACCCGATTTCATTCGCTGGCGGGCGAAAGACTTGCGACGTGTGATGACACAGCCCGAAAGAAATCTGTGGGCGTTGCTCCGCCGCAACGAGCTCGGCTGGCACTTTCGCCGCCATGCACCCGGTTGGCCCGTATGTCCTCGACTTCTATTGCGCAGCTGTGAAGCTGGCCATCGAAGTCGATGGTCCGGTACATCGAGAGCAGGCGGATCGGGATCAGCGCCGAACGGTTTGGCTGGAGAAGGAAGGGATCAGGGTGATCCGCTTTTCGACGGAGGAAGTCGAGGAGCGGCCGGCTGCGGTGTTGGCGGCCATCGAGCGAGCCGCACTCCCGTCCTGAGCGGCCGGCGCGACTATAGATCGCTGCAAGCAGAGCCGGTGCGCGGGGCTCCCCCCTCCACCAGCCTGACGGCTGGTCCCCCTCCCCCGCAAGCGGGAGAGGAGTCCCGACTGCGGGCGGCCGGTACCTTCTCACTCAACGGTCCGCGGGATATCCACAAACCCATCCAGCGCCGCGGTGATCGCCTCCGGCATCCCCGCATCTCCCGCCGAGTGCCCTGCCCCGTCGATCACCACGAGCTTCGCATCGGGCCAGGCCCGCGCCAGCTCCCACGCCGTCACCAGCGGCCCCTGCAGATCGAGCCGACCCTGCACCAGCACGCCCGGAATGCCCCGTAGTCGGTGGGCATTGGCCAACAGCTGCCCCTCTTCCATCCACGCCGCATGCCGGAACACATGCGTAACGATCCGGCTACGCGCCAGCATGTGCCTGGGGTCCGCCCGATCGGATGGACGCCCGACCTGAGCGGTGACCGAGACCGCCGCATAGTCCCAGTCGTGAAAATCCCGTGCCGCCTGGTCGCGTACCGCCAGGTCGGCATCGAACAGCAGATCGTTGTACGCCGCGACCATCCCGTCCTCCGGCGTCCCCTCAGGCGCGCCGGCGACGAAGCGCTCCCACTCCACGGGATAAAGCGGCGCCACGCCGCGGTAGAGCCAATCGATCTCGCGCCGCCGCGTCGTCGTCACGCCGCCGAACACCATGGCCGCGACGTGCTCGGGGTGCGTTTCGGCATACGCAAGCCCCAGCGTCGTGCCCCACGAGCCGCCATAGATCACCCACCTATCGACACCGAAATGCGCCCGCAGCCGTTCGATGTCGTCAACCATGTGCGCCGTGGTGATGACGGAGAAATCGACGCCTTCGCCCGAAGCGTGCGGCGTGCTCCTGCCGCAACCGCGCTGATCGAAGCCGATGATGCGGTAGCGCGTTGGGTCGAAAAATCGCCGCATCGAGGCCGAAAAGCCCGAACCCGGCCCGCCATGGAGGATCAGCGCCGGCACCCCGTCGGGATTGCCGGCCTCCTCCCAGTAGAGTTCATTGCCGTCCCCAACCCCGAGCCAGCCGCTCGCGGCCGGTTCGGTGATCGGGTGCATCGTCAGCTCACCCTGGCGCAGAAATCCTGGATGCGGCTCACTGCGTCCTCCAGCTGCGCGTTCGAGGCCGCATAACTCAAGCGCATATGCCCGGCGAGCCCGAATGCGCTGCCATGCACCAGCGCCACGCCGGTTTCTTCGAGCAGCGCCAGAACGAACGCAGCGTCATCGGTCAGTGCCCGGCCGCCACCCGAGGTCTTGCCGAGCAGGCGCTTGACCGACGGGAACACGTAGAACGCCCCCTCGGGCGTCAGGCAGTCGAGCCCGGTATTGGCATTGAGCCCGGCGACCACCAGGTCCCGCCGCCCCTGGAATACGTCGCGCCAGCCCTTGAGGAACTCCTGCGGGCCGTTCAGTGCTTCCACCGCCGCCCATTGCGAGATCGAGGAGGGATTGGTGGTCGATTGACTCTGCAGCTTGTTCATCGCAGCGAGCAGCGGCCGCGGCCCGGTGCAATAGCCGATGCGCCAGCCGGTCATGGCGTGCGACTTCGACACGCCGTTCATAGTCAGCGTCCGCTCCATGAGCTTCGGCTCCACTCCGGCGATGGTCGCGAACGTGCCGCCGTCATAGACCAGCACTTCGTAGATATCGTCGGTGAGGATGTGGACATGCGGGTGCCTGAGCAGCACGTCGGCCAACCCGCGCAGCTCGTCGCGCGAATAGGCGGCGCCGGTCGGGTTCGACGGCGTGTTGAGGATGAGCCACTTGGTCCTGGGCGAAATCGCCGCTTCCAGCACTTCGGGCTTCAGCTTGAAGCCGGTCGAGGCATCGGCCACCGCAAAGACCGGGTCGGCATCGCAAAGCCGCACGATCTCGGGGTAGCTCACCCAGTACGGCACCGGCACCACCACCTCGTCGCCGGGGTTCAGCGTCGCCATCAGGGCGTTGAAGATGATCTGCTTGCCGCCCGACGACACGAAGCAATCGGCCGCCGTGACATCGAGCCCGTTGTCGCGCCTGAACTTGGCTGCCACCGCTTCCTTGAGCTCGGTGATGCCGTCAACCGCGGTGTAGCGGGTCTTGCCCGAGTTGATCGCCTGGATCGCCGCCTCGCGCACGTGTTCCGGCGTGGCGAAGTCAGGCTCGCCCGCCGCCAGCGAGATCACGTCCTGCCCCAGCCGCTTCATCTCCACGGCTTTGGAGTTGATCGCCACGGTGGCGGAGGGCTGGATGCGGCTGAGGGCGTCGGACAGGAAAGCCAAGATCATCTCCCGAAAAATGGCGGGAAAGCTCTACGGCTTCACTTGCCCGGAGACAACCGGGACGTTGGTCAGAAGGGCAGGTCAGATGCCCCGCGGTCACACGGCGCGAGCGGGAACCGGTGCATTCACCGGCAGCGAGATTTCGGTGCCATCGGCCCGCACGCTGCTCTTGCTGCTCCCCATCGCCTGTTCGCCATCCGGCATCAGGCTGACGAGAATGGCGGCGAGGACGGCGGAAAGGGCGAGAAGCTTCAACGGGAACATCCTGGACAACGCGGGCTCTGAATGCCCGCTTGTCGCTACAAACCGTTGAACATTCACTGAAAATGCCGTTCATCCTCGGCTCAGGAAGGCTCAGATTCCGACGCCGGCTGCTTTGGCGAGTTGCACACCCTGCACCCGCCAGCCATTGGCCTCTTCGGCCAGCATGTAGATGGCGCTGTACAGACCCTGGTCGGTACCGATGAACTTCACCTCCTGCGCCACTGCCTTGTCGCCGAGCTTCTGCAACTGGCCGAAGCTGTGCGAACGCGATTCCATGATGGGTGCGTACCCCGCTGACACGATGGCGTTGAAGAACGCCTCGGCACTGGGGAACGTCACCTGGAACCCTGCCCCGGCATAGCTGAACGCCTTGGCCGCATCCTTAGTCCGGAACGCCTCGATCTGGCTGGTGATCACGCTCTGCCATGGCTCGAGCGTCACTGTCTCGGTGTTCTGCTCCTGGGCCCGCACCTCCATGCCTATCGTCAGGAGCGCGGCAAGCACCGCCGCCAGCACCAGCCTCAGCCCCGTTGCAAACAGTCCCATGCTCCATCTCCCCAATGTCGCCTGGCGGATGTCTCTCGCCTGGCGGGGTTCGCCACACGAATGCCTTCAAATCGTACCTGCTTCACCCCTTTAGCAACGAAACATCCGCGCATTCGGCGGGCTCTATCACTGCGTTGTGATCGGAGTCAGCGAGTCCTCATGTCGCCCACCAAGCTTCCCCAGCCGAAGCGGCCGTCTTTACGCCTGCCGTTGTTCAGCAATGCCCTCAGTGCGGCGACTGCCATTTCGTTCTCGCTCACCTTCGTCGGCGCAGGTATCGCGTTGCTTCTCGGCGTCATCCCGCCCCGCGCCATTATTGGGGCCGGCGAGATCGACACCGCCGTGGTGCTGCTGTTCGTGCCGCTCTGCGCCTTGATCTTTGCCATCCTCATCGAAGTGGTCCGCGCCATTCTGCGCGAAGGACTGCAGGCGCCGAAAGCCCGCCAGGCCAACCCGCTTGCCGCTTGGAAGCCGGGCCACGGCGAAGGCTGAAGCGGCATAATTCCACGCGTTTCGCGCGTCGCCGTTCATCTTCCCGTTAGCTAGGCTACGCTACAAGCCGGTGACGCTCGCTTCGGGCCGTTCCCCGCGCCGTGTCCTTCCTCACCCAAGGTGAGCGCGGGACGCGGCGTCTCATGATTTTGCGACTGAGGAAATCGACATGACCCGTATCGCCTCCGCCCCGCTCGGCCGCCTGCGTCCGATGCGTGCGCTTCTGCTCGGCTCGGTGTTTGCCGGCCTTGCTGTCACCGGCGCCGCCGCCGAGACGCTTTCCGTCGCCGGCATCGAGATCAAGGGCGCCACCGGCACGATGTACGACATCGCCGTCCCTACGGTCGAAGTGGTCGATGGCAACATCAACGAAGGTGCGGTGCGCGGCCTGTTCACCGGCGCGCCGGGCGCGCTCGACGCGCTGGCCACCCTCGACGCCGCCTCGCTGACCATCCCTGAGTTCCGGATGACCAGCGACCTCGGTGAGGGCGCCGGCACCCTCGTCATTACCTATCGCGACATCACTCTCAACGACATCGCCGATGGCGTTGCCGCCAGCGCCCGTGTCGGCTCGGCCGACCTGACCGGCCCCGAGAACCTCACCGCCACGTTCGGCGAGATGTCGACCAGCCGCTTCGATCTGGCGGGGCTCCTCGGCTTTTACGGCCTGACCACCAGCGCTACCGCCGGCGGCGAGATGAAAGAGGTCTACTCCGACTTCAAATTCTCCGGCGGCAGCCTCAAGGGCGGCGACGTGGTCGACTGCAGCTTCGGCACCGGCGAGCTCGGCAGCTTCAGCGCCCGCCCGCTCAAGCAGTCGATGACCGAGATCAACGCCCTCGTCATGGAAGCCGAAGCCGCTCAGAAGGCCGGCGCCGACGTGGCGCCCGAGACGGTCGCCAAGCTGGTGCGCTTCTACGCCGACATGTTCACCGCCTTCTCGTCGACGCCTATGACCTTCGAGGGGTTCAACTGCTCGGGCAAGGACGACAAGGGCAATCCGCTCACCGTCGCCTCGGGCCCGATCACCATCGGCGGCTTCGAGCCGGCGATCTATCCGGCCATCTCGCTGGACGATTTCGACATGACCGTCGAGAACGACGGCTTCCTGAAGTTCGGCAACTTCACCTGGAAGCAGATGGACTTCACCGCCGCCATCGCGGCCATCGAAGCGGCCACCACGCTCGACGAGGCCTACTTCACCGCCAATTGGCGAAAGCTCGTCCCGGCGCTCGATGGCATGAGCCTCACCGGTCTCACCATCGACGTGCCCGATCCGGAGTCCTCGGGCAAGCGCATCACCGGCACCCTCGGCGCCTTCGATGCGACACTGGGCAACTACGTCAACGGCATTCCGGCCGACATTTCGCTGAACCTTGCCAACTTCATCCTGCCGATCACCGCCGAGATGACCGAGCTGCCGGTCGCCGATCTCCTCGCCCGCGGCGTCGACAAGCTCGATATCTCGCTCGGCACCAAGCTCGCCTGGGATCAGGCGACGTCGACCATCAAGGTCGATGACGTGCTGATCGACCTGGGCGCGCTCGGCCGTGTCAACCTCTCGGGCACGTTCGGCAACGCCACCGAGGCGCTGTTTGCCGACAATACTGACGCCGCCACCATGGCAGCCATGATGCTGACCCTGCGCGACGTGACCATCGAGGTCGAAGACCGTGGCATGGGCTCGCTCGCCTTCGCCGCCGGCGCCAAGGAAGCCGGCCAGTCCGAGGCTTCGTTCCGCACCGCCGTCGCCGGCATGGCCCAGGGCATGACCCTGGCCTTCCTCGGCAACACCACCGAAGCCCTCACCGCGGCGCAGCAACTCGGTACCTTCCTCAGTGGGGCGTCGCACCTGAAGCTCACCATCACCAGCAAGGACGAAGCCGGCATCGGCCTCGCCGACCTCGCCGCCGCCGAGACCAACCCGGCAGCGCTCGCCGGCAAGCTCAACGTCGTCGCCGAAGCCAGCGGCGAGCCGGTGGAGCTGCCGATCCTCGACGCGCCTGCCCCATCGACCCAAGACGAAAAGCGCGACCTCAAGGCGCCAGCAGCGCAATAATCGCCGCACACTCCACGCCTCCCCCATCATGGGGGAGGTGTCGGGCCGGTGGATTTGGCTGGATCCGACTCTCCCCAAACGCCGCCATAACGGTAAGCCGACCGGGACTCTTGTCCGTTACTCACCTTTGGCGCACTATGGCCGCCTGAGAGGAGGACTGACGATGCAAGTCGAGACTATCCTTCAATCCAAGGGCCACACCGTGCATACGGTGGAAGCCGGTGCGCCGCTCTCCGAAGCGGTGCGGATCCTGAACAGCAAGAAGATCGGTGCCGTGGTCGTCGTCGACGCCAAGGGCAAGGTCGCGGGCATCCTCAGCGAGCGTGACGTGGTGCGTCACCTCGAGAAGGATCCGGTCACCGTGCTCGCCGGCCCGGTCCGCAACGTCATGACCAGCAAGGTCATCACCTGCACTTCGGCCAGCTCGGTTTCGGACCTCATGGAAACCATGACCCGCCACCGCATCCGCCACATCCCCATCGTCGAGGCCGGCAAACTCACCGGCATCGTGTCGATCGGCGACGTGGTGAAGCGCAAGATCGAAGAAGCCGAACAGGAAGCCACGGCGCTGAAAGAATACATCGCCTCGTAGCCGCTGCCTGTCGTCCGGCCCAGCCCCAAGCTCGATGCCCCACCTCCCCCTTGACGGGGGAGGCAAGCGAAGCTTGGGAGCGAAGCGACCTAGCGCAGCTCGGAGGGGGTGCGCGGCGGGCACGATGCTTACGATCTACCCCATGTGATCCGAAGGCCCATGCACATCGTGCACCCTGCACACCCCACCCCATCCCTCCCCGTCAAGGGGAGGGTGTCCGCCGGTGAGCTTTGGGCGATCCAGCCACAAACTCGATCCCCACCTCCCCCTCGACGGGGGAGGCAAGCGGAGCTTGGGAGCGAAGCGACCTAGCGCAGCTCGGAGGGGGTGGGCGGCGGGCACGATGCTTACGATCTACCCCATGTGATCCGAAGGCCCATGCAACATCGTGCACCCTGCACACCCCACCCCATCCCTCCCCGTCAAGGGGAGGGTGTCTGCCGGTGAGCTTTGGGCGATCCCGCCAAAAACTCGATCCCCACCTCCCCCTTGACGGGGGAGGCAAGCGAAGCTTGGGAGCGGAGCGACCTAGCGCAGCTCGGAGGGGGTGCGCGGCGGGCACGATGCTTACGATCTACCCCATGTGATCCGAAGGCCCATGCAACATCGTGCACCCTGCACACCCCACCCCATCCCTCCCCGTCAAGGGGAGGGTGTCCGCGGGTGAGCTTTGGGCGA
>JAESGW010000163.1_pt1 | contig 137991 bp, 121 predicted proteins | sample 9269791 | NCBI WGS metagenome assembly JAESGW01 (sample SAMN16773120, study PRJNA677053) | algae metagenome | isolation source: Aphanocapsa lilacina HA4352-LM1 and co-occurring heterotrophs from near cave... | place: USA: Maniniholo cave, near Haena, Kauai, HI | collected 2009-07-28
ACACCTTCCCCGAGTGGCCGCTGGCCCACCCGTACCGCTACGTCGCGCACAACGGCGAAATCAACACCGTCAAGGGCAACTACAACTGGATGAAGGCGCGCGAGGGCGTGATGTCCTCGCCCGTGCTGGGCCCCGACCTGCAGAAGCTCTACCCGATCAGCTTCGCGGGCCAGTCCGACACCGCCACCTTCGACAACTGCCTCGAGCTGCTGACGATGGCCGGCTACCCGATCAGCCAGGCCGTGATGATGATGATTCCCGAGCCCTGGGAACAGCACAGCACCATGGACCCGCGCCGCCGCGCGTTCTATGAATACCACGCCGCCATGCTCGAGCCCTGGGACGGCCCGGCCTCGATCGTGTTCACCGACGGCCGCCAGATCGGCGCCACGCTCGACCGCAATGGCCTGCGTCCCTCGCGCTACTGCGTGACCGACGACGACCTCGTCATCATGGCTTCGGAGTCGGGCGTGCTGCCCGTGCCCGAGCAGAAGATCGTGCGCAAGTGGCGCCTGCAGCCCGGCAAGATGTTCCTGATCGACCTCGAGCAAGGGCGCATGATCGACGACGAGGAGGTCAAGGCCACCCTCGCCAACAGCAAGCCCTACAAGCAGTGGATCGAGAACCTGCGCATCAAGCTCGACAGCGTGCAGGCCGAGCCGGTGGCCGCGCCGATCTCGCAGGTCGCGCTGCTCGACCGCCAGCAGGCCTTCGGCTACACCCAGGAAGACATCAAGTTCCTGATGAGCCCGATGGCGCAGGCCGGCGAAGAGGGCATCGGCTCGATGGGCAACGACAGCCCGCTGGCCGTGCTCTCGAGCAAGAACAAGCCGCTGTACAACTACTTCAAGCAGCTGTTCGCCCAGGTCACGAACCCGCCGATCGACCCGATCCGCGAAGCCATCGTGATGTCGCTGGTGTCCTTCATCGGCCCGAAGCCCAACCTGCTCGACATCAACCAGGTCAACCCGCCGATGCGGCTCGAGGTGAGCCAGCCGATCCTCGACTTCGCCGACATGGCGAAGCTGCGCGACATCGGCAAGTACACGCAGGGCAAGTTCAAGAGCTACGTGCTCGACATCACCTACCCGCTCGCCTGGGGCGACGAAGGCGTCGAAGCCAAGCTGGCCTCGCTGTGCGCCGAAGCCGTCGATGCCATCAAGGGCGGCCACAACATCCTGATCGTCAGCGACCGCGGCGTCGGCCCGACGCAGGTCGCGATCCCCGCCGTGCTGGCGCTGTCGGCCGTGCACCAGTACCTGGTGCGCGAGGGCCTGCGCACCACGGCCGGCCTGGTGGTGGAGACCGGCTCGGCGCGCGAGGTGCACCACTTCGCCGTGCTCGCGGGCTACGGCGCCGAGGCGGTCCATCCCTACCTCGCGATGGACACCCTGGCCGGCATGCACGCCGACCTGCCGGGCGCGCTGAGCGCCGAGAAGGCGATCTACAACTACGTGAAGGCGATCGGCAAGGGTCTGTCGAAGATCATGTCGAAGATGGGCGTCAGCACCTACATGAGCTACTGCGGCGCCCAGCTGTTCGAGGCCATCGGCCTGAACAGCGAGACCGTCAGCAAGTACTTCACCGGCACGGCCAGCCGCGTGGAAGGCATCGGCGTGTTCGAGATCGCCGAGGAAGCCATCCGCATGCACAAGGCCGCCTTCGGCGACGACCCGGTGCTCTCGAACATGCTCGACGCCGGCGGCGAATACGCCTGGCGTACGCGCGGCGAGGAGCACATGTGGACGCCCGACGCGATCGCCAAGCTGCAACACAGCACGCGCGCCAACAACTGGAACACGTACAAGGAATACGCCCAGCTCATCAACGACCAGAACCGCCGCCACCTCACGCTGCGCGGCCTGTTCGAGTTCAGGATCGATCCGGCGAAGGCGATTCCGGTCGACGAGGTCGAGTCGGCTGCCGAGATCGTCAAGCGCTTCGCCACCGGCGCGATGTCGCTGGGCTCGATCAGCACCGAGGCGCACTCGGTGCTGGCCGTGGCCATGAACCGCATCGGCGGCAAGAGCAACACCGGCGAGGGCGGCGAGGACCCCGCGCGCTACCGCAACGAACTCAAGGGCATCCCGATCAAGCAGGGCGACACGCTGCGCAGCGTGATCGGTGCCGAGAACGTCGAGGTCGACCTGCCGCTGAAGGACGGCGACTCGCTGCGCTCGCGCATCAAGCAGGTGGCCTCGGGCCGCTTCGGCGTCACGGCCGAGTACCTGCATTCGGCCGACCAGATCCAGATCAAGATGGCCCAGGGCGCGAAGCCGGGCGAGGGCGGCCAGCTGCCGGGCGGCAAGGTCACCGAGTACATCGGCAAGCAGCGCTACGCGGTGCCGGGCGTGGGCCTGATCTCGCCGCCGCCGCATCACGACATCTACTCGATCGAGGATCTGGCCCAGCTGATCCACGACCTGAAGAACACCGCGCCGCACGCCAGCATCAGCGTGAAGCTGGTCAGCGAGATCGGCGTCGGCACCATCGCCGCGGGCGTGGCCAAGTGCAAGAGCGACCACGTCGTGATCGCCGGCCATGACGGCGGCACGGGCGCCTCCCCCTGGTCGTCGATCAAGCATGCGGGCAGCCCGTGGGAAATCGGCCTGGCCGAGACCCAGCAGACGCTGGTGCTCAACCGCCTGCGCAGCCGCATCCGCGTGCAGGCCGACGGCCAGATGAAGACCGGCCGCGACGTCGCCATCGGCGCGCTGCTGGGCGCCGACGAGTTCGGCTTCGCCACCGCGCCGCTGGTGGTCGAGGGCTGCATCATGATGCGCAAGTGCCACCTCAACACCTGCCCGGTGGGCGTGGCCACGCAGGACCCGGTGCTGCGCAAGAAGTTCTCGGGCAAGCCCGAGCACGTCGTCAACTACTTCTTCTTCGTCGCGGAGGAAGTGCGCCAGATCATGGCCCAGCTCGGCATCCGCAAGTTCGACGACATGATCGGCCGCGCCGACCTGCTCGACATGCGCAAGGGCATCGAGCACTGGAAGGCCTCGGGCCTCGACTTCAGCCGCCTGTTCGCGCTGCCGAACGTGCCGGCCGACGTCTCGCGCTTCCATGTCGAGAACCAGGACCACGGCCTCGACAAGGCGCTCGACGTCCGGCTGATCGAGAAGTCGCGTCCCGCGATCGACAAGGGCGAGAAGGTGCAGTTCATCGAGGTGGCGCGCAACGTCAACCGCTCGGTGGGCGCGATGCTCTCGGGCGCGCTGACCAAGGTGCATCCGCAGGGCCTGCCCGACGACTCGATCCGCATCCAGCTCGAGGGCACGGGCGGGCAGTCGTTCGGCGCCTTCCTGGCGCGCGGCATCACGCTGTACCTGATCGGCGACGCCAACGACTACACCGGCAAGGGCCTGTCGGGCGGCCGCGTGGTGGTGCGCCCCAGCCTCGACTTCCGCGGCGAGGCCGCGCGCAACACCATCGTCGGCAACACCGCGCTGTACGGTGCGACCACCGGCGAGGCCTACCTGTGCGGCGTGGCCGGCGAGCGCTTCGCGGTGCGCCTGTCGGGCGCCACGGCAGTCATCGAAGGCACGGGCGACCACGGCTGCGAGTACATGACCGGCGGCACGGTGGCCGTGCTCGGCAAGACCGGGCGCAACTTCGCGGCCGGCATGAGCGGCGGCGTGGCCTTCGTCTACGACGAGGACGGCCAGTTCGCCTCGCGCTGCAACATGGCGATGGTCTCGCTCGACAAGGTGCTGACCTCGGCCGAGCAGACCGCCAGCGTGCATCGCAAGATCTGGCACGGCGGCGAAACCGACGAGGCCCAGCTGAAGAAGCTGCTCGAGGACCACCACCGCTGGACCGGCAGCAAGCGCGCGCGCGAGCTGCTCGACACCTGGGCCGTGTCGCGCACCAAGTTCGTCAAGGTCTTCCCCAACGAGTACAAGCGCGCCCTGGCCGAGCTGCACGACCGCAAGGTCGAGCTCACCAGCACCGGCAACAACGCGCACGTCGGCCTCGAGCCGCATGCGATCGCCGCCGCGCCCAAGACGGTGCCGGCCGCCGCCTGAAGGCGCGGGTGAACGAAGACACAACGAAGGAACAGCACGATGGGAAAGATCACCGGTTTTCTGGAGCATGAGCGCATCGAGGAGGGCTATCGCCCGGTCGAGGAGCGGCTCAAGCACTACAAGGAATTCGTCGTCGGCCTGGATGCCGACCAGGCGAAGGTGCAGGGCGCGCGTTGCATGGACTGCGGCACGCCGTTCTGCAACAGCGGCTGTCCGGTCAACAACATCATTCCGGACTTCAACGACCTGGTGTACCGCAACGATTGGCGCAACGCCTTCGCGGTGCTCGACTCGACCAACAACTTCCCGGAGTTCACCGGCCGCATCTGCCCCGCGCCCTGCGAGGCCGCCTGCGTGCTCAACGTGAACGACGACGCGGTCGGCATCAAGTCGCTCGAGCACGCCATCATCGACCGCGCCTGGGACGAAGGCTGGGTCGCGCCGCGCGTGGCCAAGCACAAGACCGGCAAGAAGGTCGCCGTGGTGGGCGCGGGCCCGGCCGGCATGGCCGCCGCTCAGCAGCTCGCGCGCGCCGGCCACGACGTGACGCTGTTCGAGAAGAACGACCGCATCGGCGGCCTGCTGCGCTACGGCATCCCCGACTTCAAGATGGAGAAGTCGCACATCGATCGCCGCGTCGAGCAGATGAAGGCCGAGGGCGTGGTGTTCCGCACCGGCGTGGTCGTCGGCGCCGCCAAGGATCCGCTGGGCAAGGGCTCGAAGGTCACCAACCTGGCCAAGGAAAGCGTCACGCCCGAGCAGTTGCAGAAGGACTTCGACGCCGTGCTGCTGACCGGCGGCGCCGAACAGTCGCGCGACCTGCCCGTGCCCGGCCGCGACTTCGACGGCATCCATTTCGCGATGGAGTTCCTGCCGCAGCAGAACCGCGTCAACGCGGGCGACAAGGTCAAGGGCCAGCTGCGCGCCGATGGCAAGCACGTGATCGTGATCGGCGGTGGCGACACCGGCTCCGACTGCGTGGGCACCAGCAACCGCCATGGCGCCGTGAGCGTCACGCAGTTCGAGCTGATGCCGCAGCCGCCCGAGGAAGAGAACCGTCCGCTGACCTGGCCCTACTGGCCGATCAAGCTGCGCACCAGCTCCAGCCACGACGAGGGCTGCGAGCGCGAGTTCGCGATCTCCACGAAGGAGTTCATCGGCGAGAAGGGCAAGATCACCGGCCTGAAGACCGTTCGCGTCGAATGGAAGGACGGCAAGATGCAGGAAGTGGCCGGCAGCGAGCAGGTGCTCAAGGCCGACCTCGTGCTGCTCGCGATGGGCTTCGTGAGCCCCGTGGCGACCGTGCTCGATGCCTTCGGCGTCGAGAAGGATGCGCGCGGGAATGCGAAGGCCAGCGTCGACTTCATCGGTGGCTATGCCACCAACGTGCCGAAGGTCTTTGCCGCCGGCGACATGCGCCGTGGCCAGTCGCTGGTGGTCTGGGCGATCCGCGAGGGCCGCCAGGCCGCGCGCTCGGTCGACGAGTTCCTGATGGGCTTCAGCGACCTGCCGCGCTGATTCCGGGCACCGCGCCCGCCGTCTCCAGGGCGGCGGGCTTCTCCTCCAAACGGAGCAGGCTGCCACGGCTGAAATTTGTTTCAATTCGGCGGGGCTTCTCGCGGCTCCTTTATCATCCGCGGAAACCGCATGCCGGGATGCCTCCTCAGGGCGCCCGGCTTTTTTATTGAGATGGACCCAGCCGCACAGCCACAGCCCTTCGTAGAGTTTCGCGACGTTCGCTTCGGTTATGGCGCGCGCGCGATCCTCGATGGCGTCTCGTTCTCGCTGCCGCGCGGCAAGGTCACGGCGCTCATGGGCGCCTCGGGCGGCGGCAAGACCACCGTGCTGCGCCTGATCGGCGGCCAGCAGCGCGCCCAGCGCGGCGAGGTGCTGTTCGACGGCCAGGACGTCGGCCGCATGGACCCCACCGCGCTCTATGCAGCGCGGCGCCGCATGGGCATGCTGTTCCAGTTCGGCGCGTTGTTCACCGACATGAGCGTGCTCGACAACGTGGCTTTTCCGCTGCGCGAACACACCGAACTGCCCGAGGCGCTGGTGCGCGACATCGTGCTGATGAAGCTCGACGCCGTCGGCCTGCGCGGCGCGCGCGACCTGTTGCCCAGCGAAGTCTCGGGCGGCATGGCGCGGCGCGTGGCGCTGGCGCGCGCGATCGCGCTCGACCCCGACTTCGTGATGTACGACGAACCCTTCGCCGGCCTCGACCCGATCTCGCTCGGCACCGCGGCGCGGCTGATCCGCCAGCTCAACGACACGCTGGGACTCACCAGCATCATCGTGTCGCACGACGTGGAGGAGACCTTCCGCATCGCCGACCAGGTGATCGTGCTCGCCAACGGCGGCATCGCCGCGCAGGGCACGCCCGACGAGGTGCGCAACAGCAGCGATCCGCTGGTGCACCAGTTCGTGCATGCGCTGCCCGACGGGCCGGTGCGCTTCCACTATCCGGGCGTCAGCATCGAGGACGATTTCGGTCCCGCGCATGGAGGCCATCCATGAGCTGGTGGAACCCGCGCGACGTCGGCTTCGCCGTGCGCAGCAAGCTGGCCGACCTCGGCCATGGCGCCAAGCTGTTCATGCGGCTGGCCTTCCAGGGCTCGCGCAGCCTGCGCCGCTTCGCGCTGGTGCGCGACCAGATCCATTTCCTCGGCAACTACTCGCTCGCGATCATCGCGGTGTCGGGTCTTTTCGTGGGCTTCGTGCTCGGGCTGCAGATGTACTACGCGCTGCAGCGCTACGGCTCCTCCGAGGCGCTCGGCCTGCTGGTCACGCTGAGCCTGGTGCGCGAGCTCGGGCCGGTGGTGGCGGCGCTGCTGTTCGCGGGCCGCGCCGGCACCTCGCTCACGGCCGAGATCGGCCTCATGAAGGCCGGCGAGCAGCTCAGCGCCATGGAGATGATGGCGGTCGATCCGGTGCAGCGCATCCTCGCGCCGCGCTTCTGGGCCGGCGTGATCACCATGCCGCTGCTGGCGGCCGTGTTCAGCGCGGTCGGCATCCTCGGCGGCTACGTGGTGGGCGTGCTGATGCTCGGCGTCGATCCCGGCGCGTTCTGGGGCCAGATGCAGGCGGGCGTCGATGTCTGGCGCGATGTCGGCAACGGCGTCATCAAGAGCATCGTGTTCGGCTTCACCGTGACTTTCATTGCGCTGCTGCAGGGCTACGAGGCGCAACCCACGCCCGAGGGCGTGTCGCGCGCCACCACCCGCACCGTGGTGGCGGCCTCGCTGTCGGTGCTGGGGCTCGATTTCCTGCTCACCGCCATGATGTTCAGTATCTGAAGGGGCTCGCCCCGATCGTTCTAGATAGAGAGTGCAACCATGCAACGTTCCAACAACGACATCTGGGTCGGCCTGTTCGTGCTGCTCGGAGCGGCCGGGCTGCTGTTTCTCGCGCTGCAGTCGGCCAACCTGCTGAGCCTGAACTTCCAGAAGACCTACACCGTCACCGCGCGCTTCGACAACATCGGCGGCCTCAAGCCGCAGACGGCCGTCAAGAGCGCCGGCGTGGTGATCGGCCGCGTGCAATCGATCTCGTTCAACGACAAGACATTTCAGGCCGACGTGACGCTGGCTTTGCAAAACCGTTACAGTTTTCCCAAGGACAGTTCGCTGAAGATCCTCACCAGTGGCTTGCTCGGCGAGCAGTACATCGGGATCGAGGCGGGTGTCGAGGAGAAGAACCTGCAGGCCGGCGACACGATCACCGCCACCCAATCGGCGGTGGTGCTCGAGAACCTGATCAGCCAGTTCCTCTACAGCAAGGCCGCCGAGGGGAGTTCCACGCCGGCCAACACCAACAAGAAATGAAAAACCGTCACCCCATGTCGAATGCTATGAAGAACATAGCGACCTATGCCCGCTGGATGGGCATTTCTGCTCTTCTGTCGGTGCTCGCCGCGTGCGCCACCGGCCCGCAGGCCAATCCGCTCGACCCGTTCGAGCCCTTCAACCGAGGCGTGACCCGCTTCAACGACACCGTCGACGAGAACGTGCTCGTGCCGGTGGCCACCACCTATACCCGCGTGCTGCCTTCGCTGGTGCGCACCGGTGTCACCAACTTCTTCAACAACGTGGGCGACGTCTGGAACCTCGCCAACAACGTCGCGCAGGGCAAGGTGCAGAACAGCGCCCAGACCTTCATGCGTTTGAACGTCAACACGATCTTCGGTCTCGGCGGCCTGCTCGACATCGCCACCGAGGCGGGCATCGACCGCCACGACGAGGATTTCGGCCAGACGCTCGGCTACTGGGGCGTGGGTTCGGGTCCGTACCTCGTGCTGCCGCTGCTCGGCCCCTCGACCGTGCGCGATGCCGCGGCGCTGCCGGTGGACCGCTGGGGCGATCCGATCTCGCACATGAATGACGTGGCGTGGCGCAATTCGCTCAACGTGCTGAACCTGGTCGACACCCGTGCCAAGTACCTGCGCGCCGGCCGCCTGCTCGACGATGCGGCGCTCGACAAGTACACCTTCACGCGCGACGCCTACCTGCAGCACCGCCGCAGCGACATCTACGACGGCAACCCGCCCGACGAGCGCGAGGACATCGACCCCAAGGACGGCGCCAAGGGCGGCGACGGCAAGTAGGCCTTTGCCGCTGCCCGGAGCGCGGCTTTTCGAGGTCAGGAGGCCACGGCCTTCGCTTGCATCCGGTTGCAGGCTTCATCCGACGTTCAGGAACCCGGTAGGCCGGTAGCCTGTCGAAACCGTTCCAGACTTGGCGCGGCTGCTCTCTTTTTCGAAGGGCCGCGCGGCAGATTCAACCAGAGGGACTCACGATCATGACAAAAACCCAGACCTTGATCCAACGACGCAGCCTCGGCCGCCTGGTGCTGGCCGGCGCGCTGCTGATCGGCGCCGGCGTCGCCTTCGTGCGCCCCGCGCAGGCCGCGGACGAAGCGCCCGACGCGCTGGTCAAGCGGCTGTCGACCGACGTGCTCGAGACCATCAAGGCCGACACCTCGATCAAGGCCGGCGACGTCAACAAGATCATGCTGCTGGTCGACAGCAAGATCATGCCGAACGTCAACTTCCAGCGCATGACCGCCTCGGCTGTCGGCCCGGCCTGGCGCCAGGCCACGCCCGAGCAGCAGAAGCGCCTGCAGGAAGAGTTCAAGACCCTGCTGGTGCGCACCTATGCCGGCGCGCTCGACCAGGTGAGCGACCAGACCGTCACGGTGCGCCCGTACCGCGGTTCGCCCGACGACAAGGAAGTGCTGGTGCGCACCGAGGTCCGCGGCCGCGGCGACCCGGTCCAGCTCGACTACCGCCTCGAGAAGACGCCCGGCCAGGGCGGCGGCTGGAAGGTCTACAACCTCAACGTGCTCGGCGTGTGGCTGGTCGATACCTACCGCACCCAGTTCTCGCAGGAGATCAACGCCCGCGGCATCGACGGCCTGATCACCGCGCTGGCGGCCCGCAACAAGGGCGGCGGCAAGGGCTGAGCCCGGCCGGGCCCATCGAGAAGGAGCCGAGGCCATGCTGGTCCTGCCGACGAAGCTCACGCACGACGAGGCGCCCGCCTGCATGCGCATGCTGCAGAAGGGCCTCGCCGGTCAGGGCGACGCCTCCGCCACCGTGGTCGACGCCAGCGCGCTGGTGCAGTTCGACTCGTCGGCGCTGGCGGTGCTGCTCGAATGCCGCCGCGAGGCCAGCGCGCTCGGGCGCGGCTTCGCGGTGAAGGGCCTGTCGCCGCGGCTGCGCGAGCTGGCGGCGCTCTACGGCATCGCCGGACTGCTGCCGGCCGCGCCCTGAGGGCGCTCCTCATCCTCAGGAGGCGGGAATCGCCTCCATCAGCAGCTTCAACGCATCGTTCAGCGGCCGGCCATAGGCCGGCGCGCCCTTCGAGTGCCCGATGCGCACCACCACGAGGTCGTGCGAGGGCACGATCAGCACTACCTGTCCGTCCGCGCCCAGCATGTAGTAGGCCGAGGTCGGCACCGGGAACGCTGTGGTGTTGTTCATCGTCCCGTTGAGCCAGAAGAAGCCGCCGTAGATCGGTCGCTTGTCGGCCGCCCAGCCCGGCGCCACGGTGCGCACGAAATTCACGAAACCCTCGGGCAGGATGCGCTCGCCGTTCCAGACGCCGTCCTGCAGGTACAGGTTGGCCAGCCGCGCCCAGTCGCGGCCCGACATGAAGTCGTAGCCCTGTGCCAGGAAGTTGCCGTAGGGATCGGTCTCCAGCACCATCGAGCGGATGCCGATCCGGTCGAACAGCTCGCGCTGCGGGAACGAGAGGTACTCCTCGCCGCGCTTCTCGACCGCGAGGCGCACCAGGTAGCTGGCCAGCACGGGATCGGTGTTGCGGTAGCGGCCCACGAGGTTGGGCTGCCACTGTTGGGGCCGCGTGGCGGCGTAGTTGAAGGCGTTGATGCGCCCCGTGTAGAAGTAGATGTGGTCGGGGTAGGTGCCGTTCGGGTCGAAGTCCGGATCGTCGGGTGCCTTGATGCGCAGCCCGCTCGACATGTGCAGCAGGTCCGAGATGCGGATCTTCTGGCGGCCGTCGCCTTCGCCCTGCCACTCGGGGATCGGTGCCGGCTGGTCGAGGGTGTAGACGCCCTGCCGGATCAGCACGCCCATCATGGTGGCCACCACGCTCTTGCCCATGGACCACGACTCCAGCGGCGTCGTCGGGCCGATGCCCGGCATGTAGCGCTCGGCGAGGATCCGCCCCTTGTGCGTGACCACGAAGGCCGAGGTGTAGGCCTCGGGCACGCCGAAGGCGGCGCTCACGGCCTGGTTCACCTTGGTCATGTTCACGTTGGGCGGGAACGGGGTGCTCGGCAGCACGTCGCCCATCGGCCAGGGCTGGGTGGACGGGTCGGGCAGCGCGCTCTTGACCTCCAGCGGGGTGAAGAAGACGTCGTCGCGCCCTGGCGGCAGCGTCACGCAGCCTTGCGAACCGAACTGGCGCGCGGTCAGCGTGGGCCCGCCCGGGATGGCGATGCGCACTTCGCGCTTCGCGCGGTCGACCACCGGCTTGCCGACCTTCTTGCGCTCCGAATAGGGCCCGACGAAGTAGCCGACGGTCTCGGCGGCGACGTCCGGGTCGAGCCCGGTGATGAAGACCGCCGAGCACATCGCCTTGGCATAGCCCGAGGTGTTGTGCTCGAGCACGTTGCCGGGCGGCGGCACGTAGGGGGTGGCGAGTTCCAGCGACCGGGCGCGCGCGATCAGGGCTTCGCGCGAGGGCAGTTCGGCCGTGGTGTTGGTCGGCGGGTTGCCCCCGACGATGGGCAGGCCGCCGCCCCCACCACCGCCGCCTCCACCGCCGCAGGCGGACAGCAGGCTTGCAAGAACCAGGACTCCGGCGGCCAGCCAGGGCCGGGGAGGACGGTGCAACGATCGCATCACGAGGGCTCCTTGCGACGGCCGGCGGTGGCGGTGCCCCGCCCGGCGTCGGGCGCGATTCTGACCCCAACCGGCCTCGCGGTCCTTAAGGGTCCGCCGGGCTTGCATTCCCGCACGAACTGCGCTGGAGGACCCGCGCCCTTAAAATCCCGGCCTCCCATGCCCGCGATCTCATTCCAATCGGTCTCCAAGACCTATCCTCCCTCACGACAGCAGCGGGCCCAGGGCAAGACCGGGCTGCGGGCGGTCGACGAGGTCAGCTTCGACATCGAGCCCGGCGAGTTCTTCGGTCTGCTCGGTCCCAACGGGGCTGGCAAGACCACGCTGATCAGCATGCTCGCGGGCCTGTCGCGGCCCACCGCCGGGTCGATCCGCGTGCATGGCTTCGACGTGCAGCGCGACTACGCCCAGGCCCGCCGCCAGCTCGGCATCGTGCCGCAGGAGCTGGTGTTCGACCCCTTCTTCAACGTGCGCGAGTCGCTGCGCATCCAGTCGGGCTACTTCGGCATCACCAACAACGAGGCCTGGATCGACGAGCTGCTGCAGAGCCTGGGCCTGGCCGACAAGGCCACCGCCAACATGCGCCAGCTCTCGGGCGGCATGAAGCGCCGCGTGCTGGTGGCGCAGGCGCTGGTGCACAAGCCGCCGGTGATCGTGCTCGACGAGCCCACCGCGGGCGTCGACGTCGAGCTGCGCCAGACGCTGTGGCAGTTCGTCGCGCGGCTCAACAAGCAGGGCAGCACGGTGTTGCTGACCACCCATTACCTCGAGGAAGCCGAGGCGCTGTGCAGCCGCATCGCGATGCTCAAGCTCGGGCGAGTGATCGCGCTGGACCGCACCAGCGAGCTGCTGAAGTCGGCCGCGAGCAACGTGCTGCGCTTCAAGACCGATGCGATGCTGCCCTGGGAAATCGCCCAGCATGCGCGCATCACGGGCCGCATCGTGCAGCTGCCGGCGCAGAACGCGCACGAGGTCGAACAACTGCTGGCCGCCATCCGGCAGGCCGGCGTGGCGGTGGAAGACGTGGAAATGCGCAAGGCCGACCTGGAAGACGTGTTCATCGACCTGATGGCGGGCGAGCAGACGCCGCTGGAGGTCGCGCGATGATGGCTGTCACGGGCTGGCGCGCGCTGCTCTGCAAGGAGACGCTGCGCTTCTGGAAGGTCGGCTTCCAGACCGTCGGCGCGCCGGTGCTCACCGCGCTGCTGTACCTGATGGTGTTCGGCCATGTGCTCGAGGACCACGTGAAGGTCTACGGCACCGTCGGCTACACCGCCTTCCTGATCCCGGGCCTGGTGATGATGAGCGTGCTGCAGAACGCGTTCGCCAACAGCTCGTCCTCGATCATCCAGAGCAAGATCATGGGCAACCTCGTGTTCGTGCTGCTCACGCCGCTGTCGCACTGGGGCTGGTTCCTGGCCTACGTGGGCTCGTCGGTGATCCGCGGGCTGGCGGTGGGGCTCGGCGTGTTCCTGGTCACGATCTTCTTCGCCATGCCGGATTTCGCGGCGCCGGTCTGGATCCTGGTGTTCGCGCTGCTCGGCTCGGCCATGCTGGGCACGCTGGGTCTGATCGCCGGGCTCTGGGCCGAGAAGTTCGACCAGATGGCCGTGTTCCAGAATTTCCTGATCATGCCCATGACCTTCCTGTCGGGCGTGTTCTATTCGATCGGCTCGCTGCCGCCGTTCTGGCAGTCGGTGAGCCACCTGAACCCCTTCTTCTACATGATCGACGGCTTCCGCTACGGTTTCTTCGGCGTCAGCGACGCCTCGCCGTGGCTGAGCTTCGGGATCGTCGGCAGCGCCTGGCTCATAGTGAGCGCGATCGCGGTCCACCTGCTGAAGATCGGCTACAAAATCCGAGGCTGAACGGCCCACCCCACACTCCATGACCGCAGACCAACTCAAGGCCATCATCCAGTCCCACCTGCCGTGCGAGCACATCGCGCTCGAGGGCGACGGCCGACATTGGTACGCCACCATCGTCTCGGCCGAATTCGAGGGCAAGCGCTCGATCCAGCGCCATCAGCGGGTCTACGCCACCCTCGGTGCGAAAATGCACACCGACGAGGTGCATGCGCTCTCGATGAAGACCTACACGCCGTCCGAATGGGCGGCGGCTGAAAAATAACTCTCCGGGCCTGCGGGCCCTTTGCGAGCCACTCGCTGGACCTTCGATGGACAAACTCCTGATTCGCGGCGGGCGCCAGCTCCGCGGCGAAGTACTCATTTCCGGCGCCAAGAACGCCGCGCTGCCCGAGCTCTGCGCGGCCCTGCTGACCGAACAGCCCGTGGTGCTGCACAACGTGCCGCGCCTGCAGGACGTGTCGACCATGCTCAAGCTGGTGCGCAACATGGGCGTGTCGGCCGAGCGCGACGACAACGGCACGGTGCGCCTGAACGCCGGCGACCTGACCCGCCCCGAGGCCCCGTACGAACTCGTGAAGACGATGCGCGCCTCGGTGCTGGCGCTGGGCCCGCTGCTGGCGCGCTTCGGCCACGCCAAGGTGTCGCTGCCGGGCGGCTGCGCCATCGGCTCGCGGCCGGTCGACCAGCACATCAAGGGCCTGCAGGCCATGGGCGCCGAGATCGTGGTCGAGCACGGCTACATGGTCGCGCGCCTGCCCGCGGGCCGCACGCGCCTGAAGGGCGCGCGCATCCTGACCGACATGGTCACGGTCACCGGCACCGAGAACTTCCTGATGGCCGCCGCGCTGGCCGAGGGCGAGACGCTGCTCGAGAACGCCGCGCAGGAGCCCGAGATCGTCGACCTGGCCGAGATGCTGATCCGCATGGGCGCGAAGATCGAGGGCCACGGCACCAGCCACATCCGCATCCAGGGCGTGGAGAAGCTGCACGGTTGCGAGCACGCCGTGGTGGCCGATCGCATCGAGGCCGGCACCTTCCTGTGCGCCGTGGCGGTCGCGGGCGGCGAGGCCTTGCTGCGCCATGCGCGCGGCGACCACCTCGACGCGGTGATCGACAAGCTGCGCGACGCCGGCTGCGAAGTGGGCTGCGAGCAGGACGGCATCCGCATCGCCTCGAAGGGGGCCGAACAGCTCGAGGCCCAGAGCTTCAGCACCACCGAATACCCGGGCTTCCCGACCGACATGCAGGCGCAGTTCATGGCGCTCAACGTGATCGCGCACGGCGCCTCGATGGTCACCGAGACCATCTTCGAGAACCGCTTCATGCACGTGAACGAGATGGTGCGCCTGGGCGCGCGCATCCACGTCGAGGGCAAGGTGGCGATGGTCGAGGGCGTGCAGCAGCTCTCGGGCGCCACCGTGATGGCGACCGACCTGCGCGCCTCGGCCAGCCTGGTCATCGCCGGCCTGGTGGCCGAGGGCGAGACCCTGGTCGACCGCATCTACCACCTGGACCGCGGCTACGACCGCATGGAAGCCAAGCTGCGCGGCCTGGGTGCCGACATCGAACGCGTGACCGGAGCCATCGCATGATCACCCTGGCGCTTTCCAAAGGCCGCATCTTCGAAGAGACCATGCCGCTGCTGGCCGCCGCCGGCATCGAGGTCACGGAAGACCCCGAGAAGTCGCGCAAGCTGATTCTCGGCACCACCCGCCCCGACGTGCGCGTGGTGCTGGTGCGTGCCTCCGACGTGCCGACCTACGTGCAGTACGGCGGCGCCGACCTCGGCGTGACCGGCCTGGACGTGCTGCTCGAGCACGGCAACCAGGGCCTGTACCAGCCGCTCGACCTGCGCATCGCCGCCTGCCGCCTCAGCGTGGCCGTGCGCGCCGACTACGACTACGCCTCGGCCGTGCGCCAGGGTTCGCGCCTCAAGGTCGCGACCAAGTACGTGGGCCTGGCGCGCGACTTCTTCGCCAGCAAGGGCGTGCACGTCGACCTGATCAAGCTCTACGGCAGCATGGAGCTCGCGCCGCTGACCGGCCTGGCCGACGCCATCGTCGACCTGGTCTCGACCGGCAACACGCTCAAGGCCAACCAGCTGGTCGAGGTCGAGCGCATCATGGACATCAGCGCGCGCCTGGTCGTCAACCAGGCCGCGCTCAAGCTCAAGCGCGAACCCATCCGCCGCATCATCGACGCCTTCGCGTCGGCCATTCCCTCCGCCTGATCCCTCGAACCGCACTTCGCCAAATGACCCTGCAAGCAGCCCCCGCCCGACTGTCCACGACTTCAGCCAGCTTCGATGCTGAATTCAAGGCGCGGCTGCATTGGTCCGCGGATGCCGATGCCGCGATCGAGAAGACGGTGGCCGACATCCTGGCCGACGTGCAGGCGCGCGGCGACGCGGCCGTGCTCGAGTACACGCGCCGCTTCGATGGCCTGGGTGCCACCGCCGTGAGCGAACTCGAACTGACGCAAGCCGACTTCAAGCAGGCCTTCGACTCGCTGCCCGCCGTGCAACGCGAGGCACTGCAGGCCGCGGCCGACCGCGTGCGCAGCTACCACGAGGCGCAGAAGAAGGCCTCGGGCGAGAGCTGGAGCTACCGCGACGCCGACGGCACGCTGCTGGGCCAGAAGGTCACGCCGCTCGATCGCGTCGGCATCTACGTGCCCGGCGGCAAGGCGGCCTATCCGTCGAGCCTGCTGATGAACGCGATTCCGGCCCACGTGGCCGGCGTGGGCGAGATCATCATGGTCGTGCCGACTCCAGTGAAGGGCAGCGTCGCCACCGGCGGCGCCGGCGGCGAATCGTCCGGCAAGGGCGAGCGCAACGTGCTGGTGCTGGCGGCCGCCTACGTGGCCGGCGTCACGCGCGCCTTCACCATCGGCGGCGCGCAGGCCGTGGCCGCGCTGGCCTACGGCACCGCGACCATTCCCGCGGTCGACAAGATCACCGGTCCCGGCAATGCCTACGTGGCCGCCGCCAAGCGCCGCGTGTTCGGCACCGTGGGCATCGACATGATCGCGGGCCCGAGCGAGATCCTGGTGCTGGCCGACGGCAGCACGCCGCCCGACTGGGTGGCGATGGACCTGTTCAGCCAGGCCGAGCACGACGAGCTCGCGCAGAGCATCCTGCTGTGCCCCGACGCCGCCTACATCGACCGCGTGCAGGCCGAGATCGACCGCCTGCTGCCGGCCATGCCGCGCGCGGCGATCATCGCCGCCTCGCTCAACGGCCGCGGCGCGCTGATCCACACGAAGAGCATGGAAGAGGCCTGCGAGATCAGCAACCGCATCGCGCCCGAACACCTCGAGGTCAGCAGCAGCGAGCCGCAGCGCTGGGAGCCGCTCTTGCGCCACGCCGGCGCGATCTTCCTCGGCGCCTTCACCAGCGAGAGCCTCGGCGACTACTGCGCCGGCCCGAACCACGTGCTGCCCACCAGCGGCACCGCGCGTTTCTCGAGCCCGTTGGGCGTGTACGACTTCCAGAAGCGCTCGAGCCTGATCGAGGTCAGCGAGGCCGGGGCCCAGGTGCTCGGGCCGATCGCCGTCACGCTGGCCGAGGGCGAGGGCCTGCAGGGCCACGCCGAGGCCGCGCGCATGCGGCTGCGCAAGGTTTGAGGGGCGCGCCCGCGCGTCCGGTCCGGATTCCGTTTCCGTCCACAACCCGCTCGGGAGGAGCAAGCCTGATGATGAATCAACGTCTGCGTCGTTCGCGCCTGTTCAAGTTCGCCTTCGGCCTGCTGGCCGGTGCCGCGCTGCTCGTGGCCTGCACCCCGATGCCGCGCACCCAGACCCGGAGCCAGGCCGAGGCGGTGCCGAGCACGGCCGCCGCCGCCGCACCGGCGCCGCGCCTCGGCACCCAGTGGGGCGAGGGCCGCGAATCGAACACGCGCAGCGTGCAGGTCCAGCGCTACACGCCCGACCAGCCCGACGAGGTCGCCTCCATCGGCTACAACGATGCCGCCAGCGTGCGCCGCGGCGTCGGCGCCAACCCCGAGCGCCGGCTCAACCTGCAGCTGGCGCAGGGCGACGTCGAATGGTCGGTGATCGACGAATCGGGCCGCGCGATCCCGCTGCAGCGCGCGCGCCGCGGCAGCGGTGGCGACGAGAATTTCCGCCTCGCGGGCGCCGAGGGCGCGCGCTACACGCTGCGCTTTCGCAACCTCAGCGACCGCAGCTACGAGGTGATCGCCACGGTCGACGGCCTCGACGTGCTCAACGGCAAGCCCGGCAGCCTGCGCAACGGCGGCTACGTGCTGCGGCCGCTGCAGGTGATCGACATCGAGGGCTTCCGCAAGAGCCAGTCCGAGGTCGCGGCCTTCCGCTTCGCCACGCCGGGCCGCGCCTATGCCGCCAACACCGAGACCGGCGACGCGCGCAACATCGGCATCCTCGGCGCCGCGCTGTTCGAGATCGCGCAGCCCGACGCCCCGCGCCGTCCGCGCCGTGGCTCCGATGCCGCGCAGCCCAATGCCTTCCCGGCCGACGGCGCGACCGGCTACGCGCCGCCGCCGCGCTACGCGAAGTGAGGTCCGCCATGCAGCGCACGCGTCTCCTGCTGCTGCCGCTCGCGCTGGCCGCGGCCAGCCTGGGCGCGCAGGCCATGAGCATCCGCGAGTTCCACACCCTCGAGGTGAAGGAGAAGAAGCAGGGCAAGGCCTACGCCAGCTACTACCTCGTGGGCGTGCTCGAGGGCCTGCGCGAGGCTGGCGATGCCGCGCGCCGCGCGGGCCAGAAGCCGCTGTTCTGCGTCGACGGCCGCCGGCTCGAGCCCTCGATGGCACGCTCGCTGTTCGAGGCCGAGCTCAAGCGCAATGCCGAGCTCTACGAGGCCGACATGCCGGTGCAGCTGGTGATGTCGACCGCGCTGCAGAACAGCTTCCGCTGCGCTTCCTGATTTTTTCCATCGACCGTTTTTTCTCCGAGCTCCCGATGTCCGACACCACCGTCCCCGTTCCCGCGCTCCAGCGCATCCGCGCCGACGTGCGCGCCATGCATGCCTATGCCGTGCAGGACGCGCGCGGCCTGGTCAAGCTCGATGCGATGGAGAACCCCTTCGGCCTGCCGCCCGCGCTGCAGGCCGAGCTCGGCGCGCGGCTCGGCGCGCTGGCGCTCAACCGCTACCCGGGCGAGCGCGGCGCCGACCTGCAGCGCGCGCTGGCCGCGCAGGCGCGCCTGCCCGAGGGCTTCTCGCTGGTGCTGGGCAACGGCTCGGACGAGCTGATCTCGCTGCTCGCGATCGCCTGCGACCTGCCGGGTGCCAGCGTGCTGGCACCGCTGCCGGGCTTCGTCATGTACGCCATGAGCGCCCAGCTCCAGGGCCTGCGCTTCGTGGGCGTGCCGCTCACGGCCGACTTCGAGCTCGACGAGGCCGCCATGCTGGCCGCGATCGCGCGCGAGAAGCCGGCCATCGTCTACCTGGCGTACCCGAACAACCCGACCGCCAACCTCTGGGACGACGCGGTGCTCGAGAGGATCGTCGAGGCCCAGGGGGCGCAGGGCGGCCTGGTGGTGATCGACGAGGCCTACCAGCCCTTCGCCGCGCGCAGCTACATCGACCGCCTCGCGAAGCACCGCCACGTGCTGCTGATGCGCACCCTCAGCAAGTTCGGCCTGGCCGGCATCCGGCTGGGCTACCTGATGGGCCCGGCCGCGCTGATCGCCGAGATCGACAAGGTGCGTCCGCCCTACAACGTCAGCGTGCTGAACTGCGAGTGCGCGCTGTTCGCGCTCGAGCATGCCGAGGTGTTCGAGGCCCAGGCGAAGCAGATCCGCGAGGAGCGCGAGCGGCTGATGATGGGGCTCGGCCGGCTGCCGGGCGTCAAGGTCTGGCCCAGCGACGCCAACATGATCCTGCTGCGCGTGCCCGACGCAGCCCGCACCTTCGACGGCATGAAGGCGCGCGGGGTGCTGGTGAAGAACGTTTCTAAAATGCACGAACTGCTCGCGAACTGCCTGCGCCTGACCGTCGGAACGGCCGACGAGAATGCCAGGATGCTCGCGGCGCTCGAAGCCTCACTATGACCACCCCCCAAGCCGCTCCCGCGGCCACCCCCGACGCCCTCGCCGCGCGCACCGCCACGGTCGCGCGCAATACCGCCGAGACGAAGATCACCGTCAGCGTCAACCTCGACGGCACCGGCCGCGCCAAGCTGGCCACCGGCATCGGCTTCTTCGACCACATGCTCGACCAGATCGCCCGCCACGGGCTGATCGACCTCGAGATCGACTGCCAGGGCGACCTGCACATCGACGGCCATCACACGGTGGAAGACGTGGGCATCACGCTGGGCCAGGCCGTGGCCAAGGCCGTGGGCGACAAGAAGGGCATCCGCCGCTACGGCCATGCCTACGTGCCGCTCGACGAGGCGCTCAGCCGCGTGGTCATCGACTTCTCGGGCCGGCCCGGCCTCGAGATGCACGTGCCCTTCACCAGCGGGATGATCGGCGCCTTCGACAGCCAGCTCACCTACGAGTTCTTCCAGGGCTTCGTGAACCACGCCTTCGTCACGCTGCACATCGACAACCTCAAGGGCGTCAACGCGCACCACCAGTGCGAGACCGTGTTCAAGGCCTTCGCCCGCGCCCTGCGCGCCGCGCTCGAGCTCGATCCGCGTTCGGCCGGCGTCATTCCCTCGACCAAGGGCTCGCTCTGATCCTGCAAGCGGAACAGCGTGCCATCGCACGCTCCGCCTGTCATTGAAGCTATGAAAACTGTAGCAAACAACGCCAACACCGTCGCCGTGGTGGACTACGGCATGGGCAATCTGCACTCCGTCGCGCAGGCGGTGCGCCATGCCGCCGACCAGGTCGGCGTCGAGGTGTTCGTGACTTCCGATCCCGAGGTGGTGCGCAAGGCCACGCGCGTGGTGCTGCCGGGGCAGGGCGCCATGCCCGACTGCATGCGCGAGCTGCGCGATTCGGGGCTGCTCGAATCGGTGCTCGAGGCCGCGGCGACGAAGCCGCTGTTCGGCGTCTGCGTGGGCATGCAGATGCTGCTGTCGCGCAGCGACGAGGGACCGACCGACGGGCTCGGCCTGATTCCGGGCGAGGTGGTCCGCTTCGAGCTCGAAGGTCGGTTGCAGCCCGACGGCAGCCGCTTCAAGGTGCCGCAGATGGGCTGGAACCAGGTGCGCCAGGCGCAGCCGCACGCGGTGTGGGCCGGGGTGCCCGACGGCAGCCACTTCTATTTCGTGCACAGCTTCTACGCGCGGCCGGTCGATGCGCGGCACAGCGTGGGCGAAGCCGAATACGGGGCATGCTTTACCGCCGCCATCGCACGCGATAACATTTTTGCCACCCAGTTCCACCCGGAGAAGAGTGCGGACCACGGGTTGCAGCTCTACCGAAACTTCCTCCACTGGAATCCCTGAACACCTCGTTCCCCTGACCGGGCGCCGCCGGCCGGCGCCCTTTCGTTGCACTCTCGCGTCACTTTCATGCTCCTCATCCCAGCGATCGACCTCAAAGACGGCCATTGCGTACGCCTGAAACAAGGCGACATGGAACAGTCCACCATCTTCAGCGAAGACCCCGCGGCCATGGCGCGCAAGTGGGTCGAGGCGGGCGCCCGGCGCCTGCACCTGGTCGACCTGAACGGGGCTTTCGCGGGCAAGCCGCAGAACCACGCGGCGATCAAGGCGATCCTGAAGGAGGTCGGCGACGACATCCCGGTGCAGCTCGGCGGCGGCATCCGCGACCTCGACACCATCGAGCGCTACATCGACGACGGCCTGCGCTACGTGATCATCGGCACCGCCGCCGTGAAGAACCCGGGCTTCCTCAAGGACGCCTGCAGCGCCTTCGGCGGCCACATCATCGTGGGCCTCGACGCCAAGGACGGCAAGGTCGCCACCGACGGCTGGAGCAAGCTCACGGGCCACGAGGTGGCCGACCTGGGCAAGAAGTTCGAGGACTACGGCGTCGAGTCGATCATCTACACCGACATCGGCCGCGACGGCATGCTGTCGGGCATCAACATCGACGCCACGGTCAAGCTCGCGCGCGCGCTGAGCATCCCCGTCATCGCCTCGGGCGGCCTGTCGAACATGGCCGACATCGACCAGCTCTGCGCGGTCGAGTCCGAAGGCGTCGAGGGCGTGATCTGCGGCCGCGCCATCTATTCGGGCGACCTCGACTTCGGACAGGCGCAGGCGCGCGCCGACGAACTGGCCGGCGCCTGAGAGGGCCTGGCGGCGCGTGCTGTCCGCGCTCGCCATCGCCAACTACCGCTCGCTGCGCCAGCTCACGGTGCCGCTCGCGCGGCTCACCGTGGTCACCGGGCCCAACGGCAGCGGCAAATCGAGCGTCTACCGCGCCATGCGCCTCTTGGCCGAGATCGCCAACGGCGGCGCGATCCGTTCGCTGGTGCGCGAGGGCGGGCTGTCTTCCACGCTGTGTGCCGGCCCCGAGCGCTTCTCGGCCGCCATGCTGCGCGGCGAGATGCCGGTGCAGGGCACCACGCGCAGCGAACCGGTCGCGCTGAAGCTGGGCTTCGCGGGCGCCAGCGCCGAAGACTTCGGCTACGCGATCGACATCGGCCTGCCGCCGCCGATTCCCTCGACCGCCTTCTCGCGCGACCCCGAGATCAAGCACGAGGCCATCTGGGCCGGTCCGCTGCTGCGGCCGTCCACGCAGCTGGTCGACCGCAAGGGCGCCTCGCTGCGGCTGCGCGACGGCCGAGGCTGGCAGCCCGTGGGCCGGCCGATCCCGTCCTTCGCGAGCATGATGACCGAGCATGCCGACCCGCGCGATGCGCCCGAGATGCTCACCTTGCGCGAGCAGATGCGCTCCTGGCGCTTCTACGACCACTTCCGCTCGGACGCCGAGGCGCCGGCGCGCCAGCCGCAGCTCGGCACCCGCACGCCGGTGCTGGCCAACGATGGTGCCGACCTCGCCGCCGCGCTGCAGACCATCCGCGAGATCGGCGACGGCGAGGCGCTCGATCGCGCCGTGGACGACGCCTTTCCGGGCGCGCGCATCGAGATCGACGCCGCGGGCGACCGCTTCCAGACTCTGATGCACCAGCACGGCCTGCTGCGCGCGCTGACCGCCGCCGAGCTGTCCGACGGCACCTTGCGCTACCTGCTGTGGATCGCGGCGCTGCTCACGCCGCGGCCGCCCGCGTTGCTGGTGCTCAACGAACCCGAGACCAGCCTGCATCCCGACCTGCTGCCCGCGCTCGGCCGGCTGATCGCGCATGCGGCGCGCGAGTCGCAGGTGATCGTGGTGTCGCATGCCTCGCGGCTGATCGCCGCGCTCGAGGAGGCGGCCGCGGGTGGCGTCGAGCTGCAGTCGGTGGTGCTCGAGAAGCGCCTGGGCGAGACCCGCATCGCGAACCTCGACATGAGCGAGATTCCGCGCTGGGAGTGGCCGGCGCGCTGAAAGCGGCCCCGGCTACTCGGCCTTCACCGACATCGTCTTGATGATCGTCTCGAGCTGCGCGCTCATCGGCAGGTCGAGGCTGGCGCCGGTGGGCAGCTTGCGCAGAAACCAGCGCTTGTACTGGCGCTCGATCTCGCCGTCTTCGGCCAGCACCTGGAAGCTGTCGTTGATCACCTTCGCGAGCTGCGGGTCGCCCTTGCGGTACATGATCCCGTAGGGGTCGTAGGAGAGGAAGTCGCCGACCACGCGGTAGTCGGCCTGGGCGTTCTCCTGCGCGATCAGGCCGTAGAGCAGCACGTCGTCGGTCGCGAAGGCATCGGCCTGGCCGCTCTTCACGAGCGCGAAGGACTCGGCATGGTCGCGCGCCACCTGCAGCTGGATGCCGAGCTTGAACTTCTCGGAGAGATCGCGAAGCGTCTTCTCGTTGGTGGTGCCGGCTGTCACCGCCACCTTGCGGCCCGCGAGGTCGCGGAACGAGGCGATCGGCGTGCCCTTCTTCACCAGCACCTTGGTGCCCGAGACGAAGATCGTCGGCGAGAAGCTCACGCGCTTCTGGCGTTCGAGGTTGCTGGTGGTCGAGCCGCATTCGAGGTCGACCTTGCCGCTCGTGACCGCGTCGAAGCGCGAGTCGGAGGTGACCGGCTCCCACCGGATCGCGAGCGTGCGGTCGACCGCGTTGCCGATCGCCGTGACCAGCTCGCGGCACAGTTCGATCGAATAGCCGACCGGTTCCTTGCGCGTGTTGAGGAAGGAGAAGGGCACCGAGGATTCGCGGTAGCCGATGGTGATGGCGCCGCTGGCGCGCGCCTTGGCGAGCGTGCCGGTGAGAAGCTCCTGGGCTTGCACCGCGCCGGCCGCGAGCAGCAGGGCCGCGCAGGCCAGGGCGGTCCTGCCAGGCATCGTTGTCATGCCGTGCATCGCCTCAGCCATGCGCCGGATGCGCGAGCGTCGCGGCCGCTTCCTCGTCGAGCCGGGCCGCGTTGAGCTCGGCCTCGCTCTCCGGCAGCAGCTCGCCTTCCCACTTGGCGACCACCGCGGTGGCGATCGAATTGCCCACCGCGTTGGTGGCCGAGCGGCCCATGTCGAGGAAGGTGTCCACGCCCAGGATCAGCAGCAGGCCGGCCTCGGGAATGTCGAAGTGGTTGAGCGTGGCGGCGATCACCACCAGCGAGGCGCGGGGCACGCCGGCCATGCCCTTGGAGGTGAGCATCAGCAACAGAAGCATCGTGATCTGTGTGCCGATCGGCATGTGGATCTTGTAGATCTGTGCGATGAACAGCACGGCGAAGGTGCAGTACATCATCGAGCCGTCGAGGTTGAACGAGTAACCCATCGGCATCACGAAGCTCGAGATCTTGCGCTTGACGCCGAAGCGGTCGAGCGCCTGCAGGATCTTCGGGTACGCGGCTTCGGAGCTAGCGGTGGCAAAGGACAGCAGGAAGGCTTCCTTGATCAGCCCCAGGAGCTTGAACACGCGGGGGCCGAGGAACGCAAGGCCGGCGAGGATCAGCATGCTCCACAGCACGAAGAGTCCGAGATAGAAGTCGCCCATGAAGACGGCGAGCTGAAGAAGAATCCCGGGGCCGTTCTCGGCTACGACGGCTGCGATGGCGGCCGTCACCGCCAGCGGTGCAAGCTTCATCACGTAGCCCGTGATCTTGAGCATCGCATGCGAGAGCTCGTCGATGGCAGCCATCAGAGTCTTGGCCTTCTCACCCAGTGAGGCGAGTGCGACGCCAAAAAACATCGAGAACACGACGATCTGCAGGATCTCGTTGTTGGCCATGGCCTCGACGAAAGACTTCGGGACCAGGTGAAGCATGAAGTCCTTGAACGTGAACTTCGATGTGGCCAGATTGGCCGAAGCGCCAGCATCCGGCAAGGCCACTTGTACATGCGCACCTGGCTCCAACAGGTTGGCCATGATCAAGCCGATGACCAGCGAAACGAGCGAAGCGGTGAGAAACCAGGCCATCGCCTTGAAGAAGACGCGTCCTACCGATTTGGCATCGCCCATGTGCGCGATGCCCACCACCAGCGTAGAGAAAACCAAGGGGCCGATCAGCATCTTGATGAGCCGCAGGAACACCTGGGACACGATGTTGATGTAGTCCGCGATTTCCTTTGCCGAGGCCTTGTTTGGAAAGCTTACGAAGACCATGTAGCCAATGGCAACGCCGAGCGCCATGGCAATCAGGATCCACGCCGCCATCGGCAACTTCTTCTTCATTCGATTCCCCTTGTCCTTGGTTGTGTGAGCGTTTTTTTGGGCAGGCACAGGGTATCCAAGAAGGCCCCGGGCTTGCAATCGGGGCCTGACCATGCAGTCTTTAGGCCCCATGGCCGCGCCGCGCGAGGCGCCGATGTTGCGCGAAGCCGGAGCGATCGGAGCGCTGCCTACAATTCCTCACATGCACACCAGCTCGATCGAGTTCCGCGGCCAGCCCGCGCTGCGCGCCACCGGTGCCGACGGCAGCACCCTCACCGTGGCCCTGCACGGGGCGCATCTGCTCTCCTGGACCACGGCCGACGGCAGGGAAAGGCTTTACCTGAGCCCGCGTGCCGTGTTCGACGGCAAGACCGCGATCCGCGGCGGCGTGCCCATCTGCTGCCCGCAGTTCAACCAGCGCGGCATGCTCCCCAAACATGGCTTCATGCGCAATCTGCCTTGGGAGAGCCGGGGCGTGGATGCCGAATCGGGCGCGCTGACCCTGCGGCTGCGCGACGACGACGCCACCCGGGCCCTGTGGCCGCATGCCTTCGAGGCGCGGGTCGCGTTCACGCTCGAAGCCGGGCAACTGCGCACCGCGCTGAGCCTGCGCAATCTCGGCGGCGGGCCCTTCGCATTCACGGCCGCGCTGCACACCTACCTCGCGGTGGACGACATCGCCGAGGCCCGGCTCGAAGGCCTGCAGGGCGCCAACCGCTGGGATGCGGTGCGCGACGACCGCCATGTGGAAACCGCGCCGGCGCTGCGCTTCGAATCCGAGTTCGACAGCGTCTATGCCGCGCCGGCCCAGCCGCTGCGGCTGGTGCAGCCCGGCGGCACGCTCGAGATCGCCCAGGGCGCCACCTGCACCGAAACCGTGGTCTGGAACCCGGGTGCCGCGCTCGGTGCGAAACTCGCCGACATGCCCGAGGACGGCTTTCGCCACATGCTCTGCGTCGAGGCCGCGCGCATCGACGAGCCGGTGCAACTGGCGCCCGGCGCCGAATGGCAGGGCTGGCAGCAACTGCGCGTCCTCTGATTCCTTCTTTTCCCCGTTACCCCACCATGCTCGCGAAACGCATCATTCCCTGCCTCGACGTCACCGGCGGCCGTGTCGTCAAGGGCGTCAACTTCCTCGAACTGCGCGACGCGGGCGACCCGGTCGAGATCGCCGCGCGCTACAACGCGCAGGGCGCCGACGAGCTGACCTTCCTCGACATCACCGCCACCAGCGACGGCCGCGACCTGATCCTGCCGATCATCGAGTCGGTCGCCTCGCAGGTCTTCATTCCGCTGACCGTGGGCGGCGGCGTGCGCACCGTCGAGGACGTGCGCCGGCTGCTCAATGCCGGCGCCGACAAGACCAGCTTCAATTCGGCCGCCATCGCCAATCCGCAGGTGATCAGCGACGCCTCGGCCAAGTACGGTGCCCAGTGCATCGTGGTCGCCATCGACGCCAAGCGCCGCACGCCCGAGGAAGCGGCCAGCCGCGGCCCGGGCTGGGACGTCTACAGCCATGGCGGGCGCAAGAACACCGGCCTCGACGCCGTCGAATGGGCCACCGAGATGGCGCGCCGCGGCGCCGGCGAGATCCTCTTGACCAGCATGGACCGCGACGGCACCAAGAGCGGTTTCGACCTGGCACTGACCCGCGCGGTCAGCGACGCCGTCAACGTGCCGGTGATCGCCTCGGGCGGCGTGGGCAACCTCGACGACCTGGCCGACGGCATCCAGAAAGGCGGCGCCGACGCCGTGCTGGCCGCGAGCATCTTCCACTACGGGCAGCACACGGTGGGCGAGGCCAAGGCGCGGATGGCCGAGCGCGGCATCCCCGTGCGGATCGAATGACCCTTCGGCGCCGGGTTTCGCCGGCCGATCGCCGACAATCCTGCCCATGATCTGGCTCGATGAAGTGAAATGGGACGCCAACGGCCTCGTGCCGGTGATCGCCCAGGAACAAGGCACCAACGACGTGCTGATGTTCGCGTGGATGAACCGGGAGGCGCTCGAGAAGACCGCCGAACTCGGCCGCGCGGTGTATTTCAGCCGCTCGCGCGGCAAGCTCTGGTTCAAGGGCGAGGAATCGGGCCACGTGCAGACCGTGCACGAGATCCGCCTCGACTGCGACAACGACGTGGTGCTGCTCAAGGTCACCCAGTTGGGCCACGAGCCCGGCATCGCCTGCCACACCGGCCGCCACAGCTGCTTCTTCAACAAGTACGAGAACGGCCAGTGGACCGTGACCGAGCCGGTCTTGAAAGACCCGGAATCGATCTACAAATGAGCGGCACCGTGAACACCAACGACGCCCTCGCACGCCTGGCCGCGGTCATCGAAAGCCGCCTGCCCGCCAATGGCGGCGACCCCGAGAAGAGCTACGTCGCGCGGCTGCTGCACAAGGGCCCCGACGCCTTCCTCAAGAAGATCGGCGAGGAAGCCACGGAAGTGGTGATGGCGGCCAAGGACGCCGACCACGGCGGCGACCGCACGAAGGTGGTCTACGAAGTGGCCGACCTCTGGTTCCACACCATGGTGGCGCTCGCGCACTACGGCCTGTCGCCCGCCGAGGTGGTGGCCGAGCTCGAGCGGCGCGAAGGCACCAGCGGCATCGAGGAAAAGGCGCTGCGCAAGGTGCAGGCCCGCGAAGCCGCCAGCGAGTGACCGCCTGAGCGCCGAGGGATGACTCTGACGACCGAAAGGACATCGCCATGCCCAACGACATCGTGAACGTTCAGCCCGACGACTCGCTCAAGACCTGGGGCTGGGTCAGCTACATCCTGCACCTGATCGTCGCCATCGGCGCCGTGGTGCCCGGTGCCCAGGCCTCGGTGCTACTGCTGCTGGTGGCGCTGGTGATCGACTTCGTGAAGCGCGACGACGCGGCCGGCACCTGGCAGGCCTCGCACTTCAGCTGGCGCATCCGCTCGGTGCTCTGGGCCGGGCTGCTGTACATCGTCACCTCGTGGCTCTGGCTGCTGCTCTTCGTCCCGGGCTGGATCGCCTGGAGCCTGATTTCGCTGTGGTTCCTCTACCGGATCGTGAAAGGCATGATCCGGATGAACGACGGCCGTCCCATGGAACCCAACGATGTCATCTGATCCGAACTGCATCTTCTGCAAAATCGTCGAGGGCAAGATCCCGTCGCGCAAGGTCTACGAGGACGAGGACGTCTTCGCCTTCCACGACATCGCGCCCTGGGCGCCGGTGCATTTCATGCTGGTGCCCAAGAAGCACATCGCCTCGATGGCCCAGTTGACGCCCGACGACGCGGCGCTGATGGGCAAGATCATGACCCTGGCGCCCAGGCTGGCGCTGGAGCAAGGGTGCAACCCCTACCCGGAAGGCGGCTACCGGGTGGTGGTCAATACGGGGACCGAAGGGGGGCAGGAGGTGCATCATCTCCATGTCCATGTCATGGGCGGTCCGCGCCCCTGGCTTCGCGGCTGAGCCGTTAAGTAAATTTGTCACATTCGCCGCGACTAAAATCGGCACATTCTTAGGAGTCTTCCATGGGTTCTTTTTCCATCTGGCACTGGCTGATCGTGCTGCTCGTCGTCGTCATGATCTTCGGTACCAAGAAGCTTCGGAACATGGGTTCCGACCTCGGCGGTGCCGTCAAGGGCTTCAAGGACGGCATGAAGGACGGCGCTTCTTCCGACGCACCGACCGCCACCGGCCCGGCCGCCCAGGTCACGAGCCAGTCGGCCGCCACCGACAAGCCGACGATCGACGTCGAAGCACGCCACAAGTCCTGATCCGGGCGACACGTGCTGGACCTCGGCATTGAGAAGATGGCGCTGATCGGCGTCGTGGCGCTGATCGTCATCGGACCCGAAAAGCTGCCGCGCGTGGCGCGCACCGTCGGCACGCTGCTCGGCAAGGCGCAACGCTACGTCAACGACGTCAAGGCAGAGGTCAACCGCTCGATGGAGCTCGACGAGCTCCGCAAGATGAAGAGCACCGTCGAGGACGCGGCGCGCGACGTGGAGCAGAACATCCACTCGGGCGTGAGCGACCTCGAGAAGCAGTTCTCCACCCCCGCGGGCGAAACCCTCTCGGCGCTGGCCGAACCGGAACCGGTGATGCCGGTCTACAAGCATCCGCGCAAGAACTGGCGCCTCAAGCAGGGCGCCACGCCGCAGTGGTACAAGTCCCGCAACGGCGTGCGCACCAAGGCACTGTCGGGCGCGGCGCGCGTCGCGCGCTACCGGCCGCACAAGGTCAGCTAGCAGCGGCGCGGCGCGTTTTCCCCTCCACCCAGCGTTCCCACGCGCGCCGCCCGTCGGCAGCCCACGCTTTCCATCTCCTCAATGGCTGATTCCGACTCAAAGAACAAAGAAGACGAGCTCGCCGGCACCGAGCAGCCTTTCGTCGCGCACCTGATGGAGCTGCGCGACCGGCTGCTCTATTGCGTCTACGGCATGGCGATCGCCGGCATCCTGCTGGCGATCTGGCCCGGCCCGGGGGGGCTGATCGACATCATCGCGATGCCGATCCGTGCCCACATGCCGCCCGACGCCAAGCTGATCGCCGTGGGCGTGTTCTCGCCCTTCTTCGTGCCGCTCAAGGTACTGATGATGGCCGCCGTGCTGCTCGCGCTGCCGTGGCTCATGTACCAGGCCTGGATGTTCGTGGCGCCCGGCCTCTACACCCACGAGAAGCGCTTCGCGCTGCCGCTGATCATCTTCGGCAGCCTGCTGGCCTATGCGGGCATCGCCTTCGTGCAGCTGTTCGTGCTCGACAAGATGTTCGGCTTCATCCAGAAGTTCACGCCGGCCGCGGTCGCGGCCACGCCCGACATCTCCTCGTACGTCGAGGCCATCCTGTCGCTGTACCTCGCCTTCGGCGTTGCCTTCCAGGTGCCGATCGTCGTGATGCTGCTGGTGCGTTTCGAGATGGTGACCATCGAGAAGCTGCGCTCCTTCCGCGGCTACTTCATCGTCGTGGCCTTCATCGTGGCCGCCGTGCTGACGCCGCCCGACGTGGTGTCGCAGCTCGCGCTGGCGATCCCGATGTGCGTGCTGTACGAGGTGGGGATCATCGGGGCCAAGTACTTCTCGCGCGTCTCGAAGGCGCCGGAGGACGAGGAAGCGGATTCCTCGTCGACCACGCCGCCCTGAGCGGCTGGGATCTTCCGGATCCGGCAAAGAAAAAGCGGCCTGTCGGCCGCTTTTTTCATGGCGCCGCGGACCCCGGGCCCGCGCGTCTCGTTCGTCACTCCTGCTGGTTCGGCACCTGCCGCACCGGACTCTTCGGCCGCAGGCCCGGCATCACGTCCAGTTCCATCTTGTCGCTGCCGCGCTGCAGCGCGAAGCGCGCGGTGCTGCCGGGCTTGAGACCGGCCACCGCCGTCAGCAGCGCCTGCACGCTGTCGGTCTTCTTGTCGCCCACCGCGGTGATCACGTCGCCGGGGCGGATGCCGGCCTTGGCGGCCGGGCCGTTCTGCAGCACGCCGGTGATGATCACGCCCGCGTCGGCCTTCACGCCGAAGGTCTCGGCCAGTTCGGGCGACAGCTCGTTCGGCTCGACGCCGATCCAGCCGCGGCGCACCTGGCCTTCCTTCACGATGCCCTCGAGCACGATCTTGGCCATCGACACGGGAATGGCGAAGCCGATGCCCATGCTGCCGCCCGAGCGCGAGTAGATCGCGGTGTTGATGCCCAGCAGGTTGCCGTTGACGTCGATCAGCGCGCCGCCCGAGTTGCCGGGGTTGATGGCCGCGTCGGTCTGGATGAAGTTCTCGAAGTTGTTGATGCCGAGCTGGTTGCGGCCCAGCGCCGAGACGATGCCGCTGGTCACGGTCTGGCCGACGCCGAAGGGATTGCCGATGGCCAGCACCTGGTCGCCCACCTGCAGTTCGTCGGAGCTGCCCAGCACGATCACTGGCAGCTTGTCGAGCTCGATCTTGAGCACGGCCAGGTCGGTGTCGGGATCGGTGCCGATCACCTTGCCGCGCGCATGGCGGCTGTCGTTGAGCGTGACCTCGATCTCGTCGGCGCCCTCGACCACGTGGTTGTTGGTGAGGATGTAGCCGTCGGTGCTCACGATCACGCCGCTGCCCAGGCCGACCTGGGGCTGGTCGTCCTGGTCGCCGAAGAAGAAACGGAACCAGGGGTCGTTGCTGCGCGGATGGCGCTGTGCCGCCTTGCTGGTGTTGATGCTCACCACCGCCGGCGAGGCCTTCTTGGCCGCGGCGCTCAGGCTGCCGGGCGCGGGCACGCCGGGCGTCGAGCTCGCGGGCGCCTCGATGATCGACACCACGCCGCCCAGCGAGGTCGTGCGCCGGTTGATCCATTCGGGCTTGAGCGTGGCGACCACGAAATAGGCCGCCAGCAGGACGGTCACGGCTTGGGCGAAGAGCAGCCAGGTGCGTTTCATGAAAACTTGGTGAAAAGGCGCGAAGGCGAGGGCGCTGAGGGGGGAAAAGGCCGCGGAGCGCAGCATCGCCGACGATTGTCTCTCAACGGCAGGGGGCGAAGACCGCGCCGGCCGGTCGAGATTCACGGAAGGTCGAGGCGCCAATAAGGGATAACCCCTAGCATCGTGGCCCCGGGCCTACCGGCCCGGCTCTCCCTCGCCCCCGCCCCGCCCATCCGGTGGACGCGGCCGGGCATTTCGTCGGCGCACCGCTTTCGCTTCCCATCCGGCCCCGCGGCCCCGGTGCGCGGCCACGACTTTCCGCCCGCCATGACTTCACACGCAACCACCCCGGACGGCGCAGCGCCCGCCCCGGCCCGCGCGCTCGATGCCCGCGACTACAAGACGCTCGCCCTCTCCGCCCTCGGCGGCACGCTCGAGTTCTACGACTTCGTCATCTACGTCTTCTTCGCCACCGTGCTGGGCGCGCTCTTCTTCCCGGCCGACATGCCCGACTGGCTGCGCCAACTGCAGACCTTCGGCATCTTCGCGGCCGGCTACCTGGCCCGCCCGGTCGGCGGCATCGTGATCGCGCATTTCGGCGACCTGCTCGGCCGCAAGCGCATGTTCACGCTGTCGATCTTCCTGATGGCCGCGCCCACGCTGGTGATCGGCCTGCTGCCCACCTACGCCAGCATCGGCGTGGCGGCGCCCCTGCTGCTGCTGGCCATGCGCGTGCTGCAGGGCGCGGCCATCGGCGGCGAGATGCCCGGTGCCTGGGTGTTCGTCGGCGAACACGTGCCCGCGCAGCGCTACGGCTTCGGCGTCGGCACGCTGACCTCGGGCATCACCGGCGGCATCCTGCTGGGCTCGCTGGTGGCCGTGGCCATCAACCGGCACTACGCGCCCGAGCAGGTGCACGACTTCGCCTGGCGTATCCCCTTCATCCTCGGCGGCGTGTTCGGGCTGGTGTCGGTGTACCTGCGCCGCTTCCTGCACGAGACCCCCGTGTTCCGCGAGCTGGCCGACCGCCGCAGCGTGGCGCGCGAGCTGCCGCTGCGCACCGTGCTGCGCGAGCACCGCGGCGCCAGCGTGTTCGTCGCGCTGCAGACCTGGGTGCTGTCGGCCGCGATCGTGGTGGTGGTGCTCTACACGCCCACCTACCTGCAGAAGGTGCACCACATCCCGGCCGCGCTGGCGCTCGAGGCCAATGCCCTGGCCACCCTCACGCTGACCATCGGCTGCGTGATCGTCGGCTGGGCCAGCGACCGCATCGGCACGCGTGCCGTCATGCTGATCGGTTGGGGCGGCCTGTTCGCGACCGCCTATCTCTTCTACACCGGCCTGCCCGGCACGCCAGCCACGCTGTTCTGGCACTACGGACTGGTGGGGCTGTTCGTGGGCACCATCGCCACCGTGCCGATCGCCGGTGTGCGCGCCTTTCCGGCGCCGGTGCGCTTCACGGGGCTTTCGTTCGCCTACAACATGTCGTATGCCGTCTTCGGCGGGCTCACGCCGGTGATCCTCACGCTCTGGCTGCAGCACGACCCCATGGCGCCCGCGCACTACGTGGCGGTGCTGGCCGCGCTGGGCTTCGTGCTCGCGCTCTGGCCCCTGGCAGCCCGCGGCCACCCCATGCGGGCTGGCGTCGCGTCGGGCGGGGGCGCGACAATGTCTCGATGAGCACCACCCGCCACGAACTGCTGCACGCATTCGACCTGCTGCTCGCTCCCGAGCGCTTCAAGGACTACGGACCGAACGGCCTGCAGGTCGAGGGCCGCACCACCGTGCGCAAGATCGTCTCGGGCGTGACCGCGAGCCGAGCGCTGATCGAGGCCGCGATCCGCGCCGAGGCCGATGCCATCTTCGTCCACCACGGCCTCTTCTGGCGCGGCCAGGACGGCCGCGTCACCGGCTGGATGAAGCAGCGGCTGGCGCTGCTGCTGAACCGCGACATCAACCTCTTCGCCTACCACCTGCCGCTCGACGCGCATCCCGAGCTCGGCAACAACGCGCAGCTCGGCCTGCAGCTCGGCCTGCTGGCCCATCCCGGATCGGCCGGGCGCTTCGGCGAGCAGGAACTGGGTTTTCTCGGCGGCCTCGAGGACGGCGAGACCCTGGCCAATGCGAAGGCGCTTGCCGTTCACGTCGAGAAGGTGCTCAAGCGGCCCGTGACGCTGGTCGACAACGCTCATCGCCCGATCAAGACCATCGCCTGGTGCACCGGCGGCGCGCAGGGCTACTTCGAGGCCGCGATCGCGGCCGGCGCCGATGCCTTCATCACCGGCGAGATCTCGGAGCCGCAGGCGCACTACGCGCGCGAGATGGGTGTGGCCTTCCTGGCCTGCGGCCATCACGCCACCGAGCGCTACGGCGCGCCTGCCGTGGCCGAACACGTGGCCGCGCAGCTCGGGCTGCAGCACGAGTTCATCGACATCGACAACCCGGCATGACGGGCGCTGCATCCTTGGGTGGCAGGCCCGTCGTCATCACGCTGGGTGATCCGGCTGGCATCGGGCCGGAGATCATCGGCAAAGCGTTTCGCGATGCGCCCGAGGCCACGCGGGGCGCCTTCGTGGCGGGTGATGTGGGGACGATGCGGGCGGCTCTGCAGGCCCTGTCGGCGCCTGGGCATCCGGCGTGGCCCTTGGTCGAGATTGCTTCGCCAGCCGAGGCGCTGGACGTTCCGCCAGGTTGCGTGCCCGTGCTGCAGGCGATCGCGCCGCCCATGGGGGTGGTGCATGGCCGCATCAGCGCCGAGGCGGGGCGCGCGGCGGGCGATGCGGTCGTCTGGGCGGCGCGGGCCGCGTTGCGCGGCGAGATCGCCGCCATCGTCACCGCACCCTTGCACAAGGAAGCGTTGTCGGCGGCGGGATTTCCCTTTCCGGGCCATACCGAACTGCTGCAGGCCGAAGCCGCTGCGCATCTGGGCCGCGACGTGGCCGAGGTGCCCGTGCGCATGATGCTGGCCAACGACGAGCTGAGCACCGTGCTCGTCAGCATCCACATGTCGCTGCGCCAGGCGATCGAGGCCGTCACCTTCGACGGCGTGCTCGAGACCTTGCGCATCACCCATCACGCACTCTCGCGCACCCTGGGCCGCGCGCCGCGCATCGGCGTCGCGGGGCTCAATCCGCATGCCGGGGAGGGCGGACTCTTCGGATCGGAAGAGCAGGAGATCATCGTGCCCGCCATCGCCGCGGCGCGCGCCGAAGGCATCGCCGCCGATGGCCCGCATGCGCCCGACACCGTGTTCATGCGCGCGCGCGCGAAGCAGCCGGGCGTGGCCGACAGCGGCGAGTTCGACGTGGTGGTGGCGATGTACCACGACCAGGGACTGATCCCGGTGAAGTACCTGGGGGTGGAGAAGGGCGTGAACGTGACGCTAGGGCTGCCGCTGGTGCGGACCAGCCCCGATCACGGGACGGCGTTCGATATCGCGGGCACTGGCCGCGCGGATGCATCGAGCCTGGTCGAAGCGCTGCGCATGGCGCGCGCGCTGGCCGGTATCTGAGGAGGGATGCGCGGCCCGCAACGGGCCGCGCTGCGCATCAGGAGCGCTTGAGGCTGTCGCGGATCTCGCGCAGCAGCACGATGTCCTCGGGCGGCGCGGCGGGGGCGGGCGGCGCGGCTTCTTCCGTGCGGCGCAGGCGGTTGATCTGCTTGACCATCATGAAGATGATGAAGGCGAGGATCACGAAGTTGACCACGATGGTGATGAAGTTGCCGTACGCCAGCACCGGCACGCCGGCCTTCTTCAGCTCCGCCAGCGTGTTGGCGACACCTGCCGGCACCGTGCCCAAAACCACATAGAGGTTCGAGAAGTCCAGCTTGCCGAACACCAGGCCGATGACCGGCATGATGATGTCGGCCACCAGCGAGTCGACGATCTTGCCGAAGGCCGCGCCGATGATCACGCCGACCGCCAGGTCGACGACGTTGCCCTTGACGGCAAACTCCTTGAATTCGCTGAGGATGGTCATGGTTGGGAGGGTGCTGGAGCACTGGGGTTGAGAGAGGCGCCAGTATGCACGGGGAGGCTGGGGTCTTCGGCGCGGCGTGGTGCTTGAGTCCCATGAAGTCCTTCACAAAGCTGAGCCGAATCTGGATCGCTGCCGGCGCGATGGATTGGCCGTGATCCGAAGCGGGCCGGGTCCAATTTGTTTCTGGTTGTTTCTAACTTTGTCCAGTCGGAGCGAGCCCTCACGACCTGTGCTCCCTCAAGCGGGGGATGCGCGAACTTTTTCGCAACTTTACATTCGCGCGGAAGGCTTCTTTCGCAGCTTTTTCGTGGGTGTTCAGCAACGTGCCCTACGGAAAACGGTGTTAACACAGGGATCGCTAACACTTTGGCAATGCTACGAAGGTTATAAAAAAGTCTTCTTCTTCGAGTAGATTGGTTTGCTGGGCAGGGAGTGTGGAACGAGAGAAGCCAGGGGGACTCGCCTATGATCGGCCTGCTGAGCAAGGTTGGACACAATCTTTTGCAACTTACAAGCCGGGATAGCAGTCGTCACGTGCAGCGACAATGCCGGGTTGGCCTGGGGAGGGAAATCCCGCAGGTCTCTTGACCAACAGCCAAACAGGGAGGCTGCTGACCACCGCGTCAGATGCCAGGTGTAGATGCGCCTGGGGGTCTGGGTTGTTCAACAATCAATCAGTCGTGCGATGAGGATCGTTTTGAGAAGACGCTATGTGCACCCCATTGGGCCAGCCAATCTTTTGGTTCGGGTTTTGTTGAGGTAGGGCTTGTCCCGAATTCGAAATTGACGATGGCGAAAATTGATTTTCCGTGGGGGTTGAATTGAAAAAAGAAACGAATTATCTGAGGTGGGCTCTGCTGGCGTCCGTGGTGGTGTTGCAGGCGTGCGCCATTGCGCCGGGCATGGGGAACGTCGAGCCTTACGACGTCGCCGGTCCGTTGCCGAACGACTTCCGCTATCTGCCGGATGGCGCACCCGAGGGGGAGATCACGCCTATTTCTCTTGCGCTGGTTCGTACCTTGGCGGAGGCTGCACCCAAGGGCGTGCCACCGGAGGTGCAGGCGCTGTTTGGCAAGGGCGCGCGTTACACCATCGGGTCGGGCGATGTGGTGGGTGTCATCGTGTATGACCACCCCGAGCTTCTGCCGAATGCAGGGGCTGTCATTTCGCAGTCGGTGGATCCAACGGGTGTGCAGGTTGCTCCGGGGTTCATCGTCGACGCCGACGGCGAGATTGCGTTTCCCTATATCGGTCGTGTGCGCGTAGCGGGTTTGAGCGAAGGCGATGCTTCGGATCTGCTGATCAAGTTGCTGAGACCGCACATTCGCGATCCGCAAGTCACGGTGCGAATCCAATCTTTCAGAAGTCGCCGTGCGTACGTGGAAGGCGAAGTTCGCACCCCCGGCTCGCAGATTTTCACGGATGTGCCGATGACGCTGAATGAAGCCATCAACCGAGCTGGTGGCATCACAGCGGCGGGGAATCGATCTTCAGTCACGCTTGTTCGGAATGGTCAATCCATTGCCATCGACTTGGTTAAGCTGCGCGAAGCCGGATATGACGGCAACAGTATCCCTCTGAAAAGTGAAGACACTATCCGCGTAGCGAATAGGGAGGATTCCAAGGTCTTTCTCATGGGTGAGGTCCTCGCACCGTTGGCATTGCCCATGCGCAGCAATGGCCGTCTCAGCTTGAGTGAAGCCTTGGGCGAAGCCGGAGGGCCAATGAATGCCACGGCCAGTGCCGGTCAGATTTATGTCATTCGGCAAGGTGCAACAGGTGCTCCCGCGATCTTCAATCTCAATGCCAAGAATCCCGCTGCACTTGCGATTGCGAGTCAGTTTCGGCTGCAGTCTCAAGATGTGATTTACATCGATCCCGTTCCTTTGGTCAAGTGGAACCGCGTGGTCAATTTGATTCTGCCTTCGGCGTCGGTGGCGAATACTGCGAGCGAAATTTACGTCAGACACAACAACTGACGCACAGAGCCCCACACCTTGCCTGAACGGCGAATGCCTTGATTGGGGCTGTGAAGAAACGTTCAGGCGCAAAGGCGAAGTCTTCCATCGAAGACACGTCGACAAGTCTTTGGCTTCGATCCTCTTAGTATGCAAATCCTTTCTACCAAACAACCCATTGCGATCATCGGTCTAGGCTATGTCGGGCTGCCTCTTGCTGTGGAGTTCGGCAAAAAGCGTCAGGTTGTTGGCTTTGACATCAATGCCAAGCGCATTGCTGAGTTGCAAGGTGGTCAAGACCACACGCTCGAAACTACTCCTGAAGAACTAGCGGCTGCAACACAACTTGCCTTTACGTCGCACGCCGATGACTTGCGTGATTGCTCCGTCTTTATCGTGACCGTTCCGACACCGATCGACAATGCCAACCGACCTGATCTGACACCTCTGATCAAGGCCAGTGAAACCATCGGCAAGGTCATGAAGGCTGGTGCGATCGTGATCTTCGAATCGACGGTGTATCCGGGGGCTACTGAAGAAGTTTGCGTGCCTGTGTTGGAGAAGCTCAGTGGCAAGAAGTTCAATGTCGAGTTTTTCTGCGGATATAGCCCGGAGCGAATCAATCCTGGGGACAAAGTCAATACGCTGACCAAGATCAAGAAAATCACCAGCGGAAGCACTTCGGAGGTGGCAGACCTAGTAGACGCGCTCTATAACGAGATTATTACCGCGGGTACGCACAAAGCGGCCAGCCTCAAGGTGGCGGAGGCCGCCAAGGTAATTGAGAACACGCAGCGCGACCTGAATATCGCCCTTGTCAACGAACTCTCCGTGATCTTTGAGCGCCTGGGTATCGACACCCTCGATGTGCTTGAGGCCGCGGGTAGTAAATGGAACTTCCTGCCGTTCCGGCCTGGTCTCGTGGGTGGGCACTGCATTGGTGTGGACCCCTATTACCTTACACACAAGGCCGAACAGGTTGGCTACCACCCACAGGTGATATTGGCCGGGCGTCGCATCAACGACAATATGGCGCGCTACGTGGCTCGCAACACCATCAAGCTGATGCTGAGGAATGGCATGGATGTGCCGCGTTGCCGTATCGGTGTGCTGGGCATCACCTTCAAGGAAAACTGCCCCGACATTCGCAACAGCAAGATCGTCGATATGGTGCGAGAGTTCGAGGCATGGGGCGCTTCCGTCGAGGTAGTGGATCCGTGGGCCGATGCAGAAGAGGTGGCTCATGAATATGGCCTTCAACTCGGCCGGGTCGATGTGGATCATCCGGTCGATGCGCTTGTGGTTGCGGTAGGTCACAACGAGTACCGCCACGCGAGCACGGCTGAACTGCGCTCGCTCTGCCGGGGCCAGCAGCCTGTGCTGGTTGATGTCAAAAGCCTATTCAACGTGCAGGATGCACGCAACAGCGGCTTTTCGGTGTTCCGTCTCTAAGCCATTTTCCGTTTCTTCTTCGACATGAAAAACTTTGCTCTCATCGGCGCCGCCGGCTATATCGCTCCACGTCATATGCGTGCTATCAAAGATACGGGCAACCATCTCTCGGTTGCCTACGATGTCAACGATTCGGTCGGCATCATCGACAGCATTTCGCCGCAAAGCGAATTCTTTACCGAGTTTGAGAGGTTTTCCGAGTACGCACAGCAACTCAAGCGCAACCCTGCGACTGCGTTGGACTACGTTGCGATCTGCAGTCCCAATTATTTGCATCATCCGCACATTGCTGCGGGCCTGCGCTTGGGTTGCGATGTCATCTGCGAGAAGCCGCTAGTGCCCACTCCAGACCTAGTTGAGGAGCTGGAGCGAGTCGAAAAGGAAACGGGCAAGCGCGTCTTCAACATTCTTCAGTTGCGTCACCACGATGCAATTCTGAAGCTTCGCGACAAAGTGGCCGCTGCGCCGGTAGATACAAAGTTCGATGTCGAACTGACCTACATTACTTCGCGCGGCAAGTGGTATATGGAAAGCTGGAAGGGCGACAACCGCAAGTCGTTCGGCGTAGCAACCAATATCGGCGTGCATTTCTATGACATGCTGCACTTCATCTTCGGCAAGCTGCAACGCAACGTGGTGCATTACAGCGGCACTGCAAAAGCAGCCGGTTACCTTGAATATGAACGTGCGCGCGTGCGTTGGTTCTTGTCCATTGACGCAAATGATCTGCCGGCTGATGTAAAGGGAAAGAAGACTACTTTCCGCAACATCGATATCAGCGGCGAAAAGCTTGAATTCTCGGAGGGCTTCACGGATTTGCACACCGTGAGCTACAAGGAAATCCTGGCTGATCGTGGCTATGGTCTAGAGGACGCACGCCACTGCATCGAGACCGTGGATGTGATCCGCCGTGCGGCGCCGGTTCGTGGTGGGCAGGGCGAAGTGCACCCGTTCGTGCACCACTTGGCCTGATGCCGAGCGAGGCCGCCATGCCATACAAAGCCCACCCTACCGCCATCATCGACGAAGGAGCCCGAATAGGCGACGGCACTCGAATCTGGCATTGGGTGCACGTTAGCGCGCAGGCGTCGATCGGCGACGGTTGTTCTCTTGGCCAGAACGTCTATGTAGGCAATGACGTAACCATCGGCCACAACGTGAAGATTCAGAACAACGTCAGCGTCTATGACGCGGTCACATTGGAAGACGACGTGTTCTGCGGACCGAGCATGGTCTTCACCAATGTCTACAACCCGCGCTCGGCCGTCACTCGCAAGGACAAGTATCGCCGCACCCTCGTGAAGCGCGGCGCGACGCTGGGCGCCAACTGCACCATCGTGTGCGGGAACACGGTCGGTGAATACGCATTTGTCGGTGCCGGTGCTGTGATCAATAGGAATGTGCCGGCCTACGCGCTCATGGTTGGGGTGCCAGCCCGGCAGATAGGCTGGATGAGCGAATTTGGCGAGCAACTTGTATTGCCCCTCGAGGGCGTGGCGGAGGCCGTTTGTGCGCATACCGGTGCGCGCTATGTACTCAACGGCAACGCCGTGACTAAGTTGGATACCAAGAAGCCATGATCGAATTCATCGACCTCAAGACCCAGCAAGCCCGTATCAAGGATCAGCTCGACGTAGCCATCCAACGCGTACTCGCTCATGGGCAGTACATTCTTGGCCCCGAAGTTGCCGAGCTGGAAGAGAAACTGGCGGCCTACACGGGCGCCAAGCATTGCATCACCGTGGCCAACGGGACCGACGCCTTGCAGATTGCCCAAATGGCGCTTGGAATTGGCCCGGGTGATGAAGTTATCACGCCGGGCTTTACCTATATTGCAACTGCTGAAACGGTGGCCTTGCTGGGCGCCAAACCGGTATACGTGGACATTGACCCTCGCACTTACAACCTGGATTCAGCGCTGCTGGAAGCAGCGATCACTTCGCGGACCAAAGCAATCGTTCCAGTAAGCCTGTACGGGCAATGTGCCGACTTCGATGCGATCAATGCCATTGCCGCCAAGCACCGCATTCCGGTGATCGAGGATGCCGCACAGAGCTTTGGTGCGACCTACAAAGGGCGAACGAGCTGCAACCTCAGCACGATTGCCTGTGCCAGTTTCTTTCCGAGCAAGCCGTTGGGGTGCTATGGCGACGGTGGCGCTATTTTTACCAGTGACGATGAATTGGCAAAGGTGATGCGGCAGATTGCGCGGCATGGGCAAGACCGACGGTATCACCACATTCGTGTGGGAGTGAACAGTCGGCTCGATACGTTGCAGGCGGCTGTGCTGCTGTCGAAACTGGATGTCTTTGATGACGAACTCGCCGCTCGCCAGCAAGTGGCAGCGGAATACGGCCGTTTGCTAGGAGAGAGCAGCATCGTGGTCAGTCCTCGAGTTGAGCTGCATAACCAAAGTGCATGGGCTCAATATACGTTGAGGGTGCCAAATCGAGATCATCTGCAGGCTCGCATGAAACAAGAAGGCGTGCCCACGGTGGTGCATTATCCCATCCCATTGAATCTGCAACCTGCCGTATCAGATGATAAGGTGAATTTGCCTGTTGGGGACGCAATCGCACAGGAGGTTCTAAGTCTACCAATGCATCCTTACCTGGCGCCTCAAGATCAGGCGAGAATTTGCTCCGTGCTACTGCACCAATAAGGTTTTGATGTCGGTCCAGAGTGCCATCGCGGCATTGCGCGACAAGCTGCGAGCGCTGAGCCAAATCAGCTTTTTGCGCTCGGTAGGAGTGCTTGTTGGTGGAACGGCCTTTGCGCAAGCTCTTACCGTTCTTGCCCTGCCGCTCGTTACGCGGTTGTACACACCCTCCAATTTCAGCACGCTTGCCGTTTTTGTTTCGATTACAACAATCATTTCTGTCGTCGCATGTTTGCGCCTAGAGATCGCGATCCCGATGCCGGAAAACGACGATGATGCCGCTAATCTATTGGCCTTGGCACTTCTCATTTGCTCCATAGTAGCAATGTTTTTGGGGTTGACTATTTTTTTTGCGCCGACTGATTTCATCGGTTTGGCTGCGAAAAATCCGTTGCGACCCTATTTATGGCTACTACCATTGGCGGTATGGTTGGCCGGCGGATATTCTGCCGCTCAATTTTGGTCCACGCGTAAGAAAAAGTTTGGGACCATTGCCAAAACAAGAATGACTCAAGCTTTGGGTGGCGCAGGCACTCAGATCGGCTTGGGTTGGATGGGAGTGGCTCCTCTCGGCTTACTATTAGGGCAAACAATCGGTAGCGGCGCTGGCTTTTTAAATTTACTCCTATCCGCGCTTCGAGAAAATAAAAAATCTTTCCAAAACGTCAGTTGGTCAGGTATGTTGCAGGTTTTGCGGAAATATGATCGTTTCCCAAAATATTCGACATTTGAGGCATTTGCAAACAGCGCTGGGTTTCAGTTACCGATCATTTTCATCGCATCCAGTGCTATAGGGCCGGAGGCTGGGTATTTGATGCTTGCAACACGAGCCATGGCCGTGCCAATGGGGTTGGTGGGAGGAGCTATTGCTCAAGTTTATCTTTCTAAAGCGCCAGAAGAACTGCGTGATGGGCGGCTTGGAGCATTCAGTACAGAAATACTTGCCAGCCTGTTCAAAACCGGTGTAGGGCCTTTGCTATTCATTGGCATTGTTGCTCCTCCTCTCTTTTCTATCGTATTCGGTGCAGCGTGGGGGCGTTCAGGAGAAATTGTCACATGGATGATTCCATGGTTTATTTTTCAATTCATGTCGTCACCGATTTCCATGGTGATGCATGTGGTTGGCAAACAGCGATCCATGCTTGCCCTCACCATTTTTGGACTGCTTCTGCGCCTTGGATCCGTTGTGATTGTCGGGCACTATGCGGTGGAATATCTTTCGGAAATGTATGCAATCTCTGGTGGAGTATTTTATTTTGCTTGCTGCTGGTTATTTGGACGGGCGGCGGGAGTCGCTGGAAGTGCAATTGAACAAATAGTGACAGGTAATCTTTTTCAGGTAATTTGGTGGGTGGTGGCGGCAGTTTTGCTTCGTGTTATTTTTTATATCTTATGAGTACAAAGCGCCTACTTAAAATGGTCGCATCTCGATTTCGGCCTTTTCTTAATTTCTTTCTTTCTATTTTTTTTGAAGAAAAATATCTAAAAGGTCGGCATTTCGAGTCTGGATACACTGGGTATTTTTGGGCGTTCAGATCGATTTGGTTGAAGAACATACTTCGAATATCTACACCCCACCCATGGCCTACGGGGCTCTCCTGTACGTTATCTAATCCGAGAAACATCGAATTCCATTGCGATGATTTGAATAACTTTCAATCGCCTGGGACTTATTTTCAAAATTTCAAAGGCCGAATAATTATCGGCCGCGGAAGCTACATTGGGCCGAATGTTGGCCTTATCACTTCGAATCACAATATAGATGATCTTGAAAAACATGAAGATAGCCAGGATATATTCATTGGCGAGCAATGCTGGCTCGGTATGAATGTCGTGGTGCTGCCTGGCGTGACGCTAGGGGCTAAGACGATAGTCGCTGCAGGTTCTGTCGTGACAAAAAGCTTTCCCGAGGGTAATGTGGTTCTCGCTGGAATTCCTGCGAAATTCTTAAAAAAATTAACTTGATTTAGGTGTTGGGCAAGGAAGTTGAAATTGGGCATTAAAAACGGTACAACTGTTTTGAGGCTTTATCAAGGGATTTTAAATTCCAGGCTGCGTGGTTTGCTGCATTACTGGATGACAGGAGCATGTTGAGATGAAAATACTAACGGTCATTGGTGCGCGCCCTCAGTTTGTCAAAGCTGCGGTTATTTCGCGCGCGTTTGAAGATTTTCGAAATGATGTTGAAGAAGTTATTGTCCACACTGGCCAGCATTACGACTCGAATATGTCGGATGTATTCTTTGAAGAGTTGAGCATTCCAACTCCGCTGCACAACCTGGGAGTTGGTGGAGGCACCCATGGCGAGAACACTGGTCGGATGCTAGAAAAATTGGAAGCTCTACTATTGGTCGAGAAGCCGAATTGGGTGCTAGTTTACGGCGACACCGACAGCACCTTAGCGGCAGCGCTGGCAGCAAGCAAATTACATATTCCGGTCGCGCACGTTGAGGCGGGCCTGCGCTCCTTCAATCGCCGGATGCCAGAGGAAATTAATCGCGTGTTAACGGATCATGTGGCGACGCTGTTGTTTGCGCCCACTGAAAAAGCGCGGATTAATCTCTTAAAGGAGGGAATCCATGCTGAAAAAATTCATGTCTTGGGCGATGTAATGCATGACGCAGCTCTTTTCTATAAAGAACGAGCCAAGAAACCTGAATGGTTTGATGGACTTTTAATTAATCCGGGTGAATTCATACTTTGCACCGTCCATCGAGCAGAGAATACAAATACTCGAGAGCGAATGGAAGGGATTCTTAAAGGATTGGAAGCCTCGGGGCTGCCAGTTGTGTTGCCTTTGCATCCACGGACGCGCGGAAAATTAAACCAGATGGACCTCGCATTACCCAAAAACGTAATTGTAGTTGATCCGGTTGGATATCTGGAGATGGCGTGGCTCGAGGCAAATTGCCAGTTGATCGCAACCGACTCGGGCGGCGTGCAAAAAGAGGCTTACTTTCATGGAAAGCCCTGCGTCACTTTGCGCGATGAAACTGAATGGGTGGAACTGGTCGAATGCGGTGTCAATACTGTCGCTGGCACCGACGGTGAAAGTGTTGAGAAATCAATTCGACAGGCAAGTATGCCAGCTCATTTTGACACCATGCTTTATGGTGATGGAGCATCGGGAGTGAAAATCGCAACTGCTATTCGCTGAAGATTTTTTTCAAAGGAACCGTTTTTGCCGTAATAGGCGAGGCCTCGAAGCGAGGCAGGAGTTTTGCTCGAGGCTTCGTAGTTGCGAAATTTGATTGACTAGATGGCAAAAAGAATTAATTCTGTATGGATGCTCGCGCCACAAAACACAATTGGATTGCTGTTTTTTGGGCAGCTGGTTCTTTGGCTTTTATTTTTTCCTGAGGTTAGCTCTGTTGAAAATGGCGAGCCTAAAGTCTGGAATATTCTCTCCATATTGTTCTTCTGCGCTGTCACTCTAATTATCGTTGCTGGTGCTCTGATCGGTCAGATATCGGTCAAGGCAAATTCATCTCCTTCCCAGCTAAAACCCAAGACTTACTATCGTTTCGCAATCGGATGTTTGCTACTGTCAACCGCCGCAACGCTCTATAAATTTCAGCCGATCCTGAATGATCCATCGATGCTGTTGCTTTTCCTACAGCCGAGCGGCGCCAATATGGTTTACGTCGCGGTTTCGGAAAGTGATTTTGGTGTTGCCTCGTTGCAAACTCTTTGGATAATTCCTGCCGTTATTCTTTCATTCCTTTTGTATTCTGGCGCGCATAAAAAATTAAAACTGTTCAAGCTGTACTATGTGCTGCTTGTGTTGGACGTTCTTTCGGTAGCAGCAATAAACTCCAATCGAATTGCAGTCATTAATTTCATGCTGGTTTCGGCTGTGACCTATGTGTATTTGAAAAAGCCACGTTTAAGGGTGAGTCGCGTCGCATTTGCTATTCTTATGGTGCTGGCGGTTTATTGGATTGGCTCGTTGATGAGGGACGGCCTGGTGTTCGCGGACGAGAATAATTTGAGCCTATTCGATTCTGAAGTTTTCCTCTATATTTTTAAGGTTTTTCTTGAAAAATACAGCGTGGGCGAACTGAATAATGCATTCGTGATAATGGAGTACGTGGCAGATGCGAAAAATTTCGCATATGCAACCATGTTTCAACGGTACTTCCCCGCTGATGCGCCGCTAAGAAATATCAACACACTCAATGTCATTGGGATTTGGTATTGGCAATTTGGTTTTCTGTTGGTGCTTCCGTTTGCGTTGGGGTTTGGATTGATTGTAGGCGCTCTTTATAAAAAATCCATGTATCCGGCAAATGATTTGAATATCGGCGCGCTAAAAGTAATTTACGTTCTTTGTTTTGTTGGATTTTTTAATATCCTACGCGTCAATTACTTTTTTTTGCAAATGTTCTTGGTGCCGTTTTTATTGGCCTGCCTCTTTTTTGCCTCGAGTGTTTTACTGAATTTGAGACGCTAGTCGTCCTATCTGGAAAAATTGACTCTTGCTGACTGCAGCGAAAGTGAAAGGTCCGTAACCTGATTCCCATGAAAAAGACTGTTATATTTACTACGCACGTACACAATTCCAAGCGAAAAGCAGGCTTTCATTGGATTGCGGATGCTTTTTATAGACGAGGGTGGGACGTCACTTTTGTCACTTGCATATCCTATGTTGATACTTCACGAGGCGATTATCGCGTCGAATATCTCGATAGGTCTAAATATAATAAATTAGAAAAGGTGCGGGAAAGATTTAAATCATACGTGATGTTCAATTTTGTACGCCCTTTTGCAATTAATTCGCTGATAGATAATATTACTCGATATGCGTTCTCCCTATATGGCAAGACGGGCCTAGGAGAATTGGCGCATGAGGTTGCCGCCGCAGACATAATCGTCCTCGAATCAATTTACGAGATAATGTATTTTGAGGAAATCAAAAAAGTCAATCCGACTGCGAAAATAATTTACAGAGTTTCGGATGACATGAACGTAGTGAACGTTCATCAAGTGTGTCGCGACTACGAACGCAGAATTGCTCCTGCCTTCGATTTGGTCAGCTGCCCTACGGAGATGATTTTTGAAAAATTCAAGGGGCTTGAGAATGCAGCCATTCACAAGCACGGGGTGCCTCTGCATTTGTATGACGAGCCGTCCGACAGTCCCTATGCGAAGGGTTCAGTCAATTCAGTTTTCGTTGGCACTTCTGCATTTGATTTTGAGTTTCTTGAGGTTGCGCACAAGAAATTTCCTCAAATTAATTTTCATATAATTGGGCCAATTGAAAAGCGCTTCGAAGCTCCGAACGTGCTGTTCTATGGGGAAATGGCGTATATAGAAACCATCCCATACGTGAAGCATGCGAATATTGGACTGAGCCCTCGAACCTTGGTCGGATTGGGGGATAGCAATAAGATTCAGCAGTACGAATATTGTGGATTGCCGATAGTTATGTCTTCAATTAGTGAGTCGACCAACAAAAGGGTTATCTTTTATAAAATCGGCTCCGAGGTAAGCATTGTAGAGGCGATGAACTCGGCTTTGGCGTGGACATCTTCTGGCTCAACTCGGCCTTCTGTTCGATCTTGGGACGATTTGCTGAATGATTTTTTTTCTTCGATAGATGTTGCGCTACCGGTGGCTGAGTTGCATCGCTAGATTACAGTCAAATGCTTTTTTGCAAAAAATGGCTTTAGAATCGGGCGGCGACTATTTGGAGAGTCGGATGAAAAAATTGATTAGAGAAAAGAAAAAAATAGGTTTTGACCTTACTCCATTCGTCTATGGGCGCGCTGCAGGGTATAACGAGTATGTGCTATCCCTTATGGAGGGATTGGTGTCCTGTCGGAGCGCAGAATATTCGATTACTCTGTTTGTACGGAAGGATCAATGTCAGCATTTTTCATTTCTTCCGTCAGATTTCAAGATCATTGAGGTCGATGTCTCCAGCGTAATCGGACGAGTTCTTTGGCAGAATTTGTGTTTGCCCTTTGTCAAGGGAATGGATTTTTTTGTTTTTACGGGGAATTTTGCCCCGATCCATTTGGAAACACCATATTTGCTTGTTACGCACGATCTGAATTACAAAAGATATGCGAATAACTTTAGCGCTTTGGGTTTGGCTTATAGGAGATTTATTTCGAAGCGGTCCGTCCTGAAGGCGGCGATTTCTGTCACTGGAAGCGAAGTTGTGCGGGAAGAGACTTTGCGAGAATTCGGCGCATCAACGTTCGTTGTCTATAACCCGGTACGGGTTTCGGTGAAGAGCATAGAGAGTGAAAAGAAGATCGTGGTTTGTCCGACCTCTTTGGCTCTTCATAAGAATGCTTCGTCTGCCTATGAAGCATGCATTCGACTGGTCGAGAAATTTTCAGATGTAAAGGTGTATTTCATCGGAAATTGGATTGTTGAGGATTTTCCTGCAAATCGTCATCATTCGAATGTGGAGTTACTTGGGTATGTTGATGAGACGAAAAAAGCGGAAATTTTCGGAAGCGCTTGCTGTATTTTGACTGCAAGCGTTTATGAAGGGTTTGGCATGCCATATGCCGAAGCCATGCTGATGAATAAATCTTTGGTGTGCAGCAACATACCTGTTGCGAACGAAGTTGCGCTCAATTATCCTTTTTACATTCGGGCGCCGTTTGATTCCGAAGCAATTTATGATGCGCTCTGTAATGCGTATTCTTCGGGATTTACGCCTGGATTGGTTGATTCTTCGATCATTGATCGTTTTCGTCCTGCAAATGCGGTTAAATCCTATCTCGAGCTCATAAATGAAAATCTTCAGTGATAAGATACTTTGCATTACCGGTGGTACTGGTTCGTTTGGAAATGCTGTTCTGAAGCGTTTTTTGCATAGCGATTTGGCTGAAATTCGTATTTTTAGCCGAGACGAGAAAAAGCAGGATGACTTGCGTAGGCGCTATAGCGATCCCAAGCTTAAGTTTTATATCGGTGACGTGCGCGACACACGAAGCGTGAGCGCTGCCATGCGCGGTGTCGACTATGTATTCCATGCTGCAGCTCTCAAACAGGTGCCCTCCTGTGAATTTCATCCGATGCAGGCAGTGCGTACCAATGTGCTTGGAACGGAGAACGTCTTGGAGGCAGCAATTGCCGCAGGCGTGCAGCGTGTCGTGTGCCTCAGCACTGACAAGGCGGTCTACCCCATCAACGCGATGGGCATCAGCAAAGCCATGATGGAAAAGGTGATGGTTGCCGCCAGCCGAAATCTCGAGAGCACCAACACCGTCATCTGCGGCACCCGTTACGGCAACGTCATGGCCTCCCGCGGTTCAGTCATTCCTCTGTTCGTGGAGCAGGTACTCGCCGGCAAGCCCATCACGGTGACCGACCCATCCATGACCCGTTTCATGATGACGCTGGAAGACGCCGTTGAACTGGTGCTGCATGCCTTCGAGCACGGCAACAACGGCGATATCTTTGTGCAGAAGGCGCCCGCAGCTACGGTGCAGGTGCTGACGCATGCCATCCTGGAACTGATGCGCAAGCCGGATTACGAAGTCCGCGAGATTGGCACGCGTCATGGCGAAAAGCTCTACGAAGTGCTTTTGAGTCGCGAGGAAATGGCCTGTGCCGAAGATCAGGGTGACTATTACCGTGTGCCGCCGGATGGCCGCGATTTGAACTACGCCAAGTATGTGGAGCAAGGCGAGCAGCGCATCACCCGCAGCACACACGGCGAAGATTACAACTCGCACAACACCACCCGCCTCGATGTGGAAGGCATGAAGACGCTGCTGCTCAAGCTCGACTTCATGCAGCGAGTCGCGCGCGGCGAGCACGCCGAAGCAGAGGGCTGACAGGATGAAGGTGTTGATTACCGGCGCCGACGGGTTCGTAGGGAAGAACCTGCGGCTCCATTTGGCCGAGCGTAAGGATGTGCAGATCGCCTGCTTCACCCGCACCAATGGCGTGGCAGAACTGCCCGCGCTTCTGGAGGGCGCCGACTTTGTATTTCATCTGGCAGGCGTCAATCGCCCGCAAGATCCCCAGGAATTCGCCACCGGTAACGTCGATCTCACGCAAGGTCTTTGTCGCGCCGTCGGTGCGCTGGCGGAAGCAACTGGCAAGAAGGTGCCCATTCTCTATACGTCTTCCACGCAGGCGGGGCTTGACAATCCTTACGGCAACAGCAAGCGCGGGGCAGAAGAAGCACTGCAAGTAGCGGCGCGTGACTTCGGCATTCCGGTGCACGTTTTCCGTTTGCCCAACGTGTTCGGCAAGTGGTGCCGGCCCAACTACAACTCGGCCGTAGCTACCTTCTGCCACAACATTGCGCGCGACATCCCGATCGAGGTCAACGACTCCGCGGCTGCCGTCACGCTGGTGTATGTTGACGACGTCATCGAGCGTTTCCTCCAACTCATGAATGGCGCTGATGCCATGGTGAATGCGGATGGTTTCGCGACCGTCATGCCGCAATACACGACCACGGTTGGCGAGTTGGCCTGGCAGATCCAGTCATTCAAGGACAGCCGGAACAATCTTATGACCGATCGTGTGGGAACAGGCTTGGTGCGTGCGCTCTACTCTACCTATGTGAGCTACTTGCCGCCTGAATCGTTTGCCTACACCGTGCCTCAGCACGGGGACGCGCGCGGTGTGTTTGTCGAAATGCTAAAAACGCCAGACGCGGGCCAGTTTTCGTTCTTTACCGCGCACGCGGGTATCACGCGGGGCGGCCACTATCACCACAGCAAGACCGAGAAGTTCCTGGTCATCAGGGGGCAGGCGTGCTTCAAGTTCCGGCACATGCAGACTGGCGAAACCCATGAACTCGTAACTACGGGGGGCAAGGCTGAAATTGTCGAGACCGTTCCGGGCTGGACGCACGACATCACCAACATCGGTACTGAGGAGATGGTCGTCATGCTCTGGGCCAACGAGGTGTTTGATCGCGTGCGGCCAGACACGTTCGCGTGCCCGCTCTAGCCCTCGGGACTTCGGATTTCTTGCAATGAAAAAACTCAAAGTCATGACCGTGGTCGGTACCCGGCCCGAGATCATTCGCCTTTCACGTGTGCTGGCCCGTTTAGACGAGCATTGCGATCATGTGCTGGTGCATACCGGCCAGAACTACGACTACGAGCTCAACCAAGTCTTCTTCGACGATCTGAGCGTGCGCAAACCCGACCATTTCCTGAACAGCGCGACCAACGCCACCAGCGCGGCACACACCATCGGCAACCTCATCATCGCGGTGGACCAGGTACTGGGTGAAGTACAGCCCGAAGCCATGCTGGTGCTGGGCGACACCAATAGCTGTCTCTCGGTGATTCCAGCCAAGCGTCGCAAAATCCCGATCTTTCACATGGAAGCTGGCAACCGCTGCTTCGACCAGCGGGTGCCCGAAGAAACGAACCGCCGTATCGTGGATCACACCGCCGATGTCAACCTGACCTACAGCACTATCGCGCGCGATTACCTCCTGCGCGAAGGATTGCCGCCTGACCTGGTCATCAAGACCGGCAGCCCGATGTTCGAGGTGCTGACGCACTACCGGTCGCACATCAATGCGTCCGACGTGCTTGAGCGCTTGGGGTTGAAGGCTGGACACTATTTCGTGGTGAGTGCTCATCGTGAAGAGAACATCGAGTCGCCGCAGTCCTTCGCCAAATTGGTGGCGATCTTGAATGCGGTTGCTGAGGACCACGACTCGCCAGTCATTGTCTCGACGCATCCGCGGACTCAAAAACGCATCGACGCTACGGGCGCGCAGTTTCACAAGCACGTACGCTTGTTGAAGCCGCTGGGGTTCCATGACTACGTCAAGCTGCAGCTGTCGGCGCGCGTCACGCTCTCCGATAGTGGAACCATCAACGAGGAATCGTCGATCCTTAACTTTCCGGCGCTCAATCTGCGCGAGGCGCACGAGCGGCCCGAGGGGATGGAAGAAGCCGCCGTCATGATGGTGGGTCTCGAAGTGGACCGCGTGCGCCAGGGTCTGGCAATTATGGAAAGCCAGCCGAGGGGAGCGGAGCGCGGCCTGCGCCAGGTAGCCGACTACAGCATGCCCAATGTGTCGGACAAGGTGCTGCGCATCGTCCACAGCTACACCGACTACGTGAACCGCGTGGTCTGGAAGAAGTACTGACGCATGACAGTCCGCGTGTTGTTGCTGACGCAATGGTTCGACCCCGAACCTACGTTCAAGGGCATCGTGTTCGCCCGTGAATTGGTGCGCCAGGGCTTCGAGGTCGAGGTGTTGACGGGTTTTCCCAATTACCCGGGCGGTAAGGTGTACCCGGGCTATCACATCAAGCTGTTGCAACGCGAAGTGATCGATGGCGTGCAGGTGACTCGTGTCCCTCTTTACCCCAATCATGACCAGTCGGCCATCAAGCGTGTGTTGAACTACGCGAGCTTCGCCGCTTCATCTCTCGTTTATGGCTTGTTCGTGGCGCGTCGGCCCGATGTGATCTATGCCTACCATCCGCCGCTCACGGTAGGCGTCACGGCCGGGTTGCTGCGGCTTTTGCGCCGCATCCCGGTGGTCTATGACATCCAGGACATGTGGCCGGACACGCTGCGTGCCACAGGCATGGTCAACAATGCCCGGGCGCTGGGCGTCGTGGCTGCGGTATGTCGCTGGGTGTATCGGCGAATGGACCACATCGCAGTGCTTTCACCGGGTTTCATGGGCCTGCTGTTGCAGCGTGGTGTGCCCGAAAGCAGGGTGGATGTGATCTATAACTGGGCCGACGAAGTCGCGCTGGGGTCACCACAAGGTCATCCTCCGGCGAGCTTCCCGGGTCCGGAGCGGCTCCGCATCCTTTTTGCAGGGAACATGGGCAAGGCTCAGGCGCTGGATACCGTGCTCGACGCGGCTGCTCTCCTGCAGGCGCGCAACGTCCAAGTATGCTTCGTGCTGCTGGGCGGCGGCGTCGAGGTGGCTCGACTGAAGCAGCGGGCTATGGATTTGCAGCTGCAGAACGCGATCTTCTTGCCACCCGTGCCCATGTCGGAAGTCGGCGCCTTGCTAAACGCGGCCGAGGTTTTGCTTGTTCATCTGCGCAAGGATCCGCTTTTCGAGATCACGATTCCTTCGAAGACGCAGGCCTACATGGCAGTGGGCAAGCCGCTACTGATGGCGGTCGATGGCGACGCGGCCAGGTTGGTTTCGCAGTCGGGCGGTGGTCTGGTGGTTGAATCCGAAAACACCCAAGCGCTCGCCGATGCGGCGGAAGCACTGGCGGCAATGCCGCGCGATGCCTTGGCGACCATGGGGCGCCGGGCGCAGTGCTACTACCGTGAGCAACTGGCCTTGCAAGTCGGCGTGTCAAAGTTCGGCGCCATCTTCAAGCGACTGGCAGCGGGGTGATACCGAAATGAAGCGTCTTTTCGACATCGTGCTTGCCAGCCTTGCATTGCTACTCCTCAGTCTTCCGCTGCTGTTCTTGACTTGGCAGGTGCGTCGGAAGCTGGGCAAGCCCGCGTTCTTTCGCCAGATGCGGCCGGGTCTGGGTGGGCAACCGTTCAACATGGTGAAGTTCCGCACGATGACTGATGCGCGCGACGCCAGTGGTGAATTGCTGTCCGACGCGGACAGATTGACTTCCTTCGGCCGTTTCCTGCGTGCCAGCAGTCTCGACGAGTTGCCCGAACTGTGGAACGTGCTCAAGGGCGACATGAGCCTAGTCGGGCCGCGTCCCCTGTTGATGGACTACCTATCGCTTTACTCCGCGGAGCAGTCTCGCCGCCATGAAGTGCGCCCCGGCATCACGGGCTGGGCACAGATCAACGGGCGCAATGCGTTGAGCTGGGACGAGAAGTTTCAACTCGACGTCTGGTACGTCGACAATAGTTCGTTCTGGCTGGACATCAAGATCCTGTGGCTGACAGTGCGCAAGGTGCTCGTGCGCGATGGCATCAGTGCGACGGGCGAAGCAACAATGCCTCGATTCGTAGGCTCGCGAACTGGAGACAAAAAGTGACCCTTCCTCTTTTTGCTGTTTATGGTGCCAGCGGCTATGGCCGTGAAGTGATGCCGCTTGCGCGTGAACAAATATTGCGCCAGGGCGTACCAGCCAAGCAGTTGGTGTTTGTCGACGATCATTGCGAGATGCGCACGGTCAATGGTCAGCGAGTGCTCAGCTATGAAGAATTCGTGCAGGCCGAAGCTAGCGCGCGGCACGCGGTGCTGGCCATCGCCGACAGTAAGGTACGGGAACAGTTGGCCGCACGTTGTGCAGCAAACGAGGTGCTTCCATGGACAGTGGTTGCCCCCAACGTTGTAATGCTCGACGACGCCGTCGTGGGAGAGGGCGCCATACTGAGTCCCTTTGCCATGCTCACGTCCAATCTTCGCATCGGGCGGCACTTTCACGCCAACATCTACAGCTACGTTGCGCACGACTGCGTAATCGGCGACTTCGTGACCTTTGCACCCGGTGTGAAATGCAATGGCAATGTCGTTGTTGAAGATCATGCCTATGTTGGAACCGGTGCGGTCATTAAGCAAGGCAAGCCCGGCCGGCCTTTAGTTATTGGTCGCGGGGCAGTGATTGGCATGGGCGCTGTCGTCACGCGCGATGTGCCTCCCGGCACTACCGTGGTTGGTAATCCCGCCAAACAGTTTCTCAAAGGTTGATCCTCTGTGTTGAACACTCCTTTCTCCCCCTGGCCTAGTTTCACCGCCGAAGAGGCCGATGCCGTGCAGCGCGTGCTCTTGTCCAATAGGGTCAATTATTGGACGGGGCAGGAATGCCGGATGTTTGAAAAGGAGTTCGCTGCTTGGGCGGGCGCCGGGCATGCGCTAGCGCTGGCCAACGGCACGCTGGCGTTGGATGTAATCCTCAAGGGCATGGGTATTGGCCCGGGAGATGAGGTGGTTGTTACACCGCGTACCTTCATCGCCAGTGTGTCTTGCGTTGTGAACGCGGGGGCGACGCCGGTGTTTGCCGACGTCGATGCAGAAAGCGGCAACCTCTCGGCAGAGACCATTGCGCGGGTTGTCACGTCCCGTACCAGGGCCGTCATTTGCGTACATCTGGCGGGTTGGCCCTGCGACATGGATCCGATCATGGTGCTGGCTGAAAGGCATGGCTTCAAGGTGATCGAAGATTGTGCTCAGGCGCACGGTGCACGCTACAAAGGTCGTTCAGTTGGATCCATCGGCCATGCAAGTGCTTGGTCGTTCTGCCAAGACAAAGTAATGACCACTGGCGGCGAAGGTGGCATGGTTACCACCAACGATGATTTGCTGTGGCGTGCCATGTGGGAGTACAAGGATCATGGCAAGAGCTACGAGGCCGTATACGAGCGCGAGCACCCACCAGGCTTTCGCTGGTTGCACGAGAGTTTCGGCACCAATTGGCGCATGCTCGAGATTCAAGCCGTTATTGGCCGTATCCAGCTGCAGCGAATGGTGGAATGGACGGCCATCCGCACACGCCATGCACAAGCATTATGGAATGCGGCGCGTCCCTATGCCGCAGTTCGGACTCCCGATTTCGCGAGCTGCGCCGCAGCCGGGAGCGCTCATGCGCACTACAAGTGCTACTTGTATGTTCAACCAGAACGGTTGGCGAAAAACTGGACGCGTGACCGTATCATCGATGCCATTCAGGAAAATGGCGTTCCCTGCTACCAGGGGTCGTGCTCCGAGGTGTACCTGGAACGCGCGTTCGACAGCACAAACTGGCGACCGTTGCAACCGCTGCCGGTCGCACATGTCCTCGGCGAGACGAGCCTCATGTTCCTCGTGCATCCAACGTTGACATCCCTTGAGGTCGACAAGAGCTGCAGCGTGCTCTCTGAGGTGCTGGCGGAGGCGACGGCTTGAACGGTGTGCTGAGCGCACGGTTTTGAGGAAATTACCCCGACCATTGTGTGGCTGGAGTCCGTTCGGAAAACGGCTTGTTGTCTGGAGCTATGTCCGTACAGTTTGCCAAGAGGTGCACCCATCGAGTACCTGGACAAATTGATTTTTCTTTGAAGTCAGCGCATGACAGTGAACAATTAAAATGTGAAGCAGGGACGCAAATTATTGTGATTGATTCTTCAACGCGGCTGCGAGCCGCCTTCAATTTCGCAGGTTATCGCACGCCATGAGGTCCGTACTTGTCGTATGCATAGGCAATATCTGTCGTAGTCCGATGGGCGAAGCGCTGATTGCTGCCGCATTGCCGCATTTGAAGGTCGGATCTGCGGGTATTGGTGCGCTTGTAGGTCAGCCAGCGGATCCTTTGGCGCGTGCTCTTATGGCTGAACGAGGTATTGATATCGAGGGGCACCGTGCGCGGCAGTTGACCTCCCCAATGTGCCAAGAAGCCGACTTGATTTTGGTCATGGACGAAGAGCAGCGTCTGTATATCAATCAGCGTCATCCATTCGCCCGCGGCAAGTTATTTCGCTTGGGTGAGGTCGCCCGCGTAGATATCCCCGACCCCTATCGCTTGGGCCGACCGGCCTTCGATCAAGCCCTGCAACTCATCGAGGCCGGCGCGAACGCCTGGACCGAGCGCATAAAGAAACTTTCATGAACGCCTTCGTTACCTCATCTGCCTCTTCCGCTAGTGTTGCGGCGCCTTCGCACGACGACGACGCCATTCGCTTGTCAGAATATCTGGACATACTAATTGATCGCAGATGGCTGGTGGCGGGCATCACCGCTGTTGCCGTCGCGCTCGGTGTGGCATATGCATTGCTCTCCACGCCGGTCTATCAATCCAATCTCTTGATTCAGGTTGAAGACTCTGCGCCAGATGCAAAGAACTTTCTTGGCGACACGGCCAATTTGTTCGATGTAAAAACACCTGCATCCGGTGAAATCCAAATTATTCGGTCACGCATGATCATGAGTGGCGCAGTGGAAGCTACGCGGCTTTATATACATGCACGCCCACGCTACATACCAATTATTGGGGAATGGCTTGCGCGACGCGCCAAGGGGGTCTCTGAGCCTGGATTTCTTGGGATGAGCGGATATGTTTCTGGAAAGGAGGTCATCAATATCGCAAAATTTGATGTGCCTCCGGTGTTTGAGGATCAAGCTCCTTTTACGATTACCGCTCAGTCTGACGATCAGTACACTCTCACGCATCCTGATCTTGATGAGCCAATAATTGGGAGCATTGGGAAGGTGTTGACCCAGCAATTGCCCGGAGGGGTTCTCGAGCTACTCGTATCACAACTCGATGGCAAGCCTGGTGCGCAATTTCTTGTCTCGCGCGCCTCTTTGCTGGCGACCACGGAAGATTTGCAAAGGCGCGTACAACTCAATGAGCAGGGCAAGCAGTCCAATGTAATCAGCGCAACACTGGAAGACAGTGATCGCGATAGGCTGCGTCGCATTCTCGACGAAATTGGTACGCAGTATGTGCGCCAAAATGTAGATCGCAAGGCTGCGGAGGCAGAGAAAACCCTGCAATTTCTTGATAAGCAGTTGCCTGACTTCAAAAAGCAACTCGAAAATTCGGAAGACGCGTATGCGGATTTTCGAAATAAAAACGGCACGATTGCTTTTGATGAAGAAGCCAAGGCGATTCTCGGTCAGGCCGTACAGTTGCAATCCAAGCTGCTTGAGTCGGAGCAGCTTCGTCGCGACCTTCTTTCCCGCTTCACTGAAACGAACCCCAAGGTTCGGGTCATCGATGGTCAGATTGCGGCCTTCCGGCACGAGCTCGATGGTGTAGATCGCCGAGTGAGTGCAATGCCCGTGCTTCAACGCGATGCACTGCGTCTTGAGAGAGATGTACGGGTTAACGGGGAGCTCTACAAGTCGCTTCTCAATAGTTCGCTTCAACTGCGGCTTGTGAAAGAGGGCAAGGTGGGTAATGTTCGCTTGCTTGACAAAGCAACTGAGCCCAAAAGGCCTGTGAAGCCGCAAAAGCCTCTCGTGGTTGCGTTGTCATTGGTGCTGGGGCTATTCTCCGGCATTGCGCTGGCGATTGTGCGCAGCAAGATGGCCAGTGGCATTCACAATCCGCAAGAGATCGAAGATCGCCTGGGATTGAGCGTCTATTCGGTGGTACCGCAAGCACTCGAACAGGACGCCCTTCTGCAACTGATCGCCACTGGCGCCGGCGGAGCTCAGGTCCTGGCCGTGACCGCGCCTGAAAGCCTTGCCATTGAAAGTTTGAGAAATCTACGCATTTCTCTACAACTTGCGTTGATGGAGTCTGGAAGCAATCGAGTATTGGTAACCGGCGCAACGCCGGGAGTTGGCAAGAGCTTTGTTTCGAGCAACTACGCTGTCATCATGGCTCAGGCCGGCAAGCGGGTGCTGCTGATCGATGCGGACTTGCGCAAAGGTCATATCAACAAGTCCTTCGGTCTTTCGCGTCAGGGCGGTCTTGCAGATGTCTTGGCTGGAGACATGGCTTTTGAGCAGGCCATCCATTCGCAGGTGCTTCCGAACCTCGACGTTCTTACGACTGGAAATTACCCCTTCAACCCGGCCAATATGATGCTGTCGTCTGCCTTGGGAGACATCTTGGACGGAGCATCACAGCGGTACGATCTGGTCGTGATCGACAGCCCTCCAGTTCTCGTGGCTGCTGATGCGGCGGCAGTGTCCGCCCATGTTGGTGCCATCTTGCTGGTCGCTCGCGATGGATTGACTCAAATCGGTGAACTGAGCGAGAGCGTCAAGCGGTTGGCACACGCCAACCAACGCGTGAGCGGGGTTGTGTTCAACGGAATGGACCTTTCGCGCAGGCACTATGGCAGCTATGGGTACAAGTACGGTGGCTATCGCTATACCGAATACAAGTACAAACAAGCAGATTGAAGTCGTTAGAGTGGTGAGCACTGGCTTCAGGCGCGGGGTGCTTGCCTCTCCTCGTTGACGAGGCGAACCTCCTACGTCTTTTGAGGGGTCGTCTACAAAAGTGGTAGTTAGTACACTTTCTAACAACCAAAATTTTTGAGGATGAAGAGTGATATGCGGCATGAGGGGCACAATCCTCCGCAATGTCCGGGTGTGGCTCGGGTAGGAGTTCCTGCGTGATCAATCGTCTGGCAGAGCAGTTGCTCGGGCTGCCTAGACCTGCCAAACGGTTACTGGCGTTGTGCGTGGACGCGCTCGTGTGCGTGCTGTGCGTCTGCTTCGCGTTGAGCCTTCGTTTTGAACAATGGATGCTTCCTCGCGGATCGCAATGGTGGGCCGCGGCGATAGCGGCGCTGATTGCGCTCCCGCTGTTCACTGTGTTTGGTCTGTACCGCGCGATATTCCGGTATGCGGGCGCGCCAGCGGTCTTGGCTATCCTGCGAGCGTGTGCGTTGTTCGGGCTTGCCTATGCTGCGCTCTTCACGGTCGTCGGCATCAGCACAGTACCGCGCACAGTCGGACTGGTAGTTCCGCTGCTGCTCTTCATGTGTATCGGCGGACTGCGCATGCTTGCGCGCTATTGGCTCGGTGGCATGTATATGAGCGCGGTCCAGCGCAAGTCATTGCCTCAGGTCGTCATCTATGGGGCTGGCGGTGCGGGGCTGCAACTTGCGGCTGCACTCGCTCAAAGTCGCGACATGCTGGTACGAGCCTTCATCGATGATGCCAAGCACCTTCACGGCAGCACCCTCAACGGCGTCAGAATTCAGCCGCCAAGCTGGCTGAGAGAGAACGCCGCAATGCTCGGAATTTCGGATGTCTTACTGGCGATGCCCTCCACCAGCAGGGCAAGGCGCGCCGAGATCCTTCATGATTTGTTGCCGCTTCATCTGCACGTGCGCACGCTGCCTGCGCTCGCGGATCTGGCCAACGGCCGCGTGCAGGTGCATGACCTGGTCGAAGTCGATATCGAGGATCTCCTGGGCCGTGATCCTGTCGCACCGGTCGACGATCTGCTGCACAAGCACATACGGCATCAGGTGGTGCTGGTCACTGGTGCTGGTGGCTCGATCGGCAGCGAACTTTGCCGGCAGATCATCAAGCTTGCGCCATCGAAGCTGCTCTTGGTGGAGTTGACGGAATTCGCGCTTTACGCGATCCATCAAGAATTGGAGGCGATGAGCCCTGATGTCCAAGTGATTCCCCTCCTGGCTTCGGTGCGTGACCCGGCGCGTCTGCGCGAGATCATGCGCACTTGGCGGCCCGATACCGTCTATCACGCAGCTGCCTACAAGCATGTACCGCTCGTGGAGCACAACCCTGTCGAAGGGGTGCGAAACAATTCGCTGGGCACGCTTATGGCGGCCCAAGTTGCGATGGAGTGCCAGGTTCGCCGATTCGTGCTGGTGAGTACCGACAAGGCGGTGCGGCCGACCAACATCATGGGAGCCAGCAAGCGCTTGGCCGAGCTTGCTCTGCAAGGATTGGCACAACAACCTTCGGGCACCTGCTTTTCGATGGTGCGCTTCGGCAATGTGCTGGGTTCCAGCGGCTCTGTAGTTCCGTTGTTTCGTCGGCAGATCGAGGCTGGTGGTCCGATTACCCTGACGCACGCTGATATCACCCGTTACTTCATGACGATCCCCGAGGCGGCGCAACTGGTGATCCAGGCTGGCGCCATGGCGCAAGGAGGAGACGTCTTCGTTCTCGACATGGGGGAGCCGGTTCGAATCATCGATTTGGCGCGAAGATTGGTAGAACTGTCGGGGCGAACCGTTCGCGACGAGAGCGCCCCTGACGGAGACATCGAACTCCGCATTACAGGCCTGCGACCAGGTGAAAAGCTCTATGAAGAACTTCTCATCGGGGACAACGCGATGCAGACCAGCCACTCTCGGGTGATGAAGGCTCACGAGCCTTGCCCGCCGGCTGATGAGCTATGGCGGCAGTTCGCAATGTTGGGTGCCATCCTCGATCGCAACGATGTGCCGGCGCTCAAGCACGCGCTGGCGCAGATGCTACCCGGATATCAGCCGCACGCAGAGGTGGTCGACTGGGTGCATTTAGAAAGGCACTCGGCAAACGCGGTGCTGTTGCGCGACGTCGATGAAGATTCGAACATCGTTGTTGACGAGGTGATGCTGGAGAGCCCGACTCGGGTTTCCGGGGCCGTTCTGGTGGCCTGAATCGGATTGTTTGATCCACTTAGCAGGCTGTTGAATTTCTCCGGGGAACTGCCGGTTCGGGAAGAGGCTGATGCTGGTACGGTTGAACCGATGCAACGACCTGGGTGAGACTAATGCGCGGATCAGATGGAATGCAGGAAGGCCTGTTCACGCTGGCCAAGCTCGACGACTTCGTGCCGTCAGACCATCTACTGCGAGCCGTCCACGGGCTGGTCAATGAGGCGCTGGTCGGCTTGATCGGGCTTTTCAATACGATCTACGCTGAGACCGGGCGAGCATTGATCGCCCCCGAGAAGCTGCTACGGGCAATGCTGATCCAGGTGCTCTTCTCCGTGCGCAGCGAGCGGCAACTGATGGAGCAGATTCGCTACAACCTGCCGTTTCGTTGGTTCATCGGGCTGGCCATCGATGACGAGGTCTGGGACCACTCAGTCTTTTCCAAGGACCGCGATCGCCTGTTGGAGCATGCCGTGGTCGAGAGCTTCTTCGCCGAAGTGATGCGGTTGGCCGACAAGCGCAAGCTACTGAGCAAAGAGCACTTCTCGGTGGACGGCACGCTCATCCAGGCCTGGGCCAGTCACAAAAGCTTCTTGCCCAAGGACAACGATGGGCCCGGGGCGGGTGGCGGCCCGGCAGGTCGCAACCAAGCCAAGAGCGCGATTGGAAGGGCCGACCACGCAGCAACGATACGCACCAGAGCAAGATAGACCCGGACGCCAGGCTGTTCCGCAAGGGCGCCAGCACTGCGGCGATCCTGGCATATCAAGGCCATGTACTGATGGAGAACCGCAACGGTCTGGTTGTTGGCGCGGTGGTCGCGTACGCCGATGGCTACGGCGAGCGCTCGGCAGCATTGAGGATGCTCGGCACCATCCCCGGCGCGCACCGCAAGACGGTCGCGGCCGATAAAGGCTATGACACGCGAGACTTCATTGCAGGCTGCCGCAAGCGCGGCGTGACGCCGCACGTGGTCAGCCACACGACTCGTTTGGGCGGCAGCGCCGTCGATTGACGAACGCCCCGTCACGCCGGCTACGCTGCCAGCCAAGTCGTACGCAAGCGTATCGAAGAGTACTTTGGGTGGGCGAAGACGGTCGGTCGGATACGGCAGACGATGTATCGCGGACTGCAGCGTGTCGATCAGCAACTCAAGCTCACCATGACAGCCAGCAATATCGTGAGGATGGCGAATGGGGCGTGTCTGAATTTTTGTGTGCGAGGCGCTTTGTAGACTTGTCCACGGCGGCGGGCGTCGCTTGCGACGAACGACCGACGCGGTGGGCAAGTCGGGGTCATGCTACATGGCCCGCCTGATGAAGCGATCGCCGTAGGCGATTGCAAATTGATTCATCGCTTCGCTCCATTCTCTGGTCGAGCGGCACCAATCTGCTGTGATGTTGCGCAGCGCCAGCCAGATCAGTTTGGTCGCGGCATCGTCACTCGGGAAGTGCCCTCTGGTCTTGATGATCTTTCGCAGCCTGCTGTGCAGGCTCTCGATGGCGTTGGTCTTGTAGATCACCCGGCGCATATTAGGCAGGAACGCGAAGAAAGGGATCACGCGGTCCCACGCCCTGCGCCAGGCCGCCACCACCGTGGGGAATTTCTGCCCCCATTGGCCCGCCTCGAATGCATCCAACTCGCAAAGTCCAGGCTGTTGCGCATCAGGTGCACGATGCACGTCTACAGCGTCGTGGCGGGGAAGACCGCCGCCAGGGCTTCCGGGATGCCCTTGAGGCCGTCGGGGACCGCGATCAGGATGTCGGCCACGCCTCGAGTCTTCAGGTCGTTGAAGATCTTCAGCCAGAACTTGGCGCCCTCCGTGTTCTCGATCCACAGGCCCAGGATGTCGCGCGTGCCATCGGGCAGCACGCCCAGCGTCAGGTAGATCGCTTTGTTGCGCATCACAGCGTCCTCGCGGATCTTCACGCGCAGCGCATCGAAAAGCACCACCGGATACATCGGCTCCAGCGGACGGCCCTGCCATGCCGTCGCTTCGGCCATCACCGCGTCGGTCGCTGAGCTGACGAACTCCGGGGAAACCTCCGTGCCGTACTGCTCGAGCAGGAAACCCTGGATCTCTCGCACGGTCATGCCCCTGGCGTACATCGCCGCGATCTTGTCGTCAAAGCCCGTGAATCGCCGTTCGTGCTTGGGGATGAGGATCGGCTCGAAGGAGTCTTGGCGGTCGCGCGGCACCTCGATGCGCAATGGGCCATCCTCGGTCAACACCGTCTTGGCACTGCGTCCGTTGCGATGGTTGCCTGACGCCTCCGGTGCCGCCGTTCCGGGCGCATAGCCTAGGTGATGAGACATCTCCGCGCCCAGGGCGCGCTCGATCAACGCCTTCTTGAACGCCATCGAGGCGGCCTGCACCGCCTCGGCCGTCATGGGGCCGCTGACGAACTGGTCAATCAGCGCCTTGGGGATCTCGGGCAGCGGCACCACCGGCTTCTTCTTGCTTGGCATACCTGCTCCTATTCGACATGGTATGCCTCACACACAAAATTCCTGACAGGCTCCTCGAATGCCGTGCATCGGGCCTCAAGGGGCTGCGCAATGAGCCGCCGAGCGGCCCCTGCTCGACACTTGGCGCAACTGCGCCAAGCCTCATGGGTCGAAGCCGACAGCCAGATCCTGGCCAATTCGGCTTCAACCGCCTGACCAAGCTAACCAATCGACGTCTACAACGTCGAATTTCAATAGCCTGTTAGGGCGACTGACGGCAAGCGACAAGGCCGCCATTGCATTAGCAACGGGCGGCCTTGTTTCTGATGTGAATTCGAGCATGGTGCGGAGAGGACCACGGTGTTTGGCGGGCCTGCTCCTCAGCCTGTGGTGGCACATCTTCCGCCTCAGCGAGCACCCTCGAAGTTCAAAATATTGTCCCCCGCTCGCGGCGGACTGCTCTCCGGAGCCCCAATCGAGAACGCCTTCGGATCCCTGATCGACGTCATGTCGTACAGCGGATTGATCCGGCCCAGCTTCGCGCCACCGTCCCGAATGAGCGGCGACCAATTGAAGGCGGCGGTGAACTTGCTCGACTTCGGCAGGAAGGCGTCGAAAGGCACCGCCACGTAGATGCCCTTGTCGAAGCTGCCTTCGCCGAACTCGCGTGACGACACGTTCGTCTTGGTCGCATAAGCGCCGAGCACCACGCCGTTGTCGAAGCTCTTGCTGACGTTGAGCGTGACGCCCTTGTCGCCCGCGAGGTACTGACCCACGCTGATGGTTGCGCGAACGCCGTTCCAGCCCGTGTCCCAGTACAGCGTGGCATGGCCGGTGTTGACCTTGTAGTCGCGCAGACCGAAGTCCTGCGCGAAGTCGCGTTGCCGCACGTGGTTGATGTCGATGCCGAAAGCGACACGGCTGCGTGACGGGCGGTAGAGCCATTCGGCCCCGACACCTGCGAACATGGGCTCGAGTGCACCGCCGTAGACGCTGTAGTACTGATCCTCGGCGAGCCGGCCCACATGGGTGAGCTGAAAAACCGGCATGGTCAGCCGCTTCGTCGTCGCGTATTCGCGCTGGAAGGTCCGCACGCGCGGCAGATTGCTGGGCGCGGTATAGGTGAACTTGTCGAAGTTGTCGAACATGCGCCAGTTGAGCGCGCCGTTGAACCAAGTGCTGTCTGTGAATCGGTACTCAAGAACTGCTTGAATGCCGATTTGGTAGAGCAGGAAGGCGTCCGGGCCGCCGACGATCTGCGAGGTGCTGGGCGTGATGCCGAAGGTGTAGCGCTCGCGCTTGCGTTCCCATGGCGCCATCGGTGCGGGCGCTACGGTCGTGGCCGTCGAGGATGTAGCTGCTGCATTCTGCGACGAATTGACGGATTCACTCGCCGCCGTGGCAACCACTGCCGGCAGGGGCTGCATGTCTTCGCTGCTATCGACGTTCGGCGCGTACTCACGCTGGCCAACTGCGCGCTTCTCGCTGGGGGTCATCGCCTTGTAGTGCTCGTTGACCCACTCGTCGCGGTTGATCACCTGCGCGTGCAGCGAAAGTCCGCGTTCGCGGTAGTGGAGCACGAAGTACTTGATCGAAGCCGGCGCATCGCGATGCAGCAATGCAGTGATGGTCTCGACGCGGGCTTCGCGATAGACGGTCATGCTCTCGCTGATCCAGACATGGAGCTTGTCGCCCTGTGGAGCGATGCGCTGCACGGTCCACTCGGTGCGAGCTTCGATGTCGGCTGCGGTCGTCGGCCAGCCAGGCGATGCTTTGGGCGCTTCAGGTGTGAAGCGCGGTAACGGCGCATCGGCCACCTTGGGGGACTGGAGCTTGGCAAGGTTGGTCGAGAGCGACACACCGAGCATGACCTTGTCGCCGCGCTCGAAGCCCAGCGAGAAGGAAACAGCCGGCGAGTAGCGATACTCGAGGCCCACGTTGAAGGGGGTGCGCTGGCGTTGATTGATGCCCGACGGCTCGTGCTGATAGTCGTTGCCGTCGTATTCGAGCTTCAGGGTCAGCGGATCCCATGGGGTGCGCCATTCGACACCGCCGAAAAGCGCTGAGGGTCCGCGGAAGAAGCTGTTGAAGTTGGCCTGGCCTCCGGTCGAGGCGGTGCTGCCGGGGCGCGTTCTGAAGCGATTGCTGATCGCGATCAACGGATTCTTGATGTTGCCGCTGCTGCCCATGTAGCCCCAACCGATGCCGAGGCTGAAATCGAAGTCGCCGTAGCGCTTGCTGGCGACGAGATATTCGGAAGAGAACAGGCCGGTACCGCCGAAGTCGCGGAAGCCAAGGGCGAGTTCCGGCACGTAGGCCGACTCCTTGGCGAGCCGGACCTTGAAATCGATACTCTTGTCCTTGTTCGATTGGCCTGTGGTACTGGCCGCGTAGGCTTGGTTGCTGATCGAGGTATAGCGAAAGCCGGCTTCGAACCACTCCAGCGGCTGGAACATGAAGTTCAGCCGCGAGTAGGGATAGACGTTGGTGAACGAAAACCGGAAGTCGCCGAGCTCGCCCATACGGGCCGTGGGCGTCTGCAGGAGGCCGGTTTCGCCCCAGTCGTTGGTGCTGGTCCTGAAGGCCTTGGGGGTGGACACGGGCTCGGGCAGCACGGAGCGGACCGGCGCGTAGTGGGCGGGCGCGGTGTCTTTTCCGGCGCCGAGACTCGTGGTCAGTGGTGGGTGCTTGTCTGAAGCGGTGGTCAGCGCGACCGTATCGAGCGCCGCGGCATCCAGCGCCTGGGGCGACGGTCCCTGGGTCGCCAGGAACTTGATCATCCCTTCCGAGGCCGCGACCAGGTCCGGCATCTGTCGAGGCGCGGCCCAGATCCAGGAGCCGGGCGCGGGTTCATCGGAGGGCTGGGCGTTCCAGGGGGCCACACCGACGCGCGCCGTGCGGCCGTCGGGCTGTGCCACCCAGGCCCAATCCGCGGTGGGCAGGTCGCAGGCCTTTGCATAGTCCCAGGCGCTGCGCCCGGCCTCGTGCCGGACATGGCAAAGCTCGCCGTTGGGGCGCACCACGGCAATGGTCTTCAATTCTCGCGGTCCAGGCACGAGCTGCTGGCCGGCCGACAGCACGGGATCTTCTGCGGGATGTGTTTCCAGCCATCGAGGATCGACGATGCCGAGGGCTACGCGTCCGGTCACCGGCAAGCCTTGTAGCCAGGTGATCAGGGCAAGCCGGTCGACCTGGCTCTCGCGTGAGGCGCGGCGGGCTTCGGCTTCGAGGCGAACCAGCAGTGTGTTCTTTAGGAACTGCTGGGCCAGCCGCTCCTCGGGGACGCGCCACGAGAGCCCGGGGGAGGCCGTTTCCGGTGGCTGCCGCAGCAACCATGTGCTGAATCGTTCGCCGGCGCGGACATCGGTGTCGGAGCGGGGCGTCTGGTCGTTCGAAGTCGCCGGCATCGCTTGCTGTGCCCATGCGCCGCATGTGACGACCAGTGCGCACGCCGCCGCGATATGACGAGGCCAGTAGGAATGCCGGGGATGCGGACCTCGGGAGGTCATGTCCCAGCGCTCGCCGGGGCGCCGGCTGCCGGCGTGGGGGGTGTCCACCGCTCGAAGCTCATACACAGATTGTTGGAGATGCACTGCTCGGAATAGATGACAACAGGTGTGCCTGTCTTGTACGAGATTCCGAACCGGGCGGTAGGGAGCGAGCCAGTCGCTGGGCGCGAGACGCTGCGCTCCTCGTACCACTGCAGCGACTTCGGGTCCGCGCCCGCGATGGCTGTGTCGCCGGGCGCGGGGATGGAAATACGGGTAATTTCGTCACTGATGCCGAATCGATAGCCTGGCATGACGTCGCGCTCGCGCACATAGTGCTGCGCGATGGGCGCATTGCTGGGTGTCGAGGCAACTGCAGGCCAGGCGGGCCAATCGGCGATGCGAACGGCGCGCCAATCCGTGGTGAGCCCGGTAGTGCCGACCAGGCGACCGTTCTGCAGTCGCACGACTTCACCGCCACCGCTGTACCAGACCTCGACGGTGCCTTCCGGCCGCGGGTCCAGATAGCCGAGCACCATATAGATGGTGCGACCCGAGATATTGGCTCTCAGGTAAGCAAAATTGGGATTGAAATTCGGTGTGGCTGCAGACGGCTGCCCCCGATAGAGCGCGCGCGCCGTCTCCACAATGGCCGAAGAACCGGAAGAACAACCGCCAACGCCCAAAAAAAACGTTGCCCAAAGGCAACATTTAATAAGTCGCGTGGCGATACCGACGCGGGGACCTTTCAGCGAGTGCCCTCCGTCTAGGAGGGCTCGCAACATCAGCGGTGAGTGCCGGTGGTGCCAGTCGTGCCGGTACCAGGGATCAGGCCGAAGCCGCCGCCCGAATTGCCGCCATTGCCGCTCACGGCGGCGACGAAGACGGCTGCACCTGCGCCAGCGGCAACCCACTGTTCGGTCGTCAGTCCGCCTTGGGCGTTGTTTGTGGCGGCATTGCCGCCGGCGGGAGCGCCTTGAGCGAACGCGGAAGAAGCCGCCAGAGCGGAAAGGGCGACAGCTGCAACCAGTTTGGTGGTCTTCATAAGGGATCCTCTCAAAGATTTTTATGCAATCACGTCGAGGGTAGCAGTATTGAAAGTGGGTAGCAACCCGCTTGCACTTGGTTTCTTCTTTCTGAAGAAGCCATAGCGGCGATCGTGAAAAGGTTACGGATGTGATGTTACGTAGCAACGACCGCGATGTCGGCCGTAACGAGGCCTCCAAAAGGCCTCCAGTCCACCGGGTTCCGGGGGCATTCAAGTCGAGTGCCTTCGAAAAAATCCAATGAAATCAACAGTGTGGGCGATCTCATGGCCGCGCTGGCTCTGGGGTGGCACGCGCAGGCATCGATCCTGCGTTTGCGTAAACCAACGTTAACTTTTTTTCAGACCCGCAACCCAGTTGCCGCATCGGGAGATTCAAGGTGGAAATTCTGTTGGAAAAGACCGACGCCAGCGTGATGGCGAGGAATTCGAAGTTCCAGAGCGTGCTGATCGTCCACGACGATCTTCAGGTGACCGAGCGCCTGCGCAGCGTCGTGTCCGTGCTCGAGCCGCGGGCCCGTGTGCTGGTCGCCCGTTCGTGCGCGCAGGCTCGCGAGATCCTGGCCCGCAGTTCCTGCGCACTGGCACTGATCGGCATGGACCTGCCCGAGGACGGCGGTGTCTCGACGATCCTGCATCTGCGCGAAGCGCACCCGCACATGGAGCGCATCGCCGTCTCGGCGCTGCCCGACACGCAGCGCGTGCGCGCCGCGGTGTCGGCCGGCGTGGCGGGCTACCTGCTCACCGACGCGCTCGACACCGAGCTGGTCTTCCTGCTGCGCTCGCTCGAACGCGGCGGCGCGGCCATGGATCCGCGTGTTGCCCGCTGCGTGCTCGAACGCATGTTCGGCACCGCGCGCCGCGCGCCGGCCAGCAGCAGCACGCAAGTACCGTCGGCGGCTGCCGAAACCGAGGCGCCGAAGTCCGTGCTGTCGGTCAGCGAGCTCAAGGTGCTGAACCTGATCGCGCAGGGCTGGAGCAATCGGCAGATCGCCGAGGCCTTCTATCTCTCGATCAACACGATCGAGTTCCATGCCAAGAGCATCTACCGCAAGCTCGCGGTCAAGTCGCGCACGCAAGCCGTTCGCGAAGCGATGCAGCACGGCCTGCTGAACTGAATCTCCCCTCGTGAAACGCCCGCGGCGACGAGCCGCGGGCGTTTTCGCGTGCGCGCCTTCCGCGCCCCGCCGATGTCGGATCGGAGCGTCATTCGTGCGACCGCGCGGTCTTGCAACCGTTGAATTCGCACGTTGCGCCCCGCTACAATCGTCGGTTGACCCTGCTCCAGCGAAGAAGATAGAGGATCCCCATGAGTGACATGACCGCCGGCTCCCCCCGGATCGACACAAGCAAGCGGACCTGGTTGATCGCGTCCGGCTGTGCCGGTGCAGTGGGAGGCGTGGCCACCGCGATTCCCTTTGTCAGCACGTTCCAGCCCTCCGAAAAGGCCAAGGCCGCCGGCGCTGCCGTCGAGGTCGACATCTCCGGCCTGAAGGTCGGCGAGAAAGTCACCGTCGAGTGGCGCGGCAAGCCGGTCTGGATCCTCAAGCGCTCGCCCGAGCAGGTCGCCGAGCTCCCGAAGCTCGATGCGCAGCTCGCGGACCCGCAGTCCAAGCGTCATCCCGACGAATTCACGCCCAAGTACGCCCAGAACGAGCACCGCTCGATCAAGCCCGACGTGCTGGTCGTGGTCGGCATCTGCACCCACCTCGGCTGCTCGCCGGTGGACCGCCTGCAGGCCGGCCCGCAGCCCTCGCTGCCCAACGACTGGGAAGGCGGCTTCCTCTGCCCTTGCCACGGTTCCACGTTCGACCTGGCCGGCCGCGTCTTCAAGAACAAGCCCGCGCCCGACAACCTGCCTGTGCCGCCGCACATGTACCTGTCGGACACCAAGCTCCTGATCGGTGAAGACTCCAAGAAGGCCTGAGGCAGAAGAAGAACATGGCTGAATTCCACGAAATCTCCCCCAACGCCCCGGCCAGCGCCAAGCTGCTGAACTGGGTCGACAACCGCTTCCCGCTGAGCAAGCTGTGGAACGACCAATGGGGCAAGTACTACGCGCCGAAGAACTTCAACTTCTGGTACATCTTCGGCTCGCTGGCGATGCTGGTCCTCGTGATCCAGATCGTCACCGGCATCTTCCTCGTGATGCACTACAAGCCCGACGCGAACCAGGCCTTCGCATCGGTCGAGTACATCATGCGCGATGTGCCATGGGGCTGGCTGATCCGCTACATCCACTCGACGGGCGCGTCCGCGTTCTTCGTGGTGGTCTACCTGCACATGTTCCGCGGCCTCATGTACGGCAGCTACCGCAAGCCGCGCGAGCTGATCTGGGTGTTCGGCTGCGCGATCTTCCTGTGCCTGATGGCCGAAGCCTTCATGGGCTACCTGCTGCCCTGGGGCCAGATGTCCTACTGGGGCGCCCAGGTGATCGTGAACCTGTTCGCCGCCATCCCGTTCATCGGTCCTGACCTGGCCCTGCTGATCCGCGGCGACTACGTGGTGAGCGACGCCACGCTCAACCGCTTCTTCAGCTTCCACGTGATCGCCGTGCCGCTGGTGCTGCTCGGCCTGGTGGTGGCCCACCTGATCGCGCTGCACGAAGTGGGTTCGAACAACCCCGACGGCATCGAGATCAAGGCCAAGCGCGGTGCCGACGGCCATCCGCTCGACGGCATCCCGTCGCACCCGTACTACACGGTGCACGACATCTTCGGCGTGGTGGTGTTCCTCACGATCTTCTCGGCGGTGATCTTCTTCGCCCCCGAAGCCGGCGGCTACTTCCTGGAGTACAACAACTTCATCCCGGCCGACTCGCTGAAGACGCCGAACCACATCGCGCCGGTCTGGTACTTCACGCCCTTCTATTCGATGCTGCGCGCGACCACCGACGACATGGTCAACGTGTTCTCGCTGATCATCGCCGCGGCCGCGATCTGGAACTTCGTCAAGGGCAAGTCGGGCGTGGCGCTCAAGGTCGCGATCATCGTCGTGGCTGCCGTGGCGATCTTCCTGCTCAAGACCTTCGACGCGAAGTTCTGGGGCGTGGTGGTGATGGGCGGTTCGGTCATCATCCTGTTCTTCCTGCCGTGGCTCGACCACAGCGAAGTCAAGTCGATCCGCTACCGTCCGGGCTGGCACAAGTACGTGTACGGCGTGTTCGTGTTCTTCTTCCTGATCCTGGGCTACCTCGGCATCCAGCCGCCCGGCGTCTGGGGCAACCTCGTGATCGGCTCGTTCGCGCTCGACATCGCGCAGACCATCTCGCAGATCGGCACGCTGTTCTATTTCGGTTTCTTCCTGCTGATGCCGTGGTGGAGCCGCAAGGGCGAGTTCAAGACGGTGCCCGACCGCGTGACCTTCGCCGCCCACTGACCAGCGCAAGACAGCTCGAGAGACACACGATGAAGAAAAGCATTTCCGGCTGGCTCGCGGCCCTGGGCTTGGCACTGGGCCTGACCTTCTCCGCGGCCGCTTCGGCCGAGTCCGGCGGCCTCGCCTGGGACAAGGCACCGAACAAGACGAACGACGTGGCCGCGCTGCAGAACGGCGCCAAGCTGTTCGTCAACTACTGCCTCAACTGCCACTCGGCCGCCTTCATGCGCTTCAACCGCCTGCAGGACATCGGCATCAGCGAGCAGCAGATCAAGGACAACCTTCTGTTCACGACCGAGAAGGTCGGCGAGACCATGAAGGCCAACATCGATGCGCGCCAGGCCAAGGAATGGTTCGGCACCACGCCGCCCGACCTGACGCTGGTCGCACGCTCGCGCGCCGGCCACGGCGGCACCGGTGCCGACTATCTCTACACCTACCTGCGCACCTACTACCGCGACGACACCAAGGCCACCGGCTGGAACAACTTGGCCTTCCCGAGCGTGGCCATGCCGAACCCGCTGTGGGAGCTGCAAGGCGAGCGCCGTCCGGTCTACACCAAGGTCGAGCAGCATGGCCATGAGGTCGACGTGTTCGCCAACAAGTGGGAACAGGTCACGCCCGGCACCATGACCCCGCTGCAGTTCGACACCGCCGTGGGCGACCTGGTGAGCTACATGCAGTGGATGGCCGAGCCCGCGCAGAACACGCGCATCCGCATCGGTGTCTGGGTGCTGCTGTTCCTCGCGATGTCGGTGGTTTTCGTGTGGCGACTGAACGCCTCGTATTGGAAAGACGTCAAGTAGTTCCATCCTTGCCGACCGGAGCGTCAAGTGCGCCGGTCCCGTGGAGTGGGTTGCCAACGCGACCCACTCTTTTTGATTTTTAGGAGTCTTTCGCCATGATGGTGCTGTATTCAGGTACGACCTGCCCCTTTTCCCACCGCTGCCGCTTCGTGCTGTTCGAGAAGGGCATGGACTTCGAGATCCGCGATGTCGATCTCTACAACAAGCCTGAAGACATCAGCGTGATGAACCCCTACGGCCAGGTTCCGATCCTGGTCGAGCGCGACCTGATCCTGTACGAGTCGAACATCATCAACGAGTACATCGACGAGCGCTTCCCGCATCCGCAGCTGATGCCCGGCGACCCGGTCGACCGCGCGCGCGTGCGCCTGTTCCTGCTCAACTTCGAGAAGGAGCTGTTCGTTCACGTGTCCACGCTCGAGAACCGCACCGCCAAGGGCAACGAGAAGGCGCTCGAGAAGGCACGCTCGCACATCCGCGACCGCCTCACGCAACTCGCCCCTGTGTTCCTCAAGAACAAGTACATGCTGGGTGACAACTTCTCCATGCTCGACGTGGCCATTGCGCCGCTGCTGTGGCGCCTGGACTACTATGGCATCGACCTCAGCAAGAACGCCGCGCCGCTCCTGAAGTACGCCGAACGCATCTTCTCGCGCCCGGCCTACATCGAAGCACTCACGCCCTCCGAAAAGGTCATGCGCAAGTAATCCTCGCGCAGGTCCGTTTTCCGCTTCGCTTCATCGCCGTCCTTCATGATCAACGCGCTCGAGTCGTCTTCCACCCGCCCGTACCTCATCCGGGCGCTGTACGAATGGTGCACCGACAACGGGTTCACGCCCTATGTCGCGGTGCAGGTCGACGACACCGTCCAGGTGCCGCGCGAGTATGTGAAGAACGGCGAGATCGTGTTGAACATCAGTTTCGACGCGACCAGCTCGCTGAAGCTCGGCAACGACTTCATCGAGTTCAAGGCCCGTTTCGCGGGCACGGCGCGCGAGATCAGCGTGCCCGTGGGCCGCGTGATCGCGATCTATGCGCGCGAGAACGGCCAGGGCATGGCCTTTCCCGCGCCGCCTCCCGCCCCCGATACCGGCATGGGACTCGATTCTCCGGCCGCCACGGGCGTGCCGGCGCCGGCGAGTCCCGTGCGCTCGGCGCTGCGCGATGCCTCGCGCGGCGCTGGCGAGAGCGAGGCCAACCGGGTCGTGCACCTGGTGACGGCCGACGATGCGGGCAGCGACGTGACGGAGATCGGCGACGGCCCGGATGCCGACCCGACCGACGAGCCGCCGCGCCCTCCGGCCGGTGGCGGCGCGCGGCCTTCGCTCAAGCGCATCAAGTAGTCGGCCTGGGCCCTGGTGGGGACCCCCACTAGAATCCGCTGCAGGTTTTTCTTTTCGGCCGCTTTAGCTCAGTTGGTAGAGCACCCGCCTTGTAAGCGGAAGGTCGTCCGTTCGATTCGGACAAGCGGCACCAAACACTCCCTCCCAAACCGGAATCGGCCCGCTCAGCGCTTGGGTTGTTCGCGCAGCCTCAGCACGAAGGTCTTCGCGCTCGGCACCAGGAAGAAGCGCCGTGCCTGCCAGCGTGCCTGACGATGCGCCTCGAGCCAGGCGGCCGCATGCTCCAGTTCGGGTCCCTGCAGGTTCGCGGCGCCTTCGCGCTGCAGCCGGGTCCAGGCCTTGAAGCACTGGACCACGCGCGCCGAGCTGCCGAGTTGCGATTCGAGCTGGATGCGATAGGTGAAGCCGGCCACCATCGTGTCCTGTACGGTGACTTCCTCTCCCTGCACCTCGATGACATAGGGGCGCTCGCCGCCCAATGTTTCGACCGTCATGGAGGCCGAGTATGCCAACACGCCGTGGCGTCATGGCCGGATCTCGAGAATGGCCACTTCGCGGTGGCTCTGGTCGTCGCCATGCAGGTGCAGCGGGTAGCGGCCCGCATGCAGCGCCGCGAGGCGCAGCGTGGCCGTCTGGCCCGCGGCCACCGGCACCATCTCCTGCATGTAGCCGTGGATCATCAGCTGGCCGGCCTGCGCCGAGCTCACGGCGATCGAGACGATGTCGCCGCGCGCGACGGGCAGCACCGGCAGCGGCGTGCTCTCGGCCTCGGCGGCCGCGCCGATCCGCACCTCGAACTGCGTGCCGGTGCGCGCGGGTGCCGCGGCGGACGTGGCCGGGTCGGTCGGCGGTCGCGCCGCGAGATAGCCGAGCGCCAGCAGCGCGACGATGGCGAAGCCGCCGAAGGCGTAGACCAGTGAGGATTTCATGGCGGTTCCAGGGGAATGAACAAGGACGCGGCGCCTATCCCGCCAGCGGCAGCGAAAGAATCCACAGCCCCACGGCCGTCAGCGCGACCATCAGCAGCAGCATCGGCACCTGGCTCGCGAGCGCGCGGCCCGTGTGGCGAAAGATCCGCAGCGCCTCCGTATGGGCCAGCACCACGCTCGCGATATGCCCGGCCAGGATCAGCCCGACCTGGGTGTGCCAGACGATATTGAGATCGATGACGCGCGGCGGCATCGCGGCGCGTGCCGTGCCGAACAGGTTCCAGCCCCGGCCCAGCGGATCGGACAAGAGCGGCAGCAACTGCGCGCCCTGGGACCACAGCAGCGTGTAGTAGTGGGTCGCGTGGTAGACGAAGGCGATCGGCACCAGCGTCAGTGCGAAGCGGCAGGCCAGCGCGCGCGTGGAGAGCTCGGAGGCCGCCACGCGCCGCGTGAGCGCGAGGAAGAACAGGTAGACGCCGTGATAGACCCACGGCGAGAGGCACAGCGCCAGCCACTGCCAGCCATGGAACAGGCTGGCCGCCGTCGCATAGGGCTGGGCGCTGTGGGCCTTCACGGCCGGCTCGACCAGCGGATAGAGGGTCTTCCAGAACAGCCGGCTCCAGGGCCAGGTTTCGTGCGCGCCGTCGTAGGCGGTCGACGAGAGCATGAACAGGATGAACAGCACCAGGCTCACATGCCCCGGATGGCGCTCGAGCAGCCCCGACAGCGGCAGGCGCCAGCGCAGCGCCACGCCGCGGCAGCCGGCGCGCCGCCACGCGATCGGCGCCATGCGGCCCACGAGCGAGAGGAACAGCCCGAAGAACTCGCCATGCCGGAACCAGGCCGCGCTGCCGAAGAGCCAGGCCATCGCCACGGTCAGCAGCGTGTAGGCGGTGAGCATCAGCGCCAGTTGCCGCGGCGTGCCGTGGCCGAACAGCTCGATCCAGATGAAGGCGATGTAGAGCGCCAGCGCCGGGTAGTAGGCGAGCCGAGCGGGATAGGCGATGCGTCCGCCGAAGCGCATGCCGCAATGCGCGCGCAGCAGCTCGCAGAGCGCACGCCACGGGTTGCAGAACACGAACAGGTCGCCGACGACCGCGGTGGCATAGGTCAGGCCCAGCACGAACACGATCCAGAACAGGGTCATGTTGAGGTTGCGGAACGGGTTGTCGGTACCCAGGAAGCCGCAGGCGATGGTGAGCACGAGCAGGCCCACCGACAGGGCGCGCAGGCCCTGCACGACGAAGGCCGGAACGAAGGCATGCGTGCCCACGCGGCGCGCGTTCGACGAGGCCTCGCTCCGCGCGGGCGGCACGGCCGCGAAGATCCCCACGATCACGAACGACAGCACCAGCGCCGCGGTCGCGCCATAGGCATACATCCAGAACGGCACCGGCAGCGTGTACTGCACGCCGAAGGAGTGGGCGAACGCGAGGCCCGGCACGGCCGCGGCGGCGAGAAGAAGGGTGGGGCGCCAGCGGACAAGCGAACGCATCAGCGAGAGGCCTTCCGCGGGTCGGCAATGCGGGTCGCGGCCGACAAGGCCAGGGGCTGTGCCCCCGCGCCGGGCACATGGCAGACCTGCGTCTCCACCAGGTAGAGAAAGCGCGCATCGCGGTCCGCGCGCTCCAGCCCGAGCGCGAGCAGGCCCGCCAGCGCGGCCCAGGCGGCGGCCAGCAGCAGCGCAACCGCGTGCCGGCCGATCCATCGGCGTGCGTCCATCGCGTGCATGGGCCGCATCAGTGGTCCCTCACGCCCTGCAGCGACACCACCGACCAGCGCCCCGCGCGGCGCTGCGCGACCAGCAGCAGCTCGTCGTAGGGCGCGTGCCGCAGCTTCGCGATCGCGAGCATCCGGGCCTCGCCGTCCGCGAGCGCGGGCAGCGGCCGCACGATGTAGGGCAGCAGCGGCGGCGCATAGGACTCGATCGCCATCAGCGGGAAGAAGGCATCGGCCAGCCGTGGATAGCGCGCATAGGCAGAGCGGTCGCGCGCGAGCGCATCGACACGCTGCAGCTGCGCGCGCGTGAGCGCGGACGGCGCATGCGCCAGCGCGGCCGCGGTGCCGTGATCGTGCAGGCGCCACAGGCGCAGCCGCGCCGCGAGATCGCGCTGCGCGGGCGTGCCTTCGCCCTTGGCCAGGCCCAGCGCAGCCGCCGGGTCGCCGTCGCCGAGCCAGGCCGCGAAGAAGCCGTCGAAGAAGCGACGCACCTCCTCGGGCACGCCATGCTGCGTGGAGGCGGCCTCCTGCAGCCGCGGCAGCCGGCGCCCCGACCAGGTCGCGGTCCAGGGCTGCGCGCCATCGGGCAGGCTGATGCCTTCGAGAAAGCCCGTGTCCTCCATGCCGTGCTCGCGGAACCACGCGGCCTTCGCCGCCTTGGTGGAGGCCGTCACGAAACCACCGAGTTGTGCCTCGACGCGCGGCCAGTCGGCGGCCACGCGCGCTGCGTCCGCGATCGGCGGATAGCGCTGCAGCCATTCGAAGCTCGCACGCGCCATCGCGAGCGCGGCGGCCGGGCGCGCCGCGGTCAGGTCGGCGCGATGGGCCTGCTCGCCGCCCGATGCCGCGGTCAGCGGCGGCGGATCGCAGGGCAGTCCCGCGATGGCGGGCGCGCCGATCCCGGCCGCGTCCGCCCCTTCGTGGGCCGATGCATCCTGCAGCGGATGCAGCGCCTCGCCGAACTTGAGCAGCAGCAATCCGGCCTTCGGCCCCGCGTCGCGCAGCAGCGTGCGCAGCGCCTCGGTCGAAGCCTCGCCGCCGCCGGGGGCGTGCAGGAGCCGCGCCGCGCGTGCCGCCTCCGCGCGGCCCTCGGCATCGGCGCCGGTGCAGGCGTACTCGGTCACGAGCAGCATCGTCTCCATCGCACCGAAGTCCACGCGCTGGTTGCCGGTCGCGATCGCATCGGCCTGCGGCGCGCTGAAGCCCGCCTGCACCGCGAGCCAGCGCGTGAGGCCGAAATGCACGTCGGCCTCCCAGGCGGCGGCGGTGAGAGGCAGGCCGCTCGCCAGCATGAGGGCGGCGCTCATCCATGCGCGCAGGTGTCGATCGAGGGTGCGTGTCATCGTCAGTTCTGCAGCATGGAAGGCGTGCTCTGCGCGAAGGGCCAGGTGTTCTCGGCGAACTTCAGCATCAGCAGGCCGTTGTCCTGGCACATGGTCGTCAGGAGCCCGCGGTCGAAGTCGAAGTCCACGCGCGAGGCGCACCAGTCGGGGCCGCCACGACCAGCCCAGGACATCTGCCGGTGGATGGAGCCGGCGCGCGGCGCGGTCACGCCCGCGGGGTTGTAGTAGGCGATCTCCTTGGGTCGCGCGGGATTGCGGATGTCGAACACGCGCACGCCCGAGTTGAAGTACGAGCAGGCCAGCGCCGTGCCGTTGTTGCGGTTGTCGACCGAGCAGTAGTGGCTGCCGTAGGTGAAGGTCGACAGGCCCGCGATGTCGGGCAGCACCTTGTCGCAGTTCGCGGGGTCGTGCGTCTCGAGCATCAGCTTCGACACCAGCACGGGCTTCTTCTCGTCGCTGATGTCGTAGATGCGTGCCATCGGATAGGGCGACAGCTTCGCCTCGCAGGCCAGCTTGGCATTCGCGGTGTCGCTCAGGCCCGCCGAGCCGCCTTCGTCGACCATCACCAGGTGGGGCTTGCCCGCGATCGTCACGGGGATGGTGTGCTGCGCCACGCTGCCGTCCTTGAAAGTGGTGGCCGAGATCACCTTCATCTGCGCATTGGGCACGCGCGCCTGCACCTCGGAAGTGTCGAGGATCAGGAAGCCGTTGCGTGTCTTCGCGTTGGGATCGAGCACCTCTTGCGCCGTGGGCGTGCCGACCGACACCACATAGGCGCGCCTGCCGTCCTCGCTGACCGAGAGCCCGTGTGCGGTCACCGGGCCTATGGGGGCCATGTCGAACGCCGCCACCATCCGCGGCCGGGTCGAGTTCGTGATGTCGACCGCGTGGTAGCGCTGGCTCATGATGTCGCCGATGTAGTAGGTCAGGCCATCGGGCGACACGTTCCCTTCGTGCCCCCTCGGACTCTTCGGCGACTGGATGCCACCGTCCTTGCCGGTGCCCACCTCCATGCTCGCGAGCAGTTGCGGCGTGCGGCAATCGGCCGAAAGGTCGTAGATGTCGACCTCGGCGCCACCGAACAGGCCACTGTTGCCTCCGTTGTCGGCCAGCAGCAGCTGGCGCCGTGCATTCACGCGCAGCGATTCCCACGGGTCGATCATCGCGGCCGTGGTGAGCGACATCGAGCGCCAGGGCCTGGCCGGGTCGGTGATGTCGATGACCGGCACGCCGGGGTTCACGCGTTCGAGCGGCTTGCCGCTGACGAAGCCGATCGGGTGCGCGGTCGCATGGTAGGCACAGGTGCGCCCACCAGGATCGCGGAAGAACGCCGACGACCAACTGCCGCCTTCGCCCTCGAACTGCCCGGCCAGCTTCAGGTTGCACGAGAAGCCCTTGAAGCCGGCCTGTCGCAGCGCCGCGGGCACCTGGCCCTGCAGCGCCGATTCGGGGCTGCCGCCCTCGGCGCAGACGGCCTTGGGCACCGTGAGCGGTGGCGGCCCTTCGGTGACCGGTGACGGTGCGGGTGGCTCGACGATACCCGTGGGCGGTGGCGGAAATGCCGGCACCGACGTGCCGCCATCGCCACCGCCGCAGGCAGCGAGAAATGCCGTGGCCATCATGGTGGCCACGGCGCGAGGATGTCCCTGGAATCTCATGGCTTGTCTCCTTGATGAACCGGGCACGGCTTTCGCGCATGTGCGCGAAGGACCGGTGGCGCCAGGTCCGGCGGGAGTCTTTGCATGAGCACTTACTGCACTCTTACTGCAATAGCGGAAGGAATAAATGGGGATGTCTGCTGGCAAGGTTCGTTGTCCATTGCGACGAGATGCGATCGAGCGCGAGCGGGGAATGCCATTCCGGGAATTGCATTCCCCGCGTCCCATGGTCTTCAGTTCTGCAAGGTCGAAGGCGTGCTCTGCGCGAAGGGCCAGGTGTTCTTCGCGAACTTCAGCACCAGCAGCCCGTTGTCCTGGCACATGGTCGTGAGCAGGCCGCGATCGAAATCGAAGTCCGCGCGCGAGGCGCACCAGTCGGGTCCGCCGCTGCCGGCCACGGTCAGCTGGCTGTGGAAGGAACCGGCACGCGGCGTGGTCGCGCCCGCGGGGTTGTAGTAGGCGATCTCCTTGGGCCGCGCGGGATTGCGGATGTCGAACACGCGCACGCCCGAGTTGAAGTAGGAGCAGGCCAGCGCGGTGCCGTTGCCGCGGTTGTCGACCGAGCAGTAGTGGCTGCCATAGGTGAAGGTCGAGAGCCCCGCGATATCGGGCAGCACCTTGTCGCAGTTCGCGGGGTCGTGCGTCTCGAGCATCAGCTTCGACACCAGCACCGGCTTCTTCTCGTCGCTGATGTCGTAGATGCGCGCCATCGGGTAGGGCGCCATCTTCGCCTCGCAGGCCAGCTTGACGTTGGCCGTGTCGCTCAGGCCCGCGGCACCGCCTTCGTCGACCATCACCAGGTGCGGCTTGCCAGCGATCGTCACGGGGATGGTGTGCTGCGCCACGCTGCCGTCCTTGAAGGTGGTGGCCGAGATCACCTTCATCTGCGCATTGGGCACGCGCGCCTGCACCTCGGAGGTGTCGAGGATCAGGAAGCCGTTGCGCGTCTTCGCGTCGGGGTCGAGGAATTCGCCGGGCGCCGGAATGTTCGCGGACACCACGTAGGCGCGCTTGCCGTCCTCGCTGACCGAGAGCCCGTGCGGAATGCCGAGGTCGACGGTCTTCATGTCGAACGAGGACACCATGCGCGGCTTGGTCGAGTTCGTGATGTCGACCGCGTGGTAGCGGCCGGTGGTGATGTCGCCGATGTAGTAGGTCAGCCCGTCGGGCGAGACGTTGCCCTCGTGCCCCTTCGGCTTGTCCGGCGGCACGATGCCGCCGTCCTTGCCGGTGCCGACTTCCATGCTCGCGAGCAGTTGTGGCGTGCGGCAGTCGGCCGAGAGGTCGTAGATGTCGACCTCGGCGCCGCCGAGCACGCCGCCATTGCCGGCGTTGTCGGCCAGCAGCAGCTGGCGCGGCGCGTTCACGCGCAGTGATTCCCACGGATCGATCATCGCGGCCGTGGTGAGCGACATCGAGCGCCAGGGCTTGGTCGGATCGGTGATGTCGATCACCGGCACGCCGGGATTCACGCGGCCGCGCGGCTTGCCGTCGTAGCCGATCGGATGCGCGGTCGCGTGATAGGCGCAGGTGCGCCCGCCGGGATCGCGGAACGACGCCGCCGACCAGTTGCCGCCTTCGCCCTCGAGCTGGCCCACCAGCTGCAGGTTGCACGAGAAGCCCTTGAAACCCTGGCGCATCGCCGCGGGCACCTGGCCCTGCAGGGCCGATTCGGGCGTGCCGCCTTCGGCGCAGACGGCCTTCGCGACCGTGAGCGGCGGCGGGCCTTCGGGCGGCGGCGGTGGCGCGGGCGGCTCGGCCACGCTGCTGGGCGGCGGCAGGATGGGCAGCACCGCGCCCCCGCCGCTGCCGCCACCGCATGCCATGAGAAGTGCCGTCGCCGAGGCGGCGGCGCCGATGAGTCTTGCGCGTTTCATTCCTGCGTGTCTCCGTTGTTGTGATCCACGCACCGTTCGCGCGGCGTGGGCCGCCGCGCTTCGTTGCGTGTGGGAGAAGTATTCGCGGCAGGGCGTTTCGGCGCTTCCGGGGAATTGCAGGCGCATGCGCGCCGCGCCGGCCCCGCGCGGCGGCGGTGCGGCTTCCGGAAAATTGCAGCGGCGCGGCATCGGCGACCCGTCAGCGCGCTGTAAGTCCGCTCGCAAACCATCGCCGCCCGGAGACATACATACAACCACAAGGACCAGGCCATGGGCGTTCGGCAGCGCGTGCAAGGCCGCGGCCAGCCGGTCGGCATCGACCGCGGCTGCGGCAGGCTTCTCTTCGAGGCCCGCTGGGAAGGCATCGTTCTCGAGCACGAGGCGGCCGATCCGATGGACAACGTCGAGGGCGGCCTGATCCGCCACTGCATCTCGGTCAACCTCGGCGGTCCCACGCGCTTCGAGATGCGCCTGCACGACGAACGCTTCTGGTCCGCGACCGCGCAGCCGCTGGGCATCAGCATCCTGCCGGCCGGCGCGCAGATCAAGGGACGCACCTGGGACCCGTGCGAGGCGCTCACGCTGAGCATCGATCCGCGCCATTTCCAGAGCACCGGTGAGGGCGATGGCGGCGATCGCGCGCTGGTGCCCTGCTGCAATGTGTCGAGTCCGTTGATCGCGCAGCTGCTGCTCGCGCTGCATGCCGATGCGAAGACCGGCCAACCCGAGGGGCCCGGCTATGGCGAGACGCTGCTGATCGCGCTGCTCGCGCACCTGCGGCAGACGCACACGGCCGCGGCCAGCGAGGCGCAGGCCGAGGGCCTGTTGTCGAAGGCCGCGCTCGAGCGCGTCAAGGAGCACATCCGCGGCCGGCTCGAAATCGGCGTGTCGCTCGGCGCGCTGGCCGCGCTGCTCGACATGGATCCCTATGCCTTCCTGCGCGCCTTCAAGCGCAGCACCGGCGTGACGCCGCACCAGTACCTGATCCGCGCGCGCATCGAGCATGCGAAGCAGATGCTGCACCTCACGCGGCTGCCGGTGACCGACATCGCGCTGCGTTGCGGCTTCGCGAGTCCCAGCCACTTCGCCGACACCTTCAAGAAGGTGGAGCGGCGCACGGCGCTCGAGTACCGCAACTGCTGCGCCGTCTAGTCCCTACTGCCCCACGCCCTGCATCCACAGGCTCAGCAGCGCGAGCTGGCTCACCAGCGCGCCGCGCTGCGCCGCGCGCAACTGGGCGGGCACGCCGCGCAGCAGCCTGGCGCTGCGCGCGAGCCCGGCCCGCTCGAGCTGCGCGGCCTGCGTCTCGGCGCGCGAAGCGGCGCCGCCGCCCTGGTGGCGCAGGCCCTGGCGCAGCCACAGCGCGAGCAGGTCGAGCGTGTCGGTGGCGAGCGCGTTGAGCGCGGGCGGCGCCTCGTGCTCGCCCTGCAGCGGCAGCGGTTGCGGCGCGGGTGCCTCGGCCTGCAGCACCACGGCGCGCTGCACGGTCAGCAGGGCCGTCGGCTGCATCACGGGCTCGCCGTCCTGCAGCCGCACGCTGCCGGCCACGGCGCGCAGCGCGCCCCATTCGCCGGCGAGCGCGCGCGCGAGCGCATCGACGGCGCCGGGCGCGGCCGCGCGATGGGGCAGGGCGAGATGCAGCGGCGGGACATCATCGGCAGGCGCGGCCGCGTCCGTGTCGTCCGCCGCGCGCCCGATGCGCGCATGCAGCACCTGCGCCGCCGCGTTCCAGTGGCTGGCCAGCACCGCCATGTGCTCGAAGGCCGCCACATGCAGCTGGCCCGAGGCGCCCGCCGCGGCACCGCTCGCCGCCTGGCGCGGCCGCACGAAGTCGGGCGGGGTCTCGCGCAGGTGCGCGACCAGTGCCTGCACGCTCGGCTGCTTGAGCGGCGCGACGAGGTCGTCCCAGGACTTCGGCGACAGCGGCATCACGCCGGTCTGGCGCGCGCCCGGCGCGATGTCGATCCGGCCGTTGGCGCGCCGGGTCGCGGTCTTGGTGATGACCTGCCCGCTCGCGAGCTGCCGCAGCGGAAAGCCCGCGACGCGGCGGCCCAGCAGGTTCGCGGGCGTGCCGCCGGCCGTGGCATCGTCGGCGCGCGACCACTGGCGCTCGAGCACGGTCACGGCCTGCGTGTCGGGGTCGGCGAACATCACGCTCGCGCCTTCGCCGCTCTCGTCGGACCAGAGTTCGGCGCCCAGCGACACCAGCCGCAGGTGATCGAGCGCGACCTCGCCCTTCACGCCCACGCCGAGGATCTGGCTCGCGGGCAGCGGCGGCGGTCCGGCCGCGCTGTCGGCATGGGCCGCCGCGCGCAGCCGCGCCCAGAGCTCGGCCATCACGTGCAGCAGGCGCCGCGGATCGAAGCGGCTGCTGCGCGCCTGCTGCGCCTGCAGCAGCATCCAGAGTTCGTCGATGCCATCTTCCACCCAGCGCCAGCCCAGCGCGCGCGCCTGCTCGCGCGCGGCCTCGAAGCGCGCCGCGAGCGCCATCAGCGGCTGGCTCGAGCCATCGAGCCAGAGCGAGAGACTCAGCGCCTCGAGCTGCGCCTGCAGCGCGCGCGCGGCCTCGCCCTGCATCAGCGCGGTGGGGCGGTGGCCGTCGCCGGTCGCGTCGCCGTCGGCCGGCGCGCGCACCTCCACCATGCGCTCGGGCGAGCCCGCGGCCAGCGGCCCGGCCTGGCGGAAGGCCCACAGCGCCACCACCACGTGGGCACAACCGCTGCCCTGCTTGCAGTCGCAGCGCGCGTGCACCAGCGAGCTGCGCGAGAAGAAGCGCACGCTGCACATCGGCAGCCGCGCGATTGGCGGCGCGCTCGCGCTGCGCCAGGCCTGCACCGCGACCACGGGCCGCGCGGCGGCCAGGCGCTGGGCCTGTTCGATGACGGAGGGCGCGAAGCTCGCGGCGAGCGCGGCATCGTCGAAATGGGCCGGGCTCCATTCGCCGCCCGCGGCCGAGGCGTCGACCTCGTCCTCCGTCGGCGTGGCCGAGGGCGCGGGCGCGGCGCTCGCCGCCTGCGCCTGGTAGGCCAGCACCAGCATCACGCGGTGCCGGCACATGCCGCTGGCCGGACAGCTGCACTGCGCATCGCGCAGGGTGCGGCCCGGCGGCAGGCTGGTGCGCACGCCGTCGTCGAAGCGCGCGCTCACCGTGCCGTCGTCGGCGGTCTCGAGCAGCGGCAGCAGGCCGGCCGCCACGTCCTTCTGCGCGCGCTTCACGAAGCCCGCGTTGGCGAGCGCGGTCAGCGCCTCGGGCGTGAGTTCGAGCAGGTCGCCGCGCACCGCCGTCATGCCTGCACCTTCTCGGCCAGCCAGCCCGCGAGCTGGCCCGGCGTCATGGCGCCGATCTGCGCGCCCTCGCGCACCAGCCGCGCGGCCATCTCGCGGTCGTAGCTCGGCTCGGCCTTCGCATCGAGCGCGGCCAGGCCCAGCACCTTGGCGCCGGCCTCCACCAGCGCCTTCACGCGGCGCACCAGCTCGTAGGGACTGCCGCCTTCGTAGAAGTCGCTGACCAGCACCACGATGGTCTTCGCGGGATTGGCCACCAGCGACTGCGCATAGGCCACGGCCTTCGCGATGTCGGTGCCGCCACCGAGCTGCACCTTCATCAGCAGCTCGACCGGGTCCGAGACGTCGGCCGTGAGGTCGACCACCGCGGTGTCGAAGGCCACCAGCCGCGTGCGCATGCCGGGCAGTTGCCACAGGCAGGCGGCCATCACCGCGCTGTGGATCACCGAGTCGACCATCGAGCCGCTCTGGTCGATCAGCAGGATGATGTCCCAGGGTTCGGCATGACGCTTCGTGCGGCTGATGAACACCGGCCGCTCCACGTAGAGCTTGCGCCGCTGCGGGTCGTAGCGGTGCAGGTTGGCCGCCAGCGTCTGCTTGAAGTCGAAGTTGCGCGCCACCTTCATGCGCGAGCGCCGGCGCCGGTCGCGGCTGCCGCTGAAGGCCTGCCGCACCTCGGTCGCGAGCTTCTCCATGATGCGCCGCACCACCTCCGCCACCAGCTTGCGCGCGGCCGCGAGCACCTCGGGGTTCATCAGATGCTTGGTGTGCAGCACCGCGCGCAACAGCGATTCGGAAGGCTCGATGCGCTCGAGCACCTCGAGGTTGGTCACCACCTCGTCGATGCCGTAGCGCTCCACCGCGTCCTGCTCGAGCCGCTCGATCACTTCCTTGGGAAACAGCGTGTGGATGGCGTTGATCCAGTCGGGCGTGCTGAGCGCCGAGGGCCCGAGGCCGGCGCTGCGTTCGCCGCGCTCGGCGCGGTCGCCGTCGCGGCCGTAGAGCCAGTCGAGCGCGGCGTCGGCGGCCTGCGCCTCGGCGCTCAGGCCGCCGCAGGCCCGCTCGGCCGGATCGCCGAGCAGCAGGCGCCAGCGCTGCAGCGGATCGGGGATGTCGAGGCTCATGGCTGTTCTTCCGTATCGAGACTCAGGCCCCAGCCGGCCAGGCGTGCGATCGCCGCGTCCTCGGCGGCGCGCGCCGCGGCCAGCGCCTCGGGCGCGGCCTCGCCTTCGTGCCGGGCCGTGAGCGCGCGGCGCGACAGGTGGGTGGCATCGTGCAGCGCCAGCACCTGGTCGGCGAGCCGGCCGCGTTCCTGCGGCGGCAGCCAGGCGAAGGCGGCGCGCAGGCTCGGCATGGCGCGCACGAAGTCGGCGTTGTCCAGCGCCTGCACGGTGAGGTCCATGCCGGCGGCGAAGGCGGGTTCGGACGACAGCGTCTCGCGCGCGAGCGCGAGCAGGCCCGTGAGCGCATCGCCGAGCACTGGCGCGGGCATCGCGTGCAGCAGCTGCATCGCATCGGCCACGCCGGCCTGCGTGGCCTGCGGCACGCGGTGCGCGAGGCTCAGCGTCGCGCCCAGCGCCGCGCCGCGGCTCAGCGGTGCCGCGCCGGCATCGGCCGCCTTGCGCTGCCACACGGCGAGCGCGCGCGCGGGTTCCACATCGAGCGGCCCGGCCTGCGCGGCGTCCTCGCGGTCGGCCAGCACGTCGGCGACGATGCGGCGCAGCGCGAGGTGGCCCTGCAGGTGCGCGTCGATGTCGGCAGGCGCGATCGCCGCGGGCGGCTCGAGCAGCCACAGCGCGCGGTCGAAGCCGGCCTCGATCGCCACCCGCAGCACCGGCGCGTCGGCCATGCCGAGCAGTTGGCCGTGGCGCAGCAGCGTGTGCATCACCGCCAGGGCCGGGCCCATGGCCTCGAAGCGCGGCTCCCGCGCCATCGCCTGCTGCAGCTCGCGCAGCAGCGCGCCGCTGAGCGCCGGCAGGCCGGCCCAGGCGGCCTGGTTGAGGCCCTCGGCCAGCGGGCCGATGCGGCCTTGCGCGTGGCGCAGCTCGTCCTCGAGCCGCGCGCGCGCCGCATCGTGCAGGTTGGCGCCCCAGGCGCCGGCCTCGATCAGCGCGGCCTGCTGCTCGAAGGGCTGGCCCAGGGTCCAGACCTCGGTGCGTTCGCCCGACATCGCGAGCTTCGGTCCCTGGCTGCGCACCACGCCGGGCAGGCGCAGCAGCGCGAGCCGGTGCAGCACGCGGCTGCGCGCGCGGTCGGCGGCATCGAGCAGGTCGAGCTTGCGCTGGCCGCGCAGCTCGAGGCCGTGCGCCGCGAGCTCGTCGCGCACCGACTTCACCAGCGGCGGCTGCGGCGTGCCGTCGGCGAGCTGGCCCGCGATGTCGCCGGCCAGCACGTCCATCGCCTGCACCAGCACCGGCGCGGTGCCGGGGCGCATCGGGCCGCGGTAGGTCCAGGGCAGCGGCGCGTCCAGTGCTTCCTTGACCAGCGCGCCGGCCAGCGCGTCGAGCCAGTCGGAGCGCAGCGGCTTCTCGTGGCCGCGCAGCCGCGCCAGGCCCTGCGCGCGCAGGTGCACCGCCATCAGGTCGGCGGTGGAGGCAGGTAGCCTCTTGTCGCGCAGCCGCTGCATCACCTGCTGCAGCGCGCGGTGCGCGGCGCCCTCGGGGCCGAGCTCCCACATCCACTGGTAGTAGGCCGGCGAGGGCATGCCCGAGGCATAGCCCGCGAAGGCATCGAGCCGCTTGAAGGTGTAGGGCACGAGGTAGGAGCCGTAGCGCACCACGGTGTCTTCGTCGTCGGTATCGGGCGTGTCCTCGACCTCGGGTTCGGGCGTCTCGGGAAGCTGCGCCGGCAGCCCGGGCCACAAGCGCGCGAGCGCGGGCGCGTGGTAGCCGCCGCAGACCACCAGCACCGGCGCGCCGGCCTGCACCGCGGGCTGCGCCATGGCCCAGGCGATCCAGCGCGCCATCATGGCTTCGCGCGCCTGGTTGCCGAGCGAGCCCGGGTCCTCGCCGCGCAGGTGCTCGAAGTAGGTGGACAGCCGCTGCGCGAGTTCGGCGCTGTCGCAGCCGTCCTCGAACAGGTGGTCCCACAGCGCGTCGCGGCCCTGCACCGAGAGCTGCTCGGTCAGCGCGCGCTCGTAGGCCGCGGCGCGTTCCTCGTGCTGGGTGTCGGCCACGTCGGCATAGCGGTTCTCCATGCGCGAGAAGGCGTCGTGCCAGGCGGGCAGGTCGATGAAGCGGACTTCGGCGCCGACCTCGCGGCCCACCTGCAGCGCCTGCCATTCGGGCGAGTGCTCGGCGAACGGCGACCACGAGCCGTGGTGCGTCTCGCCGGCCGAGAGGTAGCTGTAGATCGCCACCGGCAACCGGTGCGGCAGGTAGAGCTCCTCGAGCCGCGCGTTGAAGTCGGCCGGCCCTTCGATCAGCACATGGGTCGGGCGCAGCGCGCGGATGCGCTCGGCCACCAGCCGCGCGCAGGCGGGGCTGTGGTGGCGCACGCCGACGATGTGGGGCGCGTTCATCTCAGGGCAGGCGGTGGCGGGCCTCGTAGTAGGCGCGCCAGTGCTCGCCGCTGCGCTTGGCCGCCTTCTGCTCGAAGTAGCGGCGCAGCTTGGCGCGGTCGTCGGCGTTGTCCTTGACCACCGTGCCCGCGATGCAGTCGACCAGGTCGGCCGGCGAGCCCTCGCGCTGCTCGAGGAACCAGGCGCGCACGCCCACCGCGTGCGCCACGTTGACCGCCTCGGCGGTCGACATCACGGCCGTGAGCCGGTCCATCGCGGCGTCGCCGCCGCCGCCGTTCTTCTCTGAGGACGAGGCCGGCGCGCCGCGCAGGTCGCGGAAGGTGGCCACCAGCAGCTCGAGCACCGGCTGCGGCACGGTCTTCGGAATGCCGCTCTGCGCAAGCAGGCGCGCCGACGATTCGCGCACCAGCGCGAGCTCGCGCTCGAAGTCGAGGATCGGGAACACGGTCTCGAAATCGAAGCGGCGCTTGAGCGCGGCGCTCATCTCGTTGACGCCGCGGTCGCGCGTGTTGGCGGTGGCGATGATGTTGAAGCCCTCGCGCGCATAGAGCATGCCGTGCTCGCCCGAGAGCTCGGGCACGGCCATCACGCGGTCGGACAGCATGCCCAGCAGGCAGTCCTGCACCTCGAGCGGCGCGCGCGTGATCTCCTCGAAGCGCACCACCTGGCCCTGCTGCATGCCGATGTACAGCGGCGCCGGCACCATCGCGCGCGGGCTCGGGCCCTCGTTGATCAGCAGCGCGTAGTTCCAGCCGTACTTGATCTGGTCCTCGGTGATCGAGGCGCCGCCCTGGATGGTCAGCGTGGACACGCCCGAGATCGCGGTCGCCAGCAGCTCCGAGAGCATCGACTTCGCGGTGCCGGGCTCGCCCACCAGCATCAGGCCGCGGCCCGTGGCCAGGGTGACCAGCATGCGCTCGATGCTCGCGACCGGCGCCACGATCTTCGGCGCGATGCCCAGCTGCGCATCGCCGAGGATGAAGGCGCGCGCGGCCTTCAGGCTCATGGCCCAGCCCGGCGGGCGCGGGTCCTTGCCCTGCGCCTGCAGCTGCGCGATCTGCGCGGCGTACTGGATCTCGGCGGGCGGGCGCTGCAGGGCAGGGGAACCGGTGGATGAGGTGTCTGTCGGCTTGCGGGAGGTGGCCATGGTCGGGATCGGTGTCGGATCTGAAAAGGGGCGCGGGGCGTGCCCGCGCAAACATAGCAGAGCGATAGCGGAACGGTGTAGCGCGCCTCAGCGCGCGCCCAGCGCGTCGATGTCGCGCACCGCCTCGCTGAAGACGATGGGATCGAGTTCGCTGAACGGGTGACCGTGATGCAGCACGTCGAGCGTCTGGTCCTCGCCGGCCCCCGTGTTGTCGAGGCCGGGGCCGAAGCGCAGCGCGAGCGCGCGGCCGCCGCCCAGCCCCTGCCAGGCATGGTCGTAGGCACCGCCGCCGCCGCGCCCGCGCAGCCAGCCGCGCGACTCCAGCGCCCACAGCGGCCCGGGCCGCGCGACGCGTCCCGACCAGCGCGTGAGTGCGGTCAGCGCACGTTCGTCCTCGCGCGGCGCATGCACGGCGCGGTGCAGCTGCTCGAAGGGCTGGATCAGCTCGTAGTCGGCGAACTGCTGCGCGAAGGCCGTGATCTGCGCGGCGCTCAGTTGCAGCGGATGGGCGACGACGATGCGCGCGGCATCGCTGCCGTCGAAGTCCAGCGGCGTCTCGTCGGCATCGACCCATTCGCCTTCGGCGCTCACGCGGAAGGCGGCGCGCAGCAGCGTCAGGCCGCGCGCGTCGCGCCCGCCCTCGCTCACGCCCCAGACCAGCCGCTCGGCCAGGTGGCGCATCAGCGGATGCCCGGCGATGAAGCGGCGGAAGTCTTCCACCGGCCAGCCGCGGCCCGTGCGCATCGCGCGTTCCAGCCGCAGCGGCTGCTGGGCCGCGACGGTGGCGGCATCCTGCTTGAGCGCCTTGAAGCGTTCCGCGGCCGCGGCCGCGAGTTCGGCATCGTCGCTCGCGCGCGGGCGCGGTGCCGTGGCCAGGCGCGGACCGGGCCGGCCCTCGACCGATTCGTGCACGAAGGGCACCAGCGCCTCGTCGAAGCCGACATGGAACTGGCGCGGCCCGAAGTCCAGCAGCAGGCCGCCGCGTTCGTCCAGGCCGAGGTCGGGCGCGATCCGGTCCTCGAGTTCGTCGCCGCTCAGGCCGCGTTCGGCCGCGGCCTGCGCCAGCTTCTCGGCGGCCGACTGGCGCACCGTGGCGATGCGGTTCTTGCGCGCGATCGCGTCGAGCTGCATCAGCGCGACGTCGCTGCCCAGCCGCGCCAGCGCCTCGAGCACCCAGCCGATGCGCGTGGCGGTGCCGCCGGCGCCGGGCGCGCTCCAGCGCCGCACGAGGGCGCCGAGCCGGCGTGCCGTGTCGTCGGTGCCGATGAGGCCGAGCGCGCGCAGCGCCCAGTTGCCGGGCGCGCCGGCGCCCGCGGCCTCCCACGATTCGCAGACGTCCCAGCCGAAGTCGGCCAGGCTCTGGGGCTCGCAGGCGGCGCGCACGGCATCCAGGCCCGCATAGCCCTGCGGCAGGTCGGCCGCGAAGCTCAGCATCAGGCCCAGCGGCTGCAGCGCCTCGTCGGGCAGCGCGAGGCCGTCGTCGCGCAGCCGCGGCTTGCGCCAGCCGGCCGGTTGCCAGAAGGCCGGGAGCCTGCTGCGTGCGTTGATGCGCGACGGAAAGTCGCGCAACGGATCCTCGGCCAGCAGCGCATCGACGGCGGCTGCCACGGCCGGGTCGCCGTGGCGGCGCGCGGTGGCGCGCAGCGCCTCGGCCTGTCCCAGCGCGGCCATGGCGCGCAGCGCGGCGCGGGCCTGCTGGCGTGCCTCGCCCTCGGGGCCCAGCGCGGCGGGCAGCAGGCCGGCGGCGGCATGCGACGCGAAGCGCACCAGCCACTGGCGTGCGTGCGCGCGGCGCGTCGGCCGGCGCGCGAGCGCCTGCGCCATGAAGGGCGCGAGCTGCGTGGCGCCGATGAAGCGCGCGACGAAATACTCGTCGCCGTCGTTGGCCAGCGCCTGCAGCAGGCCCGGCAGCGCGGCACTTCCGAAGCGCGCCACGAAGCCGCCGGCGCGCGGCGCTTCCTTGCCGCTGCCCACGGCATTCCAGAACGCCAGGCCGGTGGCCGGCGGCAGGAACCAGGCGGCCTGCACCGCGATGAAGGCGCCGTACTGGCGGCGGTCGGGCGCGGCATCGTCGTGCACGCGTTGCCAGTCGGCGATGAAGCGCTCGAGTTCCTGCGGCGGCTGCGTGTGCAGCGCGGCGACGCGCTCCGGCGTCCATTCGCGCAGCCGCTCGCCGATGGCGCGCTCGGCCTCCATCGGCTGGCGGTAGACATAGGGCGTGTCGCGGTCGATCCAGTCCTGGCGGACCTCGTCGCCCCAGTCCTCCTCGGGCGGCACCTCGAGCACGGGCAGGCCGGCCAGCACCAGCGGCGGCGCCGCATCGGCGGCGCGCCGCGCCCAGGGCGGGTCGGCGAGCACCGCGGGCCAGCGCGCGCGTTCGGCGAAGGCCTCGGGTGCCGCGCCGGCCTGGTCGGCAACCGCGCCGAGCTGGCGCCGCACGGCGGCCGGCAGCGCCGGCAACAGCGCGGGCAGGCGCTCGCCGAGCGTGCCGGCCAGGGTCTTGAGCTGCGGCACCAGGCGCGCGGCGCCGGCCTTGGGCAGGCCGCCGTCCTCGAGCACCTTCGCGAGCGCGAGGAAGCAGCGCTCGGGCCGTTCGCCCGCGACCCAGCCCAGCGCCTTGGCACAGGCGGCATCGGCGGCGGTCATGCGCACCAGCGCCTCGGTGGCCTCGGGCGTGTCGAAGGCGGCCAGCGTCCAGGCCACGGCCACGCTGCGCTGGCGCGCGCCGAGGTCCAGCAGCAGCGGCAGCATCGCCTCGCCGTGTTCGCGCAGCAGCAGCGCGAGCAGCGACGGCTGGTCGAGCAGCCGCGTGCCGTCGCCCGCCACCTCGGCCAGCGGCAGGCCGGCGGCCCAGCGCAGCCAGGGACCGCAGCGCTCGAGCTGCTCGGGCGTGGCCTGGTCGAACAGCTGCCGCGCGAGCGGGCGCCATTCGGGCAGCGCGATCGCGAAGCGGGCGCGCGCGGCCAGCGGCAGTTGCGGGTCGAGCGCGCGCAGCCGCTCGATGCAGGCGGCGCGCGTCGCGGCGTCGGCCGCCATCCAGTGGCCGCGGAACTGCCACAGCGAACTCGCGGGCTGGCCCCAGAAGGAATGGGCGCCATCGTCGGGCGGCGCATCCTGGCGCAGCGGCTTGTGGCCGATGCGTTCGCGGCGCCAGCGCGCCGCATGCAGCAGCGCGTCGAAGGCGGTGCCGAGACCGTGCTGCAGCACCAGCCAGTGCACCAGCGCCTCGGCCGGTTCGTCGCGGCCGGTGTAGGCCTGCTCGCGGAAGCGCGCGATCATCAGGCCCAGCAGCCGCGTGTCGGCCGCGTCCATCGCGGCCTCGAGCCAGCCGCGCGTGGCGGGCGAGCGCACTTCGAAGGGCTCGGGCAGCAGCGCGTCGATCAGGTACTCGCCGCACTTGTCGAGCACGCGCTTGCGCAGCGTCGGCAAGGTCGAGGCCTTGGGCGGCGGCTTCGCGCCGGGCTCGCCGGGCGGCAGTGCGTTCTGGAGTTCGGGTGGCAGCACGAGCGGCGCGGCGCTCATTCGAAGACCTTCGTGCTTCGCACTGCGGTGCGAGCTTGCTTGGGGCGGCCCGGCGCGGCGCTCATGCTCGCAATCCTTCCATGTCGCGGATCAGCTCGCTGGCCGAGATCGGATCGAGCCGGTCCAGCGTCTCGGCGTTCTGCATGTTGCCCCAGCCCGAGGGCTTGCCGACCTGCACCTCGCCGAGCTTCTGCTCGGGGTACTCGTCGACCATGCCGACGATGATGCCGGGGTCGAGATAGAGCTCGATCACGCGGCTTGGGCCCAGCGGCTTGGTGAAGTACCAGATGCCGCCGCCGTCCTGTGCCTCGCCGCGGCGCCAGCCCTTGTTGACCAGGCCCAGCACGCGGCCGGTGGGCACGGTGGCGTCCTTCCAGCGCTCGAGCTTCTGGCTCTTCTTCTCGTCCTCGGTCAGCACGTAGGTGTCGCGGCCGATCTGCGCGAAGGGCTGCAGCAGCTCGTAGTCGGCGAACACCTGGCCGAAGGCGCCGGCGTCGGCCGGCGAGAGCTCGAGCGCGTGCGGCACGCCGATGCGGATGTCCTCGCCGGTGGGCAGTTCGAAGGGATCGTCCTCGGCGGTGGTGAAGCTGCCGTCCTCGGCCACGCGAAAGCACGCCAGCAGTTCGCCGCCGTAGCTGGCCTCGCCCTGCACGCGGTAGGCGCCCCAGATCAGCCGCTGCACCAGGTGGCGCACCAGCGGATGCTCGACCAGGAAGGTGCGGAACACCTCGGGCGTCCAGCGCCGGCGTGCGCACATCGCGACCTCGAGCCGCAGCAACTGCTGGCTCGCGATGGTGCGCACGTCCTTCTTGAGCAGCTTGAAGCGTTCGACCGCCTCCTTGCTCTTCTCGGCGTCGTCGGTCTTCTTGGGCTTGGGCAGGTCGGACAGGCGCGCGCCGTCCACGCCGTCGGCGCGTTCGCGCACATAGGGCTTGAGCGCCTCGTCGAAACCGACCTTGAAGCTGCGCGGCCCGAAGTCCAGCAGCAGGGTGCCCTGTTCGTCGAGGCCGAGGTCGGGCGCGAGCCGGTCCTCGAGTTCCTCGGTCGAGAGGCCGCGCGCCTCGGCGATCGCGTCGATCTTCTCGCGCGCGCGGTCCTGCAGGCCCTTGAACTTCACCTTCTGCGCGATGCCGTTGAGCAGCATCAGCGCCACGTCGGAGCCGATGCCGGCCAGCACGTCGAGGCCGGTGACGGCGCGCGCATGCGCGGCCTCGCCGGGCCAGGCGCGGATGAAGGGCGTGAGCCGGCGCGCCGTGTCGTCGTTGCCGAGCAGGCCCAGCACGGTGAGCGCCCAGCCTTCCTTGCTCGGACCGCCGGCCTCGAGCCAGGCGCTGAACGCATCCCAGGCGAAGTCGGCCAGCGACTCGGGCGCGCAGGCCTCCTTGACCACCGCGATGCCGCCGTAGACCTCCTCGTTGGTCGGGAAGGTGAACATCTGGCCCAGGTGGTCGAGCGCCTCGTCGGGCAGTGCCTTGCCGTTGCGCAGCACCGGCCGGCGCCAGCCGCGCGGCTGCCAGAACTCGGGCAGCTTCGCGCGCTTGGTGGGGAAGCGGTCGAGCGGGCTCTCCTCGAGCACGGCGCGCAGCGCCTGCACCACCTCGTCCTTGCCGTAGCGGCCCGCCACTTCGAGCAGCAGCTCGGCATGGCCCTCGGACTGCAGCAGGCGCAGCGCCGCGCCCGCCACGTCGCGCGCCTCGCCGGCCTTGCCGAGCGCGGGCGCGATCAGGCCGCAGGCCGCGTGCTCGGGGTACCTGAGCAGCCAGTCGCGGCCGGCCTGGCGCACGGTCTTGAGCTTGGCGAAGGCGCGCGCGGCCGGTGCCGCGAGTTCCACCGCGCCGTAGTTCAGCGCCAGCTGCAGGTTCTCGCCGGGCTTGGCGCGCACCACCGACAGCAGCCCCGGCAGCGCGGGCAGGCCGAAGTTCGCCATCACGAAGTCGGCGCCCTGGGTCTCGGCCTGGCCCGCCACCGCGTTCCAGAACGGCACGCCGAGCTCGGGCGGCAGCAGCGCCGCATAGCGCGCGTCGAACCAGAAGAAGTAGTAGCGCTCCTGCTTGCGCGCGGCCAGCATGCCGCGCCAGGCGGCGATCAGCTTGCCTGCATCGCCCGTGCGGATGCCTTCGCGCGCGGTGTCGAGGATCGGGTCGCGCAGGCTCGCGAGCAGTTCCTTCTCGCGCGCCTCGCCGCGCTGATGGATGTCCTGCAGCACCGCGGCGTCGGGCATGTCCTCGGCCTCGTAGGCGGCCTGCATCAGCTTCACCTGCTCCTCGTGCGCGAGCTTGCTGGCCTTGCTCTCGAAGCCCAGCTCCTTGAGCATCACCTGCACGTCGTTGCGCGCGCTCGCGAAGCGGTTCACCTGCCACGAGGTGCCGGGCCGCTGCGCCTCCTCGCGCGCGCCCGGTGCCCACTGCTCGACCGGCGCGAGCGCGAGCGGCTCGAGCGCGAGCACCGCGGCCGCCTTCTTCTGCACCTTGGCGAGCCAGGGCGGCGAGGCCAGCACGCCCGGCAGCTCGCTCGCCTCGGCGACCTCGCTCGGGCCCGACAGCAGCGCGAGCTGGCGATCGATCGCGCCCTGCGCGCCGGCATCGAGCCAGGGCCTGAGGCCGTCGACCAGGCCGCCATGCGCGCGCAGCAGCCGCGTGAGACTGGGCGTGAGCAGGCCCGCGTCCTTGCCGCCGGCGGCCACCAGCCGCGCCAGCGCGACGATGGCGGCCTGTGGCCAGCGGTCCACCGCGAGCGACAGCCGCGCCAGTGCCGCCTTCGAACCGCTCGCGACCTTGGCGAGCGCCGCCACCGCCTCGGGCGTGCCGATGGCCGCGAGCGTCTCGCCCGCGTGTTCCTCGGCCGCGCCGCGCTCGAGCAGCGCCACGGCCTCGGTGCCGCGTTCCAGCAGCGCCGTGGCCGTCATCTTGTAGTGGCCCCAGAAGCCGCTCGAATAGCTGAGCCGCACCTTGGCGGCCTGCGCGGCGGCGGTGGCATCGGTGATGGTCAGCAGCAGCCAGTGCAAGGTCTCGCCGCTGTCCTTCTCGCCGGCCAGCCGCAGCGCGAGCGCGTTCGAGAGTTCGGGCCGCTCGGGCAGCAGCAGCGCCGCCAGCGGCTGGCGGCTCGGATGCAGCGAGGGCAGCGCGGCCTCGATCAGGTCGGCGCACTGCTGCCACTCGGCCTCGGGTGCGGTCGAGAGCTGCTCGCGCAGCACTTCCTCGGCATCGCCCACGGCGCCGTACCAGCCGTGGTTGACCGCGTGGCCGGGGTTGCTCGAGAAATGGCTGCGCCACTTCTTGGCTTTCTGGTCGTAGCTGCCCTCCACCTGCAGGCGCAGCGCCGACAGGTAGACCTCGATCGCGCCGGCCAGGCCGTACTGCGCGACCAGGTACTGGATCAGGAACACCACCGAGCCGGCCTTGTCGCGGCGCGTGTTGTGGTCCATGAAGGCCAGCAGCAGCGCATCGGCTTCCGCATCGGGCGAAGGGGTCGCGGGCTTGTCGCGCGCGAGCATGCGCTCGGCCGCGGGCCGCAGCGCGGCATCGGTCGCGGCCAGGTCCAGCGGCAGCTCGAGGTCGTTGCAGGCGCGGATCCAGGCCTGCGCCAGGTCGAGCACCGGACGGGTCGAGGGAAAGCGCCGCGAGGCATAGGCGAACTCGCGCGTCTGCGCCGTGATGCGCAGCGGCGCGCCCTGCGCGAGCCAGGGCGGCGCGCCTTCGGCCACGGGCTGGGCGGGCGTCTCGCCGTGCGCGGCCACTGTGCGTTGCGCGAGCTCGCGCGCCGCATCCTGCGCCTTCTCGCGCACCTCGGCGGTGGTGCCCCAGCCCGACAGCAGGCCATGGGACTTGAGCTCCTCGAAGGCCATCGTGGCGCCTTGCTCGCTCACGCCGTACTGGCGCTTGAGCGCGGCGGCCGAGAACTTGTCGCCGGTCTTGACGCTGCCGTCCTCGATCGCGATGCGCACGGCCTCGACGACGCGCTCGCACTGGCTGTCGAGGCTTTCGCTCGCGACGGGCGGCGGTGCCGGCGTGGCGGGTGCGGGCGCGGATGCGGTGACCTTCGCCGCTGCCTCCACGGGTGCGCTTGCAGGTGCCTCGGCAGGCGGTTCCGCCTTCGGCCTGGCCTCGGTCTTGCCGATGCTCGCATCGGCGCTCACGCCGACTTCCTTGTAGCCCTTGCCGGTCTTCTCGCTCACCAGCTTGGTCAGCGCGGTGGCGGTCTTCGCGGCATCGGCGAAGGACTTGGTCTGGCTCTGGCCCGCGGTGCCGATGCGGCCCCAGCGGATGTTGAGATCGTTCTCCGCCTGTTCCACTTCCCAGAACTTGCTGGCGGTACCCTCGATCAGTTCAAAACGGCGCATGGAAAGAAAATCCTCCTGGGGTTCGTCGGTGAGCGGACATCGAGAAGCGTTGCCGCAGGCAAGCCTGAGGGCAGGATAGGCGCGCCATGTGAACGCCGCGTGCCAGCGGCGTTGCGAAGGGCGCGGGGGTTCAAGACGCAGGCGCCCGATGGGCATCCGGTGGTCGCATGCTGCGCGCCGGAGCGATCGGGAAAGGACAACGCATGGGTGCGATCATGCCCGCGCGGCACGCTCGCGTGCACCTCCAAAAGTCGCAAGGCTACGTAGGGCGTCGGGAATGTACGAAGAAGGTTCTGACGTTCGCGCGCCGACGGTCCGGGATGGCTCAGGACGGCGCGTGCGCGCTGCCCGGTTCCGCGATCCTGCGGTGCTGCTCGGCCAGCGCGGGCGAGGGCATCACGCGCGACAGCGCCACCTGCATCTTGTTGCGCCAGCCCGCGATCACGCCGCTCTCGCCCTTCATCAGCGCCTCGAAGCCTTCCCGCGCCACCTCGGCCGGATCGGCCTTGTCGGACTGCTGGCCCACGCGCGTGTCGAGCATGTCGGCGCGCGCGAAGAAGTGGGTGTCGGTCACGCCGGGCATCAGGCAGGTCACGGTCACGCCCGTGTCCTTGAGCTCGTTGCGCAGCGCCATCGCGAAGGAATCGATGAAGGCCTTGGTGCCGTTGTAGACCGCCTGGAACGCGCCGGGCTGGAAGCCCGCGATCGAGCCCGTGATGAGGATGCGGCCCTGGCCGCGCTCGCGCATCGCGCGGCCCACGCGCTGCACCAGGTAGAGCGTGCCGGTCACGTTGGTGTTGATCACGTGCTGCACGTCGTGGAACTCCTGGTCGAGGAAGCCATGGCCCAGGCCGTGGCCCGCGTTGGCGAACAGCACGTCGATCGGCCGGTCCTCGCAGGCCGCGAGCAGCGCATCGACGCCGTCGCGCGTGGCGAAGTCCTCGCGCACCGCGAACACGCGCGCGCCCATCGCGCGCAACTCGGCCTCGGCCTGGGCCAGCGATTCGTCGGCGCCGATCAGCAGGTCGTAGCCATGTTCGGCCGCGCGCCGCGCGAGCTGGTAGCCGATGCCCGAGGAGGCGCCGGTCACCAGCGCGAGCGGTCGGCGTTCGGCGCCGGGGAACACGTCGGGGGAGGGTGTCTGCATGCCGGTCTCCTGCGTTGCACCGCGTGGACGCTGCCGGAAATCGGCCGTGGCGCGCCGTGCATGGAGACCAGCGTAGAAGCGCCGCGTGCCTTCCATGTAGGAATGTGTACCGAGCGCGCGCCCGCCGCGGCGCGACGGCGCATGCAATTGCTTGCAGCGGAAACCCCGGCGTAACCTGTGGCCGGGGTCCGAAGGCTTCAGATCTCCGCGCCCTCGACCAGGAAGCGCACGCGCCGCACGCCCTGCCATTCGTCGGCATCGAGCCGGAATGCCAGCTTCACGCGCGGCGGCAGCGGGTCGGTGTGGCCGAACCAGATGCCGTCGATGGGCTGGCCCTGGTGGCGCAGCTTGAGCGCGAGGTGCCGCTCGCCGACCAGCCGCTGCGACACCACCTCGACCTCCTCGCTGAAGGTGGGCGGCGCGAAGCCCTGGCCCCAGACCTCGCGGTACAGGGTGTCGATCAGGTCCACGCGCAAATACTCGCGCGAGATCGGGCCGTCGGTGTCGATGCGGCGCGTGAGCGTGGCGGCATCGAGCCATTCGTCGGCCACCTGCGCGAGCGCGCGCTCGAAGGTCCGGAACTGCTCGCGCGCGACCGTGCAGCCGGCCGCCATCGCATGGCCGCCGAAGCGCAGCAGCACGCCCGGATGCCGCTTGGCGACGAGGTCCAGCGCATCGCGCAGGTGGAAGCCCGGGATCGAGCGGCCCGAGCCCTTGAGCTCGTGCTCCTTGCCGGGCGCGCCGCTGGCCGCGAACACGAAGGTGGGCCGGTGGAAGCGCTCCTTGATGCGCGAGGCCACGATGCCGACCACGCCCTCGTGGAAGTCGGCGTCGAACACGCTGATGGCCGCGGGCACGGTCTCGGTGCCTTCGCCGTCGACCGTGAACAGCGACTCGGCCAAGAGCAGCGCCTGGTCGCGCATGCCGCCCTCGATGTCGCGCCGCTCGCGGTTGATGCCGTCGAGCAGGCGCGCGAGCTCGTCGGCGCGCGCGGCATCCTCGGTCAGCAGGCATTCGATGCCCAGCGTCATGTCGGCCAGCCGGCCGGCGGCATTGATGCGCGGGCCGAGCGCGAAGCCGAAGTCGAAGGTGGTGGCCGCGGCGGCCACGCGGCCCGCGGCCTTGAACAGCGCCGACACGCCCGCGGGCATGGCACCGGCGCGGATGCGGCGCAGGCCCTGCGCCACCAGCCGTCGGTTGTTGGCGTCGAGCTTCACCACGTCGGCCACGGTGCCCAGCGCCACCAGCGGCAGCAGCGCGTCGAGCTTGGGCTGCGTCGCCACGTCGAACACGCCGCGCCGGCGCAGCTCGGAGCGCAGCGCGAGCAGCACGTAGAACATCACGCCGACGCCGGCGATGCACTTGCTCTCGAAGCCGCAGTCGGGATGATTGGGATTCACCAGCACGTCGGCCACCGGCAGCTCGGGGCCGGGCAGGTGGTGGTCGGTCACCAGCACCTGCAGGCCGCGCGCCTTGGCCGCGGCCACGCCGTCGACGCTGGCGATGCCGTTGTCGACCGTGATCAGCATGTCGGCGCCGCTCGCGGCCACGCGCTCGGCGATCGGCGGCGTGAGGCCGTAGCCGTCGACCACGCGGTCGGGCACGAGATAGCTCACGTTCTTCGCGCCCAGCAGGCGCAGGCCGCGCACGCCGACCGCGCAGGCGGTGGCGCCGTCGCAGTCGTAGTCGGCCACGATGCACAGGCGCCGGTCGGCGGCCATCGCGTCGGCCAGCAGCACCGCGGCCTCCTGCGTGCCGCGCAGGGTGTCGGGCGGCAGCAGGCGCGCCAGGCCGTCGTCGAGCTCGTCCTTGGCACTGACGCCGCGCGCGGCGAACAGCCGGGCCAGCAGCGGATGCACGCCGGCCTGCTCGAGGGCCCAGGCGCTGCGCGGGGGAATGTCGCGGGGATGGATCTTCATCAGAGCGCCTCCAGCACGGCGGCGGCGCGCGGCCGCTCGAACAGGCTGCGGGCCCAGCCCACGAAGCCGCGCGGCTGGATCTCGTGGCGCTGCGCCGTGCGGTCGCCGCACAGCGTGATCGCGACCGGCGCGCCCGCGTTGTAGTGGTCGAGCAGCGCGGCGACGGGGCCCGCGTCGAGCGCCTGCCAGGCTTCGGCCCAGCCGATGCCGTCGTCGTGCAGCGCGGCGTTGCGCAGCGAATCGTCGACCTGCGGCGCGGGGCCTTCGGGGCTGACGGCACCCGCGGGGAGCACGCCGGTGCCGCTGAGCCAGAAGGAGTTGATCGGCGGCGCGCCGCGCGCGGCGCGGTCGTCGTTCACGCGCTGGGTGTAGAGCAGCATCTGCATCTCGTTCTGGAGCCGGCGCAGCGGCCGCGCGGCATCGGCCAGCGGCGACCACTGCGAGATCGGGTGGCCCACGGCGCGGTCGATGGCGGCGGTGGCGAGGTCCTGGAAGATCGGCGCGCGCGCGAGCCAGCGGCCGGGGCGCGCGGACGGATGCAGCGCGATGCCGTCCTCCTCGAAGAAGGGGCGCGCCGCAGCCAGCAGCGCGGCCGACTCCTCGGCGTCGATCTCGATCGCCGAGGGATCGCCGAGCACCACGTCGTCGATGCCGACCTGCCAGTGGCACAGCGTGACCAGGCCCCAGGCGGCGGTGTCGTCCGCCGCGGCGGTGCCGTTGCGGCGTGCCTCGAGCGCGGCCCAGGGGATGCAGCCGTCGGCCGCGGCGATGCCGAGCGCGCGCGCCAGGGCGCGTTCGTGCGGCGGGGAGCGGGTGCTTTCGTCCTGCGTGTCGGTGGCCGTGACGGCGAGCCGGCCGAGCAGGGCCTCGAGCTTCGGCAACCTTAAGGTTGGGAGGGCTGCGCGGCAGGACGGGGAACCGCGGCCGGCAAAGGGAATCAGGAGATGACGGGCGGGAGCGGGTTCGGCCATGGGCCTATTGTCCGGGATGCCACAATTCCGCCCGCCTTCCTCTTCGTCTTCACCCTTTTTCCCATGAACCGACCCATGCCGTCGCCCCGAGCGCCGCAGGAGACCTGATGCGACTCCCCTACGAACTGCAGCTCGGCTGGCGCTACACGCGCGCGGGCCGCGCGACCCGGCGCAACGGCTTCATCTCGTTCATCTCGGGCGTCTCGATGCTCGGTATCGCGCTCGGCGTGGCCGCGCTGATCATCGTGCTGAGCGTGATGAACGGCTTCCAGAAGGAAGTGCGCGACCGCATGCTGGGCGTGGTCTCGCACATCGAGATCATCTCGCGCGACGGCCAGGCCCTGCCCGAGCTCGACACCATCATGGCGGCCGCGCGCAAATACCCCGAGGTGGTCGGCGCGGCGCCCTTCATCGCGACCCAGGCGCTGATCGCGCGCGGCGAGGACATGAAGGGCACGCTGGTGCGCGGCATCGAGCCCAGGCTCGAGCCCGAGGTCACCGACATCGCGGCCGCCGCGCCCAAGGGCACGCTCGACAAGCTGGTGCCCGGCGAGTTCGGCATCGTGCTGGGCGGCGAGCTGGCGCGCTCGCTGTTCGTGCAGCCCGGCGACCAGGTCACGCTGGTGGCGCCGGGTGGCCAGGTCACGCCGGCCGGCGTGGTGCCGCGCCTCAAGCAGTTCACCGTGGTCGGCACCTTCGACTCGGGCCACTACGAATACGACTCGGCGCTGGCCCTGATCAACGAGCAGGACGCGGCGCGCGTGTTCCGGCTCGAGGGCCCGACCGGCATCCGCATCCGCCTGAAGGACCTCAACCAGGCGCGCGACGTGGCCGACGAGATGGCCGTCTCGCTGCCGGGCCAGTTCCTGATCCGCGACTGGACGCGCCAGAACAAGACCTGGTTCGCGGCCGTGCAGGTCGAGAAACGCATGATGTTCATCATCCTCACGCTGATCGTGGCGGTGGCCGCGTTCAACCTGGTGTCGACGCTGGTGATGACGGTGACCGACAAGCGCGCCGACATCGCGATCCTGCGCACCCTGGGCAGCTCGCCGCGCAGCATCATGGGCATCTTCGTGGTGCAAGGCGCGATGGTGGGCGTGATCGGCACCGTGGCCGGCCTGCTGCTGGGCCTGGGCATCGCCTACAACATCGACGTGATCGTGCCCTTCCTCGAGCAGCTGTTCCATGCGAGCTTCCTGCCCAAGGACATCTACCTGATCAGCAAGATGCCCAGCGACCCGCAGCGCAGCGACATCATGCCGATCGCGATCATCTCCCTGGTGCTGGCCTTCCTGGCCACGCTGTATCCGAGCTGGCGCGCCAGCCGCGTCAACCCCGCCGAGGCGCTGCGCTATGAGTGAAGTGGTCCTGAAGGCCCGTGGCCTCACCAAGCGTTTCCACGAAGGGCGCCTCGACCTGACCGTGCTGCACGGCATCGACCTCGACGTGCATGCCGGCGAGACGCTGGCCATCGTCGGCGCCTCGGGTTCGGGCAAGAGCACGCTGCTGCACCTGATGGGCGGGCTCGATTCGCCGACCTCGGGCAATGTCGAGCTGCTCGGCAAGGACATCGCGCATGCCGACCCTGCCGAGCAGGGCCGGTTGCGCAACCTGCACCTGGGCTTCGTCTACCAGTTCCATCACCTGCTGCCCGAGTTCAGCGCGCTCGACAACGTGGCGATGCCGCTGAAGATCCGCCGCGTCGACCCGGCCACGGCCGCGCAGTCGGCGACGAAGATCCTCCAGAGCGTGGGCCTGGGCGAGCGGCTGCACCACCGGCCTGCCGAGCTGTCGGGCGGCGAGCGCCAGCGCGTGGCGATCGCGCGCGCGCTGGTCACGCAGCCGGCCTGCGTGCTGGCCGACGAGCCCACCGGCAACCTCGACCGTGGCACCGCCGACACCGTGTTCGAGCTGATGCTCGACCTCGCGCGCCGCCATGGCACGGCCTTCGTGATGGTCACGCACGACCAGGACCTGGCGCGGCGCTGCGACCGGGTGCTGCAACTGGTGGCGGGGCGGCTGGCCTGAGTGTCTTTCTCCCTCCCCCGCTGGGGGAGGGCCGGGGTGGGGGCAGCGGGCGGTCGATATGGTCTTGGCCTTGCCATCGCCGCTTGCCCCCATCCCGGCCTTCCCCCAGAGGGGGAAGGAGCGGATACAGCGATTCAGAGCGAGAGCGCTTCCGCCTCTTCCTGCCGCGCCTCCAGCGGCAGCACGCACAAGAGCTTCCCGCCCAGCGTCAGCACCAGCCCGAGCCGGCCGCCGATCTGCACCACCTGGCAGGCCGCGCGCGGCGAGCCCGAGGCCGAGCCCGGGATCGGCGCGGCATGGGCCGACAGCCCGATCGCCCGCGCCGGCGGCTGGCGCAGCATCGCGAACAGCAGCCGCGCATCGGCATCTCGCAGCGCCTGCTGGTAGAGCGGGAAGACGGCGTTGCGTCCGGTGCTGTCGGGCGCCTTCTCGCGGGGCTCGCGCAGCCGCAGCAGCGCGCGGTGCATCTGCTGGCGCCAGGCCGCCTCGGTCCGGCCCGTGGCCTCGGCCAGTTCCTTGAAGCTGACTTCGAACACCTCGCGCAGCAGCACCGCGGCGCCATCGGCGGGGCTCAGCCGATCGGCCAGGAGGCGCAGGGCCTGCCCGGTCTCTTCGGCGCGCGCGGCCTCGGTTTCGGCCGATTCCGCCGTCTCCGGCGTCGCGCCGGCCTCGTCGAGCCAGCGTCGCATCCAGCCTTCGCGCCGCAGGCGGTCGATCGCGAGGTGCTGCATCACCGTCGTGAGCCAGGCCTGGACGGTGTCGATGCCGGCGTGTTCGCCGGTCTCGAGCGCGCGCAGGTAGCTGTCCTGCACCAGGTCCTCGGCCTGCGCCGTGCCGCCGGCCAGCCGCGTCGCCGCGCGCACCAGGCGACCGCGCAGGGCCGGGAATTGCGAGAGATAGCGTTCGTCGAGCATCGGCGCAGCTTGCCACGACCGGCGATGTCACGAAAGCGTGGGCTTGTTCGTCAAGACAGCTCCCACCCCCTGGAGCTTTTCATGACCGCCATGTTCACGCTGGAATCCGAAGACGACACCCGCCCGGCCGCCACCGCCGAGCCGCGCAATTCCTACCTCGAGGAGAAGGCCTTCCGTTCGCGCACGCTGCTGATCTTCGGCAGCATCACCGACGCCGTGGCCGCCGACGTCACGCGCCGGCTGATCGCGCTCGACGCCGACAGCGCCGACAAGCCCATCGACATCCTCGTGAGCTCGCCCGGCGGCCACCTCGAATCGGGCGATGCGATCCACGACGTGGTGCGCTTCATCGCCGCGCCGGTGCACATGATCGGCACCGGCTGGGTCGGCAGCGCCGCCACCCACCTGTTCCTGGCCGCGCCGCGCGAGCGCCGCGTGTGCCTGCCCAACACCCGCTTCCTGATCCACCAGCCCTCGGGCGGGGCCGGCGGCCAGGCCACCGACATCGCGATCCAGGCGCAGGAGATCGTCAAGGCCCGCCAGCGCATCGCGCACGAGATCGCGCGCGAGACCGGCAAGCCCATCGAGGTGGTGCTGGCCGACATCGAGCGCGATCGCTGGCTGTCGGCCGAGGAGGCGGTCGATTACGGGCTGGTCTCGCGCATCGTGCAGCGCAAGAGCGAGCTGCGCGCTTAGAGCGCCGAGGCGTCGGGCTTCTTGAGTTCCGGCGCCAGCGGGCTCGGCACGCGCGCCGTGGTGCTGGCCTGCCAGCCGTAGGCCAGGCGGAACAGCGTGGGCTCGGCGAAGGCGCGGCCGATCATCTCGAAGGTCACGGGCTCGACCGAGCTCGAGGCGTCGGTGGCCTTCACGAAACCGGCCGGGAAGGCCAGTGCCGGGAAGCCCGAGAAGGGGCTCAGGCGGTTGTTCGAGCCCGAGTTCACGCTGGTGCTGTTGAAGCCCTGCAGCACCGGGTAGACCAGCACGTCGTAGGGCGCGCCCAGGCTCGCGCCGGTGGCGAAGTCGAGGTTGTCGAGCGCGGCCGTCACGCGCGGGATCACGAAGGCGTCGCGCGGCTTCAGGTTGTTCTGGTAGGTCGGGTTGGATTCCTTGTTGGTGCCCGAGGTGATGTACGAGCGGAAGTTGGCCACGCGCGTGGGCTCCAGCGTGGCCATGGCGATCGCCACGTCTTCCGTGGTGCGCGGATGGCCGTCGGCGGTGGAGCTCCAGCTGCCGAGGTACTCGGTGAGGTTGTCGCGGAACTCGTAGGACGAGAGGCTGGCGTAGCCGGTCAGGATGGTCGCGCGGTCGGGGATCTGCACGTCCTCGATCGTCGCGCCCGCGGCCTTCATGCGGTCGAGCGCGGCATTGAGGGTGTCGAGGAAGCGCTGGTTGGCCGTGCTCGCCGCCGGGAACATCGCGCGCACGACGCCGATGCGCGCACCGCGCAGGCCATCCGCCTGGAGCGTCGCGGTGTAGCTCGCGGGCTGCGCGGTCATCGCCGCATAGGCGGCGGCATTCGCCACCAGCGGCGCGTCCCAGGCCTTGGCGGTGCGCTGGCCGCTGCCGGGCGCGGCGTCGTAGCCGGCCATGGCATCGAGCACCAGCGCGCAGTCCTGCACCTGGCGGCACAGCGGGCCGGCCGTGTCCTGGCCATGGGCCAGCGGCACGATGCCGTCCTGGCTCACGAGCCGCAGCGTGGGCCGCAGGCCGTAGAGGCCCTCGACCGCCGAGGGCACGCGCACCGAGCCGCCGGTGTCGGTGCCCAGGCCCAGCATCGCGAGGCTGGCGGCGATCGAGGTGCCGGTGCCCGACGACGAGCCGCCCGCGCTGTTGGCCGGGATGTAGGCGTTGCGCGTCTTGCCGCCGACCGACGAGCTGCCGGTGAAGCCGAACGCGAACTCGTCGAGGTTGGCCTTGCCGATGACGATGCCGCCGGCCTCGCGGATCTTGCGCAGGATGTAGGCGTCGTCGGGCGGCTGGTTGTTGGCCAGCGCCAGCGAGCCGGCCGTGGTCTTCATGTCGTGGGTGTCGATATTGTCCTTCGCGAGCACCGTCACGCAGTGCATCGGGCCGGCCATCTGGCCGGTCTTGAAGAACTGGCGGTCGAGTTCGTCGGCGCGCGCGAGCGCGGCCGGATTGACCGCGATCACGCTGTGCAGGCCGGGGCTGTCGGGGTAGGCATCGGAGGCATCGGCATCGAAGGCCGCGATGCGGTCGAGGTAGCCCTGCACCACGTCGCGGCACGAGACCTGGCCCTTGCGCATCGCCGCATGGAAGCCTTCGACGGTGGCCTCGACCAGCGGGAAGGGCGCGCGATCGGGCTGCAGCACCACGGCATCGCCGGGCGTCTCGGGCGTGGTCGGCGGCGTGCCGGCCACGGGTGTGAACGAGAAGACGCTGTTGTCGCCGCCACCGCCGCAGGCGGCGAGCACGGCGCAGAACATCAGCGTGCAGGCGAAGCGCGTGGCGCGCGAGGACGAGGACGGGGAGGAGAAGCCAGGAAGCTTGCGGCGCGCGAGCGTGGAGGTCATCGTTGGTGTCGGAGTGGAGTTGAACGCCCGACAACGCAGCATCCATGCCAGCATGCGCGCATGCCTTCGGCCATGGCACGTCGCTTGCTCGAAGCGACATGTGCCCGCACGATGCTCGTGCGCCGCGCATGCCCATCACCGACCGCCATCGCAGATTCCGAGGACACGCCATGAACCCGCTCAAGCACCTGCTGATCCACGCCTGCGTGGCCCTGATGGGCTGCACCGTGGTGCCCTGGGCCGCGGCGCAGGCGGCGGCCGTGCCGAACCTCGTGCAGGCCGCGCGCCTCGGCCAGGCGCAGGCCGTGGCGGCGCTGATCGAGAAGGGCGCCGATCCCGATGCGCGCCTGCCCAACGGCCGCACCGCGCTGATGGAGGCCGCGGTGCGCGGCCACTACGAGACCGTGCGCGCGCTGATGATCCATGGCGCCGACAAGCTGCTCAAGGACGGTGCCGGCCACACCGCCTTCGACCTCGCGTTCGAGAAGCAGCATGGCGACATCGTCGCGCTGCTGCGCGACGCTTCCTGATCGGTCGAAGCGCCGATAGGCACCGCTCAAGCCTTCGGCTTGTACGCCACCACGTCGATCTCGACCTTCGCATCGACCATCAGCCGCGCCTCGGTGGTCGAGCGCGCGGGCTTGTTCTCGCCGAAGTAGCTCATGTAGATGCGGTTGAAGGCGCCGAAGTCGCGCGCGTCGTCGAGCCAGCAGGTGGTCTTGCAGACGTCGTCGAGCGTGGCGCCGGCCAGCGCGAGCACGGTCTTCAGGTTCTCCATCACCTGGCGCGTCTGCGCCTCGATGCCGCCGGCCACGATCTCGCCCTGCGCATTGGCCGGCACCTGGCCCGACACGTAGATGAAGTCGCCCGCGCGCACGGCCGGCGAGAAGGGACGCACCTGGCGGTCGGAAGCGGTGGGCGGGGCGCCGAGGTATTCGAGAGGCATGGACGAACTCCTGTCTGAAGAAGAGAAATTGGAGGGATGAAAACGGCCGCCAGTATCGGCCGAAACTGAAAATCTATTTCAGTGATAACGCTGAATCAAGGGTTTTCACGGATGATTTGGCATAGATACTGCTTCAAAGTGCGGCCCGCAAAGAAAGTTTTTTTCACAAACGCGTCTCGCCCCATGAAGGAGAACTCCATGCCCCACGCCGGCTCTTTCCCGCGCCTGCCCATGCTGTCGAAGCGCACCCTTCTGGGTGCCACCCTGCTCGCGGCGCTGTATGCCGTGGCACCGCTGAACGCCCAGGCGCAGGGTCCGCGCAACTTCGCCACGCTGGCGATGGTGGCCGAGCCGCAGACGCTCGATCCGATGGCCTCGACCGCCGACCTGGTCGGAACCATCATGCAGCACGTCTACGAGACGCTCTACACCTTCGACGCCAAATGGAACGTGGTGCCGATGCTGGCCGAGGGCATGCCGAAGATCTCGGCCGACGGCAAGACCTACGCGATCGCGCTGCGCAAGGGCGTGATGCTGCACAGCGGCCGCGAGCTCACGGCCGACGACGTGGTCGCGAGCCTGCAGCGCTGGATGGACCAGTCGCCGCGCGGCAAGGCCGTGGGCAAGGAGATCGACAGCCTCAAGGCCAAGGGCCCGCTGGCGGTCGAGATCGTGCTCAAGGAACCCTATGCGCCGCTGCTGTCGCAGCTCGCGCTGCCCAGCGGCATGGCCGCGATCATGGCCAAGGAATCGATCGCCTCGCCGCTCAAGGACTTCGTCGGCACCGGCCCCTACAAGTTCAAGGAACGCCGCCCCGACCAGTTCGTGCTGCTCACGCGCTTCGACAAGTACGCGGCGCGCAAGGAGCCCGCGAGCGGCTACGGCGGCAAGCGCGAGGCGGCGATCGAGGAACTGCGCTTCGTGCCGGTGCCCAACGCCAGCACGCGCGTCGAGGGCGCGCTGGCCGGCCAGTACGACTTCGCCGACCTGCTGCCGGTGGAGGCGCTGCCGCGCCTCGAGAAGTCGGGCGGCAAGACGGTGCCGATCATGACGCCCTCGTTCGGCTTCCCCTACCTGGTGCTCAACACCAAGGAAGGCGTGGCCGCGAGCCAGCCGGTGCGCCAGGCGATCCAGACCGCGCTCGGCGAGGGCGAGATGCTCGCGGCCGGCTTCGGCGACACGCGCTTCTTCGTGGCCGAGGCCAACCACTTCCCGAAGGGCTCGCCCTTCTATTCGACCGCCGGCGCCGACCAGTACAACCAGCGCAACGCCGCCAAGGCCAAGGAGGCCGCGGCCAAGGCCGGCTACAAGGGCGAGCCGATCCGCGTGCTCACGAGCCGCCAGTACGACTTCCACTACAACATGTCGCTGCTGATGGCCGAGCAGCTCAAGCGCGCCGGCTTCAAGGTCGACCTCAACGTGGTCGACTGGGCCACGCTGGTGCAGCGCCGCAACGACGCCAAGCTGTGGGACATCTACGTCACCCACTCGGGCCAGTTCCCCGAGCCCATGCTCTCGCCGCCGCAACTCGGCGACGGCGCGCCCGGCTGGTGGGACACGCCCGCCAAGAAGGCGGCGCTGCAGGCCTTCAACGTCGAGAGCGACCCGGCCAGGCGCGGCGCGCTGTGGGGCAAGGTGCAGCAGGTGGTCTACGAGGAGGTGCCGTACATCAACGTCGGCAAGTTCAACGGGCTGTCGGCCAGGAGCCCGGCGCTCGACAACTACCAGCCGGCGACCTGGCCCTTCTTCTGGAACGCGAAGATCAAGTAAGGCTGAGAAGGACATCCGCCATGCCATCGCGTCGCCAACTTCTGCAAGCCAGCGCATGGGCCTCCGGTCTCGGAGCCCTGGGCCTCACGGCCTCCACCGTCCAGGCCGCCACGCCGGGGCCCGTGTACGCCTACGTCGGCACCTACAGCGACGGCGGCAAGCCATGGCGCGGCGGGCGCGGCCTGGGCGTGCACCAGTTCGTGCTCGACGGCGCGACCGGCGCGCTCACGCCCATTCCCGGCGCGCCGCCCGCGGTGGCGAGCCAGGGCGAGGGCGCGAAGCTGCGCAACCCCGCCTCGCTCGCGCGCCATCCGAGCCTGCCGCTGCTCTATGCGGCCAACGAGTTCGAGGCCGGCTCGGTCTCGGCCTTCCGCATCGGCGCGAACGGCGCGCTGTCCTTCGTGGCCGAGATGCCCTGCGGCGGCAAGGACCCGGCGCACCTCAGCGTGCATCCCGAGGGCCGCTTCCTGTTCACCGCCAACTACGCGAGCGGCGACGTCAGCGTGATCGCGCTGCGCGCCGACGGTGGCTTCGAGGCCGACCGTGCCGCCGTCGTCTACCCGGACGCGGCCGCCTGCGGCGCCACGCCCTGCAAGCCCGGCGCCGACGTGGTGCCGGCGGCCGCGCGCTCGCACGAGGGCTTCGCCACCTCCGACCACGACGGCCCACATGCGCACATGGTGCAGTCCGATCCCAAGGGCAACTTCGTGCTCGTGGCCGACCTGGGGCTCGACCGCGTCATCTCCTACCGCTTCGACCGCGCGACCGGCGTGCTGAGCCAGCCCGGCACGGTGGCCGTGTCGGAGAGCTCGGGCGCGCGCCACTTCGTCTTTCATCCGAACGGCCGCTGGTTCTACCTCGTGAACGAGGAGGCCTCGACCATCGCCTTCATGCGCTACGACGACGCCACCGGCGTGCTCGCGCCCGTGAGCGAGACCTCGGCGCTGCCGAAGGGCTTCAAGGGCACCAGCTATGCCTCGGGCATCCGCATGCTGCCCGGCGGCCGGCACTTCGTGTCGCTCAACCGGCTGCACGATTCGATCTCGCTGTTCGCGATCGATGCCCGCACTGGCGCGCCCACGCTGGTGCGCGAGGAATGGACGCGCGGCAACTACCCGCGCAGCTGCACGCTCGACCCGAGCGGGCGCTTCCTCTACGTCTGCCACAACAAGCAGGGCGACAACGTCACGGTCTTCCGCGTGAAGAACGGCGACATCGCGTTCACCGGCCAGTACGTGGCGGTGGGCAGCGCGGCAGCGATCGAGTTCTCGGCATGAAGAAGAACGCCTCGCTTCGCTACATCGCCTCGCGCGCGGGCGGCATGCTCATCGTGCTCGCCCTCGTGGCGGTGCTGGTGTTCGTGCTCACGCGCGCCGCCTCGGGCGACCCGGTCTCGGTGCTGCTGGGCGACCAGGCCACCGCGGCCGACATCGCGCGCGTGCAGAAGGAATACGGCCTCGACAAGCCGCTGCCCGTGCAGTTCGGCTACTGGCTGCGCGAGGTGCTGCAGGGCAACCTCGGCACCTCGATCTTCCTGCAGCGCCCGGTCACGCAGGCGCTGTGGGAGCGCGCCGAGCCCACCGCGCTGCTCGCGCTGATGGCGGTGGCCATCGCCGCGCTGATCGGCGTGCCCTGCGGCATCGTCTCGGCCGTGTTCCGCGGCCGCGCGGTCGACCAGCTGTTCACCGGCATCGCGATGCTGGGCGCGAGCATCCCGAGCTTCTGGCTCGGCATCGTGCTGATCCAGATCTTCGCGGTCTCGTTCGGCTGGTTCCCGGTCTCGGGCTACGGCGCGCCCGACGCGGCGCTGGCCGAGCGGCTGCATTCGCTGGTGCTGCCGGCCACGGTGCTGGGCCTGCTGAACTCCGCGCTCATCATCCGCTTCACGCGTGCCTCGATGCTCGACGTGCTCGGCGAGGACTACGTGCGCACCGCGCGCTCCAAGGGCCTGAGCGAGACGGTGGTGGTGCTCAAGCATGCGCTGCGCAACGCGCTGGTGCCGATCGTCACGGTGATCGGCCTGACGGTGGCGCTGATGATCGGCGGCGCCGTCATCACCGAGACCGTGTTCGGCCTGCCGGGCGTGGGCAACCTCGTGGTCAGCGCGGTGCTGCGGCGCGACTACCCGGTGATCCAGGGCGCGCTGCTGGTGATCGCCGCGATCTACGTGCTCATCAATTTCGCTATCGACCTGCTGTATGCGGTGGTCGATCCGCGCGTGAAGGTCTGAGCCATGCGGATGCCAAGAATGCTTCGCCAGCTGATGCACCGCCGCATCGTGATGCTGTCCGCGCTGGTGCTGCTGGCGATCGCCATCCTCGCCATCGGCGCGCCGCTGTTCGCCTCCATCGATCCCAACGACACGGCCGTGCTGCAGCGCCTGAAGGCGCCGAGCGCCGAGCACCTGCTGGGCACCGACGAGCTGGGCCGCGACCTCTATTCGCGCATCGTGCACGGCGCGCGCTACTCGCTGGCGATCGCGGCGCTCACCGCGCTCGGCGCCGTCGTCGCGGGCACGGTGCTGGGCCTGATGGCCGGCTTCTTCCGCCGGCTCGACGCGCCACTGATGCGCGTGGTCGACGCGATGATGTCCTTCCCCGACATCCTGCTGGCGATCGCGCTGGTGGCGATCCTCGGGCCCTCGCTGGTCAACACGGTGCTGGCGCTGGTGCTGGTCTACACGCCGCGGGTGGCGCGGGTGGTGCGGGCCTCCACGCTGGTGGTGCGCGAGCTGCTGTTCGTCGAGGCCGTGCGCGCGCTCGGCGTGCGCACCTCGCGCATCCTGTGGCGCCACATCCTGCCGAACCTGATGTCGCCGATCCTGGTGCAGGTCTCGTTCATCTTCGCCTACGCGATCCTGGCCGAGGCGGGGCTGTCCTTCCTCGGCGTCGGCGTGCCGCCCGAGATCCCGACCTGGGGCACCATGGTCGCGGGCAGCCAGCAGTACGCGCACCAGGCCTTCTGGGTGGTGCTGTTCCCGGGGCTCGCGATCATCCTCACGGCGCTGTCGTTGCAGCTGCTCGGCGACGGCGTGCGCGACCTGCTCGATCCCAAACTCAAAAAGACCGCGTGATGACGACCGCCACATCCTCCCCGCGCCTCGTGGTCGACAGCCTGAGCACCAGCTTCCCCACCGAGGACGGCCTGATCCGCTCGGTGGCCGACGTGAGCTTCGCGATCCAGCCCGGCAAGACCACCGCGCTGGTCGGCGAGTCGGGCTCGGGCAAGTCGGTCACCAGCCTCACGCTGATGCGCCTCTTGCCCAGGACCGCCAACGCCCAGGTCAGCGGCGGCGTGCGCTTCGTCACGCGCGAAGGCAAGACCGTCGACCTGCTGACCCTGCCCGAGCGCGAGATGCGCGCATTGCGCGGCAACCAGCTCTCGATGATCTTCCAGGAGCCGATGACCAGCCTGAACCCGGTGTTCACCATCGGCGAGCAGATCGCCGAGAGCGTGCGGCTGCACAAGGGGCTCGACCGCCAGGCCGCGCTGGCCCATGCGAAGCGCATGCTCGACCTGGTCGAGATACCGGCCGCGGCGCAGCGCCTCCACGAGTACCCGCACCAGCTCTCGGGCGGCATGCGCCAGCGCGTGATGATCGCGCTGGCCATGGCCTGCGACCCGACGCTGCTGATCGCCGACGAGCCCACCACCGCGCTCGACGTGACCATCCAGGCGCAGATCCTGGTGCTGATGCGCCGGCTGCAGGCCGAGACCGGCATGAGCATCCTGTTCATCACGCACAACCTCGGCGTGGTCGCGCACCATGCCGACGACGTGGTCGTGATGTACGCGGGCCGCGTGGTCGAGAGCGCGCCGGTGCGCCCGCTGTTCGCGCAGCCCGAGCATCCGTACACCCAGGGCCTCTTGGCCTGCCTGCCGGGCAAGGCGCGCCAGCCGGGGCAGCCCAAGCCCAGGCGCCTGTTCGCGATCCGCGGCCAGGTGTCGAGCCCGCTGGCGCCGCCGCCGGGCTGCGCCTTCGAGCCGCGCTGCGACCATGCGCAGGCCGGTTGCGCCACGGCGATGCCGCCGCTGATCGACATCCGCCTGGACCGCCAGGCCCGCTGCACCCGCGTGCAGCCCGACGCCCACCTCGCGAGGCTCGCATGAACGCCGTCGTTTCCCCCCTGATCGAAGTCCGCGGACTCAAGAAGTATTTCGGCAGCGGCGAGCGCCCGGTGCGCGCGGTCGACGACGTGTCGTTCGCGATCCAGCCCGGCGAGACGCTGGGCCTGGTCGGCGAATCGGGCTCGGGCAAGAGCACCATCGGCCGCACCGTGCTGCGCCTGCTCGAGCGCACCGAGGGCCAGGTGCTCTATCGCGGCGACGATATCGGCGCGCTGTCGGGCGAGCGCATGCGCAAGCTGCGCAGCAAGCTGCAGATCATCTTCCAGGACCCGTACGCGAGCCTGAACCCGAAGATGCGCATCGGCGCGATCCTCGGCGAGGCGCTGGCCACGCACGGCCTGCACAAGGGCGCGGCCGCGCGCGACAGGCGCATCGCCGAGCTGCTCGAGACCGTGGGCCTGCGCGCCGAGCATGCGAGCCGCTTCCCGCACGAGTTCTCGGGCGGCCAGCGCCAGCGCATCGGCGTGGCGCGCGCGCTCGCGGTGGAGCCCGAGTTCATCGTGGCCGACGAGCCGCTGTCGGCGCTCGACGTGTCGATCCAGTCGCAGGTCATCAACCTGCTGGCCGACCTGCGCGAGCGCCTGGGCCTGACCATGCTGTTCATCTCGCACGACCTCGACGTGGTCGAGTACCTGTGCGACCGCGTGGTGGTGCTGTACCTGGGCAAGGTGATGGAGGTCGCGGAAACCGACGAACTCTTCGCGCGCCCCTCGCACCCCTACACCCAGGCGCTGCTGGCCGCGAGCCCGAAGCCCGATCCCGAGCTCGCCACCGAGCGCATCGCCCTCAAGGGCGACATCCCCAGTCCGATCTCGCCGCCCTCGGGCTGCGTGTTCCGCACGCGCTGCCCGCATGCCATCGAGGCCTGCGCACGGACCGTGCCGCCGCTCGAGCAGGTTTCGAGCGGACACTACAGCGCCTGCATCCGCAAGGACCTGCTTTCTCCCATCGCCGCATGACCATGACCGACACCGCCGCTCCCTCCTTCGACGACCCGCTGCTGGGCAGCAGCTTCAAGGGCTATCCGCGCACCCAGGCGCCGCGCCGGCGCAGCGAGATCGGCGCCGCGGGCTGGAACGTGCTCGCGGGCGACCTGCCGCTGCCGCTGGCCGTGCTCAAGCGCGAGGCGCTCGAGCACAACCTGGCCTGGATGCAGGCGCGCGTGCGCGAATGGGGCATCGACCTCGCGCCGCACGGCAAGACCACCATGTCGCCGCAGCTGTTCCAGCGCCAGCTCGATGCCGGTGCCTGGGGCCTGACCTTCGCCACCGTGACCCAGCTCGCGGTGGGCGTGGCCGCGGGCGCGCGCCGCACCCTGATCGCCAACCAGGTGGTGAGCGACGAGGACCTGGCCGGCATCCAGCTGCTGCTGCGCGACCATGCGGGCCTGCGCATCGTGTTCCTGGTCGATTCGCTGGCGCAGCTCGCGCTGATCGAGGACTGGGCGCGCCGCCACCCCAACAGCGTTCCTTTCGAGGTCATGCTCGAGATCGGCGTTGCGGGCGCGCGCACCGGCTGCCGCACGCACGAGGAAGCGGTGGCGCTCGCCACGCGGCTGCGCGCGAGCGACGCGGTGCGGCTGGTGGGCATCGAGACCTACGAAGGGCAGGGCGCCACCGGCGCCAGCGAGCCCGACGCGGCCTATGCCGCGACCCTGATGGACCGCGTGGAAGCGGTGGCGCGCCATTGCGACACGCAGCAGCTGTTCGAGACCGACGAGGTGCTGGTCTCGGCCGGCGGCTCGGCCATCTTCGACCTCGTGGCCGGGCGACTCAAGCCGGCGCTGGCGTCGCCGGTGCGCGGCCTGCTGCGCTCGGGCTGCTATGTCACGCACGACCATGGCTTCTACAAGCGCATGGTCAGCGCGGTCGACGAGCGCCTCGGTTGCGATTGCGGCGAGAGCCTGGTGCCCGCGATGGAGGTCTGGGCCACGGTGCAGTCGCGGCCCGAGCCCGGCCTCGCGATCCTGGCCGTGGGCAAGCGCGACATCTCCTTCGACCTCTCGCTGCCGGTGCCGATCGCGCGCGCGGCGCGCGGCGTGCTGGCGCCCGAGGCCGTGCCCGCCGGCTGGAAGATCACCGCGCTCAACGACCAGCATGCCTACCTGCGCTGGGAGGCCGACGAGGAGGCGCGCGCGCCGGCCGTCGGCGACCGCGTGGGCCTGGGCATCTCGCACCCCTGCACCACCTTCGACAAGTGGCACTGGATGCCCGTGGTCGAGAACGACTACCGCGTGAGCGACGCGGTGGCGATGCACTTCTGACCGCGCGGCCGATGACTCCCTCGCTGCTCCAGAAGATCGCGCAGACCCGCGAGGGCGCGCCCGCCACGCGGCGCGCGATCCTCGACCTGATCCTCGAGGACCCCGACCGGGTGCTCGAGGAGAGCTTCGAATCGCTGGCCGAGCGCTCCGGCAGCTCGGTGCCGACCATCATGCGCACCTGCCGCGACCTCGGCTTCGCGGGCCTGCGCGAATTCAAGCTCGCGCTGGCGCAGGAGCTCGCGCTCGGCGGCTCGCCGCTGCACCGCCGCGTCAACATCGAGGACGCCGCCGACGAGGTGGTGTCGAAGATTGCGCGCAGCGCGGCCGCCTCGGTCTCGGGCGTGCGCGGCCAACTCGACATGCAGGTGCTCGACGGCGCCGTCTCGGCCATCGCGGCCGCGCCGCACGTCGACCTCTACGGCGCCGGCGCCACCTCGTGGTTCATGGCCAACGACCTGCAGGCACGGCTGTTCCGGCTCGGCCTGTCGGCCAATGCCTGGGCCGACTACCACCTGCAGCAGGTGGCCGGCGCCGCGCAGCGCCCGGGCGGCGTGGTGATCGCGATCTCGCACGTGGGCGGCATGCCCTCGCTGCTCGACGCGGTCGACATCGCGCGCGGGCAGGGCGCCAAGGTGGTCGCGCTCACGCGGCCCGGCACCGCGCTCGCGGCCAGGGCCGATTTCCTGCTCGGGCTCTCGGTGCCCGACGACGCCGTGATGCACGTGGGCATCGATGCCTACCTGACGCACCTCACGGCGATCGAGATCCTCACGGTGCTGGTCGCGCAGCGGCGCGGCGAGCCGGCGGTGCAGCGCCTGCAGCGCGCGCGCGAAGCCTTCCAGCGCCACGGCATCGACGCCACCACGCACCCGCTGCAGAGCTGGGACGGCGGCGGCATCAACGAGAAAGGACACCGGTCGTGAGCGCTCCCCAAGCCGTGCTGCTCGAGGCCGGCCTCGTGGTCGACGGCTCGGGCGGCCCCTCGTGGCCCGGCGACGTGCTGCTGCACGGCGACCGCATCCTCGCGCTCGGCGAGGGCCTGCGCGCGCGCCTGCCCGAGGGCCTCGAATTGGCCGATGTCGAGGTCGTCGACTGCCGCGCCAAGGTGATCGCGCCGGGCTTCATCGACGCCCACACCCACGACGACGCGATCGTGCTGCGCGACCCGCTGTGCCTGCCCAAGGTGTCGCAGGGCATCACCACCGTGGTCACGGGCAACTGCGGCATCTCGCTCGCGCCCTACCGCACGCCGCAGTCGAAGCCGCCGCTCACGCTGCTGGGCGCCGATTCGTTCCGCCATGCGAGCATGGCCGAGTACCGCGCCGCGGTCGACGCCACGCAGCCCGCGCTCAACGTGGCCGCACTGGTGGGCCACACCACCCTGCGCTTCGCGGCCATGGAGGCGCTCGACCGGCCCGCCAGCGCCGACGAGCTCGCGCGCATGGCGGCGCTGCTCGAGGCCTGCATGGAAGAGGGCGCGCACGGCATGTCCTCGGGCCTGTTCTATGAAGAAGCCTTCGCCGCGCCGGCCGAGGAGGTGACCGCGCTCGCGCGCGTGGTGGCGCGCCATGGCGGCGTCTACGCCACCCACCTGCGCAGCGAGATGCAGCAGATCGTCGAGGCGCTGCACGAAGCCGGCGACTCGGCCTTCGCCGCCGGCGTGCCGCTGGTGATCTCGCACCACAAGTGCGCCGGGCCCGCGAACTGGGGCCGCACGAAGGAGACGCTGCCGCTGATCGAGTCGCTCGCGCAGCGCCAGAAGATCGCGATGGACGTCTATCCCTACGTCGCTGGTTCCACCGTGCTGCGCGAGGACCTGGTCGACGGCGTGATCGACGTGCTGCTGACCTGGTCCGACCCGCATCCCGAGATGACCGGCCGGCTGGTGTCGGACATCGCGCGCGAATGGGGCGTGAGCGAGCAGGCGGCCTGCCTGCGGCTGAAGCCCGGCGGTGCCTGCTACTTCCAGATGCAGGAAGAGGACGTGGAGCGCGTGATCGCGCATCCGCTGACCATGATCGGCAGCGACGGCCTGCCGCACGACCGCCATCCGCATCCGCGGCTGTGGGGTGCGTTCCCGCGCGTGTTCGCGCGCTACTGGCGCCAGCGTCGGCTGTTCACGCTCGAGCAGGCGGTGCACAAGATGACCGGCATGAGCGCGCGCAACCTGCGCATCGCCGAGCGCGGCCTGCTGCGCGCGGGCCACATGGCCGACGTGGTGGTGTTCGATCCCGAGACCATCGCCGACACCGCCACCTACGACCGGCCCAAGGGGCTGAGCCTGGGCATCGAGCGCGTGTTCGTGAACGGCGAGCTCGCTTACCGCGGCGGCGCGACGGTGGACGAGGCGCGCGTGCTGGCGCGCGCGGGGCGCATGCTGACGCGCGGGACCTGAGCGCGGCGGCGCGCCGCGCCGCTGTCATCGGACTGTCACGAACCGTCATATTGCGTGGCTAGGATGTTCCTCGAACCCCGATGAAGGGGCCGAGGAGCAGCACCGTTGGAAATCCGCAAACTGATCGCGCCGGCGCTGGCCGTGGTCCTGCTGGCCGCGGTCGCGGGCGGCGTCTGGTATTCGAACCAGCGCGTGCGCGACGACACGGCGGCCGGCAACGCCGCGCGGATCGAGCAGGCGCGCCATGTGGCGCTGCGCGGGCTGATCGGTTCCGAAAAGGAATCGTTCTTCGCCGACGAGCGCGTCAAGCAGGCGCTGGCCGCGCAGGGCATCACGGTCACGGTGGAGAAGGCCGGCTCGCGCACCATCGCCGAGCGCTACGACGCCGGCAGGTTCGACTTCGGCTTTCCCTCGGGCGCGCCGGCCGCGCAGCGGCTCAAGGAGCTGGCGAAGGCGCCCAATGTCTACAACCCCTTCTACACGCCGATCGTGCTCGCGAGCTGGCGGCCGATCGCCGAGATCCTGATCGCCAACGGCGTGGCCGAGAAGCAGGGCGACTTCTATTACGTGGTCGACCTGCCCAGGCTGATGGCGATGATCGAGAAGGGCACGCGCTGGAAGGAGCTCAAGGCCAGCGCCGCGTTCTCCACCAGCAAGTCGCTGCTGATCAATTCGACCGACGTGCGCACCTCCAATTCGGCGGCGATGTACCTGGCGCTGGCGAGTTACCTCGCGAACGGCCAGCAGATCGTGCAGAGCCAGCAGGACGTGGACCGCGTGCTGCCGACGGTGGCGCCGCTGTTCCTTCGGCAGGGCTTCCAGGAGCAGTCCTCGGCCGGCCCGTTCGAGGACTACCTCGCGCTCGGCATGGGCAAGGCGCCGCTGCTGGTGGCCTACGAATCGCAGCTGGTGGAGTTCTGGCTCAAGCATCCCGACCGGCTGCGCGGCGACATGGTGCTGCTCTATCCGCGGCCCACGGTCTATTCGAAGCACGTGCTGGTGCCCTACACGCCGGGCGGCGCGCGCCTGGGCGCGGCGCTGGAGAACGATCCCACGCTGCGCGAGCTCGCGCACGAGTACGGCTTTCGCACCGGTGGCGAGGCCAAGGGGCCGGAGAACTGGGCCGGCCGCGGCGTCAAGGTGCCCGACGTGCTGGTCGACGTGATCGACCCGCCCAGCTTCGAATGGCTCGAACGCATGACCACCGCCATCGAAGGCCGCTTCAAGTGAACCCGAGGAACCCATGAACACTTCCCGTCCCGAGTCCGCTCCCGCCACGGCGGTCGCCGTTGCCGCGCCCGACGTGCTGCAGCCGCCGCAGTCCTTCGTGCTCGAGCCACCCGCGCCCGTCGCGCCGGTGCCGGTCGAATCCGCCAGCGGGCGGGTGCGGCTCAAGCCCGAGGAGGTCGGCGAGCTCGATGCGCAGGTCGATCGCTTCATCGACGACATCACCGCGCACGACAGCCAGCATCCGCAGTTCAGGGAAGCGGTGGCGCGCATCCACTCGATGGGCAGCAAGGAGATCGAGGCCTCGGCCTCGGTCTCCAACCGCATGCTCGAACGCCCGGTGGGCTCGCTGCGCAACGGCCTGTTCGGCCAGGGCTCGCAGATCGGCCAGTCGCTGATCGACCTGCGCCACCAGGTCGAGGACCTCGATCCCTCGAAGCAGGGCGACCTGTTCTCGGCGCGCAAGCTGCTGGGCCTGATCCCGCTGGGCAACAAGCTGGTCGCCTACTTCGAGCGCTACCAGTCCTCGCAGTCGCACCTCGACGCCATCATCGAATCGCTCAAGCGCGGCAAGGACGAGCTGCTGCGCGACAACGCGGCCATCGAGCAGGAGAAGGTCAACCTCTGGACGCTGATGGAGCGGCTCGAGAAGTACGTGCACATCGGCAAGGCGCTCGACGCGCGCCTCGACGCCAAGGCGCGCGAGTTCGACGCCACCGATCCCGAGAAGGCGCGCGTGGTGCGCGAGGAGATGCTGTTCTACGCGCGCCAGAAGGTCACCGACCTGCTGACGCAGCTCGCGGTCAACATCCAGGGCTACCTGGCGCTCGACATGATCCGCAAGAACAACCTCGAGCTGACCAAGGGCGTGGACCGCGCCACCACCACCACGGTGTCGGCGCTGCGCACCGCGGTGATCGTGGCGCAGGCGCTGGCCAACCAGAAGCTGGTGCTCGACCAGATCGGCGCGCTCAATGCCACCACCGGCAACCTGATCGCGACCACCAGCGAGCTGCTGCGCGAGCAGACCGGCCAGATCCACCAGCAGGCGGCCTCGGGCACGATCGAGATCGCCAAGCTGCAGCAGGCCTTCGCCAACATCTACCAGACCATGGACGCGATCGCCGACTTCAAGCTCAAGGCGCTCGACTCGATGCAGACCACGGTCGACACGCTGAGCGACGAGGTGGCGCGCAGCCGCGGCTACCTCGACCGCGCGCGCCGCGAGACCTCGGCCGTCGCGCTGCGCGAGCCGTCGGCGGGCAGCGGGGTCGTGCTGTGAGCCTGGCGCCGGCACGGCGCTTCGCGCTCGGTGCGCTGCTGGCGCTGGCGCTCGGGCTGGCCGGCTGCGGCCGCGAGGAGGCGGCCACGCCCACCGCCGCCGCGCCGCAGGCCAGTCCGCCATCGACGGCCTTCACCGTTCTCGCGGGCTCCGAGCTCAAGGACCTCGAGGCGCCGCTGGTCGAGGCCGCGCGCGCCGCCGGGGTGGAACTGCAGCTGTCGTACGCGGGCACGCTGGACATCGTGGAGCGCGTGAATGCCGGCGAGCGCTTCGATGCGATCCTGCCGCCCAACGGCGCCTATCCCGCGCTGGCGCTCGCCAAGCCGGCGGTGGCGCGCGAGAAGCTCTTCTACTCGCGCATCGCGCTCGGGGTGAAGGCCGCCAAGGCCGCGCGGCTCGGCTGGGACAAGCGCGCGCCCGGCTGGGCCGACATCGCGCGGGCCGCCAGCACGGGCCAGCTGCGCTACGGCATGACCAACGCGACCAGCTCCAACACCGGCATGAGCGCGCTGTTCGCGGTCGCCTCGGCACTCGCGGGCAAGACCGAGGACCTGGCGGCGCAGGACGTGGACGAGAAGACGCTCAAGGCCTTCCTCTCGGGCCAGAAGCTCACGGCCGGCAGCTCGGGCTGGCTGGCCGATGCCTACCTGGCGGATCCCGCGTCCATCGACGCGATGGTCAACTACGAGGCCGTGATCCTGCGCCTCAACGAGCGGCTGCCCGCGGCCGACCGGCTGCTGCCGATCTATCCGCGCGACGGCATGATCTCGGCCGACTATCCGCTGATGCTGCTCGACGAGGCACGGCGCGAGCCGTACAACCGGCTGGTGGCGGCCTGGAAGGGGGCCGCGTTCCAGCGCGATGCGCTGTCGGCCGCCTTCCTGCGCCCGGCCAATCCCGAGGTGCAGGCCGCGAGCGCGCTGCCCACGGCGGCGGTGTCGGAGCTGTCCTTTCCGAACCGGCTCGAGGTGATCGACGCCGTGCTCGGCACCTACCAGGCGCGCTGGCGCAAGCCCTCCACCTCGATCTTCGTGCTCGACCTCAGCGGCTCGATGCAGGGGCAGCGCCTGGAAGCCATGCGCGAGGCGCTCAAGCGGCTGTCGGGGGCCGAGGCCGGCGCCGCGGCGAGCGTGCGCTACAGCGCCTTCCAGAGCCGCGAGCGGGTGGTGCTGGTTCCGTTCGCCACGCGCGTGTCGGAGCCGGTGTGGGTGCGCTTCGAGCCCGAGCGCATCGGCGCCGCGCGCGAGGAGTTGCGCCGCCAGGCCGACGCGATGCAGGCCGATGGCGGCACCGCCATCTATTCCGCGCTGGCCGTGGCCGAGGACCTCGCGCGCGAGGAGCAGCGCAGCGATCCCGATCGCTTCGTGAGCATCGTGCTGCTGACCGACGGCCAGAACAACGCGGGCCTGAAGCCCGAGGAGTTCCAGGCGCGCTACGCGAACGGGCTGCCGGCGCGCATCTTCCCGATCCTGTTCGGCGAGGGCAACGTGGCCGAGATGCGGGCGCTCGCGAAGGCCTCGGGCGGGCGCGAGTTCGACGGGCGCCGGCTGGTGCTGGCGCAGGTGTTCAAGGAAATCCGGGGCTACCAGTGACCCTGTGCAAAGGCCTGGCGTGGCGCGGCGTTCGCTGAAGCTGCGCGCGCTGCTGTTCCTCTACGGCAACGGCAACATCCTCGGCTGCGCGCTCGCGCTGGCCGGTCCGGCGCTGCTGTTCGCGGGCGTCATCGACCGCGGCTGGCTCGCCATCACCGCCGGCCTCTACGTCGGCGGCTGGCTGCTGGGCCGGCGCGCGCCCGAGCTCGAGCGCCGCATCGAGGACAGCCTGAGCCTGGAGGAGACGCTGCGCCGGCTCGACGAGGTGGTCGCGCGCGCCTCGCCGCACCTCACCGAGGACATGCGGCGCAGCCTCGAGAGCGTGCGCGGCCTGGTGGTCGAGGTGCTGCCGCAATTGATGGACGCCGGCACGGGCGGCGACGACCTGTTCACCGTGCGCGAGACCGTGCTGCGCTACCTGCCCGAGACCCTGGCCAACTACGTGGCGCTGCCGCCGGCCTTTCGCGTCACGCAGCCGCTGAAGGACGGCAAGACCGCGCGCCAGCTGCTCGGCGAGCAGCTCGGCCTGCTCGATGCCAAGCTGCGCGAGGTGGTCGCCAACCTGGCGGCGAGCGATGCCGCGGCGCTGGTGGCCAACGGCCGGTTCCTCGAGAAGAAGTTCAGGCAGCCCGACTTCCTCGAAGGCTGAGGCGCCCCCGGCAAAGCCCTTGCAAACGTGGGGCCGTGCGAGCGCTTCGGTAGACTGCGCGGGTGACAACCTCCTCCGAGCCTCCCAGTCCGTTGCTGGCCTGCGCCAGCCGCCTTGCTCCCCGCCGCCGTTTTCCGCGCGTGCTGTCCCCGCCCCTGACACGGCCTCCGCCGCGTCCGCCGGCCCCGTCTCCTTCCCCCATCCCCTCTTCATCGCCCGCCATGGTTCGTGCCATGCCGGGCCGCCTGCGCTCGCGCACCGCCTTCCATGATTGAATTGCTGTCCGACCCCGCCGTCTGGATCGGTCTCCTCACGCTCGTCGTGCTCGAGATCGTGCTGGGCATCGACAACCTGATCTTTATCGCGATCCTCGCGGAGAAGCTGCCGCCGCACCAGCGCGACCGCGCGCGGCTCATCGGCCTGAGTCTGGCGCTGCTGATGCGCCTGGGGCTGCTGTCCATCGTCTCGTGGCTGGTGACGCTGACCACGCCGCTGTTCAGCCTGTTCGGCCAGGGCTTCTCGGGCCGCGACCTGATCCTGCTGCTGGGCGGCCTGTTCCTGCTGTTCAAGGCCACGGCCGAGCTGCACGAGCGCATCGAGGGCGTGACCCATGCCGTGACCGGCACCGCCGCCTATGCGAGCTTCGGCGTGGTGGTGGCGCAGATCGTGGTGCTCGACGCCGTGTTCTCGCTCGACGCGGTGATCACGGCCGTCGGCATGGTCGACCACCTGCCGGTGATGATGGCCGCGGTGATCATCTCGATCGCGATCATGCTGTGGGCCTCGAAGCCGCTGACGCGCTTCGTCAACGCCCATCCCACGGTGGTGGTGCTGTGCCTGAGCTTCCTGCTGATGATCGGCCTGAGCCTGGTGGCCGAGGGCCTGGGCTTCCACATTCCCAAGGGCTACCTCTACGGCGCGATCGGCTTCTCGGTGCTGATCGAGGCGCTCAACCAGTGGGCGCGCCGCAACGAGCTGCGCCACGAGGCGCGCCGGCCGCTGCGCGAGCGCACGGCCGAGTCGGTGATCCGCCTGCTCGGCGGCCGCACGCGCGGCGAACCGGTGCCGGTGGGCGCCGCCGCGGCCGATGCCGATGCGCCCGTGGACGAACCCGCCTTCGGCATCGAGGAGCGCAACATGGTCAGCGGCGTGCTCTCGCTGGCCGAGCGCAACGTGCGCTCGGTGATGACGCCGCGCGCCGATGTCTCCTGGGTCGACCTCGACGACGATCCCGAGGCGCTGCGCGAGCAGTTGCTCGACACCCCGCACGGCCTGTTCCCGGTGTGCCGCGGCTCGCTCGACCAGGTGGTGGGCGTGGCGCGCGCCAAGGACCTGCTGGGCCAGCTGCTGCGCCACGGCCGCATCGACGAGGGCCATGGCCTGCGCGCGCCGATCTACGTGGCCGAGTCGACGCGCGTGATCCGCCTGATCGATACCCTGCGCGGCGCGCGCGGCCAGCTCGCGCTGGTGGCCGACGAGCACGGCACGCTGACCGGCGTGGTCACGCCGATCGACGTGCTGGAGGCAATCGCGGGCGAGTTCCCCGACGAGGACGAGTCGCTCGAGATCCAGCAGACCGGCCCCGAGGCCTGGACCGTGGCCGGCAGCGCCGACCCGCACCTGCTCGAACAGGCGCTGCAGACCGACGGCCTGGCGAGCGAGGACGACAGCTACACCTCGGTGGCGGGACTGCTGCTCGACCGCTTCGGCGGCCTGCCCGCGGTCGAGGCCACCTGGGTGCACGACGGCTGGGAGTTCGTCGTCACCGGCGTGGACGCGCAGCGCATCCGCGAGGTGGCGGTACGGCGCGTGCCCGTGGCGTTGCCCGAGGCCTGAAGTGGGCAGGGCGCCGCTTTGGTAGGCTGGCGCCCCCGCTTCCCGACCCGCTTCGCGCATGACCTCCAACGCCTCCCACCGCCAGCCCGTTCCCCTCGCCAAGGCCTACCGCCTGCTCAACCACGGCCCCACGGTGCTGGTGAGCGCGGCCCACGCGGGCCGGCGCAACATCATGGCAGCGGCCTGGGCCATGCCGCTGGACTTCGATCCGCCCAAGGTGGCGGTGGTGCTCGACAAGAGCACCTGGACCCGCGTGCTGCTCGAGGGCGCGGGCAGCTTCGCGCTGCAGGTGCCGGTGCGCGCGCAGCTCGACCTGACCGAGGCGCTGGGCAGCAGCTCGGGCCGCGAGCTGGTCGAGCGCGACGGCCGCGACAAGTTCGAGGCCTACGGGCTGCACAGCTTCGCGGGCAGCGCCACCGAGGCCCCGCTGCTCGAGGGCTGCGCGGCCTGGCTGGAATGCCGGCTGCTGCCCGAGCCGCCGATCCAGCAGCGCTACGACCTGTTCCTCGGCGAGGTGATCGCGGCCCAGGCCGACGCGCGCGTGTTCTCGAACGGTCGCTGGCACTTCGAGGGCCACGACGAACTGCGCACGCTGCACCACGTGGCGGGCGGGCACTTCATCGTCGATGGCGAGGCGGTGGACGCGAAGCCGCTGGCGCAGGCCGGGCGCTGAATCAGCCCTCGCTGGTCCGGCCCGAGGCCACCAGCAGCTGCCGCAGCACCACCCCGCCGCACAGCGCGGCCGCGCCCGCGAGCAGCACGAAGCTCAGCACGCCGGCGGGCGAGGCGTCCTCGAGCCAGCCGGCCACCAGCAGCGTGGTGCAGTTGTAGGCCGCGTGCAGCGCGATGCAGGGGATCAGCGAGCGCGTGCGCTCGTAGAGCCAGCCCAGCACCGTGCCCATGGCGACGCCGACCACGAACTGGTAGATGTTCATGTGGGCCGCGCCGAACAGCAGCGCCGACATCAGGATCGCCTGCCAGCGCCCGTAGCGCTGCAGGAAGCCGCGCAGCACGATGCCGCGGAACAGCATCTCCTCGAGCAGCGGCGCCATCACGCAGACCGCGAGCACCGCCGCCACGCTGCCGTCGGCCATGCGGCTGAACATCGCCTCCTCCCAGGCCGACAGCGGCAGTGCCAGCGTCAGCAGGTTGATCGCGCAGGTGATCGCCAGCATCAGCGCCGGCACCAGCAGCAGCGCGGGCGGCACCACCAGCATCAGCGTGGCGCGCATCGAGGCGCGCGAGGGATGGAACAGCGCGCGCCAGCCCAGCTTCTGCTGCTGCATCACGACCGCGAACACCAGCCCGTTGCCCAGCACGGCCGACAGCACGCCGATCTGCATCGTGCTCAGGCCGAACACCCGGTTGGCATCGCGCAGCACGGCGCCCACGAGCAGCTCGCACAGGAACAGGGCGAGGTACAGCAGGACGGCCTGCGTCGCCGAGGGGAAGGCCGGGCGTTGGGGGGAGGGCATGGCGCGGGCGGGGCGGTGGCGCGCATGTTAGCCGCGCCCGGCCCGGCCCGCCTGACCGGCGCGTTCAGCCTTTGCGCGGCGGCGGCAGCTGCCGCAGGAACAGGTACAGCGCGCGCATGTCGGTGTCGCTGATCTCGCGCAGCGACTCGAAGGGCATCACGCGCACCGGCGTGCCGTCGGGGCGCAGGCCGCTGCGGAAGAGCCGGATCATCGACTCGGCGTCGGGATAGCGCGCCAGCGCCGAATCCTCGCCGGGCGCGAGCCGCGAGGCCGCGGGCCAGTCGGGCGGGCCGCCCGGGACCTTGCCGCCCGCGAGCTGCGGACCATGGCAGCCCAGGCACATGTTCGCCACATAGGCGCCATGCGCCACGCTCACGCCCTCGGCCACCGGCAGCGCGGGCGGCAGCCGGTGGTCGATCCTGGCGGCCGCGTCCTGGATCAGGCCGAAGCCGTAGAGCGCGCGCACCGGCAGCGGCATCTCGACCACGGCGGGCGTGCCCTGCACCGGCGGCAGGGCGCGGATGTGGGCCACCAGCGCGGCGAGGTCCTCGTCGGTGAAGCGGTTGTAGTCCTCGCTCGGCATGATCATCAGCGGCCGGCCGGCCGGATCGACGCCGTGCCGGATCGCGCGCACCCAGTCCTCGGGCCGGTAGGCGGCGGTCGCGTTCGCGGCGCCGGGCGCGATCTGCGGCCCGGCCACGCGCAGGCCGTTCGGCGCGTCGATGAAGAGACGCCCGCCGCCGTCGGCGCCGTGGCAGTCGACGCAGCCGCGCGAGGCATAGAGGTAGCGCCCGCGCTCGAGCGCCGCGGTGTCGCCGCGCGGGCGCAGGGCCACCGGCTTCACGTCGACGTCGACGCGGCGTTCCATCTTGTGGTGCGCCATCAGCACGGCGCCGGACAGCGCGGCCGCGGCGAGCAGGGCCAGCGCCAGCAGCGCGAGCACGCCGCGGCGCAGCCAGCGGGCGGTCTTGTTTTTCTCGGTCATGGGGAATCGTGGGATCGATGGCGGCGGCGGATCCGCGCGCGCCCTTCAAGCCCGAACGATAGGAGAAGGCACCGCGGCTGGGCATTGGCCGGATTGCCTATGCCCGGCGCCGCGCCGGCCGCGCCGTCAGAGCAGGAAGGGCACGAAGCGCCTGGTGCCGCGCATGTAGGCGCGGTAGGCGTCGCCGAAATGCGCGATGCATTCGCGCTCGTCGCTGAGCGCCGTCAGCACCAGCAGCACGGTGGCCGCGAGCGCCAGCGCGAGGCCGGGGCCACCGATGTCCTTGAGGCAGGCGCCCCAGGCCAGCAGCATCAGCGCGGTGTACATCGGATGGCGGATGTAGCGGAAGGCGCCGTCGGTGACCAGCGAGTCGGTCTTCTCGAAGCCGAGCAGCGCGGCATCGTCGTCGCGTGCCGCGCCGGGCCGCACCGCGGCCTGCAGCCGGCGCCAGGCATGCACCGGCAGCCAGGCCGACAGCGCCAGCAGCAGCCACGATGCGAGCTGGTGCGGCGCCAGCGGATTCACGTGCCACACGGGCAGGTTCAGCAGGATCAGCGCCAGCATGCACTCCCAGGCGAAGAAGCGGTAGAAGCCGTGCGAGCCGCGCCGGCGCAGCGCGCCGCGCGAGACGTACAGCAGCGCGGCCGACACGGCGACGAAGAGGGCGATCTGGATCCAGGCGAAAGGCATGGGGCCCGAATCTACACGCCGGGCCGCCGGCGCCCTCAGCCCATCGTCGAGTAGCCGCCGTCCACCGGGATCGCCACACCGGTCACGTAGTCGGCCGCGGGGCTCGCGAGGAACACGGCCGTGCCCGCGATGTCGGCCGGCCGGCCCCAGCGGCCCGCCGCCGTGCGCGCGACCACGCGCTCGTAGAGGCCCGCGACCTGGGCGCGCGCGCCGTCGGTCATCTCGGTCTGGAACCAGCCCGGCAGGATCGCGTTGACCTGGATGTTGTCGGCCGCCCACGAGAGCGCGGTCGACTTGGTGAGCTGCACCACGCCGGCCTTGCTCGCGGCATAGGCGGGCGAGTAGGCGGCGCCGAAGATCGACATCATCGAGCCGACGTTGACGATCTTGCCGCCGCCCGCGCGCTGCATGTGCGGATGCGCCGCGCGGCTCACGAGGAAGGCGCTGGTGAGGTTGGTCTGGAGCACGAGGTTCCACTCGTCCAGCGTGAGCTGGTCGACCGGCTTGCGCACGGTGGTGCCGGCGTTGTTGACCAGGATGTCGAGCCGGCCGCAGCGCGCGGCCACGGCGTCGACCGCCTGCTGCACCGAGGCCTCGTCGGCGACATCGATGGCGATGGCGAAGCTGTCGCTGCCGAGCGCCTTCAGCGTCTCGACCGCGGCGGCCGATTTCTCGGGGTTGCGCGCGGCGATCACCACGCGCGCGCCGGCCCGCGCCAGGCCCTGGGCCATGCCGAGGCCCAGGCCGCCGTTGCCGCCGGTGACCAGCGCGACCTTGCCGCCGAGGTCGAACATCAGGCCGCCGCCGCCGGCACCGGCTTCTTCGCGACCAGCGTCAGGATGTCGTAGCTCGCGACCAGCTCGCCGTCCTGGTTCGTCACCTCGACGTCCCAGGCCACCACGCCCTGGCCCTGGCCGTTGGCGTCCTTGCGGTTGCGGTCGATCTTGCGCTTGCAGGTCAGGCGCGCGCGGATGGTGTCGCCGATGCCCACGGGCTTGACGAAGCGCAGCGTGTCGAGGCCGTAGTTGGCCAGCACCGGGCCCGGCGCGGGCGAGACGAACAGGCCCGCGGCCGCCGACAGCACGAAGTAGCCGTGCGCGATGCGCTTGCCGAACGGCGACTCCTTGGCCGCGATCTCGTCGAAGTGCATGTAGAAGTAGTCGCCCGACAGGCCGCCGAAGGCCACGATGTCGGCCTCGCTCACGGTGCGGCGGTGCGTCAGCAGCGAGTCGCCGATGCGCAGGTCCTCGAAGTGGCTGCGGAACGGATGCACCTCGGTCTCGCGCACCTTGGCGCCGCGCACGTGCTCGCCGGTGACGGCCGCCAGCATGGTGGGCGAGCCCTGCAGCGCGGCGCGCTGCAGGTAGTGCTTGACGGCGCGCAGGCCGCCGAGCTCCTCGCCGCCGCCGGCGCGCCCCGGGCCGCCGTGCTTGAGCGGCGGCAGCGGCGAGCCGTGGCCGGTCGATTCGGCCGCGGCCTCGCGGTCGAGCACCAGCAGCCGGCCGTGCCAGGCGGCGGCCACGGGGATCGCCTTGGCGGCGGTCGCGGGATCGCGCGTGACCAGCGTGCCGACCAGGCTGCCGCGGCCGCGCGCGGCCAGCGCCAGCGCCTCGTCGATGCCCTCGTAGGGCATCAGCGTGCTGACCGGGCCGAAGGCCTCGATGTCGTGCACCGCATCGTGCTCGAGCGGCTTGCGGCTCAACAGCAGCGTGGGCGCGAAGAAAGCGCCCTCGGCCGTGCCCTCGCCCACGGGCGAGAAGCCGTCGCCGCCGCCGTACACCAGCTCGGCGCCCTTGCGCAGCTCGGCCACGCGCTCGGCCACGTCGGCCTGCTGCGCATGCGAGGCCAGCGCGCCCATGCGCACGTCCTCGCGCGAGGGATCGCCCACCACGGTCTTGGCCAGCCGCGCGCGCAGGCGCTCGGCCACGGCGTCGAGGTGCTGACGCGGCACGATGGCGCGGCGGATGGCGGTGCACTTCTGGCCGGCCTTCACCGTCATCTCGCGCGCCACCTCCTTCACGAACAGGTCGAACTCCTCGTCATCGGGCGTGACGTCGGGCGCGAGGATCGCGCAGTTGAGCGAATCGGCCTCGGCGTTGAACGGGATCGACTGGCGCACCAGGTTCGGATGCACGCGCAGCCTGGCGGCGGTGTCGGCCGAGCCGGTGAAGGTCACGACGTCGGGCCCTTCGAGGCGGTCGAGCAGGTCGCCCGTGCCGCCGATGACCAGCTGCAGGCTGCCCTCGGGCAGGATGCCCGACTGCACGATCAGCCGCACCACCGCCTCGGTGAGGTAGCTGGTGGCGGTGGCCGGCTTGCCGATGCAGGGCATGCCCGCGAGGAAGCTGGGCGCGAACTTCTCGAGCAGGCCCCAGACCGGGAAGTTGAAGGCGTTGATGTGCACCGCCACGCCGCCGCGCGGCACCAGGATGTGGGTGCCCGCGAAGCCGCCCTTCTTGCCGAGCGGGAAGGCCGGGCCCTCGTGCACCAGGTTGCCCGAGGGCAGCTCGTTGCTGCCGATGCCCGCGTAGGCCGCGAGCGTGCCGGCGCCGCCCTCGATGTCGACCCAGCCGTCGGCGCGCGTCGCGCCGGTGTGGGCCGAGACCGCGTAGAGCGTTTCCTTGTTGGCGGCGATGTACTTGGCCAGTGCCTTGAGGCGTTCGGCGCGCTGCTGGAAGTCGAGCGCCATCAGCGCCGGGATGCCGACGCGGCGCGCATGGGCCAGGGCCTCGGCGAAGTCGATCGCCTCGGCGTGTGTGCTGGCGATGGCCTGGCCGTTGACGGCGCTGCGCAGCGACTGCGCGGCCTCGCGGCCGATCCAGCGGCCGGCGATGTAGCTTTGGAGGGTGGTGCTCATGGTGCTGGGTCCTTTGCTCTCTCTGTGTTGGGCCTTCCCCTGCGGGGGAGGGAGACATTCGTCAGTGGGCGTCGTCCTTCTTGCCGATGCCCAGGTAGGTGTCGATGATCCGCTGGTCGTGCAGCAGCTCGCGCGCCGGGCCCTCGAGCGCCACGGCGCCCATCTCGAGCACGTAGGCGCGGTCGGCCACCTGCAGCGCGGCGCGTGCGTTCTGCTCCACCAGCAGCACCGACACGCCGTGCTTGCGCAACTGCGCCACCACGCGCAGCACCTCGCGCACCACCAGCGGCGCGAGGCCCAGCGAGGGCTCGTCGAGCATCAGCAGGCGCGGGCGCGCCATCAGCGCGCGGCCGATCGCCAGCATCTGGCGTTCGCCGCCCGAGAGCGTGGAGGCCATCTGCGGCCGGCGCTCCTTCAGGCGCGGGAAGATCTCGAAGATCTCGTCCATGCGCGCGCGCTGGTCGCGCTTGCCCTTGCGCCACTGGTAGAAGCCGCCGAGCAGCAGGTTGTCCTCGACCGACATCTCGCCGAACAGCTCGCGCCGCTCGGGCACCAGCGCCACGCCGCGCGCGACCATGGCCTCGACGCCGGGGCGCGCGATGCGCTCGCCGTGCAGCGACAGGCTGCCGGTGGAGGGCAAGAGGCCCATCGCCGCGCACAGCAGCGTGGTCTTGCCGGCGCCGTTCGGGCCGATCACGGTGACGATCTCGCCTTCGTTCACGTGCAGGCGCACGCTGTGCACCGCCTCCACCTCGCGGTAGGCGACGCAGAAGCCGTCGAGTTGAAGCAGGGGGTGGCTCATCGCGATGCGTCCTCGAGCAGTTCGTCGTCGGCGCCGCCGAGGTAGGCCTCGAGCACGCGCGGGTTGGCCTGCACTTCGGCGGGCGAGCCGGTGGCGATCACGGTGCCGAACTCGAGCACGGTGATGCGGTCGGCGAGGTTCATCACGAACTCCATGTCGTGTTCCACCACGAGGATGCCGAGGCCTTCGGCGCGCAGCTGGCCGAGCAGCTCGGACAGCGCGCGCTTCTCGAGGTGACGCAGGCCGGCCGCGGGCTCGTCGAGCAGCAGCACCGAGGGCTGGCCCGCGAGCGCGCGCGCGATCTCGACCACGCGCTGCTGGCCCAGCGAGAGCGAGGCCGCGGGCGTGTCGGCATGCGCGCCGAGGCCGCAGCGCTCGATCTGGCGCCGTGCCTCGGCCATCAGCGCGGCTTCCTCCGCGCGGTCCAGTCGCAGCATCGCCGAGACCCAGCCGCGTTTGGCGCGCAGGTGGGCGCCGAGCGCCACGTTCTCGATCACGCTGCGCTGGCCGAGCAGGCGCACGTGCTGGAAGGTGCGGCCCAGGCCCAGCGAGGCGAAGGCGCGCGAGGGCTTGCCCGACATCGGCTGGCCCACCAGCCGCACCTCGCCGGTGGTGGGATCGTCCACGCCCGAGATCATGTTGAAGAAGGTGCTCTTGCCGGCGCCGTTGGGGCCGATCAGCGCGTGCACCTCGCCGGCCTTCAGGGTCATCGAGATGTCGTTGTTGGCGACCAGCCCGCCGAAGCGCTTGCTCACGCCGTCGGCCTGCAGCAGCAGGCTGCCCGCGGCCGGCAGCGCGCGCTGCGCGAGCTGCTCGGTGCTCGAGACGGCCGGGCCGGCGCCGGCGGCGCGCGGCAGCTCGCGCACCCAGCGGCGCGTGAGCCGCGCCAGCGTGGGCCACAGGCCGTCGGCGAAGCGCTGCAGCACGAACAGCATCAGGAGGCCGAACACCACCACCTCGAAGTTGCCGCTGGTGCCCAGGAGCGCGGGCAGGATGTCCTGCAGCTTTTCCTTCAGCAGCGTGATCAGCGTGGCGCCGAGCACCGCGCCCCAGAGATGGCCCGCGCCACCGACCACCGCCATGAACAGCATCTCGATGCCGATGTTGAGGTTGAAGGGCGTGGGGTTCACGAAGCGCTGCATGTGGGCATAGAGCCAGCCCGAGATCGCGGCCAGCAGCGCGGCCAGCACGAACAGCTTGATGCGGTGGCGCGCGGTGTCCACGCCCATCGACTCGGCCATCAGCCGGCCGCCCTTGAGCGCGCGGATGGCGCGGCCCTCGCGCGAGTCGAGCAGGTTGTGCATGGCCCACAGCGCGAGCAGCAGCACGGCCCAGATCACCACGCCGAGCATGCGCGGCGTGGCGAACGAGACGCCCGCCACCACCAGCGGCGGAATGCCGGTGATGCCGGTCTGGCCGCCGAGGAACTCCATGTTGCCGAGCAGGAAGTACAGGCTCAGGCCCCAGGCGATGGTGCACAGCGGCAGGTAGTGGCCCGAGAGCTTGAGCGTGACCGCGCCGAGCGCCCACGCCAGCGCGAAGGTCAGCACCAGCCCGAGCAGCAGGCCGAGCCAGGGCACCAGCGCGGAACCCGCGAGGCCGCCGAGCCAGCCGGCCGCGGTCGGCGAGGTGCAGATCCAGGCCGTGGCATAGGCACCCATGCCGACGAAGGCGGCCTGGCCGAAGGAGGTCATGCCGCCGACGCCGGTCAGCAGCACCAGGCCCACCGCCACCAGCGCGTAGAGGCCGATGTTGCTGAGCACGGTGACGGTGAAGGGCGGCAGCCAGCCCCAGGCCAGCGCGAGCGCGACGATGAAGACGAGCGTGAGCACGCGCGGCGTGACCAGCGGTCGGCCCTCGGGCACGGCGTTGGCGGAAGAAGAAGTCACAGGGGTCGATGAAGACGGGTTCATTCCTCGTCCTCCACGTGATGGCTGCGCAGCGAACGCCACCACAGCACCGGGATGATCAAAGTGAAGACCAGCACTTCCTTGTATGCACTGGCCCAGAAGGAGGAGAAGGCCTCGAGCAGGCCCACCAGCAGCGCGCCCGCGAGCGCCAGCGGATAGCTCGCGAGGCCGCCGACGATGGCGGCCACGAAGCCCTTGAGGCCGATCAGGAAGCCGGTGTCGTAGTAGACCGTGGTGATCGGCGCGATCAGCAGGCCCGAGATGGCGCCGATCACGGCCGCGAGTGCGAAGCTCAGGTCGCCCGAGAGCTCGGTGGGAATGCCCGACAGCCGTGCGCCCACGCGGTTGATGGCGGTGGCGCGCAGCGCCTTGCCGATCATCGAGCGGCCGAAGAACCAGAACATCGCGATCACCAGCACCAGCGTGACGCCGACCACCACCAGCGACTGGCCGCTGACGGGGATGCCGCCGAGGTCGAGGCGCAGTTCGGAGAACGCGCTGGTGCGCGAGCCCTCGGCGCCGAAGAAGAAGAGCCCCAGGCCGACCAGCACGCCGTGCAGCGCGACCGAGACGATCAGGAGCATCAGCACGCTGGCATCGGCCAGCGGGCGGTAGGCGAGGCGGTAGAGCAGCGGGCCCAGCGGCGCGATCAGCACCAGCACGGTGAGCGCCTGCGCGGCCAGCGAGGTGGGCTTGAGCACCAGCACCAGCGCGGCGGCGACCGCGGGGAAGGCCACGCACCAGGTGAGTGCCGAGCGCCAGTCGACCGTGGCGCCGCGTTTCCAGCGCCAGGCCTCGACCGCCAGCACGACCACCGCCAGCGCCAGCAGCAGCCACAGCGTGGACGGCGCGCGGCCGCCCTGCAGCGCGGCCATCGAGAGCGCGCCGAAGGCGACGAACTCGCCCTGCGGGATGAAGATCACGCGCGTGACCGAAAACACCAGCACCAGCGCGAGCGCCATCAGTCCGTAGACCGCGCCGTTCACGATGCCGTCCTGCCCGAGCAGCAGGGCGATCTGCAAATCCATACGACCAACTTTCCTTCAGAAAACCTGGGGGCGAAAGAAAACCGTGCCCCTCTTGCAGGAACACCGCGGGCCGGTGGCGCCGGCCCGCGGTGTCCGTCGTTCAAGCCCGTGCGATCAGGGCTGGTATTTCCAGGCGCCGTTCTCGATCTTGACCATCACGCGCGCGCGCTGGTCCAGGCCCAGGTGGTCGGTGGCGCTCATGGTGAACACGCCGTGCGCGCCCGCCACGTCCTTGGTCTGCTCGAGCGCGTCGCGCAGCGCGGCGCGGAACTCGGGCGTGCCCGGCTGGGCCTTCTTGAGCGCGACCGGCACGGCCGAGCTCATGAGCAGGCCGGCGTCCCAGGCGTGCGCGCCGAAGGTCGAGACCGAGCCCTTGCCGTAGGCGGCTTCGTAGGCGGCCACGTAGGCGAGCGCGGACTTCTTCACCGGGTTGGCGGCCGGCAGCTGCTCGGCCACCAGCACCGGGCCGGCGGGCAGGAAGGTGCCTTCCACGTCCTTGCCGCCCACGCGCAGGAAGTCGGCGTTGGCCACGCCGTGCGTCTGGTACATCTTGCCGGTGTAGCCGCGCTCCTTGAGCGTCTTCTGCGGCAGCGCGGCCGGCGTGCCGGAGCCGGCGACCAGCACCGCGTCGGGCTTGGCGGCCATGATCTTCAGCGCCTGGCCGGTGACCGAGGTGTCGGTGCGCGCATAGCGCTCGTTGGCCACGACCTTGATCTTCTTGAGTTCGGCGGCCTTGGCGAATTCCTGCGACCAGCCTTCGCCGTAGGCGTCGGAGAAGCCGATGAAGGCCACGCTCTTCACGCCGTTGGCGGCCATGTGCTCGGCGATGGCCAGCGACATCATGATGTCGTTCTGCGGCGTCTTGAAGACCCACTTCTTCTTGGCGTCCATCGGCTCGATGATGCGGGCCGAGGCGGCCACCGAGATCATCGGCGTCTGCGCCTCGGCGGCCACGTCGATCATCGCGAGCGAGGCCGGCGTGGTGGTCGAGCCCAGGATCACGTCGACCTTGTTCTCGGCGATCAGCTTGCGCGTGTTGTTGACGGCGGCCGTGGTGTCGGAGGCGTCGTCGAGCACGATGTAGTTGATCTTCTGGCCGCCGATGGTCTTGGGCATCAGCGAGATCGTGTTCTTCTCGGGAATGCCCAGCGAAGCCGCCGGGCCGGTGGCCGAGATGGTCACGCCGACGTTGACGTCGGCCCAGGCCGACAGGGCCGTGGCGCACAGGGCGGCAATCAGCAGGGGCTTGAAGAATTTCATGGTTGGCTTGTCTCCGGTTGAAAAAAGGTTGAGGCCTGAAGTATCTCAGCGCTCGTCGAACGAGAGCGTGACGCGTTCGGTAAGGGGATGGGCCTGGCAGGTCAATACGAAGCCCGCGGCCACTTCATTCTTGTCGAGCGCGAAGTTTCTTTCCATGCGGACTTCCCCGTCCACGCATTTGGCGCGGCAGGTGCCGCACACGCCCGAGGTGCACGAGAACGGCACCTCGAGGCCGGCCGCCGAGGCCGCGTCGAGGATGCTGGGCTGGCCCTCGGTGTAGGTGATCTCGCGCTGCAGGCCGTCGCGCACGATGGTCACGCGCGCTTGCTTGGCGTCGCCGGGCTGGGCCTCGTGCACCACGGCGCCGACCTGCGCGGTCGAGCTCGCCGAGGGCAGCGCGACGCCGAAGCGCTCGATGTGGATGCGTTCCTCGGGCACGCCCGCGGCCAGCAGCGCGGCCTCGGCCTCGTCGTTCATCTGGAACGGGCCGCAGATGTAGACGTGGTCGATGCTGCCCGCGGGCACCAGGCCCTGCAGGAACTCGCCGATCTTCTCGCGGTTCATCACGCCGAAGCCCAGCGGCGAGTCGGTGTGCTCGTCGGAGAACACGTGCTGCAGCACCAGGCGCGTCATGTAGCGGTTCTTCAGGTCCTCGATCTCTTCCTTGAACATCGTGGACTGGAGCTGGCGGTTGCCGTAGATCAGCGTGAAGCGGCTCTTCGGCTCGCGCGCCAGCACGGTCTTCATGATCGACAGGATCGGCGTGATGCCGCTGCCGCCCGCGATGCCGACGTGGTGGCGCGCGGACTCGCCCTCGATCGGCACGAAGAAGCGGCCTTGCGGCGCCATCACCTGGATCGAGTCGCCGGGCTTGAGGTGGGCGTTGATCCAGTTGGAGAACTGGCCGCCGCGCACCTTGCGGACGCCCACGCGCAGCTCGCCGTCGTCGACGCCGGCGCAGATCGAATAGGAACGGCGCAGGTCCTGGCCGTCGATCTCGTTGCGCAGGGTCAGGTACTGGCCCTGCGTGAAGCCGAAGACTTCGCGCAGCGTCTCGGGGACCTCGAAGGAGACGATGACGGCCTCGGGCGTGTCGGGCTCGATGGCCTTCACGCGCAGGGGGTGGAACAGGGTACTCATCGGCGTGGGGCCTAGATCGGCTTGAAATGTTCGAAGGGTTCGCGGCAGGCGAGGCAGCGGTACAGCGCCTTGCAGGCGGTGGAGCCGAAGGCCGACAGCCGCTCGGTGCGCTCGCTCGCGCAGCGCGGGCAGGCGATGCGCTCGCCGGCGAGGCGGCCGAACAGGCGGATCGGCACCGCGGTGCCGGCGGCCTGCTCGGGCGTGAGGTGGGCGGGCGGGGCGATGCCGTAGGCCTTGAGCTTGGCGCGGCCCTCGTCGCTGATCCAGTCGCTGGTCCAGGCCGGCGCGCGGCGCAGGGTGGCGCGCGCGGGGCCGAGGCCGGCGCGCTCGATCGCGGCCAGCACGTCGTGCTCGATGGCCTCGGTCGCGGGGCAGCCCGAATAGGTCGGCGTCAGCACCACCTCGAGGCCGTCGTCGTGCTCGATCACGTCGCGCACGATGCCCAGGTCGCAGACCGACACGGCCGGCACCTCGGGGTCGGGCACCGTGTGCAGCACCTCCCAGGCGGCGTCGATGCGCGAGGCGGCCATGGTGTCGGCAGTCACCACACGCCCCCGGGGAAGGCGCGCTGCAGGTGCTGCATCTCGGCCAGGATGTAGCCCATGTGCTCGCTGTGCACGCCCTGCTTGCCGGTGCTGCGGAACTTGGCCTCGGCCGGAGCGGCGAGGCCGGCGGCGTCGAGCACCTGCTGCATCTCGGCGAACCACGGCTCGCGCAGCTCGTTCCAGGCCGGGCCCAGGCCGCTGGCGCTGGCTTCGCAGTCGACGGCGTCGGCCTCGAACAGCTCGGGCATGTAGAGCCAGGCCTGCTTGAGCGCGGCCTCGGTGCGGCGGCGCGATTCCTCGGTGCCGTCGCCCAGGCGCACGACCCAGTCGGCCGAATGCTGCTGGTGGTAGCGCGCTTCCTTCAGCGCCTTGCCGGCGATGGCGGCCACTTCCTCGTCGCTCGAGCTCGCCAGCCGTTCCCACAGCAGCTTGAGCAGGGTGGCGATCATGGTGTTGCGCACCACCGAGAAGGCGAAGTCGCCGCGCGGCAGCTCGACCAGCGTGAGGTTGAAGTAGTCGCGCTCCTCGCGCAGGTAGGCGAGCTGGTCCTCGTCGTGCTCGCGGCCGGCGCCTTCGAGCTTGCCGGCGTGGGTGAGCAGCGCGCGCGCCTGGCCCACGAGGTCGAGCGCGATGTTGGCCATCGCGATGTCCTCCTCGAGCACGGGCGCGTGGCCGCACCATTCGCCCAGGCGCTGGGCCAGCACCAGGCAGGTGTCGCCGATGCGCAGCAGGTACTGCACGGCCGGCGTGCGGTTCAGTTCGATCGATGCTTGCATGGCCGGCCGCTCACATGTGGTCGACGGACTTGGGCAGCGCGTAGAAGGTCGGGTGGCGGTAGACCTTGTCCTCGGCGGGATCGAAGTACATGTCCTTGTCGCCCGGATCGCTCGCGACGATCTGCTCGGAGCGCACGACCCAGATGCTGCAGCCTTCCTGGCGCCGCGTGTAGACGTCGCGCGCCATCTGGATCGCCATCTTCGAGTCGGCGGCGTGCAGGCTGCCGCAATGCTTGTGGTCCAGGCCGGCCTTGCTGCGCACGAACACTTCCCACAGGGGCCATTCTTGTTTCTGTTCGACGGTCATGCCGCCTCCTTCATCGGTTGCTTGTTGGCATGGGCGAGTGCGGCTTCGCGCACCCAGGCGCCGTCTTCCCAGGCGTCGACACGGGCCTGCAGGCGTTCGCGGTTGCAGGGGCCGTCGCCGCCGATCACGCGCCAGAACTCGCTCCAGTCGATGGTGCCGAAGTCGTGCGCCTGGCGTTCCTCGTTCCACTTGAGGTCGGGGTCGGGCAGGGTCACGCCGAGGATGGCCGCCTGCTCGACGGTGGCGTCGATGAACTTCTGGCGCAGCTCGTCGTTGCTGAAGCGCTTGATGCCCCAGCGCATCGACTGCGCCGAGTTGGGCGACTGGTCGTCGGGCGGGCCGAACATCATGATCGAGGGCCACCACCAGCGGTTGACCGCGTCCTGCACCATCGCCTTCTGCGCGTCGGTGCCGTGGGTCATCATGGTCAACAGCGCCTCGTAGCCCTGGCGCTGGTGGAAGCTCTCCTCGCGGCAGATGCGGATCATGGCGCGCGCATAGGGCGCGTAGGAGCAGCGGCAGATCGGCACCTGGTTCATGA
>JAESGW010000164.1_pt1 | contig 137454 bp, 140 predicted proteins | sample 9269791 | NCBI WGS metagenome assembly JAESGW01 (sample SAMN16773120, study PRJNA677053) | algae metagenome | isolation source: Aphanocapsa lilacina HA4352-LM1 and co-occurring heterotrophs from near cave... | place: USA: Maniniholo cave, near Haena, Kauai, HI | collected 2009-07-28
GAGGGTGCGCGCATGGTCATCCCGCCAGTCGTTCGCCGGCGCGACGCGCGGTCCAGGCCAGCGCGTTGATCGCGATTACGATCGCGATCAACACCACACCAAGACCGACCGCGAGCGGCAGATCGCCCTTGGAGGTTTCCAGCGCAATCGCCGTCGTCATGGTGCGGGTGAAGCCTTCGATGTTGCCGCCGACGATGATGATGGCACCGACTTCCGCGGCGGCACGGCCGAAGCCCGCCAGCAGCGCGGTGACCAAGCTGAAGCGCGCATCCCAGATCAATGTCGCGACGCGACCCAGCGGGCCGAGATTCATCGCGGTGAGTTCGTCGCGATATTCGAGCCAGAGATCCTCGATGGTCTGCCGCGCCAGCGCGGCGATGATCGGCGTGACCAGCACGGTCTGCGCGATGATCATGGCGCGCGGCGTGAACAGCAGGCCCCACGATCCCAGCGGTCCGGACCGCGACAGCGCGAGATAGACCGCAAGGCCGACGACGACGGGCGGCAGGCCCATCAGTGCGTTGAGCAGGACTATGACGCCCTGGCGGCCGGGAAATCTCGTGAGGGCAATCCAGGCACCCAAGGGGATGCCGATCAGCGCGGCCAGCAGCACCGCGGACAGGCTGACGACCAGCGACAGCCGCACGATGGCGAACAGCGTGGGATCGCCGCTGAGCACGAGTTGGAAGGCGGACACGTCTTCTGGCATCGAAAATTCCGTTTCGCTGGCATCTTGCGCAGGTGTTACGATTATGGTCAATTTTCGTAGCAACTGCATTCATATGCATATTGGTGCGCATGCCAGAGCTCCTCACCACCGACGAGGCGGCCGACTACCTCCGGCTCTCCGAGCGCAAGCTCTACGAGCTGGTGGCGGAGCGCGCGGTTCCCTGCAGCAAGGTGACCGGGCGCTGGCTGTTTCCACGCGCCGCGCTCGATCGCTGGGTTTCCGCCGGCCTGATCGCACGCGCCGGGCTGGCGCAGGTGGCCGCGCCGCCGATCGTCGGCGGCAGTCACGATCCATTGCTGGAATGGGCGCTGCGCGAAAGCAATTCGGGACTGGCGAGCCTTCCGGAGGGTTCCGAGGAAGGACTGCGGCGGCTGACCCACGCCGAGGTGATCATGGCGGCCATCCATCTGCACCGTCTCGACGGCGACGACGATACCGCCAATGTCGATGGCGTCGCGGAAGCGCCGGGATTGCACGATGCCGTGGTCATTGCATTTGCACGGCGCGAGCAGGGTATCCTCGTTGCAAAGGGCAACCCGCTGGGCCTGAGCGACATCGCCTCGATCGCCGCTTCGCGCGCACGCATGGCGCAACGACCCACCGGGGCCGGCGCGCAATTGCTGCTGCTCGCGCTGCTGGCGCGCGCCGGCATCGCGCTCGACGATCTGAAGCTGGCGAAGCCCACCTTCCCGACCGGACCTGATATCGCTCAAGCCGTGCGCGCCGGCCGTATCGACTGCGGCATCGCCACGCGATCGGTGGCACTGTCGGCCGGACTCGATTTCCTGCCGGTGACGTGGGAACGCTTCGACCTCGTGATGCGCCAGCGCGACTATTTCATGCCGGGGCCGCAGGCGCTGTTCAGCTTCATGCGCGCACCCATGCTGCGCGACCGCGCCGCCGAACTCGGCGGGTATGATGTTAGCGACACCGGCGCGGTGCGGCTGGTGAACTAAGCGCGGCCTCACCGGCACGTAGTCGAATACCGACGACCCGCATGTTCGAGACTACCTGCCGACTGGACATGCGGCCGAATGGACGACGGCCTTGCCGCTCGATCTAATCCGGCAAAAAGCCGCAGAGCCCGGCCCATGCTGAGGCTCACAATGGTTTGAGCACCAGCGAGGAATCGATTGGGCTTCTACGCTTGATCCATATCAAAGTCGGGGGATTGCCCGGCCTTAGAACTCCAAAAAAAGCATGCACGAACAAAAAGCATGCACGAACAACACGGGAGGAAACGAAATGTCCACCAGGCGCGATGTTATCAAGGCGATACCCGCAGCAGGTGCGGCCTTCGCGGTGGCCGGGAATTTGATCCTGGATGAAAGCCCGGCGCGCGCTCAGGGCGCAGCTCCGCTCGGTGGACACTTTCATCCGAAGGGCAAGGCCCCCTCAAAGCACACGACGGATGTCTTACGTCGGGCGCGGGCAGCCTTGCCGTTCGCAGACACCCGCGACTTCGATGAGAACAAGCGCGGCCTCATCGCCCCGATGCCTGACTTGAAAATCATGGCGGATGCCGGCCACGTAGCATGGGACATGGAGCGTTTCAAATTTCTCGACCAGCAGGAAGAATTCGACAGCATTCATCCTTCGCTGCACCGGATTTCGAGGCTGAACAATAATTACGGGCTCTACGAGGTCGTACCGGGCATCTATCAGGTGCGCGGGTTTGACCTGTCACAGATCAGCTTTGTCCGCGGGCGAACCGGCTGGATCGTCTTCGACGTCGCAATCACCGCCGAGGTGGCGCGCGCCGCCTGGCAATTGTTTCAGAAGCATCGGGGTGAGGGGCTGCCGATCACGGCCGTGATCTACTCTCACAATCATGGTGACCATTGGGGCGGCATCCGCGGCATCGTCTCCGAGGCGGATGTGCGTTCGGGCAAGATTCCAATCATCGCGCCACGCGATTTCATGCGACATACGGTCGAGGAGAATGTGTACGCCGGCAACGCGATGAACCGGCGGCTGTTCTTCCAGTACGGCTTGCTGCTGCCCGCCGCCCCGCATGGCTTTGTCGGTCAGGGTCTCGGACAGGGCATTTCTGCCGGAGCCATGGGACTGATCCCGCCGACGCGCATCGTGGAGCGCGACATCGAGGAGTTCGAGGTCGATGGCGTGCCCATGGTGTTTCAGAATACGCCCAACACCGAAGCCCCATCCGAGATGAACACCTGGATTCCGGGCTTGAAGGCGCTGTGGATGGCGGAGAACGTCAACGCCACGCTGCACAACATCTACACGCTCCGCGGCGCGCCGGTGCGCGATCCGCTGCGCTGGTCGAAATACATCGGTGAGGCGCTGTATCGCTTCGGCCTGCAGGCAGACGTGATGTTCGCCTCTCACCACTGGCCGCGCTGGGGCAACGACCGCATCCAGGAGGTTCTGCGCGGGCAACGTGACATCTATGCCAACATGAACAACCAGGTGCTGCATCTCGCAAACCAGGGCGTGACCATCAACCAGGTTCACAACGTCTATACCGTGCCGAAGGGGTTGCAGGAAAAATGGTACTGCCGCGGCTATCACGGTTCGCCCGAACACAATAGCCGCGGCGTGGTGCAGCGCTTTCTCGGCTTCTGGGATTGCAACCCGACGACGCTGATTCCGCTTTCGCCATCAGAATCCGCGCCGCTCTATGTCGAGATGATGGGTGGGTCTGCACGCATCATGGCGCGTGCCCAGCAGTTGCACGATGAACGACAGTACAAGTTGGCAACGGAAATCCTCAACAAGCTGGTGCAGGCCGAGCCGCAAAACCAGCCGGCGAAGGAGTTGCTTGCCGATGTCTTCGAGCAACTCGGCTATCAGCAGGAGAACCCCGGCCTGCGCAACAGCTTCCTCGCGGGCGCCTACGAGTTGCGAACCGGCATCCCGCAGGGCGAAGCGATCAATTCCAGCAGCCCCGACGTGATCCGGGCGATGACCACGGAGCTGTTCCTGAATTTCCTTGGCATCCGCATGGACAGCCGAAAGGCGGAGGGGCTGCGCTTCACCATCAACCTCGTCACGCCCGACAACGGGGAAAAGTTCGTCGTCGAGATGGCGAATGCCACGCTGACCAATATCCAGGGCTTCCAGGCTCCCAAGCCGGACCTGACGCTGACCATCAACCGCGCGGATCTGGAGCAGGTCATGGCCGGCCAGAAGACGCTGGACGCACAGATTGCGGCTGGCGTCGCCCGCATACAGGGCGATGCAAGCCTGTTGCAGAAGCTTGCAGCCACCATGGTGGACTTCGACCCGCGCTTCGAGATCATGCCGGGAACGAAGCAACAGGGCACCACCGTGGCCCATGCCGACGCGTACCAGGCCGTGCCGCGGCAGACCATTGCCGAGTAGATGCGATGCGAGCCGCTACCTTCGACCCAGCAGCCACGCCGTGAAACCGGCCTCGCCGAGGCGCTTCATCACCTCGTCCAGATGCGCACGATCGCGCGTCTCGATCACGACTTCGAGCAAAGTGCCCTTGGCAGGCAGGTCGGAGAACGTGCGCTGGTGCGAGACCTCGATGATGTTGGCGCCGGCTTCGGCCAATAGCGCCGAGACGGCAGCGAGTTGTCCTGGCCGGTCCACGATGTCGATGGCAATTTGAGTGAGCCGTCCCTCGCGCGCGAGTTCGCGGGTCAGCACCGAGGCGATCAGCCGCGTGTCGATGTTGCCGCCGGTCAGCACGAGGCCGACATTGCGTCCCGCGAAATGCTCCGGCGCCGCCAGCACCGCGGCAAGGCCGGCCGCGCCCGCGCCTTCCACCACGGTCTTTTCGATCGCGATCAGCATCGCCACCGCGCGCTCGATCTGGTCTTCCGTGACGAGGACGATGTCGTCGACGAGACGGCGGATGATTTCGGTGGTGATGCGACCGGGCGATTTGACCGCGATGCCTTCGGCGAGCGTATCGCCGCGCATCGGCAGGTGCTCGCCCTTGATGACATTGTACATCGAAGGATAGAGCTCGGCCTGCACGCCGACGATGCGCAGGTCCGGCTTGATCGCCCTGGCCGCAACGGCGATGCCGGAGATCAGTCCGCCGCCGCCGATCGGAATCACCAGCGTGTCGAGCTGCGGCACGGCCCCGAGCATTTCGAGCGCGATAGTGCCCTGGCCTGCGATGATCAAGGGATCGTCATAGGGATGGATCATGGTGAGGTCGTGCGCCTTGCCGTGCGCGCGGGCGAACTCGGCCGCTTCCTCGAGCGTAGCCCCGGAAATCACGATCTCGGCGCCATGACGCCTCGTATTCTCGACCTTCACCATCGGCGTCCCCACCGGCATCACGATCGTGGCGGGGATGCCGAGCAGGCTGGCGTGATAGGCCACGCCCTGCGCGTGATTGCCGGCCGACATCGCGATTACGCCGCGCCGCCGCTCGTCCGGCGACAATGCGGTCAGACGGTTGAGCGCGCCGCGCTCCTTGAAGGTCGAGGTGAACTGCAGGTTTTCGAATTTGAGCCAGAGATTACAGCCGCAGATCTCGCCCAGCGTCCGGCTCTGATCGCACTCGGTGACGATGACCGAGCCGCGGATCACATCGGCTGCGGCCCTGACGTCGTCGGCCGTGACGGCAAGAGGGGTTTGCTGGTCCGGCGTTGCGTTCCTGGTATTCGACATCGGTTGGCCTCGCTGCGAGGCCATCCTATAGGCCTATTTCGCTCGTCGCGCCGCTTTGAATTTGCGCCTTGCGCCCTTCGAGGCTGGCAAAACTTCCGCCCCATGAATATGGGTGTCGCAACCCGCCGTTGCGGGGGTACACTTGCGGTGTGCCGCAGGGACAGGCGGCCGGAGTTTTCCCGATGAATTCGTTGAGCGACGAGGCCGTTACGGTCCTGCTGGTGGAAGACGACGCGCCGACGCTCTGGCGGCTGCAGGATGCGCTGGCCAAGGCCGGCTACCAGGTAAGGGCCGCCGGCACGCTCACGGACGCCCGCGCCTGCCTGGCGCAGGGTGCGCCACGGGTGTTGCTGACCGACCTGCAATTGCCGGATGGGCACGGCGTCGACCTGATCCGCGAAACACGACGACGCTTTCCCGAGACCGAGATCATGGTGATCTCCATACTCGGCGACGAGGAGAGCGTGATCTCGGCAATCACCGTCGGCGCCACGGGCTATCTTCTCAAGGACGCCTTTCCGACCGACATCGCAGCAACCGTGCGCGATCTCGTGGCCGGGCATTCGCCGATCTCGGCCTCGATCGCGCGCTTCATCGTGCGCCGTACCCAGAGTACGGCCGAACCGCCGCCCGGCCCCGCTCTCAACACCGCCAAGCTGACGCCGCGCGAAATCGACATCCTCTGGGGCATCGCCAAAGGCTTCAGCTACGCCGAGATCGCGAGCCATCTCGGCCTGTCGCGCCAGACCGTGCCCGGCCACATCAAGAGCATCTACCGCAAGCTCGAAGTCCATACCCGGGGCGAGGCGGTGTTCGAAGCGGTTCAGCAAGGCTTGATCCGGCTGTGAACGCGGCGGACGACGTGCAACCGGTGACGCCACGTTGCAAGCGCCAGCGGCTGCCCTCGTCCCGCCTCGTCCAGTACCTGCTGCTGCAGGCGCTGATCGCGGCGGCATGCATCTTCGCCCTCATGCAATCGCTGCCGGGGCCGCCTTCCGAATATCTCGTCGAAACATTGCAGCTCTCCGAGCGCGGCGTCGAGCGCGCCGTGGCGCCGCCGGTATTTTTCTCCGCAGCGCCATGCAATGGACGACCCGCCGCGCTTCACCGCTCAATTCAGCCGGCCCGCCGACGAGGCCGGGCGCGCCTGGTCGGTGTTTCTGCCGCGCTTCACCAATGGCGTCGAGGTTTCCGTCAACGACGTCGTGATCCTCGACAGCCGGCGCGACCCCGCGGCCAACCGGCCCGATCGCAACACGCCGGCTATCGCGGTCATTCCATCGTCGCTGCTGCGCGACGGCGTGAACACGGTTTCGATCCGGCTGTTTATCTGGGGTCCGATTACTGGCTTCCTGGAGCGCGTCTGGGTCGGCCCGGACGATGAGCTGCGGCCGAGCTATAATCTGCGGTCGCTGGTCTTCGTCACCCTGCCGGTGGTGTTCTCGTCATGGCAGGCGATCCTCGCCGTCATTCTGGGAATCATGTGGCTGATGCGGCGCCACGAACCGGCCTATGGCCTGCTTGCAGCGGCGATGGCGGTGGGAGTCGCGCAGGCCTTCCTGCAAACGCCGATGGACGAGACGGCCTTTTCCAGGCTGAACGTGATCGTAATTTCTTCCGCGCCGCTGGAAAGCGCGCTGGTGCTGACGTTTGCGCTGTTGTTCTCGGGATGGAAATGGCGGCCCTACGGCTGGATCATTTTCGCACCTGCCGTGTTGCTGGCGCTGGCCGGCCTGTTCGGAAACCAGGCGCTGTCGCGTACGCTATATCTCTTCGTTGCCGTGCCGACGGTCGGCCTGTCGCTTGCCATCATGGCGGTCGTGACGGCGCGTTCGACCCTGAAACGCCGGAACGTCGCCAGTCTCATGCTCGGGTGTGCCGTCACGATCATGCTGACGTGCTGGATCGTCGACCTGCTATCGGTGTTTCAGATGATGCAAAACCGCATCTTCACCGCGCGGCTGTCCTATTCGGTGATGCTGGTCGCGATCGGCGCCGGGCTGACCTGGCGTTTTGCGCGTGCGCTGAACGAGGTGGACGGCTTCGCCGGGCGTCTGGTCACGCAGGTGCGCGAGGCGGAAGACAAACTCAAGGCCAGCTTCATCCGCGAGGAGGAGCGCGCCCGCGCCGCGGCGCTGGCGCGGGAACGCACTCGCCTGATGCGCGACCTGCATGACGGGCTCGGCGGCCAGCTCGTCAGCATCGTGGCGCTCAGCGAGCGCGGCAATGCCGGCGCGGGAATCGGCGATGCCGCGCGCGCGGCGCTGAAGGACCTGCGGCTCGTCATCGATTCCATGGACGACATCGGCGGCGATTTGATGCTGGCGCTGGGCTCGTGGCGCGAACGCGCGATGGCGCAACTCCACCCGCATGACATCGCGCTGGAGTGGCGTGCGGTCACCGCGCAGGGCCTGCCGGTTCATCCCGAGTTGCGGCCATGGCACGTGATCCAGATCGTTCGGCTGCTGGATGAAGCGCTGACCAATGCGGTGAAGCACGCCAATGCGCGCCGCGTCACCGTGAGGATCGAAACTCTAAGAGATCACGACGGCTTCGATCGTGGCTGCATCACCGTCGAAGACGACGGCCAAGGTTTTGACGTTCCCCCAGCGGACGGATCCGCCGGGGCGATGAAGGCCGCGCGCGGCCTGCGCAACATGCGATGCCGCGCGGCGCGTTGTGGTGCGGAACTGGTACTGGACTCGTGCCCGCAAGGTACTCGTGTGAGGCTGACATTGCCGCATCGGTTTCCCGACAGCGACGCTGCTGCCGGTTGAATTAGCGGCGTCCGACGCGATTGACCGGTCCACCGCGGTTCATCGGCGTGCCGGCGCGAACACCGACGCCGGGGGCGCCGACGCCGACACGGGCCACACCGACCGCCGGCGTCACAACGGCGGCTGCAGCCACCGGCGTAGGTCGCGCCACGCAGCCCTTGGGAACGCCGACGGTCTTGCAGTAAACCACCGCGGCCTGGGCTGAACTCGCACCGCCCAGCGCGGACGACGCCACAGCGGAAAACGCCGCCAGGGCCAGACCCGCGTTCAGCCATCCTGATTTCTTCAACATGTCATCTCTCCGATTGGCGTGCAGCCTTGCGATGTGCCGATCGGTCACCGCAGCCGACGTGCGACGTACATGATGCAGAGTGGCGGCCCGCAACATCCCGTGAAGATGGTGGAGCGACGCAACCCGGAATTGCAGGCAATTTTCCGATGCCATGAACATGGCATGGACTGCAAACGCCACCTCGACGAGTTTCCGCGGCGCTCAATCGCAAGCCCCAAGAATCTCGTCGAAAGGTGCTCCATGAGAAAATCAGTCCACGTCGCAGCCGCGCTCGTTACACTACTCGCCGCAACCTCGCTCGCCTCGGCGCAATCCGGACCCAGCGTGCGGGATCAGATGGCCTGCCGCTCCGACGCAGGAAAATTCTGTGCCGAACACGTCGGCAAGCCGCCACAGATGAATGCCTGCCTGAAGGCGAACAAGGCGAACCTGTCGGACGCCTGCCGCAAGGTGGTGGAATCGCGCGGCGGGTAAACGCCGTCATCGTCAGGGAAGGTTTCAGTCCAGATCGAACAGCCTGATCCTCGGCGATTCAGTCCGCACCGTTTCGGCGGCGAAGACCTGCCGCGGCTCGGTCACTTCCCTGACCTTCTCCTCGACCGCCTCGAGCTCCTGCTCGCGCGGCTGCCGGGCGCGGCGCTTCTCTTCCCAGCGCGCGCGGCGCTCAGCCCGGCGCTTTTCGACAGCCGCCCGCTTGATGTCGACCTCACGCGCCCGGGCAAAGGCGTCCTTCGGCGCGGCGGGCTTTTCCACGACACCCCTTTCACTGACCTGCTCGGCCGCCCTCGTGGATGCGGGCTGAACGGATCGCGGGATGTTGGCGACGGTCTTCTCTTCGGCGGACGCGGCAACACTGGACGCGTTGACCTGCGGCTCAGGCTTTGCCGATGTCTGCGCCGTCTGCTGCGCTTCGGCTTGTGGCGCCGCCGCTGCGGGAGACGATGAAACCGGGTTGGCCGCAGCCGCAGTGGTCGGCACGATACGTGCTACCGGTTCCGAGGGCGCCGTCGTCGCCGCGATCTGCGCCGCCGAGACCCTGCGCTCCAGCTTGGAAACTCCCGGCTCATGCGGGCTGACGACATTGGCCGCCAGATAGCCGCCGCCAAGTCCGGCAGCGACCGCCACGATTACGGTTCCCACCCCTGCAAAATATGCGGTTGATGTGCGCATCGTCGTCTCCCTCGTCCACGCAGGCAAACGCATGGATAGAGGTGATGTTCCGACAGGTGATGATGCGGGAAGATCTGGAACCGGCGGCAATGCAGCCACCGTCGTGGCTTATCAGATCATCGAGGCAACTTTTTCCAGCCCGATGATGCGGGCGAGCGAGCGCACTTCGCTCTTCTGGTCTTCACGCAACTGGAACAGCAGCGGCATCGCGGCCGACTTCAACTGCTGGACTTCCGCAGCGTCCGGATCGATCGGCACGCCGGTCACGTTCGGGTTGGCCTGGCGGCCCGCATGGATCTTGCGCGCGACGGCGCGCAGCGCGGTCTCCACCGGCGGCCAGTAGGATTCCTGCGCGGCAGACAATTTCAGCCGCTCCTTGATGCCCGCGATCTGGACGTCGCTCAGCAGCGCGTAGGACTTTTGCGGCGCCGGCTTGTTGACGGCCTTCGGCTTCGCCGGAGCGGCGGGAGCAATGGCCTGTGTCGCAGCCGGATCGCTCGGCGCCGAGATCTCCTTCGGCATGCCGATATCGGCGGGCGAGGTGGACGCATAGGCGCGGCGCAGCGACTCGCTCAGCGCAGGATCGAGTTGTTCGGACGGCTGCTGCAGTGAATGGGAGGCGACGGCGAGTTTGTCCTGCTTGCCTTCCCGGTTCGACACCGGGCCCTGGACGGCGGAGACGGAAGCGGAAGCCAGTTCGAGTCGGGGAGTGGGGATGCTGTCGCGGCCGATAATCGCGGTCGCCGCGACGCCGACCAGCAGAAAGCAGATCAGCGCAACGATGGTCATCGCTTTGGTCAAAAAGGTCTCCATTGCCGCCGACGTCTGGTGCCTTTGCCCAAAGCTGGACGTTAAATGAGGCATTACCATGCCGAACGCGACCTCGCCCACCCCGAAAGGGCAAAAAAAGGCACCGAAATGGCCAGGAATCAGGCCGCGGCCAGTTCGTACGCGTCCTGGATGTCAGCGACGATTTCGGAGGCCTCCCACAGCGCGGTGGGAGCGACCGACCTCAGGCTGATGGTCCAGTTGCCTTTGCGGGATCGGGGCATGGAGACGATGTCGAATTCGACGTTGCGGCAAAGCGGATGCCGGTCGAGCGCCCGACCCACCCGCCATCTGATTTCATCCAGCGTCACCGGGGTTTTGGCGGAATATCGATCGAAATCCATGTTGTGCCCCCTGTTTTGCGACCGCCCGGCCGTGGCGGCCAGCCATCCCCAGGGGTTATTGTTGAGGCCGATTTGGTTAACGGCGGGTTAAGCACGGGTGGGCGAAGCGAACAGCGAGGCGAAGCAGCGGGGCGTGGTGGGATCGCCCCCCCGGTCGACGACCGCCCCGGCCCGGCCGTTGGTCCGCCCCGCGCTGGTCACGGCCATCGCGATTTCGGCCGTCACGCTGACGATCGCGACCTGGGAATTGCTGATGGCGGACTGGCCGTCCGGCTTCGTCCTGCTTGGCGTCCTGCCGCTGGCGGCGTTTGCGTTCTGCGGCTGCGCTCTGTGGTCGGTGACGCTGCTGCTTCGGATCAGGGACGACGGCGCGAAGTTCGCCCTGCCGTTCCTGATCTATGCGCTGACGCTCGTCGTCCTCGTTTATGCGCCGCTGCAGCAGATCGCCCTGCAGCAGAATTTCTACTGGCACCGGCAGAACCGCGAACGGATCGTGGCGCGAGTCGAGGCCGGCGAACTCAAGCCCAACGTGAGCCACAACAGGAACCTGATTGCGCTTGGAGACGGAGAACCCGGGGTTTCCGCCGGCGGCAACGACATCGTCGTCGACGAGACGGACGTTGGCACCTACGTGCTGTTCCTGGCCTCGCGCGGCCTGAAGCACTCTTTCACCGGCTTCCTGCACGTGCCGTCCGGCGCCGACCCCAAAAAGTTCTTCGAGTTCGAGGACAAGCCGCCGAGCCAGCTCGTCCGCTACGGCGAGGACTGGTACTACGTGGCGAACTAGGTCGGCTCAAACCAATTCCATGCGCAGATGCCGTCCGACTGCCTGCGCAGCGCGCGCCAGCGTACCGAGCGTAACGGAATCGTTCTCGGGATCAAGCAGGCGGTCAAGCTGAGCACGGCTTGTCTTCATGCGCGCTGCGAGTTGGGTCTTGGAAATCTCCTCACGCCGCATCAGTTCGTCAAGCTGCCGCACCAGCACGCGCTTGATCGCGCGGGCGGTCACGCCTTCGTAGATTCCGTCTTCTTTCAGGAAGTCATCGAAAGACGATCCAACTCTGCCCTTCCTGCCAGCTGCTTTCTTCATGTGATCTCCTTCTTTCGCTTGATCGCCAATTCCAGATCACCGGAAGGCGTCTTCTGTGTCTTCTTGATAAAGGCGTGCAGCAACACCATGCTGCCTTCATGTTCGCAGAACAGCACGCGAGCAATTCGCCCTTGCGTCAATGTGCTGCGAACTTCCCACAGCCCTCGCCCCAGCGACCGGCACAGCGGCATGCCAATCGGCCATGCGAATTCGACGTCCTTGATGTCCTCGCCGACGATCTTGCGATCATCGGGAGACAAATTCTTCAGCCATTCCCGAACCGGCTCGCGGCCAGACGGAAGAGCATAGAAGAAAGCGGGCAATTGCTTCATTGGACGCAAGTTACGTACCATTTTTGGTACGTGCCAGCAAGAGAAATCTCGCCCGGCCAAATTTCTTGAACTTCGTCGCGAATCAGGTCGGTTTCGCGCGCAGCGTACTGCCGGCTACCGTGCCGAGCGCGATGCCGCCGATGATCAGCGTCATCGCGAGAAACAGCGACGGCTCGAGCGGTTCACCCAGGATCACGGTCGCGCTGACGATGCCGAGCAGCGGCGTGGCAAGCAGCCATAGCGACGTAGTGACGGCGGGCAGGCTGCGGTTCACCATGGTCATCGCCCAGTTGGCGAACGCCGTGCAGATAATTCCGCTGAACAGCAGCAGGCCGATCAGGCGCCCGGTCCACGCGATATGCGGCGGGCCGTCCACGAACAACGCGATCACAGCGAGCAGCGCGGCCGCCAGCAGCACCTGCCAGAACACCAGTTGGAACGGCGTCGAAATCCAGCGGTGCGCCCTGACGTAGACGATGTTGCCGGCCCAGCAGAACGCCGCGACCAGAATAAGTCCGCTGCCGAACAGCGCGTTGCGGTCGCCCCAGTTCAGCGTCTGCGGATTGAAGATGACCGCAAGGCCCGCCAGGCCGAAGCCGATGCCGATCGCGCGGCGGCGCGTGATCTCCTCTGCAAGGAACATCGCCGCCCCGATCGCGACCCACAGCGGCGTCGTGTAGCCGAGCACGATCGCCCTGCCCGCCGGCACGAATTGCAGCCCGATCGCAATCAGCGCGGAGAACGCCACCAGATGCAGGATCGAGGTGCAGAACACTACCGGCAGGTCGCCGCGCCGGGGGATGATGAAATCACCCTGCATCCATAACAGCGGTGCCAGCGCGGCGGCGGCGATCATGCAGCGCAACGCCGTCGCCCATAGCGGCGTCACATCCTGCACGATCAGCTTCGTCACCGGCCAGTTGGTGCCCCATGCGAGCACGACGCCGGCGAGCAGAACCGCCGCGCTACGGGTCGAAAGTCCACCGGCCATCCCCAATGCGTCCCTGACATGATGCGGAGCCGATTGCCTAGCCTTCCAACTGGCTCTAATGAAAGAACCAGTCTTGGCAGATTGATGGTACCAGTTATGGACGACCTGTTGCCCGGAATGCTCGATCTCGCGCGCGACGGCGACGAGACGCTGACGCGCCAGCTTACGGATCAATTGCGGACGCTCATCACCGGCGGCCGGCTCGGGCCGGGCCAGCGCCTGCCGTCAAGCCGGCAGCTTGCGCAATCGCTCGACCTGTCGCGCAACACGGTTTCGTTTGCGATCGAGCAACTGGCCGCGGAAGGCTACCTCACCCTGTCCGCCGGGCGACGGCCGGCGGTGGCCGAGGGCCTCGCGCTCGATCGCCGCAAGGTGTCGTCGCGGACCGGTGCTGGCGACCGTGTAAACCTGTCGCCCTGGGCACGCGGTCTGCAACGGTCGATCTGGCCACCGATACACAAAGGGCGGCCTCGGCCGTTTCAGCCAGGACTGGCGGATGAACGCGAGTTTCCGCACGATCTGTGGAGCCGCTGCCTGCGGCGCGCGGCGCGCAATGCCTTGTCGCGCCGGGATCGCTCCATCAACCATCCGCCGCTGCAGGAAGCCCTGTTGGCGCATCTTTCGGTTCATCGCGGCATCAAGGCCAAGCCGCAGCAGATCCTGATCGTGCCGACCGCGCAGGCCGGCATCGCGCTGGTCGCGGCCGCGTTGCTCGAACCCGGCGATCACGCCTGGGCCGAAAGTCCGGGCTATGGCGGCGCCTACGTCGCCTTCGAGGCGGCCGGCGCCATCGTCTCCCCCATGCCGCTCGACGAACAGGGCATGGTGACAGGCTCCCGAAAGGATGCGCCGCGGGTCATCTTCGTCACCCCGTCGCACCAGTACCCGACGGGGCGGCTGATGCCGATCGGCCGCCGGCTCGAACTGCTTCGCTATGCCGAAGCTGTCGACGCCTGCATTATCGAGGACGATTATGACGGCGAATTTCACTACGAGGCGCGTCCGGTGGCGGCGCTGCAGGGGCTGGCGTCGTCGCCGCGAATTTTCTATCTCGGCACCTTCTCGAAAGCGACCTATGCGGACATCCGCTTCGGCTATGTCGTGGTACCGGAGGCGCAGATCGAAATCTTCGAACTGGCGCAGCGCCACCTGGGAATGCTGACGTCGATCACGATGCAGGATGCGCTCGCCGAATTCATCAGCGCGGGCGGCTATCTCGGTCACATCAAAAGGATGACGCGACTCTACAAGGGACGGCGCGACCGCATGCTGCAGGCGCTTGCCAGCGAAGCCGGCAACCGGCTTACGGTCGAGGCGCCAGCCGGCGGGATGCAATTGCTGGCGCGGTGCCACGGTGCCAGCGACGATCAGAAGCTCGCGGCGCGGCTGCTCGAGGCTGGCGTCGTCAGCCGCGCGCTGTCGATCATGACGTATCACAGGACCGACGAGCAGGGCCTGTTTCTAGGTTTCGCCGCGTGGAACGAGAAGGAGATCGACCGCGCCGCGCGGGTGCTCGGCCGTATCGTGCGTTAAGGCCGCAGGCGCTGATCGGCGTCGCGATATTCCGCAATGGTACGCGCGATCATCTCGTCGACGGAAAGAACTTCGCTCACGCCCGAGGTGGAGTGACCCGCGCTCCAGATGTCCTTCCAGCGCTTGGGGCGGTTTTCGCGCGCGCCGATGTCGATGTCCTTGCCGATGTCGATCGCACCGCGCGCGGGCAGATCGTCGGGATCGAGGCCGGCAGCCTCGATCGACGGGCGCAGCATGTTGGTCTGCAATCCCGTGAATGCTTTCGTCAGCAGGATGTCGTCGGCGCTGCTGGCGACGAGCATCTGCCGGTAACGCTCGTCGGCCATGCTCTCGCGGGTCGCGATGAACTTGGTGCCCATATAGGCGAGGTCGCAGCCGAGCGCCTGCGCGGCGCGCAACGCGTGTCCGTCGGCAATGCCGCCCGCGAGCACCAGCGGTCCATCGAAGAACGCCCGCACCGCGCGTACGAATACGAAGGGGTTGAGCCAGCCGGTCTGGCCGCCCGCGCCGGCGGTCAACAGCACCAGCCCGTCGGCGCCGACCGCCACCGCGCGCTCGGCGTGGCGGATCGAGGCGACATCGGCGAAAACGAGCGCGCCGGCGTCACGCAGCGGACCCAGCACCGGTGCCGGCGACCCCACCGAGGTGATGACCATCTCGGGCTTGTGTCTCAGCAGTACCTGCAGATCCTGCTCCAGCCGCGCGTTGGAGCGATGCACGATCAGGTTCGCGCAGATCGGTGCGGCGCGCTTGCCGCTTGCGTCCGAATGAAGCTGCAAGCGGCGCTCGATCGCGCCGAGCCACTCGTCGAGTTGCTCGGGACTGCGGCAGTTCACCGTCGGGAATGAGCCGATCACGCCGTTGCGGCAAGCGGCTACCACGAGTTCGATGCCCGACACGAGAAACATCGGCGCTGCAACCAGCGGCAGGCTGAGGCGATCGCGAAAGCGCGAAAGAAGATCGGTGGGCTGCGTCATGGCGACTTGAGCGGCTTCCTCGTTGTGCTAGCGTTTGCTGAACATTGGCACAGGCGAAGGCCAACTACAAAACTTTCGGGAGGAATACAGAATGAGCAATCCGCTCTACGCGTATCCGGCGACGTGCGAACAGACGTTGCGCGCGCTGGCGCGCTACCCTGCGCGCACCGCGTTCAGCTGGCCGGGCGGATCGATGACCTATCAGGGCGCGACCGACATGATCGGGCGCATCCAGGCCGTGTTCATGCAACTGGGCTTTGAGCCCGGCACCCGCGTCGCCTTCCTCACCGCCAACCGCGCCGACACCTGGTGCGCCGGCGTCGCCGCGCAATTGTCGCGGCTGGCGATCACCTGGCTGCACCCGCTGGGCTCGCTGGACGACCAGCTGTTCCAGCTGGAGGATTCCGAAGCCCAGATGCTGGTAATCGACGGCGTGACGTACCGCGATCGCGGCGGCGAACTTGCCGCCAGGGCATCGAGCCTGAAAACCGTCTTCACGCTCGGCCCGGCCGATTACGGCGCCGATCTGCTGCAGGCGATCGAGGCCACAGGCAGCGCCACCGCGCGCAGTTTTGCCCGCCTGGACGATATCGCGACGCTGAACTACACCGGCGGCACGACGGGCAAATCCAAGGGCGCGCTACGCCATCAGCGCGAACTCGGCAGTTCCACCGCCGCGATCCTGGCCGATTTCGAAATTCCGGGAACCCCAAGCTATCTGACAGTGGCGCCGATCAGCCATGTCGCCGGCACAAAAGTGCTGCCGACGCTGATGCGCGGCGGCACCGTGCACATGCTGAAGGGTTTCGACCCCGAAGCCGTGTTCAAGACGATCGAGCGCGAACGCATCAATTTCACGCTGCTGGTGCCGACGATGATCTATGTCATGCTCGATCATCCCGCGCTCGACAAGACCGATCTCTCCTCGCTCGAACTCCTGCTGTATGGCGCGTCGGCGATGTCGCCGAGCCGGCTGGTCGAGGGCATCGAGCGGATCGGGCCGGTGTTCTCGCAACTCTACGGACAGACCGAATGCTATCCGGTGTCGGTGCTGCGCAAGGCGGACCACGATCCCAAAACGCCGGAGCTGTTTTTGTCCTGCGGCTTCCCGATTGCGTCCTGCCAGGTCAAGATCCTGGACCATGACGACCAGGAAGTCGCGACCGGCGAGGCCGGCGAAATCTGCGTGCGCGCAAGCCATGTGATGGCCGAGTACTGGAAGCGGCCGGACATCACGGCGGAAACGCTGCGGAGCGGCTGGCTGCACACCGGCGACATCGCCCGCAAGGACGAGCGCGGTTACATGTTCATCCTCGACCGCAAGAAGGACATGATCGTCTCCGGCGGCTTCAACATCTTTCCGCGCGAAGTTGAGGACGTGCTGTCGCAGCACGCCGACGTGGCCATGGTGGCGGTGGTCGGCGTGCCCGACGACAAATGGGGCGAGGCCGTTACCGCCGTGATCGTCGCCCGCGAAGGCGCGCGGCCGAATGCGGACGAACTGATCAATCTCGTCAAGGCACGCAAGGGCTCGGCGCACGCGCCCAAGCACATCAAGTTCGTCAGCGAGTTGCCGATGACTGGCGTCGGCAAGATCGACAAGAAGGTGCTGAAGGCAGGCTTCTGGACCGGACGCGACCGGATGGTAGGGTAGCCCGCGCCGACCTCACGCCAGCAACTGATCGACCTGGTCGCGCAACTGATCCTGATGATAGGGTTTTGCCAGGCGCGGCAGGTCGAGCTGCGTGCCTTCGGGCAATTCCGCATAGCCCGTCGCCAGAAGGACCGGCAGCGACGGCCGCACCTCGCGCGACGCCGCGACCAGTTCGAGCCCGGTCATCCCCGGCATCATGTGGTCCGTCACCATCAGGTCGATCGGCTGTTCGCTCCGGAGGATGTCGAGCGCGTGCCGGCCGGAATTGGCGCCGATTACCCGGTGACCGAGATCCTCGAGCATTTCGGTGGTCGACATCGCAATCAGTGGATCGTCGTCGACAAAGAGAATGACTGCCGAGCGCTTGATCTTCTGAGCAGCCGGCGCGGCACTTTCCGCTTCAGGCGCGGAGCTCGCAACCGGCAACACCAGCGTCGCGCAGGTTCCCTTTCCAACACTGCTGGTCAGTTGCAGCGCCCCGCCGAGTTGAACCGCAAGCCCGTGCACCATGGATAGTCCGAGGCCTGTGCCCTTCCCGAGCGGTTTGGACGAAAAGAACGGTTCGATCGCACGCTTCAGCACGTCGGGTGACATGCCGGTCCCGGTATCGGCCACCGACAGTTTGAGATACCGGCCCGGCGACAATGCCGGATCGCGCTTCGCCTCGTACTCCGTCACCCTGATATCGATCCGCCCGCCGTCCGGCATCGCGTCGCGCGCGTTGATCGCGAGGTTGAGGATCGCCAGTTCGAGCTGGTTGGCGTCGATCCGTGCCGGCGGCAGGCCTTCGGCGATTTCGAGCCGCAACGCCACGCGGGGCCCGAGCGAGCGTTCGAGCAGGTCGACCATGCCTTCGACAAGGGTCCGCATATCGACCGATACCGCGCGCAAATCCTGCTGGCGTGCGAAGGCGAGCAGGCGCTGGGTCAGCGACGCACCGCGTTCCGCGCCCTGTATCGCACCGTCGACCAGCCGCTTCAGGCGCGGATCGTCCGGAATGCGCCGGCGCAGCAGATCGAGATTGCCCATGACGGCCATCAAAAGATTGTTGAAGTCGTGCGCGACGCCGCCGGTGAGTTGGCCGATGGTCTCCATCTTCTGGGCCTGCCGCAATTGCTCCTGCGCCTGCTCGCGGGCGGCGACGGCCTTCATCAATTCGGCCGAACGCTGTTCGACGCGCTGCTCGAGCGTTGCGGTCAATTCCGCCAGCGCGGTGCGTTCGGCCGCCAGCTGGGCGAGCAAGGTTTCGCGCTCGATCTCGGCCGTCTTGCGGGCGGTGATATCGGAGCAAACGCCGACCAGCGACTTGATGCTGCCTTCGGGCCGATATACCGCACGGCCACGCACGTCGACCCAGTGCAGCGAACCGTCGGGCCAGATATTGCGGAACTCGATGTTGTAGTCGTGCCCCTGCTCGACTGTTCGCGTGACGCTTTCATCGCGGCGCGCGCGATCGTCGGGATGGACCGCGCGCTCCAGATCCTGATATGTGAACGGTCCCTCCGTATCGCGTCCAAACGCGGACTTGCAGGATGCCGAGGCTTCAAAGACGAGGTCGGGCAGATGCAGCTCCCACGTGCCGAGTTGCCCGGCCTTGAGCGCGGTTTGCAGCAGTTGCCCGCTTTCGGTCAAATCGCGAAGGATCGCGCGCGCCTCATATTGCCTGCGCCTTCCGCGCACCGCGGAGCCGACGATGCTCACGAGCGTCGTCGGATGAAACGGCCGCTCGAGGAAGGTGACGTTGCCGAGCGCCTGCCCGACACGCGCGGCGTCCGGATTGCGCTCTGGACCGCCGCCCTGATGCGTCAGCAGCACGATCGGAAAATCCGACCAGGGCGGTTGACCGTTGAGCCAGTGCACGAGGTCGCGCAAATCGGCCGTCTTGATCGCCTCGTCCGCGATCACGGCGAGCCCGGCACCGCTTTCGATCTCTCGCGCAAGCGCGGCGAGATCGCTGCAAATCTGCGCGTGGAAACCCGCCTCCCGGATCAGGGAGGCAGCGACAGACGCATCACGGCCTATGGGCGCGAGGATGACCGCCCGCTCGGATGAGGGACCAGCCCTCACGAGAGTGGCTCGTCCAGCAGCGGATTGTTCGCGCCGACATAAACAGGAACGCCGCGCAGCACGCCCTGGAAGTCGACCAGCGGCCCGCCGACCGTGAGACCGCGGTTGTCGATGCGATATTCGCGGATCGTCGATTCATGCGCGCCGGTTCGTTTCTTGATGATCGACATGGCGCGGCGCACCGTGCCAACCGCCTCGAAATAGCGCAGCAGGATCACGGTATCGGCAAGATACGTTACATCGACCGGCGCTTTCATGTCGCCGACCAGCCCGTGCTGGGCGACCGTCATGAAAGTCGCCGCGCCCTGGCGGTTGAGATACTGCAGCAATTCGTGCACGTGCAGGATCAGCGAGTTCTCCTCCGGCATCGCCGCCTGATAGCCGTTGAGGCTGTCGATCAGCACGCTCTTGACCTGATTTTCATCAACGCGCTTGCGTACCCGGTGCGCGAATTCGCCTGGAGAAAGCTCGGCGGCATCGACCTGCTCGATGAACATGCTGCCGTTACGCTGCATCGCTGCGAGATCGATGCCAAGACCTTTCATGCGCTCAAACAGCAGACCAATCTCTTCATCGAAAACGAAAAAGGCCGTCTTTTCTCCGCGCGCAACCGCGGCGGCAAGAAACACGATGGCGAGGAGAGATTTGCCGGTGCCTGCCGGCCCAAGGATCAGCGTGCTGGATCCGCTCTCGATACCGCTGCCCAGCAACTGGTCCAGTTCGGCGATGCCGCTCGACAGCGTATGTCGGGCGTAGCTCGATCGATGCTCCGACGCCACCAGCCGCGGGAACACGTTCAGCCCACCGGTGGTGATAGTGACGTCGTGAAATCCGCCGCGAAATTTGACGCCCCGATATTTGATGACGCGCGCGCGACGCCGCTCCGCGCCATAGGCCGGCGCCAGCTCCTCGAGCCGCAGCACGCCATGCGCCACGCTGTGGATGGTCTTGTCGCCGATCTCGGATGACATGTCGTCGAGCAGCAGCACCGTGGCGCCGTAATTTGCGAAGTAGTGCTTGATCGCCAAAATCTGCCGCCGATAGCGCAGCGAGCTTTGCGCCAGCAACCTGATCTCGGACAGGCTGTCAAGCACGACTCGGCTCGGCTGCACGCGATCGATAGCGGCAAAAATCTGCTTGGTGGTTTCGCCCAGCTCGAGATCTGACGAATAGAGCAGGCTCTGCTGCTGCTCGGAATCGAGCAGGCTCTCGGGCGGCAGCAACTCAAACACGACTATGCGCTCGTCCAGCGACCAGCCGTGGGAGGCGGCGCCAAGCCGCAACTCCCGTTCGGTTTCAGACAACGTGATGTACAGGCACTTCTCGCCGGCCTCTGCGCCCTCCATCAGGAACTGGAGCGCGATCGTCGTCTTTCCCGTCCCGGGGTCACCCTCGAGCAGGAACATATGCTCCCGTGTGAATCCGCCGCACAGGATGTCGTCGAGACCCCAGATGCCGCTTTTCGCCTTTTCCTCAACCGACTCGACCAAATTCATCTCCCAAACCATGGCCAACTCGCCATGCCTTCAGGAGGTTCCCCAAACCTGGAACTATTTTCATGGAGAGTTCCGAGACGACGCGACCTCGTACTGGATCGCGCCGCAGGCGCAGCCGCTCAGCGCGCGCTGCTGGCTGCCTCAGCCGGCCATGCGCTGCTCGGCGGCCGCCTTCTTCGACTTGTCGAAATTGTTCGGGACTTCGATGTCGACCTCCAGCGTCGAGACGGTCTTGCCCCGCTCCAGCTTGACGATGACCTTGTCGGGATCGAGCACCACGTGCTTCGCCACGACGGCGAGAATTTCCTCCCGCAGGGTGCCGAGAAGGTCGGACTGGCCTAGCAGCCCGCGCTCATGCGCCAGCAGAATCTGCAGCCGTTCCCGGGCGACGGGGGCGGATGCATTGCGGCCGCGAAACAGCCGCAGCAAATTCATGCTCATGCAGCTCTCCGTCCCAGCAGCCGGTTCATGAAGCCCTTGCGCTCCGTCGGCACCACCATCGCGACCTCCTCGCCCATCAGGCGGCGCGAGGCGTCGGTATAGGCGCGCGCAGGTGCGCTCTCGGCGTTGTTGAGCGTCACGGGGGTGCCGACGTTCGATGCCTTGAGCACGTCCTGGCTCTCGGGGATGATGCCGAGCAACGGTGTTGCCAGGATTTCGAGGATATCGTCGATCGTGAGCATCTCGCCGCGCGCGGCGCGCGCCGGATCGTACCGGGTGATCAGCACGTGCTTCTCCACCCGCTCGCCCCGCTCCGCTCGCACGGTCTTCGAATCCAGCATGCCGATGATGCGATCGGAGTCCCGCACCGAGGAGACCTCGGGATTGGTGACGATGATGGCTTCGTCCGCATAGCGCATGGCGAGCGTCGCGCCGCGCTCGATGCCGGCCGGGCTGTCGCACAGGATCCAGTCATACCGGCTCTTGAGCTCCGCGATCACGCGGCCCACGCCCTCGTCGGTGAGCGCGTCCTTGTCCCTCGTCTGCGAGGCCGGCAACAGCCAGAGGTTCTCCAGGCGCTTGTCGCGGATCAGGGCCTGCGGCAGCTTGGCGACGCCCTGCACCACGTTGATAAGGTCGAATACCACGCGGCGTTCGGCGCCCATCACGAGGTCGAGGTTGCGCAGACCGACGTCGAAGTCGACCACCACGACGGATTGTCCGCCTTGCGCAAGCGCCGCGCCGAGCGCCGCAGTGGTGGTGGTCTTTCCAACGCCACCCTTGCCGGATGTGACGACCAGTACCTTGGCCATACTCGATCTCCTTAGCCGATTAATTCAGCGGTGTAATTTTCATGGTGTCGCCCTGCAGCCAGGCTTGTGCCGGACGGTTGCGAACCGTTTCGTCGATTTCTTCTGCAGTCTGGTAGTAGCCGTCGATGGCGAGCAGCTCCGCCTCGATCTTCTGGCAATAAATTCGCGCGGAGGAATTGCCGTTGACGCCGGCCATCGCACGGCCACGCAGCGTGCCGTAGATGTGGATCGATCCGCCGGCGACGATCTCCGCGCCGGACCCGACCGAGCCCAGCACCGTGACGTCGCCATCGGCGAACACGATCGACTGGCCCGAACGCACGGGCTCGGCGAGCAGCAGCGATGTCGGCTTCGGCCTGGGCTCAGGCTCGGGCTTTTGCGCCGGTTCGTTTCGCGTGATCACGCAGGCGCGGCCGCCGGTCAGCAAGGGCGGCATGCTCGGCCCGAGGCGCTCTTCATCGACGCCCTCGATGCCGAGGACGCGAATATTACGCTCACTGAGGCTGCCGAGGAGATGGACGATCGCCGAGCCACTCAGATCGACGGCTGCGAGGTCGAGCACGATCGGCTTGCCGACGAAAAACCCGGGCGAACGCGCCAGCGTGGCGTCGATCTCGGCAAGCCATTCCACGATCGGCACGACGGGGCTGAATACGAACGCGACATAGGAGCGACCACGCAGCCGGACCATTTGACGCGGTGGATCAGCTCGGACGTCCATGATGTTTCGACTCGCCTTTCTTATTGAATTGTTAAGAACACAGAACTTGGTTAACGAGTAATTAACGCCCCGAAGCCCTCCGATGGGACGAAAAACCGCTCGAGGAGCGCGGAATCAGGCGCATTTGCGGCCAATTCTTGCGTGCAGCGTGTCATTCCACGCTAAGCCTTTGCCACCATGGGTGGAGTTCCAGCATGGTTAACAAGTGGTCAACTTACTTTCGTCACGTTTCCGACCTAAAAGAGTCTTCGCGTGGTTCCAACAAAACTAGGTGATAATTTGTCAGGAGGGCGACCTGACAAGACAATTCACTTCCGTTTTTTGGGCGGGCAGTTGCCAAAGGGCAGGCAATGGAAGCGATGGGGATCGTGCGGTCTCGCGATGTGATCTCGCAGTCGGGTGTCGCCGGGATGGGCGGGACCGGACGGTTTGAATCAAACATTCGGACCCAACTTAACAAATGGTGGAGTGCTGGCGCGGCTTTTCCGCGCGCCGACTCCATAGCGCGGGGCATTTTGCGGTACGGTCGCGGCCGTCCGGGCATTCAGCAGTCAGGCAACGGCCAGGTGTCATGAGGAGTAAGTATGAGTAGCGTGAGTGAGCAGGACCATCTCAGCCCCCGCGACCCGCTCTATTATGCACCGCGCTTGTTGCGCGAGCGATCGGCTCGAGAATCCGATCCCTCGACGTCGCTTACCCGCGCTCCGGCGAACCACAGTTCCCGGCTTGAAAACGCCGTCTCCGACGCGTTGCGGCATCCCCTCGATCCCGAATTGATGCGTGAGCCGCAGGAGGAAAAGGCGTTGTGGAGCGTCGCGGCGCGCTTCGCGGCGGCGATCGGCGTTGCGGCCGTCGTGGCGCTGTTCTTCGTGATCGTGGTGCCGGGCGCCCGCCAGGGGGGCGATGGCGAAGCATCGACTGCTGTCGGGCTCGCACAATCGATCAGGGCCGCGCTGTTCCAGTCCGAGAGTACGCCGAAGCCTGCGATCGCCGACTTCCAGGCGATTCTCGCGTCGACTCCGCCGGACGCTCCGTCGGCTTCAGAGCCGCAGGGACAGTTGCTCCAGCAGTTCATGCAGTGGCGCGAGAAGCCCGATCCGGCAGCGCCGCAGCGTGCCAATTGATGATCCCATCCGGGGGGCGTGAAAGACGCCCTCCCGCGATCCAGTTCTCCAGGAGTTTGCCATGACCTCGTATCGGATCGCCTTACTGGCCAGCGCCCTGCTTTTCAGCATGGCGGGCGGCGCCCGCGCCGCGGGTGAAATCAACATCGTGCGCGACCTCGCGGGTCGCGTGGGACCGGTGATCGGATCGGCGCAGGCCTGCCGCGACATCGCGCGCCCGCGCATCCAGGCCATCGTCGACAAGTTCTCGCTGGTGATCCGCGAAGCCTCGACGAACGAGGCGGAGCGTTCCGACCTCACGCAGGTGTTCGATCGCAGCGTCGCCGACGGTCGCCTCGCGGTTTCGGCGGGGAGGATGGATTGCGGCCGCGCCGACCGCCAGCTCGCCGATCTCGAACGGTCGATCTCCGGGCCCAGCCTGTCCAGCGTCATCGGTCCCTCCAGCGCCAACGCCGCAACTGCTGCGCAAGCGGCAACCGCGCCGACGGCTCCGGTTCCGCCCACCCTGACCGGTCCCTTCCCGCGCGGCGTCACGGACAAGGAAATCCGCTTTGGCATCGCAGCGCCGTTCTCCGGCTCCGCCAGGGAATTGGGACGGCAGATGAAGCTCGGCATCGAAACCGCCTTCAATCGCGTCAACGAAGCCGGCGGCATCGATGGCCGAATGCTCAAGCTGCACGCCGCCGACGATGGCTACGAGCCGTCGCGCACCCTCGATGCGATGAAGCAGCTTTACGACAAGGACCAGGTGTTCGGCATCGTCGGCAATGTCGGCACGCCGACCGCGGCGGTGGCAATCCCCTATGCACTCGAGCGCAAGATGCTGTTCTTCGGCGCCTTCACCGGCGCCAACATCCTGCGCAACGATCCGCCGGATCGTTACGTATTCAACTATCGCGCAAGCTATGTTCAGGAAACCGACGCGGTCGTTCGTTACCTGGTCAAGATTCGCCGGCTGCAGCCGCGGCAAATCGCTGTCTTCGCGCAGCAGGATTCCTATGGTGACGCCGGATTTGCCGGCGTGTCAAAAGCGTTTCGCACCATGGGCGCGAACGACGGCGCCATCCTCCGGCTCAACTACGCGCGCAACACCGTCGACGTGGACGCTGCCGTCAACGAACTGAAGCTGCAGAAGACGCCGGTCAAGGCGATCGTCATGGTCGCGACCTACCGGGCGGCGGCAAAGTTCATCGAGAAGACCCGCGATCTCTATCCCGGCATGATCTACACCAACGTCTCCTTCGTCGGCTCGACGGCGCTGGCCGAGGAACTGAAGCTTCTGGGCGCACGCTACACCAACGGCGTCATCGTGACCCAGGTGGTGCCGGCGGTGTCGGGCTATTCATCGGCGGTGCTGGAATACAAGAACGCGCTGGCCAAGTATTTCCCCGGCGAGGCGCCTGACTACGTTTCGCTCGAAGGCTACGTCGCCGCCAACGTGCTGATCCAGGCGCTCAGGAAGACCGGGCCCCAGCTCGATACGGAAAAACTGATCGACGTGCTCGAGAATACGCGCAACCTCGACCTCGGTCTGGGAACCCAGCTTGGGTTCGGCCGCTCCGAGCACCAGGCCTCGAACAAGGTATGGGGCACGGCGCTCGACGAGAGCGGGCGCTACCAACCGCTCGAGCTCGAATGATCAAACGATTGATCTGCTGAATGAAATAGTGCAAGGCCGCTCGACATGGGCGGCCTTTTGCACGTAATGCTTTCCGTCAGGATTTTATGGCCGTTGGGCCCCAACATTTTATGACCATGACCCTTCAACCCCAAAAACAGTATCAAGAGTTGTGTAGTGAAGTCTTTTGTGTATCTGCGTTGGACTGCGTTCCTATTTAGCTCCTTTCTTTCAATCGCTGCCGAAGCAGCCCCGGGCGACAAAGCCGACCTCGTACGCGACCTCGCGGGAAGAGTGGGGCCGGTCATTGGTTCGGCGCTGGCCTGCCCCGACATCGCGCGGCCTCGCGTTCAAACGATCGTGGAGAAGTTCGCGGCCGTGATCCGGGAAGCCTCGGCCAACGAGGCCCAACGATCCGACCTCGCTCAGTCGTTCGATCGCAGCGTTGCGGAGGGCCGCGCCACCGTCATGTCGGGCAGGATGGACTGCCAGCAGGCGGACCGCCGGCTCGCCGATCTCGAACAGTCGCTCAGCCCGGCACCGGCCCAGCCCGCCGTACCGGCTGTGACTACACCGGCGTTCGTCGCGATGACGTCAACCGCTGCAGCTACGTCTACTGCGGTTCGCGGCGTCACCGACCGCGAAATCCGGTTCGGGATCACGGCGGCCTTCACCGGACCGGTCAAGGAGCGCGGCCGCCAGATGAAGCTCGGCATCGAAACGGCCTTCAACCGGGTCAACGATGCCGGCGGCGTTTCAGGGCGAATGCTCCGGATCATCGCTGCCGACGACGGCAACGAGCCGACGCGGACCCGCGAAGCCGTCAGGCAGCTCTACGAGAAGGACCAGGTCTTCGGCATCATCGGCAGCATCGGCACGGCGACCGCGGCCGCCGCGGTCCCCTATCTGCTCGAACGGCGGATGCTGTTCTTCGGCGCCTATACCGGCGGCAATGTCGTGCGCCGCGATCCGCCCGATCGCTACGTGTTCAACTACCGCCCGAGTTATGCCGAGGAAGCCGACGCCGCGGTGCGCTATCTGGTGAAGATGCGCCGTATCCCGGTGAGACAGATCGCCGTGTTCGCCCAGACCGACGATCTCGGAGACGCCGGCTACGCGGGCGTCGCCAAGGCATATCGCGCGATGGGCATCAACGACAGCGCCATCCTGCGCCTCAGCTACGCACGCAACACCATCGATGTCGACGATGCCGTCAATCTCCTGAAAGTGCAGAAGGTGCCGGTGCGGGCGATCATCATGGCGGCGTCGTACCGGGCCGCCGCCAAGTTCATCGAGAAGACGCGGGCACTCTATCCCGAGATGATCTTCAGCAGCATCTCCGGCGTCGGCGCCACCGCGCTCGCCGACGAATTGAAGCTGCTCGGGCCGCGCTACACCAGCGGCGTGATCGTGACGCAAGTGGTGCCGGCGGTTTCCGGCTTTTCCAGCGCCGTACTCGACTACAAGAATGCGCTGGCGAAGTATTTCCCCGGCGAGGCGCCCGATTACGCGTCGATGGAAGGTTTCGTGGCGGCCAACATCCTGATCGATGCGCTGAAACGCACCGGGCCGCAGCTCGACACCGAACGCCTGGTCGACGCGCTGGAGAGCACGCGCAATCTCGATCTCGGGCTCGGCGTGTCGCTCAACTTTGGCCGCTCCGACCACCAGGCCTCGCACAAGATCTGGGGCACGGCGCTCGACGAGGCCGGGCGCTTCCAGCCGCTCGAACTGGAATGACATCCAACTGAAAATGACGAGGCGCGGCCGGCCACGCCCGGGCCCGGCCGCGCTCAGCGCTTTTCGATCACCAGGGTCTGGATGGCGCGGCCGAAATAGCCGCGCTCGTCGGCGAGCCTTGCCATCGCAAGGCCCGCACCGTCGGGACCGATCCAGGACTCCGCATCGAGCAGTATCCAGTCGCCCTCCGGCTGCCGCGAGAAATTCACGGTCAGGTCGGCGTTGAGAAACGTCCAGTGACGGAAATCCAGCACCGACGCGGTGCCGTTGCAGAAATCGGCGGCCGCCATCGCCCGCATCGCCTGCGACATCGGCGAATCCTGAACGATCGGCCGGTCGACGCGATACCAGATCGCTCCGGGACCGGGCTCACCGAACCGGCCGCGGGCCGCGCGCAGCGACATCCCGGTCACGAACGGGCTGGAGGAATAGTCCGCAGGCTCGACGCGCGACTGGTCCGGCCCCGGAAGCTCGACCTTCTCGATCTCAGCCTCCGGCGGCAGCTCGTTGCCCTGCACCTTGATCTTGAGCACGGTCGCACCGACCACGACGATACCGTCGGAAAGCAGCCTGACGGCGCAGAGCTGGATCTTGCGGCCCTCGCGCACGACCTCGCTCTCGATCGTCAACGGCGCCACCGGGACCGGACGCATCAGGTCGACGGTCACGCGCGCGACCCGCATCGCGCCCTGGGTTGGAATCTTCTCCGCGGCCCATACCACCAGCGCCGCCGGCGGCGAACCGTGCTGCATGCTCGGGTGCCAGGGACCTGCGGCAAAGGGACTGGTGTCGACGTCGTTGCCGTCAACGCGAAAGATGGCTTCCATCAACGAGGGATCCTGTCGGAGGGCGGGAGGTGCTTCTTGCCCGCTTCGAATGCGCGAGTCGAGGCCGCGGTGCGGCAGGCCCGCGTGCGTTATTCGCAACGACGCCGGGGCGGCCGGGCCTGCGGCTCAAATGAACGCCATGCCGCCGTTGAGCACGATGGTCTGGCCGGTCATGTAGCTGTTGCCGAGCACCATCGCCACCGCTTGCGCGACTTCGTCGGCCTGCCCCATGCGGCCGAGCGGGATGTTGCGGGCGAGGTCGGAGCGCCCGCGCATCATGTCGGTCTCGATCAGCGACGGCGCTACCGCGTTCACGGTGATGCCCTCCTTGACCAGACGCGCCGCATAGCCGCGCGTCAACCCCTCCATGCCGGCCTTGGAGGCGTTGTAGTGCACGCCGATGGCGCCGGCGCCGCGCGCCGCGCCTGAGGAGATGTTGACGATGCGGCCCCATTTGCGCGCCCGCATCGCGGGCAGCACGGCCTGCGTGCACAAGAACGCCGATTTCAGGTTGACCGCGATAGTACGGTCAAAATCGTCTTCGGTGAGATCGTCGACACCGCGCACCATCGCGACACCCGCATTGTTGACGAGAATGTCGATCGGACCGAGCGAAGCCGTAACCTGATCGACCATCGCCTTGACGGCTACAGCCTGCGAGACGTCGGCGGCGACCGCAACCGCACGGCCGCCGGCGGCCTTGATGCTGGCGACGACAGCCTCGGCATCCTCGGCACGCTCGCGATAGTTCACCGCGACCGCAGCGCCAGCTTCCGCCAGGCTGAGCGCGATCGCCGCGCCGATGCCGCGTGACGCGCCGGTCACCAGAGCGACACGCTTGCCGAGATCCTGACCCGCCATCTGCCGCATCCTCCGCCGCGTCGACGATGTCGCAGGCGCCCCCGCATCAAAGCGGGGGATCGACCGCCTCGTCATATTCCTTCTTGAAGCGCGCGATCATTTCAGCAGCAGGGACGACCTTGCCGATGCCGCCGATGCCCTGACCGCTGCCCCAGATTTCCTTCCACGCCTTCGGCTTGGCGCGCTCGCCCGAGGCGTCGGTGCCGAAGCTCATCTTGGAGGGATCGGAGGTCGGCAGTTCGTCCGGATTGAGGCCGGCCTTGACGATCGACGGCTTCAGGTAATTGCCGTGCACGCCGGTGAACAGGTTCGAGTAGACGATGTCCTCCGCCGACGAGGACGTGATCATCTGCTTGTAGGCCTCGACGGCGTTGGCTTCCGTGGTGGCGATGAACGCGGAGCCGATATAGGCGAAGTCGGCGCCGAGAACGCGCGCCGCACGGATCGCGCGGCCGTTGGCGATCGCACCCGACAGCGCGATCGGCCCGTCGAACCAGGAACGCGTCTCCTCGACGAAGGCCAGCGGCGATATCGTGCCGGCATGGCCGCCGGCTCCGGCCGCGACCAGGACCAGGCCGTCGGCGCCCTTCTCGATCGCCTTGTGCGCAAATTTCTGGTTGATCACGTCGTGGAAGACGATGCCGCCCCAGCCGTGCGCGGCCTGATTCAGTTCCTCGCGCGCGCCGAGCGACGTGATCATCATCGGCACCTTGTACTTCTCACACATCGCAAGGTCATGATCGAGCCGGTTGTTGGACTTGTGGACGATCTGGTTGACCGCATACGGCGCCGACGGCCGCTCCGGATGCGCCTTGTCGTAAGCCGCCAATTCTTCCGTGATGCGCGCGAGCCACTCGTCGAGCAGTGCCGCCGGCCGCGCGTTCAGCGCGGGAAACGATCCGACCACGCCGGCCTTGCACTGGGCAATGACGAGGTCGGGCACGGAGATGATGAACAGCGGCGACCCGATCACGGGTATCGACAGGCGGCCCTTGAACAGCGCGGGCATGGACATTCGGAGCGATCCTTCAGCTTTTCTTCACGGGAACCGGGGCATCGCCAGAGAGATGCCAGACATCATACCAACAAGCCAATCTTTCCAGTGTCAAGTATTGCGTCTTGGCGCTACTGGCAAACCGCCCGGGTCACGAAATTTTCGGTCTTGCAGTCACCCGGCTGACGCTTGTAACCGGGCATATACACTTTCGGTGAGCATTTCTCGGCCGCAGAAATATCGAGGCTCTTGCCCTCCTTGTAGCCCTTGCCCTGGCAGAGCTTGTCGGCGCCGGCCTTGCAGTCCGACGCGCCGTTGGCTGACACCGTGCAGGCCGCGCGTCCGCTCACCATCGTCGAGGGTCTTGCAAGATTAGAAAGGCTGTCCCCGGCGCCCTTGGCGCCTGCGTTGAGATCGTCGATGGCCTCACCGGGACTCTTGAGCGGCGGGAGCAGTGATTTGGTTTTCTCGAACAGTTTGCCGATTTCGTTGATGAGGCCCGGATTCTCATCCCGCCGCGGCGCCGATGACTCGATCTGCTGCGGCGCGGGCTGAGACGGCACCGCTTGCTGCGCCGGCGACTGCAAGCCGAGCGTCGGCTGGGGCGCGGCCTGCGGCCAGCCGCTCGAGGGGACGAGCGCCAGCATCGCCAGCGCGAGCCCGCTCGTCGTGAGCCGCGTCCCTAGCAGTTCGAAGGAATGACCGTTTCGATCGGGCATGTCGCGAAGCGTAGCCCGACGGCCGCAGCTAGACCAGCTTGAACGCAATGACGAAGCCGAGCACGAGAACGACGGCGCCGATCGCCACCCACAGTCCCAGCCGCTTTTCGAGTTCGCTCCGGATCAAGTCGCCGTAGCGGTTGAGCAGGACGGCGACCACGAAGAACCGCCCGCCGCGCGCCACGATCGAACACAGGATGAACAGCCAGATGTTATAACCGGCGAATCCGGAGGTGATGGTGACGAGCTTGTAGGGGATCGGGGTCAGCCCCTTCAGCAGGATGATCACCGCGCCCCATTCGGCGTAGGAGGCACGGAAGGTTTCGACCTTGTCGCTGAGGCCGTAGACGGTAATGAGCCAGTGGCCGACCGAGTCATAGAGCAGCGCGCCGATCGCGTATCCGAGCACGCCGCCGGCGACGGATGCGATGGTGCACACGGTCGCGAACCACCACGCCTTCTTCGGCCGCGCCAGCGACATCGGCAGTAGCATGACGTCGGGCGGGATCGGGAAGAACGAGCTTTCCGCGAAGGATACTGCGGCCAGAATCCAGAGCGCGTAGGGCTTGTCGGCGGCGTTGATGCACCAGTCGTAGGTCCGTTTCAGCATGCGCGCATGAACCATCATGGAGCGGATTTGTCCATGCCGGCGAACCAGAGATTTTTCGGGGGATTAGTGCCGCTTGTGTGAGGAACGGCCTTCCAGCGCGACAATTCGCCGCCTGACCGCGGAAGGCGTCACGGCCTTGGCCAGCCGCGCCTTGCCCGGCAGCGCCTTGCCCGGCAGCGCCTTGCCCGGAATGGATTTCGGCATTTTTGCCGCGGGCTTCGCCATCGGCTTGATTGCCGATTTCGGCAGCTTCTCGGCGATGCCGAGCAAATCCTCGCGCCGGGCCATCTCGCGCCAGACGTCATCCGGCTTGACGCCGGCGGCTGCCCACAAAACGGTCAGGTTATAGAGCAGGTCGGCGCTCTCGCGGACCACCGCTTCGGTGTTGCCGTTGACGGCGTCGATCACGACTTCGATGGCTTCCTCGGCCAGCTTCTTGGCCATCTTGGACGGGCCGCGCTGAAACAAGCGGGCCGTGCGCGACGTTGCCGGATCGAGATCCCTGGCCGCGATCACCGCCTGATAAAGCCGCTCGAGCGAATCACCCATCCTCCGATCCTAACGGAAAGCGACGCCGGGCGTGTTAACGCCTTGGGCCTGCAACCAAAAAAAATCCACCGGCCCTGCGGCCGGTGGATTCATTTTAAATGGCAGCTTAAGCGCCGGCTGCAAATTTACCAGCTCGCCAGGGGATGCCCGCGATAGTGGGGTACGCCAGAGCGGTAGTACCCGCCGCCATAATAACCCGGGCTGCCATAATAGGCCGGTCCGCCGTAATATCCGTACGCCGGGGCGCCGTAGTAGCCGTAGCTGTCATAATAGCTTCTGCGGTTCTGGGCGGCCGCAATCGCGATGCCCGTACCCACGATGCCGGCGAACGCCGCTGCAGCAGCGGCGCCACCGCCACCGCGGTAGTGCCTGCGGCGGGCGCTGATGTCGGTCGCGTCGCTCGTACCGGTCGAGGCGGTTACGCCCTTGCTGGCCGGCTTGGAGCCTGCGAACGCCATCGACGGCGGTACGGCAGTCAGCGTCATCGCTGCAACCGCCGCGACGGCACCGGCGCGGCCAATCGATGAAAACACACCTTTTCGCGCAAACATTCTCGATATCCTCCGTGGTCGCCTGGCCTGACAGGCCCTGGATAGCCAACCACTGAGCGGACAATAGGTTCCCCAATCCGAACCGGAGCTGAACGATCTCTGTCAAAATCATGGCAGTCATCCACCGTTCAGGTTAGATGCTGGAGAGTGCCTGCTCGCAGGCTTGCCGTCCGGCGCTGTCACGAAGCCGACATCACCGACGCGGCAACTTGTCCCATCTCATGCTCTCGTCCAACTGATGCTGATGTAAGCCCGATGCGTACAACCCGGACCAACGCCTTCCGCTCGCTTCTGGCTTCGCTCGTCGGCCTGTGCGGCATTTTGGGCTTGGCGGCAGGCTACGCTATTGCGGCCGACGAACCCCGCCCTCCGCTCGCGATCCAGTTCTCGCTCGACCGGCCGATCGATGCCGCCGCAGCACCATTCGTGATGGCGTCAGCGGGCGGGCTGTTCAGCGCGGAAGCGCTCGCGGTCACCACCAACATCGCCAGCGGATCGCCCGACGCCATCGCGCGCGTCGCCGCCGGCACCAGCGATTTCGCATTGGTCGACATCAACGCGCTGATGCGCTTTCGCGACAAGGACAAGCAGGGCGGACCAAGAATCAAGGCGGTCTTCATGCTGTTCAACAAGGCGCCCTATTCCATCATCGCGCGCAGGAGCCGCGGCATACAGGCGCTGTCGGATGTCGAAGGCAAGACGCTCGGCGTTGCCGAAGGCGATCTGTCGGTCCGGCTGTGGCCCGCGGCGGCCAAGCAGAACGGCATCAAGATCAAGCTCGTGAAACAGAGCAGCATCAGCGCCGCGGTACGCGAGCCGATGCTCTCGGCCGGCCAGATCGACGCCGTCACCGGATTTTCCTATCTCGCGCCGATCAATCTGCGGGACCGCGGCGTCCCCGCCGACGATCTGGCGGTGCTGAAATTCGCCGATTATGGCTGCGAGTCCTACGGCTTCGCTGTCATCGTCAATCCGGCGCTGGCGGAGGCCAAGCCCGAAGCGGTGAAGGCGTTCCTGCGCGCCGTGATCGGCGGCCTGAATCTGGTGGCCAAGGACTCCGAACGCGCCACGACTGAAACCATGAACAGGATGGAGGGCGGCGCGTCGCGCGACCTCGAACTCGAACGCCTGCACACGATATTGCGGGACAACATCCTGACCAGCGAGGTCAGGCGCAACGGCATCGGCGGCATCGACCCGGAGCGATTCGAACGCTCGATTGATCAGGTTGGGGAAGACTTCAAGTTTCAGAAGCGGCCGCAGGCATCCGATATCTTCGACGACCAGTTCCTGCCTCCCCTCACAGGCCGCCTGGTCAATTGAGTAAAACTCAAGCGGCCGCTGGTTCTTGGCCGCGATCCCTGATTAGATCGCATCCTCGCTGATCAGGTTCCCGTTTCCCGTCGAGTTTCCGCCCGAATGTCCATGCTTCGCCTCTACACCCGCGTCCTCGAACTGCTCGGCAAGGAGGCGCGGCTCGGCTGGATTCTCGCATTCGCCAATCTCTTGCTGGCCGGCGCGCAATTCGCCGAGCCGGTGCTGTTCGGCAAGATCGTCGACGTGCTCTCCGGCAAACCGCAGACCGGGCCGCTGGCGTCGAACTCGGCCTGGCCGCTGCTCGGCGCCTGGGTGGCGTTCGGCCTGTTCACGATCCTGTGCAGTGCCGCCGTCGCGCTCAACGCCGACAAGCTGGCGCACCGCCAGCGCCAGGCGGTGCTGACGGATTATTTCGAGCACATCATGCAGCTGCCGCTGACCTTCCACACCGGCACCCATTCCGGCCGGCTGATGAAGGTGATGCTGAACGGCACCGACTCGCTGTGGCGGCTTTGGCTCGGATTCTTCCGCGAGCATTTTGCGGCGATCCTGTCGCTGGTCGTGCTGCTGCCGCTGGCGTTCTACATCAACTGGCGGCTGGCGATCCTGCTGTTCGCGCTCTGCCTGATATTCACCGTGCTGACCACGCTGGTGGTGCGCAAGACCTACGGCATGCAGAGCGAGGTTGAGGCGCATTACAGCGACCTCTCGGCGCGCGCTTCCGACGCGCTCGGCAACGTCGCCCTGGTGCAGAGTTTCGTGCGGATCGACGCCGAGGTTCAGGGACTGCGCTTCGTCGCCGACAAGCTGCTCGCGGTGCAGATGCCGGTACTCGGATGGTGGGCGCTGGTGACCGTGATTACCCGCGCCTCGACGACCATCACCGTACTCGCGATCTTCACCGTCGGCATCTACCTGCACGGACAGGGGCAGACGACGGTCGGCGAGATCGTGATGTTCGTGAGCTTCGCGACCATGCTGATCCAGAAGCTCGAACAGGTGGTGAGCTTCATCAACAGCGTGTTCATGGAAGCGCCGCGGCTGCAGGAATTCTTCGACGTGCTCGATGCCGTGCCCGCGGTGCGCGACCGGCCGGGCGCCATGGATACCGGGCGGCTCTCCGGCCTCGTCGAATTCAACAACGTCTCGTTCTCCTACGACGGCAAGCGGCCCGCGATCGAAGACCTTTCGTTCACCGCCCTGCCCGGCCAGACCATCGCGCTGGTCGGCCCGACCGGCGCCGGCAAATCGACCGCGATCGCGCTGCTGCACCGCGCCTTCGACCCGCAGTCCGGCATCATCAAGATCGACGGCATGGACATCCGCGGCCTGACGCTGACCTCGCTGCGGCGGAACATCGGCGTGGTGTTCCAGGAGGCGCTGCTGTTCAACCGCTCGCTCGCCGACAACCTGCGCGTCGGCAAGCCGGACGCGACCGAGGAGGAAATGCGGATCGCGGCGGGCCGTGCGCAGGCGCTGGAGTTCATCGAGCGCAGCGACAAGAAATTCGAAACCCATGCCGGCGAGCGCGGCCGCATGCTGTCCGGCGGTGAGCGGCAACGACTATCGATCGCGCGCGCACTGCTGAAAGACCCGCCGATCCTGATCCTCGACGAGGCGACCAGCGCACTCGATGCCGTCACCGAAGCCAAGGTCAATGCCGCACTCGACGAGGTCATGAAGGGCCGCACCACCTTCGTCATCGCGCACCGCCTTTCGACCATCCGCAATGCCACGCGAATCCTCGTGTTCGACAACGGGCGCGTGATCGAAAACGGAACCTTCGATGAACTGGTGGCGAAGGGCGGCCGGTTTGCCGAACTCGCGAAGGCCCAGTTCATGGTGCATGAGGATGCGCGGGCCGCCATCGAGGCGAAATAAGCCGCTGGAACCGCCCTAAAACCTTCGGATATCAAAGAAATTGCGTCCATTTCGTCCACGATTTGATCCCGAGCCTCTGTTCTGAATCAGCAAGTCGGTATAGGTTTGCGCTGCCGCATGCGACGGCACCGGACACGCTTGAAACCCGAACGCTGAATCGACAGGACCTCCTTTTCGAAGGCGGGTCTCAAAGGACCGGAACGCAAAAGTGCATCACACCCGCCTGCTGCCTCGCAACTCGTTCAACTGGATCCTGCTTGCGACGGCGCTCGCCGTCGTGACGCCGCGCGTCGCGCACGCCGAAGCGTTGCTGCTGGTCGAAGCCGATAGCGGAAAGGTCCTTCAGGCCGACAACGCGACCATGCCGTGGTACCCGGCGTCGGTGACCAAGATCATGACCGCCTACGTCACGCTGAAGGCGGTGAAGGAAGGCCGCCTGTCGCTCGATACGGTGCTGACGGTGTCGCCGAACGCGGCCTCGCAGTCGCCATCCAAGATGGGCTTCCGTCCGGGCATCCAGGTCACCGTCGACAACGCGCTGAAGATGATGATGGTGAAGTCGGCCAACGACATGGCCGTGGTGCTCGCCGAGGGCGTCGGCGGCTCGGTCGACAGCTTCTCCGCGACGATGAACGCGACCGCAGCAAAGCTCGGCATGACGCAGACGACGTACGTCAATCCGAACGGCCTGCCGGCCGACGGCCAGGTGACCTCGGCGCGCGATCTCGCGATCCTGGCGCGCGCCTATCTTCGCGACCTGCCGGAATACGAATACTTCATGCACATTCCCTCGATCCGCTACGGCCGCAGGGTGACGCAGAATTTCAACAAGCTGATCGGGCGTTACCCCGGCGCCGACGGTTTCAAGACCGGCTTCATTTGCGCCTCCGGCTACAACCTCGTGGCGTCGGCGACGCGCAACGGCAAGCGGCTGATCGCCGTCGTGCTTGGGTCCTCCTCCGGCCAGGCGCGCGCCGTGCGCGCCGCGCAGATGCTGGAGCGCGGCTTCGGCGGCAACGGGCTCGGCTGGCTGAAGCCTGCGCTCGGCACGGTCGAAAATCTGGCGCCGATCGATGCCGCCCCGCCGAACCTGCGCGAGGAGATGTGCAGCGGCAAGCGCAAGCGGCCCGCGAGCGACGAGGACCCGGATATCGTCGCTTCCAATGGCGCGGCGGCCGGCGAAACCGCAGTGGCGTTCTTCACCGCCGGGTTTCAGGCGCCGGTGGCGAAGCCTTCGGAACTGATGGCGGGTCCTGCGGCGGCGTCAGAGCCGGTCGTGGTGTATACCGGCCCGACCAAGACCGGACCCGCGCTGATCGCGGCAGTTGCAGCGGATACCGAGAGCCAGAAGCCAGCGAAGCGCGGCAAGAAATCACAAGTCGCGGCGAAGAAGCACGACACTGCTACCGCGCCGAAGGCTGAAGCCAGCGCGAAGCCCACGGCCAAGCCGGCTGCTAAGCCAGCCGACAAGCCGGCCGCGGTAAGGCATGCCAACGCCAAGTCGGATGCCGCAGCCAAGCCTGCCGCCGCCCCGGCTGAGAAAAAGCCGGCCGCCGCGGCCAAGCCGATCGCCGCAGGCGACAAGCCGGTGCCGAAGCCCGCGAAACCCAACGGCACAGCAAAGCCCAAGGGCGAAACCAAGCCGGCTGGTTAACGAACCGCGAAGCCTTGCATTTAGGCAGTTATACTGCCGTTCGAACTGCTATTTCAGGTCGATGAATGCGTCGATAGCGCGCAGCCGCTTGCCATCGGCGGCGGCTTTCACAATACTGCCGAAAACAAGGCATGCCCGGCCGACAACAGGGAACAACCAGAGGGGAAATACCATGGAGCGGATCTGGCTCAAGCAATATCCGGCTGGCGTACCCGCGGATATCGACGTCAACCAGTACTCGTCGCTGGTCGAATTGCTCGAAGAAAGCTTCAAGAAGTTCGCCGACCGCAAGGCGTTCATCTGCATGGACAAGTCGATCAGCTACCGCGATCTCGACGAGATGTCGGCAGCCCTTGGCGCCTATCTGCAGAGCAAGGGCATGCAGAAGGGCGCGCGCGTCGCATTGATGATGCCGAACGTCCTGCAATATCCGATCGCGACTTCCGCGGTGCTGCGCGCCGGATACGCCGTGGTAAACGTCAATCCGCTCTATACCCCGCGCGAGCTTGAGCACCAACTCAAGGATTCCGGCGCCGAGGCCATCATCGTGCTGGAGAACTTCGCCACCACGGTGCAGCAGGTGATGGGCAAGACCGCGCTGAAGCATGTCATCGTCGGCAGCATGGGCGACCTGCTCGGCTTCAAGGGCGTGATCGTCAATCTGGTGGTCCGCAAGGTGAAGAAGATGGTGCCGGCCTGGTCGATTCCGCGCGCGATCCCATTCAACGATGCGCTCGCCGCCGGCCGCGGCATGAAGCTCGACAAGCCGAAGCTGACGCTCGATGACGTCGCCTTCCTGCAGTATACCGGCGGCACCACCGGGGTCTCCAAGGGTGCCACGCTGCTCCACCGCAACATCCTGGCCAACGTGCTGCAGAACGACGCCTGGCTGCAACCGGCGCTGAAGAAGCCGCCGCATGTCGACCAGCTCTTCATCGTCTGCGCGCTGCCGCTCTATCACATCTTCGCATTGACGGCGTGCTTCCTGCTCGCCATGCGCGCCGGCGGCGTCAACCTCCTGATCCCAAATCCGCGCGACATGCCGGGCTTCATCAAGGAGCTCATGAAATACCAGGTCAACAGCTTCCCGGCGGTCAACACGCTCTACAACGGTCTGTTGAATTCGCCTGGCTTCGACAAGATCGACTTCTCCAAGCTGAAGACCTCGTTCGGCGGCGGCATGGCAACGCAAAAGTCGGTCGCCGAGAAATGGCTTGCCGTCACCGGCTGCGCGCTGTCGGAAGGCTATGGCCTGTCGGAGACCTCGCCGACGCTGACCTGCAACCCGGCCGACACCGACAAGTTCTCCGGCTCGATCGGCATTCCCGTGCCCTCGACCTACCTTTCGATCCGCGACGACGACGGCAAGGAAGTGCCGCTCGGCCAGCCCGGCGAGATCTGCGCCAAGGGTCCGCAGGTGATGTCCGGCTACTGGAACCGGCCCGACGAGACCGCGAACGTGATGACGGCAGACGGCTTCTTCCGCACCGGCGATATCGGCGTGATGGACGAGAAGGGCTACACCAAGATCGTCGACCGCAAGAAGGACATGATCCTGGTCTCCGGCTTCAACGTCTATCCCAACGAGATCGAGGAAGTGATCGCGAGCCACCCGGGCGTGCTGGAATGCGCCGTCATCGGCGTGCAGGACGCGAAATCGGGCGAGGCCGTGAAAGCCTTCGTCGTCCGGAAAGACCCGAGCCTCACCGCCGAAGACGTCATCAAATTCTGCGGCACGCAGCTCACCGCATACAAGGTCCCCAAGCAGATCGAGTTCAGGACCGACCTGCCCAAGACCAATGTCGGCAAGATCCTGCGCCGCGAACTGCGCGATGAGAAGAAGGCCGCCGCGTAAGACGCGCGCGGCCGCCTTTTGATGCCTGAAATCAGGGTCACGCCGGCGGACATTCTGGCCTTCTGGCGTGACGCCGGCCCTGACCGCTGGTACCGACGAGACGACGCGTTCGACGCGGAGGTGCGCCGGCGCTTTCTCGACCTGTGGCGACAGGCGGCGGCCGGCGAATGGTCATCATGGCAGACGAGCGATGATGGCACGCTGGCGCTCATCATCATGCTCGACCAGTTTCCCCGCAACATGTTCCGCGGCGACATCAGGACCTACGCCTCCGACGCGCTGGCGCGCAAAGTGGCAGGGCGCGCCATCGAGCGCGGACTGGACGCGCGGATCGACCAGGTCTTGCGCGAATTCCTGTATCTGCCGTTGATGCATTCGGAGCATCTCGCTGACCAGTTGCGCTGTATCGAACTCTCGCGAGCGGCGGGCCTTACGGAAAGCGCCAGGTGGGCCGAGCACCATGCCGGGATCATCCGGCGCTTCGGCCGCTTCCCTCATCGCAACCGCATCCTGGGCCGCGCGACGACGCCGGAGGAGCAGGCCTTCCTGGACGAAGGCGGCTTTTCGCCCTGATGACGCAAGCGTGAACCGCCGCTACTGTTGCGGTTTCGAGCCGCGCGAATATTGTGCCCGCCGACCGGTAGGTTTAAGACACATGCGCTCATTGAGGGAGAATTGAAAATGACAGTCCAAGTCGGCGACAAGCTGCCGGAAGCCAAGTTTCGCGTCATGACGGCGGAAGGTCCGCAGGTCAAAACCACCGACGATATTTTCAAGGGCAAGAAGGTCGCGCTGTTCGCGGTGCCCGGCGCCTATACCGGCACCTGCCACAAGATGCATCTGCCGAGCATCTTCCTCAACGCCTATGCCATCAAGGACAAGGGCGTGAACACCATCGCCATCGTCTCCGTCAACGACGCCTTCGTCATGAATGCCTGGAAGCGCGACACCGACCAGCGCGACGAGGCGGTATTCCTCGCCGACGGCAACGCCGACTTCACCAAGGCCATCGGCATGGAGCTCGACGCCTCCGGCAACGGCCTCGGCATCCGCTCCAAGCGTTATTCGATGCTGGTGGACGACGGCGTCGTCAAGAAGCTCAACCTCGAGCCGGCGCCCGGCAAGGTCGAGGTTTCCGGCGGCGATACGCTGCTGGGGCAGCTTTAAGCTGAGACACTCTCGCAGCGAATAACGCTGTCGTCGCCCGGTTCGACCGGGCGATCCCGTACGCCGGGCGCTCTCGTTTTATCGCAAACGCCTCTGGAATACTGGATCACCCGCCTGCGCGGGTGATGACGGCTGTGGCTATCGCGGCATCGCGTAGGATGGGTAGAGCGCAGCGAAACCCATCAGCTTCGTTCCGCAGATCGAGACGGTGGGTTTCGCTGCGCTCTACCCACCCTACGCAGCCGTTACTTCAATCTCGCCATCGCGACGCCTTCCCGCGCCAATTGATCGGCGCGCTCGTTTTCGGCGTGGCCGGCGTGGCCCTTGATCCAGTGCCAGCGGACCTGGTGCGGCTTCAGCGCGGCTTCGAGCCGTTGCCACAGTTCGACGTTCTTGACCGGCTTCTTGTCCGCCGTGCGCCAGCCGTTTTTCTTCCAGCCGTGGATCCAGCCGGTGATGCCCTGACGGACATACTGGCTGTCGGTGGTGAGATCGACCACGCACGGCTTCTTCAGCGCTTCAAGCGCCGAGATCGCCGCCATCAGCTCCATGCGGTTGTTGGTGGTGTGCGCCTCGCCGCCCTTCAATTCCTTTTCGGTCTCGCCGAATCTCAGGATCGCGCCCCATCCGCCGGGCCCGGGATTACCCGAACAGGCGCCGTCGGTAAAAACCGTCACGTGCGGCAATTCGCTCAAGCTACAAATCCGGGCTGCGCCAAGCCGTAATCCCGCACGCTCCGGACGTTCTGGTGGAAGCGCAGCTTGCGGACATATTCCAGCGGGTCTTTCGGCTTCACCAGCGCGCCTGATGGCACGTTGAGAAAATCGACCAGCCGCGTCAGCAGGAAGCGCAGCGCCGAGCCGCGCGCCAGCAACGGCAAAGCCTCCTGCTCGGCCTCCGAGAGCCGGCGCTCGCGGCCGTAGGCGTTGAGCAAGGCCCGCGCCTTGGTGACGTTGAAGGAATGATCCGGCTCGAAGCACCACGCGTTCAGGCAGATCGCGACGTCGTAGGCCAGGATGTCGTTGCAGGAAAACGGGAAGTCGATCAGCCCCGACAATTTGTCGCCAAGGAAGAAGACGTTGTCGGGAAACAGGTCGGCGTGGATGACGCCGAGCGGCAGGTCTTTCGGCCAGCAGGCCTCCAGGTGGTCGAGTTCGCGCGAAATGAAATCGCGCAGGCCCGGCCCGACGCTGTCGGCGAGTGGCGCGGCGAGATCGAACAGCGGCCGCCAGCCCTCGACCGACAGCGGGTTCTTGCGGAACATCGGGAAGTCGCAGCCCGCCAGATGCATTTTGGCAAGCGCCTCGCCGACGCCGGTGCAATGGGCGGCGTTCGGCCGCCGCGGCCACACACCTTCGAGGAAGTTGATGATCGCTGCGGGACGATCGGCAAGCCGGCTATAGACCTCGCCCTTGCGATTCCTCGCCGGCTGCGGGCAGCGCACGCCGCGCTCGGCCAGATACGCCATCAGCGACAGAAAGTACGGCAGGTCGTCCACCGCCACGCGCTTCTCGTAGAGCGTGAGGATGTAGGCACCCCGGCTGGTATGCAGCAGGAAGTTGGAATTCTCGACGCCCTCGGCGATGCCCTTGTAGGAGAGCAACTCGCCGATGTCGTAGCCTTTAAGAAACTCCGCGAGGTCTTCGGCGGCAACGTCGGTGTAAACCGCCATGTCAGTACCTTGTTGGTGAGACCTTAGGCTGCGTCGGGTCGCAGCGAGCGCGGCAGCGGGAAGAACTCGTTCTCTTCCGCGGCCGAGACCGTCTCCACATGCAGATGGTAGCGCTCGGCGAAGGCGCCCATGATTTCCTCGACGATCACTTCGGGCGCAGACGCGCCCGCCGTGATGCCGAGGCTCTTGATGCCCTCGAAACGCGACCAGTCGAGATCCGAGGCGCGCTGCGCCAGGATCGCAATCTTGCAGCCCTCGCGCTCGGCGACTTCGCGCAGGCGTTGCGAGTTCGACGAGTTCGGTGCGCCGACCACGATCAGCGCATCGACCACCGGCGCCACCTTCTTCACCGCGAGCTGGCGGTTGGTGGTGGCGTAGCAGATGTCTTCCTTGTGCGGCCCGTTGATGTTCGGGAAACGCGCTTTCAGCAGCGCAACGATCTCCGCGGTGTCGTCGATGGACAGCGTCGTCTGCGTCACGAAGGCGAGGTTGTCGGGATCCTTCGGCGTGAACGTCTTGGCATCTTCCGCGGTCTCGATCAGCGTCACCGCGCCCGGCGGCAACTGGCCGAGCGTGCCGACGACTTCCGGATGGTGCGAATGCCCGATCAGCAGGATTTCACGGCCGCGCTTGAAATGGATGGCGGCCTCGCGGTGCACTTTCGTGACCAGCGGGCAGGTCGCGTCCAGCGAAAAGAAATTGCGCGCCCGGGCATCGGCCGGAACCGACTTCGGAACCCCGTGGGCCGAAAATACCACCGGCGCGTTCGTATTGTCCGGAATCTCTGCGAGTTCCTCGACAAAAATTGCGCCCTTGGTCTTCAGGCTGTCGACCACATAGCGGTTGTGCACGATTTCGTGACGGACATAGACCGGGGCGCCGTAGATCGCGAGCGCCCGCTCGACAGTATCAATGGCCCGCACCACCCCGGCGCAGAAGCCGCGGGGAGAACAAAGCACGATTCTCAGGTCTGGTTTGGCTGACATGGGGCTCTCTCGGAGACCGAATCACCCCGTGCCGGCGGGCAGGGAACGGCCAATTCGGATAAGGACTTGGGACTGCTTTCGGGCTCTGTCAAGACACTATAGCAGACCATTGCGCCAATACCCCGGGAAGGCGTATATAGCGGCCTAATTCCCGTCATCACCGATGACCATAGGCTTCGCCCCCAAAAGGGGTGGGCGAGGCACAAAGGAGATTTGCCATGAGCAATGCGCCGCTGATGCCAAAAGCGACTGCCGTGTGGCTGGTTGACAATACCGCGCTGACCTTCGACCAGGTCGCCGATTTCACCAAGATGCACCCGCTCGAGGTTCGCGCCATCGCCGACGGCGACGCCGCCCAGGGCATCAAGGGCATGGACCCGATTTCGACCGGTCAGCTGAGCCGCGACGAGATCGAAAAGGGCGAGAAGGACCCGAACTACCGGCTCAAGCTCGGCGAGAGCAAGGTCACCCTGCCCCCGGCCGCCAAGAAGAAGGGCCCGCGCTACACCCCGGTCTCGCGCCGCCATGAGCGCCCGAGCGCGATCCTTTGGCTGGTCCGCAATCATCCCGAACTGAAGGACGCGCAGATCATGCGCCTGGTCGGCACCACCAAGACCACCATCGCCTCCGTCCGCGACCGCACCCACTGGAACGCCTCGACCCTGACCCCGATGGACCCGGTAACGCTCGGCCTGTGCTCGCAGATCGAACTCGATTTCGAAGTGCAGCGCGCCGCCAAGGAAAAGCCGGTGCCAGCCGCCTACGGCGGCGCCACGCTGCTGCCGGCGTCGGAGACCACCAAGAAGGAGCCGGAGTTCGAGACGAGCGAGAAGACCGAAGACGACCTCAACGTCGATGCGGTGTTTGCCAAGCTCAAAACGATCGGCGGCAAACGGCAGGATCAGGACGACGAGTAATTTCGCGATCGATTACCGGATTGCCGAACGCGGCGGGGCCACCTGCCGCGTTTTCGTTTTGAGGCCATGACAGCGCGGCTCCAACTCAGTGTCATGCTCCGCGAAAGCGGAGCATCCAGTACGCCGCGGCTTCTCGTCTCAATCGCTGACGTCTCTGGAATACTGGATCGCCCGCCGGAGCATGTCACCGGGCGCGCGTTCGCGCGACCCGTTGGCGGACGACGGCAGCTGTGCGTGCTATCCCAGCTCGATCTCGTCGGTGATCTCGTGCGATAGCGTGACACCGCCTACCGTAAGCACCATCTTCGCCGGCAGCTTCTCGTTGCCCTTGAGCTTGCCGGCCTCGATCGCGTCACGCACGGCCTTTTCGATCTCGCGCTGCGAGGTGATGCCGACCTTTTTCAGAAACCTGCGCAAGCTGGTGTTGAAGACGTCCTCGTTCATGATGGCCTCCCGGTCATGGCCGTGTCGGATTGTTCAGCATCTGCTCGGCGAGATTGCGCTGTGCACGGTCGGTGCGGGCATTGGCGTTGCCGCGCTGCACGTCGCGGTTCTTGCGGCAGATGACGTAATCGTTCGAGCCTACCGCGACATTGTTGGCGCGGCAGAACGCGTCGTCGTCGGCGCTGGTGTCGACCATGGTGGGCTGGCCGCGCTCGAGGCAGCCGGCGAGCAAGGGCACTGCTAACAGCAGAACGATGAGGCGTTTTGCGAGTCCGGACTGCATACGGGGCTCCAGTTGTTCCATCTCGTCATTGCCGGGCGCCTGTCCCCGACTCGATTGGGGATGACCCGGCAATCCATCGAAAAGATGGCAGTCTGCTTTGGCGATGATAGATGCCGGGGTCAAGCCCCGGGAACTCCGTCAGTCCGGGGCCGAAGCGAACCCGGAATCTCGAGGTTCCGGGTTCGATGCTTTCGCATCGCCCCGGAATGACGGACACAATGATTACACCCTGCCCTTCAGCGCCTCGCCTATCTCGTCGAGCACCTTGGGATCCTCGATGGTAGCCGGCATGGTCCAGCTCTCGCCGTCGGCGATCTTCTTGATGGTGCCGCGCAGGATCTTGCCCGAGCGCGTCTTCGGCAGCCGCCCGACGGTGATCGCGAGCTTGAAGGCTGCGACCGGCCCGAGCTTGTCGCGCACCAGCGCCACGATCTCCTTTTCGATCTCGATGGGCGGACGCGTCACGCCGGCCTTCAGCACCAGGAAGCCGCAGGGCACCTCCCCCTTGATCGCATCCTTGATGCCGAGCACCGCGCATTCCGCGACGTCGGGATGGGAAGCGAGGATTTCCTCCATGCCGCCGGTCGACAGCCGATGTCCGGCGACATTGATGATGTCGTCGGTGCGGCCCATCACCCAGACATAGCCGTCCTCGTCCTTGTAGCCGGCGTCGGAGGTCTTGTAGTAGCCGGGGAACTCGGTGAGATAGGCCTCCTTGAAGCGCGCATCCTGCTCCCACAGCGTCGGCAGGCAGGCCGGCGGCATCGGCAGCTTGATCACGATCGAGCCCATGGTGCCCGCGGCGACCGGCCTGGCGGCCTCGTCGACGACGTCGACCTGGTAGCCCGGCATCGGCACGGTCGGCGAACCATGCTTGACCGGCAGCTGGCCCAGGCCCACCGGATTGCCCGCGATGCACCAGCCGGTTTCGGTCTGCCACCAGTGATCGATGACAGGCACCTTCAATTGCGCTTCCGCCCATTCCACCGTCGGCGGATCGGCACGTTCGCCGGCCAGAAACAGCGTGCGGAACTTCGACAAATCGTATTTGGGGATGAACGTGCCGTCCGGATCTTCCTTGCGGATGGCGCGGAACGCGGTCGGCGCGGTGAACAGCGCGACGGCCTTGTGATCGGAGATCACGCGCCAGAACGCGCCGGCATCCGGCGTGCCGACCGGCTTGCCCTCATACATGATCGAGGTCGCGCCGTGAATCAGCGGCCCGTAGACGATGTAGCTGTGGCCGACGACCCAGCCGATATCGGAGCCGCACCACCAGACCTCGCCGGGCTTGACGCCGTAGAGATTGAACATCGACCATTTCAGCGCGACCAGATGCCCGCCATTGTCGCGCACGACGCCCTTGGGAACGCCGGTCGTGCCTGACGTATAGAGAATGTAGAGCGGATCGGTCGCCAGCACCGGCGTGCACGGCGCGGTTTTCCCGGCGTCGAGCGCGGCGGGGCGGAGCGTTGCCCAATCGTGATCACGATCGGCCGTGAGTTCGCAAACCTGCTGCGGCCGCTGCAGGATGATGCAGCCCTGCGGCTTGACGCTCGAAAGCCTGATCGCCTCGTCGAGCAGCGGCTTGTACTGCACGATGCGGCCGGGCTCGATGCCACAGCTTGCTGAGAAGATCAGTTTCGGCTTGGCGTCCTCGATCCGGGTCGCGAGTTCCTTCGCGGCGAAGCCGCCGAACACCACCGAATGCACCGCGCCGATCCGTGCGCAGGCCAGCATCGCGAGCACCGCTTCCGGCACCAGCGGCATGTAGAGGATGACGCGGTCGCCCTTGGCGACACCGAAGTCCTGCATGATCGCGGCGAGCGTCTGCACCTCTTTCAGCATCTCGGCATAGGTGAATTTCGAGATCGAGTTGGTGAGCGGCGAATCGTGGATCAGCGCCACCTGGTCGGCGCGTCCGCCGGCGACGTGGCGATCCAGCGCATTGTAGCAGGTGTTGACCACCGCACCGGCAAACCAGCGGCCATACGCGCCCATCGAGGGATCGAATATCTTCTTGGCCGGCTCGATCCAGTCGATCTCGCGCGCCGCCTCGGCCCAAAAACCATCGGGATCGGCCAGCGAGCGGGCGTGGACCTCGTGGTACCTGCTTTTGCCGTGGATGTTCATGGCGTCTCTCCCGGTCGCGCGCTCCGCCGTTGCTGCCGGGAGACCCCGGGCATGACGGCTGGGCAAGGCTTTATTCCAGGCATTGTCACGGGAAGTTGCGCCAGATCAAGCCGGAACAGATGGCCGCGCTAGTAACCGCCGGCCCCGTTGATCTGCTTCAGCCGCTGACGCATGGCCTTTTGCAGATCGTAGTCCGGCCGGCCGTATGCGGCATTGCGTCGGGCGATGAACTCCTCCTGCTCGCGTCGCAGGGTTCTCGCCTGTCGCGGGCTCTTCGATTCGCGTGTCGCCCTGACATACGAGCCGTGGACTTCCCGGTCGAGGTCGGCGAGTACGGGATCGGCGCAGATCGCTTTTTCAACCTTGCGCCGGGCGGTGGCGCAATTGAAACTTGGCTTGCCCGCGACCGCCTTCAGCGCTCCCAGCCGCTCCAGCTCCAGCGCCAGCGAGCGGTGGTTGGCCCGGGCGGCGATGTGATCCGGGTTCAGCTTGATGGCGGCGGCGAAATCGGCCACCGCCTTTGGCAGTTCGTCCTTCTTGCGCCAGAGTTCGCCGCGCGCGTTATGGATGTCGGCAAGCGTCGGATCGAGGCGAAGCACGCTGTCGTAGTCCGTGATGGCGCGGTCGATCATGTCCTTGCGCTCATAGACCGTCGCGCGCGCGATCAGCGCCTTGATGCGATCGGGCTTCTCGGTCTTTGCGTTGTTGATCAGCGCGCCACAAACGTCCAGCGTCTTGTCGTCGTTCCGTGCGAGTGCCGCGGCAAGGCAGAGCGCCGGATCGATCCGCAAATCCTTGGCCGGCTCGACCTGGGTCGCGGACGCATCGTGTGCAAAGCCGATCCACAGCAGGAAGGCCGCGACGAGTTTGCGGGTGAAAGTGAAGCCTTGCATCGAATGACCTGGGGGAAAGCGCTGATTGCCGATGATCCTAGCAAGCGCGTTGCGCTTCCGACAACGGCAGCCTGCGACTTTCCTCTGTAATGCGGATCACAGATTTTGGCCGAAAGGTGACGTACGGGAAAGCGCACCACTTTGCACGCGGAAGGATATTCCGGCCGAACGATTATTCATGAACCTTTCACAGGTCTCGCAGACTCAACAACCATGACCACATTAACCGACTACCATCCGCCGCGCGCTTTCGCGCAGACCTCAACCGGCTACTTCTATTTCTATATGGCGCTGGCCTGCACGGCCGTCGCCTTTGTCGGCTTTGCGCCGACCTACTGGATGCCGCTCGCCACCCGTTCATTCTCGGCTTCGCCCGTCGTTCATTTTCACGGGCTATTGTTCTTCGCCTGGTCCCTGTATTTCGCGTTCCAGACCTGGCTTGCCGCATCAGGCAAAGTCGCACGGCACCGGGCGATCGGGATGATCGGCGTCTCGCTCGCAACGGCGATGACGATCTCCGGCTTCCTGGTGGCGGTGCACGCGATGAAGCGCTCCGCCGACGCGGGACTGACCTATGACGGGATCGCGTTTGCGATCGTCCCGCTCAGCGGAATTCTGTTCTTCGCGGTCGTCTTTGCGCTGGCGATCGCCAATATTCGCCGCCCGGAAATCCACAAGCGGCTGATGCTGCTGGCCGGCATCTCGCTGCTCGACGCCGCGGTCGCGCGCTGGTTTCTCACCTTCCTGGCGCCTCCCGGACCGCTCGGCCCGCCGCCGGTCCCGGTCACGATCCCCCCGGCCTTCGTCGCCTATCTGCTGCTCGTTGTCGCCATCGTGTTCGACTGGCGCACGCGCGGCCGGCCGCATCCCGTCTATGTCTATGGCGGTATCGCGCTCATCGCCGTCAAGATCCTGAACTGGCCGATCAGCGCCTCCCCGCTCTGGCATTCCTTCGCCGGCGGGATATTGGCGATGGCGCAATAGCCGAACGTGGCTCCGTCATTCCGGGGCGCGAGCAAATCGCGCGCCCCGGAACATCAACTCGCCTTCACCGTGATCCCGCCGTCGACCACCAGTTCGATGCCTGTGACGTATTTCGATTCGTCGGACGCCAAAAACAGCGCCGCGTTGGCGACGTCCCAGGCGTCGCCCATGTGGCCCATCGGCACCTGCGCATCGCGTGCCCGCCACATTGCCTCGACATCGCCCGCCGAGTAGCTCGCCGCGAGGCCTGCGGAGTGCGCGACCATCGGCGTCTTCATCAGGCCCGGCAGGATGCAATTGACTCGGACATGATCGCGGGCGAACTGCACGGCGGTCGTCTTCGTCATCTGGTTCATCGCCGCCTTCGAGGCGCCATAGGTGACGTAGGAAATCCCGAGGTGACGGATGGAGGCGATCGACGAGATGTTGATGATCGAGCCGCCGCCCTGCTTCTGCATCACGGGGATGACGTGCTTCATGGCGAAATAAGCGCTCTTGAGATTGACCGCAAAGACGTGGTCCCAGCTCGCTTCATCGACCTCGACGACATTGCCCATCTCGGCGATGCCGACATTGTTGTCGAGCACGTCGATGCGGCCATAAGCCTTCAGGCACGCCGCCGTCATCGCCGCCACCTCGGCTTCGCGCGAGACGTCGGCAGTGAAGGCGGTCGCCTTGCCGCCTTCGCCGGTGATGATATCGACGGTTTCCTGCGCGGCGGCGCCGTTGCGATCGACGCAGAACACCTGCGCACCTTCGCGCGCAAAGGTCACGGCAGTCGCCTTGCCGTTGCCCCAGCCGGGACCGATCGATCCCGCACCCACCACCATCGCCGTCTTGCCCTTGAGCCGTTCCATCGACTTCTTCTCCCTTGCCGTCAGATTGACGGCAAAACTGGACGGGTCGGGCCCCCGGGTCAACCTGTCCGAAAAGCTGAAGCGCACCGGCGCGCATACGCCGACAAGGCCCTTGCCACGGATACCCAAACCGGGGTGAATGCGCGGCGAAAACGGGCCCGCCGGAGCCGGGTCGGAGACAAGGGGTCCCCGGGGGAAGCATGGCAGCAGAGAAGACAACGCCGCGCAATGACGAGGTCGTCGCGGTTTCGGACGAGGCGCTGCAGAAGGCCGAATCCTTCGTCGAGGCCGAGGAAGGGGCTGCCAACCGCCTGATGGGCTGGCCGGGAAGAATTTCGACCACGATCGCCGTGGTCATGAGCCTGTTCCACCTCTACGCGGCCTACGCCATCGTTCCGACCCAGGAACTCCGCTACACCCACGTCGCCTTCACGCTGGTGCTCAGCTTCCTGCTGTTTCCGCTGGCGACGCGGTTTCGCAATCGCGTGCGCTGGTGGGACGTCGTTCCCGGGATCGTCGCGATTGCGACCATTGTCTATGCGCTGTGGGGCGGCGAAGACTTCACCGACCGCGCCACCGCGCCCGATCGCTGGGACGTGATCGTCGGCATCGTCTTCATCGTTCTGCTGCTGGAGGCGACGCGGCGCACCACCGGCGCGATCATGCCCGTCGTGTCACTGCTGTTCATCGCCTATGCGATGCTCGGACCTCATCTGCCAGCGCCGTGGACCCATCGCGGCTATGACGTGGATCGTCTGGTTGGTCATCTCTTCATTACGCTGGAAGGCATCTTCGGCGTCGCGGTCGACGTATCGGCGACGCTGATCATCCTGTTCACCATCTATGGCGCGTTTCTGCAGCAGTCAGGCGCCGGCAAGTTCTTCATCGATTTCTCGCTGGCGCTGATGGGCGGCAAGCCGAACAGCGCCGGCCGCACCGTGGTGCTGTCGTCGTTCCTGCTCGGCGGCCCCTCAGGATCGGGTGTCGCCACGACAGTCATGATCGGCACCGTGGCCTATCCGATGATGGCCAAGGCAGGCTTCGAGAGAAACGCCGCGGGCGGCCTGCTCGCCGCCGGCGGACTGGGCGCGATCCTGTCACCCCCGGTGCTCGGCGCCGCCGCGTTCCTGATCGCCGAGTTTCTCAAGATCAGCTATCTCGACGTGATCTGGATGGCGACTATCCCGACCTGCCTCTACTACATGTCGCTGCTGTTCATGGTCGAACTCGACGCCAAGAAGTTCCACGCCAAGAACGTGACTTTCACGCCCGAGATGTCACTCGGGCAGATGACGATGCGATACGGCTTCCACTTCATCTCGCTGCTCGCCGTGGTCGTGTTCATGATCGTCGGCTATTCGCCATCGCTGTCGGTGTTCTACGCCATACTCGTCACCTTCGCGCTCTCCTTCCTGCGCAGGGAAACCGCGCTGATGCCGGCCAAGCTGGTGAAGGCGATGGCCGAAGGCTCGATTGGCGCGCTGAATGCCGCAACCACCTGTGCCTGCGCCGGCATCGTCGTCGGCATCGTGACGCTGACTGGTCTTGGCCTGAAATTCTCGGCCATCGTCATCAGCTATGCCGGCGGCAGCCTGCTGTTGACGGCGATCTACACCTCGCTGATCGTCTGGATCATCGGTCTCGCAGTGCCCGTGACCGCTTCCTACATCATCTGCGCTGTCATCGCGGCGCCCGCGCTGATCAAGCTCGGCGTGCCCGACTACGCCGCGCACATGTTCATCTTCTATTATGCCGTCCTCTCGGAGGTATCCCCACCGACGGCGCTGTCGCCATTTGCGGCGGCTGCCATCACCGGCGGCGATCCCTACCGGACGACATTGCAATCCTGGAAATACACGCTGCCGGCGTTCCTGGTGCCGTTCGTGTTCGTGCTCGACCCGCAGGGCGTCGGGCTGCTGCTGTCGATCCCGAAAGGTGGGTCGTGGGTCGATATTCTCGAGATCACGGTCAAGACCACTTTCGGGCTGTTGGCGCTGGCGGCTTTCGCCCAGAACTGGGCCCTGCGACAAAATACGCCGGTGGAGCGGGGCCTGCTTCTGCTATCCGGACTGCTGCTGGTGTTCCCGAGCCTGATCGAGGCGATCGTCGAATGGATCATCGGCCGCGATATCAGCTACACCTATGTGCCGGGGCTGATCATCGGTCTTGGTGTCGTACTGTGGCAGGCCAGAACGCGGTCGCCAGAGCGGCCTGCGCTCACGACATAGTTAATGAAGGGATTGAGGAGACGAACATGAAGAAGACTACAGCCATCCTGGCGATGACGCTGGGGCTCGCATTCGCGGGCGCAGCCCACGCCCAGCAGAAGACCATGTCGATCGGAACCGGCGGCACCGGCGGCGTGTACTACCCGCTGGGCGGCGCCGTCGCCAACGTGCTCTCGAAGAGCCTTCCCAACGTGCAGGCTACCGCCGAAGTCACCGGCGGATCGGTCGACAACCTCAAACTGATCGGCACCGGCAAGAGCGAAATGGGCTTCACCATGGCCGACGCCGCGCTCGATGCGCTGAAGGGTGAGGACAAGTTCAAGAGCGGCAAGGTACCGTTGCAGGCACTGCTCGTGGTCTATCCGAACCGCATGCATGTGGTGACGATCGAAGGCACCGGCATCAACACCATGGCGGACTTGAAGGGCAAGCGCGTCTCGACCGGATCGCCCGGCAGCGCCACCGAAGTCATGGCATTCCGCGTCATCGAGGCGGCCGGTCTCGACAAGGACAAGGACATGAAGCGCGAGCGGCTCGGCGTGTCCGAATCCGTCAACGCCGTGAAGGACCGCAAGATCGATGCCTTCTTCTGGGTCGGCGGCATTCCGACCGCCGCAGTGACCGATCTCGCGGCGACGCCCGGCCTGAAGATGAAGCTGATCGACCACGGCGATCTGGCCGACAAGATGAACGCCAAGCACGGCAAGCTCTACACTGCCAGCAAGATCAAGGCAGGTTCGTATCCCGGCTATGACAAGGACAATTCCATCACCGAGGTGTGGAATCTGATCGTGACAGGCGACAAGATGAGCAATGACGACGCCTACGCCGTCGTCAAGACACTGGTGGAGAAGAAAGCCGACATCGTCGCCGTGCACAAGGAAGCCGAGAGCTTCACGCTCGACAACCAGGTTCAGGAACGGTCGCCGATCCCGTTCCATCCCGGCGCGCTGAAATACTTCAAGGAAAAGGGCATCGGCAAATAAGCACCTCGCTTCGACCGCCAACAATCCGTTCGGCCGCGGCCCGTCATGGGCCGCGGCCTTTTCTTTGCGGTGATGGGAAGGCCGTTGATCGCGGGCGCAGCGATCTGATTTGCGTCAATGATGCCCGGAGACATCGCAGCTTACGGATGGGGCAGAAGAAGCAGAGGAAGTGCCGACCGGTGCGGTGCACCATCGGGTCATCGGCGAGAAACGCGCCCACGATTCCCACTTCAAATTTCTGTCTTAACCTTACTCAAGCAAAACTCGCTTCGTCTGAAAAATTCCATCATTGCCGCCGCATCACAGATGTACGACTGCGTCCGGGGTTTCTATCGGGTGGGAGGGCGACGATGAGCGAGATCAACTTTCATGGGGATGTGCACGCCGGTCCTTTCGGCCACCGCAAGCTGACACCGCGCGCCTGCGTCATCGACAGCAAGAAGCACCTCAGGCTGTTTCTCTCGGACGCCCTCGAAGATCTAGGCTTCGTCACCAGCGAGTGTGGTCAGGCCAGCGACCTGGCCAGCGTGATCGACATCCACCAGCCGGATCTGCTCGTGCTCAGCGTGTCCGCCAACGGATTGGAGCCCGGCGATATTCTCGAGACCGTGGTCCGGAAGAATTTTGCCGGCAAGGTTCTCGTCATCGGCCAGCCGCAGTCGATCATGGTAAGGGCAGTCCGCCAGATCGGCGAGGAATACGGCATCGCCATGCTGCCGTCGCTGCAGACACCCTTCAGCGCGGGAAGCCTGCGCGAGACCGTGGCGGCGATGCTGCCCGCTGAGCCGGCGCCGAGCCCTGCGGTAGACGTGGCCGAGGCACTGAAGGCCGGATGGCTCGAACTCTGGTATCAACAGAAGATCGATATCCGCACGCTGGTCCCCAGCGGCGCGGAAGCGCTGGTCCGGATGCGGCACCCGGCCTGGGGTGTGGTCCCTCCGGCGTACTTCATTCCCGACGACAACGATCCGCATTTCCGCGGCCTTTCCGAATTCGTGGTCGGGCGCGCGATCGAGGACTGGCGGCACCTGCTCGAGAGCCAGGGTCCGGTCGATCTATCGATCAACCTGCCGGTATCGTTCTTCGGTGATACCCACGCGGTGCGCGACCTCTGCCGCGCCATTCCCACCCATCCCGCGTTCGGCGGACTGCTGATCGAAGTCGATAGCAGCGAGGTAATCGATAATCCGGAGCTTGTGGTGGACGTCGCAAGGGCGCTGCGCCTGCACAATATCGCGTTCACGATCGACGATGTCGGCGCTGAGTGGCCGTCGCTGATGGAGCTGAAAAGCTTCCCGTTCGTCGAGTTGAAGGTCGACCGTCAGTTCGTCAACGGCAGCGCCGATGACCGGCTGAAGCAGACGGTGTGCCGCCGGATCGTCGAACTGGCCCGTGACCACGGCGCCCGCGTCATCGCCCAGGGTGTTGAAACCCGCGCTGATTTTCTCGCCGCGCACGAGATGGGCTTCGACCTGGTCCAGGGCTACCTGTTCGGGAAGCCGCAGACGATCAGGAAGTTCGCCCGGTCGCGCCCGCAAATGGCAGCCACCCCGAACTAGGAAATTTGGGCGGCGCGGCCCGGACCTATTCGAACTTCATGTCGATGCACTTGGCGATGTCCGAGCCGAGGCCGGACGAGATGATGATGCAACCGCGCACCTTCGGCGCATTGTTGTCGCTGGCCCACACCGCATAGCCGCCGGGGCCGAAGAACGAGTTTGTGTTCGGCGCCTCGGTTTCGGTGGCGTCGAACGAATAGCTGGAATCGGTATCGAATATGCGGGTCTTCTTTATGCAGCCGCCGTCGGCCTGCACGTTGATGACCTCCTTGTTGTCCCGCGTCAGCGCCAGCGAGACCTGGCAGCGGAAATATTCGGAGGTCTTGACGTTGAACACGTAAGCATAGGATTTGCATGTCGCCGTGTTCAGCTTGCCCGGCGCCAGACCGCGGCTGCAGGCGATGCGCTGGTTGTTGGAGAGCCTGAATTCGTCGGCTTTCGCGGCGGGAGCCAGCGCCAGGATCGTCAATGCCGCACCGAATCCGATTTTCATGACGTGGTTCATACGAATCATCCTATGGCATTTCTCGCAATGCGGCTCGCGCGACTGGAAAACGGAACATAGTCGGGAAGTCGAAGCCGGGAAATCACAAAGTCTCAATGGAGTTGTGATGCGTCGAAGGTCCCAATTGACGGATTTATGCCGTTCGTGATTTGTTCAAGGTGCGGGCGCAAACATTGGGACAGAGCCGCTGAAGGGCGCTGGGAGGATGACGACGATGAGAGTTTTGACGAAGTCGATTTTGGTGGCGGCCGCACTCGCGGGGGTAGCGACATCTGCATTCGCGCAAGCAGCAAGCCCGACGCCCTGGGATCTGAAATCGGACATGGGCTACGCCTACGGCAAGGACGGCAAGACGCTTTCCTACAAGATGGGCACCAACAATGCGGGCTTGCTGCTGAAGGGTGCCAAGAAGGTACCGAAGGGCACGTTGTTCTTCGTCGGCACGAATGGACAGCTCTACATGCGGTCCGGTCCGTATCTCGAGGGCGACGGCAGCTTCATGTTCGGGTCGAATTAGGCGCGACCGGCCACGTACGGGATGTCATCATCCGCAAAGGCGGATGATCCAGTATGCCGCGCCGCCCGTGAGCTTTTCTGCCAGCGCGGAATACTGGATGACGCCTTCGCGGGGCATGACGGCTTCGGAACCGCGCTCGACTAAAACGCAGCGGCCAATTCCTTGGCGCCGGGCTTGTTACTGTTGAAATCCATCCGCTCGTCGGTGACGGCAAGCAGCTTCGCCACGGTGTTGTGGCGGATCGCGACGGGGTTGCGCTCGTAGCCGCCGCGCTGGAAGAAGTTCGAGGTCGGCACCCGCTCGCGCATCGCCTGGGGCATCGTCACCATGTCGAGCCCGGTGCCGTCGCCGGTCAGGTTCATCATCTCGAGTTCGGCTGCCGTCAACGGCCGAGTGTGGCCCTTGGCGCGCGCGAAATGGACCGACGTCAGAAGCTTGTGAGTCTGCAGCATCGGCCCGACGTCCACGTCCAGCACCATGGCATGCACCGCCCAGCCCTGCGGCGTGCTGGCGAGCTTTTCATGCTCCGACCAGGTGCCCGGCACGGTGCGCGAGAACGCCACCATCTTCTTCAGCACCGCGAGCTTGTGGTCCATCGCCTTGCGCGGCGTTCCCGAGAGGCCCGCGGCTTTCGCCGTCAGTTCCTTGATGAGTTCGTGGCCCTGCTCGGCCATCAGTACGACGCTGTTGGTGGTGAGCAACTGGTTGTAGCCGATCGCGGTCGAGATCGCACGCGAGCCCGGCCGCGACGCGCTCAGGCCCGACTGCATGTCGTGATTGCCGCTGCCGCCGGTCTCGAACGAATAGACCCGCACCGCCTGCTCGCGCGTCAATCCTGACGCAAGCGCGTACCGGGCGTAGGCTCGCTTGAACTCGACTTCAGATGCCGGCCGCTGCGGAACGAATTGAAAGTGCTCGGCGGCGGCCCTGAGAAAATCAGCGACGACCGGGATCGGCTTGCGCTCGCGCGGCGGCTTTTCGTCCTCCGGCTCCGGACTCACCGGTCGCGCCGGCCCCGTATAGGTCGGCGGCTGCGTCAACACGTAATCGTCAAGCATGATCGCCTGCCGCTCCCGGCGCTTGGCGTTGCGGCCCTTTCGTTTCTCGTAGATCGAGGACCAGTAGGCGCCCGCCTGCTCGTCGAACGCGGCGCGCGCTTGCTGATACTCCTTCAGCTTGCGGCGATATTCGGCGATCGCCTGCGGCGAGGCAGCCTGCGCCATCGCATCCAAATGCTCAGACGCGTCCATCGCCACGGCAGGCGGCGCACCCGCGAGCAGCGCGAGCGCAACAAATCCGGAACCAATGCGAATCAAGGGCGGGAGCATCGCCCCCTTTTAGCAAGCATGCCTGCGAAGTCAGCCCCGAAGGGGCGCGACTTTCGGCCCTATTCCTGCTCGACGCCGCTGGCTTTTACCAGCTTCGACCACTTCTTCTCATCCTTGTCGATGAAATCGCCGTAATCTTCCGGCGTGCCGGGCGTGATCTCGGTTCCGTCGTTGCCCAGTTGCTTTTTCACCTCGTCGGAAGCGAGCGCATCGCTCAGCGCCTTGTTGAGCTTGTCGATGACCGGCCGCGGCGTACCGGCCGGCGCCGCGAGGCCATAGTAGAGCGAGGCATCGAACCCGGTAAGCCCGGCCTCGATCATCGTCGGGACGTCGGGGAGCAGGCCGGACCGCATGGTGCTGGTCACCGCCAGCGCGCGCAGCTTTCCAGCCGCGATATTGGAGTGCGAAGCCGGGATCGGCGCGAACTCCATCGGGATGTGGCCACCCAGCAGATCGGTCAGCGCAGGCCCGGTGCCCTTGTAGGGGATGTGCACCAGCTTGATGCCGGCCGCGCGGGCAAAATATTCGCCGGTGATGTGGCTGGCGGTGCCGGCGCCGGCCGAACCGAAATTGACCTTGTCGGGATTGGCCTTCGCATAGGCGATCAGTTCGGCAACGGTTTTGGCGGGGAATGACGGATGTACGACCAGCGAGTTCGGCGCATTGCCGATCATGCCGATCGGCGCAAAGTCCTTGCGCGGGTCGTAGCCGGGATTCTTGTAGAGCGACGGGCCGATCGCGAGCGTGCCGGTGTAGCCCAGCAGCAGCGTGTAACCATCGGGATCGCTCTTCGCCACCGCCTTGGTGCCGACGGTGCCGCCGGCGCCGGGACGGTTGTCGACCACGACCTTCTCGCCGAGCAGTTCGCTCATCTTGTCGGCGATGCCGCGACCGACGATCGAGGTGCTACCGCCGGGCGCGAACGGAATCACCAGCGTGATCGCGCGTGCCGGATAGCTTTGCGCCTGCGCTGAATCGATCGCTGCGCCCGCGGCGAGCATGGCGGCGGCGCAAAGCCATTTCTTGAACATGCTGGGCGACTCCCAGGATTTTTCTTGTTGTTGGTCAGCTATCGTCGCCGAAACGATCCACACCCGCAAGGCGCATCGCCTCGCTCGTGTGGTGGCCTACTTCCAGGCAAACACCGGTTGTTCCAGCTCCGCCACGCGGGTCTGGCGTCCCGCCAGCACCTCGCTGAACTGGTAGATCAGCGCGGCCGTCGGCGCGTGGATGTGCTGGCCGGCATGACGGAAGCGGATTACGCGCCGTGTGCTCTCCGGAATCTTCGTGAAGCTGAAGGCGTCCTCGCGCTCGATGTCGTCGAGCGCGATGCGATGCACGGACGCGACCTCGGCCGGGTTCGGCAAAATTTCGGCGCGGGTGCCGACCCAGACCACCACGGGCGTGATGAGATAGCCCGATCGGGTCGGGTAATCGTCGAGCAGGCCCAGCACGTCGTCCTCCCCGAGACCGACGCCGAGTTCTTCGTGGAGTTCGCGCAGCGCGGCCTGCGCCTGCGTCTCGCCCTGGTCGCAGCGCCCGCCCGGAAGCGCCCATTGCGCGGCGTGCGAGCGCAGGCTCGCGGCGCGCCGGGTCAGCAGAAAACTGGTGCCCGGACCGGTCTCGGCCCCGGTGAGCGCAATGGCGACGGCGGCGCGCTTCAACACAGGCTCCGCCTCGCCGGCGGGCGATCGCGTGAAGGCAGCGCAGAGCTCTGCGATATTCCGCCGGGTGGTATCGTCAAATGACCGGACCATCCCGCTTGACTACAACACAAGCGCGTCAGATGAAATGACCAGACAGCATGACAGCCCGCAGGAAACGGAAAGCACGACATGACAGCCAAGGCCGCGGACAAACTCAAATCCGACGGCTGGAAGATCGTCGAAACCAGCGGATTCCTGCATCTGATCGGCCCGCTGTGGCAGCGCGTCGTCAATGGCGAGCATGAGTACGCGCTGATCACCGAGGACAAGCACCACAACCGCCGCGGCCTGGTGCAGGGCGGCGTCCTGATGACCTTTGCCGACCGCACCTGCGGCATGACCGCCCGCTACGTCTCGGGCAAGCCGACGCTGGCGACCGTGCAGCTCGATACGCACTTCGTCGAAGCCGGCAAGATCGGCGAGGTGCTGGTGTCGAAGCCGCACGTGGTGCGCTCCACCCGCAGCCTCATTTTCATCACGACCGAGGTGACCGTCGACAAACGCTGTATCGCGATGGCGAGCGGCGTGTTCAAGATATTGAAGAGCGAGGGCTAGGTTCGTCATTGCGAGGAGCGACAGCGACGAAGCAATCCATGCCACAGCTTGCGGCATTATGGATTGCTTCGCTGCGCTCGCAATGACGGCGGAGAGAGGGAGGAGCCACCGATGCAATACCGTAACCTTGGCCGCAGCGGCTTGAAGATTTCGCCGATCTGTCTGGGCACCATGATGTTCGGCGGGCCGACCGACGAGGCGACGTCGTCGCGGATCATCGCCAAGGCGCGCGAGGCCGGCATCAACATCATCGACACTGCGGACGCCTATAATGGCGGCAACTCGGAAACGGTGGTCGGCCGCGCGATTTCCAACAACAGGAGCAACTGGATTCTCGCGACCAAGCTCGCCAACCAGATCGGCGACGATCCCAATCGCGGCGGGCTGTCGCGGCGCTGGGTGCTGCAGGCGGCGGAAGAGAGTCTCAAGCGGCTCGGGACCGATCACATCGACATCTACTATCTGCACAAGGAGGATCACGCGACGCCGCTCGAAGAGACCGTGCGGGCGATGGGCGATTTGATGCGCCAGGGCAAGATCCGCTATTTCGGCGTCTCGAACTACCGCGCCTGGCGTATCGCCGAAATCTGCAACATCTGCGACGACAACGGCATCGACCGCCCGATCGTCAGCCAACCCTATTATAACGCCATGAACCGGATGCCGGAGGTCGAGCACTTTCCGGCCTGCGGCTATTACGGCCTCGGCATCGTGCCCTACAGCCCGCTGGCGCGGGGCGTGCTGACCGGCAAGTACAGGCCGGATGCCGCGCCCGACAAGGACACGCGCGCAGGCCGCGCCGACAAGCGCATGATGCAGACCGAATGGCGGCCGGAATCGCTGCAGCTTGCGCAAGAGATCAAGCAGCACGCGGAAGGCCGCGGCATCACCGCCGGGCAGTTCGCGGTGTCGTGGGTGCTGAACTCGTCGTTCGTCTCCGGCGTGATCGCGGGTCCCCGCACCGAAGAGCAATGGGACGACTACATCAAGGCGCTGGACTATCGCTTCACGGCCGAGGACGAAGCACTGATCGACCGGCTGGTGGTGAGCGGCCATCCGTCTACGCCGGGATTCAACGATCCCGGCTATCCAATCGAGGGACGCCGGGCGCGGACCGACAGCAGCAAGTAACGCCTGCATGTCGCCTGCTATTTCCGGTCGGGGATGGGATGCAGCTTCGCAAGCTGGTCGAGCGGGAGATGTGCTTCCTGGTCGGTCAGCGCGAAACGAACGATGACATCCTGACGGCCAACCTGTCCCCACAGCCCGTCCGACGACCATTTCTGCGGCATCGGACCGCGCAGACCTTCGACCCAGACAAAGTACCATTCGGTCATGTAGCAACTTCCCGGTTCGGAAGCGGATGTCTTTGCGATCCGACTGGCAGCGCCAGCGGCATCCAATAATTATGCCTGATCCGACGTCGCGCAAGGCTTCCGCCGCCGGCCATGGCCGGCGCTTTCGTCCGGCGAGCAGCTTCTACCGCTTGCCCAACTGGGCAATCGACATCAGCGCGTCCTGACCGATGCTTCCGACCGATCCCTGCAGGATCGCGAGCGCGGGTGACACCTTCGAGCTGCCGTTCTTCAGGTCGTACATCACGGAAAAACGATTCAGCAGCTTTTCGAGCTTGGCTGGATCGGTGAGGTCCTTCAGGTTGAGATATTTCGCCACCACCTTGGCCTGCTGGTCGACCCCCATGCTGCCGACCGAGTCGGGCAGGCCGTAGGTGGTGCGGAACACTTCGGCGAGCGCCTTGTCGGCGAGGATGTCGTAGGCGGAGGTGATGTCGCCGGCCTTGCGCTGGAAATACAGCGCCAGCCGCACCCCCGGATTGGCATCGCCCTGCTGCGATTCCAGATTCTGCTGAAGGTAGTTGTTCTGCGTTTCGAGCAGTTGATCCCGCTTCTGCGGGCCGATCTGCGCGAGACGTGCGACGTTACCATGCCTGTCGAAATTGAACGACGCCGCGATCTCGGCAAAGCGGGGATCTTTCTCGGTGTTGGCGAAGCCCCTGGCGTCGGCCAGGTCCGAATTGAAGATCTTGCGCAGATAGTCGGTGGTTACCTTGGCCGGATCGAGGCCCTTTGAGACGAGCAGGATATCGACCATCTTCCTGTCCTTGAGCAATTCGGTCACGCTGCCGACGTCGGCGATGGCGTTCCGGTAATACACCGCATCCTTTTCGGCCTGGGCCCGAAGCGCGGGCTGTTCGGCCGCGCTTGCAAATTTCGTTTTCGCGACGATGTAGTCCCGCGCGATCTGGACGACTTCCGCCGAATCCTGTGCCACCAGCGGCGAGGTCACGTTGCCCTTGCCGTCAAAATTCAGCGCGCGCGCAAGCTGCACGTAGCGGTCGTCCTTTAGCGTATAGACGTAGCTCTTCGGATCGGCCGCATCGCTCCTGAGCACCGCCTTGATCGTTGCCGCCGAGACCTTGTCCGGATCGAGACCGACGGCCTTGAGTGCGAAATTATAGACGTTCGGCGTGGATACGAACTGCTCGACCGATTCCATCCTGTAGATGAGCGATCTGAACTGGTTGATCGCCATCGCCTCGTTTTCCTCGTCGGCCGCGAGATAGACGGCGCCCTTGCTGAGGACGAAGCCTTCATTGGTGACGTCGCGGTTGCCGTCGATCTGGGCGGGCGTGCCTGACGGCAGCGTCCCGTCGGGCGAAAACTCGAAGCCGGCCGCGAGGTCAACGTAGCGGCTGATCATGGAAATGGCGTCGTTGTAGCTCACGATATCGGCGTTGCTTTTTGATAGGCGCGCCCGCTCCATCGTGATCTTCGCCCTGAGATCATCCATGTCGGCACCGGGCTGCGCCAGTTGCGACATGTAGCTCGAGATCTTCGAACTGGCATCGACGGAATCCGCCTGCGCCTGGTCGATCCGGTGACCGAGATCGTCCACCCTGGAGACCCAGGCCGTGTTGACGTAGCTGTTGGGGTCGGTCGGATCGCTGCAGAGCACGCCCTTGATCGTCTCTCGCGACCACTGGCTGTCACTGATGCCGAATGCCGCAAACACATAGGTGCGAAGCCGGTCGTCGTTCAGGAGCTGATCGACATTCGTCACACTGCCGATCATGAGGTTGTAGTAGCGCGTGTCTTCGTCGATGGCATCGACCTGGCGCGTCACCGTCGCCTTGTACAGGCCGATCATTTCATCGGTCTGGTTTTCCGATTGCGCGATCGCCGTTTCCGCGCCGCCGAAGGTGAAGGCCGCCGCGAACTCCCGGTAACGCTTGTCGACCAGCTTGTTGGCGTAGCTGTTAGGATCGGAGAGATCGCTCTCCAGCACCTTCTTCATGAAGGCTTTGGCGTAGGTCATATCCTCCAGCCCGTAGGCCTTCATCGCATACTGGTACAGGCGATCGTTCTTCAGGAGGTCGTCGACCGACTTCACCTTGCCGATGTTGTCCCGGTAGTAGGCGGCATTCCGGGTCACGTCGGCTTGCTGCTCGACGCGCGTCATCGACTGCCTGAGATTGCGAACGATGGAATTGTAGGCGAGATAGGTCGACACCATGGGAGGCCCTCGGGAATATCCCGCGAAATATAGGGTTTCTCGGTTGCCCGAAGCTGGCCGTATGCGACCCTCACGCGAATTGCGCGACGCCGTGGCCGACCGACCAGTTCTCCTTTGCGGACTCCAGGATGTTCACGAACACGTTCTCTGGCCGGATGCCGGGATTTTCGCCGAGCAGCTCGGCAGTGCGCCTGTACAGCGCTTTCTTCTGTTCCGTGGTGCGGGTGTCGAAGACGGTGATCTGGATGTAGACGACGTCTTCTGTCCGGCTGACCCCATAGCAGGAGGTGCTGGTACGGAAGTTCGCGGCGTCATGCTCCCGGATGGTCATGAACTGGTCATCCTCGGGCACATCCAGCGCCTCGCGCATCGCGCGGTAGAGGGCGTCGAAGATCGCCTGCCGGTAGGCTTCGGGCTTACCGGCACGCATCGAGATGTGAATGAGCGGCATCGCGGGTCCTTTCGGGATTTGGTGAGGCGGAGGCATGCGACGGCGGCTTCCGCAACGGGTTGGTTCACCCCGTTGACGAACTGCGCTATCAACTCCAACTGTTTTTGACATGGTGTTGAAAACATGTTCTTGACGTCCCGTCAAATACTTTTTGGCTCGCCTCAAGGGCCGGATTGATCGTTGGAGGAAAGCTTGCGGCCGCGAGAGTTTGACCATGACGACGTCCTGCGCGTCGCCTTCGAGCAGTTCTGGCGCAAGGGGGTCCGGGGGACGTCGCTGTCGGATATTGCGCGCGACGCCGGCGTGCAGCGCGGCAGCCTCTACAACGCCTTTGGCAGCAAGGAGGCGCTGTTTCTCGTCGCCTACGAGCGCTATGCGCGCGAATATCTCGGCGCCATCCAGAAGGCGCTCGGTTCGGGAACATTGCGCCAGCGGCTCACGGCGTTCTTCGATCTGACGATCAGGAATTTTCGTTCCGGCTCGCCGCCGCGCGGATGTCCGACCACGCGGGGACTGATGGAGCTCGGGTCGGCCGAAGGCGAAGGGCTGGACGAAAATGCGCGCAAGGCGTTTGCCGATCTGGTGGCGCGCATCACCGGGCTGCTTCGGGAGACTCTGGCGGCGGGTGCCGTGCGTGGCGAGTTCAAGGGCGATCCCGAGAGCGTGGCCCTGCATATCGCCACCGTGACGCGCGGCCTGGCCGTGCTCGAACGCGCGTTCGGCGACGAGGCGCAGCTTCGAAAGATTGCCGCACATACGATCGATCTCGTGCTGGGCGATCGCTAGGCACGGCCGGTCAGGTTCGGCGTTGAACCGTTTGCGGCCCTGCGACGACAGAACTCGCATCGTCGCACTTGGAATGCCTGTCATGAATTCGCCAGAGCCAGCCGCCCGGCGGGCATCGAGCAGCCCTGCCCGCCGCATCGTCGCGGCTGTCATGCTGAGCGTGCTGATATTTGCCGTGCTGTGGATCATGGTGTTCGACATGGTCACCTCGCTCCTGATCGGCGCCGGGTGCTGCGTCGTGATCGTTGCGGCAAGTTCGGTGTCTGATGCGGTCGACATGCTGCTCGATGCCGCAGCCTCCGTCGTGTTCGGTGTGCTTGCGGCGATCGCGGCGATCTTCGCGGCGATTCTTGGCCTGTTCGGATTTTAGCTCGACGGCATCCGCTCCTCATGTAGTGCTTGTTCGTTTCAACCCGTCAAACAACACTGTCATCGTCCGGCTCGACCGGACGATCCAGTACGCTGCGGCCCATCGATTCGAGCATTGGCGTCTCTGGAATACTGGATCACCCGCCTTCGCGAGTGATGACAGTCGGATGTGCGCCCGCGTTCTCGCGGCACAGGACGCCCGAGTTTTGCAAAAACTTCCGCCCTCCTCTGAAACAAAGGGCGCAGGGAAAGCCGGATGCACGCTGCACCCGCGGTCTCGTGTGCAAAGTGAGCAAAAGGAAACGCACACGAGCATACAGGTCCAGCGGAGGCATTCCGGCTTTCCCTGCGCGATGGGTTACGGCTTATAGCGAGCTCTCCCCGGTGAACGGCTCTTTTGCCACCGTCATTGGCGGAACACCGCGCGCTCGATCCGTAGGATCGATGCGCAACCGCCAACTTAGCGCCAGCACCGCGGCGCCAGGACCACACGACTTCGCCGTCCGCGTCAGGCGCCAACGTCAGCTGCGCCCTTCGCGTCCACCGCATCTCACCGCGCGTTCGTGACGTGGCCAACGCCCCTTTGGTGGATGAGATGCGCGAATTATAGAACTGATCTGGCCTGCGGGCTGAGCGGTATATTTTTCGCGAGGCGGCTGGACAGGTTTTGCTGATTTGCCCGTCGTGCCAAATGGTCGCATCCCGCAAGGCGCACTCCGCGCTTGCGCTGCAGGCAAATCAGCGCACACCCCGCTCATGGGGCTATGCGTGGCGCTGGCTGTTCTTCGCCGAACCGGGCCATTACAAGCGAGCAACGCAAATCACGGTCGTACTGCCCGCGCGCAGGGACCGGCTAACAACAACAAAAAGGTGGAACGTCATGTATCGCAAGGTCGCTCTGGTCGCAGCAGCATTCGGGGTTTTGGCTGGCGGACCAGCCTCGGCGGGATGGCCGGACGACAAGCCGATCGAAGTCGTCATCGGCTTTGCGCCCGGCGGCGCGACCGACGTGATGGCGCGCAAGCTGCTGCCGGCCGTCGAGCAGAAGCTGGGCGGCAAGGTCAAGTTCGTCGTGATGAACAAACCGGGCGCCGGCGGCGAGATCGCGTTCGCCGCGATCCAGCGCGCCGCGCCGGACGCCTACTCGATCGGCGTGGTCAACGTGCCCGGCTACAACTTCATCCCGCTGACGCGAAAGACCCAGTACAGCATGGACGAAATCCGCCTGATCGCGCGCGTGGTGGACGACCAAAGCGTGATCGTGGTCCCCGCCGACAGCAAGTACGCCACGCTTGCCGACGTGCTGGCGGAGCTGCGCAGCAAGCCGGGCTCGGTGACGTTCGGCCATAACGGCGCGGGCACCAACGGACATCTCGCGATCCGCATGCTGGCGGGCGCCGCCAAGGTCGAGCCCAACGAGATCTCCTACCGCGGCACGGCCGTGCAGCGGACCGATCTTTTGGGCGGCCATCTGCAGGTCGGCCTGGTCAGCGTGAGCGAACTCCCCGAGCTGCACGGCGGCAACAAGGGCCCGCTCCGCGCCATCGCCATCCTGTCGAAGCAGCGCTCGCCGGCCCTCCCCGACGTTCCGACCGCGGAGGAACAAGGCGTCCCGGTGACGATGACCGCCGAACGCGGCTTCGCCGCGCCGAAGGCGATCCCGGACGAGATCGCCAAGAAACTCGAAGCCGCCATTGCGGAAGGCCTGCGCGACCCCGAATACCTCAAGGCCTCGCCCGGCGACGTCCCCGTCATCTCCTTCATGCCCGGCGCCGAATGGCAGAAGCGTCTCGACGACATGAACAAGGCGCTGCAGCCGTTCGCGGAAGTGATGAAGGCGCAGGAGCAGAAGTGAGGGGCGGCATCGACCGCCGCTAGGAGTTTGCGCGTGGCAAAGAAACTTCCGCCGATTCATCCCGGCGAAGTCCTTCGGGAAGAATTTCTTGTCCCTTTCAAACTGACACCCCACGCGGTGGCGGCCGCGCTGCACGTGCCGCGTACCCGGATCGAACGCATCGCGCGCGAAGAAAAACCCGTGACAGCCGACACCGCGCTGCGGCTCGGCAAGTTCTTCAAGACCGGCGGCGCGTTCTGGATGAACATTCAGGCGCGCTACGATCTCGAAACAGCAGAAGGCATGCTCGCGCCTGACATCAAGAAGATCGTGGCCTACGAGGCGGTATGAGGCCAGTTAGTAGCCCGCATGAGCGAAGCGATATGCGGGGATTGGCGTAACCAAAGCCCGGATCCCGCTTCGCTCATCCGAGCTACGCTTGCTCTATCACGCAACTTGCACGGCGTTCCATTTGAGTTTTGCGTCTTCTTTGGTCAGATAGAAGTTGCCGTCCGCCAACCTCGATGTGTGTGGCGATCTATTGCCGAACAACGCTCTCTTGATCGAATTCCCGTCATGATACCAATAAGGGTCGCCAGTCGTTACGGTAGTCTGCGTCTCACGCTCCGCTGGTACGAGTGACGGCGAAGAAACACGCTTTGTCGGAAGCGGCTGGCGCGTGCACTCGTTTTTCAGAGCAGCTCGCGTGGCCAGCCAGCGGTGAAGCTGCACGTTCACCTCGCCCTTCCAAAACCTGGCGCGGACTTCGTTGAAGTGCTCGTCTGTCTGAAACGAAAACAACGCAGAGTTCGGCCCCGTGCGCGTGGCGGTGAAGTGATAGCCCTGCAGCGCAAGGTATGCGGCTTCGTCGATATTGTTGGTGTCGTACTTCATTTTTTACACCTGGGCACGAGGTGACTCCAGAGTGCTCGTATTGCGTGAAATGGGGAAGCCGTCCCGCGCCAGGGTGGTTAACAGCCGGCTACGCCGCAGTATGGCTTGGCAAATTCTTCGAAACGCGGCGCTAAGAAGTTTGATGGTGCCCAGGGGCGGGATCGAACCACCGACACTGCGATTTTCAGTCGCATGCTCTACCAACTGAGCTACCTGGGCATACCCGGACGGCCCAAAGGCCTATGCGAGCGGGCGGTTTATAGAGAGGTCGGGCGGTCATGTCCACCCGCCTTCGCCGGAGGCTTCGGCGGGGCAGGCCCGCTTTGTGCCCCATCCCCAAATATTTGGGGAAACACGCTTATTCGGCGTCTTCGGGGTCGGTGTCGCGGCCGGGGATGACGTATTTGCCGGAGAACCAGCGGTTCAGGTCGACGTCGCGGCAGCGTTTGGAACAGAACGGCGCCGTGGCTGGGCTCGCGGGCTTGCCGCATTCCGGGCAGGGTTTTGGTGGCGGCTTCGCGCCACCGGAGCCCGTGCCCTCGGGCGGGTCAGCTGGCATTGAGCCAGCCGAACCGGATCGGGAAACCTTCGCCTCCCAGCAGCGTCATCGATTCGTAGAGCGGCAGGCCGACGACGTTGGTGTAGGAGCCGACCATCTTGACCACGAACGATCCGGCGATGCCCTGCACGGCGTAGCCGCCGGCTTTGCCGCGCCACTCGCCGGAGCCGATATAGGCCTGGATGTCTTCCTCGCTGAGCCGCTTGAAGCGGACACGCGTTTCGATCAGGCGCTGGCGGAACGCCTCCTTCGGCGTCACCAGGCAGATCGCCGTGTAGACGCGGTGATTGCGGCCCGAGAGCATCCGCAGGCATTGCGCGGCCTCGTCGACGAGGTTGGCCTTGGGCAGGATGCGGCGGCCGACCGCGACAACCGTATCGGCGGCGAGGATGAAGGCGCCACGCAACTCGTCGTCAAGCTGGACTGATTTCAGCGCCGCGTCAGCCTTGGCGCGCGCCAGCCGGTTGGCACAGGCGCGCGGCAGCTCGCCCCGCTTCGGGGTCTCGTCGACATCGGCCGGGCGCAGCGCATCGGGCTCGATGCCGGCCTGGTTGAGCAGGCTGAGCCGCCGCGGCGAACCGGAAGCGAGAACGATTTTGGGACGGCCAAGCATGCGGGATGTGTCAGGGATTTTAAGAATCGGATGGTCGCGCGCGCGGAACCTATCGGATGGCACTCCATTCCACAACCGGGGAACAAGTGGTTGGTGGAACTACGAATCTCTCCGTCGCCCCCCGCGAAGGCGGGGGCCCATAACCACAGGCGGTTATGATTGAAATGAATATCTGGCGGCTGGTACCGCCTCAAATCGCACGGCCGCGGCGCCGCGATGAGCGCAATTGCGCTCACGCTCGGGGTTCCTGCTTTCGCAGGAACGACGGCAAAAATTATCCGCTCGCCGCACCTGTCCTGGCAAAACGGCGGCGGATGCGCATCATCAGGCCGTCACAGACTTCGCGATAGGCCCGCAGCTTCTGCTCGCGGCTGCCTTCGGTGTCGGTCGGATCGGGCGTCGGCCAGTATTCGACATCGGCCGCCAGCGTGTGCGTCAGCGCCAGCGCCTTGTGATGGGCCTCGGGCGACAGCGTGATGATGAGATCGAAATTCAGCCCCTCCCAATCCTCGAGTTCCTCGAACGTCATCGGCTTGTGGCCGGAAATATCCTGGTCGAGTTCCGCCATCACGGCGACCGCGAACGGATCGAGATCGCCCTTCTTGACGCCGGCGGACTTCACGTAGAGCGCCTGCGGGAACATCTGCTTCAGCAGGCTCTCGGCCATCGGCGAACGCACGCTGTTCTGGCCGCACGCGAACAGCACGGCCTGCGGATTGCGCGCACGCGGCGGCGCATCCATGCGCTCACGCTTCTCTTGTTTGAGGTTCCGGCGTCATGCTTCTTGCTTGACGCATGAACTGATCCGAAAATCGCTTCGCACTTTTCGGGTTCATGCGTCCTGCCCCTTCCAGTGCAGCACGCAGATCAGCGTGAACAGTCGCCGCGAGGTCTCGAAGTCGATTCTTACCTTGCCCTTCAGCCGTTCCTGCAGCGTCCGCGAGCCTTCGTCATGGATGCCGCGGCGGCCCATGTCGATGGCCTCGATCTTGTCGGTCGTCGCCGTCCGGATCGCCTGATAGTAACTGTCGCAGATCATGAAGTAGTCCTTCACGATCCGGCGAAACGGCGTCAACGACAGCAAGTGCGCCACCACCGGCGTGCCGTCCTCGCGGCGGATGTCGAACATCAGCCGGTTGCCTGTGATGGCGAGGTGCAGCGTGAACGGGCCCTGCGCGTCGCCTTCCGGCTCGAACAAATTCTGCTCGATCAAATCGTAGATGGCGATCGCGCGCTCATGCTCGATGTCAGGACCGGAGCGCCCGATCGATTCCTCGTCGAGCGTCACCGCGACGATGCGGTTGTGCTGGTCCTCGTCTGGTGGCGGGCGGTTCATGGCAGGTTGAGACGCAATCCGACAGAGCGCGAATGGGCATCGAGACCCTCCGCTTTTCCAAGGGTCATCGCGGCCGGTCCCAGCGCGCGCAACTGGTCCGGCCCGCATTTGAGAATCGAGGTTCGCTTCATGAAGTCTAGCACGCCGAGCCCGGACGAAAACCGCGCCGAGCGCGCGGTCGGCAGCACGTGGTTGGAGCCGCCGACATAGTCGCCGATCGCCTCCGGCGTATGGGGCCCGAGGAAGATCGCGCCGGCGTTGCGGACTTTGGCCGCGAGCGCTTCGGCATCGGCGGTCATGATTTCGAGATGTTCGGCGGCGATCGCGTTGGCCAGTTCGACCGCGTCGTCGAGCCGGGCGACCATGATGATGGCGCCGAAATCGTTCCACGAGGCGCGCGCGATGTCTGCGCGCGGCAGCGTCTTGAGCTGAGATTCCACCGCGCTTTCGACCTCGGCGGCGAGCCTTGCGCTGTCGGTGACCAGGATCGACTGCGCGCTCGCGTCGTGCTCGGCCTGCGCCAGGAGATCAGCCGCGATCCAGCCGGCGTTACCGGTGTCGTCGGCAATGACGAGCACCTCCGAGGGACCGGCGATCATGTCGATGCCGACCTTGCCGAAAACCTGCCGCTTGGCGGCGGCGACATAGGCGTTGCCGGGGCCGACGATCTTTGCCACGGGCGCAATCGTCGCCGTGCCGTAGGCGAGTGCCGCCACCGCCTGTGCGCCGCCGACGCGATAAATCTCGGACACGCCGCCGAGATGCGCTGCCGCCAGCACCAGCGGGTTGAGCTTGCCGTCCGGCGACGGCACCACCATCACCACCCGCGGCACGCCCGCAACGCGCGCCGGCACCGCGTTCATCAGCACCGAGGACGGATAGGCCGCGGTGCCGCCGGGCACGTAGAGCCCGACCGCATCGACCGCGCTCCAGCGCCAGCCGAGCTCAACGCCGAGCGCATCGGTGAAGCGCTCGTCCTTTGGCAGCTGCCTCTGGTGAAAGACCTCGATCCGGTCGCGGGCGAATGTCAGGGCGTCGAGCGTGGCGGCGTCGCAGGCCTTAACCGCGGCATCGATCTCGGCCGCGGTGACGCGCAGGCCGGCGGCGTCGATCTCGAGCCGGTCGAATTTTCTCGTCGCCTCGATCAGGGCGGCGTCGCCGCGCGCGGCCACGTCATCGACGATGGCGCGGGTGGCGCGCTCGACATCGGCCGAAACCTCGCGCTTGGCGGCGAGGAATTCCTTGAAGCGTGAACCGAAATCGGCGCTGCTGGTATCCAGGCGAACGGGCATGGGCTTTCTTGGGATCAGGTCGGAGGCCCCTGCTCAATGGCGCGGCTGCCATGGGCCGTCAACCCTTTGGCGCCGTCATTCCGGGGCGATCCGCAGGACCGAACCCGGAATCTCGAGATTCCGGGTTCGGGCTTCGCCCGCCCCGGAATGACAGGGGCATTTTCACCCCTCCGGCCCCAGCGGCGCGACGGCCAGGTCGCTGGTGCCCAGGTCGTCGGTACCGAGGTCGGTCAACTCGCATTCCAGGCACTCGACGTCGAGCCGCAGCGCCCCGCCATGGCTGAACAGGAGGATGGCGCTGCCGCCGGGGGCCTCGGCGGGGTGGAATTCGATGCCGACCAGCTCCAGCATCGCGTCCAGCGCGTCCAGATCGATGTTGCGCGACTTGCATCCGAGCACCCGGTCGAAGCGCAATGCGGCGATCGAGCGGCGCGGGGCGGTTCCGCCGGACAGCGTCTGCTCCCAATCCAGCCGGTTTATCCCGACCACCAGGCGCTTTTCGTCCTGCCGCCAGACGATATCGGAGGCCTGGACGCGCGCATCCTGCACGTGGGCGGAGATGACGGCAAGATCGTCGGCATCGAGCGCGATCAGTTTGAGCTGTTCGGGTGCCGACATTGGCGGGAATCCTTCCCTTTGCTTTGCGCGTATCCTGGTCGCAAAACCGGTACCCACTTTTGCAGGATACGCGCTAGTCGCTGATGCGCTGGATCGATGCGCCGCAGGCCGAGAGCTTTTCCTCGAGCCGCTCGAAACCGCGATCCAGATGATAGATCCGGTTGACCATGGTTTCGCCCTCCGCCGCAAGGCCCGCGATGACCAGCGACACCGACGCGCGCAGATCGGTCGCCATCACGGGCGCCCCGCGCAGCCGCGCGGTTCCATCGATGGTCGCGGTCTCGCCGTCGAGCGATATACGTGCGCCGAACCGCGCCAGTTCCTGCACATGCATGAAGCGGTTCTCGAAGATCGTCTCCGTGATCTGCGAGGAACCGCCGGCGCAGGCCATCAGCGCCATCAGTTGCGCCTGCAGGTCGGTGGGAAAACCCGGAAACGGCGCGGTCGATACCGTTACCGGCTTTATCCCCGCACCGTTCCTGGCGACGCGGATACCTTCATTGTTGACGGTGATGTCGGCGCCGGCCGCGGTCAGCACGTCGAGCGCCGACTGCAGCAATTCGGGACGGGCGCCGGCAAGTTGCACGTCGCCGCCGGTCATCGCCACCGCCATCGCATAGGTGCCGGCCTCGATCCGGTCGGGCAGCACGGTGTGGCGCGCGCCGTGAAGCTTCTCGACGCCTTCGACCACGATGCGCGGCGTGCCGGCGCCGGTGATGCGCGCGCCCATCTTGTTGAGGCAATCGGCGACGTCGGCGATTTCAGGCTCGCAGGCGGCGTTGGTGATGACGGACATGCCCTTTGCGAGCGTCGCCGCCATCAGCGCCACATGGGTGCCGCTCACCGTCACCTTGGGAAAATCGATTCTCCCGCCGCATAGACCGCCGGGCGCTTTCGCCACCACATAGCCACCGTCGATGGTGAGCTCAGCGCCGAGCTTTTCCAGCGCCATGATCAGCAGATCGACCGGCCGCGTGCCGATCGCGCAACCGCCAGGCAGCGAGACTCTTGCTTTGTGCATGCGCGCCAGCAGCGGCGCGATCACCCAGAAGCTGGCGCGCATGCGTGACACCAGATCGTAGGGCGCCGTGGTGTCGATGATGTTGGCCGCGGAGATGTGCAGGGTCTGGCCTTGATACGCGCGGTCGCCGGGTCGCTTGCCCGCGGACATGATGTCGACGCCGTGATTGCCGAGGATGCGCTGCAGCTGGGCTACGTCGGCAAGCCGCGGAACGTTGTCGAGGATCAGCGTCTCCTCGGTCAGCAGGGCTGCGATCATCAGCGGCAGGGCTGCATTCTTCGCACCGGAAATCGCAATGGTGCCGTTGAGCTTGCTGCCGCCGACAATCCGGATGCGGTCCATGCCGAAACCCTTTTGCTCTGCACAAATGATGGGACTGATTGATCCTCGCTCAAAAGCTTGGAAGTTTACGGCTATTTGATGGGGCCATTGCCTGATTTGCCCAGTCAAACGCCAGCCGACTTAAACGGCCACCTTCCGCACGCCTTGGCTGTCGGCGCGGTTTTTGGTTTGACCACCATGGCCGACCATATCCGGCTGTTCGTCTGAACTGGTCATGCCGATGTCAGACAGACAGCACATTCTCGCCGGCTATGGATTTTCGGCAACACGGCACGAGTTGGAGTCTTGAATGAAAATGGTAGGCGTCGATTGATCGATCGCCGCGCGCTGATCGCGGGCCTGTCGGCGGCGCTCCTCGCGCCGCGCTGCGCGTTCGCGCAGACCATCAAGGATGCCGCAGGGCGTACGGTCGCGATCCCCGCGAAAGTGTCGCGCGTGTTTCCGGCCGGACCGCCGGCCGCCATCCTGCTCTATACGCTGGCGCCTGAATTGCTGATTGGCTGGCCCCGCGCCAACCGGCCGGAAGAGTGCGCCTACATGCTGCCGGACATCTGCACGCGACCGGAAGTGGGGCGTATCACCGGACGTGGCAACACGGCGAACCTGGAAACCGTGCTGGCGCTGAAGCCCGATCTCATTCTCGACGTCGGCTCAACCAGCGCCACCTTTGTCTCGCTGGCGGATCGCGTTCAGGAACAGACCAGCATCCCTTACGCGCTGCTGGACGGCCGCTTTGCGAGTATCGCCGCTACCTATCGCACGCTGGGTACGCTGATCGGCCGGGCCGACGACGCCGCGAAACTCGCGCGCTACGCCGAGGATGCGCTGAAGACGATTCTTGGCCGCATCGAAACGATTGCGGCGGGCGAACGGCCGAAGGTCTATTACGCTCGGGGACCGCGTGGGCTTTCGACCGGGCTCGGCGGCTCGATCAATGTCGAGACCATCGAAATGGTCGGCCGCAACGTCGCCGGCGAAACGCAAGGAGGCCTCGCCAATGTTTCGATCGAACAGGTGCTGGTGTGGAATCCTGACGTCATCGTCACCATCGATCAGGAGTTCGCCGCCACCGTGCGCAACGATGGGTCCTGGGCCGCAGTCAAGGCGGTGCGCGACAACCGGGTCCACCTGTCGCCAAAAATGCCGTTCGGCTGGGTGGATTTCCCGCCGTCCGTCAACCGCCTGATCGGGCTGTGGTGGCTCGCCAAGATCCTTTACCCGGAGCGCTTTCCGGAAGACCTGAAAGTGCTGACGGCGGACTTCTACACGCGTTTCTATCACGTCACGCCGTCGCCGGCTCAAATCGACCATGTACTTGCGGGCCGGGATTGATAGCCTTCCCCGCATGAAGAATGACCGCTCGGCGCTACCCGGTTTTGCGATCGCTATCGCGGTGCTGATTGCAGGCCTGCTGCTGGCGCTCACCGTCGGGCGCTATCCGATCTCGCTTGGCGATCTCGTCAGTGTGCTGCTGGCGAAGGCAGGCGGTCCTCGCGGCGATATCTCGCCTGCGGTCGAGAGCGTCATCTGGCAGGTGCGCGGGCCGCGCGTGATGGCGGCGATGCTGGTCGGCGCGGCGCTCGCGGTAGCCGGCACGGCGTTTCAAGGATTGTTTCGCAACCCGCTGGTCTCGCCGGATATTCTAGGAGCGTCGTCCGGCGCGGCACTCGGTGCCGTGCTCGGCATCTTTCTCTCGCTCGGCGTGTTTGCGATCCAGGCCATCGCCTTTGTCGGCGGTCTCGTTGCAGTCGGCATCGTCTATATGATCGGCGCGGCAGTGCGTTCGCGCGATCCGATCCTGGTGCTGGTATTGACCGGCGTCGTGGTCGGATCGCTGTTCGGCGCCGGCATCGGCCTCGTGAAATATCTCGCCGATCCCTACAACCAGCTGCCGGCGATGACGTTCTGGCTGCTCGGCAGCCTGTCGGCGACCGGCGTTCCCGACCTGCTGCCGCTGTTCGGCCCGGTCGCGATCGGCACCGCCGTTTTGATCGCGCTGCGCTGGCGCATGAACGTGATGTCGCTTCCCGAGGAGGAGGCGCGCGCGCTCGGCGTCGCCACCGGACCGTTGCGCATCGCCATCGTTGCCGCCGCGACCCTGGTCACTTCGGCGAGCGTCGCCACCGCCGGCATCATCGGCTGGGTCGGGCTCGTGGTGCCGCATCTGGCGCGCTCGCTGGTCGGTCCTGATTTCGCGCGGCTGTTGCCGGCGGCGGCGATCCTCGGCGGCGGCTATTTGCTGCTGATCGACACGCTGGCGCGGACGCTGGCCCAGGTCGAAATTCCACTCGGCATTTTGACCGCCGTGATCGGTACGCCGTTTTTCATCTGGCTGCTCGCCAGCGTGCAGAAGAACTGGTCATGATCCTCGAGGGTCATCAACTCACCATCGGCTATCCGGACCGCGTCGTCGGCACCGGCCTGGACGTCAGACTGCAACGGGGCGAGGTGCTGGCGCTGCTCGGCCCGAACGGCTGCGGCAAGACCACGCTGCTCAAGACGCTGCTCGGGCTGTTGGCGCCGAAGGCGGGCGAAGTGCGGCTCGACGGCGCGGCGCTGCCGGCCCGTTCCATCCGCGAGCGCGCACGCCTGATCGCCTATGTGCCGCAGACCCATGTCGCAACATTCGCTTTCACGGTGGAAGCGGTGGTGCTGATGGGCCGCACCGCGCATGGCGACCTGTTCGCGCGGCCATCCGCGAAGGACCGCGAGGTCGCAGCCCACATGCTCGACCGCCTTGGGATCGCAGCATTGGCGCAACGGCCCTACACCATGATTTCAGGCGGCGAGCGCCAGCTGGCGCTACTGGCGCGCGCGCTGGCGCAGGAGCCGCAATTCATCGTGCTGGACGAGCCGACCGCCAATCTCGACTTCGGCAACCAGGGCAAGGTGATGCGCGAGATCCGCGCGCTTGCGGCTTCCGGCCTCGGCGTTCTCTTCACCACCCACGATCCCAATCACGCGCTGCGCGCCGCCGACCGCGCCTACCTCCTGCGCAGCGGCGAGCGCATCGCCGAGGGCCCGGTGCAGCAGATCCTGACGCGCGAACGGCTGGAAGCGTTGTACGGCGCGCCGGTACAGACGATCACCGATGCGACCGGGACGGCGTTCATTCCGGGGTGACACAGGGACGGTGCCGTGGATCGCGATAATGAGCCGTTAAATCGAGGGGCACGATTTGCATGCAACCGGCAATCGGTTCGCAACCATACGGTTAGGGGCCTTGTTCAGCTTCGGTGTTTCAGTGCTTTTGTGTGGAAACGTCAGCACCTCAAGCGCATAGTCTCGCTATGGAAAAACTCATCGCTATGTCCTTTGTGGCAGCCGTTCTGGTTTTCGCGTGGACCTACGCGATCGTGGCGCGATCCGAACCGCGCAAGCGGAACTGATCCGAGCGACTCGACTGCGCACGCCCCGTCGACTGCAACGTCGTCATTTTAGCAAAATGAGTAAGTGGCTCCCGAAGTGTGCGCGCGGCATGGCGCGTCCCGTCTGACGCGGGACTGCCACGATAGACACCTGCTGAAGCTGTGCCTATCTAGTACAGGCGATGAGGGACAATCTGCACGCTGGCGTTTACCGGACGCCCACAGGCGAGCTTCTGGCCACTGTGGAGAATCTCGCACGTGCGGGTACTACTGAGAACATCGTCGAGCTGATTCGCACGAGCGCGAGGCGGTTGGTCGGATGCGACGGCATTGCCTTGATCATCCGTGACGACGACCTCTGTCATTATGTCGAGGAGGACGCGGTCGGCCCGCTGTGGAAGGGCCGCAAGTTCGTCATGTCGGAATGCATCAGCGGCTGGGCCATGCTCAACAGCGAAACGGTCGTCATTTCAGACATCGCGAAAGATCCGCGGATTCCGGTTCATCTTTATAGCGGAACCTTCGTTCGAAGTCTCGTCATGGCGCCTGTCGGTGTCGAGCGTCCTGTCGGAGCGCTTGGCGCCTACTGGAGCCAGGTTTACCAGCCTTCCGGCTACGAGATCGAGACGATCGAGACATTGGCTCGCGCCACCGCGACGGCGCTCGAGAATGCGCGACTCGTCGCAGCGCTGTCCCGGGCGCTGGCACAGGCCGAGCTGGAGCGGGACGAACTTCGCCACCGCGTGAAGAACGCTTACCTCGCCGCGCAATCGCTGGCTGCCCTGAGCCTGCCGCCGGACTACTCGCGTGTATTTGCCGCGCGTATCGCCGCGCTCGCGCGTGCGCACGATCTGATCGACAAGAAGCTGTCGCAACAGGATTCGATCCAGATTGCCGAACTTCTCCAGGCCGAACTCGAACCCTACGGGCATGACGAACCCGGCCGCGTTGCTATCGGCGGACCGGACCTTTCATTGGAGAGCGCACAGGGAGTAGCGCTGGGCCTCGCGGTCAATGAACTTGCAACCAACGCGCTGAAACATGGCGCGCTGGCAACGAAGCAGGGGCGCGTGAAAGTGCATTGGAAAGTGCAAGGCAATCACCTCGTTCTCGATTGGCTGGAAGCTGACGGTCCGGACGTGCGAACGGGTGCCCTGGAAAGCTTCGGCTCCCGCCTCCTGCGTCGTCTGATCGAGGGCCAGCTCGGCGGAAGCATTATTCGTCAACTCGACAAAAGCGGCGTGACCTGCCGGCTGGAATTCCCCGTTCGCGTGGTGGCCTCACCGGTCAAGCCGACCGGCGTTAGCGAAATCACGTGATGCGACGTCACCGTTGCGGCAAGTGATCAGCCTGGAATCGCCGTCCGATTCGACTAGGTGTGATGATAAGGCCAAGGACGAATTCCGGCGAAAGGCCACTCGCGTCAAACAGCGTGACGCTCCTTTGCCTCAGCGACGCCGCACCGTAGCAACGGGAACTAATTGGTCAGACGCACTTACCTTCGGCCATCTCACGCGAACCGGGATACCGAAGGATGGCTGTGCCCCCCTGAGCGCGCTACCCCGGCTCCAACTCGGCGACAATCGGGCTTGCGTCTTGATCTGCGTCAACCCTGCGCTATCCGCCGCCGCTGTAATTCTGCCGACCAGACTGGTGCAGAACCAGTCGGGTCAGAGACCACAATCAAGGGAGGGGAATCATGCGGCAGCTTCGATTGTCACTGACGTTCGCCGGTCTGGCGCTCAGCACCGCGTTAGGCTTCCTGGGTGTCACTGTCACCAGTCACCCGGCAAACGCTGTGATCTACTGTCAATACGTCGGTTATCCAGTGGGGTGTGTCGCCAGGGCGGGCGTCGTACTCAGACCTCGCCCCGTTGCTCGCGCTGCTGCTCGCGAGGCGGTCAGGCCGGGTACGCCAATGAACCGGGGCGGTCCCGTTGATCGGGTCGGCCGACGTTAAGCTTGTCCGCAGTCATACGGGCTTGGCATAGAAAAACTTGCAGAGGCCTGTATGTGCCGCGAAAGCTGGCCGCCTGCCAGATAAAACGCAGAATAGCTGTCATGGTGGCCAGCGCTCGCGCGTCCAGCGAGCGATCCGTTCTGAAAATTGCGGACGTTGCGAACAGCAGCCTATACCGCGTTGATATCCTCGCTCTCCAGGATCGGCTTCGGGTAACCGTCGCGCGCGACCTTGATCATGGCGCGGCCGAGCTGTTCGCTCGTCGTCATGTGGTTCGGCGTGGCGCGAACCATCCAGGACAGCAGCGGCGCGGTGACCGCATAAACCGCGTTGATCCAGGGGGTCTTCGACCTGACGCCGTGCAGCGGCTGGATGCCTGACGGACGGAACATGTAGGCCGCCTTGAACGGCAGCTTCAACAGGTCGTTCTCGGTCTTGCCCTTGACTCGCGCCCATCGCAACTGGCCCTGCTCGGTTGGATCAGTGCCTTTGCCGGTGACGTAGGTGAACACCATGCCGGGATTGAGCCGCGCCAGCGTCTTTGCCGCCGCCATGGTGACGTCGTAGGTCAGATGCCGGTAGCGCTCCGGATCCATGCCGATCGAGGAGACGCCGAGGCAGAAGAAGCAGGCGTCGAATCCAGCAAGCTGGGATTCGATCTTCGAGAAATCCGTGAAATCGTCATGCACGATTTCATGCAGCTTGGGATGCTGCACTCCGGTCGGGCTGCGCCCGACCGACAGCACTTCCGTGACGCCGGGATCGATGAGGCATTCGCGCAGGACTCCCTGCCCGACCATGCCGGTGGCGCCGAACAGGATCGCCTTCATGACTTGATGAACGCGAGCAGATCGGCGTTGATCGTGGCCGCTTCCGTGGTCGGCATGCCGTGCGGAAAGCCCTTGTAGGTCTTCAGCGTGCCGTTCTTCAGAAGCTTCGCCGACAACGGCGCGGAATCGGCGTAGGGGACGATCTGATCGTCGTCGCCGTGCATGACCAGCACGGGCACGGTGATCTTCTTGAGGTCTTCAGTGAAATCGGTCTGCGAGAAGGCGACGATGCCGTCGTAATGCGCTTTCGCGCCGCCCATCATGCCCTGACGCCACCAGTTCTCGATGACGGCCTCCGAGGGTTTGGCGCCCGGCCGGTTGTAGCCGTAGAACGGACCGGCGGCGAGATCGCGATAGAACTGCGTGCGGCTTGCCGCAAGCTGCGCCTGGAGTCCGTCAAAGACTTCCTTCGGCAAGCCGCCGGGGTTGGCCGGCGTCTGCACCATCAGCGGCGGCACCGCGCTGATGATCGCGGCCTTCGCCACCCGGCTCTCGCCATGGCGGGCGATGTAATGCACCACCTCGCCGCCGCCGGTGGAATGGCCGACGTGAACGGCGCCTTTGAGGTCGAGATGCGCGGTGACGGCGGCGAGATCGTCGGCGTAATGATCCATGTCGTGGCCATCGCTGACCTGGCTCGAACGCCCGTGGCCGCGGCGGTCATGGGCAATGACCCGGAAGCCGTTGTTGACGAAGAACACCATCTGCGTGTCCCAGTCGTCGGCCGACAGCGGCCAGCCATGGCTGAACACGATCGGCTGACCCTTGCCCCAATCCTTGTAGAAGATCTCGACGCCGTCTTTGGTGGTGATGGTGGGCATGGGAAAAATCCTTCTCGCTGTTACACGTTACGCCGTCATTCCGGGACACCCGCCTTCGCGTGGACCCGGAATCTAGAGGGGTGAGATTCCGGGTTCGCGCTTCGCGCGCCCCGGAATGACTCAAATAGACCGCTTCACGCCGGGCGGAAGCGCCGGCATCCGCCGATGATCATAATGACGAAGAATACCAGCGTGATGCCCTGGGCCACCGCAAACACCGGCCCGGCGGGCGGGTTGCCCGGCGCGAGCGCACTCAATGCGGGGATCTTGAGGAAGCTTTGCGTCACCAGCACGAAGACGTTGAGGTAGAGCGAGAGCAGCGCAGTGACCACATAGATCCAGCGCCACGCGCCGGCGAGATTCATGGCGTAGAGCGCGATGCAGGCGATTGCGAGCAGGATGAAAGAGAGGATACCGAAAATGTGCGAAGGCAGCAGCGTTTCGGTCACCAGCGGCGGAATCACGAAGCCCGTGGCGCTGGTCAGAAACGTGAACAGCAGGAAGATGGCGGTCAATCCCGGCATCCGGTTGGAGCCGAGCATTCCAAACATCACAATCAGACCCGCGACGATTGCAATCAGGCTGATGGCCACATGGACCAGCACGAACGTCGCTACACTCATCCCCAGTATCATCGATGCCCCCTAAATTGGAATAGTTCCAGAGGTTACGACGGGGCGCGGAGAATTTCCACACGCATCGCGCGCAGGACAGACAATGCAGGCATGTGCGCGAAGGAATGACGCATCAACCAAAGTAGTATGATGCACGAAATATTTGCACGACTGTCACACAAGGCGGCAAAGTTGAGCCGGCGCTGTATGGAATCTGATATCTCAAAGCGACGGCTTCATCGCATCGGCGAGAAAGCCGTGCAGTGCCGCAACCACCTGCGCCCCCTCGCCGATCGCGCCGCCGACGCGCTTGACCGAACCCGAGCGGACGTCGCCAACGGCAAACACGCCGGATACCGAGGTTTCCAGCGTCGAGGCCTGCCGCCCATCCTTCTGCGAGCATTGCGCGCCCGTCACCACGAAGCCGCCGCGGTCGACCATGACACCGCAGCCGTCGAGCCAGCCGGTGGCGGGATCGGCGCCGACGAACAGGAAGAGATTGCGTATATCCAGCGCCTGCACGTCATCCGGCGCGAGGCGGCTACGCCAGCGCACGCGCGCCAGTGCGGCGTCGTCATCGCTTTCTAGGCCGACCACTTCGGTGTTGAACATCAGTTCGATATTATCCGTCGCTTCGATGCGCTCGATGAGATAGCGCGACATGCTGGCCCCGAGCCCGCCGCCGCGAATGATCATGTAGACCTTGCGGGCATGGCCGGACAGAAACACCGCGGCCTGCCCCGCTGAGTTGCCGCCGCCGACCAGCACGACATCCTGGCCCGAGCACAGCTTTGCCTCGATCGGCGAGGCCCAGTACCAGACGCCGCGCCCTTCGAACTTGTCGAGATTTTCGATCTCGGGCCGGCGATAGCGTGCCCCGCTCGCCACCACGACGGATCTGGCGCGCATCGACTTGCCGCAGTCGGTCGCCAGCCCGAAGACGCCATCGTTGCGGCTGCAATCGAGCGACTGGATCGAGACCGGGATCAGCATATTGGCGCCGAACTTCTGCGCCTGGTTGAAGGCCCGCCCGGCCAGCGCCTGGCCGGAGATGCCGGTCGGGAAGCCCAGGTAGTTTTCGATCCTGGCGCTGGCGCCGGCCTGGCCACCGAACGAGCGCGCGTCGAACACGGCAACCGACAATCCTTCGGAGGCCGCATACACGGCGGTGGCAAGCCCCGCGGGCCCGCTGCCGACGACTGCTACGTCATAGAGCTTTTCATGGTCGTGGTCGCCGATCATGCCGATCGCGTAGGCGATCGCCGCCTCGGTCGGATTGCGCAGCACGCGGCCGTCCGGGCAAACGACCAGCGGCAGGTCGGCGCGCGAGGTGACATAGCGCGCGACGAGATCGGCGGCGTCCTTGTCGGCCGCGGGATCGAGCACGTGGTGCGGCTGACCGTTGCGCGCCAGAAAGTTCTGCAGCCGCGCCATCTCGCCGAGCGAGGCCGGCCCGATCAGCACCGGACCGCCGGCGCCGCCCTGGATCAAATTGACCCGGCGCAGGATCAGCGCGCGCATGATCCGCTCGCCGAGTTCGGCTTCGGCCATCAAAAGCGCACGCAACTGGTCGGGTGGAAGCAAAAGTGTCTCGACATCGCCGTCGGCATGGCCATCGACCAGCGCGAGGCGACCGGAAAGCTGGCCGATCTCGGCGAGGAATTGCCCCGGCCCCTGATCGATGACGGGCGTGACATGACCAAGGCCGTCGCGCTGGACGACGGCTACCGTGCCCGACAGCACCACGAACATGCCGGGGCCAACCTTGCCGGTCTCGAACAGCGCTTCGCCGTCCCTGTAGCTTCGCGGCTCGGCGAACCGGCGCATGCGCTCGATTTCCGGCTGGGTCAGCGTCGGAAAAGTCTGTTCGTGACGGGGAAAGACGTAATCGCTGGCGCCGGTTGCCGGACCTGCCGTGATGTCTGTACTCATTGTCGCCGCCCAAGAAAGAAACAGAACGATGCAGAGAGCATGCCAGAACGACGTGAGCGAATTTTGTCGCGACATTACGAGCCCGGCTTTTCTCCGCTGGCGTCATCTAGGGTCATATCGTCGCTTTCGGAAGATGCAGCGTCGGCATCGCTGCGCCCTCTCGCCTGGGACTTGCGCCGCTTGAGATTTTCGCGCAACGCCAGCTTGAGCCGGTCGCGTCGTGAATCCTTCACATCGGCGCCGGTCTTGCCCACGCCCTTGCCTTGCTCGCCCGTCATTGCAAGTCCGTCCAACTTCCCTCGAACGAAACAGATCTGCCGCTGCACCGCGCGGCATTGCGGGACATAGTGTGTTTGGTGGCGCCGGGTTGCAATCGCCTGTTGATGGCGGCTGCCGCTCTCGTCAGCAGCAAGCCCGGCCGAAGAAGCCATTCGGGCCATGATTCGGCGGCTTCCGGCCATCGGGAACCGGATCGGCCCCGACCTGCCCCGGTTCGCCGTCGGCCGGTGCCGATTTTTGCCCATTTTGGCCCCTTACGAGCCCGCCCGCGTGCTTGCGCCAGCGGGGTCCTTGTGGCAAGAACCGCCCGCCTAGTGGGAGCCTTTTGGCCGATTCCCCCGATACCGGGCATGCTGCCGTAGCTCAGTGGTAGAGCACTCCATTGGTAATGGAGAGGTCGACAGTTCAATCCTGTCTGGCAGCACCAGCTTTTTCCGCGAATGATCGACACCGCATTGATGCGGCCGAGATTGATGCGGCCGAGGCTTTCGTCCGGCTCACGCACACATGGGGTGACGCTCGAGGCGAGCGGGCCGCATACCCCTGAAGTGAGCGGGAGGGCTCCGCTTACCCTCCCGGACCCGTTACTCGGCAACTGACATGACGCCGAAGGCGTTGTAGTCGTTCTTCGGGTTGTAGCCGGAATCGCGAAGGTTCCGGATACGCATCGCCCGATCAGCGCCATTTTCATTGCTATTGAGACTGGCGTTGGCGTTGAGCAGAGCAGGGTTAACTCCAGCACCCATCACGACCTGGCGATGAATGGGTCGTTGTTTTGCCACTCGTGCATCCGCTGGAGTTATCGTGGGAAGGACAGTAACTGCGATCGCAACAAGAATGATCTTCTTCATGGGACGCTCCTGTGAATGACTGGTCGGAGCTTCAATCGCGTCCACAAATTACGTTCCGATGCCTGTTGCCGAATGTGAAATTCTCCACACCGCTAGAATATAATCTGGCCCGACGTAGACGTGGGCCATCTCCGATTTGATGCCGGCTTGCGAAACGCGCACACATCAGGGGCTGCACTTACCGCAAGCCGCGCCTGTGCTGTGTCACGCGGAAGATGCAGTCGGAGATGGTTTCGCCGTGCCGCCGCACCTTCTGCAGGCGTTGCCAGGTTTCGACGTCGATCTGCACCTGCGCGGAGTTGCCAGGCTGAAGAATGGCGATAACGCGGGTGGTGAAGCCGACATCTCCGAGGCGAGAATGATTGATCCAAAGGTCAGCGGTTGATTGGGTGCTGATCGCAGCGGTCTGCCGAATTCACCGCACGAAACCTCGCAAACCTCACCCTTCGATGTGCTCGCGTTCAAACGCCCAGACCCGCTCGAATCCCATCAGGCGGGAGAAGTCGTCGAACGGGTAGAGTTCTCCGCTCCACGCCTTGCTGGAGCCCCTGGAATGGATCTCACCGTAGACGGAGCGAAGTGCTGCACCTGCGGCCAAAAATCCGGCGGTGGGGAAAATCGCGAGCTTGAACCCGAAGGCTTCCAGTTCCGCACGAGAGAGTATAGGCGTGCGGCCGCCTTCCACCATGTTGGCGACCAGTGGCACACCGGAAAAGGTCTGGCCGATCTTCGCCAGTTCGGCCTCGCTCTCCGGCGATTCGATGAACAGCATGTCGGCGCCGGCCTCGAGAAAGGCTTCACCGCGGCGCAGCGCCTCGTCGAGGCCCAGCGCGGTGCGGGCATCGGTGCGGGCGATGACGAGGAAATCCTTAGACGTACGCGCCTCACACGCGACCCTGATGCGGCGCGCGGCGTCGGCGATCGGCACCACCCGCCGGCCGGGCGTATGTCCGCATTTCTTGGGATATTCCTGGTCCTCGATCTGGATCGCCTGCGCGCCGGCTTTCTCATAGCCGCGCACGGTGTGATCGACGTTCAAGAGGCCGCCATAGCCGGTGTCGCCATCCGCGATCAGCGGCGTTGATGTGCCCGAGGCGATCTGGTGCACGCGGCCGACCATCTCGGTGTAGCTCGCGAGGCCCGCATCCGGCAGGCCGAGATGGGAGGCGACCACGCCATAGCCGGTCATATAGAGCGCATCGAACCCCATGGTGTCGGCGATGCGCGCGGAAATCATTTCGAACACGCCGGGCGCCGAGATCAGGCCGGGCTGCTTCAAGCGGGCGGAGAGGCTTTGCGTCATCGATTCCTTACTTCCAGATTGTCGGGCGCCTTCAAGCGACGCGGTGGTGCAAGCGACGGTCGAGCCAGAGCAGCAAGGCGCTGGCAGATACGGCGACGATCGCGAGCAGAAGGATCGTCGCCATGATGGTGGGCACGTCATGCAGGCCGATGGCGTTCATGATGAGGTAGCCGAGCCCGCGCTGCGAAGCGAACATTTCGCCTATCAGCACGCCGAGCAGCGTGAGCGAGAAGCCGATGCGCAGGCCCGATACGATCTCCGGCATGGCGCCGGGGATGACGATGGTCATTAGCGTCTGGCGGCGCGACAACCGCATCACCCGGGCGGTCTTGAAATGGACGGCGGCGACGTTGCGCACGGCGTTCATCGCGAAGATCGCGATCGGGATGATGCCATGGAGCGTGCCGAAGGCGATCTTGGCGGGGACGCCGAGCCCGAACACCAGCAGGATCAGCGGATACAGCGTCACCTTGGGCAGGCTGTAGACCGACACCAAAATCGGCTCGGCCACTTCGGCGCTGGTGCGGTTGAGGCCGAGGCTGAAACCCAGCGCGAGGCCGCCGACCGTGGCCAGCAGCAGCGCCCAGGCAAACGCGCGCGCGGTTTCGGCGGCGTGCGGCCAGAAATTCGCGCTCGACAGCATCTGCACGGCCCGCGCCGCGGTGCCGGCCGGCGAGGTCAGTGCAAACGGCGCCACCCAATGCATCGCCTGCCAGATTGCGAGGCCGGCCAGCATCAGCAGCACGGTATCGAAAGCGCGCCGCATGTCAGCGCCCCCAGCGACGCAGCAGGCGCCGCTCATAGCCGTAGAACAGCGCATTGACGATCGTCACCAGCACGATGACGAACAGCATCAGCGCATACATCGTCCCGTTGTCGAAATTGTTAAAGGCATAGGAGATGGCATAACCAAGCCCGGACGAGGCCATGATGAACTCGGCCGCGATGACGCCGATGAAGCAATAGGCAATGGCGAGCTTGATGCCGGTGAACAGATACGGCACCGCGCTCGGCAGTTTGATCCGCAAGGCGGTGGCTGCGGGGCTCATGTGGTGGACGGCGGCGGTGCGCAGCAGCACGCGCGGGATGCGATCGAAACCGTTCAGGGTAGCGATGATCATCGCGACCACGCCGAACAGAAAGCCGATCGCCACGATGGCGCCGCGCCCGAGACCGAACAGCACGATGAACAGCGGGTAGAACGCGAAGAACGGCAAGGCGTAGTAGCTGGCAAGGAAGGGATCGATCGCCGCACGCAGCCGCGGAAAGCTATGGATCAGCGCGCCGATGGTGAAACCGCCGGTCACCGACAGCAGCAGCGAGATCGCGACATTGCCGAGCGTCTCGACGATGTCGGCGTTGGCCTTGCCGGAAGCCAGCAGCCTTGCCAGGCGCACGGCCATGTCCGACGGCGCCAGCAGCACGCGCGGGCTGATCGCGCCGGTTCGGCACAACAGCTCGAGCGCTGCGATGAAGCCTGCGACCACGAGCAGGCGGATCAGGCCGACCCGGCTCATGATGGTTTGCCTTGTGAGGGCTTGCTTTGCTGGATCGTCTTCAACGATTCCTCGCGCAGCACCGACCACAGCCGCGCGGTAATCGCGCCGAACGCCGGATCGGCCGCGATGCGCGAATCCCGCTCGCGCGGCCAGCCGGTCTCCAGCTCCTCGATGATATGTCCCGGCCGGGCCGACATCACACCGATCCGGTCGGAGAGCATCGCGGCCTCGTCGAGGGCATGCGTGATCAGCAACACGGTGGCGCCGGTGGCCCGCCAGACCTTCAGCAATTCGTCACCCATGACCAGCCGCGTCTGCGCGTCGAGCGCGCCAAAGGGCTCGTCGAGCAGGATCATGCGCGGCTGCATCACCAGCGTTCGCGCGATGCAGACGCGCTGGCGCATGCCGCCCGAAAGCTGCGCCGGATACGCCTTTGCGAAATCGACCAGCCCCATCAGCCGCAGCGCATCGTCGAGCCGGCGCGCGATCTCCGCCCCATCGACGCCCTCGCGGCGCAGACCGAACACGATGTTGTCGGCGACGTTGAGCCAGGCAAAGGACGCATCCTCCTGGAACACGACGCCGACGCCCTCGGGCACGCGGCCATCGAGCGGTCGGCCTTCGAACAGCACCTCTCCGCTGGTCGGTTGCGACAGGCCGGCGAGCACGTCGAGCAGCGTCGACTTCCCGCAGCCGGACGGGCCGATCACCGAATAGAATTCGCCCCGTCGCAAGCGCAACCCGGTGGCGGCGAGCGCGTGGATGCCGCCGGGATAGACGCGGGTGACGCCGCGCATTTCGGCGTGCAAATCGTCCCCGGAAGCCTCGCGCACCGCACCGTCCATCGTGCGCGCAGCAGCGCTCATTTCAGGTAGCTTTCGTCGACGACCCTGCTCCACTCGACCTTGCCGTCGATCTCGCCGACGATCTGCAGCCCCTTCACCATGTGATCCATGGCGTCGTACTCGAAGGCGCCGTCGCTCCAGTATTTCATCGCGATCAGGTTTTTGACCGCGGCGAGAATGGTCTTCTCGTCGGTCTCATATTGCTTCGCGACGATCCTGGCCGTCTCCTCCGGATTGGCGTAGAGGAACGCCACCGCCTTGGCGCGCGCCTGCACCAGCTTGCGCAATTTGTCCTTGTTGGCCTTTGCGTATTCCGAAGTCGTGACGCCGACCGTCTGCACCATCGGCGGCAATTCGTCCTTGGCGAAAAACACCGGCTTGAACTTGGCCGACACCTTGGACCAGATCGGATCCATCACAGGCGCGGCGACCACGGCCTTCTGCTCGACCATCGTCAGCCCGGCGCCGATGCCGCCGGCCGCGACGGTTTCCGACTTGATGCCGTGCTTGTCGCTCACCATCGTCAGCAGCATGTCGGTGACGGATTTCGGCGACGTGAAGGCGACCTTCTTGCCGGCGAGGTCCTTGACCGACGAGATGCCGGAATCCGGCAGGGTGACCCAGAGAATCTCACCGGCGGTGCGCACGCCGGTATGGATGATCTTCAGATCGATGCCCTGCTTCATGGCGGCAAGCGCTGCCGACAACGCCACCTCGCCATACGGCAGGCTGGAGGCCATCACATTGCGCATCGTGGTGCCGCCGCCCTTGGAGGTGAGCACGCCGTCGATGTCGAGGCCGGCCTCCTTGTAATAGCCCTTCTCGATCGCGATCGCGTAGGGCGCGCCGTACATCAGCACGCCCCAATGCGTGACCGTGATCTGTTCGGCCGCGGCCGGACGCGGCGTAGCCAAGGCCGCCAGCGCCAAGGCGCATCCCAGCACCAATTTGTACACAACGCCCATGACGCTCTCCTCCCGGAATGATCGCCGGATCAATGCGATCCGGCGAAATATCGGTCTATATCGCCGACATGCCCTATTTTTCTCGATCATATTGTATACAATGAAGCATCTTGTCCAGCGGGAAGATTAAAGCCTTGAACCGACCTGAGCGCCTGCGCGCCTCCGATGTCGCTTACAGCTCGATCCGTCAGGGCCTGGCCGCCGGCCGCTGGTTACCCGGTTCGCATCTGCGCGAAAGCGAACTCGCTGCCGAACTGGGGATCAGCCGCACGCCGGTGCGCGAGGCGCTGCGCAAGCTTGCCAGCGAACAGCTGGTCTCGTTCGAGCCGCATCTCGGCGTCCGGGTGCCCGGCTGGTCCAATCACGACATCGAGGAGATTTTTGCGCTGCGCGTCGAGCTGGAAAGCTACGCGGCGGGACAGGCGGCGCGCCATGCCAGCCCGGCGCAGGTGGCCGAGCTACGCGAACTCGCGGGGCAGATCGAGAAGGCCGCTTTTGGCGGCGAGGTGCCGGACTATGTCCGGATCACCGAGCTGAACAATCGCTTCCACAGCCTGATCGTCGCTGCGGCCGCCAACCAGCGCCTCGTCAGCCTTGTTGTCCAGCTCGTCGAAATCCCGCTCGTGGTACGCACGTTCACGCGCTTCGACCGGCAGGAATTGGCGCGTAGCGTCAGCCATCACTACGATCTGGTCGAGGCCATCGATGGCCGCAATGCCGATTGGGCCGTGGCGGTGATGCGCGCGCACATTCACGCGGGGCGGCAGGTCATGCTCCGCGCGTCCGCGGGCGGAGACGATGAGTCCTTATCGAAGTAACTGACGCCGGGCCCCGAGCGCAATTACCGCAAACCCCGCTTGTGCTGCGTCACGATGATGACGCGGATGATGCAGTCGGAGATGGTTTCGCCGTGCCGCCGCACCTTCTGCAGGCGCTGCCAGGTTTCGACGTCGATCTGCACCTGCCACGCGCCGTTTCGCGAGCGACGCACGGTCTCCTCGGACGGGAACTCGGCCGCCATCAATGCGCGGCACTCGTCGGTGATCTCGATTTCCGGCATCGCTCTCGAATGTTCGCGCGCCGGTGCTGGTGGCGCGGGCTGCTATCGCGCGACGCGGAGAAATCGGCCAGTTAAATCGCAGCAATCTTTTCCGGGAACCAGCGGCCGATTCAGCCTCGGGAAGCAGCCTTACACTCGATAGCTCCACCGCCGCTTCAACCCGATCTGCGTCATCGCGCCGCTGGATCATCCATCATTGACGCCGACACCGAGGCTGGTTCACGTATCATGATCAGGTTGCGACGCTGCATCGATCGGAAGGATCGGCAGCCTGACGCCCACGGACCGGAGAAGACGATGCTCGGAAAATTCTCGCGCCGGCGCTTTGCGAAGCTTGCGGGTCTTTCCGCGCTCGGCATCGCGGCAGCACGTGGCGACGCCGCCGCGCAACCGGCAGCCGACCGGCACGCGCCGGCCGGATTCCCGAAGGATTTCGTGTGGGGCACCGCCACCTCGTCCTACCAGATCGAGGGCGCCGTCAATGAAGACGGCCGCGGCCGTTCGATCTGGGATACGTTCTCGCACACGCCCGGCAAGATCGAGGACGGCACCACCGGCGACCGCGCCAACGAACACTACCATCGCTACAAGGAAGACATCGGCCTTATCAAGGAGACGGGCGCAAAGGCCTATCGGTTCTCCATCGCCTGGCCGCGGGTGTTTCCGGACGGAACGGGGGCGCCGAATCCGAAGGGCCTCGACTTCTACGACCGTCTCGTCGACGAACTGCTGAAGAACGGCATCGAGCCGTATGCGACGCTGTATCACTGGGACCTGCCGCAGGCACTCGAGGACAGGCGCGGCGGCTGGCGCTCCAGCGAAACCTCGAAAGCGTTCGCCGATTATGCGGGCCACATGGCCGCGCGCCTGACCGACCGCGTCAAATCGATCTTCACGATCAACGAGGCCGGCAGGTTCGTGACCTTCGGCTACGGATTGGGGATCGATGCGCCCGGACTGAAGCTGCCGGATGCCGATGTCAACCAGGTCCGCCACCATGTCGCGCTCGCGCACGGCCTTGCCGTGCAGGCGATCCGTGCGCGCGGGCGCGCCGGCACCAAGGTCGGTCCCGCGGAAAACCTCGCGACCTGCGTGCCGGCCTTCGACACGCCCGAGCACGTCCGCGCCGCCGAGATCGCGACACGCGAACTCAACTCGGGTTTCCTCGGCGTCATCCTGGAAGGCAAATACACCGACGGTTTCCTGCAATATGCCGGCAGGAACGCACCGAAATTCACCGCCGACGAACTGAAGATCATATCGTCGCCGAACGATTTCGTCGGCCTCAACATCTACGCGCCGCAATTCTACATCGCAGCCTCCGACAAGGCGCCGGGCTGGAAAATGCTGCCCTTCCCCGCCTCATTCCCGCACATGAGTTCGGATTGGCTGCGCGTCGGCCCCGAGACGATCTACTGGGCGCCGCGGCTGGCGGCAAAGGTCTGGAACATCGAGAACATCTACATCACCGAGAACGGCACCTCGTCGGAGGACAAGGTCAGCTCCGACGGGCAGATCTACGATCTCGATCGCATCATGTATCTGCGCAACTATCTGCGGCAACTGCAGCGCGCGACGTCGGAGGGCGTTCCGGTGCGCGGCTATTTCCTGTGGAGCCTGATGGATAATTTCGAATGGATCTACGGCTACGAGAAGCGCTTCGGCATCTACCATGTCGATTTCAAGACGCAGCGCCGGACCCCGAAACTCAGCGCCGCCTTCTATCGCGACGTGGTGGCCCGCAACGCGATCGGCGTCTGAACGCCGACCGCCAACCTCAATCCCGCGCGGCCTGCCGCAGGGTTGTGGAGACCGGGGTAATGGAGCGGTCGGTTGCCATGGCGGGTTCGCGCGCGAGCTTGCGCGTCGGTTCGTGATTGACGAACAGCGTTGCCGCCGTGCCCATCAGCACAACGTAGACAACAAACATGCCTCCGACCAATCTCCAGTAGATTTGGCGCTCGTCGGGCATGAGGCTTTCGAGTAAACGACGCATGGTTGCCTCCTCATCAGGAACCAGTTGCGTCGCGTATAGCTTGGACCTCAAGCACTGTGTGTGACGTACTTCACAGATGACATTCAGACGGAGAATCCGTGACCGGCGCCGAATTGAAGCAACTCCGCAGTCATCTCGGCGAGGCCATCGGCCAGCCGCTATCGGTCGCCGACATGGCCAAACTCTGCGGCCTGCCGCCGGGCGACGGCGCCGACACCATCCGCAAATGGGAGGTGACCGGGCCCATCGGACCCGTCGCGGAATTCCTCCGCATTGTCGCGATGGCCAGCGACCGCTACCCGATCCTCGAAATGTTCAACGTGTTCGATCGCCACGACGTCCCGGTGAAGGAGCGGCCAGCCCGCCGGCAGGCCTTTCGCGAACAGATGCGCAGCGACGTGCGCCGCCGCATTGGTTAAGGGAAACTTGCCGGAGCGCCCTCCGGCATCTAAAAAATTAAGCCTTTGCTTACCTTTGATTAGGCCTTCATTAAGCACAAAAACCGTTTATTTGCCAATGGGTTGGGTTGCCAGCCGCTGTCTCCCCGAAGTGACAGCATTTTAGACAAAAGCCGTCTATTTGCGTCGCCTTGGAAGGCGGCCCGTATCCGGTCGCCGAAACGGTTTTTCGGAGACCAAGCACATGAAGAAGATCCTGCTCGCCCTTGCGGCCCTCGCCACCGTCGGCGCTGCCTCGCCGGCCCTCGGCGCCGATCTCGGCGGCCGCTACTACAACAAGGCCCCCGCCTACGCCGCCCCGATCTACAACTGGACCGGATTCTATATCGGCGGCCATGTCGGCGGCGCCTTCAACGGCAGCAACGATTTCAGCGGCCTCGTGCTCAGCGATTACAGCGCCCGCGTCCTTGGCGGTCTGCAGGTCGGCGCCGACTGGCAGTTCTCGCCGAGTTGGGTGCTCGGCCTGGAGGGCCAGTATAGCTGGCTCGGTAATGGCGGCCTCAACGCGGCCTTCCCCGGCGGCTTCATCTACACCAGCAACCAGCGCGGGATCGGCTCGATCACCGGTCGCTTCGGCTACACCTGGGGTCCGGGCCTGGTCTACGTCAAAGGCGGTTACGCCTATTCCGACAACCGCGACACGCTGACCTTCGCCGGCGTCCCGGTCGCCTTCATCCTCGATGGCAACCATCGCAACGGCTACACCGTCGGTGCCGGCATGGAATACATGTTCGCCCCAAACTGGTCGGCCAAGGGCGAGTACATGTATTACGATTTCGGCAGCACCCACTTCGTCAGCCCGGGGCCGCTGGTGCCGTTTGGCAACTTCCGCTTCGACGAGCACACCTTCAAGGTCGGTGTTAACTACCGCTTCAGCTTCGGCAGCAGCCCGGTGGTTGCGCGCTACTGAGCGCCTTCAATTCTGGATTGCGGAAGGCCGGCGGTTTCGCCGGCCTTTTTGTTTTCCACATGACGGAAAATCTGCCCAATTCAGCGCAATTGCGCCAGAAAACCGTCAAAAAGGCCCGGGTTTTCCCAACTTGTTAACCGGGTACCGCGATACTGCCGCGCGAGGAAACATCCCAAGGTAGCGCAGACGGGGCGGAGCAAATGGCCTTCAAGATCAGCAAACCAGCACGCAAGGGTTTCGGTGTCAGGGGCAGTCTCTTTGCCGCCTTCGCCGTCATCGCCGGCATGGCAATCATCATCAGCGCAGGCGCCGGGCTGATGCTCGGACGGCTCGGCGGCACCATGGGCGACCTGAGCGGGCGCGACATTCCCCGCCTCGCCGCCAGCCTGCAGCTCTCGGCGCAGAGCACGAGCCTCGCCAACCAGGGGCCGGCGCTGCTGGCCGCGCGCAGCGAAGAGGCGTTGGCCGACCGAACCAAAAAAATGAAGGAAACCCAGACGATCGCGTTGCAGAAGCTCGGCGAGATCGTCGAGCTCGGCGCCGACAAGGCGGTCGTCGCGGCGCTCACCGAGAACGTCAAGAACATCGACGACATGATCAAGAGCCTGGGCTCGGCCGCACGCGAGCGGCTCGAACTCGCCGCCCAGCACGAGAAGCTCTACGACGCGGTACGCAAGGCGCAACGGCGTTTCATCGCCGCCGCCGGCCCCGCGGCGCTGGATGCCCAGACCGAACTGCAGAGCATCTATGCCGCCGGCAGCTTCTCTCAGGACGACGCCGTCAAGGGACACAGGGCCGCCGACCAGCTCGGTGACATCGCCTCCAGCGGCAACATGATCGCGTTCGACATGATCGCTGCGCTGTCGACCAACAACGCCGAAACGCTGGAAGCCATCGCCAAGGATTTCCGCACCGCGCAGGCGCGCGTGAAGTCGAATGCCGACAAGCTTCCCAACACCACGGCGATGCGGGCGGTCAAGGCCGCCACGGCGAACCTGCTGGCGCTGGGCGACGGCAAGACCGGCGTGTTCAAGGTCCGTCAGCAGGAGCTGGACGCGGACGATTACGGTCAGACCATCCTGGAAGAAACCCGCAAGCTCAATGTCGGACTCGGCATCAGCGTTCAGCAGCTGGTCGACGGCGTGCAGAAGGAAACCGACGGCGCGACCATGAGGGCGCGTCAGGAGATCTCGTTCGCGACCATGGCGATGCTCGGGCTCGGCGTGGCGACGCTGCTCGGCTCGATCCTGTTCGTCTGGCTCTATGTCGGCCGCAACATCCTGCACCGGATCAGCGGCCTGCAGCGCTCGATGCAGGCGCTGTCGAGCGGCAACCTCGAAACGGAGATCTACCAGACCCGTGCGCGGGACGAGATCGCGGAAATGGCGAACTCGCTGCTGGTGTTCCGCGAGAGCATGATCCAGAGCCGCGCGCTGTCCGCCGAGCAGGACAAGGACCGGGTCGTCAAGGCCGAGCGCGCCTCCCGGATGGAAGTGCGTATCGTCGAGTTCGAAGCCACCGTTCGCGCGGCGCTCGACAGCCTGCAGACGGCGGCGGGTTCGATGCAATCGACAGCGCAAAGCATGTCGGCGACCGCCGATCAGTCCAGCGCGCTGGTGAGCGCGGTGGCGTCTGCCGCCGAGGAGACATCGGTCAACGTGCAGACCGTGTCGTCGGGAACCGAAGAACTGTCTTCCTCGATCGCGGAAATCGGCCGCCAGGTGGTGAACTCGTCGGAAATCGCCCGCAAGGCCGTCGCCGAAGCCGGCGAGACCGATGCCACCATGCAGGGACTGGCCGACAACGCCGCCCGAATCAGCGTCGTGGTCGATCTGATCCAGACCATCGCCTCGCAGACCAACCTGCTGGCGCTGAACGCCACCATCGAAGCCGCACGTGCCGGCGATGCCGGCCGCGGCTTCGCCGTGGTCGCCTCGGAGGTGAAGAGCCTTGCCAACCAGACCGCGAAGGCCACCGACGAAATCCGCCAGCAGATCGTCAGCATGCAGACCGTGACGACATCGGCGGTCGGCGCGATCAGGAACATCAGCACCACGATCAGCGAGATCAACGAGGTCACCACCGCGATCGCCGCAGCCGTCGAGGAGCAGGGTGCGGCGACGCGCGAAATCGCCCGCAACATCCAGCATGCCGCCGGCGGCACCGGCGAGGTCTCCAGCAACATCGTCGGCGTCTCCAGCGCCGCGACGCAGGCCGGAAGCGCGGCCGGCCAGGTGCTGACCGCCTCCGACGCGCTCCGCCGCGAGGCCGACGTGCTGCGCGCCGAGATCGACGCGTTCCTGTCCAATATCCGGGCGGCTTAATCCTGACGCGGTCATTCCGGGGCGTCCAAAGGACGAACCCGGAATCTCGAGATTTCGGGTTCGATGCTTCGCATCGCCCCGGAATGACGGCCAGAACTTTTTTCATCTGGCGCCGCGCCGCCTCTACCGCTAAGTCGGTAGCCGATGCATTCGAAATCAGACACGGTTCAGTCCTCCGCCGAGGCACTCCGATACCCTTGGGAAAATCACCCCGGCCACGACCAGGTCGTCGAGGTGATGCCGGGCGTGCTGTGGGCGCGGCTGAAATTGCCCTTCCGGCTCAATCACGTGAACATCTACCTGCTCGCCGACGGCGACGGCTGGGCGATGGTCGATTCCGGGTTCGGCAACGAGGAAACCATCGCGGCGTGGACGACCCTGTTCGAGGGTCCGCTCCGGCATGTGAACATCACACGGCTGATTGTCACCCATTCGCATCCCGACCATGTCGGCTTGGCGGGGTGGATCGTTGAGCGGTTCGGCTGCCCCTTGCAGATGTCGCAGGTCGAATATCTGCAATCCGTCTATCACCAGAACCGTGGCACCGAAGAGCGGAAGAACGCGCAACGGCTGTTCTTCCGCCGCCACGGCATGGACGAGGACCTGACCGACAAGTTGCTTGGCCGCGGCCAGGATTATTTGAAACGGGTCTCGGTGCTGCCGCCGGTCTACCACCGCATCTCCCATGGCGATGAGGTTGTGATCGGCACGCGCCGCTTCAAGGTCATCACCGGCGGTGGCCACGCGCTCGACCAGGTCATGTTGTATTGTGCCGCCGACAAGCTGTTTCTCTCCGCCGACCAGGTCCTGAGCAAGATCTCGCCCAACGTCAGCGTCTGGGCCGTCGAGCCCGAACAGAACTCGCTTGGTGAATATCTTGCCTCGCTCGCCAGCCTGACCACCACCCTGCCCTACGACGTCATGGTGCTGCCCGGTCATGGCGTGCCGTTCTACGGCCTCAAGACCCGCATCAAGCAGCTTGCCGACCATCATGAGGACCGCTGCCGCCTGATCGCGGAAGCCTGCCGCGACGTCTCGCAGACCTCGCGGCAACTGGTGCCGGTAGTGTTCAACAAATATCCGCTCGACGTGCACCAGATGGGCTTTGCGTCCGGCGAATTGATCGCCCACGTCAACTACATGCTCAATGAAGGCCGCCTGACCTCGGAATTGAGCGACGGCGTGCTGCGGTTCCGCACCACCTGACAGCGCAGCCGCCACGCGCGCGGACAAGCAAACATCATCGCCGCAATGCCCGCCTAGCGCCTTGATCGCGATCAATATTTGCTCCGCCTCCGGTGCATCCCGGAGGCCCGCTCAAAAACCGGATTTCGCGTGGACAGCCAAGCTGGAAAGGCTCTAAAAAGGCGCGAAGCCAATCCGGCCGGTTTTGTTCCAGGTCTTGTTGTTCAGGGTCTTGCGATGGATTACAGCCAATTTTTCAGCACCGCCCTCAACCGCCTGCATGACGAGCGGCGCTACCGGGTTTTCGCCGACCTCGAACGCATCGCGGGACGATTTCCCCATGCGGTCTGGCACTCTTCGAAGGGCACGCGCGACGTCGTGATCTGGTGCTCCAACGACTATCTCGGCATGGGCCAGCATCCGAAAGTGGTCGGCGCCATGGTCGAGACCGCGACGCGCGTAGGCACCGGCGCCGGCGGCACCCGCAACATCGCCGGCACCCATCATCCGCTGGTCCAGCTTGAGCAGGAACTGGCCGATCTGCACTGCAAGGAAGCCTCGCTGCTGTTCACCTCGGGCTACGTCTCGAACCAGACCGGCATCTCGACGATCGCAAAGCTCATTCCGAACTGCCTCATTCTATCTGACGCGCTGAACCACAATTCGATGATCGAAGGCGTGCGCCAGGCCGGCTGCGAGCGGCAGATCTTCCGCCACAACGACGTCGCCCATCTCGAAGAACTCCTGATCGCGGCCGGCCCCGACCGGCCCAAGCTGATCGCCTGCGAGAGCCTCTATTCGATGGACGGCGACGTCGCGCCGCTCGCAAAAATCTGCGATCTCGCCGAGAAGTACGGCGCCATGACCTATGTCGACGAGGTCCATGCGGTCGGCATGTACGGCCCGCGCGGCGGCGGCATCGCCGAGCGCGACGGCGTCATGCATCGCATCGACGTGCTCGAAGGCACGTTAGCAAAAGCATTCGGCTGCCTCGGCGGCTACATCGCCGGCAAGGCCGATATCATCGATGCGGTCCGCTCCTATGCGCCGGGCTTCATCTTCACGACCGCGCTGCCGCCGGCGATCTGCTCGGCCGCGACCGCAGCGATCCGCCACCTCAAGAGCTCGAGCTGGGAGCGCGAGCGCCATCAGGACCGCGCCGCCCGCGTCAAGGCGATCCTCAACGCCGCCGGCCTGCCTGTCATGTCGAGCGAGACCCATATCGTGCCGCTGTTCGTCGGCGACCCCGAGAAGTGCAAGCTGGCGTCCGACATCCTGCTCGAAGAGCACGGCATCTACATCCAGCCGATCAACTATCCGACGGTCGCCAAGGGAACCGAGCGCCTGCGGATCACCCCCTCGCCCTACCATGACGACGGCCTGATCGACGCGCTGGCGGAAGCGCTGCTGCAGGTCTGGGAACGACTTGGTCTGCCGCTGAACCAGAAATCGCTGGCGGCCGAGTAACCCTACCGCTCTCAATCCCGGGAATTTCGGCCGGCGGCGCGGTGCGCTGCCGGCTCAATCCGTTTATAGTCCGCTCTATCGGGGGTTCCCGGCCGAGAGGAGAGAGAAGCAGCAATGCTGCACGATTGGGGCGTGATCGCCGCCGCGTTCGGCTATATCGGACTGCTGTTCTTCGTCGCCAGCTACGGGGACCGCCTGTCGTCGAGCCAGCGCGGCCGCGCCGGCATGCTGATTTACCCGCTGTCGCTGGCGATCTACTGCACCTCCTGGACCTTCTTCGGCTCGGTCGGCTTCGCCAGCCGCACCAGTTTCGATTTCCTCGCGATCTATGTCGGCCCGATCCTGATGATCGGGCTTTGCACGCCGCTGCTCCGGCGCGTGATCCAGCTCGCCAAATCGCAGAACATCACCTCGATCGCCGACTTCATCGCGGCGCGCTACGGCAAGAGCCAGGCGGTCGCCGCCACGGTCGCCGGCATCGCGATCGTCGGTTCGGTGCCCTACATCGCGCTTCAGCTCAAAGCAGTGGCGTCGTCGCTGGAGACCATCCTCAGCGAGGACAAACTGCTGGCCTCCATTCCGCTGATCGGCGACATCGCACTCGTCGTGACGCTGGCGATGGCGGTGTTCGCGGTGCTGTTCGGCACCCGCCAGACCGACGCCACCGAGCACCAGCATGGCCTGATGCTGGCGGTCGCCACCGAATCCATCGTCAAGCTGGTGGCCTTTCTCGCCGCCGGCGCCTTCGTCACCTTCTGGATGTTCACGCCGGTCGAACTGATCGAACGCGCGATGAAGACCCCGGAGGCGGTGCGCGCGATCGAATATGTGCCGTCGATCGGCAATTTCCTCACCATGACGCTACTGTCGTTCTGCGCGATCATGCTGCTGCCGCGGCAGTTTCACGTCAGCGTGGTGGAGAACTCCAGCCCCGAGGAGGTCAACCGCGCCCGCTGGCTGTTTCCCCTCTATCTGGTCGCCATCAACCTGTTCGTGATTCCGATCGCGATCGCCGGCCTCGTCACCTTCCCGTTCGGCGCCGTGGACAGCGACATGTACGTGCTGGCGCTGCCGATCGAGGCGAATTCCCCGCTACTTAGCATCGCCGTATTCGTCGGCGGCCTGTCGGCCGCCACCGCGATGGTGATCGTCGAATGCGTCGCGCTTTCGATCATGGTCTCCAACGACATCGTGCTGCCGCTGGTGCTGCAGCGCAGCCCTGCCACCCGCAACGGCCGCAAGGATTTCGGCGACTTCCTGCTCAGGATCCGGCGCTTTGCGATCTTCGGCATCATGGTGCTGGCGTATTTCTACTATCGTGCGCTCGGCAACACGCAACTGGCGGCGATCGGCCTGTTGTCGTTCGCGGCGCTTGCCCAGTTGGCGCCGGCCTTCTTCGGCGGACTGTTCTGGCGCCAGGGGACGGCGCGCGGCGCCATGACTGGCATGCTCGTCGGCTTCGCGGTGTGGGCTTATACGCTGTTCCTGCCGAGCTTCCTGGAGGGCAGCACCGCCGGCCTGCTGCTGCTGCAACATGGGCTGTTCGGCATCGAAGCGCTGCGGCCGCGGGCACTGTTCGGCGCCGACCTGCCGCCGCTGATGCATGGCGTGCTCTGGTCGCTCTCGCTCAACATCCTCACCTACATCGTGATGTCGATCGCGCGCCGGCCGTCGTCGATCGAACGGCTGCAGGCCGACCTGTTCGTGCCGAACACGCTGACGCCGATCACGCCGACATTCCGGCGCTGGCGAACCACCGTCACCGTGCAGGACATCCAGAGCACGGTGGCGCAATATCTCGGTCCCGACCGCGCCCGCGATGCGTTCGAGGCCTTCGCCGCCGGCCATCCCGGCGGCCTCGATCCGGCCGCGCCCGCCGATTTCGAACTGCTGCAGCACGCCGAACGCCTGATCGCTTCCTCGATCGGCGCCGCCTCCTCGCGCCTCGTGATGTCGCTCTTGCTGCGCAAGCGCACCGTCTCCGCCAAGGCCGCGCTGAAACTGCTCGACGATTCCCATGCCGCGCTGCATTTCAACCGCGAGATCCTGCAGACCGCGCTGAACCATGTGCGCCAGGGTATCGCAGTGTTCGATGCGGACCTGCAGCTGATCTGCTCGAACGCCCAGTTCGGTGAAATTCTGGCGCTGCCGCCCCAACTCGTTCAACTCGGCATCCCCTTGCAGGAGATCCTCGAATTCATGGGCGCTATCAGCCCATCCGGCTTCGGCGACGCCGACGGCCTGCTGCAGCGGCGGCTGGATGCCTACACCACCGAGGGCGCGCCCTATCTGGAGCGGCTGCCCGACCGCCACATGGTGATCGAGGTCCGCTCCAACCGGATGCCTGGCGGCGGCTTCGTCATCACCTTCTCCGACGTCACGCCGAGCTTCGAGGCCGCCGAAGCGCTGGAACGCGCCAACGCGACGCTGGAGAAGCGGGTGCGCGACCGCACCGAGGAATTGACCCGGCTGAATTCCGAACTGGCGCAAGCCAAGAGCACCGCCGAGGACGCCAACATCTCGAAAACCCGATTCCTCGCAGCCGCCAGCCACGACATCCTGCAGCCGCTCAACGCCGCGCGGCTCTACGTGACGAGCCTTGTCGAACGTCAAAACGGCGGCGAGGATTCACGGCTGGTCGAAAACATCGACGACTCGCTGGAGGCGATCGAGGAAATCCTCGGCGCGCTGCTCGACATTTCGCGGCTCGATGCCGGCGCGATGGCGACCTCGATCTCCAGCTTCAAGATGGGCGACCTGATGCGGTCGCTCGAGATCGAGTTTGCGCCGATCGCGCGCGCCAAGGGGCTGGAGCTGACCTTCGTGCCCTGTTCGCTGCCGGTGGAGTCGGACCGCTCGCTGCTGCGGCGGCTGTTGCAGAACTTCATTTCCAACGCCATCAAGTATACCCCGCGCGGGCGCGTGCTGGTCGGCTGCCGCCGCCACGGACAGTCGCTCAAGATCGGCGTCTACGACACCGGCGTCGGCATTCCCGTGACCAAGCGCGGCGAGATCTTCAAGGAGTTTCACCGCCTCGAGCAGGGCGCGCGGATCGCGCGCGGCTTGGGGCTTGGCCTGTCGATCGTCGAGCGGCTGGCGCGCGTGCTCAACCACGGCATCGCGATCGACGCCAACGCCAGCGGCGGATCGGTATTTTCGGTGACGGTGCCGGTGGCAACGGCGATCAACCATACCGCCGCCGTCACCAGCGCCACGCCGCTTTCCAAAACGCCGATGAGCGGCGCGTTGATCGTCTGCATCGAGAACGACCCGGCGATCCTGGACGGCATGAGGACGCTGCTGAAGGCGTGGGACGCCGAGGTGATCGCGGTCGCCGATCCGGAAGCCGCAATCGCGGCGATCGAAACCTCCGGCGGACGCGTGACCGGTCTTCTCGTCGACTATCATCTCGACCGCGGCAATGGCGTCGCCGCGATCCGCGAGATCCGCCGCCGCTTCGGCGAGAACATTCCCGCCATCCTGATCACGGCGGATCGCAGCCCGAACGTCCGGGCCGCCGCGCGCGAGGAAAACATTGCGATCCTCAACAAGCCGGTCAAACCGGCCTCGCTCCGCGCTTTGCTCGGCCAGTGGCGCACGCAGCAGATGGTGGCGGCGGCGGAGTAGAAGAGGCGCGCCCCGGAATGACAAGCGGAGAGAGTTGCGGTTAACCCGGCGGCGTGCCCTGGCGCCAGTCGCCGCCGGCAATTTTCGCGGCGGCGATCACGGCTTGCGTGCGGCTTTCGACGCCGAGCTTTTGCAGGATCGCAGACACGTGCGCCTTGATGGTCGCCTCCGACACGCCGAGCTCATAGGCGATCTGCTTGTTGAGCAGGCCCTCCGACAGCATCATCAGCACCCTCACCTGCTGCGGCGTCAGCGTTACCAGCCGGTCGCGCAGCCGCGTCATGTCGGGATCGTTGACCGCGGAGAGATCGGTGTCCGGTGGAACCCAGACGTCGCCCTCCATCACCTTCATGATGGCGTCGCGCAGCGTCTCGACGCCGAAGCGTTTTGGAATGAAACCCGAAGCGCCGAAATCGAGCGACCGGCGGATCGTTCCGGCATCGTCGCTCGCGGACACGATGACCACCGGGATCGCCGGATATTGGGCCCGGAGGTAAATCAGGCCGGAAAAACCGGATATCCCCGGCATGGTGAGATCGAGCAGGATCAGATCGATGTCCGAATCCCGTTCCAGCAACGCGGTGAGATCGTCGAACGAGCCGGCCTCGCTGACCATCGCCGACGCCACCACGCTCGCAACCGCCTGCCGCAATGCATCGCGGAACAGCGGATGGTCATCGGCGATAACGAGGTGAGTATTGGTGGCGGCTGTCATTTACTTCTTGTGCGAGGTTGCAACAGCCCATGACGGCACACGGTCCGGCGAGCGGGTTCAATTGTCCCCCGCCCGGCGGCCGCATGCAAGGCGCAAATATCGCCTTGCGCAGAAGCGGTTAACCCCACTCTTGTGCGTCGCACAATGGCGCGGCCGACCTCAACCCTTGAACAGGACATCGCGGACCAGTTGGTCGACGCATGCCACCGCTTCAAGCGACGAGCGCAGACGCTCCTGGTCGCGGGCCGACAGCTGCTTCACCACGATCGCATTGGAAGGCGACGTGCCGTGGGAGATGTCCTCGATCTGCTGCGTCAGGATCAGATCGAGAAATACGCCATGCGCTTCGCCCACCGCGTCCAGATCCGCTGCGCTGGTCTGAAGCAACGCCTTCACGCCGGCGAGCCGGGCCGGCGTCGACCGTTCCATCACGCCGTAGCGGATCGCCATGGCGCGCGCAGCCGAAACCACGCCGAACAGCCCGGACCGCTTCAGATCGATGCGGCCATTATCGGTGCGGATGCCGCCAAAAAATCCCACGCTCCTGGGAACGGTGATCCCCTCGACCAGAAGCTTGGCGAACGCGGCCTGCCCCTCGGCTGCTGCAAAGGCAGCCTGCCGCACGGCAACAGCGAGGCTGCCGTCGCCGCAGACGGCACGCTGATCGAAGAAGATGTCAACGGAAAGCAGGTCGTTGGGATTCGATCGCGCAATCCAGTGATCGATGCGGCTCTGCCAGGTTGCGACCGAGCCTCGCCAGGGCGCGTTCTTCGCCATGACCCCGCCCTTGCAATAGGGCACCCCGACCTCGTGGAGGATATCTGCGACCAAAGCCCCGAATGCCGCGAACCAGCGATCCTCGCTGCCATCAGGCTCGCCGCGTTCGAATATCAGGGCATTGTCCTGGTCCATGGCCAACAGGCTTTCGCCGCGGCCTGCCGATCCAAGAACGATCATCGCGTATCGGCATGGCGGCTCACCCTGACTCCGCTCCCGCGTGATCCGCTCCGCGATTACCGTGGCCTGCCTGGTGAGTGCGCCGAGTTCTCTGGAAATCACTTCGGCGATGTCCCGGCCCGAGAGGCCCTCCGCCCGCAGCGATTCCGAAACCTGAGGCAGCTTCGCCCATGCCAGCGCCAGCGCCTGCGCGTCCACCGCCTCGTCGATCTCGTCGCCGAGCGATATCGCCTCGCCCGCGCGCAGGCGAAGCAGGTCCCGCGCCGACAGGGCGCCGACCACGCTGCCGGATTCGTCGACGACGCCGAGGTGGCGAGTCTTGAGGCGATTCATGCGGCCGATGGCGCGATAGACGAAGGCATCCGCCGGGACCGCAGCGAGCGGCTTGCTCATGATCTGCCCGACCGGCGAGTCGAGCGCGGCCGCGCCGGACCTTGCGATCGCACGCAGCAGGTCGCGCTCGGTGACGATGCCGGCGTCCACAGCCCTGAGATTACCGGAAGCGGCATTCGGCCCGACATAGACAGCCGATATTCGCTCGGTGGAGAGACGCACCAGTGCGGCGTGAACCGACGTGCCGGGCTCCACGACGACCGCAGGCGTCCGCATGATGTCGCGATTGCGATGCCGGTAGGCATAGCTGTCGAAGCGCCTCAGCGTCCGCTCCGCATCGGCCCGCGCCGGCGCTTCGACGGCCTCGACCCAGCCGCTCCGCGCCTGGTCGTCAAGGACGGAAGTGAGGGCAAGGCAGGCGCGCTCGGCCTCGGCAACGGTGCGGATGCCACGGTCGCGCAGCTTCGGCACCAGCGCCAGAAATACCCGCGCGGTGGTTGCCGCGTCGCCGAGCGCGGAATGCCGCTCGACGACATCGACACCGAGCCAGGCGGCGAGCTTCTCCAGCGCATAGCCGGCCAGTTCCGGCGCGGCGATCTGCGCCAGCAGCCGCGTGTCGAGCGTGCGCGGCCGAACCCATGGCAGGCCGGCCAGCTCGCATTCACGCTTCAGCATGGCAAGGTCGAAGCCGACGGTATGTCCGATCACCACGGCCTGGCCGAGATACGCATCAAAGCGCGGCCAGACGTCGGCAAACATCGGCGCTTCCGCGACCATGGCGTTGTCGATGCCATGGATACGCGTCGTCTCGGCCGGGATCGGCTCATCGGCCGGCCGCAGCAATTGACGAAACTGGTCGCCTTCCGCCAATTTTCCGGCCTGCAATCGCACGCCGGCGAGTTCGATCACCCGCGCCTTGCGCGGATCGAGCCCGGTGGTCTCGGTATCGATGACGACGGCGTCGATCGACAAAAGCGGCGCGACGCCACTCGTCCTCTCCATCGCTTCCCCCTGCCGGCAGAAACGCAATCAATCGAAATCGTCAGGCCGCGGCATCCGTGGCCAATGCCCGTTGCAGTGCCGCCTTGTCCATGCGCGAGATCAATTCGTCATAGATATTGCACAGGCTGACGCGGAGATAGTTGCGCGTGGTCTGAAAATCCCGGCCGCGCAGCTTTTCGTGGATCGGCATCATCGCAAAATAGGCCTCCGCCACCGGCTCGGGGATGTCCATCACCCGCTTCGGCGCGTGTCCTCCGGCCAGATCGAGCTGGTGCGCCAGTTCGTTGCGCGCCGCAAGCCACGCCTCCTCGCCGATCGATGGCGGAACGGGATAGCGGTCGAGCACCGAAAGCACGACGGATATCAGCCGGTCGAGCGTTTCGCGGCGCGGCAGCCCGAGCTGGGAGGCCAACGCGCCCTCGACCATTTCGCCCACCATTGCGAGACCGAGCGGAAAGGCCTGCCAGCGGGCGCGCTCGACGGCCTCGGCGAAATCCTTTTCGGCAAACAGCACCTTGGCGTAGTGGCCTGCCCGCGCACGGGAATATTCGTATATGCCCTTCTGCACGATGAAGGCCGACTGCGCGTCGATGAAGTCAGCAAGCGCCGCGAGGTCTCGAATCGGCGGACGGGGACGAAACAATTTATCGAACAGCTTCATCGCGATCTTTCCTGCCAGATGGATCGGGACAGTTCGACAGTCTATCCCGCGTTTGCCAAGTCCGCACGCCTGCGCAAGGCCGCAACGCTCTTAGCACTTGCAGCATGCTTTTGCTCCCAAAGTATTATCGAGGTGGAACCGAATCCAATGCTACCCTTCGTTGACTCCAAATCGGCGCAAGACCGGGTGAAGTCGCGGCTATGAGGGGGCGCCGCATTGATGGGATTGCACTCCCCCTCGATCAATTTTGCGCGGCGCGTTCGCCGGGACTTTGAGAGGAAATGCAGCCCATGCCTGATACCAGAGACCTGAAGCAGCGAGAAGAAGCCCACTGGGCAACGACCTCACGCCTGATGTTCACCCATCTGGCCGTCTGGTTCTTTTTCGGCTTCCTGATCCACATGTTCGTGGTGCCCCTCAACAATATCACCATACCCATGGTCAACTTCCCGCTCGGCTTCTACATGGCCGCGCAGGGTTCATTGATCGTGTTCGTGGTTATGCTGTTCCTGTTCGCGAAGCAGCAGGACAAGATCGACCGCGAATTCGGCTTTGCCGAGGAAGATTGAGGGGGACGGACATGGCTACCAAATCTGCAGGCGGCTCAGACTTTCTAAGCAACCTTGGGCGGGTCTACGGCTTCTACACCGGAGGCTTTCTCGCCTTCGTAATCTTGCTCGCGGTGCTCGAGCAGATCGGTGTTCCGAACAAGATCCTCGGTTACCTGTTCGTGTTTTTCACGCTTGCCGTCTACGCGATCATCGGCGTTCTGTCGCGAACCGCGCAGGTCTCCGAGTACTACGTGGCCGGCCGCAGCGTGCCGGCATTCTACAACGGCATGGCGACCGGCGCCGACTGGATGTCGGCGGCGTCCTTTGTCGGCATGGCCGGCACCCTGTTCCTGCTCGGCTACGACGGCCTCGCATGGGTGCTCGGATGGACCGGCGGCTTCGTGCTGGTGTCGATCCTGATCGGGCCGTACCTGCGAAAGTTCGGCGCCTACACCGTGCCTGACTTCCTGGCGTTCAGGTATGGCGGCAATTTGGCCCGTGCGCTGGGTGTGATCGTGCTGGTGGCCTGCTCCTTCACGTATGTGACGGCGCAGATCTACGGCACCGGCCTGATCGCTTCGCGATTCCTCGGGATGCAGTTCGAGATTGCGGTATTCGCCGGCCTGGTCGGCATCCTGGTCTGTTCGATGCTGGGCGGGATGCGGGCGGTGACCTGGACGCAGGTGGCGCAGTACATCGTGCTGATCATCGCCTATCTGACGCCGATCGTGATCCTGTCCACCATGAAGTACGGATTGCCGATACCGCAACTCACCTACGGGCAGGCAATCGCGGACATCACGGCGCGCGAGCAGCAGATGCTGTCGGCCGGCCTCGCCAGCGTGGCTGCGCTGAAGCCGCACATCCAGCCGTTCATCAACTACACGCCGCTGAACTTCTTTGCCATCATCATGTGCATGATGGTCGGCACCGCTTCGCTGCCGCACATCCTGATGCGTTACTTCACCACCCCCTCGGTGCGTGAGGCGCGCCAGTCCGTTGCGTGGTCGCTGCTGTTCATCTTCCTGCTGTACTTCTCGGCGCCGGCCTACGCGGCGTTCTCGAAGCTGGAGGTCTACACCAACATCATCGGGCGAGATCTGACCGCCATTCGTCCCTGGCTGTTCAACTGGGGCGAACTCGGCCTGATCCAGATCTGCGGCAAGAACGCGGCCAGCATCGACGCCATCGTTGCGGCGTGCAAGGCGATCGCCGGCCATCCCGGCGTGGTCCGGCTGCAGGACTTCGTGATCAATACGGACGTGATCGTGCTCTCCACCCCGGAGATCGCGGGACTTCCGTATGTGATCTCGGGCCTGGTCGCCGCCGGCGGCCTCGCCGCCGCGCTGTCCACCGCAGACGGGCTGCTGCTCGCCATCGCCAACGCGTTGTCGCACGACGTCTACTACAAGATGATCGACCCCAACGCGCCGACCGTGCGGCGGCTGATGATCGCCCGCGTGCTGCTGTTGATCGTCGCCGTGGTCGCGGCCGCGACGGCGGCAACCAAACCGGCCGACATCCTGGCGATGGTCGGCTGGGCGTTCTCGCTCGCCATGGCCGGCAACTTCCCGGCGCTCGTGATGGGCGTCTGGTGGAAACGGGCGACGGCAACGGGCGCTGTATGCGGCATCATTGCCGGCTTCGGGCTGTGCCTGTTCTACCTGGTCACGACCCGGTACTTCCCGGGGATGGGTGTGAAGTATTTCGGCATGACCTCACTGCTGAACCCGATCACAGGCGCACCGGTGGTCGACATCGTGAAGGCCATGGCATTGCCCAATGCCATGGAGAGCTTCCCGACGCTTGCCCACCCGCTCGCCAACAAGGTCGGCTGGTTCAACCTCACCAACATCGCCTGCGGTCTATTGGGAGCGCCGCTCGGGTTCGCCGTCATCTACATCGTCAGCAAGCTGGGCAAGGAGCCCTCTGCCGAGATGCAGGCCTATGTCGACGACATCCGGAAGCCGCGAGGCAGGACGGTGCTCGAAGAGAAGACGGCCTGAGAATACGACGACACGTATCGGCAAGCGGGGCCTTTCGGGGCCCCGTTTTGTTGGGGTGAAGCGATGACGTCGCTTGCCGGAAAAGCCCGCGCTTGCCATTGTCGTGCGAAGTCAGGACCTCGCCGTCACGGTCCGGTCTGCCGATCGCTGAAGCACCGCAGGAGTCGAATTTGGACAACACAGCTTCACTGGTCGCCTACTGGTATTTCCACCTGCCGAACTTCATTCTTGCTGCGCTGATGTACACGATGCTCGGCCGGTTCCTCCTCGGCCTGATGGTCGATGCAGATTCACCCAACTACATCTGGCGCTTCTTCTGCCGGATCACCGACCCCGTGATCGCAGTCATCTCGGTTGTAACGCCAAAGGTCACCGCTCCCGCCGTGGTGTGGCTGTTCGGCTTCGTCTGGATGTTCTGGCTGCGCGTCATCCTTCACTACACGCTCCTGCTGCTGAACCTCGCCCCGCGGATTTCCGGAGCGGCACCATGAGCAGGACCTTCTATTTTGTCGGTATTGCATTCTTCGGAATGATCAACGGCATCTTCAACCAGCTCTGGCTTATTTTCGCGCTGCTGTATGTCCAGTCGTTTGCCAGCCCCTTGCTGTTCGGCAGCCTGCCGCTGACGCTGATGTTCGCGTCGCTGATGGTGTCGACCGCCACGGTCATCCTGGGCGGAATTCCGGCGGCGCTCTACGAGCGGGCCACCGGCGCATCGGAATCAACCGACGTGTCGCTCTGGATCTGGCTTGCCGCAACCGCGCTGCTGGCGCTGCCGGCGGCTGGTAACTTTCTCAGGATCGGCCTCTGACCACCGGTTCCGAGGTTGAGAGCCTGAAACCTTGGCGCTACGCTCCGCCCCCGGTGTTTGCGAACGACCGGAGCGTGGCGGATCATGGAAGAGATACGCCGGATTGCCTATGAAACAGTGCTGCGCGCCTGCGGGTTCGCATCGCTCGCCATTTTTTGCGTGATGATCGCATTGTCCTTCCTTCCGCGTTCCGCCTTTCAGGCGGGAGGCTTTCTGACAATCGTGATGACGCTGGTGCTGATGCTGAAGGCCCATGAAGCCCGGACCAAGGATCATCGCCGCACCGAGATGTGGCTCTACCTTCCCAAGGACCGCCGTCCGCCCCAAGCCTACGCGCAGCAGACGATTTCGGCTCTCATGCGGGAAATATACTTGCAGTTCGCGCAATGGACGGCGCTGGTATCCATTGTGATGCTGACCATCGCGTTGCTCTTTTCGCTCGTCGATGGTTAGGACTTTAGTCTAGACCACGGGACGGTATGGCCAGCCCGGATTCGAATGCGGACGGATTCGTTTCTACGACGTTACGTCATTAAGCGATAACGGGTTTTCGCTTTCATCCCTCCGATCAGAATCAGCCACGCCGCCGGCCTCGTCCTGGTGCACGAAACATCCGGCAGATTTGTGTGACTTCATACGAACTCATCTCTCCGTTGAACGCATCGCCTTCGTCAAATCTTGCCGCTGTTGCCGTCGCGCTGCAGCCGGTTCGCCATCTCGATCAATCGCCGCCACGCCTGCTCCAGAAACGACATCACGCGATCCATGTCGCGGTCGCTCGGCAGTGGAATTTCGATCTTGCGCTCGCCCTCGGCCACCTTCGGCTCGCTCTTCTTCAGCGAGTCCGATTTCGGCAGCGGCTCCTCGATCTTGCCGGACACGGTGGGCTCGCGCTCGGCGAGTTCCTTCTTCAGCTTTTCATTGTCGGCCTTGAGCCGTTCGTTGTCGGCCTGCAGCCGGCCAATTTCAGAATCCATCGCCGCACGTTCGTCAGGCACGGCGTAGCACGCCCAGCCTGCGCCCGAATTGTTGCAGGTCGACACCGCGCCGGTTCTGGTATCGAGCCGAAGCACGCCATCACCGGCCGGCGACAGCGCGTAGCGGCCGTTCTCCGTCTCCGGCATCGGGCCTGCGAGCGCAGGAACGGCGCAGGCGAAGGCCAGCGCGAGCATGAGAATGGCTGCGGATGTCGAGGATGATTTTGCTGTGCGCATGGGCTTGCTCCCGCCTCAGGACAGTAGCGGTTTCCTCAACCGCCGGGGCGCTTTCAAGGCGCGTGGAGCACGATCACGCGCTCCTGCTCCTTGGCTAGACCTTTGAGCTATAGGGCCCGCGGCCGGACTTCAACGCATCGGCCAGCAATTCGATGCGATCCTGTCCCCAGAATACCTCGCCATCGAGCACATAGACCGGCGAGCCGAAAACGTCGGCAGCCAGAGCATCCTGCCGGTTCTGCTCATAGGCCGCGCTGATTTCCTCCGAGCCCGATCGCTCCACCAACTGCTTTCCAGGCAGCCCAGATTCGTCGGCCAGTTTCACAATCGTTGCGGGATCGGCCAGATTGAGTTGGTCTTCCCAGACGCCGGCAAAGCCCCGCTGCAAATATCGTTCGGGATCGAGCCCGGCCTCGATCGCCGCGATCACGACGCCATCGGCGAGCCGCGCATTGAACGGCCAGTGCGCCGGCTGCAGATGAAATTTCAGGCCGCGCTTGTCGCGCCAGCGCTGCAGTTCGACCATCCGGTAACGCTGCCGCACCGGGTGGCGCTTCATAAGGGGCAATCCGCCGGTTTCCGAGAACAGGTCGACAAGCACCACGGGCTTGTAATTCACCTTGAAATCATAAGCACTTACGAGCTCACGAAAGGCTCCATGTCCGATATAGGCCCAAGGCGATTGAAACGAGAAATAGTAATCGACCTGGCGTGGCATGCGCTCTCCGGGAAGCGAGATTCGAGGTTTGTTTCAGGGCATCCCAACAGGTCGGCGAAATTCGCGCAAGATCGATCGATGTCGCGCCAGCTGTTGCACTGCGATGACAGGTCCAGGGGGTTGCTGACATCGAGAAAATAAATCGTGTTAAATCAATGCACTAACTGGTTACGGCGCAATCTTGACTTGATCAGACGCGGTAAGTATGGTCCGCGCGGCTTTCAAGGGTGACGGGCGCAATTTCCATCAACCGCAGCATCGTTTAGTGTCTTGGCCATGGCCAAAGACAAGAACGACAACGCAAGTGGAAATCGCGATCAATCGTCGTCTGACGAAGCTGCGCTTTCCGCAAGGCTCGGAAGTCTCGATCACCGCTTGTCCGAAATTCGCGACAGCCGGAAACTCAGGACTGATCAATCCGGAATTGAAAGCGGCGACACGGCTGCCAGAAGATCTGCAATGGCGCTGGGTTTCCGCCTTTCCTCGGAATTGGTCGCGGGCGTTGTCGTCGGGGCGGCGATTGGCTGGGGAGTCGACCGTTGGCTGTCGACATCGCCGTTCGGTCTCATCGTGTTTCTGCTGCTTGGCTTCACCGCCGGCGTGGTCAACGTGGTGAGGTCTGCAGGCGTAGCTTCCCGCAAGCGCTGAGCATCGACGGGAAGTCACGACATTTGAAATTCGATTGCCGGCCAGGGCCGGTGGATAAAGAGCCGCGCGGATGAAAATCGACCCGATCCACCAGTTCAATATCGAGCCCCTCTTCACGATCGGCCATATCGGCAACCAAACGATCGCCTTTACCAACTCGACGCTCTACATGTTCATCACCGTGGCGGTGATCTCGCTGCTGATGATCGGCAGCATGGCGAGAGGGCAGCTGGTTCCGGGGCGGATGCAGTCGGTCGCCGAAATTTCCTACGAGTTCGTCGCCTCGACGATCCGCTCGACCGCCGGCTCGGAAGGCATGAAGTTCTTCCCGCTGATCTTCTCGCTGTTCATGTTCATCTGCGTCTCGAACCTGATCGGCATCATCCCCTACACGTTCACGGTTTCGAGCCACATCATCGTCACCGCGGCGCTGGCGTTCCTGGTATTCTTCACGGTCCTGATCTACGGCATCTACAAGAACGGCCTCAAATTCTTCAAGATTTTCGTGCCGTCCGGCGTTCCGATCTACATCCTGCCGCTGGTCATGTTCATCGAAATCCTGTCGTTCTTCCTGCGGCCGGTTTCGCACAGCGTGCGTCTGTTCGCCAACATGCTGGCCGGCCACATCGCGCTGAAGGTGTTCGCGGGGTTCGTTGCCATGCTCGGCGTCTCGCTCGGCGCCATCGGCTGGATCGGCGGCATATTGCCGCTGGCGCTCACCGTCGCGCTGACCGCGCTCGAATTGCTGGTCGCGTTCCTGCAGGCGTACGTGTTCGCGATCCTGACCTGCATCTACCTCAACGACGCCATTCATCCGGGACACTAAGCGGTCCGGGGAATTTCCACCCACACTTCGTCTTACCTCTCAAGGAGCTCTAGAAAATGGAACCGGCAGCAGCAAAACTTATCGGCGCGGGCATCGCATGCATCGGCATGGGCGGCGCGGGCGTCGGCGTGGGCATCATCTTCGGCAACTACCTCGCCGCGGCGGTGCGCAATCCTTCTGCAGCCCAGGGCCAGTTCGGCAACCTGATCTTCGGCTTCGCCGTGACCGAAGCGCTCGGCATTTTCTCGCTGCTGATCGCGCTGCTGCTGCTGTTCGTTCCGCTCTGAGCTGCACCCTTCCGCGCCGCCTCCGGGCGGCGCGCCTGACAGCAACAGGAGAACTCCGTGGCTGAAAAAGGTCATGGTACCGGTGCCCACACCGGAGCAGACGGCGGACACGGCGGAGGCTTTCCTCCGTTCGAGTCGAGCACGTTTGCTTCGCAGCTGGTATCGCTCGCCATCGCGTTCGTTGCGCTCTATCTGATCGTGTCGCGCATTGCGCTGCCGCGCGTCGAAAGCGTGATCGATGCACGCCAGAACGCAATCGAGGGCGATCTGGCACACGCGCAGAAGCTGAAGGACGAGTCCGACGCTGCGCTGAAGGCATATGAAAAGGACCTCGCCGATGCGCGCTCCCGGGCGCAGGCGATCGGCAACGAGACCCGCGAGAAGCTGAACGCGGCCTCGGAAGCCGAGCGCAAGACGCTGGAAGACCAGCTCAACGCCAAGCTTGCCGCCGCCGAGAAGCAGATCGCGTCGACCCGCGAAACCGCAATGAGCAATGTTCGCGGCATTGCCGCGGATGCGGCCGGGGCGATCGTGCAGCGTCTCACCGGCGTACTGCCCGACAGCAAGGCGGTGAACAGTGCCGTCGACGCGTCGTTGAAGGGATAGGCCGATGTTCGCTCAACCGGAAACCTGGGTAGCAATTGCCTTCGTCATCCTGATGGTGCTGTTCGCCTATCTCGGCATCCACAAGACGGTGCTGACGGCGCTCGACCACCGCGCCGAGCGCATCAAGGCCGAACTCGACGAGGCGCGGCGGCTGAAGGAAGACGCCGCCAAGCTGCTGGCCGAATACAAGGCCAAGCGCTCCAGTGCAGAACGCGAGGCCGAGGAGATCATCGCGAACGCCAAGGCCGAAGCCGAGCGCGTCGCGACCGAGACCAAGGCCAAGATGGAAGACTTCGTCGCCCGCCGCACCAAGACCGCCGAGAGCAAGATCGCCCTCGCCGAAGCCCAGGCACTGGCCGACGTTCGCGCCGCCGCCGCCAACGCCGCCGTCTCGGCCGCCTCGACCATCCTGTCGCAGTCGGTCAAGGGCTCTGTCGCCGACGACCTGCTCGCCAAGGGCATTGCCGAGGTTCGCTCCAAGCTGAACTGATCGGCATCACGAGCAATAGAAAAAAGCCGGCGCGAGATGCTCGCGCCGGCTTTTTCTTGTCTTTACTGCCTCTTTCGCGGCGCCGGGCGCTCGGGTTTCAAGGCCTGCGGGTCGAAGCCGATGTAGAAGATATAGGTGTCGCCGACCGCCCCCGGAGGCGCCGGATAGGTCAGATCCTCGGCCACCAGCGTGAACGGCTCGCTGCCGGTCTCCGTCATGTTGACGGTGGTCTGGTAGGCCTTGGTGGCGATGGTCTTTTCGGAAACGCCGCCCTGCACCACCGCGACGCGGATCGGAACCTGTACGGAAGCCGGAGCGCCGGCAGGACCCGCGATGACGCGCCCCTGAATGCCGATCCGCGCGGTGATCACACCACCATTGATGGTGCATTCGCGGGCCATCTTGGAGATCGTGGCCTGAAAGCGCAGATCGTTGCCGACCGGCTGCTTGCCGGGCGGCGCCACCGCATAGGTCCCCGCGCCGGCCCGGACCGTGACCGGCGGACAGGTCAGATCGCCCGTGTCCTGCTCGACAGCCGCGCCGGGCGCAGCTGGGGCCGCCTCTTCCGACTTGCCGCCAAACAGGCTCTTGAAGCGGTCGGTCAGCGATTGCGCCGACACAGGCGCAGCCATCAGGCAAGCCATCCCGCCCGCCACCGCGGCCGCGATCACTACCCTGGAGCCGTTTCCGTTCCGATTAAATCGGAACGGGGCTCCAGATTCATGTTTTGACGCGTTTTCCTGGCGCGAACCGGTTTCCACTTCGCTGGAAAACGCTCTAGCCAAACGATTGTCACCCATGCGACGTCCCTGACATCCATCGTCCACGTCATTGTTCCGGCGGCCTTATAGCAGCCCAATGGCGGCGAACCCAAGGCACCCAAAAGTAGGACAGGATCGCGGGTTCAGCCGCGAAAATCCTCGTGCAGCAGGCCGAACAGCAGATGGTCCTGCCAGACGCCGTTGATGCAGAGATAGCGCCGCGCCAGTCCTTCACGGGTGAAGCCGCACTTCTCCAGCACCCGGATCGACGGCCGGTTGGTGGGGATGCAGGCGGCCTCGATGCGGTGCAGATTGAGTTCGCCGAACAGCGTCGGCAGCAGAACGCGCAGCGCCGTCGTCATGTAGCTGCGGCCGGCATGGGGCTCGCCAACCCAGTAGCCGATCGTGCCGGCCTGCACGATGCCACGGCGGACATTGGCGAGCGTAATGCCGCCGATCATGGTGCCGTCCGATTCCCGGAAGATGATGAACGGATACGAGCGGTCGGCTGCGATATCCTCGGCGTAGCGGCGCAGGCGGCGGCGGAACCCGGCGCGGGTGAGGTCGTCCGACGGCCAGATCGGCTCCCACGGCGTCAGGTATGCGCGGCTGCTTTCCCGCAGCTGCGCCCATTGCACGAAATCCGCCATCTGCGGCGCGCGCAACAGCAGGCCGTGGCCGCGCGGCATCAGCGCGGCCGGTCCGCTGGATGGCAAACGAAACAGGGCCATGCCGTAACTCCCCACGCCCCTCACATCATTGGCGCCCGATCTTCGCGGAAGACCGCTGCCTGCTCTCCCGATCGCGCACTAATGCAGCAGCGTCTTCGCCTTCGACCGGGTCAATCCTTCCGCAAAAGACACCGCCGTGTCCAGACCCCTGCCGGTGCCGAGCGCCACCACCGCCGGCCGGCTGCGCGACAGGAGTGCGTGCGCGGCATTGCGGGTCGATTCGACGCTGACCGCATCGATCCGCGCCACCAGCTCTTCCACCGTCAGCGGGCGTCCATAGGCTAGAATGTGCCGCGCCAGCTGTTCGGCGCGCGACGAGCAGCTTTCCAGCGCCATCAAAAGCCCGGCCTTCATCTGCGCCTTGGCGCGCGCGATCTCGGCTTCGGTCAGGGTTTCGACGGCGTCGTTGATGACGTCGACGATCACTTCCATCATCTCGGGCGCATCGGCGGGATCGGTGCCGGTGTAGAGGCCGAAAAAGCCGGTGTCGGCATATGGCGCGTGGAACGTATAGATCGAGTAGCACAGACCGCGCTTCTCGCGCACTTCCTGGAACAGCCGCGACGACATTCCGCCGCCGAGCGTGTTGGTGAAGACCTGTAGCGAGAACAGCGACAGGTCGCTCTGCGGCACGCCTTCGAGCGCCAGCGTCAGATGCGCCTGTTCGAGGTCGCGATGCACCACGCGCGAGCCACCCTGGCCGAACATCGCGGTCTGCGGCTTCGGTGCCGGTGTGGCATCGAAGCTGGCGAATTTCTGCGTCACATCCTCGACCACGCGCTTGTGGTCGACGGCGCCGGCCGCGGCCACCACCATGTCGGGTCCGCGATAATGCGTCGAGAGATAGCCGCGCAGCATGTCGCGGTCGAACGTCTTCAGGGTCTTTGCGGTACCGAGCAGCGAAAGGCCCATCGGCTGATCGGGAAAACAGAGCTCGTTGAGATGCTCGAACACGACGTCGTCAGGGGTATCCTGCGCTGCGCCGATTTCCTGCACGATCACGCTCTTCTCGCGTTCGAGCTCGTCCGGCACGAATGACGGATTGGCGAGGATGTCGGACAGCACGTCGAGCGCCAGCGGCACGTCGGCCTTCATCACCCGCGCGTAATAGGCCGTGGTCTCGGTCGAGGTGCCGGCGTTGAGATCACCGCCGACCGCCTCGATTTCCTCCACGATCTCGCGGGACGAACGCTTCGTCGTGCCCTTGAAGGCCATGTGTTCCAAAAGATGCGAGATGCCGTGCTCGTTGGGCTTTTCGTCGCGGCCGCCGACCCCGGCCCAGACGCCGAGCGCCGCCGTTTCCAAATGCGGCATGGTGTCGGTGACGATGGTCAGACCGGACGGCAGCTTGGTTACGTCAACGCTCATCCGGCAACTCCCTGCTTCGCGGCCCGGCTCACCGAGCGCACGAATCTCTCAACCTCTGTTGAATCGTTTTTCATCACCGTGATGTGTTCGGATTTGGTCATGAGGCCATCGAGCCATGCCGGCAGTTGCGGCCGCACGCCGCAGGCGGCTTCCACTGCATCGGGAAACTTGGCCGGATGCGCTGTCGACAGCACGATGTTGGGTAGCTTCGAATCGGAGGTGTCGCGATCGGCCACCGCCATCGCCACCGCGGTATGGGGGTCGATGAGATCGCCGGCCTCGCGCCAGGCGGCGCGGATCGCGGCCGCCGTCTCGGTTTCGTCGGCACGTCCGGCGTCGAATTCCTCACGGATAGCGGCGAGCATCGCGTCCGGCAGCACAAAACGCCCGGACTGCTTCAGCGAAGCCATCAGCCGGCGGACGCTGTCGGCGTCGCGGCGGCTGGCCTCGAACAGCAGCCGCTCGAAATTCGAGGATATTTGGATGTCCATCGAGGGCGAGGCGGAAGCGTGAACCTCCCTCACCTCGTAGATGCCGGTCTTGAGCGTACGCGGCAGGATGTCGTTGACGTTGGAAGCGATCCGCAGCCAGCGGATCGGCAGCCCCATCCTCTTGGCGACGTAACCCGCAAAGATGTCGCCGAAATTTCCCGTGGGCACGGTGAAGTCCACCGTGCGTGCAGGCGCACCTAGCGCGACCGCTGACGTGAAATAGTACACGACCTGCGCGACAATGCGCGCCCAGTTGATTGAGTTGACGCCAGACAGCGAGACCGCGTCGCGAAAGCCGTGGTGGTTGAACATCGCCTTCACGATCGCCTGGCAATCATCGAAGGTGCCCTCTACCGCCAGCGCATGCACGTTGGACGCGCCCGTCGTCGTCATCATCCGGCGCTGCACGTCGGAGATCCGTCCGTTCGGGAACAGCACGACCAGATCGACATTGTCGAGGCCGGCAAACGCATCGACCGCGGCGCCGCCGGTGTCGCCCGAGGTCGCGACCACGATGGTGGTGCGCTGGTTGCGCTTGGCCAGCACGTGATCCATCAGCCGCGAAATCAGTTGCATCGCGACGTCCTTGAACGCCAGCGTCGGGCCATGGAAAAGCTCCAGCACGAATTGGTTGGGCCCGACCTGGTCGAGCGGCACCACGGCAGGATGACGGAACGTCGCGTAGGCCTCGTTCGCCATGCGGCCGAGATCCGCGTCGGAGATTTCGCCCGCCGCAAACGGCTTGATCACGTCGACCGCGACCTCCCAATAGGGCCGGCCGAAGAAGGAGGCGATGGTCTCATGCGAGAGCTGCGGCCAGACCTCCGGCACGTAGAGGCCGCCGTCGCGGGCAAGCCCGGTCAGCATCACATCGCAGAAACCCAGGACGGGGGCCTCCCCCCGTGTCGAAATATAGCGCGTCAAACTACCCTCCAAAGGCGCGGCGCGGCGCCAAGCCTTTGATGTTGATCATGTATTTTACTTCGGCAGACGCGAAGCGAGGCGCACCTTAAAGCGTTTTAGCGCGAAGGGGAACGCGAATAGAGAGGCGGATTTGAGCCGCCATGCCCCGCCAGCCAGTCTCGCCTAGCCGTGGCAACCTGTAGGTAAGCTGAATGCCCGGCGAACTGCGTCATAATCCTCGAGTTGGCAGGCCTTGGGCTCGGCCGGCCCGTCGGGCTTTTCGGCAACGGCCTCTTTCTTCGCAGGCTTGCGCTTCGCATTCTGATTTTTCGCCGGTCGAACTGCCGGATTGGCGGCACGCGGTTTCATGGATGCCATGGGTGTTCGAGGCAAAGATTCCAGTCGGGGCAAGGGTTCGGCTTGGGGCAGTGGTTCGGCCAGAGGCAAAGCTTCAACGGGCAGGCGATCCGCCTTTGCCAGTTCGGGCGCGGGTTCGGGTTCGGGTGCGGAAGCAATATAAGCGAGCGGCGGCAGCCGATCCGCTTGCGTTAGAGTTTCCTGAACCGTGTCTGTAGCCGCTACGCTATCGGGCTGTGAACGAGCTGTGACCGAAGCGTAGGCGAGATCGAAATGACCAAAAGCAAACCTGAAAGAACTTACCCCAGCCAGCACAACAAGAAATGCCAGGCCGAGCCAAACAGTCCTGATCACATTGAGCCCCCACTCGCTGGATCCATTGCGAGTGGAAGATTACCTCAGAAAATCGAAACTCGACCCGTCGGCGCCGACGATCTCTTAACACAGGGTTAACAGCGATTGGTGAGCACGAGAAATTTCGAAAGCCAAATCTCGTGCCGACCAACCGTGCAAACGACGGCCAACAATTTCAGCCCATCGCCTCCCACAGCTTGGGCATCAGCGTTCCAACCCGCTTCTCGACTGCCGCAGCCGCATCTAGCGCGAGATCCTCGCGATAGCGTCCCGCGATCAACTGCACGCCAATCGGCTTGCCATCATGCAGCGCGACAGGCACCACGGCGCCGGGCAGACCGAGAACATTGATCGCGGAAATGAAACGCAGATCGTTCCAGAACAGTTCGCGCGTGCGCTCCGTGCTGATCGCATCCTCGCGCGGGCCAGGCGTCGGCTTCACCGTCGTCGGGGCGAGCACAACAGGATATTCCTCGAAGAACAACTGCCAGGCACGGATGTGGGTATTGCGTGCGGCCGTGGCGCGCATCCAGCCCGTCAGATCGAGCGTGTTGGCCTTTGCCTTGATTCCGCTCCAGGCTGCGTGGAAATCGCTCGACGTCACCTTGAGCATGGCGGCTTCCTGCAGCACCACGGTTTCGTTGGTGATGATGTCGCACCATGTCTGCCAGACGCCGCTGATGTCGGGCACCTCGACCTCGCTGACGCGATAGCCCGAACGCTCGAGAGCATCTGCCGCCTGCCTGAGCGCAGCATGGACCGAGGCATCGACGTCCATGTCGTCGGGCAGCTTCGCCAGCGCCACCTTGATCGGCCGTTTCGGGCTCGGCCCGACCAGCGGCGCCGGGACCCACCAGGGGTCCCGCGGATCGCGCTGGCTCATCGCTTCCAGCGCCGTCCGGACGTCGGCGACGCTGCGCGCCAGCGGGCCTTGCGCCGACATCAAATGCGCGAGCATCGGCCGTTCGGCTGCGGCGCTCTCGTTATAGGCCGGCACACGGCCTTGCGTCGGCTTGATGGTGACGACGCCGTTGCAATGTGCCGGCCAGCGCAACGAACCGCCGATGTCGTTGCCGTGCGCGATCGTTCCGATACCGGCGGCGACAGCGGCACCAGCGCCGCCCGATGAGCCGCCGCAGGTGATGTCAGGATTCCACGGGTTGAGCGTCAGCCCGTGCAGCGGGTTTTCCGTAAAACCACGGAATGAGAATTCCGGCGTATTGGTCAGGCCGATAACGATCGCGCCGGCTTTCCTGAGGTTGCGCACGACCGGCGCGTCGGAGGGCGCGATGATATTCATCTGCGCAGCCACCCCGTTCGGGTTGGGCCGCCCCTCATAGTCGACATTTTCCTTGATGGTGATCGGGACGCCATGCAGCGGGCCGAGTTCTCTCTGCCTGGCCCGGGCATTGTCAGCGGCTTTCGCCGACTTGAGCGCATCCTCCGACAGGTCGACGACAACCGCGTTGAGCTTCGGATTGACGTCGCGCATTCGAGCGAGATGGGCTTCCACGACCTCGGTCGAGGAAATCGTCCCCGATCGGATGGCGGCGGCCGTATCCAATGCCGACCATTGCCAAATCGGTCCCTTCGGCGGGCGGCCTTTGACGGGCTTTCGTGACACCGCCTTCTTCTGTGCTTTTGCGCCTGCGCTCATCCGGCCGGCGGACTTCTTCGCCGAGTTCTTGTGTGCCGCTTTTTTTGCGCCGCTCTTCCGTTTGACCACGGTTTTCTTCGCCATTTCTCGCCCCGTTGCTAGAGCCGGGACGATAGAGGTACCAGGGTCCCAAGTCGAGACGCGCGGACGGCTCCTCTGCGTTGCGCATCGCGCCTTTCTGTCTCTGATTCGCAACACTCACGGTGTTCCTGAACCAGAAGCTGCGCTTTTGACTTCACACTCGCGAAAACTCGGCACAGTCTTCCAAAGGCCGGGGCGGTTAGACAATCGTTTGAGGCGATTTGCGAGCGGGGGCTGCGAACATGAGTGACAAAGGACGAAGCAAGCGAAGACAGGCGCCTGCGCCAACCAAGAAGCAAACCGCGACAATGAAGCGGAGAGCGCTCAAGCCAAAAGCTGCCAAATCATCCAACCGTGCATTCACGGCCGGAGCGCAGGTAGAACAAAACGCACCTTGAAGGCCGACCGCCGGAGTTGCTACAATATCGAAGCCGGGGCTACCCGACCAACCATCCACACCAGGACCGGCGTGGCAATGATAATCGATGCGAGGATCTGGCAGTGTGAGGAGTAGCTTAAATGAGTTTCGTCGGCCCGAACGATCATCCCAACCGCGATAATCCCGAAGACCCGCTGTATTACGCGCCACGTACGGTGCGCACCATGCCCGACCCGCGATCCGGCACGACGCCGCAGCCGAGATTAGACCAATTTCCTCCGGCTGCCTTGTCCCGGTTCGACGAGATGCGCGAGGAAGCCTTCACCAAATTCTCCCGCCCGTTGGAATCCCAGATCACTTACGAACGCCGGCCGCGGCGCGTGCTGCTTGCCACGGTGGGCGGACTCGCAGCAGCGACGGGTGTCGCCATCGTCGTGGCACTGGCGTTGTTCAACGGGTTTCCAGCATCAAAAACCGATCCCTCGGAACTCGCCGTCTCCATTTCCACGCCCGCGCAGGCTACGCCGGCTGAGGTGACGTCCGGAGACTCCAAGGCGCTGCTGCAGGGCTTCTCGCAGTTTCAACGAGATCCGGCAAACGACAGCCGGGAATCGGCTGTTTCCGACCCGAGGAATGGGGCCGAAAAGCCTGACGCGCTGCTCGATAAGTTCATGCAGTGGGAACGAAAGAAATAGCTTCAGGAACGGAGCACTCGATCGGTGATCTTCGAAGGCCGCCGCTCATGAGGGCTGCCTACCCAATTCTCGTCAGTGAATGGGGCTTAGGGATGCCCGCTGGTAGCGCAGCCATATGACGGCCGCGGCTGCAGCCAGCATCAAAAGCACAGAAAACCAGTTGAGGGGCTGCCAGCCCCACCGATCCTGCAGGAAGCCCGCCATGAAGCTCGACGTGGCAGTGGTGCTGAAGACCAGCAGGTCGTTGAACGCTTGCGTCTTGCCGCGCTCGTTCGGGCGATAACACGTCGTCACCAGCGCGGTTGCGCCGACGAACAGAAAATTCCAGCCGACGCCGTTGACCGTGAGCGCCAGGCGGAAATTCCATTCCGTCATGCCTGTCAGCGCCGCCACGACCCCGAGCAGCATGAGCACGACGCCCCATGACATGACCGTGGTGGCGCCAAACCTGTTGATCAGATTGCCGGTGAAGAACGACGGCACGAACATGCCGAGCACGTGCATGAAGATCACCCAATGGGCCTCTGCATGCGGGAATCCGCAGCCGACGATGGCCAGCGGCGAGGCGCTCATGATGAAGGACATCGTGCCGAACGCCAGCATGCCGGCAATAGCGGACGCAATGAAGCGCGGCTGGCTGGCAATCACGAGCAGCGGACGCGGCGGCGCTGCAGCCTCGGTCGGGCCGGCGGCGGCAGCCGACGCCGCCACCGAGGGGAAGCTGATGAAGGACATGATCGTGAACACGATGATGTGCAGGCCAAGAATGGCGGCATACGTCGCAAGGTAAAGCGGCATCGTCAGGTCGTGCGTGACGCGCACGAGGCTCGGGCCGATCATGGCGGCCGCAACACCGCCGGCCGTGACCCACGAAATCGCCTTGGCGCGGTAGTGGATCGGGACCAGTTCCGCGGCGGCGAAACGATACATCTGCAGGCAGGCGACCGCGTAGCCAAGGACGAGGCCGCCGGCGCACATGACGAGGAAGTTTGCGGTATAGAGCCCGATGCACATGACGGCGGCGCCTGCCATGCCGAACAGCGAGCCGACGCGAAAGCCGATGCTCCGCCCGACCCGCTGCATCAACAGCGCCGCCGGAAATACCCAGATCATCACCCCGACGTGCTGCATCGTCACCGGCAGGTTGGCGAGATCGGGACGATGATAGAAGGTGATGACGGACAGCCCCGTGGCCGCGAACATCATGGTGTTGCAGGACTGGCCGACGGCCTGGCAGCATGTCAGAAGCAGGAGGTTGCGATGTGCCCGCCGGTCGAGCGCCTGCTGCGGATCGGCTTCCGGCTTGAGCCCGGAATCGGGGGTGAGTGCATCCATTATTGTTCTTGCCCAGCAGCTCTCGGAAGGCCCCCGCACCACCGGGTCGCGGGACAGGGGCTGACGTTCTCCAGGAAAATTGGCTTCCACTCAAGCGCTTAAACAGAAGATTATTGCTGCCCTGCCCTGTCCGGAGGGCATGACAATCTCCGTGGCGTTGATGGCCCGACCAAATCGCGTAAGCTTGCATCAAACGCGCAGGCCGAGGCGCCGGCTTGAAATCGCAGCACAGGGCGCGGGGTGGGTGGGAAGCAAATGTCCGATGATTTGAAATTCACGGTCCCGCGTCCGCCGTCCTACGGCGAATTGACCGACGTGCTGCCGGGACTGTTCTGGGTGCGGCTTCCGATGCCGACGGCGCCCAATCACGTCAATTGCTGGCTGCTCGACAACGGGCCGGGATGGACGCTGGTCGACTGCGGCATGAACACCGACGATACCTTCGAGATCTGGGACAAGCTTTGGCGCGGTCTTCTACGCGCTCGTCCGTTGCAGAACCTCACCTTCACGCATGCGCATCTCGATCACTACGGCTTGGCCGGATACCTAGCGAAGGAGATGAAGTGCGTGGTTCGTATGCCGCTGGCGGAATGGCTCAACGGTTGGAAGACGTGGCATGAGCGCGAGGAAGGGCCGGACGATCATCTGTCCGCCTTCATGAAACGAAACGGCGCGTCCGACGATGATGCGAAAAGGCTGATGGAAGCCCAGCGTCGCTCGAAATATCTCGGCCTGCGGCCGCCTCGGGAATTCACCCGCATTCGGGACGGCGACGTGATCGCGATGGGCCGACGCGAGTGGCGGGTCATCACGGCGGGCGGGCATTCGCCCGAACACGCGCTGTTCTTCTGCGAGAGCGACAAGATCCTGATCGCGGGCGATCAGATCCTGTCGCACATGACACCATCGGTGATCACGCCCCCGGCCCAGCCGGAAGCCAACCCTATGCGGGAATATCTCGATGCGCTGGCACGGCTCGAGGCGCTGCCGGCGGACACGCTGGTGCTGCCGTCGCACGGCCTGCCGTTTCACGGGCTGCATGCGCGGCTGGCCCAGTTGCGCGAGCACCATCTGACGCGTCTTGACGACGTGATGTCTGTTGTCACCGGAAAAGCCACCGCCTTTGCGATCGCGCAGGAAGTGTTCCCGCGGGTGCTCTACGCCAATCCGCGCCAGGCATTCGGCGAAGCGCTCGCCCATCTGAACATGCTTGCCTCGACCGGGCGGCTGAAGCGCGAAGTCGACGGCGACGGCGCGATCGCCTTCGCGCCGACGTAACAGTCCGCGGGTCCTGGCGTGACTTCAAACCCCGAACGCGATCGTGCATCCGTCCGCCTGCTCCACTCCAGGCCGTGGCAGGTCGCGATGATCGGGCTGGGCACGGCCGCGACGCAGCTCGACACGTCAGTGAATATCGCCTTCCCCGCCATCACCGACGGATTTGGCCTCGCGATCGGCGATATCCAGTGGGTCGTGATCTGTTACGTGCTGACCTATGCCAGCCTGCTGCTGGCGCTCGGCCGCATCGGCGACACTGTCGGTCACGCGCTGGTTTTCCGGATCGGCCTGATCTGGAGCGCGCTGGCGTTGCTTCTGGTCGGTTGGGCGCCAAGCTACGGCGCGATGCTGGTGTTCCGCTTCCTGCAGGGTATCGGCGCGGCGCTGGTGCTGAGCTGTGGCGCGGCGCTGGTGACGGCTCTCTACGGCGAGGAGCGGCGCAGCCGCGCGCTCGGCATCTATACGATGATGTTGTCGCTGGGCCTGATGCTCGGCCCTCTGATTGGCGGCGCCTTGACCGCGATATGGGATTGGCCCGCAGTGTTCCTGTTCCGGGTTCCCATTGCCATCGCGGCGTTGTTGCTGCTGGGCGCCATGCCGGCATCGCCGCTGCGCCCGGCAGGCGATCGCTTCGATATCCCCGGAGGTATCGCGCTGGTGCTGGGCCTCGTCACGATGCTGCTGACACTCAACCGTCTACACGAATTTTCCGCCGTCTGGTTCGGACTGGCGTCCGCCGCAGCCTTTGCGGCCTTCATCTTCCGCGAGTCACGCGCCGTACGTCCGATCATTGCCGTCGGCATTCTCAAGCAGCCGGCCTTTGCGCTGCTCAATCTCGTCAGCGTGCTCGTCAACCTCGCGGCATTCTCGATCTGGCTTTTGGTGCCGTATGCGCTGGCGCGGCTACCCGGCTATTCGCTCGTAGAGAGCGGCGCTATCCTGGCCGCAGCCGCGGCGGGGGCGGTAGTGGCCGCGCCGATCGGCGGTCGCATCGTCGGGCGCTACATTTCCGCCGAGCGGCTGGCGATAGCGGGCGCCGCCGCCATTGGCGCCGGACTGCTGCTGATCGGCGCGTGGACGGAACAAACCCCGACGACCCTGCGGATCACGGGGCTTTTCGTGCAAGGCCTCGGGCTCGGCCTGTTCCAGCTTGCCTATTCGGACATCGTGACCGCGGCGCTTCCGCTCGCGGACCGCGGCGTTGCGGGCAGCCTCGTCCTGCTGACGCGAACCTTCGGCACGGTGACTGCAGCCTCCGTCGTGCTGATGGTGTTTGAAGTCCTCAACGTGGGCCATGGCTTCCTGGAAGCTTTCCATCAGACCTTCCAGCTCGCCGCCTTGCTGGCGTTCGCCGCTGCGGGGCTCCTGGCGATTTCGCCGCGCAACACTGTAGCTTCCTGAGCCTACTCGAACGCTCCCTGTACTCACCGACTGACGGCGGCTTCGATGCTCATGCTCGCGCAGATCCTCATCCCACGTCCGGCAAGCGGTCGATCAGCTTGTCGAGCGTGATCGGATAATCGCGCACGCGGATTCCCGTGGCGTTGTAGGCGGCGTTGGCAACGGCTGCCGCAACGCCGCAAATGCCGAGTTCGGCGACGCCTTTGGCCTTCATCGGCGACGACATCGGATCGGTCTCGTCCAGGAAGATCATGTCCTGGTGCGGAATATCGGCGTGAACCGGCACCTCGTAGCCCGCAAGGTCGTGGTTGACGAAGAAGCCGGCGCGCTTGTCGACGACGAGTTCCTCCATCAGCGCGGCACCGACGCCCATCGTCATCGCGCCGATCACCTGGCTGCGTGCGGTCTTGGGATTGAGGATGCGGCCGGCGGCACACACCGCAAGCATGCGGCGGACGCGGATCTCGGCGGTAAAGGCATCTACCCCGACTTCGACGAAGTGTGCGCCGAAGGTCGATTGCTGCTGCTTCTTGCCGAGATCGCCATATTCCATGCCGTCCTCGGCGCTGAGGCTGCCCTCGCTCGCGGCCTGCGCGAGCGGCGCGCGGCGATTGCCGGCCCGAACTTCACCGTCGGCGAATTCGGCGTCCGCGGAATTGAACCCGAGTTTCCGGGCGACCTCCTCGCGCAGCTTGACGCACGCGGCATACACGCCTGCGGTCGAGCTGTTGCCGCCCCATTGTCCGCCGGAGCCGGACGACACCGGGAAGGTCGAATCGCCGAGACGCACGACCACCTTGTCGAGCGGCACACCCATCATTTCGGCCGCGGTCTGCGCGATGATGGTGTAACTGCCGGTGCCGATATCGGTCATGTCGGTTTCGACCGTGACGACACCATTTTTGTCCAGCCGCACGCGCGCGGCTGACTCGGTCACCAGATTATTGCGGAACGCCGCGGCGGTGCCCATGCCGATGAGCCAGCGGCCGTCGCGGACGCTGCCCGGCTGCGCATTTCGCTTGCCCCAGCCGAAGCGCTCGGCGCCGGTACGGAAACATTCGACGAACTGACGCTGCGAGAACGGCCGCTCCGGCTTTTCCGGATCGACCTGCGTGTCGTTGAGAATCCGGAATTCAACCGGATCGATCCCGAGCTTCTCGGCCATCTCGTCAATGGCGATCTCCAGCGCCATCATGCCGGACGCTTCTCCCGGCGCGCGCATCGCATTGCCTTCCGGCAAGTCGAGCATTGCCAGCCGCGTTGCCGTCATGCGGTTAGCGCCGGCGTAGAGCAGCCGGGTCTGGGCCACGGCCCCCTCGGTGGCCCCTCCCGCCAGATTGCCCGACCAGCCCTCGTGGCCGATGGCCGTGATCTTGCCGTCCCTGTCTGCGCCGATCCGGATGCGCTGGATCGTGGCGGGACGATGCGTGGTGTTGTTGAACATCAGCGGACGCTGCAGCGCGACCTTCACCGGCCGTCCGGCGGCGCGCGCGCCGAGGGCGGCGAGCAAGGCGTCGGCGCGCGGGAACAGCTTGCCGCCGAAGCCACCGCCGATAAACGGCGAATCGACGCGGACGTTCTCCTTGGATATGCCGAGCGTCTTGGCCATATCGGCGGTATTCCAGGCGATCATCTGGTTGGAGGTCCACAGCGTGAGCCTGTCGCCCTGCCATGCCGCGATCGTCGCGTGGGGCTCCATCATGGCGTGGGCTTCGTCGGGTGTGCTGTAGCGCGCGTCGAGTCGGACCGGCGCGGCAGCGAAGGCGGTAGCAAAGTCGCCGACCGCCGTATCGGCGGGGCCGCCCGTGACGTCTTCGGGCTTCGCCGTATCCATCAACGAAGCGAGATCGAATGCGCCCTGCTCCGCGACGTAATCGACGCGGACAAGCTGTGCTGCAGCGCGCGCCTGCTCGAAGGTTTCGGCGACGACGACGGCAACGGCTTGGTGATAATGCTGGATCTCGGGGCCGCCCAACAGCTTTGCGGTATTGCGGGTACCCTTGTCGAGCTTGCCGGCGTTCTCGGCCGTGACGATGGCGAGCACGCCCGGTGCTGCCTTGGCATCGCCGAGGTCGATGCTCTTGATGCGTCCCTTCGCAATCGCCGAGCCGACGACATAGCCGTAGGCCTGGTTCGGCGCCACGTCGTGCCGCTCATAGGCGTAGGGTGCAGTGCCGGTGGTCTTGAGCGGACCGTCGATGCGGCTGATGGGCTTGCCGATCACCTTGAGCTGGTCGATCGGATTGGTGGTGGCGGCAGTTTCGAACTTCATGATGTCAACCCTTCGCCTCGGCCAGCACCGCGCCGAGCGTGCGCTCGACCAGCGGCAGCTTGAATTCGTTCTCTCTTGTCGGCTTCGCGCCGGACAACAGCTCTGCGGTGACCGCTCGCGCGCCACGCGGCATCGCCGCCTCGGCAGCCTCGACGCGCCACGGCCTGTGTGCGACACCGCCGAGCGCGACGCGCCCGCTGCCTTCGCGCTGAACGATGGCGGCGACCGAAACCAGCGCGAACGCGTAGGAGGCGCGGTCACGCACCTTGCGGTAGATGTGCGCGCCGCCGACTGGCTTGGGCAGCGTCACTGCGGTGATCAATTCACCGGGCGAAAGCGCGGTCTCGACATTCGGCGTATCGCCCGGCAGCCGGTGAAATTCGGCGATCGGAATCGTTCGCGCCGGCGCGTCGGGCCGCACGGTTTCCACCGTCGCGTCCAACACGCGCATGGCCACCGCCATGTCGCTCGGATGCGTGGCGATGCAGGCTTCGCTCGCACCCACCACCGCGTGCTGCCGGCTGAACCCGCCGATGGCCGCGCAACCGCTGCCGGAGCGGCGTTTGTTGCAGGGCTGGTTGGTATCGTAGAAATAAGGACAGCGAGTCCGCTGCAGCAGGTTGCCCGCGGTCGTCGCCTTGTTGCGCAACTGACCGGAGGCGCCAGCGAGCAGCGCGCGCGACAACACGCCGTAGTCACGCCGCACGCGCGCATCCGCCGCAAGATCGGTGTTGCGCACCAGCGCGCCGATCCGCAAGCCTCCATCTGACGTCGTTTCGATCTTGTCGAGCGCGAGACCGTTGACGTCGATCAGGTGCGTCGGCACCTCTATCTCGAGCTTCATGAGATCGAGCAGGTTCGTGCCGCCGGCAATGAATCTGGCGCCGGGCCGGCGCATGGCGGTGGCCGCGGCTTCTGAGGGGGTGCGGGCGCGCTCGTATGTGAAGGATCTCATGCCTGCCTCCCGGCAACTTCTGATATCGCCTCGGCGATGTTGGAATAGGCGCCGCAACGGCAGATGTTGCCGCTCATGCGCTCTCGGAGTTCGGCGTTGGTCAGTTGCGGCGGCGTGTTCAGGTCGGCGCTGACATGGCTCGGAATGCCGGCCTTGATCTCGTCCAGCACCGCGACGGCCGAGCAGATCTGCCCGGGCGTGCAATAGCCGCATTGATAGCCGTCATGCTTGATGAACGCGGCCTGCATCGGGTGCAAGTTTTCCGGCGTTCCCAGCCCCTCGATGGTCGTGATGCTGTCGCCCTCATGCATGACGGCCAGCGTCAGGCACGAATTGATCCGCCGCTCGCCGACCATGACCGTGCAGGCGCCGCACTGGCCGTGATCGCAACCCTTCTTGGTGCCGGTGAGATGGAGATGCTCGCGCAGCGCATCGAGCAGCGTGGTCCTGGGATCGAGGGTGAGTTCGCGCGCCGTTCCGTTCACATTGAAGGAGACATTGAAGATGGCAGAGCCCGCAGCGGTGGGGCCTGGAGACGAGGGAGCTTGGGCATTTGCCGTAAACGTAGATGTGCTGAATGCCACGGATGCGGCGGTTCCCAATAGAAGTTTACGCCGCGATAATTCGAAGTCGCTCGGACCTTGCATGTCGTGTTCCCGTTTTGCTGTCGCCCGCTAGCTCTTGGCACGTCCGTGGGCACGCCCGCTGCGAGCGCCGGCCGCTCGCTGGCTAACGGCGCCAAGTTTCGCCCGTTCCATTCCGGCGTTCACGATTGAAAGAGAACGGCTGGCTTGGCAAAGACCGCGCTTTCGGGCGCATCGAGATGCGCGCCGCCGGAGCCGTCTCAGGGTCTGCCGGACCGGCGGGGCAAACGAAAAGGGCCGCAGCAACGCTGCGGCCCTCTCTCCTGGAAGGGTCTGTCGTTAGTCGGAGGTGCAGACCTTCATGGTCTTCATGCCGGTTTCGGCTTCCGTTCTCGTCTTGAAGGTGCCGTTGTCGACGATGGTCGTGGTGGTCGTCGTCGGCCTGGTGTCAACGATGGTGCACTTCTTCGTGGTGGCATCGCGAACCACGTAGAATTCGGCGGCGAACGACGGCGCAGCGACTGCAGATGCGGCAAGGGCCAGCGTTCCGATCATCAGATATTTCTTCAAGGTGTCCTCCTCGGCTTTCCCGTGATGCAACCGGCAACCCGCGGCATAACCAGTTGTTCCACTTTTTCCCGAATCCTGAGACCGGACGATGCATGAGCATCTATTCGTCCGAGGCGCCTTCCAGCTTCCTGAGATGCTTGAGCCCTTCCACAACCAGCAACTCCGCTTCATTGTCGCCCGCTTCCCAGCGCTTGCGGATGAATCGTTCAAGGCTTGAACGGCGGACATCATTCTCTGCGACACCCTTATTGATCAACAGATAGACACTCCACGCCCGAGCAAACGCGGTCTCCACGATATCCGGGTCAGCCATTCCACCTCCGCGAGTTAGCCAAAGAGTGAAATTGCCACTTTTTCCCACATATGGCTACACAATCGAGAGCTTGCGCCGCAACACCGTTCATTTGAGGGGGTCGTCTCATTTATCGGGAACAATCGGCAATCGAATTCAAGAAATCGCTGCGACAATTTGCTTTCAGAGCACCGGAACAAAACTCTCCGCCGGGAAATTGTGTCCGACATCGCGATCACGCGATTGAGAGGAATCCCGCATGAGACGTATCGTTCTGATCTGCGCCGCACTTGTTGCTTCGCTTGCCATGACCGCATCTGCTTCCGCACGAATAGCCATTGCTCCGCTGTCCGTTCAGGACGGCTCCCTGATCGAGGTCAAGCATGGGCGTGGTCACGGTCACGGACACAAGTTCCATAGAGGGCGCGGCCACCATCATGGATGGCACAGGGGACGCGGTCATCATCATGGATGGTATCGCGGCCGCGGCCACCACAAGCACTGGCACCACCGCCGTCATCGTCATCATTGATCGAGTATTCGCTGAATCAGCTTTTCGTCACCCATTGCCCGGGCGATGCGCCGATACAGCGATGCGGACGGGTCGCGCCCTCAAGGCGCGGCCGGTTCAGCGTGCACCGATCCAGGGATCGGCAAGTTCAGAAAGCAGTTCAGCCCAGCCCCATCTCGACGGCGATCCGGATCAGGTCCGAATGGTTCTTGGCGCCGAGTTTCTGCTTGAGCAGGGATGTGGTGTTGGCAACGGTCTTGTATGAAATTTCCAGCGCATCGGCGACTTCGACGATCTTGTCGCCGCGGCCCAACAGTCGCAAAATTTCGAGCTCGCGCGCCGTCATCTGCGTCGCCGGATTGGCCTTGATGGAAGCGCCAGAAAAGGTCACCGCTTCGGCAAGCTGCGGCGAAATGAAATTGTCTCCCGCCGCGACCTTGCGGACAGCCTTGACCAGTACTCTGGGATCGTCGCCCTTCGAGACGTAGCCCTGCGCGCCGAGTTCGATGGCACGAACCACGAACGCGGGATCGTCGTTCATGCTGAACATGATGATCTTGGCGTCAGGATCCTCCTTGCGGATCCGGCGCATCAGCTCGAAACCGGAAACATCGGGAAGCTTGATATCGATCACCGTGACGTCGGGCCGCCGGGAAAAGTAGGCACGGTGGCCCGACCTGGCGTCCGTGGCCTCGTCGATCTTCACCGTGCTGTCGGAGGCGAACAACGACCGGCAGCCCGAAAGGACCACCGGGTGGTCGTCGACGATCAGGACCCTGGTGGCGGTTTTGGCCGAATTCTGCATCATTGAGTTCCCTACCGGATTAGATAAGGGGTTGACGGTATTTGGAAAGGGAAATCTGGGGTTGCGGGAGCTAGAATAGTCCAAATGTGGGAACGCCTTTCTCTTCGGACCCGCCTGCTGCTGCCGCTCGGCCTGATGTTCGGGCTGGCGCTGCTGCTGGGGGCCGTTTCGCTGCAGCTGTTCGCGCCGACACAACTGCTGGAAGAAGCCGAGCCTGCTGCACGCGCAGCGAGGTCGGTTGCCGCCGCGCTCAACGGGGCGCTTGAGACATCCGCCAATCCGCAAGCAACGCTGGACGCGTTCGTGCAGTCGCTTGGGAACTCGGAAGCCATCCGGTTTCGGCGCGCGGACGCGGAGGCCAGCGCGCATCCGCCGATCGAGGTGCGAACGCCGTTGGGACGGGTGCCACACTGGTTCGTTCATCTGGTGGAGCTCCCCGAGATCGGGGCGACCTACCCGGTGACGATCGAGGGCAAGCGGGTTGGAGACATTGTCTTTGCGCCCGACATGTCTGCCGACATCTACGAGAAGTGGGTCGGCTTTCTGGCGATTGCTTCCTCCGGAATTGCCCTGATGCTACTGACGGGCATCATCGCCCATTTCGCCGCGCGTTCCGCGCTTGGTCCGCTGCAAAATCTCGGGGATGGCCTCACGCGCATGCGAATGGGGGATTACGAACACCTGATTCCGGCGACCGGGCCGCCGGAGATACGCAAGAGTTCGCTGGAAGCCAACGAGCTCGCGCGCACGCTCGGGCGCCTCAGCCAGGACAATCGAAGCCTGCTGCGCCGGATCGTGTCGCTGCAGGACGACGAACGCCGCGATATGGCGCGCGAGCTGCATGACGAACTCGGGCCGCTTCTGTTCGGCATTCGCGCCAATACCGTGGCGCTGCTGGAGGCCATTCCGCCCAACAAAGCCAAGCTTGGATCCGCGGCAGAGGGAATTCTCCAATCGGTCGAGACGCTGCAGCAGGCAAACCGCCGCATCCTCGACCGGTTGCGGCCGCTCTACATCCAGGAACTGGGACTGGAGCGCAGCATACAGACGTTGCTGCAGAACGCGAAGGCGCAGGCGCCAGACCTTGCGCTGGCGTCTGAGATCGACCCCGGGCTGAACACGGTCGACGGCCTGCTGTCGCAGACGGTCTATCGCGTGATCCAGGAGGCGGTGACGAACGTGCTTCGTCATGCCAGAGCAAATTCGATGCGCGTTCGGGCCGCGATCGAGGACCGCGAACTGGTCGTTGAAATATCTGACAACGGCGTTGGCTTCCCTGCCGACCGGATGTTGGGCCGCGGGCTGACGGGGATGCTGGAGCGGGTCCGCGCGCTGAGCGGGACGCTGCAGTTACTGCGGGAGGACGGACGCACCTGCGTCCGTTGCCGCCTACCAACCAGCGATCCCGTGGCAGCCGCCACGACCGAAACCTGAAGGAGAAATTTGCAGCGAACCTGCCGCTTGAGTCAGGCTGGGGGATGCGCCGTCAGGTCTTCAGCGGCCGCGCCGGCGACTTCCTGCTGCGCTGCGTGCGACGCGGGGGCGCAAGCTGTCTGCAGGATCTTTCCGTTCGGCGTAAAGGTGAAAGCGATGCGGACGGGCTTGCCTTCGTAACTGAGATAGTCGAGGACGACGCCGTCGGCGGCCGGCGTGATTTCCTCCAGCCCGAACGCGGTCGGCACGATCGCGTGAAGCCGCGGTCGCCAGTAGGCTTCAAGTTCGGCGCGGCCTTCGCGAAGTCCGATCTCGTCGCAACCGCACTCAAATGTCGCGTCATCAGCGTAGAGCTCGAGCAACGCTGCAAGGTCGCGTTTCCTGCACGCGTCCAGCCAGTCGACCACCAGAGCTACCTGATCGAAATCGTCAGCCAATCCGTCGTCTCCATCCAGATCACGGCGCCTCGTCCAGATTCTCGGCGCGCCTTGCGTATCGCGATCAACGTGAACGAGCATTGAACTGCCTGCGGGCACAAGCCCGCGTGGCACGCGGAAACGATCCTAGCCGAAAAAGGTTCCGGTGTGCGGCCCGGGAAACTACGGCCGCCGCAACAACCTAGGCGCGGCGCTGCCCGCGCCACCACACGCCGAACGCGATCATGACCGCGAAGGCTAGCGTAAACCAGGTGATGGCGTATTGCAGGTGATCGTCCTTGAGACGGACGGTGAGCGGGCCGGGTTTTGGAATACCGCTCTCGGGCACGGGCTGTTCGAGGTCGATATAGAACGGCGCGACGCCCTTGCCGCCCCCCTCCCAACCCAGCGCATGCGCCATCGACAGATGGTCGCGGGTGAACCAGAGTCGCTTATCGAGATTCTCCGGCGGCGTCAGCGTACCGGCGGCTTCGGGAAAGCGGATGTAGCCGGTGAGTTTTGCCGGCTGACCGGTCACCAACCGGCCCGCCGCGCGATCCTGCTGGACGCGGTCCTGCATGGTGTTCTGGACGAAGCCGGCGTTGATCACGATGCTCTCGCCGTCTGCAAGGCGCGCCGGAAGAAACGCCCAGGTGCCGGGGCCGGAGATATCGGCGCGCACCGCAGAGCCCGCGCTATAGACCATCGCATCCGGGAGCTGTGCGTAAGTCGCAGCAAAGCTGACGCGGCGGAATTCGTCCCTGGCCCGCGTCAGCGCATTCCATTTCGACGGCTGCGGCAGCGGCGCGGGCGGCGCGGCAAGCCGTTCATTCAGCATCGCGATCAGCGCATGCTTCTCGACGCGGCGCTGCAACTGCCAGATCCCGAGGCCGGCAAAGGCCGCCACCATCACCAGCGTGAAGATGGCGAAACCGGAAACCAGCCACCGCCGCGGAAGCTGTCCGGTCATTTCGGCTCGCGGTCGATCAGCCGGCCGGGCGCCGCCTTGTGATGAAACTGCAGCGCGATCAGCAGCGACTTCATTGAGCGCAACGGCAGCAGCGTCGTGGCGGCAATCAGCGGCAGCCACAGCGCGGCATGCAGCCAGAACGGCGGCTGGTACTTGACCTCGACGATCAGGGCGGCAGCGACGACGACGGCGCCCGCCAGCATGATGATGAAGATCGCCGGACCGTCGCCGGCATCGATGAAGGCGTAGTCGAGCCCGCACGACTCGCAATTGGGACGCAGATCGAGGAAGCCCGCAAAGAGCTTGCCCTTGCCGCAGCGCGGGCAACGGCACGCGATGCCGCGCAGCGCGCTCCGGGTCAGGGTGGGTGATTCTTCGGGGATCATATTCCGTCCTTCCCCTCCTTCAAAAAGAGGGAAACAAAAAAGGGGCGGTCTTGCCGACCGCCCCCTTGTAGCACGTCAAGCCTGCATCAGTGTCCGGCCACCGGCCCGGCGCCGCGGAACCAGATGTAGATGCAGATGAACAGGAACAACCACACCACGTCGACGAAGTGCCAGTACCAGGCGGCGAACTCGAAGCCCAAGTGCTGGGTCGGGGTGAAGTGGCCGGCATAGGTGCGGATCAGGCAGACCAGCAGGAACACGGTGCCGACCAGCACGTGGAAGCCATGGAAGCCGGTGGCCATGAAGAAGGTCGCGCCGTAGATGTTGCCGGAGAAGCCGAAGGTGGCGTGGGCGTACTCATAGGCCTGCACGCAGGTGAACGCGGCACCGAGCAGGACGGTGAGGATCAGACCATATTTGAGACCCTTGCGGTCTCCCTCGAGCAGCGCGTGATGCGCCCAGGTCACCGTGGTGCCGGAGGTCAGCAACAGCAGCGTGTTGAGCAGCGGCAGGTGCCAGGGGTCGAAGGTCTCGATGCCCTTCGGCGGCCAGGTGCCGGGTACGCTGCAGGCTCCCATCGCCGTTCCGGGTCCGCAGCCGAACACCGCATCGCGGGTGGCTTGAACCGCGTCGGCGGGGAACAGCGCGGAATTGAAGAAGGCCCAGAACCAGGCAACGAAGAACATCACCTCGGAAGCAATGAAGAGGATCATGCCATAGCGGTGGCTGATCTGCACCACGCGGGTGTGGTCGCCCTTGTACTGGGCTTCGCGGATCACGTCGCCCCACCAGCTCGCCATGGTGTAGAGCACGCCGATGGTGCCGACGCCGAACACGATCGGCGCACCGGCGAACATCTTGTGCATCCACGCGATCGCGCCAAGCGCCATGATGAAGGCCGAGATCGAGCCGACGACCGGCCACGGGCTCGGATCGACGAGGTGGTAGTCGTGGTGCTTCGCGTGCGCCGTAGCCATTGCGGTCTCTCCGTTAGGTGTGCCGTCCCCTTCGGCACGTATTCGTCTCGAATTTCAAATCCCGAAATTCCGCGAGGTACGGAATTCCAGGGTTACCTGCTTCCCGTCACAGGCTTCCCTTGCGCTTGTCGCCTTCGCCGGCAGCCACCGGCTTCGGCGCCGAATCGCGCACGGGATAGAAAGTGTAGGATAGCGTGATGGTCTTCAGCCCGTCGTTCTCGCTGTCCCTGGCGAGTTGCGGATCGACGTAGAAAACCACGGGCATTTCGCGCTTCTCGCCCGGGCCCATGGTCTGTTCGTTGAAGCAGAAGCAGTTGATCTTCTGGAAATAGGCACCGACCGTCAGCGGCGCGACATTGTAGGCTGCGACGCCGGCGGTAGTGCGCGCCGCCTGATTGGTCACGGAATAGAAAACGGTGACGACCTCGCCGATCCGGACCTCGATCTCGGTCTGCTCCGGTTCGAACTTCCAGGGCAGGCCAGGACCTACATTGGCATCGAACCGCACGAAGATCTTGCGCGCCAGCGGCGCATCCGACGGCGCGGAGGTCGCAACCTGGGTGGTGCCGTTGAAGCCGGTGGCGCGGCAGAACCAGTCGTAGAAGGGGACGGCCGCGTAGGACGCGCCGACCATGAACACCACGACGAAGCCGCAGATCGATGCCACCACCGCATCGCGCGTCAGACCGCGGCGGGAAGCGACCCTGTCGCCTTCCCCCGTCTCTGCGCGCGTCTGCGTCTTGGTTTCCATTTCAATCACATTCCCGGACTACATGGGACGGACCAGGACGACCGGCCCCTTGACCATGGTGACAGCAAAAAACAGCAGGACCAGAACGCCGAGCGCGATCGCGATCGCGACCGAGCGGTTGCGACGGCTTCGCTTCTGCGCCTCGGTGAGGACGATTCCATCTGGCTTCTGCTCGTCCATTCGCGTTCCATGCGCCCCCTACCTGATCGCTGATGCGATGGCGCCGATCGCAGGTGCGACCGCGCGGACAACGACCTCAAGCAACAGGGTCGCAAACAGGGCAAACAGATAAACGATCGAGAAGGCAAACAGCCGGCGCGTGGCGCGCAGCGCGGGCTTGCCCTCGCGGAGGCGATAGACGTCGATCGCAAGCCACATCATGCCGGCGCCGAGCAGGAGCGAGATCACGCCATAGATCGCGTCGAAATAGCCGAGCGGCCAGGGCGCCGCCGCGATTGCGACCAGCACGACAGTGTAAAGCAGGATCTGCAGCCGCGTCGCGTCAGGTCCGGCGACCACGGGCAGCATCGGCACGCCGGCGCGGGCGTAGTCGTCGGAACGGAACAGCGCCAGCGCCCAGAAATGCGGCGGGGTCCAGAAGAAGATGATGAGGAAGAGGAGCACCGGCTCCATCGACAGCGAGCCGGTGGCCGCGGCCCACGCCACCACGGGCGGCAGCGCGCCGGCAGCGCCGCCGATCACGATGTTCTGCGCCGTCCAGCGCTTCAGCCACATGGTGTAGATCACAACGTAGAAGAAGATCGTGAATGCCAAAAGTCCGCCGGCCAGCCAATTGACGAGGACGCCGAGCGTCACCACCGAGAAGAACGAAAGCGTCAGGCCGAATGCCATGGCCTCGGACGGGGTGATGCGTCCGCGCGGGATCGGCCGGTTGGCCGTGCGCGACATCAGGGCGTCAATGTCGCCTTCCAGCGCCATGTTCAGCGCGCCCGAGGCGCCGGCGCCGACGGCGATGCAGAGGATCGCGGTGAACGCCAGGATGGGGTGGATGTGGCCCGGCGCGATGACGAGGCCAACGAGCGCGGTGAAAATCACCAGCGACATCACCCGCGGTTTCAGCAACGCGATGTAGTCGCCGACCTCGGCCTCGGATATCCGGGGGCCAAGCTCGATGGCGTTGTGATCGACAACCGACACGATGGACTAGTTCCTTGAGAGAGTGCGGCGCGCCCTGCTTCAAAGGCGCGCCGTGGTTTCCTTACTGAACGCGCGGCAGCACTTCGAACTGGTGGAAGGGCGGCGGCGACGACAACGTCCATTCCAGCGTGGTGGCGCCGGGGCCCCACGGATTGGCCTCGGCCACCCGCTTCTTGGCGAAGGCATCGACCACGCCGTAGATGAAGATCAGCACGCCGAAGCCCGAAATATAGGAGCCAAGCGAGGACACCAGGTTCCAACCCGCGAACGCGTCCGGATAATCGACGTAGCGGCGCGGCATGCCCGACAGGCCAAGGAAATGCTGCGGGAAGAACACCAGGTTGACGCCGATGAAGGTGACCCAGAAGTGCGCCTTGCCGATCGCCTCCGAGTACATGTAGCCCGACATTTTCGGGAACCAGTAGTACCAGCCCGCGAAGATTCCGAACACGGCGCCCAGCGACAGCACGTAGTGGAAGTGCGCCACCACGTAGTAGGTATCCTGCAGCACGCGGTCGACGCCCGCGTTCGCCAGCACGACGCCGGTAACGCCGCCGACGGTGAACAGGAAGATGAAGCCGATCGCCCAGACCATCGGCGTCTTGAACTCGATCGAGCCGCCCCACATGGTGGCAATCCACGAGAAGATCTTCACGCCGGTCGGCACCGCGATCACCATGGTGGCGGCGACGAAATAGGCCTGCGTCGCCGAGTTCATGCCGACGGTGTACATGTGGTGCGCCCACACCACGAAGCCGATGCCGCCGATCGCGACCATGGCGTAGGCCATGCCGAGATAGCCGAAAACGGGCTTGCGCGAGAAGGTCGAGACGATCTGGCTGATCATGCCGAACGCGGGCAGGATCAGGATGTACACTTCGGGGTGGCCGAAGAACCAGAACAGATGCTGGAACAGCACCGG